>Ga0209123_1000004_pt1 | contig 563728 bp, 382 predicted proteins | sample BarGraIncu00431A_FD_184500 | JGI IMG/M metagenome (GOLD analysis project Ga0209123, IMG submission 184500) | Arctic peat soil microbial communities from Barrow, Alaska, USA - Barrow Graham LP Incubations 004-31A (SPAdes) (version 2) | ecosystem: Environmental > Terrestrial > Soil > Wetlands >...
CATGTCAACCTTATTTCAGGTGACTATAGCGTCGGGGTCCCACCTCTTCCCATTCCGAACAGAGAAGTTAAGCCCGCCCACGCCGATGGTACTGCGCAAGTGGGAGAGTAGGTAGTCGCCGTTTTTTAGAAAGCCCTGCAGTGTAAACTGTGGGGCTTTCCTTGTTTAAGAAATATTTGTTAGCTTTGTTATCTAATCCTTAACAGGAATATTTATGAGAAATACAGTATGGGCGCTGATAACTTCTATAATGTTCATGATCGCTGGAACGAATGTTTTTGCTTCTGAATTCAAAGATGGTTATATCATCACCCTGCAGATGGATACCGTGTATGGACAAATCTGCAATGGCACCTATATGGAGAATTCATTGGAATGCCGCTTTCAAAGAAATCCATCAGAACCCCTGAAATCTTACACTCCTGATGAATTGTTCGGGTATCGCTTTATCGATGGAAAATACTATGTATCCAAGTTTGTATTTCAAGAGAAGCGAACTGTTTTTCTGGAATATCTTGTTAAAGGGAATTTGGATGTCTACTTCCAACAATGCAAAGACAGTGAGAATCGATTTTATGTGGCGAAGGATACCTTACCATTAAGATTACTTAAGTATGAAGAAAAAGAAGTCTACATAGATGGACGACGTTTCCTTCAATTAAACAATACGAGCTACGGTGTGTTGGAATATTATACCAATGATTGTCCAGAATTGGTCTCTGTCATTCGAAAAATGAAAAAGCCGGAACATAAAAAGATGATTAAGTTTGCGACTGAGTATCATCACAAGATTTGTCCTGAAGGCACTTGCCAGGTTTTTGAAAAGAAAATGCCTTCTAAAATAATGCTGACTGCATCCTTGGGTGTCGGTTGTTTCCCTTTACCGATTAAGGGCGGTTTCAACCCATATGAATCGGAAGTGCCTAAAACCTATTTCTCGAATGCAGCAAGCGTTCTTTTTCAGCAGCCATGGGTAAGTGAATCGTCTTATTTTGGTATTGGTTATGCGGATTATTTTCGCATTCCCTTGTCCTTCTATTATATTCCGGATGGTAAAGGCCTTTTACCGATTACTGGTTATGAAATCGATATCAGTGACTGGGCTTTAAGTCAGAATTTGACGGCGGGTATCCGCTTACCTTATAAAAAGTGGTCTTTTATGTTGACTGGTAACCTAACCACAGCAATGTTCTTTTCGCCTGTAGCCTGTTCAGTCAGGTTGGGATTAATGTATCAGCTGAGATAGTCCTGGTTTGGAAAATAGCGCCGATCAATGTCTCTGCATGACTAGCTTGTCTATATAAACACCTTTGTTTGTGGTTATTCGAACCATATACATCCCGTTCCTTAAATCGGAAAGGTTTAGGTTGGTATTGGTGATGGGTATATTCAAGACACAACGTCCCTGCATGTCAACGATCTGTAAATGATACCCGAGGAAGTTCTCCGTCAATTGAATCACACCCGAACACGGATTGGGAAGAATTCCGATTTTTCCAGTTACAGGTAATGTTTGTATTGAAACGGCGCTATCGGCAATTTCCAATCGAATATTGTCGAGAACGAAAGCGCCGGCATCCCTGGGTGAGAAACTCAAGGTATACTCTCCGTTGGCAGGAAATGCATGGGTCATAAAAGACTTGTTCGTTACTGTTGAAGAAACAGGAATCGAATACAAACCGGCACTGTCAGCGACTGTCTGAGTGCCATCTGTGGATGTCAGTCTCAGATAGGCATCCAAACTTCCGGAACCTACTACGTCAAAGGAAACTTTGTACTTATAACCACCGTGAAGATAAGTCTTCCATGAAATGCGGTTCAGTAAGTGGCTGTTCGTTAATGACGCAGTGTTTGAAAATAAATACGACTTATTTCCTGAAATGGCGGTTGTGTCAGTTACACCAACTGTCAGCGTAGAACTGAGTTTGCTGAGCGACCAGGAATCAAGACCATTTTCAAAACCACCATTTACGACATAATTGCCATCCCATTGATGGGTGATGTCTCTGATGCTTACCATATCAAGCAATAATTTTGTACCTGATGTCATGCCGCCGTATTGGAGATTCAACGTGTAGAACGGATCTGTAACGGATACATCATTCGTAATGAATTCCAACGTATTAATGCCTGTACTGGCTGTCATGTTGAGGTATTCCCTGTAAAGGGCAGTGTTGTCCTTGGACGCTTCCTGCAATTCGGCATGAAACGTACTGGTTGGCGATACCCTGTATTTGACACTTACCTTGTACCTGGATCCCTGTTGTGCCGGGAAGCGCCAACTAAGCCCTTGATCCCAGTAATTGGAACCTTTGGTGTTGATGTATGCTTGGAAAGTATTACCACTGATATAAGCTTGCGGATCGGCACCTGCTCCCACGACGGTTGTCGTGACACTTCCGCTGGAAGCGGTTGTCGTATAACCTCGTAATCCATTATCAAAAAGAGGATTGGAAACCATGTTCTTTTGAACGATATCCAAGTAAGCGCTTTTCTTACCCCAAAACGACCGACCGTCTGAACGCAGTCCTGTATAAATGAGGGTAGAACAACCATTTTCCCAGTCCCATTCCCAATCAACGGAAAGCTTGTAGGTAAAGCCGCCTTTTACGATGGTCATATAGTTGCCATTATAACTCCAGGTTCCGGAAGGACTGATCGTACCATTCGAAGATAAAATCAGGGAAGTCGGTTTGCATAAAAAGGTGGAGGGTGTTGCTTTGGTAATGGAGTCGGGCAAATCGTTCGAAGTGCCACTCCATTTAATTTCATTCAGCAGAATTTCTTCCCAGGTTCCGGCAATCAGATCCGATGTTATGGTTGGCATGATGCCAGGATTGGCATAGCGTTCCGGGGAAATCACTGGCCAACCGCTTTCCGTCCAATAGATTTTTTTGACGTGCATGTCCATCATGGAGGCAATGGCAGTAGGCCGTCCTTGGTTCAGCATGTAAAATTGACCATTCTGATTGATAACCCCGCAATGAGCGACTCCTTGCCAACCAGGGTGGTTTCCGAATTGGTAGGCGTATGACAGAAGTGGATAGACATCTTTGTTGGTTGTATAGACTACAGAATTATTATTGATGTCTACGTAAGGTCCGTTTGCATTGATGGAACGGGCCACGCGGGTTTGATAAATGGTGCCTAAATCACCTTCCGCGACAAAGAGGTAGTACATTTTGAAGGTCGGATTGTAAATGATTTCAGGTCCCTCCATCGTGCTCCAACCCGTTCCCCGGTTTCTGGCGATAACAAATTCTGAAGCTCCAGTTTTTTTCAACCCAGTGACGCTGTCGATTTCAGTCATAAAAATGCCCTGCGACCAGGACCCCCAAGCCATCCAATAACGTCCGTCCTTGCCTATGGTGATGGTCGGATCGATGGCATTTGTCTTAATTCCGCCATTGTCTTTATAATAGACCAATGGGCCACGTTGTGCCCAGGGACCTCTGGGATGGGATGAAACGGCAAGACAGATGACAGCACCATTCGGTGCGTGAATGGAGCAATAATAAAGCCGGTATTCATTCTTGACTTTCATGATATAGGGTGCCCAGATGCCAGTCTGCGTATGTCCGGGTTCAGCCGAAAGCGAGTCCATCCATTTATTGTTTTGGCTGGGATAGGTACCGTTGAATACCGTTCCAAGGTATTCCCAATTCACCAAATCCCTGGATCGGCGATAGGGTATTCCTTTTACGGATTGTGCCCAGGCGGCATCTGTCCCGTAAACGTAAAAATAACCTTTAGTCCTGATAATGGATGGGTCATGCAGGTTATACGGCCCCCATTTTGAAGAGTTTGCGGCGACTTCCCAGTAATTATCGGATTGTAAAGGCCGTTGAATCCCATAGCGTTGTTTGCTGAAAAACAGATAGGCATCGTGAAGATTATCAATGACAGAATCCAGTTGTAATTCGCGGGTGCATGCGGCGCCTTCCGCTTGGTATTGATCGATAGTAGCCTCAAAAGTCGTTTTGGAACCGAATTTGTAGAACCCATCCGCTGTTCCTTCCTTGCCTGAAGCCAAAAGTTTCTTTGAGTCTGTGACCAGAGAAGTCAAATCAGTTAGGGTCAGGCAAAAAGCTAAGGAAGAATAGGTGAGTAAAAATACAAGTGAAATGATGTGTTTCATACGAACATAATTAATATTTTAAGGACGTATGGAACTCGCATGTCAAAGGTCCATAATCTTGGAAAATTTCGCAACATGTTCGTTTCATCTTTCGATTATTTTTTTCCCCCAAATGCTGTACCCATTGCTGTCAAGCCCTGTGAACAAAATGGTTTCGTGATTGTTTTCCCAATCAAAGCCTTGGTGGACAAAAAGCTCCTGGACATTGAAGGTTCCTATCTGCAAAGATAATACATTGTTAGCTTGCATTTTCCATTGACCTTGAGCTGAATTTTCTACCGTACCGTCGTTTTTTAAATCGTAAATGGACGAAGAACAGACTTCTTCCGCTGCCAACCGATTTTCTCCCCAAAGAATCTGGCCGGCTTCCGTCGTACGCTTGTACGTACTGGGTTTCAGTACAATGATCTCCCATTTTCCAATGATACCATCTGAACCAATTTTGCCCGTCGGAACGCCTGCATACCGCTCCGGTGAGAACATCGGCCAGCCGTCTTTTGACCAGAAAATCGCTCGTACATGTAAATCCATCAGGTGATTCTCAGGAGAGAGGCGCCCCTGATGCAAAACATAATAGGATCCTTTTCCATTATCAACGATTCCGCAATGACCGGTACCAGCCCAGCCGGGATGATTGTTGAAGCGGTAGGGATATGTTAGAACGGGATAATTGTCTGTTGCCTCACGCATATCGTTTCCGAAGAAATCCAAAAAAGGGCCATCTGGTTTCCGACTTCTGCCAACCCTGATGTTATAGGTTGTCATGAGCGGATCGTAGGAAATAAATAAATAATAGTATTTAAGTTCGGGGTTGTAAATGATTTCAGGTGCCTCCACATTGTTTCTTGAAAGATCGTACCGACGGACGGTGCTTTGGCCTTTATCACCTGCATACAGTGTCATACCAGTTTCTGGATTTAGCTGTACACAATACAAGCCATCAAAGAAAGAGCCATAATGCATCCATTGCTTCCCTGTCTCGGCATCCGTTACGATACTCGGATCAATGGCATTCATTACGTCGCTGTCGTTTGTTTGAAGTACAGGGCCTTTGATTTTCCACGGACCTTCCGGTGAAGTGGATTCTGCAAGACCCATCCAGGACGTTTTTCGGCCAAAAGCAGAAACGCAGAAATACAAACGGTAGGTCTTCTTATATTTCAAAATGAACGGTGCCCAAATATTGGTGGCTCCCTGACCATCTGTTTGAGCATGTATATAATTGACCGCTTCAGCCGGAATGGTATCCAGGGCCCATCCTATGAACTCCCAGTCTACCAAGTTCTTGGACTTTCTGACCTGAATATTCCCTACTTTTATTCCCAACTTGGAAGCATCAACGGTTGTATTTCCAAAGACGGCATCCGTAGAATAGGCATAATAATACTCCCCGAATTTCTTACAGGAGGGATCATGTACATTGTACGTGCCCCATCGGCTTCTGTTTTCAAGTCCTGAAAGGGAAGTGTAATCGTCCGTGTAGGGCAATTTTGTCTCTTTGCAGGACATGCTCATCAGAAGCAAGGAAAGAAATATCAAGGATAGTTTGTTCATGAAAAATTGGAAACAACTTCGATTCAATGTGGTAAATACCAGTTTATGGGCGACATTAATTTATCCTTAATTATATCTTTATTGATGGTGTATTTAGCAGAGACCTTATCGGCCAGATACGCTGGTTTGCCTCTTCGCAAGGCAATGCGCATCAGATCATGAAAACGGTTTCCTTCAAAAGCGGTTTCTAGAGCAAGTTCCTCTACGATAGCGTCTTCCACAAAATTCAACGTATCAGCCTTTGTGGCCAATCTGGGTATTATATAAACAGTGGTATCTAAATTCGTATTACCCAATCCACGTTGGCGAATACCACAGTTGTTTGTGAATGCGGCATCCGTAAAATTCATAAAGGATGGTGTGATTCCATTTCCATATTTGGTTACTTCATTTCGGATAACTCCAGGTCTGTTGGTAGTTAAATCTGACAATCCCTTTTTGATGACAGCAAAGGCCAGTTGTGGGCAACCAAGTCTATTGACTGCTTCTGCATAACGCAGATACAATAGAGAATTTCTATAAATTACCAGACACTTTTCATTCTTAGTGTTCATCAATTGGTACTTGACAATATATGGATTCGGGGATTGAAGCCAGAGGTCGGTTTCGCTGTTCGGAATGTTGACAGAACCCCATATTCTCAAATCACCTTCAGTTTGTACCGTAGGGCTGTAGTAGTAAATGGGTGTAGTCCATTTACTGATGGCAAGAGTGCTTGGGGCGATGTCGTAATGATAGCTAAGGCTATCGACCGTAAACTGCTGGCCGTAAGAGGAAGAGCTGCCAATAGAGGCTAATACTTCAGTGCTGGTAGGAGCTAGAACGTTGAACCAACGTATGGTGGCAGTCTGAAATTCACCCTTTGAACCAACAGTCCAATTGGATATATAGCTAATAGAGATTTCTGCTTTTTTAGTATAAATTAAGTCGTGATACGAACGGGCTGCATTTTCGTAGTCGCCTTTCCATAAATAAAGATCACCCAGAATGAATTTGATTGGGAAGATATTCAGATTGGATTTGAACGCTCCAAATGTACCCAATCCCATGGCGCCGATTTCTTTTAAAGGTTTCAAGTCTGCAATCAGTGAATCCGCTAACTCATTCCGACCAATGGAGGGATACGATTTGGTTGCATCTGCTACTGTTGTAATTGGATTGGAGTAATAACGAACGGTGTCAAAGTTCAAAGCTAGTTGAAGATACGTCCATGCACGGATGGATTTTGCGGCGGCATACGTTCTCATCATTACTTTGTCATTTAGAACGGTAATGGATGTATCCAAGTTTTTGGTGACATAATTGCAACTATTGATCACGGCATAGTAATCTTTTTGGTCAATGTATGGATTCCCTTCCGAGAAGTTAAAATCATTGATTTCTTTCAGATAACGGGATGCGTTTTCTTTGGTTTCCATCAGATCACTCCGCAATTCTCCGAGAAGGATGTAGCGGTCCCCCAATTTCTGTAACTGGGAGAATATACCCACCATGGAAAAAATCGTATCGTGCGCCGATTTCATCTGGAAATTCTCTTCAAAAGTGTAGCGTTCGGAATCTGCATTCAGCAAAGCATCACAACTGGTTAAGGCAAAGGTGCTGACCAAGAGGGAAAGCACTATGTAATTCAGTTTTTTCATATTCGTAGGAGACTTAGTATCTTTCACTTATAGATTACAGATTGATCTTAACACCAACAAAGAAACTTTGGGTTTGTGGTACCAGGCCTGCGTCAATGCCTTGAGAAAGTACCGAATTCCCGGCAGAACATTCTGGGTCAACACCCAGATAATTGGTCAGTGTCCAAAGGTTGTTGGCTGCAACCCAAATATCCATGCCGTTGATGAAGGTATTGTTGATGGGAATACGGTACGATACAGAAACCGTTTTTAATCTCAGGTAAGAACCATCTTCAATCCAGCGATCCGAAAATCGAGCATTACCCATAGGGTCACCAAACGTGGCTTTCGGTTGACTGGTCAATTGACCAGATGATCTCCAACGCGACAACATGGCAGTGGATTGATTACTCATATCAGCACCCGATTCCAACTGACTGCGCAAGTAGTTGTATACATCATTGCCGTAAGAATAAGAGAACAATGCATTCAGCGTAATTTTGCGGAAACTCATTTTGCTGGCGAAAGAACCGTAAAAATCGGGATTTGGATTACCGATGATTTGACGGTCTTTTTCATCAATGGTATTGTCTATGACTTTTTCATCGAAAATAAGGTCACCAGCACCGAAGTAGCTATAAGATCCATTTGCATTGACAATGTGCAGGTTTGCAGTCGTCGCTTCTGCATCGGTCGCAAAAACACCTTTTGTCTTATAACCGTAGAACACACCTACAGGATGTCCAACACTCGTCAGAACCGATCCACCGTAAAGGTTGAGTATCTGGTCGCCTTCTGGAAGTGATTCAATAGTGTTCTTGTAATGACCAACATTCATGCTGATTTCCCATTGGAATTTCTTGTCATTGAGCACTCTAAGATTTCCGGACAGTTCATAGCCTTTATTGCTCAGTTCGCCCCCATTGTTCCAATAGGCATCCAAACCACTGGTCACATCCAACGATTTAAGTGTAAGCAGGTCGCTTGTCCTGGAAGCGAAAATATCAGCTGAAAGTGTCAGGCGGTTATTGAAAAGTCCCAGGTCAACGCCGCCATTCCATCGTTTGGTGGTTTCCCATTGCAGGCTTTCGTTTTGGATATTGGTCAGCACGATTCCATTTGCATAGTTAATATAACGGACAGTCTGGTAATACGCTTTGGTAGCATAATCCTCAATACCGTCATTGCCTGTAACACCAAACCCACCACGGAATTTCAACAAGTCGAGACCCGAAATATCCTTCATTACATTTTCAGAGGACGCAAGCCATGCACCGTTGATGGAAGGAAACAGACCCCAGCTATGTCCGAAAATGGAATATCCACCTTTCGTTTCCAAGCCGAATCTGGAAGAACCATCCAGGGAAGCGGCGATATCTAGGAAATACTTGTTTCTGAAATTATAGCTGGCACTTGCGTAGTTTGAAATGGAGCGGGACAGGTTGTTGGTACCATTGGTTTGCACATAACTATAACTGCCTAAAACAGCCGTATTATTGTCAGATCCGGTGTTGTGAGCAGAGAGAAAGTCAGATTCAAAGTAATCGTTTTGATAGCGCCATCCCCAAAAAGCACTGATCGTATGGTCTGCATCAATCTTCTTGCTGTAATTCAGGCGGGTATCGTTGAATAACCCAATGTTTCGAATAATCTGATTGGCCGCTTTGTTGAACGAATAGCCGTAGCCTTCCAAATAGATTTCTTTGGTTCCCAACATGGGTTGGAAATAGGACTCCTTATTTTTGTCTAAACTGTAATCAAAATGAGTGGTCAGATACAAATTCTTATTGAATTCATATTTTGGTGTGACACCGATGTTGAATCGATATTGCCTTGAATAATTTCTTGACTTCTGGATGATGGCGGCAGGATTGCCGATACCGAATTCATCCGCATCGGCATAATCTTTCGTCTTTGTCCCAGAAGAAGTGAAGGTGTTAGGGCTGAGGAACGGTGATTTGATCATGCTTAAGAAAGTCGGAGATGTACGGTTATTCACACCGTCATCGAGCAAATTGCGGTCTATCGTAGTATATGATACATTCAACTTTGCGGTTAATGTTGGTAACAATTTGAAATCGGCGTTAAAGCGGGTATGGATTCTAGCCATGTTCGTAGTTTGTACGATACCATTATTACCGGTATAACCCAGTGAAAAGTAATACAGTGCCCGTTCATCACCGCCATTGACATTGATGGCGTAACTTTGGGTGTTTCCAAGTCGATAGATTTCATTGGACCAGTCCGTTTGGTTGTGATAAATGTTATAAACAGAGCTTGACGGATCCGATTTCAAAAAACCGAATGCCGCGATTTCTTTTTTGGTGAGGCCTTGCGTACCAATCATTTCACTAGCGTATGTGCGGTATTCTTCCGCATTCATCACCGGAATGGCATTTGGCTTCTGAGTGATACCCGACATAATGTTTAGGTCTATCTTGGTTACTGCACTTTTACCACGGTTGGTCTTGATCAGAATGACTCCGTTTGACGCTTTGCTCCCGTAAATGGAGACACCATCTTTCAAAACAGTGATACTTTCGATGTCACCAACTTCAATGCTGGTCAACGGATTTGCGAAGTATCCGGCATGCAACGAAATAGCATCTTCAGATGTTTTATTCCAAACGACACCGTCTACGACAAATAAAGGCTGTGCATTGGCATTCAGCGAGTTGAAGCCCCTGATAAACATGGTTGTTCCATAACCGGCATTACCGGATCGATACATGCTCCGAACATCACCACCCAACTCTGAATGAATGAACTCGTCAGGTGAGATGGCTTGTGGTAAACGGAATTCATTAAATCCTTTGGATGAAGAAGTGGTCGTAGTTGTCCGCTCCTTTCCATTCAATCCTTCAAAAGATCGGTAGAACGTGCTGAATGTTTCAGGGTACATATCAATGACCATGTTTTTCTGGCCACGAACAGCTATTTCGCGAACGGCGTAGTCAAAAGCAGAAACGGAAAGCACTTCTTCATCATTCATGACGTTAATGACAAACTGACCTTTCTCGTCAGTTGTTGAGGAAGCGACATTGTTCAACGCTTGTATCTGGGCTGCGGATATGGGTTTCCCGGTGTTGGCGTCACGAACCAAACCTGTCACGGTAAACTTCTGCAGAGACGGTGAACCCTTTTTTCCGGCCATGGACGGTGTCACCGTGGCAAAAAATGCCAGCAGGACAAATGGGAGCATACGCAACGATATGGGAAGTGCTATTTTCATCTGTGTACTATTCAAGTTGTTTTTCATCTTTTTCCAAGTATTGTGTATCCCATCAATTGACAGGCTCCAGGATGATACAATCGATGAACAAGGTCCTGCTGTAAATGGTCGACTGAGACTCTTTGGCCACGGTTTGCACTTTCAGTTTGACTGTAATGTCTCCGTAATAATCACCTGTAATAATGTTGCAGTACGGGAAAGTCATTTCCTTGACAAATATTTTACTCATCTCTGTTCCACTTGTCGGCACATTGGTGGCAAGCGTTTGACTGAGAACCTTAGTGCCCGAACTGTTTGTGTAATCCAGAAAGAAACTTACTAGGCTGGGTAGCTTTTTGAGTTCTGAAATGGCAGAAGGTGCAAATTGACAATAGATGTTGTATTTCGCAGATAAGGTGTTTGGGATGGGGAAATAGACGAACACTTGTTGAAGTGTACTGGTCGTTAAGGGTAACACAACGATATAGCGGTCGTTTGAACATGTGAATCCAGTGTTTTCGCTGCTTCTCCAATAAACATTCGCATTTTGGCTAGTACGTCCATAGGAGCTGTTTTCTGCTTCAACCCTTATTTCACGGTGCCAGGATTCGGTAGCCGTGTTTCGAAGCGAATCCGAAATCCAAACGTAGCCGTTACTGGCTTTGTACGGTGTAGCTCCTTCAAAAAGGCGAGGGAAATTTGTGAACAAGTGATTGCTTGTATTGAATATGGAATATCCAGCATAAATGCTAGGGTCAGAAATGCTAAATTTGAAGAAGGCATCCTGCATGATGGCGTTTTGCGTCAATCTTCGTTGTTTAGCCAAGCTGGAATCTCTGGTTGCAGCAGGTAAGCAGTTGAAGTAGGGCAAGATTGTGTTGTACGAACGGATCCAAGCCTGATTGTTGGGTAATAGGGCTGTGTACACACTGTCCTCATTGTTGATGTCACCGAAAGGTGTACTACCTAATGGGTTCAGGTAAGCATATACAGAATCCAGACCTGCAATTCGACTGAGTGATTCCCAAATGTTTGATGAATATGGAACGTACCCGTTAAGGACATGTAAGATACCGTTTTTGGCAAGGATGTTGGCTGTATCCATGTTAAAGGAACCGAAGGTGAATCCTGTGATGCCTTTATCAAATGGCACGAACTTTCCGCTCAGCATATACACTTTTTTAATGCTTGTTGTATTGAAACCCGCTGTCGGATAGTTGAACCGAGCAATATGATTGCGAACGATCTCACTGAGCGATGCCATGTCCGACCAATTGATTGTAATCTGATCAAATGCGCTGTTCACAGGAGCCCAAACCGTGTAAGTCTGATCAGCGTTCAACACGGAATCGTAGCCAGTAAGTTCAAGCATGCGTTTAAAATCCGTCAGGTCACTCCGAGTTTTGATTAAATCCGTCAAGCTTTGGTTGCTCAAAGTTGTACCTGTATTGTCGTAATGTTGTTGCCAGACATCGTTCACACAGGAGCTCCATACAAGCGCAAGAGCCGATAACAAGATGTAAAGACGTTTTTTATGAAATGTATTCATGATCATATTCGATTTATCAGGCATTATTATTCGATTCCTTCGAATTCAAGTATCTCAGTGGGTACAAACTCCAGATAATCCAACATGAACTGGATGTCCCCACCTGATGAACCGAGCCCGACGACGGTGAAAGTATGTTTGGCTGCTTTGCTGAACGTATAGGTACCAAGAACACGTCGCAAACTTCTGATACTGGTCCTTGCTGTTTTGGTGACGTCATAATACAGTGGAATGGTGCACTTGTAACTAGCGGCGCCCTTCATGTATCCACGGTTGTGCATCATCTTGTCGTTTTCATATCCTTCAGTGTCTAGATAGTCACTACCAGGTAAAACCCAACCGACTTCTGCATTGTTGGCGAGCAAAGCAAGATTCAGGGGTATCCCACAAGGTATGCTGTCCCAGTAGAGCTGTGCGATTCCACGCCAATCGGTTGGTTGATAGCTCATGCGTACTTCGTATGTTCCTGCAGGAATCGGGGAAGTGACCAACGAAAAGTTATAGGTGCCTTCTACATAAATTTCATCCCCTTGCCAGTCTTCATAGATACCGTTTGCATTCAGATATGTGAAGCGTGTTGTGGCTGAACATTTAAGACCTTCACAGTAACCATCCGGAATGATGTAACGGTGTGCTTTACCTGCAATATTTTCAGCAGTTGGGTTATTCCCTCGCATATTGTTGGTCGCAAACTCACGGAAAAAAGCAGATGCTTCAATTCGAATGCGGTTAGATGCAATATTTGAAACGACCGCTTTGCTATATACCAAAGGTTTGTTGATTTCGTGATAATAACCGTTGATGGCGTCATTATCAATATCTTTCGTTAATTCTATTCCAGTAGTGATATCTTTTTCATCATCCAACAGGTTTATAAAGAACCTCAAGGTGTAATTCCTGTCCTTTTTAACTTTAATCAATGTGTTCGACAACATGGTTTCAATAAATTCATACATATCAAATGTCTTGATCTGCGTAGGAGTGTCGTAGTCATTAATTATTCGGCTGGATGCAAGAGTGCGGTTCATGCAGTGGTATGCAACAAAACGGTTCAGATAATTGCGCGGATCTTTCGGGTCGTTCACGCCGACTCCATCAGAAAAAATACCTTGGTAACTACTTGAATAATAGTATTCTGCCAGAACCTTCAGGTCGTCAATCGTTTTAACTCCATTCGGTAAAGGCGGACATTCAGTATAATTAGCCAGGGTGTTGTCACTTTCCAACAGCACGGTAAAACCGAATTTCCGATGCTGAGGAATTTCTTCCATAATATTATAGGTTTTAACGCTCCAGGCACAATTCTTTGGATCATAACTCTCGTCTTCCACAATGGCATCATTCATCATTTTGGCATAACCTGTCAGTTGCATGGCTTGAGAAAACAGGCTGAATTTTGGATCAGCAGCTATTTTTTCACCAAGCTTTAATTCAGAAGGCTCCAGCGTTTTGCTTAACAAATGAATGTATCCGTTATGAACCCTAATGTCTTTTTCTATGATGGGACAATTGCCATTTACCAGAATGGAACCGTCAGTCAGAGAAAAATCAATATTGACAAAACGTTCGCTCATGGACATGGTACTAAGTGGGCCTACAGAGAAATCTCCGGTAGCGATGGTGTCACCTTTGACAATATGATTGTAGCATATTTTTTTCAGTTCTTCCATCGAAAAATCACTTCTGGAGGTCTTGCCCTTTGATGCGTAGTAATTATGCATGGCTGTGTCACAAGGGATAAAACAGGTGTACTTGCCATACGCGTTCAACAGACCCAGGACGCCGGTTGTATCCAGAATTTTGGTAAATTCTGATAGATCTTCAGGTCGGCTGCTCAGGTATTGACCCACCAACAAATCGGTCGATGAATAATAACGGTCAGGAACTATGTCTTTGACACACGAGGTGAACAACAGACCGCTTCCAACTACAGCTGTCATGAATGCTGTATAGAATAAAGACAGGATGCGCATATTTTTCATTGTCTGATGATTTTATTAATTCGAGGTGGAAGAAGTCACCGTATTGTAGAATGGATTCTGTTCCAATAGCGAGTCTGCAGTAATTTCATCCTTATGGATTGGCCAGTAAAGAGCATTCATTACGGACATTCTCCCCAATGCTTCATTTCCGGAAGTGGTTTTTGCCACATAGCTGATCAGCGGTGCAGTACTGTTGGATCGCCTGGCTAAGCGCACAAGGTCAAACCAACGCTTCCCTTCAAACATCAGTTCACGTTGACGTTCTCTCAAAACCAGGCTCTCTACATCGCTAAAACCACTGTATTTACTTGCCGAAAGCGTATCCGCATCAGGATTTGAACGATTGTAGGTTTTGTTCACTAATGCGACTACGTTTTCAAAATCAGCATCCCCTGTTTTCTGAAGCCAAGCCTCCGCTTTCATCAGAATAACGTCTGATAAGCGATAGATAATCCAGTTCGAGGTGTTGGAGCGATAAATATATGTGCTGATGTTAGTCAATGAATTCTCGGATCTTGAAAGACCGGAATATTTGAAAATATTGTAGAAACCACTGGTAGAATTCGTTATGAAAAAGTCTTTGGCACGGGTATCTTTTTCACTTTCATAGACTCCGTTTCCCAGAGAGAACTTGAAAGGACTGTATTGCTTGCCAGGTGCTAAGTTTGTCGGAAAAGTAACCCAGCCTTGTTCATTTCCAGAATAACCGTATAAGTATCGTACAGGGAGGTTGACTTGTACTTTATCGTTAAATAAAAGCTCAAAAATTGTTTCAGTGGATTTCCCTTCGTAGAAAACCTCTTTAATTACATTTTCTGCTCCCACTAGTTTCAGTGTATTATCAGCCATGACTTTGTTGCACATTTCAATGCATTCATCGTATTTCTCATCCCACAAGTAAATATCGGCTAATAAGGCATAAACGGCATTTTTAGTAATACGTCCTTTCGTGTAATTGAGGTTGGGGAAACTAGTTTTAGCATATTGCGCCGCTACCAATAAATCCTTTGTAATGGAATCCAAAACTACACGCTCAGAAGATCTGGCTACCATAAAATTCTGGGAGTCATCGATACTCGGCTTCGTAATGTAAGGTACATCTTTGTAAGCACGTACAAGATAAAAATAGGCAAGTGCTCTGATCGTTAAAACTTCAGCCTCCATGGCATGTAATTTTTCCACCGTGAAATTAGCATCCGCATTTACCACATCAGGTGCGTATTTCAGGAATGTATTGCAATTGTTGATGACGGAGTAAAACGAACCCCAAGAGCAATAGTAATTGGATGACGTGATTTCCTGTTTTAGGATCCTATATGTGTCTACTTCAATAACAGGTCCCATTGCAAAATTATCAGAACGCATTTCACCCCAGACCATCATTCGAACGATGACATCGTTTTCAATCAAACCACGGTAGCAAGCAGACATGACACCTTGGGCATCGGACTCTGTTTTCCAGTATTGTTCCAGAATCATTTGGTTTTCCGGTAAGACTTCCAACCAATCGGAGCAGCTGCTAGCTCCAGCAAGGAAAATAACTCCAACTATAAAGCTATAAAATTTGTTTTTCATTGTCAGTCTAATGTTAAAGTCCAATACTTAAACCAAGGGTGAAATCTTTGGATCGAGGAGTCCTGGCATCATCCGTTGTGACACCAAATTTTCCATATCCAACCTCTGGGTCTACCCCGGTATAATGTGTGAAAACAAACAGGTTGTTGAAAGTCAGGTAAAAATTAAGTTTGTCAATACCAATAGGTTTAAGCGTTGAAGAAGGGATAGCATAATTAAACGTTAAATACTTGAACCGGAGAAAAGATCCATCTTCAACGAAGCGGTCACTTCCCAACCAATTGTATCCATTACGGTAGAGTGCTCTCGGGATTTTGGTATCATCACCATCTTTACGCCAACGCCAGTTCACGGCAATGCTCTGGTTGTCATCATTATACATATTCTCTGCATTCATTCGGGCAGCATTGATTATTTTGTTGCCATAGCGGAAGTTGAAAAACAAAGTACAGTTTAGATTCTTATAACGGAGTGTGCTTCCGAAGCCACCATTCATTTTAGGGTTGGAGTTCCCCAGATAAACAATATCCAGTTCGTCAATGCTGCCATCATGATTGATGTCTTTGTATTTGGCATCACCGCCGCGGAATTCGTATTCGCTGGTATTTCCATATGCAAACATCATCGGCAGCGCTTCCCCATTTTCATCGGTCAGGATGTTCCCGTTCTTATCGCGTGCAACAGGTGCATCATTGTGTTCTCCAAAATTGTACTCATCGTATTTATAAACACCTTCATATATGAATCCATAGAGGGATCCAAATGATTTTCCGTTTTCAAGACGAGACAAATATTCACCGTTTTCGTAGGCGTATTTGGGATTGTATTTATCAAGTACCTCTTGATTCAACTTGATGACCGTATTAATATTGTTAGAGATGTTCATGTTTAAATCCAAGGAAAAGTTGCCTTTTTTAAGCAGGCGGTTGGCCGAGAAGTTTATTTCAAAACCATCATTATCCATAGAACCGACATTCTTCCAACTCTGAACCGCAAAGCCGGATGTGGAAGGTATGGTCAGCTTCTCAAATAACAAATCACTGGTACTTTTGTGATAGGCGTTCAGGTCAAAAATAAACCGGTCATCCAGAAAACCCAAATCCATCCCCATATTCCAGGAGTTTGTTTTTTCCCATCTCAAGTCTGCAAGTCTCAATGAGGTCGGTCTAGTAGAAGGCATGTCAATATAGCTTTCGTACGGGACGTATCTGGAATAGCTTTCACCGGCACTTGATGGAGCATTACCACTTATCCCCCAACTGGGTCGTACAGCCAACATGCTGAGCCAGCCTTTGGTCGATTCCATAAATTCTTCGTCCGATGCAATCCACTTTACAGAGACCCCGGGGAAATTGCCCCAGCGGTTGTTTTTTCCGAAAACAGAACTGCCTTCCCGTCGTAAAGTGACAGAAGCAATGTATTTCGATTTATAGGAATAATGGGCTCTTCCCATAAATGCCATTGTCCGTTTGGTGGAGATGGAAGTTGCAGCGGCGAATAAATAACCGTTTTGTGACGCATCGGTGCTTGTTCCAGAAGAAAGGTCCGTGTTGGCGATAAACTGATCAGTGACATTATTAGCCGTCGTTTGGAACGATCCGTAAAGGAGTAAGTTGTGATCTTCACTATCAAACTTTGGTTGCCAGGTAATATTATTGTCTGTTTGAATCAATAATTCTTCTTTATCGCCGCTGATCGCTCTGTTTGCCCATTCATCAGTGGCAGAAACATTGGATGCCTCCCATGGCATGAAACTGGAAACCTTATCGTTGTTGATATCAAACGACACATACATATCGTATACCAGATTTCTTGATTTTTCACCTGTAAGGTCATACCTAAGTCTGAATGTTGGAATAATACGATAGTTCTTAACGTCATCGGTCGCCAAAGTAGCAAGGGCAACCGGATTGACTAAGCTGCGCTGTACAGGACCGAGTGATGATAATCTGGAAATGTTGTATAAGGTCTTGGTGTCATTTCCGAATGCATCTTGTTCGTAAATGCTGACGCTCGGCATTTTTCGGTAGGCAATACTCAGAATGCTTTGCTTGTCTACTACTTCAAGGTTCCGTTGGTTGTCCGTATTTGTATAAGAGATCTCCGTGATGAATTTCAAACGATCTGATACAGAATAATCCAGATAGGCACGAGAGCTGTAACGGTTCATCTGTTGACCGATTACTGTTCCGGTCTGGTCGAAGTATCCACCCGAAACACGGAACTGAGCACGCTCACCACCACCTAATACTGTAATATAATGGTCATTGATATAGCCTGTCTGTGTTACGGCTTTAACCCAATCCGTATTATTATTGAAGTTCTCGAATTCGGAAAAAGCGGGGTCATAGTTGAATTCAGGAATGTCAGCAGCACTTTCATTCTGATTTGGATTAAAGTAAGCCTGCTTCATCAACATCGTGTAATCGTCACCGTTCAACATGTTGAGTCCCTTTGGCTGGGTCGCACGGGTCAACCGATAGGTGTATTGAACTTTGGTTGGCCCTATGGCTCCTTTTTTGGTGATAACCATTAAAACACCGTTTGCACCGCGGATACCCCAGATGGCTGTAGAGGCAGCGTCTTTTAAAACAGAGATTTCCAAAATATCATCAGGATTGATACTCAGCATGTTGGCGTATTGTTCCTGATTCGCATTTGCAAAGTCGAAGGAGGCATCAATGCTGACATTGTAAGGCACCCCATTCACAACGATCAGCGGTTCTGCATTGGCATTGATGGTTGAAGAACCACGGATACGCATGGAAGAACCACTGCCCGGGTCACCTGAATTTGAAACGATATCCAGACCGGCGACTCGACCCTGCAAAGCTTCATCGATGGAGCCGACCTGCAACCCTTCAAATGCTTTGGCATTGATGGTCTGTATAGCCGTAGAGATTTCACGTTCCGGAATCTTGAAGCCACCTTCACCGTACATTTTCTTTGCAGTGATAACGACATCACTCAATGAATGCCCGCTTTCAGTCAATTCTATATTGATAACTCTCTGGCTGCCAATCGCACGACTTTCTTTTACAAAGCCTAGGTAGCTAAAATTCAGCTTGTCTGTGGAGCTTTTGAATCGGAGCACAAAGTGACCGTTCGCATCCGTGATGGTCGCATTGACTACACGATTGTCCGGGGTGATTTCCTGAATGTTGACACCAGGCAACAACTCTCCGTTCGTTTTTGAGGAAATGGTACCCTGAACGATTCCGTCACCTGCCGTCTGCGCTGAAGCAAACGGAGTCAGTACCAATAGTAACAGTAAAACGATATATAATTTGGATTTCATGGATGGCTTCATTATTTATTGAAATCTCAATACCTTGTTTATTTGATGAATCACAGCTGTCGAAGAGGTCGTGATGCTACTGCCGGAATAGGTCGTGGTTGTCAGCGTGGTCAGCGTAGTTGGATCCAAGCTGAACACATAGTCCCTTGCCATGATGTTGTAATTCCCATCCGTTGTGACAACTTCTGCAGTTTCAGGTACTTTTTGGGTATTTCCATTTCCATCGACGTACGTTGTATATTTATCGGTTGTCAGCTTAAGTGTACCATTTTCAGATTTGACGCCTATTTGATAGAACTTATTGATATAGGTATCCCAATACGTAAGATTCTTATCTTTTTTGATCGTGGCCGATTGATAACGGGCATCTACAGGTTGATCGGGATGTATGAATACCGAGTTGTCCTGGAAATGATAACGGACGAACCGTTCCATTACATTGATCATCGAGTCTTTTCTTGCCTGACTTGTTTGGGTATTGATGACAGACCATGGGATCAGCGTTCCATTCGTATATGCTTCCTGTATCGCTTCATTGGTTGGTACATACACCGTATACCTGAACGTGTTGAAAAATTTGATGTTGTAGTCAATCCCGTAGTAGTTGGCTTTTCGTACAAAGACGTTGCTATTCGGGAATTCAGCGCAGATATTGTAAAATTCGCGGAACTTGTCGTTGTTTTTCAAAACACTGTAGACCGATCTGAACGGAGTCTGAGGAATCTGGTCCACAAAATAGGTAGTACCGTTTTCCTGATGGTAGATGCCGCTATCGGCCAGATAAACCTTCGAATTGTTATAAATGTTTCCGCCTCCCTGAAAATTAAGCAGATTCGAAGCGAAATGCCCTTCAATGTCGTTCGTATTCTCTGCTTTCAAAATATTCCCGTCTTTGGTTACGTAGAAACCATCCTTAAATACATCCTGTATGGTATCCTTGAAGTCATTGACCACAATGTTTTGATCCAGGATTCGAACCAGGCGGCTTTTGATGAAGTCTGCATTCGTGATCAAGGTAATGGAGTCGCCTCTACCATAGGGCAAAGTCGCATCGTAAGCAAAAACCGATGCTTTCACTGTTTTGGCTTGGTTATCATACCAAAATTTAATGGTGGTCGGTTTGTTTGTACCATACGTCAGCGGGTCGATGTACGACTGCATGGCTTTATCCGTCGGGGCAAGGAAACCATAGGTGTTAACCATGGAATTCAGGTATAGCCTGTACAGATAATTCTTGATGGCCCAGCGGCAAACTTCCGTTCGTTTGCTGAACAACACAGGACCAAACACAGAAACGTAGTCATCGGGCGGATAAATGCTCTTGGTCACATAAACCAAGCCATTAATGCCAACGTAGTTCATGGAATCAATAATATCAGATTTCTGCACCTTCAGCTTTGAACTTTGAGCATCGACCATCTTTGGGAAAACGCTTGGGATGGAGTTCAGCAATGAAGGCCTCATGTGCCGGGTGACCAAAAGTGCAAGAATGTCCGACGGAACGTTGTCCCAGGTGTTGTAGCGTTCCTTGAGGGCACGACCGCTGCCGGAGCTATTCAAGTCGAAATAAGCTTCAAGCGCCTCGTTTGTCGGAGCAAACATTACGGCCATGTCGGATTGCATGGTTGCATTTGGGGCGGTGTAATTGTTCCAACCCGGATCGAAAGGAAGCAAGATGTCCGTAGTTATCGGTACATTGGTCGGATATCGTTGCACCCCTCCCCTTTCTGCGACTGTATAATAATGCATCGTGAAAATAGAATCAAGTGGCAGTCGACCTTCCAACTTTTTATAGTTTAGTGTCGCCGTTAAATCGTAATAAGGGGCGCAGAAACGATCCAGCAGGCTGGAGAAAGTTGAAAGTTTCGGATTGTTACGAATGTATTGAGCCATATTGGTTGGTGGAATCAACACTTTTTCCAGCACATTGATATACCCATTTTTACAAACTTTGTCACGTTCAATAACTTTGTCGCTGAAAATGAAGGCGTCATCGCCGGAACGGTTGATCCCGGTCATAATTTTAAAATCTTCGTCGGAAATGCCGTTGAAGTCCAGCTGTTTTTTGAGGAAGTGAACCATGGACCAGTCCGTATTGTCTTTCAACAACCAAAGGCCGTTGTCACGACGGGAATTCCAAGCTGCACTTTTGGGAAGCATATCGCCCTTTTCGAAGGCGACACTGTCAAGAACGTTAATGGCCGATTTTCTGCGAAGCGCTCTACCTTCCTGAAGACCTGCTCCCCCTGCATAATAATTGGACAACGTCTCAATCAGGTAGGCGTTATTGATCATGGAAAAATTGAGGATCAGTTTTTTCTGAGATAGTGTCAACTGATCAAAACTGCTGACACCCCAGGCATTTCCTTCACTGAAAAAACGGTTGAAGGCATCATCGTTTGCAACAAAGATGGTCTTACTGCCAGTCCTGGACAGAACATCCTTTAAGTTGACAGAATCGATGATGCTGGTTATGTACGTAAAGTTGCCTTCTCGCTTTAATTCGTCATAAATACTTTCCCCAAGCCAAGCCGGTTCTTGGTTGTCGTAAATATAGACATCCTTGCAGGAAACCAGCAGTGTGCTCACAGTAACCAGTCCAATCAGCCAGTACAGAAGCCGGTCAGGGAGTTTTTTCATGTGTTTTTCCATTGATATTAGCTATTTAAGATGATGCTATTGAATCCATCCCTTCAGGTGTTGGCCAAATAGCGTATTAATGGCAACAATACAATATCCCCGGAAAGGAGTGTTTTTCTTTGAGGTACAAAAATACCCTCTATCGGTTTTATATTGGTGGATATTTCTGCCTAAAAGGTGGACAAATGTTTAAAGTGCATGCTACTGTCCACCTACATATTCCGGTGTAACTTATTGTACAAAAGTAGTTGGTTTGGACTATAGTTGTAAAAAAAAAGGTCCCGGAATTTCCGAGACCTTTTAGTGGGAGCGTTAATTAGGCGTTTTATTTCTTAATGAACTTAGTGTTGACAGCTTTTCCTTGTGATACAACCTGTAACAGGTACATACCTTGGCTGTATTTAGAGCAGTCAATGCTGAATTGGTCGCTGTTTGCTCTGCCTTCAAATACGCGTTGGCCGGTAATGTTGAAGATCTTAACCGTTGACAGTGCATCCAGACCCTTGATGTTCAGGAAGCTGCTGGTCGGGTTCGGATAAACATCAATGGTGATGCCATCTGCTTTTGCAGGAGTTTTAAGGGAAAGTGGGGGATTGACATCGACCCAATAGGTCAGCGTGAAGTTATCAATCTGCATGAAGCTGGTTGAGGTGATACCAAGATCGATGGAGTCACCCACATTAGCTTCAAAAGTCACGGCAAGTGTTCTCCATGCTTCTTTCGTGTTCCAGCCTGCACCTGTTATCAAACCAGCTTGTTGACCAAGCTTGGTGGATGTTTTGGTTGCTTTTAGGCCTGAAGTTGCGTAAATGCGGGCATCGTATTTGATGATCGTGTCGGTCTTGCTTGGTGAACTACCATCGCAACGAGCATTAGCAGTCAGTTTGTAAAAACCGGATGCAGGAGCAGCAATTTTTTGCGAAAGTTTGAATGAAAGGATTCCATTGCTCCACATTTCATAACCTTTTGTACCATCGCTCATATCACTGCCTGTGAGTCCAACCATGTTGCAAAAGTCTCCAGTAATGTTGCAATAAGCTTTCCAACCAATCGGTGTGCTGTAGTTGCCATTTGTAGATTTAACGGATGTAGGATCAACACCTGCCGTTGTACCTGATTCGAAACTTGCATTGGTGATGAAGCTTGACAGATTTACGGTTGCAGGTACGTCCGCTCCGAAATAGGTCAGTTTCATGTTGTCAAACTGCATGAATCCGTTAGAGTCGAAACCAAGACGAGTAGGACCTCCTGTAGTGCTGAATACGCAATAAACGGTTTGCCAGTTGGTAGAGCTGTTCCATCCGCCCATCAACGTGTCTTTTAACGTGCCGGAAGCAAATGTTTGAGCAGCGGTTTTGGCATAAATGTGCTGCGTAAATGGTGCAGGTGAATTCGTACGAATCTGTGCAGATAATATGTAATTACCAGCGGGCAGATCAACATTCTGATAGACGTCAAATTCAACAGGAGCGTCAGACCAAGTTTCAAAACACTTGGTACCATTAGAAGGAGCATCGGCTACAAACACAGCGTTACAACCACCTCCATGGTTCAGATAAACCGTCCAACCTTTCGGGTATTTGTAATTTCCACCAGTTGCAACTGAAGTTGTATCACGCGTTCCACCTTCACCCAGTTCAAAACTAGGGTTGACAATGTTGAAGGTGTAATCCAAAGGCTTATCCAAAGAAGCAGGCTTCGTCATCAGATATGCTTTGATTGCTGCATTCAGGTCGGCAAGGGTTAGTGCAGTAACTGAATATGCATTATAAGCAGTTTGTGCAGTGGCAATGGCCGTTACGAAAGCGGGTTTACCAGGATAGTTCAATGCCACCTGCGGTACAGTGGTGGGAATAAGAGCGCCCAATTCAATCCAAGGTGCCTGAACAGTATTATATGCTGCAATGGCAGCAGTCAAATTGGCATTTAATTGCGTTGTGGGAACTTTTGCATCGTAAGCTGTTTGTGAGGAGTCAATGGACAAATTCAAAGCAGCTAGCCCAGGTACATAATTTGACAACTTAGCCTTTTTGGCACTGGTCAGCAAAGCGGCCATGTCGGCATACGTGTAAACATTGTATGTAGTGGCATCGAATGCGGCATCCAAACCAGCAATATTTCCCGTAATGTTCAAGATGCTGGGAAGGTCGTCCACGGTCAAACCAACGGAATACATATTGAAACCATATACAAGGGTGTTTGTCAACCAAGAGTCACCAATATAGAACGGACGACCGATGCTGTTGTAAAGGGTTCCAGTCTTACCTGCCTTTTTCAAATTGAGAGCCGGAGCGACCATGGCGCCAGTAGCGACCTGTACACCGTCGTAATAAAGCTTACCGGTACCGGCAATCTGAGAGTAGCACACATTGTGCCATGTTCCAAGTGGGAGTGTTCTTTCGCCTGTACCTACGAAGTTTGAACCCTCTGAACCATAGTTGTTCGGGGTGTTCACTTGTCGACCGCGAAGTGGTTCGAAGTACATGGCACCGTTGGCAACACCACCCATGTCCAACGTGTTGGAGAAACCATAAAGTGTCTGGCCATAACCAGTCCAGTTGGTGATGTGGTCGATGGTGGTATCCCTGCGGAAGAACATGCTGACCGTATAGTCGGTCAAGCCATAGATTGCTTCACCGATCGGTGTGCCAAAGTCAAAGTATTGACCGGAATTCTTGATGGACAATACGTTGAATTGTTTGGTGTCACCAATTTTTACGATTTGTGCACCACCGGCGCAAGTACCCACATAGGCATTGGCGGATTGGTCTTTAACAGTAATGGTTCCGTCTGTAGCGGTTGTAATATCTGCGTCAGCGAAATTCCACAACGCAACCGTTTCAGTTACTTCTCCAACTGGCAATACCATAATCGAGAAGGATTTTTTGAGGACAGTTGTGACACCGTCGACAGTGATGCTCAAAATGGCGGTCAATTCAGCAACAGATTTGTATTTGGCAGGACGTGCTACAACACCAGTCGGTGAAACAAGAGCACTATCAGTCGAAGTCCAAGCAATGCTGACATTGCTGCCTGCAGAGGGAGTCGGAAGGACCAGATTGGCATCCACTTTAGTCAGATCGCCAGCAAGGATCAAATTATTATATTCAGTTATCAGAGCGGCAGGAACACCTTTTAAAACCATGATGTCATCCATGGTCAACGCTCTGCTATAAATGCGGAAATCATCGATCAAACCATTGATGGTTGGATCAGGCCACTGGGATTTCCCAATATAGTTCGCAAGGGTGGTGCCCATGGAAGCCGGAGTGGTGGAAACGTCATTTTTGCTGGCAACAGGTGAACCGTCGATATACATGGTCATCGTACCGATGCCTGTTGTTTCAGCGAATTTACAGGTTATAGCAAGATGAGTCCAGGTATTTACCTTTATAAAGGTATTTGATTTGAAGCCTTGTGAGGCGACTGGTTCACTTGGTTTAATTTCATAATAGGGTTGGCCATCCTGAGGACAAAAGAACATGCTTGTGGTTTGTCCATTACCAAAGTCAAAAATACGACCCCAATAATTGAGGGTAGCCAGATTGACCCAACATGAAACCGTGTAATCGTTCAACGTTGTGGTCACATCGTTTGGAAGCAGAACGTAATCGTCAACATTGGTCAGGCTAACGGAATTGCCCGTGGCGCCGTAACCTGCTCCAGTGGCAGCAGCTCCCATAAACATACCATCGAGGCTGTGGCCGGAAGCGTCAGGAACAACGCCAGCAGTCACATTGTCGAATGTGTAGTGCAACAATAAATTGCTTGTTATGTCCGCCCGAAGGGAACTTGAAGCAAACAATGCTGCCGAAATCAGAAAGAGGTAAAGTTTTCTTTTCATGATAAACGCATTTGGTGATTAAATTAATTAATGAAACTATGTTTGTGGACTATAGTTCGAGAGGATAGATTAAAGGCAAAGTTCCGAAATTTACGTATATTTGTTCCGTTTCCAGACGGATTCATCCAAATTCTCCAACCCGGATGCTGTGCTTTTGCCTTGTCTTTACTTACTGCGACGAATCTTTCGGTCACAGTGCAGGAAGCAATAAAACAAAAGTATCCGGCTTTTAACTGACGAAGGTGGAAAATTCTTCTTAAAAGGTGGACAAATGTGTAAAATGTACATGAAAAAATACAATAACATGACTCTTTTTATGAATCCGAAGGGCTTCAGAGCGCATGTCATAGTACAATTCATTGCTTTGGCCAGTTTGGTTTTAAGCGCTTCACCACTACGTGCAGCATCCATCAAAGAAGATTTTTTGTTCAAGTATCTGAATTCAGATAAAGGCTTGTCTCAGAATTTTGTGGATTACATCTACCAAGACAGCGAAGGCTTCCTTTGGTTTGCCACTGGGGGAGGTCTGGACCGCTTTGACGGTTACGAAGTAAAAAAATACAATACCCAGAATCATTTGCTTCATACCAATTTTACCCATTGCCTGGCAGAAGATTCCTATTCCAGGCTTTGGGTCGGAACGGATCTGGGTGTCAGCATCATCGACCTGCACACCGGAAGGAATTCCGATTGCCTGGTGGATTATCCGCAGTACAAGCAACTTTTGAATACTTCCGTCCATGCCATACTAATGGATAGGGACAACAAGTTATGGATTGCGGGAGATCATGGTCTGGCATGTCTGGTTTTTGACAAAGAGGGTGGGCTGAAGAATTTTTACAGTCTGAACATTTCGCCTGTATACACACTGGCTGAAGATCAGGAGGGCAGAATCTGGCTTGGTATGGTTGTTGGACAAATGCAAATCCTTTCAAACAAGATTCCGGGGCAGTTCATTTTCGAACAGGTTCCTGCTGGCCTGCAAACCAACAATTCCATTAAAAAGTTGTTTGTCGACCGAATGGGTACGTTCTGGATTGGTACGTCGGACGGACTGATTCATTACAATCCCCATACCAAACTGATCGACCGATTTGCATCTGACCCCCTGCAACCAAACATGCTCCCGAATGGATACATCAATGACATCACTCAGGACAAACACGGGCGCATCTGGATAGCCACACTGGCGGGACTTGCACTGTGGGAACCCGAAACCAGAAGCTTCCAGCGCATTCAGACGGACGGCTCTTCAGGGACCATCAACAATAACTTCCTGAATACGCTTTTTGTAGACAATCAGAATATTCTTTGGATCGGAACGGAAAAGGGGGGCGTGAACTGGATGTATCAGAAGCGGAAAGTCTTTCAATCCTTTATGCACCATCCTCAAGATCCGGGTAGTTTGTACCCTGCTCCGGTCAATTCCATACTTGAAGACAATAAGTCCAGGCTTTGGGTCGGACAGGTTGAAGGCGGGCTTCATGTTCGGATACCAGGTTCCTCTTTTTTCAAACACTACGTACACACAAAAGACCCTGCTAGTCTAAGCCAGAATACCATCTCCAAAATCATGGAAGATTCGAAAGGTCGAATATGGTTGGGCACTTGGGGTGGTGGCATCAATCAGATGAATGCCAATGAAAAAGATTTCATCCGATATAAGGTTGATGGCAAGCCCGGTAGTCTGGCAGACATTTTCATATCCGACCTCTGCGAAGATGTACGGAACCAAGGTATATGGGTCGGTTCTAGTTCCTGCCTTCAGTTTTATGACTACCAAACGCAGAAATTCACCACAAAACTAACGACTTCGGAAGTAAAATACCCCCCATCACAAGTCAATGCTTTAAAGATCGACAGCAAACGACGGCTCTGGGTCGCCACCAATTTTGGATTGTACTGTATTTATCTGAATAAGTCCGATGTACGAGCCAATAAATTCATGTTCGACTATTTTAGGAACGAACTGAACCGTCCGAAATCGGATCATCTGGCAAAAATCATCAGTATTTATGAGGATAAGTCAGGCAAAATGTGGTTCGGAAGCAACGGCAACGGTCTTTATCTGATGGAAGAACGCGATAAAGCGAGCGAAACCAGAGAAGATGTTGTCAGTTGGAAAGCAGAAGACAAATTGCTGTTGGGAGGGAAAGAAATACGCTTCCATCAGTATGACCAAAAGGATGGGTTGGTTGACAATGTCATCTACACCATTTTGGAAGATGAAACAGGGAAAATCTGGATGAGCACCAACAATGGTCTTTGCAGGTTTACCCCATCTACCGGGCAAGGCACCTGTTTTTATAAAAGTGACGGACTCCTGTCCAATCAGTTCTATTGGATGGCAGCCTGCAAATCAAGGGATGGTCGGTTGTATTTCGGAAACATCGAAGGCATGAATGCGGTAGTACCCTCCCGTATTCAGACCAATGATTATATGCCCACGGTCAAACTGATTTCGCTTCAGGTACTCAACGAGCCTGTTGAACCTGGAGTCCCATTACATGGAAAAATCTACCTGCAGAAGCAACTCTTTGAAACACGTGAAATCATATTGCCCCAAAGGGACAAGTCCTTTTCGTTTGATTTCAGCACATTCGATTTCGAATCGCCCGAAAAAATTCGTTATTCCTACCTATTGGAGGGTTTTGATGCTAATTGGATTGAAGTGGATGCGACCAGACGTTTTGTCCATTACACCAACCTCAAGCAGGGACATTACATATTTAAGGTTCGTTGCACCAACAGTGATGGCGTATGGTCCGATCACCTGACTTCCCTGAATATTATAATCAAACCACCGTTCTATCAAACACTGCTTTTCCGTATTATCCTGTTGTTGCTCTTGATTGGTCTTACCTGGTACTTCATCAGTAATCGTGTCCGAAAATTAAAGAAAGAACAGGCCATCCTTGAAAATAAGGTTCATGAGCGCACATTGAAAGTGGAACAGCAAAAGGATCAATTGCGGGAACAGTCCGAAAACCTGGAAAAGACACTTCAGGATCTGATGGTTCACGAGCAGGCCATCATTCAACAGAACGATCTGCTCAAGTTGCAGAACGAACAGATCCTGGAACAGAAAGAGCAACTTGAAATCTATAATCAAAAAGTGGAGGAGTTAAATCAGGAAAAGATGTCCATTTTCACGAACATTACCCATGAGTTCAAGACGCCTATCACACTCATCATGGGTCCCATTCAGCGTATGCTTCATACCAGTACGGAGCCATCCATGACCAGCCAGCTTCAATTGGTGGAACGAAATTCCAAACAGCTGCTGTCACTTGTCAATCAACTGATGGATTTCAGGAAAGTGGATGCAGGCGCAATGATTATGAACAAAAGTCAGGGCAATATAGTAGACTTGACAAGGGAAATTCTGATACCTTTCGGCGATATGGTTGAAAAGAGGGGCGTTCAATGCTCACTCTCCACCTGCCTCTCAAATCCAGTCATGCTTTTTGATGCGGACAAGATCGGGAAGATTTACACCAACTTATTGTCGAATGCCATTAAGTTTACTCCAGACAACGGTAACATTACGATCCGATTGTCTGAAGTGGAGAAATCGGGTACCCCCTGGCTTCGTTTGACGGTCTCCGATACGGGCACCGGAATTCCGGAAGAGGAATTCGAAAAAATATTCGATCGTTTCTACCAGATCAAGGGGCAACAGGTGTATCAAACTGCAGGTCAATCTGGTACCGGTATTGGCCTTTACCTTTGCCGCGAACTGGCAGCCCTTCACGGAGGCACCATCTATGCAATGAATAATAGAGTTGGTGGAGCGAGGTTTGTATTAGAGATTCCTGTAGAACGTTCGGTGCAAGATGGAAGTGAACAGAGTGTCGAACCTGAAAAGAATGCGCAGGCCCTTGAAAATGACCTTCAAGTGGGCTTTTCCGAGAACAAGCCAGTGTTACTCATGGTCGAAGACAATCCGGACATGAGGCAGTTTGTGCGTTCTTTCATGGAGGACGAATTCAATATACTGGAGGCATCCGATGGCGTTGAGGCATGGGAGCTGACACAAAAATTCCTTCCTGATTTCATCGTAAGTGATGTGATGATGCCCAAAATGGATGGGAATAAGTTTTGCAGGTTAGTCAAAAGCAACTTGAGTACCTCTCATATACCAGTTATTTTGCTGACAGCGCTTTCTTCCGTTGAAAAACAATTGGAAGGACTGGAGTCTGGTGCCGATGATTTTGTATCCAAACCGTTTGAGGAAAAGGTCCTGATTGCACGCGTCCGAAACATTTTGGAATCGCGTAATCGTCTTCATGAACAATTCAAGGACAACATGAGCACGTCAATGCTGAATATGGAGGACGATTCTCCAGACAAGAGGCTTCTTGACAAAGCGCTTAAGATTTTGCAGGACAACTTTCAGAATCCTGATTTTGACGTAACCGAGCTGATTCAGGAACTCGGTATTTCAAGAAGTCTGTTACACAAAAAGCTGGATACCTTGGTCGGTCAATCAGCCAGTCGCTTCATCCGTGGATTCAGGTTGGCCAAGGCCAAGGAAATGCTCGAAAAAGCAGGAGGGCGAAACATTTCTGAAATTGCTTATGCCGTCGGCTTCAACGACCCGAAATATTTTACGCGTTGTTTCACCAAGCATTTCGGAGTGAATCCGAGCAGTTGGGAAAAATAACACCTTATATATACTCTAAATTCTACAACTCAACATGGACAATTCCAACGAAAACAATCAACTAAACATTGAACTGACCGAAGACGTAGCGCAGGGGATCTATTCCAACCTTGCCGTCATATCCCATTCCAGTTCCGAATTCATTCTCGATTTTATCCGCCTGATGCCTGGAGTGCCTAAGGCAAAAGTCCAGTCGCGCATCATTTTGACACCGGAACATGCCAAACGTTTGCTTTCGGCCCTACAGGAAAATATTGCCAAATATGAGAAGCAATTTGGCTCCATCAAGAATCCTTCAGGAGGTGGAAATACCTTCATGCCGCCCATTATTGGTTTTGGTGGGGGAGAAGCCTAAATAATATTTTATCGAGTGAAAACACCGAAAATCGCCGCCTTAATATCAGTGGTTTTCGGTATTTTTTTTCTACCTTTGTCCCCGCTTTCAAGGCAAGTGCACTTTTTTTTCGGTAACCCGTTGGTTTATCGGAAAAAAGCTTGTAATTTTGCAGTCCTTTTTTGGGATACCTCAAAAGGTTTTATTCGCGCATACGTTTTTTTAAGTACTCTATAAATAGTAAAAATTTCTAAAATGCCTACAATTCAGCAATTAGTAAGAAAAGGAAGGGCTAAGCTAATCGACAAGAGCAAGTCTCCGGCTTTGAACTCCTGTCCGCAAAGACGTGGCGTTTGTGTACGTGTGTACACGACGACACCGAAGAAACCTAACTCCGCTATGCGTAAGGTTGCCAGGGTTCGTTTGACCAACTCGAAGGAAGTAAACAGTTACATTCCGGGAGAAGGCCATAACTTGCAGGAACACTCCATCGTACTTGTACGTGGTGGTCGTGTAAAGGACCTTCCCGGTGTACGTTACCACATCGTTCGCGGAACATTGGATACTTCAGGTGTAGCCGGTCGCAGACAGAGACGTTCCAAATACGGAACGAAGCGTCCGAAGCCGGGTCAGCCAGTTACTGCAGCCAAGAAGAAGTAATCCGATTGGTAGCTTAAACATTCCCTTACAGTAATTATTCACGCTGTTTTTTTTATTGGTAAACGCTTTAAAGCGAGGTTGAGTAAATGTTCCAGCGGGAACGTTGAAGTCAAAACGAAAGAAGACAACCAAAACAAAAACGGAAAATTTTTGAGAAAATGAGAAAATCAAAACCGAAAAAACGGGTCATCCTGCCGGATCCCGTTTTCAATGACATCAAAGTGACCAAGTTTGTGAATCACTTGATGTACGATGGGAAAAAGAACACCTCTTACGAGATATTCTATTCCGCTCTGAATACCGTCAAGGCAAAATTGCCCAATGACGAAAAATCCGCTCTCGAAATATGGAAAGCTGCGCTCGACAACATTACTCCTCAGGTCGAAGTCAAGTCCCGCCGTATCGGTGGTGCCACTTTCCAGGTTCCTACTGAAATCCGCCCGGATCGTAAGGAATCCATTTCAATGAAAAATGTAATCTTATATGCCCGCAAACGTGGTGGAAAATCCATGGCGGACAAATTAGCTGCCGAGATTGTTGATGCATACAACAACCAGGGTGGTTCGTTCAAACGTAAGGAAGACATGCACCGTATGGCTGAAGCCAACCGCGCATTCGCCCATTTCCGTTTTTAATAATAGGTAAAAGGTAAGAAAGTACAATGGCTAAACAAGATTTGACATACACCAGAAACATTGGCATCATGGCCCACATCGATGCAGGAAAGACGACGACTTCAGAGCGTATTCTTTTCTACACTGGACTGACCCACAAAATCGGGGAAGTGCATGATGGAGCCGCTACCATGGACTGGATGGAGCAAGAGCAGGAGCGTGGCATCACGATTACTTCGGCCGCTACCACCACCAGCTGGGTATACGATGGTGACAAATTCAAGATAAATTTGATAGATACTCCGGGGCACGTGGATTTCACCGTTGAGGTGGAACGTTCACTTCGCATCCTTGACGGCGCTGTTGCAACCTACTGTGCAGTAGGCGGCGTGGAACCTCAGTCTGAAACCGTATGGCGCCAGGCTGACAAATACGATGTTCCCCGTATTTGCTATGTAAATAAGATGGACCGTTCCGGTGCCGACTTCTATGAAGTTGTCCGCCAGATGAAAACTGTTCTGAGAGCCAACCCTTGTCCCATTCAGATCCCCATCGGCGCTGAAGAAAAGTTCAAAGGTGTTGTCGATCTGATCAAGATGAAAGCCATTTACTGGCACGATGAAACCATGGGCGCAGAATACAACGTGGAAGAAGTTCCCGCTGATCTGCTTGCTGAAGCGCAGGAATGGAGAGATAAAATGCTCGAATCCGTTTCTGAATTTGACGATGTGGTGATGCAGAAATTTTTTGATGATCCCACAACGATTACCGAAGAAGAAATCATCAAAGCACTTCGTAAAGGCACCATTGCCATGGCCATCAACCCCATGCTTTGTGGTTCCTCTTTCAAAAATAAAGGTGTACAGACATTGCTGGACGCCGTTTGTCTTTTCCTACCCAGCCCGCTGGATACGCCCGCTATCGTGGGTCATGACCCTAACGATCCCGAAAAGGAAATTACCCGCAGACCAGACGAAGACGAACCTTTTACTGCATTGGCATTCAAAATTGCCACCGACCCTTATGTAGGTCGTCTATGCTTTGTTCGTGTCTATTCAGGAAGGCTGGAAGCCGGTTCTTACGTGTACAACGTACGTTCCGACAAAAAAGAACGCATTTCACGTCTGTTCCAGATGCATTCCAACAAGCAGAATCCCGTTGACGTGATTTCTGCCGGTGACATCGGTGCAGGCGTAGGTTTCAAAGATATTCGTACCGGCGACACCTTGTGTGACGAAAAGCATCCAATCGTTCTCGAATCGATGGACTTCCCCGCACCTGTAATCGGTATTTCCATCGAACCCAAAACCCAAAAGGATTTGGATAAGCTGGGTATTGGTCTTGGTAAGTTGGCTGAAGAAGATCCTACCTTTACGGTTAAGACTGACGAACAGTCCGGTCAGACCATCATTTCTGGTATGGGTGAACTACACCTCGAAATCATTATCGACCGTCTGCGCCGCGAATTCAAGGTTGAATGCAACCAGGGACGTCCCCAGGTTACTTATAAGGAAGCTATTTCTCAAACGGTACAGCTTCGTGAAATCTACAAGAAACAGTCTGGTGGTCGCGGTAAATTTGCCGATATGATTGTCAAGGTTGGTCCGAAAGACAAAGACTTTGAAGGTGATCTCCAGTTTGTTGATGAAATAAAAGGCGGTAACATTCCTAAAGAATATGTTCCTTCCATTGAAAAGGGCTTCAAGAACGCTATGAAGAATGGTGTATTGGCCGGCTATCCGCTGGATGGTTTGAAAGTTGTCGTCATTGACGGTTCTTTCCACCCGGTTGACTCCGATGCCCTTTCCTTCGAAATCTGTGCCAGCATTGCCTTCAAGAGTGCTTGCGCCAAAGCAAAACCCATTCTGCTGGAGCCTATCATGAAGATGGAAGTAATCACTCCGGAAGAAAGCATGGGTGATGTCATCGGTGACTTGAACAAACGTCGCGGCCAAGTGGGTGGTATGGATACCAACCGTTCCGGTGCACGTATTATCAAAGCACAGGTTCCGCTGGCTGAAACCTTCGGTTACGTGACTGCCTTGCGCACCATCACTTCCGGACGTGCAACCAGCACCATGGAATTCGACCACTTTGCCGAACTGTCCAAGTCCATCGCCACGCAGGTGTTGACGGAAGTTAAAGGTAAAGTTGAACTGTTATAAAATAAACGAATGACTGCGAAGCCTTGTGTTAATAGCTCTACAAGGCCTTGCAGCATTCATATACTAAGTAAAATAAAAAGATGAGCCAAAAAATCAGAATTAAATTGAAGTCTTACGACTATAATCTGGTGGACAAGTCCGCAGAGAAAATCGTAAAGACGGTGAAGGCTACCGGCGCTGTTGTCAGCGGTCCGATTCCCCTCCCCACACACAAGCGTATCTTCACGGTCAATCGTGCAACGTTTGTAAACAAGAAATCCCGTGAACAGTTCGAACTGTGCTCTTACAAGAGACTGATCGACATTTACAATTCCAGCGCCAAAACCGTTGACGCATTGATGAAACTGGAATTGCCTAGCGGAGTAGAAGTTGAAATCAAAGTATGATTTATTTAATCGATTAGAGAAATGCCAGGATTATTAGGAAAAAAAATCGGAATGACTTCCGTTTTCAGTGCTGATGGGAAAAACATTCCATGCACTGTTGTAGAAGCTGGTCCTTGTGTCGTTACTCAGGTCAAGACTCTTGCCACCGATGGTTATGAAGCCATCCAAGTTGGTTTCCAGGAAAAAAAGGAAAAACATACCAACAAGGCAGAAATGGGTCACTTTCAAAAGGCCGGAGTAGTACCTCAAAGACACTTGGTTGAGTTTAAAGGATTCGGTGACGAATTCAAGGCAGGTGATGTGATCACCTCCGAAATGTTTGAAGCAGACGAATTCGTAGATGTAGTCGGAACTTCAAAAGGTAAAGGTTTCCAAGGCGTTGTCAAGCGTCATGGTTTCGCTGGTGTCGGTCAAGCTACCCATGGTCAGCATAATCGTCTCCGTGCTCCCGGTTCTTTGGGCGCATCTTCATGGCCTTCACGCGTATTCAAAGGAAAGCGCATGGCCGGTCATATGGGTTCTGATCGCGTAACAGTCCAAAACCTGCAAATTATTAAAGTTATTCCTGAACACAATTTGGTTTTGATCAAAGGTTCTGTTCCGGGTGCTAAAGGTTCAATCGTAATTATTGAAAAGTAATGGAACTGAGTGTATATACAATCCAGGGGAAAGATACCGGAAGGAAGATTACGTTAAGCGACGCCATCTTCGCCATCGAACCCAACGATCACGCCATTTGGTTGGACGTGAGACAGTACCAGGCCAACAGCCGTCAAGGTACCCACAAATCGAAAGAAAGAAGTGAAATGACCGGCTCCACCAGGAAGTTGGGCAAACAAAAAGGCGGCGGCGGTGCCCGTCACGGTGATATCAACTCCCCTGTTATGGGTGGTGCCCGTGTTTTCGGACCGAAACCGCGCGATTATAGCTTCAAACTGAATAAAAAAGTGAAAGAACTTGCCCGTAAGTCCGCATTGTCTTATAAAGTCATCGATCAGGCCATCATGGTAATCGAAGATTTCAACTACGATGCCCCCAAAACGAAGCAGTTCGTAGCGCTGACAAGCAATCTGCAAGTAGCTGATAAAAAGTCACTTTTCGTATTGCCGGAAGCAAATAAAAACGTATATTTGTCGGCTCGTAATTTGGCTAAGGTTCAAGTTATAACGTTGTCAGGGTTAAATACTTACAGAGTATTGAACGCTGCAACTCTTGTTTTGACCGAAAGTGCAGTAGCCGGAATTGAATCTATTTTAAACGCATAAGGAGATCAAAAAATGGGAATAATCGTAAAACCTATCGTAACCGAAAAGATGACCGCTTTGACAGAAAAGCTGAATCGTTACGGTTTCCGTGTGCAACCAAGTGCCAATAAGATACAAATCGCTCAAGCCATCCAAGAAATGTACAACGTTACTGTGCTGGATGTCAATACGATGAACTATCGCGGCAAAAACAAATCTCGCTACACCAAGGGTGGCATGGTAAAGGGAAGCCAATCAGCTTTCAAGAAAGCCATCGTTACGTTGAAGGACGGCGACGTTATTGACTTCTACTCCAATATTTAAGAAAATGGCAGTACGTAAACTAAAGCCCACAACACCGGGGCAAAGACATAAAATTATTGGTGCCTTTGATACCATCACCGCCAGCGCACCAGAAAAATCTCTTACATTCGGCTTAAGCAAGTCCGGTGGACGTAACAACCAGGGTAAAATGACCATGCGCTACTTAGGTGGCGGTCACAAAAAACTCTATCGTTTCATCGATTTCAAGAGAACAAAAGATGGTATTCCTGCTATAGTTAAGACCATCGAATATGACCCGAATCGTTCGGCTCGTATCGCTTTGCTTTACTATGCAGATGGAGAAAAAGCGTACATCGTAGCTCCCAACGGCCTTGAAGTCGGCATGAAGATCATGTCCGGCGAAGAAGCCGCGCCCGAAGTAGGAAATGCACTTCCGTTGAAGAATATTCCTGTCGGTACCGTTATCCACAACATCGAACTTCGTCCGGGTCAGGGTGCCAAAATGGTACGTTCAGCCGGTACGTTCGCTCAGTTGGTTTCGAAAGAAGAGAACTACGGCGTCATCAAAATGCCTTCCGGAGAAATCCGTAAGATCCTGTTGACCTGTAAAGCAACCATCGGAACCGTTGGTAACGCTGACCACGCTTTGGAAAGTTCCGGTAAAGCCGGTCGTTCAAGATGGCAAGGTCGTCGTCCCCGCGTGCGCGGTGTCGTTATGAATCCTGTCGATCACCCCATGGGTGGTGGTGAAGGTAAATCTTCCGGAGGTCATCCGAGATCCCGCAAGGGCCTGTTGGCTAAAGGCCTGAAGACTCGTGCACCGAAGAAGCATTCGAGCAAGTATATCATTGACAGACGTAAAAAATAACCGATAAATTCAATTAAACTATGAGTCGTTCATTAAAAAAAGGACCGTATATTAACATCAAGCTGGAAGCTAAAGTTCTGGCTATGAATGAATCGGGGAAAAAGAATGTGGTGAAGACATGGGCTCGCGCCTCAATGATTTCTCCTGATTTCGTTGGTCATACGGTAGCCGTTCACAACGGTAATAAGTTTATTCCGGTTTATGTAACCGAAAACATGGTAGGACACAAGTTGGGTGAATTCTCCCCGACGCGTACGTTCAGAGGCCACGGCGGTAACAAGAAGAAATAAACCGATGTCAGATAAAATAAAAACACGAATATAAAATGGGTGCAAGAAAAAGATTGGCAGCTGATGCCAGAAAAGAAGCTCTGAAGACTCAGTCCTTCGCCAAGCTAATCGGTGTTCCGACATCGCCCCGCAAGATGCGCTTGATGACCGACCTAATCCGCGGTAAAGAAGTGTCTCTCGCGCTTGGTATCTTGAAGTTCTCTTCCAAGGAAGCCTCAGGTCGCCTGGAAAAACTGCTTCGTTCTGCTATTGCCAACTGGGAAGCTAAGAACGAACGCAAAGCCGAAGCCGGCGAATTGTTTATAACCGAAGTTAAAGTTGATTCCGCCACGATGTTGAAAAGACTTCGTACGGCGCCGCAGGGAAGAGGTTATCAAATTCGCAAACGCTCGAACCACGTGACTTTGAAAGTTGATACAATTACAAAAAACGAACAAAACTAAGGCTAAATGGGACAGAAAGTAAATCCGATAAGTAACCGCTTAGGCATTATCAGAGGTTGGGATTCCAACTGGTATGGTGGTGATAACTATGGAGAAACACTGTTGGAAGACAGTAAAATCCGTAAATACCTGAATGCGCGTTTGGCCAAAGCAAGCGTTTCACGTATTGTCATCGAACGTACGCTGAAACTGGTTACCATTACCGTTTGCACGGCTCGTCCGGGCATCATCATCGGTAAAGGTGGTCAGGAAGTAGACAAATTAAAAGAAGAATTGAAAAAGATCACCGATAAGGAAATCCAGATCAATATCTTCGAAATCAAACGTCCTGAATTGGATGCAGTCATCGTAGCAAATAACATCGCCCGTCAGATTGAAGGGAAGATTGCTTATCGTCGTGCTACCAAGATGTCCATCCAAGCCACCATGCGCATGGGTGCCGAAGGCATCAAGGTCATGGTATCCGGTCGTTTGAACGGCGCTGAAATCGCTCGTTCGGAAATGTATAAGGAAGGCCGTACGCCGCTCCATACCTTCCGTGCCGACATCGACTATGCGCAAGCAGAAGCCCTGACGAAAGTCGGTATCATTGGAGTAAAAGTTTGGATCTGCCGTGGGGAGATTTATGGAAAGGTTGATTTGGCACCAAACTTCACAACTACCAAAGAAACAGGTCGCCCAAGCGGTAACGCTGGATCAGACCGTCGTGATGACCGCAAGGGCGGCTTCCGCAAAAAGAGAAACAATAGTAGTCGTTAACGTTACAATTTCTAAGAAATGTTACAACCGAAAAGAACAAAGTTCAGAAGACAACAGAAAGGTCGCATGAAGGGCAATGCCCAACGTGGTAACCAGTTGGCCTTCGGCTCTTTTGGTATCAAGACGATGGAATCGCATTGGATTACCGGTCAGCAGATTGAAGCTGCCCGTGTTGCCGTTACGCGTTACATGCAACGTCAGGGTCAGATCTGGATTCGTATTTTCCCGGATAAACCCTTTACCAAAAAACCAGCAGAAGTACGTATGGGTAAGGGGAAAGGTGCTCCCGAAGGATTCGTGGCACCCGTAACCCCCGGTAGAATTCTCATTGAAGTAGAAGGTGTACCCTTTGAAATAGCTAAAGAAGCTTTGCGCCTTGCCGCTCAGAAGCTGCCCGTAGCTACGAAATTCATCGTGAGACGTGATTTTGATATGCTAACCCAAAACGCCTAAGCCTTATGAAAATAGCAGAAGTTAAAGAATTGACATCCAAGGAGATTGCAGAACGTATTCAGACAGATGCGGTCAGCCTCAATAAAATGGAACTGCAACACAGCATTTCCCCCTTGGACAATCCCACTCAGATTAAGGAATTACGCCGGGATATTGCGCGTCTGAAAACCGTTTTGCGCGAAAGAGAGTTGAATCAACAAAATTAATGCGTGATGGAAACTAGAAATTTAAGAAAAGAAAGAGCTGGTGTTGTCACCAGCAATAAAATGGACAAGAGCATCACGGTTGCTGTTAAATGGAAAGAAAAACACCCCATTTACGGTAAGTTCGTCAGCAAAACGAAAAAGTACCATGCTCATGACGAAAAGAACGAGTGCACCATCGGTGACACGGTCAAGATCATGGAAACCCGTCCTTTGAGTAAAACCAAAAGATGGAGATTAGTTGAAATAATCGAGAAAGCGAAGTAATATGATACAAGCAGAATCCAGACTATTAGTAGCTGACAACTCCGGTGCCAAGGAAGTACTGTGTATCCGCGTATTAGGCGGAACCGGTCGTCGTTATGCCTCCGTTGGTGACATCATCGTGGTGGCCATCAAGAGCACCATTCCGTCCAGTGAAATCAAAAAAGGTACGGTCTCCAAAGCCGTTATTGTTCGCACAAGAAAAGAGATAAGAAGAGCCGATGGTTCTTACATCCGATTTGATGATAATGCGTGTGTGCTGTTGAACAATGCCGGTGAAATCCGCGGAAGCCGTATTTTCGGCCCCGTAGCCAGAGAGCTTCGTAACACGAACATGAAGATTGTTTCTTTGGCTCCCGAAGTACTTTAACCCATTGAAAAAGTAACAGTAATGAGTAAATTACACATAAAGAAAGGCGATATCGTCTATGTAAATACGGGCGAAGACAAGGGTAAAACCGGTCGTGTGCTCGAAGTGCAGGTTGAAAAACAACGTGCCATCGTAGAAGGTGTGAACATGGTCTCCAAGAGCACCAAGCCCAATGCCGCGAATCCTCAGGGAGGAATTGTAAAGAAAGAAGCCGCCATCCACATTTCAAACCTGAACCCGGTTGATCCGAAATCAGGCAAGCCTACCCGTATCGGTCGTAAGGCAAATGCAGAAGGCAAGTTAGTACGTGTATCCAAAAAATCAGGGGAGGAAATCAAATAATGGCCAATACCGCTAATCTTAAGCAAGACTATGCAGAACGCATTGTTCCTGCATTGACTCAGGAATTCGGGTATTCTTCCATGATGCAAGTGCCCGTACTGAAAAAAATCGTGATCAACCAAGGCCTTGGTCTTGCAGTTTCCGATAAAAAAATCATTGAAACAGCCATCACGGAGCTGACCACCATTACCGGTCAGAAAGCGGTTGCTACGATCTCTAAAAAGGACATCTCGAACTTTAAACTTCGTAAGAAAATGCCTATCGGCGTGATGGTTACGTTGCGTCGCGAAAAGATGTATGAATTCTTGGAACGTCTCGTTCGCGTGGCGCTGCCCCGTATCCGTGACTTCAGAGGCATCGAGTCCAAACTGGATGGCCGTGGAAACTACACCATGGGTATCAATGAGCAAATCATTTTCCCCGAAATTAACATTGACAACATTGTTAAACTTCTGGGTATGAATATTACCTTTGTGACTTCGGCCAAAACCGACGAAGAAGGTTATGCTTTGCTGAAAGAATTCGGCCTGCCATTTAAAAACATCATAAAAGACTAAAGTACTATGGCAAAAGAATCAATGAAAGCCCGCGAGGTGAAACGCGCAGCCCTGATCGCAAAATTTGCGGTAAAAAGAGCTCAGTTGAAAGCCGACGGAAACTTTGAAGGTCTTCAGGCACTACCCAAGAACTCCTGTCCTGTTCGTCTGCACAACAGATGCAAAATCACAGGTCGTCCCAAAGGTTACATGCGTCAATTCGGCCTTTCCCGTATTCAGTTTCGCGAAATGGCTTCTCAGGGTTTGATCCCTGGAGTCCGCAAAGCAAGCTGGTAAACAGAATTTTTTAAGTGTTAAATATTGTCCGGGTTGTCCGGATCAATTTAAATTTTTAGTAATGACAGATCCTATAGCAGATTATCTGACCAGACTGCGGAACGCCATCAAAGCCAAACATAGAGTGGTGGAAGTTCCTGCGTCAAACGTTAAGAAGGAAATCACAAAGATCCTTTTCGACAAAGGCTATATCCTGAACTACAAGTTCGTGGAAGAAGGCCCCCAGGGTACCATCAAAATCGCCCTGAAGTACGATCTCGTGAACAAGGTTAACTCCATCAAGAGCCTGACCCGTGTTTCAAAACCCGGTTTACGTAAATACGTGGGTTATCGGGAGATGCCCCGCGTCATTAATGGCCTGGGTATCGTTATTTTGTCCACCTCACAAGGTGTGATGACCGATAAAGAAGCCAAAGACCTCAAACTCGGCGGTGAATTATTGTGTTACATCTATTAATGAGGAGGAATTAAACATGTCAAGAATAGGAAAATTGCCCATTAGCATCCCGGCCGGTGTAACCGTGACCATCGATGCCAACAATATCGTGAAGGTAAAAGGTCCCAAAGGGGAACTCTTCCAAGCGGTAAATCCCCTCATTGAAGTTAAAGTGGAAGATTCCATAATTACTGTATCCCGTCCGAACGACGAACGCGAAGTTCGTTCCCAGCATGGCCTATACCGTTCACTCATCAACAATATGGTTATTGGTGTATCGGAAGGTTACCGTAAGGAACTTGAACTGGTCGGCGTAGGTTACCGCGCACAGAACAACGGTCAGATCCTGGATTTGGCTTTGGGTTACACGCACAACATTTACCTGATGCTGCCTGCCGAAATCAAACTGGAAACCAAGTCGGAACGTAACAAAAACCCGATGATCTTTCTCGAATCCTGCGACAAGCAATTGATCGGCCAGGTATGCGCCAAAATTCGCTCCTTCCGCAAGCCAGAACCTTACAAGGGTAAAGGTGTACGTTTCGTAGGTGAAGAAGTTCGTAGAAAAGCTGGTAAATCGGCTGGTAAGAAGTAATTTACGCTAAAAATCAAGTAAGATGACATCGAAATTATCCAGAAGACTTAAGATAAAACAACGGGTACGCGGCAAAATATCCGGTACACCGGAAACCCCGCGATTGAGTGTTTTCAGAAGCAATAAGCAAATTTATGTTCAGGTTATCGACGACAAGTCCGGTAAAACCCTGGTCTCCGCTTCTTCACTGAAAATGGAAGAAAAAGTGAACAAAAAAGAACAAGCTGCCAAAGTTGGAGAAGCAATTGCCAAATTAGCTGTGGAAGCCGGTATCACCAAAGTGGTTTTTGACCGCAATGGTTATTTGTATCACGGAAGAGTTAAAGAAGTGGCTGAAGCCGCACGTAAAGGCGGACTTAAAATTTAATGATCATGGCAGGACAAATAAACAGAGTTAAGACTACCAATGATTTGGAGTTGAAAGACAGATTGGTTGCGATCAACCGTGTAACGAAGGTAACCAAAGGGGGTCGCGCCTTCAGTTTCTCCGCTATCGTCGTGGTAGGAAATGAAGACGGTATCGTCGGTTGGGGCCTCGGTAAGGCTGGAGAAGTAACCGCGGCCATTGCCAAAGGTGCAGAAGCAGCGAAAAAGAATCTGATCAAAGTACCCGTACTGCACGGAACCATCCCCCACGAACAATGGGCTAAGTTCAGCGGTTCTGAAGTTTTCCTGAAACCTGCTTCGCATGGTACCGGTGTTAAAGCCGGTGGCGCTATGCGTGCCGTACTGGAAAGCGTTGGTATTACCGACGTGTTGGCAAAATCGAAAGGTTCTTCCAACCCACATAACTTGGTTAAAGCAACTATGGCAGCATTGATGGAATTACGCGATGCACTGATGGTAGCTCAAAACCGTGGTATTTCCATCGAAAAAGTATTTAAAGGTTAAGGAGGATAGAACAATGGCAACAATAAAGATCAAACAATTCAAGAGCCGCATCGGCTGCCCCGCAGTTCAGAAAAGAACGCTCGACGCTCTCGGTTTCAAGAAACTGAACAATGTGGTTGAACACGAGGCTAGCCCCGCCATTCTCGGAATGGTAGAGAAAGTAAGACACTTGGTAAAAATCGTAGAATAAAGTACATAACTATGAATTTAAGTAATTTAAAACCCGCTGCCGGCTCCACAAAATCGGCGAAGCGAATTGGACGTGGTCAAGGTTCTGGCATGGGCGGTACTGCCACCCGTGGTCACAAAGGGGCCAAGTCCAGATCTGGTTACTCCAGAAAACGCGGCTTCGAAGGTGGTCAAATGCCTTTGCAACGTCGTGTTCCGAAATTTGGTTTCAAGAACATCAATCGGATAGAATACCACGCAATCAACATCGAAACGTTACAAACTCTTGCTGATGCAAAAGCGTTGACAGCATTTACTTTGGAAACATTCGTCGAAGCCGGCTTTGTTTCTTCCCACGAGTTGGTGAAGATCCTGGGCAAAGGAACGCTTACTGCCAAGTTGGAAGTGTCAGCCAATGCTTTTTCCGCTTCTGCCATTAAGGCGATTGAAGCTGCTGGAGGCACTGCTACCGTTTGCTGATCTGTATTCTTAACGATTAATAAAACGTTCTAATGAAACTGATTCAAACCTTAAAGAATATCTGGAAGATTGAGGAATTGCGCAATCGATTGCTCACCACTCTAGGATTTGTGGCTGTTTACCGGTTTTGCGCTTACGTGGTGCTTCCCGGTATCGATACAAGTGCATTGACGGCCTTGAAAGGACAAACAAGCGAAGGTATCATGTCCTTGCTTGACATGTTCTCAGGTGGTGCATTCTCCAACGCTTCTATCGTCGCTCTTGGGATCATGCCGTATATTTCCGCATCCATCGTGATGCAGCTGCTGGGTATGGCTGTGCCTTTCTTCCAGAAGCTGCAACGTGAAGGCGAAAGTGGAAGACGTAAGATCAATCAGTATACCCGTTATATGACACTGCTCGTATTGGTTATGCAGGCTCCTGCCTATCTTGCCAATCTGAGTGCTCAAATGGGTTATTCTGGTTCATCTCTTCCCGCCGGTTGGTGGTTTAGTATTTCTTCTGTATTGATATTGACTGCCGGTAGCATGTTCACCCTTTGGATTGGTGAACGCATCACCGACAAAGGTATCGGCAACGGGATTTCCTTTATCATCCTGATTGGTATTATCGCTCGCCTGCCGCAAGCATTAGCACAGGAATTCGTTTCCCGCTATTCAATGAATTCCGGTGGTGGTCTGGTCATGTTGTTGGGAGAACTCTTGTTCCTGGTGGTGGTGACCATTTTTGCCATCATGCTGGTTCAGGGAACTCGTAAAGTGCCTGTCCAATATGCCAAACGCGTGGTTGGAAACAAACAATACGGTGGTGCCCGTCAGTACATTCCCCTCAAAGTGAATGCCGCTGGTGTAATGCCCATCATTTTTGCCCAGGCCATCATGTTTATTCCGCTTGCTTTCATCGGCTACTCCAGCGCAGCTGCAGCAAGTCCGTTTGCACAAGCATTTGTGGATACGAATGGATTCTGGTATAATTTCACATTTGCCATCATGATTGTAGCGTTCACGTATTTCTATACGGCGATCACCATCAATCCTACTCAGATGGCCGACGAAATGAAGCGCAACAATGGCTTCATTCCCGGTGTGAAACCTGGTAAAAGAACGGCTGATTATCTGGATGCCATCATGTCTAGAATTACGCTGCCCGGCTCCATTTTCCTGGCGTTTATTGCCATCATGCCTGCTTTCGCCAAGATTCTCGGCATCAATTCACAGTTCGCTCAATTCTTCGGTGGTACTTCCCTCCTGATTTTGGTCGGTGTCGTTCTCGACACGCTCCAACAGATTGAAAGTCACCTGTTGATGCGTCACTACGATGGATTGTTGAAATCAGGACGGATAAAGGGAAGAACTGGTAGCATTGCTGCTTATTAAAAACCAATCGGAAGTTGATGATTTATCTGAAAACAGACGATGATTTAGTATATCTGCGGGAAAGCGGACAAATCGTAGCCAAAGCGTTGGGTACAGTTGCCGAATTCATCAAACCCGGGATTACAACCAAATACTTGGATCAAATAGCCGAAGAGTTTATCCGCTCTTGTGGTGCAGTTCCATCTTTTCTGAACTATAACGGTTTTCCAGCATCCCTTTGCATCTCCCTCAACGACGTGGTCGTACATGGGATACCAACCAAAGATCAGGTGCTAAATGAAGGCGATATCGTTTCAGTCGATTGCGGTGCTTTTAAAAACGGTTTTCACGGTGACTCCGCCTATACTTTCAGGGTTGGGGATGTCAGCAAAGAGGCCGAAGCATTGTTGAGAACCACCAAAGAGTCCCTGTATCAGGGTATCGCGCAGTCTCTGGAGGGCAAGCGTGTCGGAGACATCGGTTTTGCGGTGCAGGAATATTGCCAAAGACGTGGTTACACCGTCGTTCGCGAAATGGTGGGACATGGCGTAGGTCGCAACCTGCACGAAGATCCGGAGGTTCCTAATGTTGGAAAACGCGGAAGCGGTGCTCAGTTGAAAGCTGGAATGGTCATTGCCATTGAACCGATGATCAACATGGGAAGCCGCAACATTGTAATGGAGCGTGACGGTTGGACAGTGCGAACTGCAGACCATAAACCTTCAGCGCATTTTGAGCATACCATTGCCATTCGCAAGAATGGCGGCGCAGAAATTCTGACGTCGTTTGATTATATACAACAAGTATTGGGAGATCGTTTTATTTAATTCGGATAAGAGAAAGAATTATGGCTAAACAAGCAGCAATTGAACAGGACGGAACCATCATTGAAGCGTTATCAAATGCGATGTTCCGGGTAGAGTTGGAAAACGGACATGAAATTACGGCACATATTTCAGGCAAGATGCGGATGCATTATATCAAGATCCTGCCAGGAGATAAAGTCCGCGTCGAAATGTCACCGTATGATCTGTCTAAAGGCAGAATATCTTTCAGATACAAATAACAAAAGCAAGAATATGAAAGTAAGAGCATCATTGAAAAAACGCACACCTGACTGCAAAATGGTTCGCAGAAAAGGCGTTTTGTACGTAATTAACAAGAAGAATCCCAAGTTCAAGCAACGTCAGGGTTAAGTCAAACTCAAGTAATAAACAAGTATAGTATGGCTATAAGAATTGTAGGTGTAGATTTACCTCAGAACAAAAGAGGCGAGATTGCCCTGACCTATATTTACGGTATCGGTCGCAGTCGCTCTCAGATGGTATTGGAAAAAGCCGGTGTCGACAAGGACATCAAAGTTAAAGACTGGACGGACGATCAAGCCGGTAAAATTCGCGAAATCATCGGCGAATCCTTCAAAGTAGAAGGCGACTTGCGTTCAGAAGTTCAGTTGAACATCAAACGTCTGATGGACATTGGTTGCTACCGTGGAATCCGTCACCGTCTTGGTTTGCCCCTTCGCGGTCAGAGCACCAAAAACAACGCTCGTACCCGCAAAGGCAAGAAGAAGACCGTGGCTAACAAGAAGAAGGCTACCAAGTAAGCCTTCAGCAAACACACAAGCTTAAAATTAAGAACTGATATGGCAAAAAAGACAGTCGCAGCTAAAAAAAGAAACGTAAAAGTTGAAGCAATCGGACAAGCGCACATCCATTCATCTTTTAACAACATCATTGTTTCCCTCGCCAACGGTGATGGTCAGGTTATTTCCTGGTCTTCCGCAGGTAAAATGGGATTCAGGGGTTCAAAAAAGAATACACCTTATGCAGCCCAAATGGCGGCACAAGATTGTGCAAAAGTCGCATTCGACCTAGGCCTGAGAAAGGTCAAGGCGTATGTTAAAGGACCCGGAAACGGACGGGAATCGGCCGTTCGTACCATTCATGGTGCTGGCATCGAAGTGATGGAAATTGTTGACGTAACGCCACTTCCCCACAACGGATGCCGTCCACCCAAAAGAAGAAGAGTATAAACACAAGTATTAATCTTATGAACTCCGGGATCGTGTTTTAATTGCACACAAAGTCACGCGACTGCTCCTTCCGGTTCATACTTTTTCAAAAACAAAATGGCTAGATATACTGGACCAAAATCAAAAATTGCACGTAAATTCGGCGAACCCATCTTCGGCCCCGATAAAGTTCTGAGCAAAAAGAACTATCCTCCGGGCATTCATGGCAACAACCGTCGTAAGAAAACTTCCGAATATGGCATTCAGCTTCGTGAAAAGCAGAAAGCCAAGTACACCTATGGTGTTTTGGAAAAACAATTCCGCAACCTATTCGAAAAAGCATCCCGCACCAAGGGTATCAAGGGCGAAGTATTGCTTCAGCTGCTTGAATCCCGTTTGGACAACGTTGTATTCCGCTTAGGTTTCGCACCTACCCGTGATGCAGCCCGTCAGTTGGTGTCTCACCGTCACATGGTTGTAGACGGCAAAGTAGTGAATATCCCTTCTTACCTGCTCAAACCCGGTCAGGTAGTTGGTGTTCGTGAAAAAGCCAAATCTATGGAAATCATCACCGAAGCGCTGAATGGATTCAACCACAGCAAATATCCCTGGATGGAATTCGACGCGACTACCAAGTCTGGTAAGTTCCTCCACCTTCCGGAACGTTCCGACATTCCTGAAAACATCAAAGAACAGTTGATTGTTGAATTGTATTCCAAATAATCCCTGACCAAATGGCAATATTAGCGTTTCAAAAACCCGAAAAGGTCATCATGCTGGAAGCGGACAGCAATTTCGGTAAATTCGAATTTCGTCCTCTAGAGCCCGGCTTTGGTATCACTGTGGGTAATGCATTGCGCCGTATCCTGCTCTCTTCACTGGAAGGATTTGCAATCACTTCCATTCGTGTAGAAGGCGTGGATCACGAGTTCTCATCCATCCCCGGTGTTATGGAAGATGTTACAAACATCATCCTGAATCTGAAGCAAGTGCGCTTCAAACACGTAGTTGAAGAATTCGAAACTGAAAAAGCCACCATCAATGTTTCCGGTGTGGAAGTATTGACGGCAGGTGAACTCGGTAAATCGTTTACCGGATTCGAAGTACTCAATCCCGATTTGGTTATTTGCCACATGGATGCAGCTACTGTTTTCCAGATGGAATTGACGGTGAACAAAGGTCGTGGTTATGTGCCTGCTGACGAACATGGTGTCGTTTATAATGAATTGAATGTAATTCCCATCGACTCAATTTACACACCGATCAAGAATGTGAAATTCGCAGTAGAAAACTTCCGTGTGGAACAAAAGACCGACTATGAAAAGCTGGTTCTTGAAATCTCAACGGATGGTTCCATTCATCCGAAAGATGCTTTGAAAGAAGCTGCCAAGATTCTGATCCATCACTTCATGTTGTTCTCCGACGAGAAAATCACGTTGGATACTGCTGAAACCGATGGAGGTGAAGAATTCGACGAAGAAATCCTGCACATGCGTCAATTGCTGAAATCCAAGTTGGTTGACATGGATCTTTCCGTTCGCGCACTCAACTGCCTGAAGGCTGCTGACGTGGAAACACTTGGCGAACTGGTTGTTTTCAACAAAACTGATTTGTTGAAATTCCGCAACTTTGGAAAGAAATCCCTTACAGAATTGGACGACCTGCTCGAAAATCTGAATCTGTCTTTTGGGATGGACATTGCAAAATATAAATTAGATAAAGAATAAGACGATGAGACACAATAAAAAATTCAATCATTTAGGACGTCAAACCGCTCACCGTGGTGCCATGTTGTCCAACATGTCCACCTCATTGATTATGCACAAACGCATTTTCACGACCACGGCAAAGGCCAAAGCCCTCAAAATCGTGGTTGAACCCCTGATCACCAAAGCGAAAGAAGATACTACTGCCAACAGACGTTTGGTGTTCTCTAACTTGCAGCAAAAAGAAGCTGTGACGGAACTGTTCACCGTTGTAGCTCCCAAAGTTGGTGACCGTCCCGGTGGCTATACCCGCATCATCAAAACAGGTTTCCGTATGGGCGATAACGCAGCAATGTGTTTTATCGAGCTGGTGGACTTCAACGACAATATGTTGAAAACCAAAGTTGACAAGAAAGCCAAAACCCGTCGTTCTTCCGTTAAGAAGAAAGCGGATGCTGTTGAAGTTACTCCGATTGCCGAGAAGCCTGTTGAAAAAGCAGTTCCTGTTGCAGAAAAGGTCGTTGCTGAAGAAGTTGTTGTTGAAACTCCGGTTGTTGAAACACCCGCTGTTGAAGAAACTCCGGTTGTTGAAACACCTGTTGTTGAAGAAACTCCAGCTGCTAAAGCTCCCGAAGCCCCTGTTGCAGAATAATCCAAAAGGATTCCATATCAATCAACCAATTTGGTTGACAGTAAGGCCCGTACATTCGTTGCGGGCCTTCTTTATTTCTCGCCCAATTTTTATAACTTGCACACTGAATTAAAACACCCCTGAGCAATGTGGAAAGACACTAAGATCACCGTTGTAATACCCTGCTATAAAGTTGCCACACATATTGAATCGACTGTAAGTGGACTTCCCGAATGGGTTGATGAAATGGTTCTGGTCAATGACAGTTCCCCCGATAATACCCTCGATATACTTAATCAACTGGCGCTTACAAATGCAAAAGTCACCGTCCTTAACAATCCAATCAATTTGGGTGTCGGAGGTGCCATGATCACCGGATTTCGGCATGCCCTTCAAACAGAGACGGATATCATTGTTAAAATGGACGGAGACGGGCAAATGAACCCAGTTTACCTGCCAGCATTGCTTCAGCCTTTGTGTGAAAAAACTGCTGAATTCTCCAAAGGTAACCGGTTCAACAATTTTCAGGCATTAAAGAGCATGCCTTCCAGCAGGCGTATCGGGAATCTTGGTCTAAGCTTTCTGATTAAGGCTGCATCCGGTTATTGGGAAGTATTCGACCCCTCCAACGGCTTTATTGCCATATCCAAGGAAACACTACAACGAATTGATTTAAATAAGCTTTCACACCGCTATTTTTTCGAGAGCTCCATGCTTATCGAACTTTATTATACCGGAGCACGAATTCAAGATATCCCGATGCCTGCGATTTATGGTGAAGAGGTGTCCAATCTCTCTGTTACCAAAACATTGTTCGGTTTCCCACCTAAGCTCCTGAAAGCACTCTTCAAACGAATTATGCTGAGCTATTTCGTCTATGATTTCAGTATCACATCCATTTATATGCTGGCAGGATTGCCCTTGTTTCTTTATGGATTGACTTATGGCATTGTCAAATGGATTCATTTTGCCTCCATGGACGTCGCTGCGCCTACTGGTACAGTCATGCTGGCAGTATTGCCTTTCATCCTGGGTTTCCAGATGCTGCTTTCAGCAGTGCAACACGATATAGATTCCAAAAACCCCTTCCGCCGAAATCACTAATCCTTTCTTGAAACAACTATTACACGCGCAAGAAGATTCTTTAATAGGGAGTAAAGTACAAGGCACTGATTGCGAAGTCGTACTGGAGCGTACTTAAGGTACGTGAGGATCGACGAGGAAGCAGTAACGCAGTAATTTGCTTCCTATTAAAGAATCTTAGTCTACTAAGTTGAATTTGGCTGAACCGATGATGTACCCGTCGGCGAAAACATCTGCCCGATAGGATCCCGGTTGCAGGAATTCTTCCACATCCCAGTAAATGGTGACAGGAACTTCTTCCCCTTCATATTCGATGGGGCGGCGGGCAGAGTAATTGATGTACTTGTTTTCAAAAAGGAAAACGTTGTCATTCTTTTTTACCAGTGCTGATTCATCCGGTTGAAGGATGCGCAAGTAGATGAATTTTTCTCCTGTTGAAGCGGAAATGTTCTTATTGATGACGAAATTGAACTTCAACTGAGCTGTTTTGCTGATTTTTGTGGCTTTTCGGCCTTTCTCGGTGAGCGATTCAACCGAAATGTTCCGTACTTCCAGTATGGACGCCAACGTAATCTTGGTGGTCAGCACCTTTTTTTCTTCCACCAACGCACTTGTTTTAAGTTGCTCTTCCGTATAGCGTTGAGTCACAACCCTGTTTTCAGTGCGCAACTGAGTGTTCAGTGCGTTCAGAGAGTCAATTTGAATGACGTACTGACGCATGATGGCACGCAACGTTCCCAATTCATTTTTTAACTCATTGATGCGCTTCACATTGCTGGCTTTAACGGTGCGGAGTTCTTCCAGCAATCGCTGAACCTTATAACGCTGGGCATCCAAGAGGTTAGCCAGGGAGTCGTTGCCGATCCGAAGGCCATAGCCTTCATATTGCAGTGCCAATTGTGAATATTCGTCTGTCAGCTGTTCTTTTTCCAGCTCAAATTGCTGCGACATTTCTGAAATGGCCTGATTTTTACTTTGCAGATTCTGATACATCAGATAAAAACCAATTCCTCCACCAATTAAAAGGACTGCGATAACAGTAATGACAATTCCTATTTTTGTTTTTCTTTGCATGAATGTCTAATGAAAATTAACCGCTGCAAAAGTACGAAATTCTATGTAGAATTCTGTGTATGAGGCTTCCTTTGTTTTTTTACTTTTTTAGTAAAAATCGATTACGGAAAATTTTCTTTAATCAAGAGAATGTTGTACTTTTGTAGCTCTTTAAAACATAATACATTTTTCTATGTCAAAAGTAACTGTAGTAGGTGCAGGCAACGTGGGTGCTACCTGTGCGAATGTAATGGCTATCAATGAGATTGCCAATGAAGTAATCATCCTCGACATCAAAGAAGGCATTTCCGAAGGGAAAGCGCTGGATATGATGCAGACAGTAACCCTTTTGGGAATCGATACCAATGTGGTTGGTGTGACCAATGATTATGCTAGGACAGCCGATTCTGACGTTGTCGTGATCACTTCAGGCCTGCCTCGCAAACCGGGCATGACTCGTGAAGAGCTTATCGGTGTGAATGCAGGGATTGTAAAATCCGTTGTTGACAACATCCTGAAGTATTCTCCCAATGCCATTCTGGTGATCATCTCTAATCCGATGGATACGATGACCTACCTGACATTGAAATCCACAGGTCTTCCCAAAAACCGCGTGATCGGTATGGGTGGTGCTTTGGATAGCTCACGTTTCAAATGTTACTTGAGCAAGGCGCTTAACGCCAATGCCAATGAAATCGAAGCTTCAGTGATCGGTGGACACGGTGATACGACCATGATTCCTTTGACCCGCTTTGCATCCTACAAAGGTGTTCCTGTTTCTGAAATCCTCGACGCTGAAAAGCTCAGCAAAGTGGTTGCCGACACCATGGTTGGCGGTGCTACCCTGACTGGCATGTTGGGCACTTCCGCCTGGTATGCTCCCGGTGCTGCTGGTGCTTATGTGGTTGAATCCATTCTTCGTGACCAGAAGAAAGTAGTTCCCTGCTGTGTATCTCTGGATGGTGAATACGGACAGAAGGATATTTGCATCGGTGTTCCAATTGTATTAGGCAAGAACGGATGCGAACAGATTCTCGATTACAAGCTAAATGCTGAAGAACAGGCTTTGTTTAATAAGAGTGCGGATGCTGTACGCAACATGAATGCAGTGTTGGTTGAACTTGGCATTTTGGCATAGTTTCATACGAATTAATAGTGAAGGAGGCTTTCAATTGAGAAGGCCTCCTTTCCTTTTTCCAGCATTTTAAGTGTTTAGAAACTAAAAGTTCGTACTTTTGTCACCTACCATTGAGAATATCCACAAAACAAAGTCACTATGAAGTTTCTCTGTCTGTTAAGTCTGATCTGTCTTTTACCTTTTACCATTAATGCACAGGATTCTTCCTCAGAAGCAAAGACGGAAACAATCGTAGATCGGATCAACAAACTGGAGCCGGGTAAAGGTTCCGTTCAGGTCATTCAGGACGAAAGCATTACGAACCATTTGGGGCGGAAAGCGAAGGAAGCGGCTGTTAATGATGCCCCTGTCACCTATATTGAAATGCCAGGATTCCGAATTCAGGTTTTTGCAGGTAACAATCAGCGAATTTCAAAAAGTGAGGCCTATACCAAAGAATCGGACGTGAAATCCATTTTTCCGGAAATGTTTACCTACGTTGTCTTTACGGCCCCTTTCTGGAGGCTTCGTGTAGGTGACTTTCCAACCTTTCAGGAAGCTCAGCGCATGATGATCAAGCTTCGTGCAGAGTTTCCCGCATTTGGGCGTGAAATGTCCATCATCAAAGAAAAAGTCAGAGTAAAAGTAAAGTAGCATGATCGATAAAAAATTGATACTCGCCACCGAGAGTAATCCGGTGCAAGATGAAATTGCCAGCCATTATCTGGAGATCATTCGGCTGTTGGGTGAAAATACCCAGCGCGAAGGGTTGTTGAAAACGCCTCATCGGGTGGCAAAAGCCATGCAGTTCATGACATACGGGTATCAGGTGGATCCCAAAGAGATTCTGAAATCGGCCATGTTTCAGGAAGAATATCAGCAAATGGTCATTGTCCGCGACATCGATTTCTACTCCATGTGCGAACACCACATGCTGCCTTTCTGGGGCAAAGCACACGTGGCATACATTCCGAACAAATACATCACCGGACTGAGCAAAATCGCGCGCGTCGTGGATGTTTTTGCGCGTCGCTTGCAGATTCAAGAACGAATGACAACCGATATCAAAAATTGTATTCAGGATACGCTCAACCCACTTGGAGTGATGGTGGTCATCGAAGCTCAACACTTGTGCATGCAGATGCGTGGTGTTGAGAAGCAGAACTCGGTAACGATGACTTCCGATTTCACTGGTGTATTCCAGCAAGCTAAAACCCGAGAGGAATTTATTAATTTGATTCGGAAATAAAACTGCCAAAAAATTGGGTTGTCAGAATTTCAAGGCATCCCATTTTGTTCAATATCCCTAAAACCTTCTTTTTGAAGCATATACACCACAGGTAAAGTATAGTAAACACTTGTCGGCTTTCCTGATTGGTAACCGGGTTTCCAGTTCGGCATCAGGTTGACGACACGTACAGCTTCCGCGTCGCATTCGGCACTTAAGCTACGAGCGACGGTGACATCACATACCTTTCCTGTTTTATTGATGACGAATTTAATAACAGTACGGCCTTGTATTCTCCTATGAGCCTCTGAGGTCGGATAGCGCAAGTTTCTTTTGATAAACTTTATTAAGGCATCTTCGCCACCCGGAAACTGTGGCATCGTTTCTACTCCGTAGACTGGAGTATCGGCACTTTCTACACTGTCCTGTTTAGCAGCTCCGTTTTTAGTGGTGATCAGGATAACTCCATTTTTACCCTTATCTCCATATAATGCTGTAGCGTCAGAATCGCTTAAAACACCTGCACTTTTGATATCGATTTGTTTAAGTTGGATAGGGTCCTTCAAAAGCGAATATGGTCTTTGGATGCCATCAACCAGAAGAAGGGGCTCATTAGAAACTGAAGATGATGAATCCTTTGACAGTTTGTAAACGATGGGGAGGGTATAATAGACTGATACATTCTGTCCATTTTGTTTGCCAGGAATCCAGGTTGGCAATAACTTTACTACGCGAAGTGCTTCTTCATCGCAATCCGCATTAAATCCACGAATGACAGTCGCATCTCTTACAACACCGTCTCTTCCGACAATGAAACGAATGGTAGAACGCCCTTCCACACCAGTTTCTGCAGCTTTTTTCGGATAATGTAGATTCTGTTGAATGAACTTCATCAATTCTTCATCACCACCCGGAAACTGGGGCATATGTTCAACACCGTACACGGGTTTGTCTTCAATGACGGGTATAGTTTGAGAGATCGCTCTGGTGGATATAACAAAAAGAACTCCAATCACGCAAAGAAATAGCAATTTTTTCATGAAATGATTTATTATGGATTCAATAAATAAGGTTTTGAAGTTGCAAATGTAAAAAAATACGGACGTTAATCAAAACGAAAAACGTCCGTAAAGATTGCATGATGATGTAATCTTTTTAAGATGCAAACAGTTAATAATTATTTCGATAGTTTATACACGATAGGTAACGTATAATACACCGGTACATTGCGACCCTTCTGACGACCAGGAATCCACTTCGGCATCAACTTAACGACACGTACGGCTTCCTTGTCACATGCAGCATCACGTCCACGGATAACTTTCACATCTGTAACATCTCCATTGCGGCTCACGACAAACCGGATGGTCACGCGCCCTTCGATTCCTACTGCAGCCGCTACTGGCGGATAATGCAAGTTATCCTTGATGAACTTCATCATTTCTTCATCACCACCAGGAAATTGAGGCATTTGTTCTACACCGTAAACAGGCTTATCTTCAATAATAACAGGTGCCGTAAACTTGATTGTAGATTTCACACTGTCGGTAATAACAGGTGCCGTAAACTTGACTGTTGTTTTCACACCCTTTTCAATTTTTGGTGCCGTAAACTTGACGGTCTTATAGATTGGTGGAGGAACGACAACAGTATCCGTTGTAACTACCGTATCAACCGCTTCGGCCACCACCTTGTTTTGTTCATTGGTATCGGTAGAAGTTTTGTTTTTGCAGGCATACGATACCATGAGTAAGACTGCAAAGAGAGGCATGGTCAGGAGGTATTTGCCCCAACCCACCTGGGAAGTTCGTTTCTTGTTCATCATTTTGATTCGGTTTTGTAATTGTGAAACATTGAAATTATTTCCCATTCGAATAGGCGATTGTTGGTAAGAAAGCCGCAGCAAGTGATACTGATAGCTTTTGGGGTCGAAGCCTGCGTGAACCACGTCTTTGTCGGCGAGGAACTCCAGGTTTTCGCGAAGGTCGTATTTGAGCAACCAGGCAAAAGGATTGATCCAGAAGATGGTGCAGATGAGTTCAGCCAATAGGACATCCAACGTATGGGCCTGGCGAACATGCGTTTGTTCGTGGTGTAAGATTTCCTTCAAATCACTTTCGCTGTGGTCCTCGGGTTGGATAAAGACCAAACTGAAGAAGGAGAAAGGTGCTGAACCCTTGGGCAGGCAGATTATTTTTTGACCGTCTACCTCCACGGATCTGTTCCGAAGAGAAAGAAGAATTAGTTTGGCAAACTGGAAAATAACCCTGAATACAAGCAACCCCATTATTGAAAAATAGAGGATGGTCAGAATCTCCATCGTGCTGTAGGCCTTGCTGCCATAGGCCGTCACCGTTATTTCCGGGAGTGCGACACTGAGGCTTTGCGTCAGTTTCTGTACCGGCTGAAGAATTGGCATCCATGAGGCAATGTTCAAAAGCGGGTAAACCAGTGTAAAGATAAGCCCAAGCAAAAGTGTCAGACGCTTTCCTGTAAAGAAGGTGTCACGGTGCAGGAATACTCGATAGAAAACCCATAATACGGCAAACCCTACATTTGCCAACAAAAACCACATTATCGGCGTATTCATGACTATGCTTTTTTATCGTTCTCGATCAGTGCTATGATTGCTTGCAGTTCTTTCGTTGAAATCTTCTTCTTTTTAGCAAAGAAGGTGACCATTTCTAGATAGGAATTCTCGAAGTAATTCTGAACCACGCCGGAAAGGAATTTATTCTTGTATTCTTCCTCGCTGACTCTGGGGGTGTACACACTCGTGTTTCCATAGCGCTTGGAAGCCAAGTAACCCTTGCGCTCCAGATTTTTCACGATGGAGGCGAGCGTAGTATAAGGAGGTAGGGGTTCCGGGTACTTGTCAAGATAATCCTTGATGACGCCTTCGCCAGTTTTCCATACAATCCGCATGGCTTCTTCTTCCTGTTGTGTCAATTTTTCCATTTTTCCCCAGTATTAAAACGAATACATCGCAAAACTACGAAACATTCGTAGATATGATACTCGCTTCGTAGATAATTAACATAGTTTAATAATTGTAAGAAAAAGCCCCGTGCCTAAAAAACCCTTCTGAAAGGCTCTGGGCACGGGGCTTAGAGGGAAATGGCGAGACCCTATAGCTGGTCGTCGATCATCTTGATTTTTTTGTAAATCACATCGCGTTCTTCTTTCAGCGCTTCGATTTTATTCTTCATTTCGTCCAAAAGGCTGTTGCCAGAAGACTTGGACATGGTGAAGAAACCGATGTTGTTTTCAGAAGTCTTGATCTCACTGGTCAGGCTGTCAAACTGACGAAGCAAACGTTCGCGTTCGTGCAAAACCTTGCCTTGGCTCTTGTCTTCCAGATTGTGTTGGAACGTATTCAGGCGGCGGCTGCTCTTGTCGACGTGCAAGCGATCCATCACTTTGTCCACAGCATCGTGCCAAGTCTTGTAAATCTTATCTTTTTCCTTGAAAGGCACATGACCGATGGCATTCCATTGCGTGGTCAACTCGCGGATTAGCTTGGAAGCTTCTTCCTCTGGCATTTCCTCCGTAATGGTTTCCACCTTTTCGATCAGTTCCTTTTTGGTGGTCAGGTTCTTTTGCTCTTCATTCTTCTGCGTCGGAGCGTTCTTTTCCTTCTGTTCAAAGAAATGGTCGCAGGCAGCGATGAAACGTTTCCAAATGGCATCGGAGAATTTCTTCGGAACCGGCCCGATGGATTTCCATTCTTTCTGGGTCTGAATGAGTTGGTCGGCAGTTGCTTTCCAATCGGTGCTTTCCTTCAGCGCTTCCGCTTTTTCGCAAAGTGCTTTCTTCTTTTCGAGGTTCTGGTTCAGAACATCCTTGGAGGCCTTGTAGAAATCGCTTTTCTGACGGAAGAAATTGTCACAGGCGGCGCGGAAACGTTCGAAGATCTTGACATTGATCTTTTTAGGTGCGAAACCAATGGTTTTCCATTTTTCCTGCATTTCAATAATTTCGGCAGTCTTGGCGTCCCAGTCCTTGTATGTTTTCAATAGGCTGAAGTCAATGGCTTCGAGCTTTTCGCAAATATCAGTTTTATGATCCAGGTTTTCGGATTCCACATTTTTCAGGCGTTCGAAAAAGCCCTGGTGGTTCTTGTTGATGGCACTGGAGGCCAGTTTGAAACGATTCCAGATATCTTCGCGGAATTCCTTGGCAACCGGTCCGGTTTCACGCCATTCTTCGTGCAGTTTCTGCAGTTGGCGGAAGGCGACCACCACGTCGGTTTCTTCGCTCAGCTTTTCAGCGGTTTCGCAAAGAACACTCTTGATTTCCAGATTTTTCTTAAAATCGTATTCGCGGAATTCATTATTGATTTTGAGCAGGTCGTAAAAACGTTCAACCTGCATCTGGTAGTTTTTCCAGAGTTCATTGACCTGTTCCTGAGGAACGGAACCCGTTTCCTTCCAAGTCATCTGAAGACGTCGGAATTCAGGGAAATTGCGACCGATGTCCTCGGTGCTGTCGGTCAGCTTACGGATGTCGTCAATTATCTGAATCTTCTTTTCTAGATTGGTCTGACGTTGTTTTTCTTGTTCAGCATGGTGCTCGGCACGTTTTTCACGCCATTCGTTCAACAAAGTCTTGAAATCCGATTCCATAGCATCTTCGGCAGCCACGAATTCTTCGATGACGTTGCCAGCTTCCTGCCAGATTTTACGGGCGGTATCAACTTCCTGCTTGTGAATTTTGTAAAAAGCTTGTTTTAAAGCATCAACCTTCTCCTTAATGTCACTGGCAGATGTTTCGGCTATTGACTTGAAATGTTCGATAATTTCAGTTTTGGAGCTGTAGACAGGTTGGTTTTCAATTTCTGGTTCGGCAGTAACCACCTGTTCCGAAGGCATTGCTTCCTCAGCAATAGGTGCAACTTCGGGTTCTGTCGGTGCTGCTTCTTCAGCTACATCCTTCTTAGCCTTAGGGGCAGCCTTCTTTTTGGCTGGCGCCTTTACTTCTTCTACAGCAGCGACAACGACCTCCTGGGCAGGAACTTCTGCTTTGGGTTTTCTGGTACGTTTGGGCTTTGGAGCTACTACTTCTACAGCAGCGACAACGACCTCTTCGGCAGGAGCTTCTACTTTAGGTTTTCTAGTACGTTTGGGCTTTGGTGCTACGTCGACCTGTGTTTCCGGTTCGGAGTTTGTCGTCTGAGAATCAGCTGTTTCCTCGACAGCATTCGTGAGAGTCGCCTCCAACTCGGCTTCCACCGGAAGCTTGTTGGTTTCGTTTGAGTCCATATTCAATCAGTATTAGTTAAAAAACGCCAAATAACTGGCAATCACAAATTAAAGCAAAAGTTTTGGCATTCCATGCAGGAAGGGGCAACTTTTTGTATCAGAGCCACTTCTTGAGTTTGAAAACCAATAATATTATGCCAGAAAACAAAAACATGATGATGATCGATGCCCAAAAACCGAAACTGGTCCCCGTAAAGGGCATGCCCGTAAAATTCTGCCCGAAAATGCTTGCAACAAGCGTAGGAGGCATGAAAATAACGGAAACGACAGTGAATATCTTAATGATTTTATTTTGTTGAACATTGACAAGGCCCATGAAGATTTCCTGCATGTTGTTCAAGCGTTCAAAGCTGAATTTGGCATGATCGATCAGGGAACTGATGTCACGAAGCATGATGGTCAGCTTGGAATGAAGTTCCGACGGCATAAGTTCGCTGCGTAGCAAGTTGGAGATGGACCGCTGCTTTTCGATTATGTTCTGTCGAATCTGCATGATTTGTTCCTGAAGCTCGGTGATTTCCATCAATACGCCTTCATCTGCATCGCGGAGGGTATCACTTAAAACGGTTATCTTGTCAATGATATCCTCGATCAGGTCGGCGTCTTTGTCCACACGCGCTTCAAACAAGGCTGTCATCACATGGTATCCTGTCGGGTAATTTCGGGGATTGGCTGAAAGCTTTTTGGTGGTGTCGTGAAAAGATGGCAGCTCTTCACTGTGGACGGTCACCAGAATGTCATTCTTCAGGATAAAGGAAACGGTTTCCGCATCAAAGTTCGGTAAAAGGAAATTGGAATTGACCACCAGGGTGTCGGCGGTTTCGATGAAACGGGAAGACATCTCGATCTCTTCCATTTCCTCTTCTTCCTGAATATAAATTTTGAGAAAATCCTCGAGCTGGTCTTCCACCTCGTCGTCTACGTCGTGAAGGTCGATCCAGAGGAATTTGTCAATGGGCGTCTTTTTAAGGAATTCCATGCTGCGGCTCACCTTGATGCGTCCGCTTTCATGATAGAAAAGTTTGATTTCAGCCATGGCGTTTTTTGTTTTACACCCCTCTGAGGTGCTGGTTGTTACTCAGTTGCTAACGCATTTTTGGCAGGGTTGGTACCTGCCCACGGTTGGGGAAGACTCAGCCAAGCTCTCCGACAAAGGGAGATACCATATTGGTCAATTTGACAAATTGTTCGACGGAAAGCTGTTCGGGCCGCAGGTTGAAAATGGGATCCGTACAGATGGGACAGTCGTTGCCTAAAAGTGGTTTGAGTGAATTCCGCAGGGTTTTTCGTCGTTGGTTGAACCCGGTCTTGATGACCCGCTTAAACAACACCTCATCGCAATCGAGGCTTTTAGTTTGGTTTCGGGTAATCCGGATAACTGCCGACTTGACCTTAGGCGGAGGGTCAAATACGTGCTCATCAACAGTGAACAGGTATTCGATATCGTAATAGGCCTGAAGCAAGACGCTCAGGATGCCATACGCTTTTTTGCCGGGTTTGGAGGCCAGGCGTTCGGCCACTTCTTTCTGAAACATGCCGGAGCAGCAAGGTATCAGGTCTTTATATTCCAGAACCTTGAACATGATTTGAGAAGAAATGTTGTAGGGGTAGTTGCCGATGACGCTGAATGGCTTGTCGAACATTTCGTCCAACTTCAGTGTCAAAAAATCTACGCCGAGTATGCGGCCTTTGAGTTCGGGGAAATGTTGTCCAAGGTATGCAACCGATTCGCGGTCCAGTTCGACCACTTTCAGATCATGGCCATAATCGAGTAAGAAACGGGTAAGAACCCCCATGCCAGGTCCGATTTCAAGGACGGGCAAGCTTTTCCAGGCATCAAGCGTTTGCGCGATGCGTGCGGCGACATCCAAATCCTTGAGGAAATGTTGGCCAAGAGCTTTTTTGGGTTTTACCAGGGTCATCCACCTTAGTCGGAAAAAATTTATACCTTTGTGATTCCGTTGTTTTCGGAGTTGCGCAAAAGTACACATTAATATTGAAAGATAGTCTTCCCATGAAACAAATTAAGAAAATCCTGCAGGTCGTTTTGCCTTTGGCGATGGCTGGTTTGTTATTTTGGTGGGTGTATCGGGACTGGGATTTCAATGCATTGGTCAAAGCCTTTTCAAGCGGCGTTCATTATGAATGGTTTTTTGTATCGCTGCTTCTGAGCATCCTAAGCATGGTTCTACGGGGACTGCGCTGGCATCAGTTGGTCGAGCCAGTTTGCCCCGGCGGACGTAAAAGTGTCACCATTCTATCTATTTTCGTAGGCTATGCAGCCAATATGCTCCTGCCGAGAGCCGGTGAGGTTGCCCGTTGCGGCATTCTGGCCAAGTCAGACGGTCTTTCCTTCACGAAAACATTGGGAACAGTCATCACCGAACGGGTGTTCGATGTAATCTGCCTGCTCATGATCACAGCCTTGGCCGTATTACTTCAAGTCGATGTTTTCCGTGCTTTTTTCATGAATAACCCGGAATCCATGGCTAAGCTTCAGCACATGGCAACCTCTCCTATACTTTGGGGTGGTTTACTCGTTCTAATCCTCGCCTTTTTCCTCCTTCGCAAACGTATTCAAAAGATGCCTTTCTATGGAAAATTGTATGATTTGATGCTTCGCTTATGGGAAGGGATGAAAAGCATCAAGAACATCAAACATCCATTTTTATTCATTGTATATTCCATCGCCATCTGGGGTTGTTATTTCATGATGTTCTGGATTGTAAAGTATTTTTTCACTTGGGACATGCCATTGGGTGTACTGGCATTGCTGAGCGGTTTTGTCATGGGATCTTTCGGCGTGGTCGCACCCGTTCAGGGCGGTATCGGTGCCTATCATTTCATGGTGATTTATACGCTGGTCTTTTTTGGAGTGTCTTCATCGGATGCAGGTATCTTTGCATTGGTCGCCCATGGTTTGCAAACGATTTTCACATTGGTTACCGGACTGATTGCTTATATAATGGTCTTGTTCATCGAAAAAAAAGCGAATCGAAAAGTTGCCAATGAACCTTTCTGATTTTGCAAAGTCTAAGTTTTATGTCAAAATGGTGCATTTTACTGTCAAAATTGTTCCGTTTAGGTTTTTTTTTTGGTCATGCCAAAAAACTGACCTATACTTGCATTCGATTTGAAATAACTATGAAATAAACGACGTTCGACACCTTATGAGAAAAACACACAAGCGATTCCAGATAGCTCTGTTTTGCTTATTATTCCTGACATCGATCTTTCCTCTTTTTGCTCAGGATACTGATAATGGTTTGTGGACTTCCGTGGAAATCAAAAAGAAATTTAAGAACGGACTATCGCTCTCGTTGGAAGAAGAATATAAGATGCGTGATAATTTTTCGAACACCGACAAATTCGAAACAACGATTGACTTCTCCTGGAAACCGCTTTCATTCCTAAAAGGTGGTATCGCTTATTGCAGAATTGATTACAATCATCCTGCCAACAATAGCAACCTGGCAGAATATTGGGAACTTCGACACAGATACATTGCTTATGTGATGGGCTCCTATGACATTGGTCGTTTCAGTCTTTCCCTGAAAGAAAAGTTCCAGCAAACAAAACGGGTAGGAGTTGATGCGAGTGTGAACAAGTCAAATCCGACCAATGTGATCCGTTCAAAATTTGAGGTTGACTATAACATCAAGAAGTCTCCTTTTACACCCTTTGCAAGTGTCGAAGTGTATTATGCCCTGAATGAACCGAATGGGGTTCAAGATCCTGCCGCTACCAAAATGGTGACGGAAATTCGAAATGCCATCGGTGTGGAATATGCCATCAAAAAAAATCTGGCAATCGAAGCCGGTTACCTTTATTGCATGGAAAAAGATTGGGATAAGGATGCTTTAGGAAATAATATGGGTGGCTACCTCAGTGGTTACACCAACGCCCTTACCATTGGTTTAAGTTATACTTTTTAAGAATTCGTGTCATGGATCTGAAACAACTACCTGTATGGAAAAAGATGCAACCCATCACGCTTAAAGAGATGGAAGGCATCCGCTTGATGAATAGGGTGGACACCAAGTTTCTGATCAAAGAAGAATTGCTGCCTGAATTACTGGAGCAGATTAAAGATGACTACCGTGCGCAAGTCGTGGAAGGCGAACAGGTTTGCCGCTACAACACCCTTTATTACGATACCATTGATGCAGAAATGTATCACAACCATCACAACGAAAAGCTGAACCGCCAGAAAGTCAGGGCCAGGACCTATGTGGAATCAGGCATTTCCTTCCTGGAGGTAAAACGGAAAAGCAACAAAGGCCGTACCACAAAAGACCGTATACGCATTCCTGTCGATGAAGTCGGCGATATTGCACATAATGCAGCCGCTATGGAATTTCTTTCCAAGAATTCAACCATACCCGGAACGGAAATCATTCCACAACTTGCAAACACGTTTGATCGCATCACATTGGTCAATAACGGGAAAACCGAACGCCTCACCATCGATTCGCACATTCATTTTAAGAATCTTCGTACCGGCATTGAAAAAGACGCGACGAATTTGGTGGTGGTGGAACTCAAACAGGACGGACAGTGCTTTTCTCTTTTTAAAAGCCTGCTGACTGACTATAAGGTCTTACCAAAAAGTTTCAGCAAATATGCATTGGGTTCAGCCGTGACGAATCCCAACCTGAAAACAAACCGATTCAAGAATAAACTTAGATACATCAATAAATTAACTGACACAGAAGATGATACCAATGATTGACACCGCCCTTACCGTTCTCGGAACAGAAAGCATCAGCTTTTCTGATAAATTCTCGTTGGATTTCCTGGGGATACCTTTGTTTGACGCTTTAAGCCTTTGGCTGTTATTGTTGAGGTTCAGCTTCAATATGCTGGTATGCTGGATTATCATTCACTTTTTCTATTACAAGAAAAGCACCAGAAGAGATTACTATACGACTTTCCTGCTGTTTAGTGTAACGATTTTCCTGCTGATTTTCCTGTTGGACAATGTCAAGATTCAAATGGGTTTTGCACTTGGATTGTTTGCCATTTTCGGTATGATCCGTTATCGTACAGAAACGGTGCCCATCCGTGAAATGACCTACTTGTTCATGCTCATCGGAATTTCCGTAATCAATGGTCTTGCCATGTCAGTGAGTTATGCGGAACTGTTTGTCACCAATCTGATCTTCATTTTGATGACCTGGTTTGTGGAAAACAACAAAATAATTAAACATACCGCTTACAAAGTCATCCTTTACGAGAAGATCCAACTGGTGGTACCTGATCGTGAGCAAGAGTTGCTCGAGGATCTGAAAAAGCGTACAGGTTTGAATATCAACAAGGTTGAGGTCGGTAATATCGATTTCCTTCGTGATGTGGCTTATATTAAGGTTTATTACACCCCATTGAATGGTGAAGTTGCTTCAACAACCAAGCTCTCTCCGCTGAGACCTGAGGATTTTTAAGATCCACTACGTTTTCAGTCCCGCATTTTTTTTACGGATTACTTAACATTTTTCCGGCCGGATTATTATCTTTGTCCATATAGTGAATGTAATTGGCCTTTTGGCAGCTAACAAAACAATATGGAAGAGATAAAGAAATTGAACCCCACAGCTTTGTGGGGTTATTTTGCTGAAATGACCCAAATCCCCAGACCTTCCGGTTTCATGGGTCCGATTCAAGAATATATAATGCAGTTCGGAAAAGCCAATGGCTTGAAGACAGATCAGGATGACGCTGGTAATATCATCCTACATAAGCCTGCCACTCCGGGGATGGAAGGCAAACCCGGTATCGTTCTTCAGGCACATTTGGACATGGTTCCCCAAAAGAACTCCAATATTGATCATGTTTTTGAAAAAGATCCGATTCGTCCACGCATCGTGGATGGTTGGGTAAAAGCAACCGACACCACCCTTGGTAGTGATAATGGTATCGGTGTGGCTGCAGCAATGGCTGTGCTCGCGTCCAAAGACCTCAAACACGGACCGGTGGAAGCCTTATTCACCATCGATGAAGAAACAGGCATGTATGGTGCCTTTGGCTTGAAACCCGGGGAATTCGACGCAAAAATCCTCATCAATCTGGATTCCGAACACGAAGGAAACTTGTTTGTCGGTTGTGCAGGAGGTATCAATCTGACAGCTGAATTCAATTACGATCACATGGCTGCGGTTCCTGAAGGAGACATTGCCGTCAAACTCGTTCTCAAAGGTTTGAAGGGTGGGCATTCAGGCGTAGATATTCATTTGGGCCGAGCCAATGCCAACAAATTGCTTTTCCGTTTTCTGAAAGATGCCGTTGCTGATCTTGAAGTCCGTTTGGCTTCTTTTAGCGGTGGAACACTCCGCAATGCCATTCCTAGAGAATCATGGGTCATCGTTACCATTCCGGAAGATGGCCTTCAAGAACTGGCCGAAGCGGTGACTGATTATGAAGCACAACTCAATGACGAATTCAAAGGCATTGAAAACACACTTTATTTTACCCTTCAACAGGTAGACCTCCCTGACGGACTGATTCCTGAAGAAGTGCAGGACGATATCATCAATGCGGTTGTTGCCGTGCACGACGGTGTCTATCGTATGATTCCCGAAATGCCCGATGTGGTGGAAACATCCTCCAATCTGGCCATTTGCGAATCAGCGGAAGGCGTTGCCCGCTGCAAAATCCTAGCACGGAGTTCAGCCGATTCCATGAAAGATACGCTTGTTTCAACACTGCAAAGTTTATTTGCACTGGCAGGAGCCAAAGTGACGACCGATGGTGAGTATCCCGGTTGGAAACCAAACCTGAAATCTCCGATCATGGATTTGATGAAGAAAATTTATGAAGACGACTGGAATAAAGCACCACACATCAATGTCATCCATGCCGGTCTGGAATGCGGCATCATTCAGGATGCTGTTGGCACCCTCGATATGATTTCCTTCGGCCCGAACATCACCTTCCCTCACTCTCCGGATGAAGGTGTGGAAATTGCCAGTGTGGAGCGTTTCTGGAATTATCTGGTCAAAGTCCTTGCTGAAATCTGAATCTAAAAAAATACTACTTAATTTTCCGAACAACCCCAAAAAAACAAGAACCATGAATCGAAAACCTGTTTTCCTGCTGTTCTTTTACCTGTTGTTTGCAGGGGCATTGATGAACGCTCTACCAGTTCAGTCTCAAAAAGCTAAAAAGCCAGCCAAACCGCTTGAAGCCAAGGATGTATTTGATTTGAACAATCTGAAAAAAATTGACGTTCTACTTAAAAATGCTATTGCCAGTGAAGCACTGCCTTCTGCTATATGCATGATCACGTTCAGGGGCGAGCCTATTTACTACAAAGCGTTCGGAGATGCCACCCGTGAAGACAAGGGGAAAGCGCTTACGAAAGATGCTATTTTCCGTAATGCTTCCCAAACCAAACTGGTCACCACTGTAGCCTTGATGACGATGTATCAGGATGGTATGTTCAGCCTGGAAGATCCTGTCAAGAAATACCTCCCGGAATTCGCCAACCCTGTTGTCCGAATTTCCGGCAGTTCAGAAGCCAAGAACCTGGTGACAAGGCCAGCCAAGGGAGATATCACCATTCGTCAGCTGCTTTGTCATTCCTCTGGGATCAGCTACGACAATTATGGTCAGGACTTGGAAGTGATTCGTTACAGCAATCTGATTTCAACCGAGGAAGCTGTAAACCGTATGGCGAAAATCCCATTGCGGCATGATCCGGGTGCAGGTTTTACGTATGGTTACGGATTGGATGTAGCCGGTCGTTTGGCTGAAGTCATTTCAGGCATACGTCTGGATTCACTCATCAAACTGAGAGTGCTAACGCCACTTGCTATGGAAAATACGTGGTTCTATCTGCCCAAAAATCAACAGAAACGCCTAGTCCCCGTCTATACGAAGCCGGACAAGGATTCTCCTGTCATGCTGGCCGATTCATTGGATCGCTCTTATCCGCTGAATCCGGCTCCTACCTATTTTGGAGGCGGTGCAGGTCTTTGCGGAACCATCGAGGATTATTCCCACATCTGTCAGATGATTCTCAATTATGGCATTTATGACGGCAAACGTTACTTGCACAAGAAAATCGTTGAACAGATGGTGACCGACCAATTGTTTGGTGTAAATGGAAAGCAAGAATTCGGCCTTGGCCTTGAAATTTCCATACGGGAAACGTTTGCACGGACCATGAAAACACCGGGCTCACTTCGCTGGGGTGGCTACTATGGCACAGAATATTTCATCGACCCGAAATACCAGGTGGTGGCACTTCTTTATACCAACAAGGTTAATTGGTACAACAAGCAAGATGTATGGGGTGATCTCCTTCGGATCATGTATATGTCCTTGATACGATAAAAAAGATGTTTCAATAGAGCGCCAACGTTTTGAGTAGCGAGAGCAGAGGCTAAATTTATTTAGACTATGCCGAGTCATGAAAAACGGATGTTTCGTAGAAACAAATCTCTGCGTTACTTTTCACTCAACTCTCCTCACGTACGTTAAGTACGCTCCGGGAGTTTTCGTAAAAAGTGCCTTGACCTTGGCGCTCTATTGAAACATCTTCCACCGTTTTGCCAAAAAAAGGGTGTATCATAGTTTTGATACTCCCTCTTTTTATTTTAACCACAGTCATTTCTATTCAATAATTTCCGTATATGATTGTAGAAAGGCGTATTAAGAAAAGAAATTGCATATAATTTCAAAAATTTAATACTAATAATGGCGGTTGAAGGAAATCCGTTTGTATATTTGCAGTCCCAATTTAGGGGGGGGCAAGTATACCTCATTTTTCTTATAAACGGAGCGAATAGAGGTTTTAAAAAATATTTTCGGTGAATGTTCCAATATTTTGGGAAATTCTCCGTTTTTCATGATAGAGAAGGATTTTCAATCACAGGCATTTAGCAAACATAAAATTTAGTTACCATAAAAATTTGATTCATTATGAAAACCCAAAAAGAAAAAAAAGTTAAGAAGTCCCAGGGAGTTTCCTCCGGATTAGTAATTGCAGGCTGCGCCGTTCTGGCCGTTTTATTTTTTATGTTCGTGGCTGGTAGTCCTTCCAACTTCGTTGACGGAAACCCCAAAGGTCACCCGATTCCCGGTAACTTCTTCGGTACCTTGTACAAAGGTGGATTCATCATTCCGATGGTATTGACCTTGCTTTTCACTGTAGTCGTTCTTTCTGTAGAACGTTTCTTTGCACTGAACCGCGCCAGAGGTAAAAACAACCTGTTTATTTTCGTTGGTAAAGTGAAGGAAAAACTGGAAGTTGGCGATATCAAAGGTGCTCACGAAATGTGTGATGCCCAGAAAGGTGCTGTTGCAAACATCCTGAATGCCGGTCTCATACGCTATGAAGATGTCGAAAAAATCACGGACAAGAACAACGACGAAAAGTCCGCCATCATCCAGAAAGAAATAGAAGAAGCAACTGCTTTGGAGCTTCCTTCCATGGAGCAAAATCTTCCGATCATCGCCACCATCTCTACGTTGGGTACCCTCTTTGGTCTGCTCGGTACGGTTATGGGTATGATCAAATCCTTCGCCGCTCTTGCCAACGAAGGCGCTCCTGACTCACTTAAACTGTCAACCGGTATCTCAGAAGCTCTGATGAACACGGCTTGCGGTATCGCAACTGGTGCCTTGGCCATCATTGCCTACAACTTCTTTGCCGCTAAAGTACAAAACATCACCAATGCTGTTGATGAAGTAGGTTTCGCCATTGGCCAGACCTACACCAAAAAACACCTGGGTAAATAATTAAAACATGTCCAAAGTAAAAAGCAAAAAACATAGCACCTTCATCGACATGACGGCGATGAGTGACGTGACGGTACTTTTGCTGACATTCTTCATGTTGACATCGACCTTCATTCCGAAAGAACCGGTTAAAGTAATAACTCCCGGTTCCGTTTCAGAAAGAAAGGTCCCCGATGCCAACATCCTGACAATCCTTATTGATAAAGAAGGCAAGGTTTTCCTAAACCTAGACCGTGATATAGATAAGGTGAATGTTTTGAATAGTATCGGCAAAGACTACAACGTCAATTTCACGGACGCTCAGAAATCCTCCTTTGTCATCCAACCCAATATCGGTATGCCCGTTGGTAAACTCCAGGCATTTCTCGATCTAAGACTGGAAGATCAGGATAAGGCGCTGAAAGATTTCGGTATACCCACTGATAGCACCAATAACCAGTTTAAACATTGGGTGATGGTCGCAAAAGCCGCGAATCCTAAATTGCGCATCGCTATCAAAGCGGATGGAGCTACTCCCTACCCTAAAATCAAGACAGTACTCGGTACCCTTCAGGATCTGAAGGAAAATCAATACAGCTTGGTAACGGTTTTAAAACCGATGCCCGCAGGCTTCTAGTAATGTTGAACAAGCATATAATAAAAGAATAATATGTCAGAAATACAGACTGGTGGAGGCGAACAGAAAAAAGGGAAACCTAAAAAAATGAATCTCCGCGTGGACTTTACCCCGATGGTGGATATGAATATGTTGCTCATAACATTCTTCATGTTCTGTACATCACTGGCAAAGCCCCAAACGATGGATATTACAATGCCGGTAAAAGACGAGAAGGTCCAAGAAAAGGACCGGAACAAGGTGGCTGACGACAAAGCCATTACCATAATCCTCGGCGAGGAAAACAAAATATACTATTATTTTGGCAAGCCCAAATACGATGATTACACATCATTGAAAGTTGCGACTTATGGTAGTTCCGAAGATAAAAACAGTCTCCGAAGTATTTTATTGAGCAGAAACAGAGTGAGCGTAGCGAATATCACCAAGCTCAGAGACATGAGAGATCGAAAACAGATAAAGTTGGCGGCTTACGAAGCAGAGGTAAAGAAGATCAAAGGCGCGAAAGATGGCCAGGTCGTCATTATCAAACCGACGGACGAGTCCACTTACAAAAATCTGGTAGATGCTCTGGATGAAATGCAGATTTGCAGTATTGGGATTTATGCTATCGTTGCGGTGGATAAACCCGACGAGTTTCTGATGAAAAATCTGAAACAGGCCGGTGCGCTTACAGAAGGAGCCGGTTTAAGTAAAGCAAAAGCGAATTAACGTACCTCAAACGAAAGAAACAAAATGGCAAAAGATATCAATTTGAATGATGCCGAATGGTGTGACTTGGTTTTTGAAGGTAGAAACCAGAGCTATGGTGCATTTAGGATGCGCCAAACCTCTAGCAAACGACACATCAGGGCATTCCTGATAGGTACAGCATTTGTTGGCTTCTTAGCGATTCTTCCCACGCTCATCAGTACAGTGCAGCGATTGACTGCAAGGCGTGAAGTGATGACTGAGAAAACAGTTCTTTCCAACTTGGCAAAATTGGAAGATCAGCTCAAAGAACAAAACATCAAACGTGCGACCGAAGCGGAACCGCCCCCACCTATGAAAACGACGGTAAAGTTTACTGCGCCGGTCATTACCGATGAACCAATTGAAGCGGGTGAAGAACTAAAAACAATGGACGAATTGACCAATTCAAAGGCAACAATGTCCGTGGCTAATATTGCGGGAACCCTTGATGAAAATGCTGTGGATATCATTGATTTGAAAGATCATCAGGTCGTTATTGAAGAAAAACCTGTTTACGGTGTGGAACAAATGCCTCAATTTCCAGGTGGTGATGAAGAAATGATGAAGTTCATCAAGGATCACTTAAACTATCCGCCAAGTGCTGCAGAAATGGGAATCGAAGGACGTGTGACCATACGATTCGTGGTGAGTCGCAACGGAGATGTAACGGAGGTGACCATTATCCGTGGACGTGATCCTTCTTGTGACAAGGAAGCCGTACGTGTTGTTAAGTTGATGCCCAGGTGGATTCCTGGTCGTCAGAATGGTCGCAATGTACCGGTGTATTACACACTTCCTGTTGTTTTTAAGTTGATGAAGTAGCACCTAGTGTTTCAATAGATTAAGAGGAGAGAAGATACTTTTTAAAAAGGGTTGTCTTCTCTTCTCTTTCACTTGTTTTAAACAGAAAATGAAAAAATTGAATTTCAAACTTCTTTGGGGCATGTTCATGGCTTTGATTTTTCTAGGCATGGCGGTGCTTACGTTGTTTACGAATTACTTTTCTACGATGTCCAGCTCCCTTCGCATCATTTTTGGAATTGTTTTTCTCCTATTTTCAATATACAGGGGGTATCAGTTCTGGCGTGAATTACGTTCCTGAAAATCATTTGAATAATGAAAAACGTTTCTATTCTATTGACACTCATCCTTGGGATTACCGCAATGGCGTGTAACCAGAAAAGGGGTCTTGAACGAACGGATACCACCTCCTCCGGTGTTGCGACTGTCCTTTGTGATGACTGCTTTTCACCCATCATGCGTGAAGAAGCCAATGTTTTTCAATCGCTGAACACCGATGCAACCATTCATTTGAAATTTACAAACGAAGTGGACGCACTAAACCTATTATTCAAGGACAGTGTCCGTATGATCGTTGCAGCAAGGGATATAACACCCAAAGAAAAGCAAGCCCTTCAGGACATGGAGTTATTACCTCGTTCTTCACAAATTGCGGTAGACGGTATTGCCCTTATCATCAATAAGAGCAACCAAGACTCATTGATTACGGTCGATGAGTTCAGAAAAATTTTAGCTGGCCAGATTCGTACCTGGCGCAATTTAAGACCTGGATCCGGTAAGTCAACGATCGATGTCGTATTTGACAATGCCAATTCAAGCACCGTTCGCTACATACAGGATTCTGTATCGAGAGGGAAAATCCTTTCAAAAAATGTGTATGCCAAAGAAAACAATCAGGCTGTTTTGGACTACGTTTCCAAAACGCCCAATGCACTTGGTATCATTGGAGTCAATTGGGTAAGCAATCCGGATGACTCTACCAAACAAACGTTTATAAATAAAATCCGAGTCATGTCTGTCAGTCCATACGATGTAGCCGATGCAGACAATAGTTACTCCCCGATTCCTTATTATCTGATGATGGGGCAATATCCTTTCTACAGAAATATTTATATGATCATTACGGATCCTCCAGGTTATTTGCTTTCAGGATTTATGAATTTCGTCGGAGGCGACAGAGGTCAGCGCATTATCCTGAAAGCAGGATTGGTGCCGGCTACACGTCCCACACGCCTCGTCAATGTACATGAATGAAACTTTCAATCATAAAAATCCTAACTTTTAAAAGAATGAAGAGACCTATTTTTACTGCATTTTTTGCCCTACTCGCAATAGTAGCATTTGCTGAGAGCAACTTCGGCAAAGATTATTTTGGCATCGGAGAGTATACCAAAGCCAAAGAATATTTTGAAGGTCAATTGGCTACTGCACCTGCAGAATCCAATTACTATCTGGGTCAAATTGCTCAAGCACAGGGGCAGACCGATGCAGCTATGGCCTATTATGATAAAGGTATTGCTGCAGATGCTCTTTATCCCTTGAACTTTATTGGCAAAGGTTCTATCATCTTGAAAGCCAATCAAAAGGAAGCAGAACTTATTTTCTCCGCAGCGTTGAAGAAAAACAAAAAAAATCCCGAAGTCAATGTGGCTATAGTGCGTGCCTATTATCAAGCAGGTTTGAGGACTTTCGTACCTGTTAAGCTTGAAATTGCACGCAAGGTTGCCAAGAAGTATGCAGGGCTGTATATTTTTGAAGGTGACATGCTTGTTGCTGAAGAGAAAAATGGTGAAGCTGCCGGTAAATATGAACAGGCCATTAACTTTGATCCCACCAATACAGTTGCTGCGCTTAAGTATGCTGAAATTTATGCAAAAATCAACGAGGAAGCCGCTATTGCCAAGGTTACTCCGGTTATTGCCGCACATCCGGATTATACCGTTGCTTATCGTACGTTGGGTAGAGTTTATAACTCTGTTGGAAAATACAACAGCGCCATTGAATCGTTCGTCAAATATTATGGTGAAGGAAAAAGTGCCCCAGAAGATCTTGCAAGTCTGGCCTCTGCCTATTACTGGACGGAACAATACTCAAAATCCATCGTTTTGCTAGACGAAGCTTTGGCCAAAGATTCGATGAACTTCGTGTACAATCGTTTGAGGATGTACAATGCTGCTAAAACCAAAGATTCGACTGCCATCAAATATGCCACCAAATTCTTTAGCCTTCAGGGCAACACGTTCATCGATAAAGACTATGCCGCTTATGCAACCATTCTGGCTGAAGCTGGAAGAAACGTTGAGGCCTTAGAACAATTCAATAAAGTCCTTCAGGCTGAATCTGTCAAGCCTGAAACGTACAAGGAATTGGCTACCCTTTATACCTCCATGAAAGACTATGCCAAAGCTGCTGAAACATCTCAGAAGTATATAGACATGATTGGTGGCATTGATGTTGCTGAAGGAGCCGATTATTACAATTTGGGCCGCTCTTGGTACAATGCAGGTCAAGCGCTTCGCTTAGACTCTACAGATTTGGGTCGCGCTACTGCCAAGGATTATTTCACGAAAGCCGATACTGCTTTTGGTGTGGTTTCCAATAAGAGCCCAAAAAGTTACATCAGTTATTTATGGAGAGGTCACACCAATGCGGCTCTCGATCCTGAAACCTCATTGGGATTGGCCAAACCTTATTACGAGAAAGCACTTGCACTCATTTTAGAGAGAATTGATGGTGGCTCAAGCATTGCATCCTTTAAGAAGGACCTTATAAATATCTATAAATATGAAGCTTGGTTTTATCATTTGAAACTCGAAAAAGACAGTGCTATCTCCTATTGTAAAAAAATTCTGGAATTGGCTCCCGATAATGCTGATGCTCAGTCTTTGATTGATTCTTACAACCCACCGGTGCCTAGAACTACTACTGTAAAGGGGACAAAGACCAAGAAGGTAACTGTTCCTGTAGGCGCTACGACTCCTGTAGCTCCAACGGCACCCACCGCTCCGACCAATACACAGGGGCCTAAATCAAAATAAGGATTCTTCAATTTAACATACAAACAGGCTGCCCCTTCAAAGAGAAGAGGCAGCCTGTTTTGTTTTAATTAGGCAGGTCAATTACACTTTCTTGTATCCGTAAACGGCATCCGCACCCAATTCTTCTTCAATACGCAATAGTTGATTGTACTTGGCCATACGGTCGGAACGGCTTAAGGAGCCCGTTTTGATTTGCCCTGAATTGGTGGCTACGGCAATGTCGGCAATGGTGCTGTCTTCCGTTTCGCCGGAGCGGTGGGAAGTAACGCTGGTGTAACCATGGCGGTGGGCCATCTCGATGGCATCCAGCGTTTCTGTAAGGGTTCCGATTTGGTTCACCTTAATCAGGATAGAGTTGGCACAACCCTCGGCAATACCACGTTTCAGATAATCCACATTGGTCACAAACAAGTCATCACCAACGAGTTGAATGCGGCTACCAATCTTATCTGTTAGTAGCTTCCAACCAGTCCAATCATTTTCGCTCATGCCGTCTTCGATGGAGTCGATGGGGTAGTTATTGATCAGTGATTCGAGATAAGCTGCTTGTTCAGCGGAATTGCGTTTGGCACCCTGAGGACCTTCAAACTTACTGTAATCGTAAATGCCGTCTTTATAGAATTCAGAAGCGGCACAGTCGAGAGCGATGTGAACGTCTTTAGTCGTGTATCCCGCATTTTTAATGGCCTGAATGATGGATTCCAAGGCATCCTCCGTACCCTTAAGGGCAGGAGCGAAACCACCTTCATCTCCAACGGCGGTACTCAGCCCACGGTCATGCAAGACTTTTTTCAATGAATGGAACACTTCTGCACCCATACGTAGGCCTTCCTTGAAGGACGGGGCACCGATAGGGCGAATCATGAATTCCTGAAAAGCGATGGGCGCGTCGGAGTGGGAGCCTCCATTGATGATGTTCATCATGGGAACCGGCAAAACTACGGTGTTTACTCCACCTATATAACGGTAAAGCGGCAGATCCAGATAATCCGCGGCAGCCTTGGCAACAGCCAAGGAAACCCCAAGCAGTGCATTGGCGCCCAGATTCGATTTGGTTTTGGTTCCATCCAGTGCAATCAGTTTGTGGTCAATCTCTGTCTGACGCAGTGCAGACATGCCAACCAATGCAGGTGCTAAAATGTTGTTGATGTTGTCAACAGCCTTGGTGACTCCTTTTCCAAGGTAGCGACCTTTATCTCCGTCGCGAAGTTCAATGGCTTCGTTTTCTCCGGTTGAGGCACCAGATGGAACAGATGCACGGCCAAAAGCACCTGATTCCAGCGTTACGTCAACTTCTACAGTCGGATTGCCGCGTGAATCCAAAATTTCTCGTCCAAGAATTTTTTCAATCTTCATAATCTATTGATATTTTATACAGTTATAGCGATTATTTGACAACGAAGGTACGCCATCAAGCCAGATAAAGCAAGTAAATGCTTGTAAAAAACCGATAAATAAAATCGATCTACCCTAACAGCAATGCTTTGGAGATTTCCTCCATTTTTTCTTCGCCGAGAAAGTGTTCGACGATTTGCAAGGCGAATTCAGCAGCGACACCAGGGCCGGATGCCGTGATGATGTTGCCGTCCTGAACGATCATGTATTCAGAAAGGATGGCTCCTTTCAGATGAACTTCATTGCCCGGATAACAAGTGGCTTCCTTGCCTTCCAGTATTCCAAGCTGGCCCAGGATCATCGGTGCGGCACAAATGGCCGCCAGTGGTTTGCCGGCTTTGGCGTGCTGAACCAAAGCAGATTTCAGACCTTCGTGTAGGTTGAGATTTTTGGTGCCCGGCATTCCGCCAGGAAGTACGAGCATTTCTGCCTCCGCAAAATCAATTTCTGAATACAGGCAATCGGCCTCCACAGAAATCCCATGTGCTCCGGAGACTTTTAAATCTCCGGAGATGGAGACGCTCTTTATATCCAAACCTGCTCTACGCAAAATATCGATGGTGGCGATGGCCTCGATTTCTTCAAAGCCAGGAGCTAAAAACAGGAATATAGGCTTCATTATCGTATTTATTTAAGACATTCCTTGTAGGATTGGATTGTTTTTTTCAATCCCAGATAAAGAGCGTCTGCAATCAGGGCATGCCCGATGGAGACTTCTTCCAGCCAAGGGATGTTGCTGTGCAGGTAGGCTAGGTTCACCAGGCTCAAGTCGTGACCAGCGTTGATACCGAGCCCAAGTTTCCGAGCGATGGTGGCCGCTTCGATAAACGGTTTGATGGCTTCTACCGGATTCTTCGGATAAAGCGTGGCGTAAGGTTCCGTGTAAAGCTCAATGCGGTCCGCACCCAATTTGGCAGCGTTTTCCACGTCGAGGAGGTCGGTTCCGATAAAGACAGAAGTTCGGATGCCCTTGGCATAGAATGCTTCTACGACTTCCGTCAAGAAGCTGAAGTGTTCCTTTGTATTCCAACCTGCATCCGAAGTAATAGCATCATGGGCGTCGGGAACGAGCGTCACCTGATTCGGTTTTACTTTGAGGACCAGGTCCATGAAGTCACGGGAGGGATAGCCCTCGATATTGAATTCCGTTTTGATGATGGGCCTTAGTTGCAAGACATCCAGGTATTTGATATGCCTTTCATCCGGTCTCGGATGAACGGTGATGCCTTCTGCTCCAAATTCTTCGCAATCCATTGCTACTTGAAGCACATCCGGGGAATTGCCACCTCTCGCATTGCGCAAGGTTGCAATTTTATTGATATTTACGCTTAGTTTTGTCATGTCACAAAGTTTTCTCACTTTTGCATCTGCAAGATATACAGACTGAACGTGTTTTGATGCAAAGTTAGTCGCTTTTGTGTAAGTTTGAACGTCAGATTGCTGCAAAAATACCCATTTCCTGAAAAATGATACAATAAATTTGAAGCTGATGAAAGTCGCAATCTTTGGAAGTCCTTTCCAATCGGACAAGCTGAATCAGATTTGGAGCGTATTCGATGCACTTCATCAATTGGATGCTGAGATTCTGGTGAACCGGACTTTCTGGGATTTCCTACGTTCGACGCTAATCAATGTGCCTGAAATTCAAGGAATTATCGAAGAAGGTGGTGACTTCTCAGCAGATTTTGCGCTGAGCATCGGAGGTGATGGAACATTCTTGCGCACGGCTCACCGCATCGGAAGGCGCGACATACCCATACTGGGCATCAATACGGGCCGCTTGGGCTTCCTTGCGGACGTCGATTCCATAGAGGTGGAAAGTGTCATGTCGGACCTGCATAAGCAGAATTTCCGTATTGACGATTTCGATTTGCTGCGACTTTCCGTCAATGGAACCTATCCGGCCGAATACCCCTGTGCCTTGAATGAAATCGCTATTCTGAAAAGGGATTCTTCTTCCATGATCAACATTCATGTCTGGGTGAACGGTGAGTATCTGAACGGGTATCAGGCGGACGGTCTGGTCATTGCCACGGCGACGGGTTCAACCGCTTATGCATTGAGTGTAGGAGGACCAATCATGATGCCTTCCACCAAGAATCTCGTCATTGCTCCAGTTGCCCCGCATAACCTGACGGCCAGGCCATTGATACTGGACGAATCCTCCGTCATTGATCTGGAAGTCGAAAGCCGAAGCCAGAATTACTTGGTCGCCATCGATGGCATTTCGGTCACCATGTCTTGCATAGACAAATTGCAGGTCACCAAAGCAGATTATACGATCAAGTCGATCAAGAGGCAGGGAAACACGTTTATCCACACGCTTCGCAAGAAACTCATGTGGGGCATCGACCCCAGAAGTTAAATCAGGCTATCAGTACCGGATTCCATTTATCCAGCCAATGGTCGGAAGGCTTTTGAGGCTCTTCATCCGATTCTTGGTCTTCAATTGCGTCCAGATTGAACTCGGTAGGAATCACACAATGGTTCATCATAAAACGGAAGAAGCGGATATATGCCCAGGAAGCGCCGAATCCAAGCGTCAAAACAACCAGTAAGACATTTCCAATCAGCATTTCGAAAACCTGCCTGGTGTTCGCGTCTGAATGCAGGCTGAACTCCTGATCGCCTTTGCGAACGACAATATGGTTTACGGTGTAGTTGTACAGATCCCGAAAGTTCCAGATGTTGTAGATGCCAAGCGTCACGATGCCCAGCAGGAATCCTTTCAGATAGATCTGAAACAGTTCCTTGGATGAACCGCTGTATCCGAAACGAAGGCTTCCGAAGCGTAGATGTTCCATCAGGTACCTGTACAATTGTGTTTCATACCAGGCCGAGTAGATGCCCAGTGTCAACATTGTCAGGATGTTTCCGCTCATCGTAATACCCACCAAATCGCTCAGTCTCCCATTGTAAGAAGCGGAAACGGAACGCCATGCCGTATTTTTTGAAAAGTAATTCAGGTCACCATGAATGATGAGCGGACTGATAACGAAAATGAAAACCAACATCATCAACATATTGATATAAGTCATGATCAGCGGTGCCACATTGCCGGGTTTTGTGAAAAGAAGAGCCACGCAGAATAGGATTATTGAATAGATTACAATGAAGAGGAGCACCTTCATGTATCCGTTGAAAGCAGCCTTGGTCGTACCACGGAATTCAAAAGGTGTCCCTCCAAGAGTGGTTTCTGACCATAAGTAGCGAGCTTCACGAACGATTGCCCTAGGGTAGAGCAACGTCAAGCTTACGATAACCAAGATCACATCGACAAAAAGGATCTTGAAAAAGTCAAATCCCCTTCCTTCAAATTTCAGACGATTCATAATACCAATTATTTACGATTCATTTTTCCTTGATAGCGGATTATTTCTCCGGTAGGAGACATGCCTTCTGCTGTTATGGTGTAGGTGCCACTGCCGTCAGCGGTAAAGAAGAACAGGTCAGCTTCACCTGTAGCACTGGTTTTAAGGTTGGGTTTCCAATAAATGGTGCTGCGCAGGTCGGGCATCGGGTTTTGTTTATTGGATTCCACCTGGTATTTCGGAACGTAGAATTCAGCAGGCAATGAATATCCCAAGGGCATTATTTCGGTCTGATTTCTTCCCAAGACAACGGGCTCATTTGTTCTTTCTTCACCGCGTTTCAGATAAATACAGATGATGCCGTTTGCTCCCTTGCCTCCGTAAATCGCTGTTTGACCCGGATCTTTCAGGATGTCGATCATCTTGACTTCGTTCACATTGATGTAATTCAATTCCTCCATCCTGTATTCCATGTTATCCACCATGATGAGTGGGGTGGCGTTTCGGATCAACACACCGTCGCCTGTCGCATTAAGTGTGACGCCTGGAGACATCATCAACACATCCAAGATGGTAGCGGCTGTTGATAGTGCTTCTTCACCAATAGTATAGCTAGGGTCAGAATACATGGAGCCGCGTTCTTCGCGTATCTTCTTATACTTATCTGTTTTCTTGGCAATCACTTCCACTTTGTCTAGGTTTACCATCAACATTCCGTTCTCATTAGTATATCGGTCACGGCTTTTCTTTAGGAAAGCTTTCATTTGAGTATTTTGCTTCTGGTTGTCGGGAAAAACACAGGTTACATTGCAGGTGGGGAATGTGTCGGGATAAATCACCAACTCAACGAACTGTCCAGGTTTTTTGGCTGCATCGATGCGGATGCCTGTGCTGTCCGGGAACTCCGGGCAAAGAAATTGGAAGCGGCCAGTATTGTCTGTTGTTGCCCCGTCAAAATGCATTCTTTTTAAAAAGTACATCGATACGTTGACACCGGAAATGCCCCTTCTTGCCGGGAAATTCTGAACCTTTCCATTAATGATAGGTCCGCGTTCCACTTCATAGGTATCACATTTAGCATAATTGCCTGCTATCACTGCCTTGGAATCATACCGTTTCCAGCCTTGTGTGAGCATGAGTATATCCAGTTCGATGGATGCGTTTTTATTTTCCGGCCGGAAATAGCCGTTTGGGTTTTCAATCGTTCCTTTGAGGTCCGACTGCAAGAGCATGTAACTTTTTAGGGTGGTTTCGGACGAGTCAATTCTGACATCGTTGTCATCGGTTACACTGACAGAAAAGTTTCCTTCAATCGGGTTGCCCTTGGAATCTTTCAGGATTAGAGACGCATGTACGGCATCCCTTTTCTGGTAATTGGTTTTGTCCAAAGCGACGTTCACTTTGGCATCATCATTCCCGTTCACGAAAACCATACGCTCACTAAGCACTTCGCCTTTGGCATTCATAAGCAGCATTTGAGTGACTCCTGAATTCATGCCGATCTTTGAAAAGGTATAACCCGGACTCTCAGGCAGGATGGTGGTTTGGAAAATGGGCAGGCCGCGAAGGCAACCGATTAAATAAAGGGTGTCCGTCCGTTGCGATTGCTCAGGAGTCAGTACGGTAATGTTCATGATGGTTGGTGCCTGCTGAACGCAAAGCGCATAGTTGCTGGTAGAAACAGCAGGCAAACGGATGGATAGCTTTTGACCCATGTTGTCTTCACAGACAGCGGTATAGGTTTTCCCGCCTTCCGGCATCAGCATGATTTTCCCCATTCCAAGATACGTGCTTTTAAACGCAGTCACTTCATTGTTCGTATTATCAAGTATCCGTCCGGTGACATCCGTTCCAAGGCCATTGGCCCCGATGGCTTTGAAGCCGACAATCTGCATGTTGCCAGCTATCAAGTGCCCGCCTTCCGGGAAAAACTGTACGTCGAATTTCGCTTTCTCTTTTTCTGAAGATTTCAAGGAAGAATTGCCCATGTTGCTACTTGTCCGTTCATTAACGGCGACACCGAACAAGCCTTTCAGCCCGTTTCCGATATAGACCTTGCGACGGAAGAAGAACGCTTCGTCTATGTTGCGCATAAAATTGGTATATGCCCTGACGGAATACCAACCCTCTGCCAGCTCGGGTGTCAGGTCCATCTGGCCAAAAAACAGGCCGTCTTCCGTCGGGCGGATTTTCTTGCGGACGATCACATCATTGTGGGCATTCAACAACTCCACGTAAATGTAGCGACTGAGGTTCAGGGAAGTATGAATGGACGAGTGTACCATATAGGCGCGGAACCAAAGACGTTCGCCTGCCGAATAGTAGGGCTTGTCCAATTGCAGGTATACCTTTTCTTCCGGGAAACTCTTCAACTGATTGGTCAGCCTGGTGATGGCAGTCCTATTGACCTGTGGTATAGCAGGTGGTTTTGGTGCATCCTGTGCGGAGAGTGCTAGGGCAAACAAACCTGCGAGGCAACAAACTAGGACATTTTTCATTTTCTGAAAGATTAATGGTGCACGTTTTTTCAACGCAGGCCGAAATTAAGGAATTATTTTGTCAAATGCACGGAATGTGCCTTTTTTTGACGTTTTTTAGGGGGCAAGGTTTAAGGACGGTGGTATAATAGAATGGAGGCCATCCAAAAGAACGGCCTCCATAAATGATTCTGAGAAAAGAACAGTTTTCTATCTCTTTTCTTTGATGCGGGCTTTTTTACCGGTAAGGCCGCGCAGGTAGAACAATTTGGCGCGACGAACACGACCCACTTTGTTCACGATAATGCTTTCAATAAACGGTGATTCGAGGGGGAAGATACGCTCTACGCCCACGTTCTCAGACATTTTACGAACGGTAAAGCGTTTTTTGACGCCGTGACCGTTGATTTTGATGACTACGCCACGGTACTGCTGGATACGTTCCTTGCTTCCTTCACGGATGCGGTAAGCGATGGTTACGGTGTCGCCGCTTTTGAAGGAAGGATGCTGTGTTCCTGTAGCGAATGCCTCTTCGGCAATTTTAAGAAAATCCATGATGACATTTTTTAGGTTGAATCAATGGCGCAACATAACAGGCTACTCTATTTCCTGCCAGCGATTACGCAAAGCGGGTGCAAAGAAAGCAAAAAAATCCAATATACGCAACTGTCTTAGAATACAATTGTTAGCTTTGCAGGACAAAAGTCCAAGAATTATGAGAAAAACGCTCGCTCTGCTTATTTTGCTGCTTTGCCTGACTGATCTTTCCGCCAAAGTGACGATGAAAGCATATACACGAATGGAAGTCGATAAACGTTACGATACGCTGGCGCCTACGGACCTCGTCAAAATCATGCAGTCCTACAAAGTCCGTCTGGATCAGGTTGTAAACCGCTCTATCGGTACTAGTTCCCTGTATATGGAATCCAAGGCGCCTGAAAGCCTTTTGTCCAATTTCTTGAGCGATCAACTTTGGCTTAAAGCAGCAGAATTTTGTCCAGATGGAGTGGATTTAGCCATCATCAATTTCGGAGGAATCCGCGCGCCGCTGCCTGCAGGGCCACTCACGGTAGGTGACATCTATCGGATCATGCCTTTCGAGAACGAAATGGTGGTGCTTGAACTGAAGGCCGCCGATTTGCTCACGGTTCTTACAAAAATAGCAGCAGATGGCGGCGAGGGTGTTTCCAACATTAAGATGGATATGCTGAACGGAAAAATTACAAATTTGCTGATCGCTGGAAAGCCTTTTGACGAAACACGAACCTATCGGATCGCCACGATCGATTATCTGGCTGACGGGAACAGCGGCATGACTCCTTTCAAAAATGCAGTCAAACGCATAGATACCCACCTGAAACTCAGGGATGCGTACATCAGCCAGATCGAAAAACTGACTGCTCAGGGAAAAGTCGTGACCAGTGAACTTGACGGTCGAATCCGCTACTCCATCAAATAATTACAGAAATGAACAAAATCTACAATATACTTTTTTTTCTGCTGCTTTGTGTTTTACCTATAAAAGCAGGAACTCCACTTGTGCTGCTACATACGAACGATACGCACAGCCAGTTGGAACCTTATAAATCGGATGATAAATACAATGCGAATATGGCTGGTATAGTCCGCCGTGCAGCGCTTATCCGCGAGGTTCGTACCAAAGAACCAAATGTGCTGGTCGTGGATGCCGGCGATTTTGTTCAGGGAACACCCTATTTCAATCTTTTCAAAGGAGACGCCGAGATTAGCCTGATGAATAAGGTAGGTCTCGATGTCATCACCCTCGGAAACCACGAGTTTGACAATGGCATTCCCTTTTTGATCAAGATGCTTAAGAAGGCCAAATTCAAAGTGGTCAGTTCCAATTACGATGTATCCGCTACCCCCTTGAAGAAATACGTAAGCCCCTGGTTGATCGTCAAAAAAGGGAAGCTCCGCATCGGCATCGTTTCAGCCAATATCAGTCCATATGGGCTTATTTCTCCTGCCAATTTCAGCGGCATCAACTATTTGGATCCCTACGAAACGGCCGAAGCCAAAGCAGCCTGGCTGAAGTCAGTCAAAAAGTGCAACCTGGTCATCTGTTTGTCCCATCTTGGGCTGGACAACAAAGGGGAAGCCCCCGATGATCTTCGCCTGGCGGAGAAATCAAAACACATTGATGTGATTATTGGCGGACATTCACATACCTTCATGCGCAATCCTGCAAAGAAGATCAATGCTGTCGGGGATACCGTCATCATCAATCAGGTCGGAAAAGGGGGTATTTACGTCGGTAGACTCGACCTTGACGTAGATTGAATTCCGGGCGCGCAGCCTCGCTGCTAGCGGCGAGGAGCTTCAATCATTCAAACTGCACAGTGAAAACAATCAGCCTGGAAGTGATGGCGTCGAAGGCGTTCGTGTATTTCAGAAACGCATCACTGGATTGGTCCGTTCGGTTGTGCACCAGGATATCACCCATACCGAGACAGACTTTCAATTCAGGTACCAGCCTGAAATAGGGCATGTAGATGTCACAACCAGCACCAATTTCCCAATACATGTTGATAGGTTGTAGTAAAAGCGGTTGTTGTTTGTCCCTCCCCATGTCAATACCTGCACTCAGGCCACTCATTAGGTAGGGTCTGTAATTTTCCGTGCGTGCACCACGATACCTAATGCTCAAAGGTACCAAGATGTAATTGGAACGCACAACAGCCGTGACGGGAGCACTTCCGATCGCATCGGAAACCAAGGTCACATCCTTACTTCCGAAATGAATGCTCGGGGTCGTCCGCAAACTCAGAAAATCAGCCAGCCTCAGATCGGCAATCACACCAACAGAAAAGCCTGGAGTATAATTGTTCACACTTCCATACCACGTATCACCGTTTGTATCGGACGTTCCAGAATGATCCATGATCAGATCCTGGGTATGCATGCCTATCGAAAAACCAAAATGATACGGCTTAAGGTCTTCGTATTGCAGGTACTGAACTTTTCTCTGAGCAGTGGCAAAACTGAACGGTAAAGTCAGCACTAAAAGAACCAAAAAGCTATAAATCAATATATTCTTCATTCAATGAGCATCTCTGTCAGGAATAAACGACTTTTTACATGAATTATTGCCGCTTTTTTTGCACAGATAGCAAAAATACGTACATTTGTCCAGCTAATATTTACTCATTAAACTCTATTGTATCATGGCTTATGTTATCAATGATGATTGCATCGCTTGCGGAACCTGCATCGATGAATGTCCGGTAGAAGCTATTTCCGAAGGCGATATCTATAAGATCGATGCGGAAGTATGCACCGATTGTGGCACTTGTGCAGACGTTTGTCCCACAGAAGCTATCCATCCGGCATAATAACTCCGGAAAAGTAACGAGCAAGGGATGTTGGAAACGATATCCCTTTTTTTTGTAGACAAAAAAAAGGGATATCAGTGTATGCTGAAGTCCCCTTCTTAGTAGAATTTACCCCTTCGTCAGGCCGTTTCGGCCGAAACATACTTGCCGCCTTTCAGAATGCGGCGAACAGCAGTAGACAATTCCATAAATACACTTTCTTTTGAAAGGTATCCGGAAGCGCCATACCGCAAGGCAAACATAGCGTGTTGTCTCTGTGGATCGAAGCTATACAACAAGACATTCGTCATGTTTTTATCTTGACGCATTTTTTGAAGCACGTCCAAACCTGAAACCCCTGGAATGGAGATATCCATGATTACCAGGTCGTATTTACTGTTGGTGACTTTGCTTAACAGCTCATTCCCGTCTGTTACACCATCAATCAGCTCAATTTCAGGAAGTGAGCGAATGATTTGTTCGACTCCTTCACGTACCAGGAGGTGGTCATCACCGATTAGAATATTCATGGCTCTCGTTATTAATTGTAGTTTGGTCTCTATCAACAAATATAAGAATGGACAAAAGCTTCGTTGAAGGGGGTTGAGTACATTGGTTTTCGGAAATTCTGAATTGCTTGTAGGGGATGCCCTACAAGACTAAGGTTAAAAAATTCAAGCAGGCACTCTTCACAGGGTGCCTGCTTGCTCTACCTAAACTACTTTTAAATAAAACACCCACCAATTGACCTCTAGGGAGGGGCGGTGGGACCCTCTGGGAATTTGCATCCCCAGCCCTTCGAGTTAGTTGTAATTTATCGTTACGGCAAGCGGTGACACATTTTCATTGGTGTCAACTACAGCCTTTTTTACGTGCATCGTAGCACCGATATAGATGGTGCTTGCGCCATCATAATCGGTATTGGAGGTCGTAGAGAAATTTTCTACGGAAATGTTTCTGCCATTTTGATTGAAACCCATGGAGCGGTTGGTTACCGTCACTGAGTAGGTGGCCTTGCTACCCTGAACACGAAGAGATGCCATTTGCGAAGCTTCATTTGCTACGGTCAGACTGGCTGAGCCTTCATCGGAACTGGCAGCTGAACGAAGAGTAACATTGCTGAAGCTGAGGTCTTGAATCGTACTCAACGCTGCCGGTGAAAGCAATGTAACACACATATGACCTATTGCGGTAGTTGACATCGGACCCCTGCCAGATTGAGCAAATGATTGGAAGGTGATTCCAATCAGAAGGGCCAATAGGTAGAGGTTGCGTGTCATTGTAGTAGGTCTTATTTTATACTACAAAGATAAAGCACCTGTTTAGGGTGCTTTGAAGGGGGTTCAGGTCATCACATGGTGGGAGAATCTGAATCGTATGTAGGGGAAATCCTACTAGTATACCAAGGAGGGGTTATTCGATCAGCTTGTTTTTGATGGCGTACATCGTCAAATCAGCATTCGTTTTCATGTCCATTTTCTCCAGGACACGCATCTTATAAGTGCTGACCGTTTTATCGGAGATGTATAAGGTATGTGCAATTTCTGTAACGGACTTGCCTTTGGCCAACTGGATCATAATCTGGAACTCGCGTTCGGACAAGGCCTCATGAGGCATCTTTCCTTCCATTCCGGCATCTTGGAAGATCAGTTTTTCGGCCAGGGCTAACGAAATGTATTTTCCGCCGGCTGTGATTTTTCGAATAGCTAAAGCTAATTCTTCAAAAGCGCTATCTTTTGACAGGTATCCCGAAGCACCAAGTTTAAAAGCTCGGATGGCGTATTGCTCCTGTGGGTAAAAGCTGAATATCAGAATCTTGGTGGTGATGTTTCTGTCTTTCATTCGCTGAAGCACATCCAATCCGCTCAAACCCGGCATGGATATATCCAAAATGACAATGTCGTATTTGGTTTCGCAGATTTTGGCAAATGCCTGAAACCCGTCGGAAACCTCTTCAATAAATTTGACCTCAGGCAACGTTTTGAGAATTTGTTTAACCCCTTCCCTGACAATGGAATGATCATCGGCTATCAGAACTTTCATGGCTAGTTGGTTTTGGGTATAAAAACGATGACTGAAGTGCCGTTTCCGGGAGAACCAGAATATTCGATGGTTCCGCCGCATTGAGTGATTCTTTGGCGCATGCCAATGAGGCCGAAGGACTTGCCCGACTCCAGTTTTTCGGGGGAAATGCCAATCCCGTCATCCGAAATAATCAGGGAAACCTCTGGTTGAATGGACAATTGAATGGATACCTTGGTGGCTTGTGAATGCCTGATCACATTGGTTAGCGATTCCTGAATGATTCTGAACAATGCCAGATTCAATGACTTTGAAGTGGGTTCAGAATCACCTAAGAAGAGCAAGCAAGGAATGCCTGTGCGTTCCGTGAATTCTTCACAGTACCATTCTGTGGCGGCTATCAGACCCAGGTCATCTAATACTCCAGGGTGGAGTTCGGACGATATCCGCTGAACCCTACGTATCACCTCATTGGTCATCAGAATCATCTTATCAATTTTTTGAGCGGCAATTTCCGGATCTTTCAGGTTAAGTTTCACCCAGTTCATATCCATTTTCAACGCTGTCATGGCTTGCCCCAATTCGTCATGAACTTGCAGGGATATTTGGGTTCGCTCGTCTTCAAGTGCCTTGATCTGATATTGATTCAATTCTTCGACCTTAAGTTTGGCAGCCCTGGTTTCTTCTTCCGAGATCCTCAGTTTTTCAGTGTCATCGATGATGCGCTGCTTTTGCCAATATATTTCCAGGAATATCTTAATTTTACTGATCAAAATGACCTCGTTCAGCGGCTTTACAATATAATCTACCGCACCTGCCTTATAGCCTTCGAGCACCCTCGAATTTTCAGGGAAATTTGCTGTCAGGAAAATGATGGGTACCTTATTCTCCGCACGGTCCTCATTCAACAGTACAGCAAGTTCGTAACCGTTCATTTCGGGCATTTGTACATCCAGGATAGCAAGTGAAAGCTCCATCTCTTTAACCAGCGAAAGTGCTTCCGCGCCCGAAAGTGCTTTTATTAGCTTTGCCGGGATATTTCGGAGTATAATCTCCAAGTACAAAAGATTGGTTGAGTTGTCGTCTACTATGAGTATGTTCGGTAGTGCATGCATGTAATCAAAGGTGTTTTCAGTTAAGCAAAGATAAAATATTTCAGGAATATTGATGCATATATTTAAAATATTGAAAAGAAATCTCTGTCAACTGTCTGATACTGAAATTTCAGAGCCATTATTTTGTTTATTGCACGATAATTTTTTAACTTCACGCAGTATTATTGAATAAAAGCATGAATAAGCACCATATCCTAATTGTAGACGATAATCCCTATTCCGTATCGTTGATTTCCGTAGTTCTTTCCAAAAATATGGAATGTGAGTTGTCTGTTGCCTTTGACGGGCCTTCGGCAATCAAAAAAGCGCAGGAAGTCAAACCCGACTTGATTCTGATGGATTGGCAGATGCCTGGGATAGACGGTCTCAGATCCATCGAAATACTCAAGGAAGATGCTGAAACTGCCCAGATCCCAGTCATCATGATCACCTGTCTAGCTGAAAAGTCAGATCTAGAGAAGGCATTCAATTCCGGAGTCGTCGATTACATACGCAAGCCATTTGAAGCTATTGAGTTGATGTCAAGGGTAAAGTCTGTGCTGCAAACCAATGATTACCACAAACAGATGATCGAAGCACAAAAGCGCGAAGTGGCTGCCATTTCATTGCGGAATATTCAGAATGAAGAATTCAAACACAAATACATTTCCGAGCTGAAGCAAGTCAAGAACCTCCTGAAATCCGAACCGGAAAGTGTTCCTTCTTATTTGGACCGCATCATTAGCGAGCTTAACTCCGATTTCTCGGAAAACTCTTGGAATCAGTTCGAGAGCCGCATCAAGGAAAGCGATCAGGAATTCTACAGAAACTTAGGAGTCAAACATCCGAACCTGACTCCCGCTGAAATCAAGCTTTGCTTTTTTCTTCGTCTGAACCTTTCCACCAAGGAAATTGCCGGCATGACTTTCCAGACGTACGATAGCGTTCGAATCGCTCGCACAAGGCTCCGGAAAAAGATGAATCTGACAAATGACGATAATCTGGTGGGGTATTTGTTTGCGATTTGAGCAGGGTTTCGATCCTTTTTGTATCCTTCCACCGAACTTCATGTTTCTGAAATGATGCTGATTGGACAGACTCTCTTGAAGGTAATACTAAGTATATTTGTGGTTGGTATTTAATGTCCGAAAGGCACTGAATTCATTTGCATGATGACCAAAATTTACAATTCGAAAAGTCAAATAGTTTTATCCATTTTTAGAAAACTGCTGTTGGCCCTCCTGGTCATCGTGATGGGTAGTGCAGATATGCTTTTTGCACAAACAACCATTGCCACTCCTGGGGCAAATACCTACAATGTACCTGCAGGCATAACGCACCTTCGAATTGAATGCTGGGGTGCCGGCGGTGGAGGAGGCTCGACCACTAACCAAGTCGAAATGCAGTGTGGTGGTGGTGGTGGTGGTGCTTATTCAAGTGATGTTGTTAATGTAACTGGATTGACATCCATCTCCGTCTTTGTTGGCAACGGTGGTACTCCAGGTGTAAATGGTGGAAACTCGTATTATGGGAGCACGGTAGTGGCTGCAGGTGGTAATGGCGCAAGCAATAATACCAATACAGCCGGAACAGGTGGATTAGCATCCAATATCCCAGGGGCTATAACATACTCCGGAGGGAATGGAGCTGCTGGTAGGACAACCAGCACTAAATATTCTGGTGGAGGTGGTGGAGGAGCTGGTAGCACTGCAACTGGCGCCAATGCGACTACCTATACCGGTGGGGTAGCCACAACCCTAAATGGTGGTGCAGGAGGAAACGGAAAAAATAATGCGGATGGTGCTGGATCTTCAGGCACCCTTTATGGCGGTGGCGGTGGCGGTGCATTTGGGAAAAAGAACTTTAATTTGATAGGTGGTAATGGTGCAAATGGCCTGATTGTCATTACACCTTTGCCGGTTGAGGTTGATGCGACTCAAGGCACACTGCAACGCTTTTATGTCAACTTGAAGAGTGCTTTTGATGCCATAAATGCAGGAACACATCAGGGCATCATAACGGTTAAAATACTGGGTAGTACTGTCGAAACAGCATCTGTCGTGCTTAACGGAAGTACTGGTAGTGCCAATTACTCCCGATTGTTGATTTATCCTGAATCGTCTGATATCATTGTTACCGGAAATTTCAATGCGCCGCTTATCAGCTTCAATGGTGCAGATAATGTCACCATCAATGGTAGTGTGTATCTCAACAATACGACGGCCAGTCTGACCTTTTCCAACAACAATAACGGAACTTCCGCCAGCACCATCAAGTTTTCCGAATCTGCCCAGAACAACAGTATCAAATATTGTTATCTGAAAGGTAATTCTGGAACAGCTTCACAGGGGATAGTTTTGTTTTCAACGGCTAGTACCGGAACAGGTAACATAGCCGATACCATTGCTTACTGCAAGATATCCGGAACTGGTTCAACTTCTGCCACCAGACCTCGTAATGCCATTTATTCTGCGGGAACTTCAGGTAGGGAAAATTCCGGCATTCTTTTAAACGGAAATGAAATCTATGATTTTTTAAATCCTGCCTTAGCATCCAATGGGATTTTGATTTCTGGAAATTCAACCGCTTTCACCATAAGCGGTAACAGTTTCTATGAGACTGCTTCTTTTACTTCAACTGCCGCAGTGGATTACACTATTCTAAACATTGACGATGCCTCGGGTGATAATTTCTCCGTCACCGGCAACTATATCGGTGGAAATGCCGCCTCTTGCAGCGGTACCTGGACAAAAATAGGAAGTAACAACCTTTTCAACGGGATCATTCTCAATGTTGATGCTGCAACTCATAGTGGAGTTCATGGAAATACGATTAAAGGTTTTAACTATACAAACACCTTAAATGCCAATTGGTATGGTCTCAATATCGTTGGCGGGATTGTAGATGTTGGAACGGTTACAGGAAATACGTTGGGTGAAAGCGCAGGCAATGGTTCAATTACACTGACAAACACGACAACGGGTGGCAGCTTTTACGGTATATATATTGCCGATACCTTTGCCGTCGATTGTCAAAATAACACGTTGGGTTCCATTAGTGTCGGTACAAATGACAATGCCCTGTCAACGAATTTCTATGGCATTTATAAAACATCAGGTGCCGGGAATGTTACAATCAGCAATAATGCCGTCGGCGGATTGACAACCGAAAACAGCCTGATTGGAAGATCTCAATCAACCGGAAACGTGCAGATGGTCATTGGTATTTATTCTGCATGTACCGAAAATGCATTAATAACTGGAAATACAGTAGCCAATTTAGTGAATGCGACAACGGGCACCTACGATTCCTATACTCGTGGAATCATGACCGAGAAGGGCTCCAATACCATCGATGATAATTCAGTCCATCACATTTCATCACTCAACGCGCAGGCAAATAATTATATCCGAGCCTCCATCATTGGTATCGAGCAAATTAGTGACCGGGAAGGGTCTACGCAATTGATACGTGGTAACAAAGTGTATAGCATCAAGAATGTTACGTTGGCTACCATCGAAATGTACGGCATCTTTTATAAAGGCCCTGCAACAGGTACCCATGAGGTTTCAAGAAATTTCGTACATACGTTCATCATTATTTCCACCGATGCGGCCTATTTGCATGGTATTTCGTTGCACACTGGTACATACACCTGTTCAAACAATGTCGTTTTCCTGGGTGATACCATTACAACAGGTTGCCATCTCTGGGGTATCTGGAACTATAGCAGCAGTCCGGTCAATATATATCACAATACCGTTTATCTGAACGGTGTCGCGACAACCGGTTTATCAAACTCATTTGCCTTTAGGGATATTAGTACCGCTCCAACTGCGCGAATTATTGAGAATAATATTTTTTGGAACGGTCGTACAAACAACAACAGTACGATTTCCCACTTTTCATTGTATTTCTACATAACGTCAAATACCACCCTCAATTACAACGATTATCAGTACGCCGAAAATTTCGCCTTGTTTGGTAGTATGGCTTATCCGACTAAGGCGGACTGGGTTTTAGAAACGACCTTTGATGATAACAGTCTCAATGTCGATCCGCTGCTGACCAATCTTGGTGGTATATCACCTTCCGATTACCAAGTCGGTGTACAATTGGTTGGAATACCGATCACCGGAATAACAACAGACTTTGGATTCCTGGCTCGCACGGTGCCTACCATGGGTGCGTGGGAGTATGTTTCCGACCCTGTGGAAGTTTGGAACGGAGCAATACACCGTCAGGACTATAAAACACTAAAATTGGCATTTGACGCCATCAATGCCGGAATCAGGAAGGGAGATTTGACATTAAAGATTAAAGCCAACATCACTGAAACCGCCAGGGCCGTGCTTTATCAAAGTGGTTATGGTGGAAAGTCAAGCTATACTAGGGTGCACATTTATCCTTGCAGTAATGATTTGCAGATACTGGGAAATCTTGATTCTGCTTTGATTGAACTGAACGGCGCTCGTGGCGTTGTTTTTGACGGCAGAGTCAATGGTACAGGAGCATCCTACAACCTGACCCTTCAAAACAATAGAGTTGGTGCGAATGCTTCTACCATCTCATTCCTCAATTCTGCTGAAGTGGATAGTGTAAAACTGTGCGTTATCAAAGGCCTTTCTACGAACCCGAACGGTGGAATCGTACATTTCTCCATTTCCACTTCCATTGCCGGTACAGGCAATAAGAATAATTGCATAAACAGCAATAAAATTACGGTCGTCGACTCCAATCCTTCCGTTAAGTCCAGGGTCATCAATGCCATTTACTCTGAAGGCACTTCTGGGAAAGAAAACAAGGATAATTGCATCCTAAACAACGAAATTTTTGATGTCTGGAGTCAGGGGGACAGTTCGTATGGCATTCACATTGGTCCTAATTCAACCGCTTTTACCATTACCGGAAACAGTATCTACGAAACGACCACCTTCACCCCAAGTGCAGCCAATACCTATAATGGCATCCGTATCAACAATGCCAGTGGTAACGGATTTGTCCTCTCTGGAAATTATATTGGTGGTAAGGCTGTTCAATGTCAGGGAAGTCCGCTTCTTATCGGAACCACAACACCAGCCAATACTTTTACCGTTCAGCCCATTTATCTGAATGTCGGAACCACAACAGCGACTTCGGTTCAGGGTAATTATATACAGAATTTCAGACTGACAAGTCCGAGTACTGCTCCATTCTCGGGTATTTATGTCAATGCTGGAACGGTGAACATTGGAACTACCTCAGGAAATAACATCGGTGCTGCCACCGGTATTGAATCCATTTATCTGATTGGAGTTGCTGCTGCATCTTCTTCTTATGGCGTTTATGTCAATAGTTCGGCTACAGTCACACTGACCAACAATACCATTGGTTCCGTTTCAACCAATGTTATTACGGGTTCCGCCACGTATGGGCATTCATTTTATGGTATTTACAAACCCATCGCGGCAGGTGCGTTGTCGGTGACCGGGAATGTGATTGGTAGTCTATCCACTTCTTCCAGTATTAAAGCTATATCCGCCGCTACGGCCAATGCGCAATCGGTTTATGGCATCTATTCAAAGGGAACAGGGGCTACGACCATCTATAACAATACGATTGCCAATTTGAATGACAATACCACCTATAACTCTGCCAACGGGAATATAGAAGCAATCTATTTAGGTGGCGTTTCTTCCTCCAATACCATTGAACGGAATTTTATTTATGGCTTAACACATGCCTGCACGGCCGACAGTGCGTCAAACTTGATGGCAGGCATTCATTTGGCTGCCGGTTCTGCAAGTATCCTAAACAACATCCTCTGGATTGGGCGCGGAGTAACCAATAACTTCAATATTTATGGCATCTACGACCAAGGTGTCGCCGGTCAAACCAACTTGATCTACCACAATACGGTTTATCTGTCTGGTGCAGCATCAGGTATTACTAAAAGCAGTTATGCTTACATTAAATCGTTTGATGCAGGCACAACTAATATTCGTAACAATATATTTTACAATGCACGGAGTGGTGGTACTGGCGGGACACATTTTGCTCTATCCTTACCCGGTGCCAGCCTTGCCAATGTGACGATCAATGCAAACGACTATTATTGCAATGTAGGTGGCTTCCGGAATTACTATGGAGGACCCATAGTGTTGTTAAGCACTTGGAAATCCACAACACTTAAGGATGGTTCTGCCCTTAATTCGATTCCTTTTAATACCCCTGTAGCTACTGCTTTGGCTATCAACTTTCGCCCCACTTTGGACCTGCCCGGTCTGAATGCCGGCATAGGCTATGACTACGGCTTGAACCCCAGAAACGCCACTACGCCTACTATTGGTGCCTGGGAGCGGGTCAATAAATGGAAAGGCTCTATCAGCATCGACTACAATACGCCCAGCAACTGGACGTTCAATATGGTCCCTGCCAACTGGGACAATATTATTTTTGACGATGCCCCCAATCGCCCCTGCATTATGGATCAGAACCGAAATGTGACGGATATTGTGAACAATCAGGCAACGTACCGAATGATTGTCAATGGTTTTTCCCTCAGTATTAAAGGAAACCTGACATTCGCCAACGGCGCACAGGTTGATGCTTCCGCCACTGGCTCTGAACTCGTATTTAACGGCTCGTTGGCACAATCCATACCATTAGGTTCGCTTTATACTAATAAGGTGTACAAACTGACCATTAATAATTCGGCAGGCGTCACGTTGAATTCCAACCTTACAGCGGATAATAATATGACCATTCAAACGGGTGCATTGTTTACCATTCCTGAAACCATAGGATTGACAGTGACTGGTTTGATGACTAATCTAGCTGGAACAGGCGGCCTGTTGCTCAAATCGTCTGCCGCGGGAACAGCATCCCTGAATCAATCTACAAATGGGGTGCCTGCAACCGTGCAGCGTTACATTGGCGGCGACACGTGTGCCTGGCATTTTATATCGTCCCCTGTTTCCAACCAGGTAATACCAGGAACAACATGGACCCCTTCCGGAACGTACGGTGACGGAACTGGTTACGACTTATATCTTTGGGATGAACCACGTTCCTGTTGGGTTTACAACCTGAATAACGATTTAATTTCTGGGTGGAAAATTGTAAACCCCGATACTATGTTTGTTCCTGGTCGCGGTTATTTGTATGCTGTCCAGGGCTTGAATCCCACCAAACAGTTTGTCGGAAATCTCAATGGTGGCCCCATCACCCGTCCCTTGACCATAACGGCAGCAGATACATTAAAGGGTTTCAACCTTTTAGGAAATCCTTATCCGAGTAGTATCGACTGGAAGCTGAGTGGCGGTTATAGCAGGGATATGTTGAATTTAAGTGGTGGTGGTTACGATATCTGGACCTGGAGTTCGACTGCCAACAACTACGGCGTTTACAATTCTGCAGATACAGATGGCGTTGGAACCAACAATGTGACGCAGTACATCGCACCCATGCAGGCTTTCTTTGTAAGAGCAACCAGTGCGGGTACATTCAGCTTTAATAATGCAGCACGTGTTCACAATGGTGCCAGTGTTTGGCTGAAGTCTACTCAGGCAAATGTTGCGGAAAAGAATGTCCGCTTGTATGTAACTTCTTCTGCCGGTCGTGACGAGGTCAAGTTCGGCTTTGGCTATGCTGCCAACGAAAGTGGAGCGATGAAACTTTTCAGCCCGGTACTAACAGCGCCAAGTTTGTATATGAATCGTGGAGGAGTTAGCTATACCACCCGCCTCCTGACAGATACCATCCGGAATAAATATGTTCCCGTCAACTTCAAAGCCGGCGAAGCGGGCACCTACACACTGAACTGCACGTACGATGCCTCCACCTTGGGCACCATCTTTTTGGAGGACCGTCAGAATGGTACCATATTGGATTTGAGCGGTGGCGAAAGCTATACCTTCCAGGCTTCTGTAACTGATGCTGCTGAGCGCTTTGTTCTGCATTTCGGCGCCGTGACTCCTGTTGATTCCGATGTGCATCCCAACGTCTGGGTAAGTGACGGAGTGCTTAATGTCTATCTGGAGAATATGATCGGCGACTATACGATGCGTTTATTTGACTTGCAGGGTCGTCAGATACAGTATAAAAAAATGTCAGGAAGCGAACAATGTTCGGTATCCTTGTTCGGTAGAGGAATCTATCTTGTGAAGGTTGAAAGTAAGGATAAGTCGCAGTCAATCAAGGTTATATATTGATTTTTGTCCTTATTGTCTGAAATCTTGTATCCTTTTTGTATCCTTGTTTTGTGCCCCTTTGTATCCATTCTGTATAGGTTTTTTTAATATAGGATTCAAAAACTGCCGTATATTTGTATCGTTAAATCAACCCAACCAGAAAAGGAAATTACAAAACAAACAAAAAAATAAAAAATTTACAACTATGAAAAAATTGATTCTTTCCGCTTTCGCTCTCGCTGCTTTTGGTTTTAGTGCCAGTGCTGCTCAATTAGCCACTGCTAACGCAAGTGCTGCTTTGATCAACCAAGTTTCCATCACTACTGACTTAGCGGGTTTTACTGTACCTGCAAATGTAGCTGGTGGTGCATTGGTCTTTGGTAATATAACGGTAGGAGGAACTTTAGGTGAAGTGTCTATTTCTGCAGTTGGAGCAAGAACTTCGAGTGGCGGTGTTGAAATTCTTAATACTGTTGTAGATCCTACAGCAGCTGGTTTTGCAGTAACAGGCAGTGCAGAAGGTACTTATACAGTTGGTTTACCAGCAAATGGTGCAGTTACATTATCTGGAACTGGACTACCTTTGGTCGTTAAAGATTTTACTGCAAGTGCTAGTGCAGGTACACTAGATGGAACTGGCAAGCAATTGTTCTCAGTTGGTGCTACTTTGGAAATCCCAGCAAGTCATTCAACAGGTTCTTTTACTGGAACATTTGAAGTTACTGTAGCTTACAATTGATATTAATAAATTTCTAACAGAAAACCCGAGAGGACAATCCTCTCGGGTTTTCTGTTTAATATTGAGTTTGTTTTTTACTTTATTTAGCAGGAGTATCCTTTTTGTATCCCTTATCCTTCTCACTTGTATCCATTCTGTCGTGTGAATTTTAGCTAGTAAAGGCTCTCAAGGAGGTATCTTTGTTAACATAAGATTTAGTAAGCTATTTAAACAAATGAGACTTCCGATAAACAAAATATGTTTTATTACAGCGATCCTAATTTTTGCTGTCTCAAAATTATTTGCAGACGATGCTCACAGTAAGTCCATCATGACGACCAGCAAGGCTCGAGTAATCACACCAATCTCAATTGAGAATACGGGTGGTCAGGGTTTGGATTTTGGAATGATAGCTTTGGGTGCATCAGAATCAAAAGTTGTTGTTTCAGCGGAAGCGACTGTACCTGTAACTGTTTCTCTGGGAGATGCAGTAGTTGTTACAAGTACTCCGCAGAAAGCAGCAAAGTTTACTGTATCAGGTGAGGCTGGCCAGGCATATTCGATTACACTTCCGGCTTCAGCAACACTTATCTCAGGAATTTATTCACTGACAATAAACAATTTCATCTGTTCAAACGGAACGGGAGGAAACATAGGCACCAATGACTTGTTTTATGTTGGAGGTGAATTGACGATACCAGCGGGTGCAACCCCAGCGGTTTACCTGGGTACATTCAGCGTTACTGTGGCCTATAATTAAAATATGCGTGTCTTTAGTGGTGTTTTAGAAGCTCTAAAGATGCTGGATCCTGAAAAAAGTACGATTTTCGTGGCTTTTTGAACCTAATGAATTAAAAAAGACCTATTTTTATGCTAATTTATACCAGAATCATTTCAAGTATGAAGAGAATTGTGGTTTTTGTGTTACTTTCTACCGTTTTTTTCATTTCTTTGTCCGCACAAACCAGTGTGGTTGGAAGAGTTGAAGCAGAGCTTGTTGTGCCTGTATCAGCCGTTGAAACGGATTTGCTGAACTTTGGACGGATTGTAGTGGAAGCTGGTGGTGGTACCATTCAGATTTCATCCTCCGGCGAACGTATAGCTACCGGTAACGTGTTGTTGGCAGATGACCAGTTCAGTACGGGAAAGTTTCAGTTGTCGGGTATGCCGGAAAGTTTAGTTTCCATGGTGTTGCCGCAATTGCCTCAAAAACTGTATATGAGCAGTGGAAATCAGACACTCACGGTGGACAAATTTACTTCCGACGTTCCTGCCGGCGGTCAAGTTGTTCGTCAGAGCGATGGTAAATCGGAGATCAGTATTGGTGCAACGCTTTACATCGGTAACAATCTGAGTAACCCCGCTGGCTTTTATTCCGGAAGTTATGAAGTGGTGTTTACGTACAATTAAATAAAAATAGTGTCATGAAAGGAAAGGTCGGACTCGTCCTCGGTTTATTTGCTTTGATCACGGGGTTTTCTCAGCTAGTTTCTGCTCAAGGAAATTTGTTGGTTGCTCCCATTCGTGTTGTATTTGAAGGTACCAAGCAGAAGGAAGATCTGAACCTGACCAATATTGGACAGGATTCAGCCACCTATCTTGTTTCTTTCATACATTACAAGATGAAAGAAGACGGTAGTTTCCTTCAATTGGAAAACGTCGACTCCATCACCACACGTTCAGACAAATATCTGAGAATTTTTCCGCGAAAAGTCGTTTTGCCTCCGGGAGAATCTCAAACCATTCGGATGCAATTTCGTAAACCTACCGATATGAAAGACGGTGAATATCGTTCACATCTGTATTTCAGGGCCGAGAAGGAAGTTTCTGCGCTGGGTATGAATACGACACAGTCTGACACTACTAAAATGTCCGTTTCCATTACCCCGGTTTTCGGAATAAGCATACCTGTGATCATTCGCGTTGGTAACCTCGATTACAAAATGAGTTTATCCGATGCCGCATTGACAACCGTAGACGATACCACCAGCAACCTCTCTTTTTCCATTAATCGGTCCGGCAACAGATCTTCTTATGGAAATTTGAAGGCGGAATTTGTTCCTGCTGTCGGTAAGTCCTATATTGTTGGCATGGCGAATGGTGTGGGTGTTTATACCGATTTGAGCACCCGTAAGTTTAGTATGTTTATACGCAACAGGGCTGAACAAAGACTGAAAAATGGAAAGCTAGTCATCACTTATTCCAATCCAAGGGAAGATGGTGAAGCAGAGTTGGCTAAAACGGAGTTAAGAATACCCTAAGTATTTAATAGGATGCAGCTGTGAAAAAAAGTTTATTGCTATTTTCTGTGCTTTTTTTGCTGTATAACAGCGTTTTGAAAGGGCAGAACAATGCACCACCTTTACCGCAGCGCACTGCAACGGCAACCGTTACTCAACATTTGAGCTTCGGAGACATTTCGGTGGAGGCCACTTCTACAGGTGGAACCGTAACTATAGATTATACAGGTTCGAGGTCATCGACCGGTGATGTATATCTATTGAACCTTGGGTATCCCGTAGAACAAGCCATTCTAGAATTTCATCTATGTCCCGGACGTTCGGTTAAAGTTTTGTTTAATCCCTTGGTTCAGTTGACCAATGGCTCTTACAATATGAATCTGGCCATCAACAGACTTCACATTGGAACGACGTTGCTAACTGCAAGCGGACAAAGCTTTTTTTCGAACAAAGGTTGCAATGATACCCACTACATCGAAGTCGGTGGTACGCTCACTGTTGGCAATTTGTTGGCGAATCCTCCCGGAGAATATACCGGTAGCTTTTCGGTAACGTTGGCACAGGAATGAGCTTTTTGTGTTGTATGTGAATGAATGGTTTAATAAAGACTCATCAGACATTTCAATATTGTACAATTAATGAAGTTGATATCGAAAGTTGCCCTGCTTGTTTGCTTTCTTTTTGCAAGCATTCTCGCTTGGGGGCAAGATGTCGACTCTGAAAACCAATATGAGTCTTTGGATATGTCCATCACTTTTGATAGGACCTATCGTATGACCATCCCTACTTTATATAAAGTGCCCGACATAGTCATGCTGCCTTTATCTGAACTATTCGACTTCCTGAAGGTTCCCAATAAAGTCAGTTCCGATGGCCAAGTCATAAAAGGTTTCTTTGAAAACGAGACGAACAGTTTTGAGATTGACAATCTGAAAAAGACCGTACAGTTCAAAGGTCAAACCTATCCCATCACCAACGATGAGTCTACTACAGATATTGGTACCCTTTATTTGAGAACAACCCTATTTAAGCGTGCATTCGGATTCGATATGGTATTCAACGCCCGATCATTATCTCTGCAGTTTACTTCTCCCTTTGAATTGCCATTGTTTAAACTGATGAAACAGGAGAAACAACGCGAAAACTTGCGCATTAGCGGGGGCGAGGGTGCTGTTTATGATACCGTGATGAAAAGAGATTATCATTGGTTCAGGGGAGAAATGGTTGATTGGTCTATCGCTTCATCACAATCAAATGATGGCATTACGGATAGTCGCATGGAAGTAGGAGGAGGAGCAGAAATCCTAGGCGGTGAGACCAACGTCTGGCTGAATTATTCCACACAATATGGAATGAAAAGAAATCAACAGCAATATTACTGGCGTTGGGCTGACAATAGTGCCAAAATTATCCGCCAGTTGCAACTAGGTCGTATTGCAACACCTTCCATTTCATCCGTTTTATCTCCTGTGGATGGATTTATGATTACCAATGCAATGACGACCATTCGCAAGGCATTGGGAAATTATACGATATCCAATTACACAGAACCCGATTGGGTTGTTGAACTTTATTTGAATAATCAATTGATTTCGTATACCCGAGCAGACGCTACCGGATTCTATTCGTTTAAGGTTCCCATCGTATATGGGAGCAGCAATATCATATTACGTTTTTACGGACCCAGCGGTGAAATTCGCTCGGAGCAGAAAACGTACAACATGCCATTTAATTTACTGCCTAAGGGTGAATTTGAATACAGAATTAGTGGCGGATCACTTCTGGATACCACTGGTGCTCGTTTTGCAAAGGCAGAATTCAATTATGGCGTTTCCAGATTTTTAACCCTTGGCGCTGGTGTGGAATATCTAACTTCCATTCCCAATCGTCCGGAAGTCCCTTTCGTGAACCTGACATTTCAACCTTTTTCGAAGTTGTTGATAACTGGTGAATACGCACATAATGTACGTTCAAAGGTTACAATGAATTACAGTTTACCCAAAAATATCATTCTGGATCTTACCTATGCACGATACGTGCCTGGTCAGGTAGCCATTATCTACAATTACCTGGAAGAACGCTCGGCCAGTCTTTCCATACCGATGCGGTTGCAAAATCTGACCAGCAGTATCCGAACTTCTTTCCGTCAAAATGTGTATGAAGACTTCACATACAATTCAGGAGAACTGATGTGGACGAACAACTATAAGAATTACAGCATGATTCTGACGAATTATGCCAATGCTTCGGCTGCCAATGCGTTGAACCTGTACGGAAATCTGACGCTGGCAACCAAACTTCGAAAAGAAACGAACATCCGCACCTCCGCACAATACAACTATTTGTTCAAGCAGTTGATTTCGTTACGCCTGGAAGTAGACCGCAAGATTTTCACCAACGGACATGCCGCACTGAAACTGGAAAACAATTTTTTGACAAACAGTCAGAATGTGAGCCTTACGTTCCGTTACGAACTGCCGTATATGACCACAAATGCTTCAGCTTCTGTTTCCAATACGAAATTCCAGATATCAGAAGGCGCCTCTGGAAGCTTTGCATTCAACAACGGCGGAAAATATGTTCATACTGACCGACGGAATGCTGTCGGCAGAAGTGGCATTTCCATCAGTCCGTTCATCGACATGAATTTCAATGGAGTTAAAGACAAAAATGAACCGAATTCCAAAGGGTTGAAGGTCCGTTGTTCGGGAGGACAGGTTTTGCAGCGTGATCAGGATTCCATCATCCGGATTGTCGGATTGGAACCGTTTGTTGATTACATACTAACGCTGGACGAATCCGGATTCGACAATGTCTCCCTGAGAATCAACAGCAAGTCCATGAAGGTTACAACGGATCCCAACCAGTTCAAGATGATCATGATGCCAGTACTGCCAATGGCTGAAATATTTGGCATGGTGGCTGATGAAACGGGTAAGGGTATTGGCCGTATCATTGTGAGAGTGGCAGACAAATCAGGCAACTTGATAGCTAAAGTCCTGACGGAATCGGACGGCTATTTCAACTATATTGGTTTTAAACCTGGTGACTATAAGGTGTTTGTAGACTCCCTGCAGTTGGAAGTGCTCAAATTTCAGGCTACACCTGTCTTTGCTACCGTATTGGAAAATCCGGAAGGCGATGTGGTGGATGCAGGTACCATTGAGTTGGTGAAGAAACGTCTTGCTCAGACACGCAGGGTTCGGAAAGCGTTGCCTGGTGGCGGGTATGAAGAAGTGGATGAACCCATCGAAGATACCTTGGTAGTAGCTCCGGTTAAAAAGATTGCCATCGAAGAAGATACACTGACTTTATTCACCGTTTTGTTTGACGTGGACAAAACCAATGTCAGGAACATCTATATGGAGCCGTTGCAAAAGTTGGCCACGTATCTGAACAAGCCGACTCATGGGGAATTAGGCATAGACATTCAGGGCCATACGGACTCCGATGCCAGTTCAACATACAACTTGTTATTGAGTAACCGTCGTTCGGAAGCAGTTAAAGAAGTGCTGGTTCGGGATGGTGTTCAACCGGATCGTTTGAAGACCAGTGCCTTTGGTAAGAGTAAATTGGTGAATGCTAGCCGTAAGTCTTCTGAAAAAGCGATGAACAGACGTGTTATCTTTAAATCAATGCTGGTAACGGATGAGGCTGAAAGTCCATTGGAAAAGGTTGTAGGTGAAGTCAAGACACCTAAGGGCAATCTATACGTCAGAGTACCAATCATGCCTTTGGTGCAAGCACCTGTAAAACCAAAAATGCAGGAGCCTGTGTCAAAGAATATACCCAATCCTGCAGCTCAGAAAGCATCCGCATTCATTTCTCATCAGGTTGTCGTGCCGCTTAACAAGCCCGGTACAATTCATGCTGACGGAAGCATACCGGTGCGGGTAGACAATGTGCCATCCTGGTGCATCATGTATACGAGCAACAACAGCTATTGGTTCCAGGTGGGTGCATTCAAAACGCTGCCTGATGCCATGAAGATGGCAAAACAATTGAAACAATATGTGAATGGCAACATCAACTTTGTCATGCAAGATAATTGGATTAAGATTCAAATAGGTAATTACAACAGCAAAGCTGCAGCATTGTATGATGCACAATTGCTTAATTCAAAGGGTTTCATTAAGTAGGTATTGATTATGGGTAAAAATGAATGTTTCATATATTTAGATAGGCAGAACGCATTGTGGAGAATGGATTCCAGTATGTTCGTGCAGTTCATGAGCCATGTCTCAGACTATTTCGGCGTAAGCAATAAGGGTGTCGAGTTTAATCCGGAGCTAGTTGAATACGCGGAAATCACGGGGGAAGACCTGAACACGGTCAGTGCTATTTTTGGCGGGTATTCGCCGGATGAAAACCGCATACTTTTAGTGCCTGTACATCCTCAACGGTTTATTTTGCCAATTAAAAACAGTTTTGAAGTGTTTGTATCCGAAATAGATAGTTTTGAACTGAAAGCAATCAACCTCAAAGCGAAATAAGAGTTTACCGATTAATGGGTATTGCTTCCTATTCCAGCGGATACTACTTTTGTGTAGTTAATTTAAAATAAGCTTGGGATGAAGCTTTCCGAACTGAAGACCGGCGAAAAGGCGGTTATTGTCAAAGTACTTGGGCACGGAGGTTTCCGCAAGCGCATCATTGAAATGGGTTTTGTACGGGGGAAAGTGGTGGAAGCCATTCAAAGTGCCCCACTTCTGGATCCAGTCAAATACAAAGTCATGCATTATGAGGTTTCGCTGCGTCGAAGCGAAGCCCAAAACATAGAAGTTGTCAGCAACCGCGATTTGATTGAAACTTCCGAAACAGACACTTTCAATGGTGTTCTCAACGAAGACGAACTTCGTAAAATCGCACTTGCCAAACGCAAGCATATCCGAATCGCCCTGGTGGGAAACCCCAACTGCGGTAAAACTTCCATATTTAATCAGGCTTCCGGTTCCCACGAACATGTGGGAAATTATAGTGGTGTCACCGTGGATGCCAAAGAAGGACGCTTTCAGTTCAGAGACTATACTTTTACTATCGTGGATCTGCCTGGGACCTATTCCCTGTCAGCTTATACGCCAGAAGAAGTCTATGTACGCCGACATCTGGTCGATGAAGCCCCGGATGTGGTTGTGAATGTCCTGGACGGTTCCAATCTGGAGCGAAACCTGTTCCTTACGACCCAGCTCATCGATATGAACGTCCGAATGGTCATTGCTCTAAATATGTATGATGAGATGCAGGAAGCGGGCAGCAAACTGGATTATTTGCAATTGAGCAAATTGTTGGGGGCGCCTGTCATACCTACCATCGGCAGAAAAGGTTGGGGCATGGATACCCTTTTTCATGTAATTATCAAGGTGTACGAAGGCACCGATCTTTTCACGGATGAAGGGGAAGTGGATCTGAAAATCCTCCAGGAACTCCATGATTATTACCACGAGAATGAACTGGATCATGATACGATCGAAGAGATCAAGGAGGATGTACATCTGCAAAAAAGTCCGCTGGATGAAACGCAGCATCAGCACGAGCATCAGTATAAAGTAGGTGCAATGACGCGTCACATTCATGTGAATCATGGACCAGTCATCGAGAAAGCCATTCAAGTGGTTCGAGATGAATTGGTTAAAAACAATGTGCTTCGAGCCAACTATTCCATGCGATACTTAGCCATCAAAATGTTGGAAGGTGACAAGGAAATCGAGAAACTAATTGCTCCACTGGGAAACGCTTTAGAAATTTTTAATGCCAGAGACCGCTCTGTCCGGATTATTTATGAAAAGTTGAAGGAAGATCCTGAGTCTGCCATTACCAATGCAAAATACGGTTTTATCGCTGGGGCTTTGGCTGAAACGTATCGAGAAGGCAAGAAACCTAAATCCAGCAAAACGAAAAAGATCGATTTGTTAGTTCTCAATAAATACCTGAGTTATCCCATTTTCCTGTTGTTCATGTTCATCATGTTCGAATGTACGTTTGTGTTCGGCAAATACCCCATGGGCTGGATTGAAGCAGGCGTAGGTGCGTTGGCGAAATTGGTAGAAGGCATGCTGAGCACAGGCCCTCTGAAAGATCTCATCGTGGATGGTATCATCGGAGGAGTAGGGGGTGTGATTGTTTTCCTACCCAATATTCTCATCCTGTATTTGTTCATTTCCTTCATGGAAGACACCGGCTATATGGCCAGGGCTGCTTTTATCATGGACAAAATCATGCATAAGATGGGCTTGCATGGCAAGTCGTTCATTCCCATGATCATGGGGTTCGGCTGTACGGTGCCAGCCATCTTATCCACCAGAACCATCGAGAACCGGAATTCCAGGATGATTACCATGCTGGTGACGCCGTTGATGTCCTGCAGTGCACGGTTGCCGGTCTATCTGTTGCTGGCTGGGGCATTCTTCCCGTCCCATGCAGGGCTGGTGCTCTTTGGACTTTACTTGCTTGGAATTGCCTTGGCCGTTCTTTTTGCCCGGATTTTCAAACGTTTCTTCTTTCATCGGGAAGACATGCCTTTTGTAATGGAATTGCCACCCTATCGACTGCCGACGTTGAAATCCATTTTCCGCCACATGTGGGAAAAGGGGGCGCAGTATTTGAAAAAGATGGGTACGGTCATTTTGGTCGCCTCCATCCTCATCTGGTTTCTGGGCTATTTCCCACAAAATGCTGTATTCAACAAAACACATTCGGATGCTAGCCGCATTGAGCAGCAGGAGCATTCCTTTATCGGTCGGGTAGGAAAATTTGTAGAACCTGCTCTCAGACCTTTGGGATTTGACTGGAAAATCGGGGTGTCCATCGTAACGGGTATATCTGCTAAAGAAGTGGTAGTGAGTACGTTAGGCGTTCTTTATACCGGAAAGGACAATGAAGTGGCCATCGGTGACCGTATGAAATCGGATACCTATGCCGATGGAACGCCGGTTTTCAATGCTGCGGTCGCTTTGTCTTTGATGGTGTTCGTGTTGTTGTATTTTCCCTGCATTGCCACCATAACGGCCATAAAGAATGAATCGGGAAGCTGGAAATGGGGGATTTTCACCATCGTTTACACGGTGGCACTGGCTTGGGTGACGTCGTTTGTCGTCTACCGAATCGCGCTGCTCTTTATCTGATTTCTCTATCTGATTAGGCGTAAAGATGGAAAATCTTGTCCATAAGCTGCCATTTTTCGGCGGATGAAGCTCCCGGTTTGGCCACCTGAAAAATGGACATGTATGCTTCCCATTCTGCCTGACGGGGTAGACCTGCCAGTTTGGTCATGGCGGTTTCCCATTCAAAATCAATGGGCGTTTCCACGATCATGAACAATCGTGTTCCGAGGATATAGAGTTCCATCTCGAGGATGCCCACTTCTTTAATGCCGGCGCGGATTTCGGGCCAGGCTTCTGCTTCGCTGTGACGTTTGACATATTCGGCTATCAGGGCTGGGTCGTCTTTTAGGTCTAGGGTCTGACAGTAGCGTTTGACGGGTTGGGTGTAGACTTTGACGGGGTAGCCGGTTTGTTTGGTTTCCATGTTAGAATGCAATAGAATTAGCTGTAGCTCCGTAAGTAGTTCTAAAAGTGCCTGCAGTATAGACTCCGTCCGTGTACAAGCCGTTGGTGGCTGTTTCGGTCGTGGTGCCTCCTGTATAGATGGAGTAGGCCGTATTGGCTTTCAGACTTGGAGAGGAAAAGATGAAGTAATAGGCAGCCCTGGTTGGCTTGTAAGTAACAAGATTCGTTGCTGCTGCATCCTGAATATGGAATAGGGTGTTGGCCGCCACCGTGCTGGTGCAAGTAGAATACAAAAACCGTTGGGTGGATGTTACACTAGGAATCGGAATGGTTTTGGACCTGTATGGGCCACTGACCATCAGCGTTCCGCCAGTAATATTAAAGCCGATCCCGAAGTCAATGCATCTTGTATTGGCAACGGTAGAACCCTGAATAACAACAGTTCCGCCATCCATATAAATGCTTGCTTTGGAATCTAGGCCTTCGCCGGCTCCGGTCGTATTGACTAAAACAGATCCATTCAACAGATAGATATTGTCATCGCTTTTTATGGCTTTTGCTTCGGTGATGCTGACTGTTCCGTTTAAGATGGAAGCTCCAGATGTGGAAACATTCACAATGGGTGCACCCGTTTCAGCACCAATGGTCAGGATGCCATTGGCTGAAATGCCTTTGCCGCCGATTCCGGTACTGGTTGCTGTGATGCTTCCGCCTAGTAGGTCCACTCTGCCATTCGCCGAAATGCAGGTGGCGCTGTATGCATCAATTAATCCTGCATTATCGGTATAGATGGCACCCGCACCGCTAGTCGAAATAGTAATGCTGCCATTGGTCATCGTAAAATCTGTGCCTGTCGAGATGCCTTTGCCGGCTTCTCCCGAATGGAGGATGGTGATGGTTGCTCCATTGACGGAAACACTGGCATCACTTTTAATGGCAGCGCAATAGGAAGGGTTAAAACCTAAACCACTGGGTACTTTTATCACACCGCCCTGTGCATTAATTGTAATGTTTCCACCATTTAATGCGATCGCCAGCGTGGATTTGATGCCCTTAGACTGATTTCCGTTCACATTTGCCGTAAGGTTACCGCCCGTAATGGTTACCGCGCTGTCGCAACATAAGCCGTTGACGTTTGGAGATTCGTTGGTAAGTGTGATTGTTCCACCAGAGATCTTCACATTCCCCAGTCCCCCGTCGATGCCGTCGCTGCTGCTGGTTACCGTAACAGTACCATTGGACATGGTGAAGCCGTCGTTTGCGTGAATGCCGTCTTTTGCGGCACTGGTCACGATGATGGTTCCGTTGTCAATTTTGATGAAGTCGTCGCTGTTCAACCCGTGTTGTTGGGATCCCTTGCCATTTATGGTCAGCGTTCCATTGCCACTGAAAATGAGCTGACCTTCACTGAAAAAAGTTGCTCCCTGATCTTCGGTAATCCCATCCAACAAAGGAGCAGCATCGTAGGTGATTCCGTCCGTCAGAGTATTGATCGTGCCATCAACCAAGGTAATTTGCGCTGCTTTTGGGCATTGGTTGTTAATGGCTGGACCGTTAGTATTGGTGATATCCACTCCATTTAACAGAAGGCTAAAGGCTTTGGCGCTGTAAATTTTAAAGCATCCATCGCTTGTCGTTCCAGATAATAAATAGCTGATGGTTTTGCTCGAAGTGGATGTAACAACCACGTCTGCACCAACGACAACCACGCTGACTCCTTCCAGTGAAAGTGAATTGTCCACTCGGACACTGGCGTTTTCGTAAACAATGGTGATGGTATCGGACGATGTTACATGGGTGACGCTATCATCGGGATCCGGAATATTCGGATTGCCTGGATTTCGATCGCAAGAGGTAAGTATAAGGATTGAAACGATTACTGTTGAAAAGAATTTTAAGGTCCTAGTAACAGCAAATTTTCTTAGTTGTTGTCGCATCATTTCTTAAATTTCAGAATCTGATTGTTGATGCGAATCAGATAGATGCTGGCAGGAAATCCGCTCATGTCAATGGATTCGTTGTTGGTGATGGTGGTGCTGACCACAGCCACGCCATCTATGCGAAAGACAGTTACCGAATGGTTGCCTTCAGCCAGATTTCTAAAATGAATTTGGTTATCGGAAGGGTTGAATAAGATATCCGCTTTGGAGACAACGGTGTTTTTTATGGACGTAAGGGGAGTGAAAAAAAGTTTTTCAAGGGTGGAAAAACCATAAGACTGCGTGCTGCCTGACACATAGTTCAGCACCAGGTTGTTGTTCGAAAACGTGATTTTTTGCAGATTACTCAGGAGAACGGTCTGATCAGTTCCTCCTTGCAATCTCAGAACCATGTTTTGTGCCTGAAGTTGTGGAGCGATAAAAAGTGCGGTCGCCAGTAATAATAGGGATACGTGTTTATGTTTCATGTCAGAGTCAATATTTGAGCAAAGTTGGTGACAAAGAATTCAATAGCCTCAAAGTTAGATGTTTTTCGGGTAAAAGCAGCAAAAAAAACCGAAAAATTAAATGCGCTAACCCCGGCACAAGCAGCGAGGCTGTGCGTCCTGTATTCAGCGTACTTCTTTGACCAGATACACCATGGTGGGGAAGTGGTCGCTGTACCCTTCGATAAAGGTGTTGCCGCTGAAGGAACGCCAAGGGTAACCTTTGTAGGGCCCTTCCTGCTGGATAAGGAAATCCCGGTTGAAGACTTCGGCCTTCCAGTATTTCAGGGAACTGCGGTCTGTCCCGAGGAAAGCTGGGGTCAGAATGAGTTGGTCGAACAGGTTCCATTCGCCGCGGTAACCCAGGGAGCCGATGCCTTTGTCCAGAATGCGCCACATCGGATTGAACAGGTCGCCTTTGGCAACGTCTTCCGGATCTTTTCTGGCTCTGAGCGTTTCCTTTATCGGTATATTGAAGGGGTCGTCGTTCAGGTCACCCATCAGGATGACTTTGGCTTGCGGTTCTTTTTTGAGCAGGGAGTCGATGATGCTTTTGGAGAGTTCAGCCGCCGCTTGGCGTAGGTGGCGGGACGCTTTTTCACCGTTTCTTCTGGATGGCCAGTGGCAGACGATGAAGTGAACCGGTTCACCCAGCAACAGTCCGTTCACCAACAGTTGATCGCGACTTTTGAACGAGGTATCGTTGGGCAATGTGAACTTGATGGCTCTGCTGGAAGTCAGGGTGAACAGTTTCGGATTGTAGAGCAAGGCCACATCGACGCCGCGACGCTCAGGGGAATCATAATGGACAATCTTGTAACCTACAGCTTTCAGGTTCTTGGAACGAACCAGATCTTCGAGCACACTGCGGTTCTCAATTTCAGAAACGCCAAGGATGGCAGGACCTTCGGGACAATATTCCTTTGCTAACTTGCTGATGGCGTAGGACATGTTCTCAATTTTCTTCCAATATTTGATACCGTTCCATTTGTTGATCCCATCGGGAGTGAATTCAAAATCGTTTACACCTGGAGACTGAATGGTATCAAAAAGATTCTCTTGATTGTAGAAGCCAATGGCTGCGACGGTGAATTTCTTTTCCTGTGAAAACGAAAATGCGCTGCAGGAAAGGAAAATGAAGAGAGCTAACTGTTTTCTATAGTACATATTTTGTATATATGAATTTTTATACAAATATGGCTTTTCTTTTTTAAACTTTGCTAACTTTGCTTTTCATTTTTGCAAAATCAGACTTGTCCCTAAAATAGCGCTCCATATGAAAAAAACGTTAAGGGTGTTGCTCTACCTGGCACTTGGAGGCAATTTGGCCGCCCAGAATCCGGTCGACAGCATCCAACCGCCGACGGTTGTCAACAGCCAGTTATACCTTTTCAACGAGTCCATGATTGACGATGAAAGCGATCAGGGGCAGAACATCAGTTCGTCGCTTTCCAATTCGAGCGATGTGTTTTCCTCCAATGTCGGCTATACTTTTTCGGCCATGCGTTTCAGAGTACGTGGACTCGATTCGGAATATGCACAGAGTTCCATCAATGGGATCACGTTCAACGACCAGGAAAGAGGCCGCTTCTCGTATTCCATGCTGGGTGGTTTGAACGATGTGGTTCGCAACAGGGAAGACATTACTTCGACTGAATACAATGCCTTTGGCTATGGGGACATCGGTGGTTCTTCAAACCTCCTGCTCCGGGCCAGTAGTTTTAATCCGGGCAGTCGCGTTTCGCTGGCTTATACCAATCGCAATTACAAACTCCGAGGAACCTATACCTATTCTACCGGACTGATGGCCAATGGCTGGGCCTTCACAGGAGCGCTCGGTTACCGCTGGGCGGACGAAGGCTACGGAGAAGGTACTTTCTACAACAGCTTGGGTTATTTTGCTTCGCTTGAAAAGGTGCTTAATCCGTTCAACAGCCTTGTTTTGACTTCTTTTGGAGCACCTACCCAACGGGGTACGCAGAGCGCCTCCACGCAGGAAGTCTATGACCTGACAGGACGGCATTCCTACAACTCCAATTGGGGTTGGCAAGATGGAAAAAAGAGAAATTCCAGAATCGTTACCGATTTTCAACCAGTTGTCATCTTGTCGCATTTTTGGACACCGGACAAAACCTTGAAATTGATTTCAGGCCTGGCCTTCCGCTCGGCATCTTATGGCAGCACTGCCTTGAACTACAACAACGCGCCGAATCCGAATCCTGCGTATTATCGGAACCTGCCGAGCTATCAGACCACGCAGGACCAAAAGGATTTCTACACGGAAATTTGGACCGGCGGGGACGACAGCAATACTCAAATTAACTGGAACGGCCTGTACATGGCAAATGCGTTGGCCTTACGCGATGGACAGAGTGCCCGCTATGTTTTGGAAGAAAGGCACAACGACCAAAATGAACTGATGCTGAATTCGACCATCAATAAGCGGGTCGGCGATCATCTGAAAATGACGGGCGGTGTGGAAGCACGCTTAACCAAAGGGATGCATTACAAGACCATTTCTGACATGATGGGTGCTTCAAACTATTCGGACGTCGACGTATACACCGAAAATTATTCACCGCTCAATCCCAACATTCAGTACAACGACCTGAATGCGACTTCCACCGACAAGAAAAAAGGGGATGTGTTTGGTTACAACTACAATGTGTTCGTGCGTTCAGCCAATGCTTGGTTCCAAAACATCCACACCTATAATAGTGTGGATGTATATTATGGTGCCCGATTCAGCTTGATGTCCTATCAGCGGGAAGGTTTGATGAAGAATGGCCGTGCTCCGTTGACTTCCTACGGAATGGGACTGAATCATGAGTTTTTTGATACGTCTGTGAAGGGTGGCATCACTTGGAAACTGGACGGAAACAATTTTTTTACGGCCAATATCCTGGCTGAAACCCAACCGACACTACCTAACCAAGCGTACATTTCTCCGCGCATCAAGGACGCTGCCGTACCCAATCTGGGTAGTGGTTCCATCCTGAGTTACGACGTGAATTACAAATTCAACTACCGTTTCCTGAGAGGCCGCATCACGGCATATCGTTCCAGACTGAATGATCAGGTTGAAATCGACAATTTCTACGACGATGAAATGATGACGTTCGTAAATTACGTCATGACGGGTGTGAACAAGGTGCATGAAGGCTTTGAGTTCGGCCTTTCGGCCAAATTGGGAGGCGGGCTTACCGCGACAACTATCGGGTCCATTTCCGACTATGTTTATACGAATCATCCGACGGCGACCATCAGCATGGAAAACGGGATGAAGGCGGATCAGACCAGAACGATTTACTTAAAGAATTACAGGGTGGGGGGAACCCCGCAGACGGCCATGTCCTTCCAGCTGGATTACGCTGCGCCCGACTATTGGTTCTTCGATTTGGGAGTGAGCTATTATGATCGCACTTACGTGGAATTGTCGCCCATCCGTCATACGGCTGAAATCCTGCAGTTCACGGCCAACAGTGAGGCGGATTACCGCAAACTTGCGGGTGAAATCACCACACAAGAAAAATACCCCTCAGGCTATATGGTGGACGCTTCCATCGGAAAATCCATTCGTCTAAAGAATGGGAACCTCATCAACATCAACCTGCAGGCAGCCAATTTGCTGAACAATACCAACATGCGTTCAGGCGGCTATCAACAGGGTCGGTTTGACTATGTAGGGTACAACGTCAACAAGTTCCCGAATAATTACTATTATGCACAAGGATTCAATTGTTATTTCCTGGTTGCTTACAAATTTTGAACGTTTTGAGTAGCGAGCGCAGAGACAATGTTTACATTGGCTATGCCGAGTCACGAGAAACGACTGTTTAGAATAAACGAAACTAAATACGACACCTATATGAAGCGTTTCAATCATTTTTTACCTGCATTGCTCCTTCTGAGCATCACCTTCGTGGCTTGTGACCAACGGGTTTTCGAAATGCCGCCGCTCGATAAGCCGGTTTATACGGATGCGGCAATGGCAACCATGCCTATTGCCGATTTTAAGACGCAGTTTGCTGCGGCAACGGCAGTTGAAATAACTGACACCATTACAATTTCAGGTATAGTCGTGGCCAACGATATTTCCGGCAACATGTACAAGGAAATGACCATCATGGACAACACCAGTGGCTTGAAAATCGCCATCAATCAGGGCGACCTATACACGGAATTCCGTCTGGGTCAGCGTGTGTACATTGAATGCAAAGGTTTGTGGGTAGGCAAATACGGCGGCTACATGCAGCTGGGTGGCAACTATAACGGCGGTATCGGTCAGATGACTTGGGAAACGGCTCAGGCACACGTGTTCAAGGATGGATGGCCCTTGCCTACTCATGATTTATTGACACCTGAGGTCATCAGTTTTGAAGTTGTGGCAAGTGAAGCCAATATGGGCAAGTTGATTACGCTCGAAAACGTTCAATTCACACCGGTTGCTGGTGAAGTTTTTTGCGCTGCTGCTGCTGACGGATCTACGCAGACGCTGAGCAAAACGCTGACTTCCAGCACGAATACAGGCAGGACCATTGTGGTTCGACTCAGCAGTGCTTCTGATTTTGCCAACAAATTGCTTCCTTCCGGAAATGGAAACCTGACAGGTATCCTGTCTTTGTTTGGTACCACCTATCAATTTACGCCGCGTGATTCCATGGATTTTGAATTTGAAGGTTTTGGAAAGGGATATGTCAAACATGGTCTTGGTACCAAAGCCGATCCTTATTATGCAAGCTGGGCATTGACCCATCAAGGCACATTGGCCGGCTGGGTTACCGGTTACATCGTAGGTTCAGTGAAGAGTGGCATCAATGCTGACAATCCCATCAACGGTAACGATGACATCAGTTGGGCAGCACCTTATATGAACAACACGGTGGTTATTTCAACCGATTCTCTTACAAAAGACTGGACAAAGTGTGTGGTAGTAAATCTGCCTGCTGGTTCATCTCTGCGTGACTCGGCCAACTTGTCTGACAGACCTTCCAATCTTGGTCGAAAACTGGCTGTGAACGGTACGTTCGAAAACTACCTCGGTGGTGCCGGTGTGACTGTTGCCACTGGTGCGAAGTCCGATTACTGGCTGGATCATCTGCCAATTTTGGTGGATGGTGACGGAACGCAAGCCAATCCATATAACGTGGCACAAGCTAAAGCGAAACAAGCAGAAACGGGCAAATGGGTGACTGGCTATATTGTAGGTTTCATCAATACAACAACATTTACGTATACCTATAATATAACAGGTGCCGCAACGACCAACATGCTCATTGCAGACAGTCCTACTGAAAGCGTGGATGGTAACTGCGTGCCTGTTCAGTTGCCTGCGGGTTCTATCCGAGATGCTCTGAATTTGTCCGGCCATCCTACGAACCTTGGAAAGAAAGTAAGCGTTAAAGGCGACTTGCTGGCTTATTTCAGTGTCCCAGGTGTGAAAACGCTCACCGCTTACGTTTTGGAAGGTGATGTTCCGGTTGTTGATCCGGTCACTATTTTTTCCGAACCCTTTACGGGTACGCTGGGTACTTTCACCGCTTCCAGTGTGGTTGGTGATCAGGTTTGGGCAGGGACCAGCTATGGTGCAACCATGACCGGCTTTGTCACCCCGGTCTATTATGCGAACGAAGATTGGTTGATTTCTCCGGCCATCAACCTGACCGGAAAAGCTACTGCCGTATTGAGTTTCATGCATACCATTAATAAAGGTGTTGTTGCCAATATGCAGGCCAATCATACGTTGTGGGTAAGTACCAATTACACCTCGGGTGCCCCTTCGACGGGTACTTGGACACAGGTGACCATCCCGACGTATCCTGGAGGCGCTGACTGGACATTCGTTAACAGCGGAAACATTGCGTTGCCAGCATCTGTTTTGGGTAGCAGTAATTGTAGAATTGCCTTCAAATATCTTTGCTCCACTTCGGAAGCGTCTTCCTGGGAAATAAAGACGTTGAAAATTGTGCCTTAAGAATTATTTCTGAATTTTATATCTGTGCAGAGGACATCCTGTTTAGGGTGTCTTCTGTACTTTTCTTCGACTGTATGGTAAAAAGATTTTATTTCAGCGTGTTTTTCTTTGGCCTGTTTTTTAGCCAGCTTGCTTTTTCCATTATTCCAGCAGGTTATTACGATGGATCGGATGGATTGATGAAAGTGGCCTTGAAGTCAAAATTGTATAACATCATTTCCAAGGACGCTTCATCCCCATCAAGTGCCCCTGCATCACTCTCATACGCTGAACTTTGGACAGCATTTCGCACTACGGATGTGCGGGCAGACGGTAAGGTTTGGGACATTTATTCGAATAGTACCAATTTTGTTTTTGGTACGAACCAATGTGGTAATTATCAGTATGAAGGTGATTGCTACAACCGGGAGCATTCTTTTCCCAAAAGTTGGTTCGGAGGAGAAATCGCTCCGATGTACACCGATTTGTTCCATTTGTATCCTTCAGATGGAAAAGTTAATGGAGTCAGGTCCAATTATCCGTTCGGTAATGTGTTTGTCGTTACAAATGCCTCCAACAACAGTTATTCTTTACTGGGAACTTCGACCGAAAGCGGAAGCTCGTTGACCGTGTTCGAACCCGCTGATGAACTGAAAGGCGATATGGCTAGAACGTATTTTTATATGGTGACGCGATACGAAAATCTGGTCGCCTCTTGGAAGTCCAACCTCAATACGGAGATGCTTGGTGGTAACTCGTATCCTGCATTCAGTAATTGGGCTATCAGTGTGTTGCTCGAATGGAGCCGGTTGGATCCGGTCAGCGCCAAGGAGAGAGTTCGCAACGATGCCATTTACACGAACTTCCAGCATAACCGGAATCCGTTCATCGATTTCCCTTCCCTGGCTGAGTATGTCTGGGGGGATTCTACGACCTACGCTTTCCATCCGTCAACGTATTTGGCAGTGTCTTCGACCAAAAAGGAAGGGCGGATTTTTACTGCTTGGAGTGAAAAAGGCAACCTGCATGTTCGCTCTGCCGAAGGAAGTAGTATAGAAATTATGGATGTGACAGGCAACGTTCTGATCCATTCGATTGCAAATCAGGCAGAATCAACGTTTCTGGTCGGAATGAACAAGCTCGTATTTGTCCGTGTAGATAATCAGGTTCAAAAAGTGGTTTTGTAACACATTATTCACACGTTTTTTTTAGTGCATATCCGTATATTTATTTAAAACTTTGGTATCTTTGAGCATTACTCCTACTAATTAATAATCCTTTTTGCGTATGAAAAATTCTACTTTATTTAAGAAATGGCTGCTCCTGATTGCACTGGGAGTTCTCGGTTTTTCTTACAGTTCCGCGGCAATTCAGGCTGATACGACGAGCCTCGTGTCTGAAACATTTGCCACCTCGCTGGGTACATCGTTCACCACCCAATCCCTAGTCGGTGATCAAGTTTGGGCCTGGAGTTCCAGTTATGCCAAGATGACTGGATTTGTTAGTTCAGTCAATAATCCGAACGATGACTGGTTGATTTCACCTTCCATCGATTTGACTGGTGCATCTTCCATTTCACTGAGTTTCTTTCATGCACACAAATACGGTGTTGATACTATCAATACCTTGCAACTGATGGTGACCGATTCCTATACAACCGGAACCATTGATCCGTCCAAATGGACGCCTGTTTCTTTTCCACTATCCGATCAGAAGACTTGGAACTTCCTTAATACAGGTTATATCTCTTTGGAAGCTTATAAAGGTAAGGCAAACGTGCGTTTCGCATTCCGTTACCGTTCGACCGCTACGGCTAGTGCTACTTGGGAAATCAAGAACGTAACCCTGAGAGCCATTGTTAAGGTGCCAGATGTAGTTGTATTGTCTGAAACCTTCAACAAGGTTGCGACTGGTACTTCAAAAGCGCCTGGAACAACGGATGCCAGTACTGCACAAACAAGCATGGACTTATTAACCGTTTTGCCGGGTTGGACAGGTTCCAAAGTATATCCAGCTGGAAGTGCACTAAAAATGGGCTCCTCCTCTGTGGCAGGTATATTGACCACACCTGCGCTTGATCTATCATCGCAATCAGGGAAATTCAATATCACTTTTAAAGCGATGGCTTGGTCTGCTGATACTACACACCTGCGTGTTTATGTGGATAATGTACTTGCAAAGGAAATTACCGGAATGAACGCCGATACGTTTTATGTGTACAAGACATACGGTCCTTATGAATTTACGGGCGGATCCGCTGCCTCTAAGATTAAATTCACTACATCTGGATCTGCTACTAAAAACTGCCGTTTTTATTTGGACAGCATAGTTGTGTCTCAGGCACCTTCTACCAATCCTACGGCATCTGGTGTGGCGTTGGCTTACAAAGCTGAAGTTGGTACTACTCAAAATCAGAATGTGACGATTCTCGCTAAATATCTTACTGGTGACCTGACATTGGCTTTTGCAAATAAGGTTGGCACAGCTTTTCAATCAACGACGACTGCTGTGACTGCCGTACAGGCAATGGCTAGTGGTGGATTCGCATTCCCCGTTTACTATTCGCCATCTGCTGCCGGAAATGACACCGCAACCATCACCATTACAGGTGGAGGATTGGCTGCTCCAGTTGTTGTTACCCTTGCAGGCAATGCGTATAGAGTTATCAATGTATCCAATCTTGCTGAATTGCGTGCTGCCAATGTTGCTGCGCCGACCGACATTACGACCATCTACAGGGTTACTGGTGAATGTTTTGTGACGTGGACCCAATCAAGTGGTAATACCAAGTATATCCAAGACGCTACCGGTGGTTTGATGATCTATGATTTGGCTGGTAAAGTTACAACAACGTTTGCTGCTGGAAGCGGTATGACTGGGTTAACAGGTACCTTGTTATTGTACGGAAATGCGCTGGAACTTGTTCCAATTAGTGATGTAGCTGTTTCATCAACCGGTAAAGTGGTGGGTCCTGTTACCTTGACTATCCCTGAAGCCAAAGCCAACAAAGAAAGATACGAATCCGTTCTAGTCTTTATTAGAGGTTTAAACAAACCGAGTGCTTCTACCAATTGGGGTACGGCCAAAACGAGTTTTAATTTTACAAATGGAACAGATACGATTGTCGTTCGTACAAACTATACAGGTTTGGATTTCATGACTGCTACAACCGCCATACCGGCTTCTGCAGACTACGCTGGTATCCTTTTGGAATACAATGGCACAGTACAGTTATTCCCGCGCAGTTCAACCGACATCGGCTACATTAATTCATTAAATTCAATGGAAGTGAATGCTGGTGTTTATGGTTCTAACGGTACCCTACATGTTAAAGCCCTTCAAGGTCAGACTATTGAGGTCTACAATATTATGGGACGTAAAGTGTTGGGCACCATAGCTTCTGATGGTGACAATGTATTCCAGCTCAATAAAAATCAGATTTTGTTGGTTAAGGTTGGAAAAGCCACCGCAAAAGTTGTTTTGTAATCGTTATCAGCTCTAAATAGAACGGGCGGGATTTTCCCGCCCGTTTTTTTGCCATTATAAGTATTTGATTATGACTGTGTCCAAACGTTTTCTGTATTTTATCCTATTCATTTTTTCAACTTTTGTAGCTCGAAGTGCCAATCCAAACGGCTATTACAATTCCATCACCGGTAAAAAGACGCAGGCGCTCAAGACGGCGCTTTCAACCTTGTTGCTGAATCATACGGTTCAGGACTACAGCAGCTTGTGGGGGTTTTTCCCCAGCACCGATGCTCGTCCTGATGGAACGGTCTGGGATATGTATTCCTCCACCGTGCGTTCCTTTGGTTCAACATCGGGTATGAATAGGGAGCATTCGTTTCCGAAAAGTTGGTGGGGCGGGGCTGTCCTTCCGGCTTATACGGACATCAATCACCTGTATCCATCGGACGGTGATGCCAATATGGCGAAGAGCAATTATCCATTGGGTGAAGTTGGAGCCGCATCCTTCAGCAACGGTGTAACCAAAGTGGGTTACAATATTTTTCCAGGCTATTCCACCACCAGTAATGTTTTTGAGCCTGCCGATGAGTACAAAGGCGATTTCGCCAGAACGTACTTTTATATGGTAACCTGTTATCAGAATTACACCTGGAGTTACCTATACATGGTCGATCAGAACGTTTATCCAACGCTGAAACCTTGGGCCGCGAGCATGCTGATGAAATGGCACCGACAGGATCCGGTGAGTTCCAAAGAAAACATACGAAACGAAGCGGTTTTTAAAATACAGAACAATCGAAATCCATTCATTGATTATCCGCAGTTGGCAGAATACCTTTGGGGGGATTCAACAGCCTTAAACTTTGGGTTGGCAACTGCCCCGACCGTACCGGTTTTGGCAACACCGACAAACGATACCCACCTTGATTTTGGTGTTTCACTGGTGGGTGTTTCCAAAACGAGGACGCTTTATGTGAAGGGCAGCAACTTGACATCACCTTTGACAGTCTTTATGGAACAGATTGACAATTACACGCAGTTTGCATCTGCCGTGAAATCGGTCAGCAAGGACCAGGCAAATACAGGCTTTATGGCGACCCTGACCTATAAGCCGACGCTGATTGGAAAACATGTCGGATCGGTGTTGGTTTACGATGGAGGCATTCAGGGTAGTGTCAAAGTGAATCTTTCAGGTACGACCATTCCGCTTGACAGCCTAAAGGCACCAGTTCCGATGGTGGCTTCTGCCATTGCTCCGACAACCTTTACGGCAAACTGGAATCAAGCGTCTTTTGCAGATGCCTATTGTTTGCAGTTGTACTCCGTCACGAAGGACCAGGCAACGTTGATTCGCACCATTGATTCCATTCCTGACAATACCTTCGATGTCACGGGATTGGAAAGCGGTAAGAATTACAGCTACACCTTAAAAACAAGGATAGGAAGTGTGTTGAGTTCTGAATCGACGGAAATGCCGGTATCGCTTTTGTCTGGAATCGTTTCTGCAACCGATGCAAAGGGGCTGAGCGTGTATGCTTCCGGTTCTGTCATCTTTGTACAGGCTCCCGTGCAGGGATTAAAGGTCGAACTCTTTGATTTCTCTGGCCGAAGGGTGGCTGTTTTGCCGTCAACTGGTCATATCCAGTCGTTTGAAAACGTACCCGTCGGACTTTATATGGTGCGTTGTAATGGTGTTTTGAGGAAAATAATGGTTTTTTGAACCAACTTTTTATACATTCGAAGGCCTTTTCCTCCCAGGAAAGGGCCTTTTTTGCTCAAAATTAAATTATTTTTATAGTTCTACTAAAAAAAATAGTAATATGTAATGCATAGTACTAAAATTGTTGTATGTTTGCATCGAATCAAGGAATCATCACCGACGATGATTGTACGTTTCGACCGTCTAAAACAACGAACATGGATATTGAAAATGTAAAATCACAAATGCGCAAGGGCTTTCTGGAATACTGCACCTTGCTGATTTTGCGGAAAAAGGCATCCTACACTTCCGACATTATTGAAGGACTGAAATCGGCACAGCTGATTGTAGTCGAAGGAACGCTTTATCCCTTGCTGACCCGACTAAAAAACGATGGTCTGCTTTCCTATGAATGGGTGGAATCCACACAGGGCCCTCCCAGGAAATATTACTCCCTCACCGAAAATGGCGTTGTCCTTTTGGACAACCTCGGTGAAGCCTGGCAGGATCTTTCATCCTCCATCAATCATTTGAACGAGTAGTTAGTGTGTTTATAAAGAATTGAATCTATGAAAAAAACATTGAGTGTGAATTTGGGCGGATCCGTTTACCACATTGACGAAGACGCCTATCAGGAATTGATGGACTATCTGCAGGAAGTCAAAAGCCATTTGGGCAAAGATGGCTCCTCCTCTGAAGTCCTTATCGACATTGAACAACGCATCAGCGAATTGTTCGGTCAGTGGATGCAAGGTCGCCGCGAAGTGATCACGGCAGGTGATGTGCAAAAGGTCATCAGCATTTTGGGTCGTCCCGAGCAGTTTGACAACAGCGATGGTGAAACGACCGATGAGTCTGAACCGAAAAAAGCGGCCCCCAAATCAGAGAAATGGTCGGACGAACAGACTAATTACGGCCATCGTAAACTTTACCGTGACGGGGATAATGCCAGACTGGGTGGTGTTTGCGCTGGCTTAGCTGCCTACTTGAACGTCAGTGTGGTGTTGATCCGACTGATTTGGGTTTGCCTAATCTTGTTTTATGGTACCGGTTTCTTATTCTATTTCCTTTGCTGGATCATCATACCGGAAGCTCGGACGGCTGCCCAACGCCTGGAAATGGTGGGGGAGGATGTGACCATCGACAATATTGAGAAAAAAGTCCGCGAAGAAGCGGGCAAGGTGAAAGGCCGTGTCGATGGTTATGTACGTTCCAACCACTTTCATGATAACGTACGAAACGCCGGAAATGGTTTTGTGGAGTTCATCCGCGTGGTGATTAAAGTCTTTTTTGCTTTCATCGCCGGTGCCATCGGTTTGGCGGCCTTTGTTGCATTGCTTGGACTAATTTTCGCCCTACTTGTACTGTGGACTGGGAACGTGCATTTCATACAAGCTTGGCCTCATGAATTTCAACCCTTGCAGGATGCCTTGATGAATCCGTCTTCGGCCACCTGGATGACGTTCGGATTGATTCTGGCCATCGGCATACCGTTCATAGCGATTTTCCGTCTGTTGTTTGGGCGGGCGCTGAATATGAAACGCACCGCCGCCTGGGAAATTTGGGTCGGATTTATTCTGTGGTTCATCGGTATTGGTTTGTGTATTTTTTCAGGATTGCATTTGTTGTCATATTGTGGCGGATTCTGGGTATAAAGGGCAACTGAAATGAACAAGAGAAATACGATTATTCTCACCATCGTACTGGTGTTGCTTGTGCTGACTTTGGTTGAAAGGAGTTTCCTCCATCACCGTTTCAGCAAGCCAATTACTATTGATTTCAAGGAACAGGTTGTCTGTAAAAAAGAAATGAAACCTTCCGTTTTTGTTGACTCATCAGCGATAAAGGAATGCCACTATCCGATTGTCATTCACTACCAGAAACCAAAGCAATTTGGAGACGCGTACGCTATGAATCACATCATCGGTCTGAGCATGAGCCTATTGGACAGCTGCCCACCAATGCCGGATTCTACAGAAGCGATTCATATTTATACGAAGAACATTCGAAGCAAGACCAAATTCATTTATTTGGGTCTGTACAGTAAAACGTCTATCAATGAGGATGTTGAATACAGAGTTACGTATCCGGTGAAAGATCGTTCGGGTTTGCGTGTTGTAACGGATTCTGGGTTGGTTTGTACAGCGATGCATTGGAAATCATACGGGCCGTCCGCTCCAGGAAAATTCAAGGAACAAGCAGAAGAAAAAATGACGAAGCAGGTTGAAGATGATTTGGTCCAAGATATCATCAGAAAGATGAAACGGAACGAAGACTCTAAATAAATCCTTTATATTTCAGTATTAAAGGTGCTCCAAAAGGGCACCTTTTCTTTATAAGATGCCTTGTCTAATCTTTCAAACATCCTAAAGGAATAACCTTGACGCCATCCTCTCTGGTGTATTCGCTGAGTTTTATCAACCTTTGAAATATCATCATTGCAGACTGCGTCGACATAATCATTGGCAATCAATACAATTTTTATTCATTGCGTGTTTTTGATGTAATCCATTGCGTGTTTTTGAGGTGTTCCATTGCACGTTTTTGAAAGTTGGGGTGTAGCTTTTATTTGTTTGTATTTTCGTTTATTGCTGAGAAATAATTGTAAATAAAATATCAAATCATTGCTTTAAGAATTAATTAATATTATATCTTTGCAAAGATAATAATACTAAATTCTTAAAACATGAAAAAAGGACATTTACTCTTTCTTGCCAGCCTGCTGCTTTTGCAGGCTGTTTGCGCCGGTTTCGGCAAGCTGTATGCTGCGACGCTTTCTGCCGATACACTTTCCTGGAGCTGGGAGGTCTCGACCACTGTCAGCACGATGACAAAAACCTGTACGCTTGAATTTACAGACAACTTGACACTTAGCTGGGGAGACGGGACGGTCCAGACATTGTCCGATTCGCTTTCAGGCATTGCCTTGACGCACATCTATGCCAGTGTTGCCAATTTCAGTTGTGTGGCGACCGGAACAGGCCTCCTTTATTTCAAAGCGGATTCCAGACGATTGTTGACTCTTGATCCCACCAAGTCGCCTGCCCTAACGTATCTGAGTTGTACCAGCAATCAGCTGGCTGCCCTCAATGTGTCGAAAAACACCGAATTGGTTTCGTTGTATTGTGGGGGGAACGCGCTGACAGCCCTGAATGTGTCCAACTGCACCAAGCTGCAGACTCTGACGTGTTCAGACAATGCGATGACTTCGCTGGACGTCTCCGGAATTCCGTCTCTAAAGAAGCTGACCTGTCACACCAACCTGCTGAGTTCGCTCCGTGTATGTCCGACCGGAAGTCTGAGTTATATTTCCTGTCTGAACTGCAGCCTGCAGGTTGCTGAACTGGACACGCTCTTTGCGCAACTCCCCGCGTTGGCGGCCCTGCCCACCAGCAAAAACCTCTATGTGCTGAACAATCCGGGTTCAACCAATTGCAACATTCAGCTGGCCAATCTGAAGAATTGGTATCCAGACAAATTGGTGACCAGCAGTTCCTTCTACATGCCTGCGGCAACCTGTACCACCGGCGCAGTTGTCGGTCTTGATATTTGCCTGACGAACCCGGTTCCTGTTATCGCGTTCGAACTGGATGTCGTCTTTCCTTCAGGTTTTGAATTGGATACTGTGCTGTCTTGTCTGGCTGCTGCTCGCAAAGGCAGTCACCTGCTTTCCATTGCCCGAACTGCCTCCAATCAGTATAAATTTCTGGTCTATTCCATGTCGACGGGTGACAAGATTAAGGGTAATAGTGGTATCGTTCTCCAACTCTTTGGGAAATCACCTGAAACGGCTGGGGTGTATACCGTTCAACTGAAGCAGGCCGTACTCGTGGATACGACGACCAGCATGTGCACCGTAACAATGACCAGCGGTAGTCTGACGGTCCTGCCTGCATCGGTCAATGGTGATGTCAACGGTGACAAAGAGGTCAATGTGACGGATGTCGTCAACCTGGTGGCCTACATCAACGGCCGAAATCCTTCCGGATTCAGTGCCCTGGCAGCAGACCTAGACAACAACGGCTTCCTCAATGTGGCGGACATTACCAAGATGGTGGTCATTATCAACACCTCGGGTTCAGCGCTTCGTTCATTATTGGTGGAGGCTACTTCTGTCAGTCGTGCACTTGTTTTGTATGACAGGCAATCAGTTGAATCCGGTAACAACCTTTATTTGCGCCAATCCATCACAGACAAGAACTGTTTGGAACTTTGCTTAGACAACGCCACTCCAGTTCAGGCCTGTCAGGTTGATATCAGTTTGCCAATTGGCGTTACGTTGCAGACAACGTTGGTTTCCGGCAAGACATTCCGACAAAACGGCCATTTGATTCAGGTCAGTCAAACAGGAATGAACAAATACCGTTTACTGGCATTCGCACTTCGGCCGGATGCGGCCTTTAAGGGCGACACAGGCGTTTTGGCTTTGTTGCCCTTGCAAGTTGCGGCATCCATGCCTGCGGCCAATTATCCTGTATACCTAGATGCGCCGGTGCTAACAGGGATGAACCTGACAACCATTCCCTCCAATGGCTTTGACTTATCTGCCACTGTGGGTTCATTGAATTCCTCCGAAACGATATTAAAAGCAGGAACGGACGGTCAATCCGGACTTTGGGTTCAAGGCATGGGTTTGACAGAAGTGTACGTCTGGGACCTGTCTGGTAAAATGTTGGAACATCATCGACTGAACGGATTGACGGCGTACCATGCGTCTTTTCCAAAAGGCGTCTATGTGGTACATGCCCGTTCGGATTCCAAAACCGAGTTAAATCAGAAAGTAGTAGTACAGTAAACGACCATTTTGTCAGTTTTTGAAGCCGTTTTCAGGATTTTATGGTTAATTTTGTCAGTTTCTTTTCAGGAAATAAACCGACACCTGTTTGGCACGATTTTCGATTAAGTCACATAGCTGGGTCAGACCGGTCGTTTTTTCGCAAAAAAACAAATCAAAATCAACCAAAAAAATAGTAAGACTATGGCATTACAACCTCTTTCCGATCGCGTCCTGGTTAAACCAGTAGCAGCGGAACAAAAAACAGCAAGTGGCATCATCATTCCTGATTCTGCTAAGGAAAAACCCCTGAAAGGCGAAGTTATCGCCGTTGGACCCGGTACCAAAGACGAAACCATGGAGCTAAGCGTGGGCGATGTGGTACTTTATGGCAAATATGCCGGCACTGAAATCGAAATTGAAGGCGAAAAGCTTCTGATCATGCGTCAATCCGATATTTTAGCTAAATTTTAATAAGACATACTACTATGGCAAAAGAAATCAAATTCAATATGGAAGCCCGCGACCTGCTGAAAAGCGGCGTGGATCAATTGGCTGACGCCGTTAAAGTGACCTTGGGTCCCAAAGGTCGTAATGTGATTATCGAAAAGAAATTCGGTGCTCCGCAAATTACCAAGGACGGTGTAACCGTTGCCAAAGAAATGGAACTGGAAAATGCCTTCGAAAACATGGGCGCTCAGCTCGTGAAGGAAGTCGCTTCCAAAACAGGAGATGATGCCGGTGACGGTACCACTACTGCTACCGTTCTGGCTCAGAGTATTATCCGTGAAGGCTTGAAGAATGTAACTGCCGGTTCAAATCCCATGGATCTGAAACGGGGCATCGACAAGGCTGTTGCCGCTATTGTTGCCAACATCAAGATTCAGGCCAAGGAAGTCGGTGACAATTTCGACAAGATCGAACAGGTTGCCCGCATTTCTGCCAACAACGATGCTGAAATTGGCGCCCTCATTGCCGAAGCCATGAAGAAAGTGACCAAAGAAGGTGTCATCACCATCGAAGAAGCCAAAGGCACCGACACCCACATCGAAGTGGTGGAAGGTATGCAGTTCGACCGTGGTTACCTCTCCGCTTATTTCGTGACCAATGCTGAAAAAATGGAAGTGGAAATGGAAAACCCCTACGTCCTCATCCACGACAAGAAAATATCTTCCCTCAAGGAAATGCTGCCCATCCTGGAAGCTGCCGTTCAAACCAGCCGTCCGTTGCTGATCATTGCCGAAGACCTCGACGGTGAAGCGCTGACCACCCTGGTCGTGAACCGCCTGCGTGCAGGACTGAAGATCTGTGCTGTCAAGGCCCCGGGTTTTGGCGACCGTCGCAAAGAAATGTTGCAAGACATTGCCATCCTCACCGGTGGTACGGTGATCTCCGAAGAACAAGGTCTGCAACTGGAAACCGCAACACTCGAAATGCTGGGTTCAGCCGAGAAAGTGACCATTACCAAAGACAATTCAACCATTGTCAATGGTAAGGGTTCCAAAGAAGCCATTGCCGACCGTGTGGCTCAGATCAAGGCTCAGATTGCCAAGACGACGTCCGATTACGACCGCGAAAAACTGCAGGAACGTTTGGCCAAACTGGCCGGCGGTGTTGCCGTTCTTTACATCGGTGCTCCTTCCGAAATGGAAATGAAAGAAAAGAAAGACCGCGTGGACGACGCTTTGAGCGCTACTCGTGCTGCCATTGAAGAAGGAACCGTTCCTGGCGGTGGCGTTGCATACATCCGTGCGTTGAGTTCTTTGGACAACCTCAAGGGTTTGAACGAGGAAGAAGATCTCGGTATCAAAATCATTCGTCGTGCCATCGAAGAACCGCTTCGTCAGATTGTTTACAATGCTGGCAAAGAAGGTGCCGTTGTGGTGCAGAAAGTCATGGAAGGCAAGGATGATTACGGTTACAATGCACAGACCGACACCTACGAACACTTTTATGCAACCGGTGTGATCGATCCTGCCAAAGTTACGCGTGTGGCGTTGGAAAATGCGGCTTCGATTGCTGGCATGTTCTTGACGACGGAATGTGTGATTGCAGACAAGAAGGAAGATAGTCCAGCACCTCAAATGCCAGGCGGTATGGGTGGTATGGGCGGCATGATGTAATCGTTTTGCTGAATAAGTTGGAAGAGCTCGGGCCGAAAGGTTTCGGGCTCTTTTCTTTTTAAAGATTAAAATGAGGCAGGAACAAATATCTCATCGGGAACGTATCTTTTACTAATATCAACTGATGAAGGATATTATAGCAATAAAGTCATTATTGAATGAAAATCCACATCATCTGTATGCAAGCAAAGGACTTTCTTATTTCTTAAGCAGTTTTCGTTCAATGGTGCCACTCTTTGAAGCAATCCGGATTAAATACAAACCCTTGGGCAGACTGCTGATTGAGATATTGTCATCGATTGAGACTCGTTTTTCAAGCAACAGCTTCCCGTTTACGTCAAATATCGTCAACGTTGCCAAACCATCGATGCCTTTCACACTGAAGTAGTTGTTGGCCGGATTAGGCCAAAGACAGACTTCTTCAACCGACAGTAAGGTTATTCCTGTACTGATTTCCACAATATTGGCAAAATCCTTCCATTGGTCAGCTTGCTGATAAAGCGTTTTAGATCCTGTAGGAACATACAGCGTACAAGTTTCTTTATTGACTCCGCTAAAAATGTTGTTATAATAATTATTGGCGAAGCTGACATTGATTGGAGTGCTCGCTCCTGAATAAACGGAGGTCAATCCAAAACACCGTTTGAAGACGCCATAACCCAAATTGATAACCGTTGAAGGTATGATGACCGATGTAAGTTGTTGACAATCATAAAAAGACCAACTGCCAAGATAAGTGACTGATGCTGGAACAGTAAAGCTGCCAACTTTCGAAGTCGGAAAATACAATAGTCTTGATTTTGCTTTATTGAACAGAATGCCTTCTCCACTTGAATAATTCAAATGATTCCCATCAACCAGCACCTCGCACGCACAACCGATAAATGCATAAAACTCAATATTCGTGACGGACGAAGCAATCGCAACGGTTCCCGTCTTTGAAATGGGGCATTGTATAAGTTTTGATTTTGTTTTGTTGTACAACAAGCCATCAGCACTGCTGTAATTTGGATTACCAGCATCAACTGTAATCGGTCCCGGGCAACCAAGTAAAGCTTCATAACCGATGGTCTTGACTGAAGCCGGAATATTGATGTTTATTAAATTCATACAGTAGTAAAAAGCGGTTGCACCAATGGAATCAAGCGATGATGGTAAGGCGGCAGAGGCTAAGACATCACAGCCTTCAAAAGCTGAATAGCCAATATAAGTGGTGGAAGAAGGAATCGTGACAGACGTTAACTTGTTACACCAGTAAAAGGCAAGGTTACCAATGGTCTTTACAGTCGAAGGGACAGAGTAACTACCTGCTATTGAACCCGGATAATACAGCAATTCTGATTGATTTTTGTTAAAAAGTACACCATTTATACTGGAATAATTGGGATTGTTTGCATTTACGTTTATCAAGAAGCCACAGGCTGCAAAGGCTTGCTCTTCAATGGTGGTGACAGATGCCGGAAGGGCCAGTGTGGTCATTGACCGACAATTATAAAAGGCAGCAGATCTAATGACTGTTAGCGATGATGGTAAGCCTCCGATGTGCATGCCTGTGCATCCGTCGAACGCCGATTTACCTATGGCAGTTATCGTTGCTGGCAAAAGGACATTGGTCAAACTTGCTTTCCCGGTATTGTTTGAATAATGGAATGCCCATGCTGGTATCTCATTGCCAGGATAATTCTTGGTTTCTGAACTGTATGTACCTTCAGTGCCGGTATAAGCCACAATAGTCGATCCACTTATATCAAGAACAGTCAATGCATCCATCTGGTCGCGCATGGTTTTGAAGTCGCGGTCATCAATGACACCAGTAAGGGTTAGGTTGTTAATGGTGGCTTTTTCGTTTTCTGTCAACAGTGTACCAAGGGTTCCTGCTGTAGGAACGTACAGCGTTTTATTGATTTGTGCAACAGTCAATAAGGGAAATAGCAAACATAGGATTAGAAATAGCGCCTTTTTCATTTTATTTTTGCCAGTGATTATCGTGTTGACTCCGCACTTTTAATAAATTTTTGACATGAAATTGTTTCTTCGAATGTCACTCTAATAAAATACATTCCTTTAGCGAAATCTGAAATATTTATTTGGATAAAGTTTGAATTTTAATTCAATGAGTAATCACAGTTTATTGTGGAGTAATCGTATGTTTTTTTACTTGAATGAGTGTGTTTTCGCGTTTTCAAATATACAAATAAATTGAGAATCAATTATCAAATTTCGACCTACCTCTTGGAAGCCAATTTATTTAAAACCTGATAAGAATTATTAGTTTTGTCAATAAAAAACCGGATTGAAAAAACCTCCTTTATTTATAGGCAAGTTTCAAAATTAGTATTATTTTTGACTGAATTGTCCAAACAAAACAGTCAAATGAAAAGTGGCTGAGTCAATTTCCAAACCCCTCCCGTGCCAACTTGTGGAAACCTTATGTTGTGAGTGAAGACAACGGAAAGGCGGTCATTCGTTTTTCACCAGCTTCGGGCGTTAAAAGGTATATCCTGGAAATGAACGGCGTGGGGATCAAAGGCCAGCTGCTTTTTGACCACAGGGTCATTGAAATTCCTGCTCAATAGGTACTATTTGTCGATTCTTGTGTGTTTTTTGACGTCTTTTCATTTGGAAGGATGGGATTCTTTGGTTTTTTCTATTTTTGTTTCAGAATGAACCAAGTCCTACGACCATGAAACGATTGATCCTCTTATTGTGCTGTTCGGCACTACTCTTTGCCGCTGAAGCCCAAGACCAGAAAGCTGCCTGGAAGGAAGCCGCCAAGCTGGAAAAAAACATACTTCGGACCAAATTCCCCAAACGTGATTTCCCCATCCTGAAGTATGGTGCAGTTGCAAACGACTCCACTGTCCTGAATCACGGCGCCATCAACAAAGCCATTCTGGAATGCAGCCTCAACGGCGGAGGCCGCGTGGTCGTGCCCGCTGGTACGTTTTTTACGGGTCCGCTCACTTTGAAAAGCAATGTGAACCTCTTTTTGGAAGAAGGCGCCATCCTGAAATTCTCCACCGATAAGAGTTTATACCTTCCACCGGTTTTGACCCGTTGGGAAGGAAACGACTGCTACAATTACCATCCGCTCATTTATGCATATGGAGAAACCAACATCGCCATTACTGGCAAAGGTCACATCGACGGCCAAGGCAGCGATGAAACCTGGTGGAGCATGTGCGGTTCCACCCGTTTCGGCTGGAAGAGCGGCATGCCAAGTCAGAGCATCGTGGGACGTCCCCGCCTGATGCAGGCCAACGAAGATAAACTTCCCATCGAGCAACGCATCATGGGCCCTGAAGATGCTCTTCGTCCGCAACTCATCAACATCTACCAATGTAATAAGGTTCTGATTCAAGGCGTTACCCTGCTGAATTCTCCTTTTTGGGTCATTCATCCATTACTTTCACAAAACATCGTGATCGATGGAGTCAGCATGATCAACGACGGACCCAACGGCGACGGTTGCGACCCCGAGTCCTGCAAAAACATATTGATTCAGAATTGCTTTTTCAATACCGGCGACGATTGCATCGCCATCAAATCCGGCCGCAACAACGATGGACGGAAATGGTCGGTACCCAGCGAAAATATTATTGTCCGCCATTGTGAGATGAAAAACGGTCACGGTGGCGTGGTGATCGGAAGTGAGATTTCAGGCGGTTACAAGAACCTGTATGTAGAAGATTGCCTCATGGATAGTCCGAATTTGGACCGCGTCATCCGCATCAAGACCAACATGTGTCGGGGTGGTATCATCGAAAATGTGTATGTACGCAACATCAAGATAGGGCAATGTAACGAAGCAGTACTGAGAATCAGCTTGTTGTATGAAGGTGACGAAGCTTGTCAACGCGATTTCCCACCAACGGTACGCCATATCTATTTGGAAAACATACAGTCAGAAAAGAGTCGATACGGGATTTATATTGATGGTTTGCCTACCAACGATCGTGTTTACGACGTTCATGTATCCAATTGTACATTCAACGGAGTGAAGGAAGGCAACCGGATTTCAGGAGCAGAAGAAGTCCACTTCAACAGCTTGATGATGAATGGTGCAGTAGTAGAAAAATAAGCTTACTTCGAAAGCAATTCGCGGACAACCTTTTCAATGCCCTTTTTATCCAGGCCACATAAGTGATGCAGCTCGGCAACGGAACCATGTTCAACGAACTGGTCCGGCAGACCGATGCGCTTCACTGTAGGGTTGTAGTTGTTTTCACTGAAGAATTCCAGGACAGCACTTCCGAATCCACCATGAACCACCCCGTTTTCGAGGGTCACTACCTTGCTGAATTTTTTGCCGATTTCGTGCAATAGATTTTCATCCAAGGGCTTGACAAAGCGCATATTGTATAAGGCAACGGAAACGTTTTCAGCCTTCAGCGTCTTCACAACTTCCATGGCTCTTATCCCAATGGGACCGACGCTCAAAAGGGCCAATTCATTGCCTTCAGCAAGGCATTCACCCTGTCCGATCGTCAATTCCTTCATTTCATTTTTCCAGTTGGGGAGATAGCCTAGACCACGCGGGTAACGGATGACAAAAGGACCAATTTCCAATTTTTGAGCGGTGTACATCAGGTTGCGCAGCTCATGTTCATCAATGGGGGCACTGATGATCAGGTTGGGTATGCAACGGAGATACGCCAGGTCAAAGGCGCCGTGGTGGGTGGGCCCATCTTCGCCGACCAGTCCGGCACGGTCCAGACAAAGGACGACCGGAAGTTTCTGAATTGCCGCATCGTGGATAATGTTGTCATACGCCCGCTGTGCAAAGGAAGAATAGATGTTGCAGAAAGGAATCATCCCTTCCTTGGCCAGCCCTGCAGAAAACGTTACAGCATGGCCTTCAGCAATACCGACGTCAAAGCACCGTTCCGGAAAATGATCCATCATGATGTTCATGCTGCATCCGGTTGGCATGGCTGGCGTGATGCCCGCTATTTTCGGATTCGTTGAAGCCAGTTCCACCAAGGTATGCCCGAAAACGTCTTGGAACAACAGCGGCATGTTTTCTTCTTTTTTAGCGGTCCGTTTACCGGTAACCGGGTTGAACAAGCCTGGAGCGTGCCATTCGGTGGCATCGCGTTCAGCAGGTTCGAAACCTTTTCCTTTGATCGTGCAGACGTGCAGAATTTTGGGTCCCTTCATATCTTTAATGTCCCGCAACACCTTAACGAGGCCTTCCACATTGTGGCCGTCCACGGGGCCGAAATAGCGAATGTTGAGACCTTCAAAAATGTTGTGTTGGTTAGTGAGCAACGCTTTCAGGGCGTTGGTGAAACGCAGGATGCGGCCTTTCCGCTGTTCGTTGATCAATCCGATTTTCTTGAAAAGCAGATACGTATTCCAACGGATGTTGTTGTAGCGCTTCGAAGTGGTCATCTTGACTAGGTAATCGCTCATGCCACCTACATTTCGGTCAATCGACATGTGGTTGTCGTTCAATATGATGAGCAGGTCATTCGGGTAAACGGAGGCATTGTTCAAACCCTCGAAAGCCAGCCCGCCGGACATGGCACCATCGCCAATGACAGCGGCCACCAAGTGCTCTTTCCCCTGCACTTTGGAGGCAATGGATATACCCAACGCTGCTGAAATGGAGTTGGAAGAGTGTCCGGCAATGAAGGCGTCATATGGGCTTTCAGCCGGATTTGGAAAGCCGCTTATTCCCTTGAATTTGCGATTGGTGCTGAAACGGTCCCTCCGACCCGTCAGGATTTTATGGCCATACGCCTGATGTCCTACGTCCCAAACAAGTTTGTCCTCAGGGGTGTTCAACACATAATGCAAGGCAACAGTGAGCTCCACCACGCCTAAATTGGCACCCAGATGACCGGGGTTGCTTGATAGCTCGTCGATGATCAAATTGCGCAGTTCGGTGCAGACCTGCGGTAGTTTTTCGATGCTAAGTTTCCTTAGATCATCCGGATAATCGATGGTAGAAAGTATATTGGTTGTATCGTTTGTCATCCGAAAATTCGGTTAGTTGGGGCTCGTCATACCCGTTTCCTATTAAACGCTGCCCGTTTGAAAGCCTGCAAAAATACGGTTTTTTATCAGAAACTACATATTATTTTGTATTTTTGTCCGCATGGAATTCAGAACACTCGTACCCGTCAAACAAATGCCCTTCACGCTGTCCCACACAGATAAAGTGATGGTGCTCGGTTCCTGCTTCGCTGAAAATACAGGTCTAAGGATGCAGGAAAGTGGTTTTCAGATTTCACTCAACCCGTTCGGCGTACTATATAACCCGGCTTCAGTCGGAATGGCGTTGTACCGCATGTTGGCCAACCAGCCTTTTCTGGATGAGGAATTGGTCGAATATGAAGGCTATTTTCACAGCTTCAGTCACCATGGTTCCTTTTCGGGAACGAATCGGAAAGCGACGTTGGCGCATATCAACCAGTCCTTCAACCAAGCAGTGCTCGATTTAAAGGATGCCACCTGCCTGATGATCACCCTCGGTACGGCTTGGGTTTATGCATTGCCCTCCACCGATCAAATTGTTGCCAATTGCCACAAATTGCCCGAAGATAATTTCCTGCGTCGCCGGCTGTCTTCCGACGAAATCGTATTCTTTTATACGGAACTGTTCGAGAAGATTTTTGAACTCAAACCCGATTTGAAAGTGGTTTTCACCGTTAGCCCGATCAGACACTGGAAGGATGGCGTTCACGAAAACACCCTGAGCAAGTCCATTTTGCACATGGCCATCGAGGATTTGTGCGAATGCTTTGAAAACATCACCTATTATCCGGCATATGAATTGGTCATGGATGATTTGCGTGACTACCGGTTTTATGCCGAAGATATGCTTCATCCGGCACCAACGGCGCAGCGGTACATCTGGGATCATTTTGCCGAATCCTTTTTCTCCAAATCCACCCGTGAAACCCTCCGTCAGGTACAACAGATCCGCAAAGCCATGCAGCACAAACCCTTTCATCCGGGTGACGAAGCACACATCCGTTTTGCCAAAAAGAACATCGCAGTCCTTGAAATGTTGCGATTATCCGCTCCAGAACTGGATTTAAACGACGAAATCGCTTTCTTTACACGTATTATCGACAAAAGTCTGTAATTTTGCAGCAATGAAGTATACTCTGAACGAAATTGCCGATATCTGGGGTTCCAGGCGTCGCATCCATGAGAACCTGCCCATCCGCTGGCTGCTCACGGACAGTCGTTCCTTGTCCTTTCCCGAAGAAAGTCTGTTTTTCGCATTGAAAACCACCCGCAACGACGGCCACCGGTACATCAGTGACCTTTATAAAAGAGGTTTGCGGAATTTCGTAGTTTCAGACGCGGCGCTCGACCTGACAATTTATCCCGAAGCCAATGTCATTTGGGTGAACGATGCCCTCGCTGCCCTGCAGAAACTGGCGGCTTTTCATCGGCAACGCTTTAGTTGCCCAGTCATTGCCATCACAGGAAGCAACGGGAAAACCATTGTCAAGGAATGGCTGTGGCAGGTTTTTAAAGACGATCTGGTCATCACGCGTTCCCCCAGAAGTTACAATTCCCAGATCGGCGTGCCACTTTCCGTCTGGCAAATGAACGAAGCCACGGAGCTTGCCTTGTTTGAAGCCGGTATTTCTGAACCCGAGGAAATGGCTCGCCTTCAAGAAATCATCCAGCCGACCATCGGTTTGCTGACCAATATTTTGGCCGCACATCAGGAAAACTTTCATTCCCTCGAAGAAAAAGCGTCTGAGAAAGTAAAACTATTTGCCGGTTGCAAGACCATTGTTTATTGCAAAGATCAACTGATTTCGGAACGTACACTCAACGAGGTCTTCCACGAAGAAAGGCTTTTCGGTTGGTCGTGCCAGGACCAGACTGCTCCGTTATACATCAGGCAAGTGCCCGAAAGCGGATTTCGGACGTTGATCTATTACACCTATAAGAAACAGGAGCGCTCTTTTATACTACCCTTCAGCGATGCTTCTTCGGTTGAAAACGCCCTGCATTGTCTGGCTGTGATGTTGTTGCGTGGCTTGGCGGCTCCGCTCATTGCAGTACGCATGGGTGCACTGGAGCCCGTGGCCATGCGTCTGGAAGTGAAGGAAGGCAAGAACGGTTGCGTCGTGATCAACGACAGTTACAACGCCGACGTTAACGCCCTGGAATTGGCCCTGGATTTTCAAGCCAGACGAACCGCCGGTGTTGGGATGAAGCGGACGCTTATCCTATCCGATATTCTGCAAAGCGGCCAGAAAGCCGATGAATTATACCGTTCCGTAGCCGAAATGCTCCAACACAAACAGGTGGATCGTTTCATCGGCGTGGGTTACGAACTCTCTGCCCATGCCCATTTGTTTCCGATGGAATCCCAGTTTTACCTGCAAACCGACCGTCTGTTGCTTTCCGGCCTCCTGGATCAACTTCGCAACGAGTCCATTCTAATCAAAGGCTCCCGCTCCTTTGGCTTTGAAGAAGTGAGCGAGCGGCTTTCTCTGAAAGTGCATGAAACGGTACTGGAAGTGAATTTGGATGCTCTGGTGCACAATGTCAATTATTTCCGCTCCCGACTGGAACCCAAAACCCAGATGATTTGCATGGTCAAAGCCGCCGGTTATGGCAGCGGAGCCCTCGAAATTGCCAAGACACTCCAAGCGCATGCCGTCGATGTAGTCGCTGTAGCCGTCGCCGACGAAGGCGTGGAACTCCGGCATGGTGGCATTCACATTCCCATTTTGGTGATGAACCCCGAGTTTGGGAGTTTCGCCACCATTTTCGAGCACAAGCTGGAGCCTGAAATCTACAGCTTTAAATTGCTGGAAGCCTTTATCCGCGAAGCCGACCGCGAAGGCGTTCGCAACTATCCCATCCATCTGAAACTGGATACAGGCATGCACCGACTGGGCTTCGAGGAAAAAGAACTGGACGAATTGCTGAATCGCCTTCAAGGGCAGGAATCCCTGCGAGTGCGCTCTGTCTTTTCCCATTTGGCCGGTAGTGATGAGGCGAAGTTCGACGATTATACCCATCAGCAACTAGCGCTCTTTGAGCAGCTTTCCACTCGTATTCAGCGAGCCTTTCCACACCGCATCCTCCGTCACATCCTTAATTCAGCAGGTATCGACCGCTTCACTGAATTTCAGTACGATATGGTTCGACTCGGTATCGGTATGTACGGCATTTCCGCCGTGGACGAATCCACGCTTCGCAGTGTCAGTTCGCTTAAAACCACCATTCTGCAGATTCGTGAATTGGAAGCCGGTGAAAGTGTGGGCTACAGCCGCAAAGGCATGCTGAACCGACTGTCTCGCATCGCCACCTTGCCCATCGGTTACGCCGACGGCTTGGACAGGCATCTGGGCAATGGTACAGGTGAAGTGCTTATTCACGGCCGCCGCGCTCCGTTCATCGGCAACATCTGTATGGATGCCTGCATGGTGGATGTAACGGATATCACTGCCGAAGAAGGTGATGAAGTTCTGCTTTTCGGTGAAGGATTGCCTTTGTCGGAAGTGGCCGCCAAGTTGGGTACCATACCATACGAAATATTGACTTCTGTTTCCAATCGTGTTAAACGTATTTATTATCAAGAATAAAAATTATGAAACCAATCAAACTTTTTTTAAGTGTCGTTTGTTTTGCCATGTTGATGAATGCCTGCAAACCGGGTGAAGAGGTCATTGGCTCCGAAAAAAACAATGAATATGTGAATACCTGGATGATGAACACCCTCCATGACTACTATTACTGGAACGACAGGTTGCCCGACACATCCGACAAGACTTTGAATCCAGATGCGTATTTCGAATCCATCTTGTATTGGTACGATCCTGTCACTGCACCAGACGGCGACCGTTTCTCCTGGATCGAGAAAGATTACAAGAAACTGATTGGTTCACTCAATGGGATAGTTCCCAATGAAATAGGTTTTGATATGACCATTTATTATAAAGATAATGTCCATACCAATCTGATCGGTCAGGTCAATTACGTGAAAAAAGGAACCCCTGCAGAAACCTCCGGTGTCAAACGTGGCATGCTTTTCGACCGAATAAACGGAACAGTATTGACTGCTTCCAATTATGCGGGATTGCTTACCATTAACACAGCTGATGTCACGATTGGTTTTGTGGAACCGGTCTATGATACTCAAGGCAATGTAACCAGTTATACGAACTTGACTCAAAAGACCTTGCAGACTGTATCTGAGTATTCGGAGAATCCGGTCTATATGGATACCGTTTTTACCATGGATAGTCATAAGATCGGGTATTTCGTCTATCATTTCTTTGCTCCGGACAATGGCTCTGAGAATTGTTCCTACGACTTGGACATGAATGCTGTTTTCGGCAGGTTTAAGACAGCAGGCATTACGGACATCATTCTGGACTTGCGTTACAACAGCGGTGGTCGGACAACCTCTGCTCAATTGCTTGCCAGTGAATTGGTCCCCGATGTTTCGGATACCAAACTCTTTGCCTACTACCGCTACAATCTTGATTTGAATGCGGCTTATATCAGACAATACGGTGCCGATGAACTGAAAACTTACTTTACGACGAAAGTGATGAATAAAACGGCGCAAATAGGAACCGTGAATAATGTAGGAAACCTGATCGGCGGCAAAGTCTACATGCTGACGGGTCCATACACAGCCTCAGCCAGCGAGCAGATCATCAATGGCCTCAAACCGTATATGGATGTTATCTTGATTGGTGATACCACCTACGGCAAGAATGTGGCTTCCTCCACTTTTTATGATACGGAGAATACCAAGAAGAACATGTGGGGCATGCAACCCATCATCGCCAAATATTTCAACAGTCTGGGAACATCGGATTTTACTGCAGGCTTCGCTCCTGATTTCGTGGTACGGGACGGTGGGCTCAATATGAAGGAATTCGGAGATCGCAACGAACCCCTCTTGAACAAAGCACTCAACGATATTTTGGGAACACAGACACTTCCATTGGTGCAAATGAGAGCAGAAACCATACAGACTGGAAGGCTTTTAAGTGTGCCCGGCAAACGAATTCGTGGCATGCAACTCGATAATTTGCCCCTTTTTGAGTAATTGTTTGCTCACTTTGCTCGTTTTTGTGTAATTTTGCACCCGAATTTAAAAAGAGGAAATTATGTCAAACAATTTATTAGCTGGAAAGCGCGGTATTATTTTCGGTGCGCTCAACGACATGTCCATCGCTTGGAAAGTCGCAGAACGTGTCGTGGAAGAAGGCGCCATCATTACCCTGACCAACACGCCGGTGGCTTGTCGTATGGGCACTGTCATGGAATTGGGTAAACAGCTCAACGCTGAAATCCTGCCTGCCGATGCAACCAGTGTGGAAGACCTCGAAATGGTTTTCTTGAAATCTCAGGAAATTTTGGGTGGTAAAATCGATTTCGTATTACATTCCATCGGTATGTCTCCCAATGTGCGCAAAAGACGCACCTACGACGACCTGGATTACAATCTGCTGACTACCACGCTGGACATTTCTGCCATCTCCTTCCACAAGATGATTCAGACAGCCAAAAAAATGGATGCCATTGAAGAAAACGGTTCCATCCTGGCGTTGAGTTATGTGGCTTCCCAACGATCTTTCTATGGCTACAACGACATGGCCGATGCCAAGTCCCTGCTGGAATCCATCGCCCGCAGTTTCGGTTACATCTACGGTCGTGAAAAGGGTGTCCGCATCAATACGATTTCCCAGTCTCCGACCATGACTACAGCCGGTAGCGGTGTGAAAGGTATTGACGGTCTGTTGGACTTCTCCGATAAAATGTCCCCACTTGGTAATGCAAATGCCAAAGAATGTGCCGACTATTGTGTGGTCATGTTCTCTGACCTCACCCGCAAAGTGACCATGCAGAACTTGTTCCACGATGGCGGTTTCTCCAGCATGGGTATGAGCCTTCGTGCCATGAATCAATACAACAAGAGCTTCGACGAATTCAAGGATGAAAACGGAAAACTCATCTACGGATAAACAATAGTTTCCGATGCTTATTAAGTTGTACACCGACAGCCCCAATAACCGAGTGGTTCAGAAGATAGCCAATGCTTTGCGTGAAGGCGGACTGATCATCTATCCAACGGATACGATGTATGCCATCGGTTGCGACATCTTTCATGCCCGTGCGGTTGAAAAAATCTGTAAACTTAAAAAGGAAGACCCGAGGAAGGCAAACCTCTCCTTTATATGTCTGGATCTGAGTCAGGTGGCTGAATACGCCAAAGTGGACACGCCTACGTTCAAACTCCTAAAAAAAAACCTGCCAGGTCCGTTCACTTTCATCTTGAACGGTAGCAGTAAACTCCCCAAATTATTTAAACAGAAAAGCACGGTCGGAATTCGTATTCCCGATCATGCCATTGTAGAAGCCATCGTACGGGAACTCGGCAATCCCCTGATGTCCATGACGCTGCACGATCAGGACGATCAGTTGGAATACACCACCGACCCTGAATTGATTGATGAGCGCTATGGGAATGATGTGGATCTGGTGATTGACGGCGGGGAAGGCGGCATTCAGGTTTCAACCGTTGTGGATTGCACGGGTGAAGTGCCCAAACTGATCCGTCAAGGCAAAGGCGAACTTATTTTTTAACCTTCTTGCCTGTCTGAATCCCCTTTGGTATTTCCGGTTCGAGGACTTCATAAACCACTGGCGGACGCTTCAAAGCCCTTATTATCAGTACGATTCCTGCAATGATAAACGGAATGCTCAATATTTGACCCATATTCAGCAACCAACCTGCTTCAAATGCTTCCTGATCTTCCTTTACAAATTCAATCATGAAGCGGGTGAAGAAAATACCGATGAAAAAGATACCGATTAGCAACCCTTCCTGGGTTTTGGCCTTCTTATTCTTCCAATAAAGCAGGTATAAAATCACGAAAGTTGTCAGGTAGCAGAGCGCTTCATATATCTGTGTCGGGTGGGAGGGAACCGAAAAAACCGGGTTAGCTCCATGTTGCCAGTATCGAACGTTTTCGATGAAGCGGAACCCCCAGGGCAAATCGGTGGGATGTCCATAGATTTCGTGATTCATCAGGTTTCCAGTCCGAATCAGGGCAGAAACCAATGCTACTGGGATTGCAAGTCGATCCAACGTCCACAACATGCTGCGTTTGGTGACGTATTTCGAATAGGCCCAGATGGCGATAAGAATGCCGATGGTGCCACCATGGCTGGCCAGTCCGCCTTCCCAAATTTTTAATATTTCCCAGGGATGCTGCGAATAATAATCCCAGGCGTAAAAAAACACATGCCCCAGTCTGGCTCCAATCACTGTTGCGACAATCACATAAATGAACAAACTGTCCGCCCAGGTCTCTTTTACCTTTTCATTGGCAAACATTTTGGTCATCATTAGCAGACCCAGGTAAAAACCAATGGCGAAAAAAAGTCCGTACCAGCGGACTTCCCATCCGCCTAGGATGAAAAGATCGGGTCTGGCTGTCCAAGTGATGTATGAAAGCATAGTGTTCTAGATTTGATGCAAAAGTACGTTTTTTTTATCAAATCGTAAGAATCATTCAAACGCTCCTGCTTGCTGCAAATTCAGCACAACCAATCAGGGATTCTTTAACCTCACTATCTTTGAAAAATGCCAATTGGTCAATGGCCTCGTTCTTATAACGTTCCATTTGCGAAATGGCGTAGTCAATTCCACCGTTTTCATGGGCAAACCGTGTCATTACCTGAATTTTTTCCGTGCTGAAATCTTGTTCTTTAATCCAGGAAAGGATTTGTTCCTTTAAGGGATCGCTTGAATTTTGCACGGCATAAATTAATGGTAATGTTATTTTTCCATCGCGGATATCGTTTCCAGTGGGTTTACCCACCTCCAAATTCTCGAAATAATCAAAGATGTCATCTTTGATTTGAAAGCAAATACCCAGATATTCGCCAAAAAGCTTCAGATGATCTAATCCCTCATCACGCATTCCTGTAGACAAACCGCCAACTTCCGTGCAGGTTGAAAACAACAAAGCAGTCTTTTTACGAATGATCGTGAAGTAATCGCTTTCCGATGATGCAGTAATCTCCGCATTCTTTAGTTGCAGGATTTCACCATCCGAAAGTTGGGTTCCAATATTTGCAATGGCTTTCAGTATTTTCAAGTCATCGGTCTTTACTGCCGTGGTTAGCGAACGAGAGAGTATGTAATCACCGGAAAGTATGGCTATTTTGTTTGACCAACGGGTGTGGACTGCTGGCTTTCCACGTCTTTCGTCCGTGTCGTCAATGACGTCATCGTGTATTAAGCTGGCTGTATGCAGGAGTTCCAGTGAAATGGCCGCATCGATGGTCGCACTGTTAATCGGCCCATTCAGTCTGGCAGCTAAAAGTGTCAGGATTGGCCTAAATTGCTTGCCAGACGTTTGGAGGACATACTCATGAACACCTTCAAGTATCGGATTGTCCGTTTTCAAAGCATCAGAAAATGCTTTTTCAAAAACGTGTATATTGCTGATTATCGGACGTTTTATTAGTTCTATAAAACTCATATTAATGCTTATTTAAGATATTCTTTACTGCGGCGAACAATTTACAAAAAAAATATGCTATTAATTTAGTAGGATGGCAAAAAAACGCATATATTTGTACTAATATACTTAGGTTATGAAGGTTAATACTAAAATTCGATACGGTTTACGGACAATGTTGGAAATTGCCAAAGGCCCTGAACGTGAAGGAATTTTGCAAAAAGATATTGCGAAGAATCAAAACATTTCGCTCAAATATCTGGACAGTATTATCTCTTCATTGAAATTGAAAGGACTGGTATCTAATTCGAAAGGAAGAGGCAGTGGGTATATGTTGACACGCGATCCGAAGGATATCACCATGTTGGATATTTACACTGCCTTTGAAAATATTGAAGTGATTGAATGCATCAACAATATGAGTTTTTGTGACAGATCGGTACATCTTTGTGTGGCAAGAAATTATTGGACAGAATTTAGTAATGAATTTATTGAGTTGCTTCGAAAAAAAACGTTGAAGGATATTATGGATGATACCCATTATGAATGTAACATTATTTAAGTATTTTTTTTAATCCTTAAATGCTACAAAAACTATAGCATATATGGTTGTATGATCTTTTTTTTAAATATTTAATGCTACTAGAGTTATAGCATAAGTGGCTGCAGTAGACATTTTTTTTAAACATTTAATACTACAAGAGCTATAGCATAAGTGGTTGAAAATACAGGAAATTTTTTAATAAGATAATATATATGAAAACAAACAGATTCTTCAGTATTTCTAGATTTTTCGCATTTAGTCTTGTGATGACCGCCTGCTTCACTTTGAATGCACAAGTGCTCAAAATCAACCCAAAATCCTTTAGTATGACCATCTTGGGGACTACGAACGTTCATGATTTCAAGTCAAACGTTACGCAGGCAAAAGGTGAGGCCATTGTGAACGCAAATAAAGAACTGCAGTCACTCGTCGTTGAAATTCCGGTTCGTGCTATTAAAAGCGGTGAGAAATTAATGGACACGAAAACGTATGAGACTTTTGATGTGGCAAATAATCCGAACATTACCTTCAAACTTGTCGAAGTCAATTCGTTGCATGTCGAAGGCAATGTCGTGAATGTTACGGTGACCGGCAATTTGACCATGGCCGGTGTCACCCGTAAAATCAGCATTAAATCGACTGGTAGTGCCACAAAGGCAGGAGTGTATGAATTTAAGGGAAGCGTTGCGCTTAAAATGACCGACTTCAAAATGAGTCCTCCCACAGCAATGTTGGGTCTGATGAAAGTTGGTGATGCTATCACTTTAAAATACGATGTCTCTTTTGAAAATCCTCAACTTGCACAAGTTCAATAAGTCTCCCGTAAATCATTTTAATAATAAACCCAAATCACACATCACATGAAGAAATTTTTTATGTTTTTTAGCGCTGCTTGTCTCGTGAGCAGCATTGCATCCGCACAATTGCGGGCTACCGACCAAACAGGTGTCAACGTATTCGAAACACCCAAGACGGATACGGAATTTACTGGTCCGGGAGTAAGACTCGGTGGCTCGATTGCCATGCCGTACATCGCATTGACGCATAGCAATGCCGTTACGGAGCAAGATCCTGCCAAAAATACACAAGCATTGTTTAAAAATTCAGCCAACTTTGCTTTGTCTCAGGCTAATTTGGACATCAACAGCTATCTGGCAGATGGTGTTACGCTGCAAGTGACCTTGTATCTTGCCTCCAAACACCACAACGAAACGTGGGTAAAGGGCGGATATGTTAAATTAGACAAGATTCCTTTCCTGCATTTGGCTATTCTGGATGAAGTCATGAAGTATACCTCCATCAAGGTGGGTCAAATGGACGTGAACTATGGGGATGCTCATTTCCGCCGTTCAGACGGTGGTAATGCCATCTACAATCCGTTTATGGAAAACTACATCATGGATGAATTCGCTACAGAAATTGGTGCTGAAGCAGACTTCAACTACAACGGAATCATTGGTGTTGCGGCTATTACCAATGGTAACCTGAATCCAAGTCTGGCCTTTATCGACACGTCCAAAGCAGCCAATAAATACGCCAACGGCCTGCACAATCCTTCCTGGATTGCCAAACTGGGTTACGACAAGCAATTCACCGATAATTTCCGTGCTCGTTTGACAGGATCTGTCTATTATACAGTTGGTGCCGGTTCCAATACCTTGTTTGGTGGTGACCGTTCAGGTTCAAACTATTCTGCTGTCATGTACAATGCAGGTCCAGGTACTGGAACAGCTTTCAATGGCCGCGTCAATCCAGGTCTTTCAGACAGAGTAACCGCCTTGATGGGTAACTTGTTCCTGAAATACAAACCGTTGGATTTCTTGGCAGTGGAATCATTCACAACGCTTGAAAAGGCTACCGGTGCAAAGGCTTCCGAAGAATTGAACCGCAATGCCTCTCAGTTTGCAACCGACCTTATCTTCCGTTTTGGTAAAGATGAAAATTTCTACATCGGTGGACGTTACAATACGTTATCAGCAGATTACGCGAAATCAAATGCTGTTGCTCCTATAGCTCCTTACACGGTTGGTCAGGATTTGGTTCCGGCTTATACGCTTGATGTCAGCCGTCTGGCTATTTCAGGTGGATGGTATGTAACCAAAAACATGCTTGCAAAAATTGAATACAGCAATCAGACATACAGCAATGTGCCGAATGTAAACTACATCCTGAATGGTGCAGAATTCCACGGAATCAGTGCTGAAGCAGTAATTTCTTTCTAACAGATTAAAAATAGTATTAAATTAGCCGACAAGATTCTGATCTTGCCGGCTAATTTTTATCATACAATGAAGAGGTTCCTATTTTCCAGCTTGTTGGTTTTGGCTTCTGTTCCAGTCTTTTCACAATATAAAGCTATTGTCGAATTGAAAAAGAACAGTGCACTTTCCATATTTGTGGAAACGAATATGATGAATTTCACATTGGTTCAAAATGGAGACAAGCTTGTAACAACCCCGGTCGAAATTTCTGCCAAAATGGGGAAGAACAAGCTTTTTATAGATCACAACAAACTGGCCATCGATGTCAGAGGATTCAAGTCTGATAACCTCATTGGCCAAAATGAGTTCTACAAATTGATGAGGGCCGATAAATTCCCCCGAATGAATATTGAGTTAATTCGATTTGATGCCGAAACTGAAACTGCATCAGACCGCTCGAGCGGTAATGCATGGATCAATATTACGATAACCAATGTGACCAGAAAATACGAATTTCCGGTGATCATTAAAAAAGAAGAAGGTTTGATGCGGGTAGCCGGTAGAAAGAAGATTTCCATTACGGATTTTGGTCTGACAGCACCCAAGAATTTGCTGCTCGGCATGGTCAAGGTTAATGAGCAGATTGTCATTGATTTGAATTTCCTGTGCAAACTCAGCCTGATGGATGGGGCATTGGCCGACCAATCTGTTCGATGACTACCTCCTATCTAAAAAGAAATGCCTGATTATCACATCGATAATCAGGCATTTCTTTTAGTGTTGTCTCGCCAGGATTCGAACCCAGACAAACAGAACCAGAAACTGTGGTGCTACCATTACACAACGAGACAATGTTTAATTGCGGTGCAAAAGTAGCAATAATTTTGATTTTTTCTATAAGGCCAGGACTGTTTTTCTCAGGATTTTTACATTTTTCAACTTTTCAAAATCGGTCTTCAGTTCGGTGAAGATATCTTTGACACGTTCAATCTTGGTGGCTTTGAAAGCATTGGTACCGCAGAATGCGTAACCGGTGTTCATCTTTCCTTTATAGGCGCTGTATAGGGCGGCAATGATGCAATAAGGACTGTTCACCATGTCGCAGGTCTTGATGCAATGGGCAGGGCAGACACGGGGTTGCTTCTCGCCGTTTTTCACTTTCGTCAAAAAGTCGTTGTGGATGGCACGACCGGGCATGCCCACAGGGCTCTTGATTATTTCAATGTCTTTTTCCTCCGCAGTGATGTAGGTTTGCTTGAAGGTGTCCGAAGCATCGCATTCTTCCGTCGTTACGAAGCGGGTACCCATCTGGACACCCGACGCGCCGAGTGCCATGATTTTGTACATGTCCTCGCCGGTGTAGATGCCACCGCCTGCTATGACAGGAATGGATACGTTGTAGGTTTCTTCAAAGCCGCGCACGGTTTCCACCACTTGAGGAATGAGTTGTTCGATGGCGAAATTCTCGTCTTCGATCTGATCGTTCTTAAAGCCAAGGTGACCACCAGCTTTCGGGCCTTCAACAACGATGGCGTCCGGCAGGTAGTTGTAGTTTGCCTTCCATTTCTCAATGATGATTTTGGCGGCGCGGCTGGACGATACGATGGGTATCAGTTTTGTCTTGTCGCCTTTTTGGAGAAAGGAAGGGAGATCCAGAGGCATTCCTGCTCCGGATATGATGATGTCCGCTTTTTCCTTGATGGCGGTACGTACCATGTCTGCATAGTTGGTCATGGCTACCATGATGTTGACGCCAATAACGCCTTTCTTGGATTTTTCGCGGGCAAGACGGAGCTCTTCCTTGAGCCCCAGGATGCTGGCTTTGAAGTAGTCGGGTGAGAGCTTCTTATAAAGCAAGCCCAGACCGGCGCTTGAAATAACACCGACACCACCTTCATTGGCAACTGCTGATGCGAGTCCGGAGAGCGAGATACCAACGCCCATGCCCCCTTGAATGACAGGGACTGCGATGGTCAGGTTTCCGATTTTTAATTTCTTCATTTTCTATTTGGTTTTATAAAAACGAAACCCATTCATACGTGCTGTATGATTCTGTCGTTCATGTTTGGGTTTCATAGTTTCTCTCAAAATGTGTGCCGAGCTGCCATTTCTTCGGGCTTACCAGCTGCAATGATTGCGGCATGTTTGGCAACTTCACCTTCCGTATATTGAACGAAGATTTCGGCGGAATTGCGGAACATGCTGTCACGGCTGGCATCGTTGATCAACAAGTGACTCATGATGATGTATCCAGCCATTTCGACCATGCGACGTGCTTGGTAGTCAATGTATTCGGTGTTTTTATGTTCAAGTACTTCAGCAACGGATGCTTCGTAGGTGTCGGCCAGCCCTTTCAGGGTTTCACGTAAGCCTTCGAGTTCGGGCGAGGTGAGTTCCTGTTCGTGCTGACGCATCATGTTCAGGTAGGTCCCTGTCGTAACGTGACGGATGGCAGCAACCACTTGCAATTGCGTGGTTCCTTCGTAGATGGAAGTAATGCGGGCGTCGCGGTATACCCGTTCGCAGGCATAATCTTTCATGAAACCGGAACCTCCGTGAATCTGGATGGAGTCGTAAGCGTTCTGGTTGCAGAATTCGCTGGCCAGCCCTTTAACAATAGGCGTACAGGCATCAGCGAGCTTCTGGTATCTTTTCATTTCTTCGCGTTCGGTTGGTTCGAGTTTCCGATCTTCTGAAATCTGACCCCAAGTCTTGTAGATGTCTACAAAGCGGGAGGTTTCATAAAGCAAGGTGCGGGAAGCGTCGAGCTTGGCTTTCATCAGTCCCAGCATCTGATAGATAGCAGGGAATTCAATGATGGCCTTGCCGAATTGTTTGCGTTCTTTGGCATATTCCAAAGCCTGGTTGCAGGCAGCCTGACTCAGGCCGACCGATTGAGCGGCGATACCCAAGCGGGCACCGTTCATGAGGGACATCACGTATTTGATCAAACCCATCTTGCGGTCGCCGCAAAGTTCGGATTTGGCGTTTTTGAACACCAGTTCGCAGGTGGGAGATCCTTTGATACCCATTTTGTTTTCGATGCGGCGTACGCTTACGCCACCGTTATTTTTGTCGTAGAGGAACATGGAGAGGCCACGTCCGTCTTTGGTATGCTCTTCAGAACGGGCCAGAACCAGAGCAATGTCGCCGTCACCATTGGTGATGAAGCGTTTCACGCCGTTCAGGTACCAGAAACCGTCAGCTTCGTTGTAGGTGGCTTTCAACATGACTGCCTGCAAGTCGGAACCGGCGTCCGGTTCTGTCAAGTCCATGGCCATGGTTTCACCGTGGCTCACGCGGGTCAGGAAGCGTTCTTTCTGATCTTCGTTTGCAAATTCGTGGATGGTTTCGGCGCAGTCCTGCAGACCCCAGATGTTGGTAAAGCCTGCGTCAACGGCGCTGACCATATCGGCACACATGATGTAGGGCACGATGGGGAAATTCAACCCGTCGTATTTGCGCGGTAGGGTGATGCCCATCAGACCACCCTTGATCAGGGCGTCCAGGTTTTCGGAAGTGCCTTTGGCGTAGATGACGTGTCCGTCAACGACAGAGGGGCCTTCGTGGTCTATGTCTTCAGCGTTCGGGCCAATGATGTCGGTGCAAATCTGACCAGTCATTTCCAGTACTTTCTCGTAGCTGTCCATCGCATCCTCAAAGTCCTGAGGAGCGTAATCGAACTGGTCTTTTTCAATAAAGTTCCGTTCCTTCAAGTCCACGATGTGTTTCATCAGCGGATGGTTCAGGTGAAACCGCAATTCGGGGGTGTCGGTATATAGGTTGGCCATCTTATTTCGAGTTATTCTTGTAATACTTAATCATTTTCGGAATCACTGTTGCAACGTCACCGTTGATCACATAGTCGGCAATGGTGTTGATGGGCGCATCCGGATCGTTGTTGATGGAAATGATCATGGCGCTTTCCTGCATGCCTGCGATGTGCTGGATTTGTCCGCTGATACCGCAAGCGATGTACAGTTTCGGACGAACGGTGGTGCCGGTCTGACCAACCTGGCGGGCGTGTTCGGCAAAGCCTGCATCAACGGCCGCGCGGGAAGCACCCACTTCAGCACCGATGGTGTTGGCCAGTTCGAACAGCATATCAAAACCTTCCTTGGAACCTACGCCGTATCCACCGCTTACGAGGATGGGTGAATTCTTGATGTTGATTTTGGATTTTTCGATGTGGCGCTCAATGATGCTGATGGCAAAATCGGATTCAGCAACGTAATCAGCTACTTTGAGGTTGTTGATGACACCTTTATAATTGGGGTCCAGTATTTCTTTCTTCATCACACCCTCCCGGACGGTAGCCATCTGCGGACGGCAATCGGGGTTGATGATCCAGGCTACGATGTTGCCACCGAAAGCCGGACGAATCTGATACAGCAGGTTTTCGTAAACCTTACCTTGCTTTTTGTCTTCGTGGGGGCCGATTTCCAAAGCGGTGCAGTCAGCAGTCAAGCCACTGTGCAGAGCGGAAGAAACGCGGGGACCCAAATCGCGACCGACGCTGGTGGCACCCATTAGGGCAATCTGCGGCTTTTCAGCGGCAAAAAGTTTGATAAGGATAGCTGCGTGGGGCAGGGTGGTGTATGGATCAAGGCGCTTGTCGTCTGCAATGTGCAGCACATCAACACCATAAGGGAAAACTTGTTTTTCGATGCCGGCTAGGTTGGAACCGATAACAACGGCTTCCATCTGACATTTCAATTCATTGGCCAGCGAACGGCCCTTCGTGAGCAGCTCGAGGCTCACATCTCCGATGATACCATCTTCGATTTCGCAGTATACAAATAAGTTGTTCATAGTGTTATCCGATGGTATGGTTGCTAATGAGTTCCTGAATCAAGCCTTCGATTTCCGTGTCGGAATCGGTAAAAGTCTTGCTTTCCTTTGCCTGAAAGACTACGCTCTCAATTCTTTTCACTTTGGTGGGAGAACCGCTCAGTCCGAGTTCTTCCGGTACGGCAACGATATCGTTGACACTCCATTCGCCAATTTGCAGGAATTCGCGGCTGGAGTACAATTTGGTGTAATCTTCGTCAGCGGCCTGCAGTTCATTGGGTATGCGGGCGTATTTGTATTTCATCAGGAGTCTGGCATTGCGTGGGCGGCAATCCGGGGCGGAACCGTTGACGGTAACGACCATGGGAAGCGGGCCTTCAAGTATTTCCACACCTTTTTCGATGCGGCGCTTCACGCGTACTTTATTTTTGCTGATAAGTTGAATGTCTTCGGCGTAGGTAATCTGATTCATACCGAGTTTTTCTCCTACCTGAGGACCCACCTGTGCGGTGTCACCATCGATGGCTTGACGACCGCAGATGATCAGATCGATCTTGTCCATCTTGCGGATGGCACAACTCAAAGCATAGGAAGTAGCTAGAGTGTCTGAACCAGCAAAGGCGCGGTCGCTCAGAACATAACCACGGTCGGCTCCCCTGTATAGGGACTCACGGATAATTTCGGCAGCGCGGAACGGACCCATCGTCAGGACGGTCACGGTGGTGCCCGGATTTTTGTCTTTCAAGCGCAGTGCTTGCTCCAAAGCATTGAGGTCTTCGGGATTGAAAATGGCAGCAAGTGCGGCACGGTTGACGGTTCCTTCGGGCGTCATGGCATCTTTGCCTACATTGCGCGTGTCGGGAACTTGTTTGGCCAGTACCAGAATGTTCAGACTCATATATGAATGATTTAGGTGTTTTGCATGCCGTTTCATTTGGAAAAACGGCGCGACAAAGGTAATAATACCCTTGGATATATTGCACATTCATAGGCGAAATGAGCAAAAAAACACTAAATAAATGAAAATTACTGGAGTCGGTAGCGAAGACCTAGCGACAAATTGAAATTGAACGGTTCTTCGGTGCGGTTCGAGACGGGTTGATCGGAAGGAATGTACCAGGCAACACCGGGTTCCAAGTAGAGCAGGAAGTTGGTGCTCAGGTTGTAACTGACCCCGAACTGGCCGGTCAGACTGGTTTGGAGCCCTTCGATGTCTTGAGTGCCTTTCCATGTTCCTTCTCCCTCAACGGTGGAGGTCTGAACCCCGACAAGGCCTTTTTCAATAGTGCCCCCAATAGCGGAATACACCACGAAATCACCATGTTTAACCAGGTTGACAGCTATTTTGACAGGTATGCCCAAATAATGCAGTTCCTGCTTTAAATCGAAGGTGTTGCCGGTGATGTGGTTGGAAAGGTAGGTATACTGAAGTCCCGTAATCAGGTTCAGGTTGCGGATGATCGGAATGGAAACTGTCAGACCAAAATTGATGGGTAAGGAATAGTTGGTTTCGCAGTTGTCAAGCATATATGGTTCAATATTTCCTTGCTTTTCCCAAATATTTGGTATTTCTGTGCTAGATCTTAGCATCGATACCGACGCACCCTCCAAACTTGCATACCCGTCTGAAGCACTATTGGCAACCGATTGCAAGGCAAATCCCCCGCCTGATTTGGAATTGACCACGGACAGCAGTCGATTGGCGCTGTTCATTCCAACTCCAAAGGTCATTTTATCAGGTTTTGAACGGGCTTTACGGATCCGTGCTGCTGCGTACGCTTCTTCAACGGAACGGGATTGTTTTAATGTCAGGCCGGATGAACGGGAGGGTTTGATTTTCGACATCGTTTCATCTTTTGTGGTATCCCTCAAGATGCTTTCTTCCGTTTCAGAATTCGCAGCCATGGATGCAAGAATGGACGTATTCTTCGGTTCCAAAGCCAGTAGCTTGATCTTGGAAGGCGTTGCAAGCATTTGGGCCTTAAGTTTTGGCAAAACGGTACCGTGCGTTCTGATTACCCGTTTTGAAGGAGATTGCACCTGTTCCGTTGCAGGAACCTTGCTAAGATTTTCAACTTGGTTTACGAGTTTATTGGGTAACAAGAAGAAAAGAGCCAGGCAGGCAGCTGCCACTCCAGCAATGCTCCACCAAGGGAACAAATGGATTTTTGGTGTCTGAACGGGTTTGCCAAGGGTCTCACCGGCGAAAAGATGGTCGAAATCAGGCGCTTGGGCAGTGTGATTGGCAAGTTTGGAGCTGAGGATGGTACTCATAGCATCGATTCCAAGGGCATCGCTTCCAAGGGTCTCGTTCCCAAAGAGCGCGTCAAAATCGGGGGCCTGAACATCAGCGTTCGCCAGCGTTTTCCGAATTTTCTCGTATGAATCGTATTCCTGCATCTTACTTTTTCGTTTATTCTAAACAGTCGTTTTTCGTGACTCGGCATAGTCGAAGCAAGCTACGTCTCTACGCTCGCTACTCAAAACGTTCATTTGACCTTTGCCAACATGTTTTGTAACATTTGCCTGGCGCGGGTGAGGTAAACCCTCGAAGAACTTTCCGTGATGTTCATGACTTCGGCAATTTCTCTGTGAGAATAGCCTTCCACCACAAACAGGTTGAAAGTGATCCGATAGGTGTCGGGAAGTTTCTGAATGATGCTGATTAGTTCATTTGCCTGCATCCGTTCCATAATCCCGATTTCATCGTTTGAGAGCGTGAAGGCTTCTTCCACATCGAGGTGGTAGCCTTCATCAGTCTGTTTCCGTAAAAATTCCAACGCGGTGTTGACCATGATCCGCCTGATCCAGCCTTCAAAAGAGCCGTTGCCCTTGAAGCTTCCCAAATGGACATAAACCTTGAGGAAGCCGTCGTGCAAAAGGTCTTTTGCCGTTTCCCTGTCTTTGCAATACCTAAGACAAACAGCCATCATCTTGCCGGAATAGGTCTCGTATAGCCTCTTTTGGGCCACACGGTCACCTTGTAGGCAGTCTGATATGAGCTGTTGTTCCAGGTAATCAGATTCAGGCATAGTGCGTTAGTAAAATTATAGATGGATTTTTACGTCAGATGCTACAAAGTAACAAAAAAATAACAGGACATAAAAAAAAAGCAGCCTGGAATCACTTCCCGACTGCCCGTGTTTCGACATAATGTCTCAACTCTACCTTGAAAATATTTTATTGTCTAAATCGTTTCACTTAAAATCAATTCGTTTATTGGCCACCGCCGCCACCTTGTCCACTCATGCGTGCTGCACGCTGAGCTTCTCTTTCTTTCAGATATGCGTCGTATTTAACTTTCTGGGCGTCGGTCATGACTGCTTTCACTTCAATGGCTTGTGCAGCACTTTGTTCCTGTCTGGCTTTCATCATGGCATCACGATCCATGGTGGCACCGGAGGCTCTCATTTCAGCAAAACGGATGGAATCTTTGGCTGCATACTTCAGATTGATTTCCAAAACTTTGGCAGCCTGTTCGGGGGTCAATACCACTGCTTTGACAATGTTTTCTGTTTCTGTTTTTGCACGTTCGGAAGATGATCTGCGGTTTCCCTGTCCCTGGGCCATTATGGAGGTGCTTAACACCAAAAGAGCGGCAGCGGCGATAGTTTTGAGTAATTTCATGTTTTTCAAATTTTGATGTAGGTTTATGAATCAAAAATATACGTTTAGAATAATCAAACTCAAAATGGTTTAATGTTTATCGGTAAAAGACGAAAAAAATGTTTTGAATGTACTTAATAACGTTCGTTTGAGCAATTGTAACACAAATCTCCATCGCGAAGTTCATTTAAGAGTACGGCATGCTAGCCGTACGAATTGTTACGTGGCGGAAAGCAGATTTAACATTTCTTAGTCCACGCCTTCATTTTTCAGGATACTGACTGGAACGAACTCTAGGTAATCGAGCATAAACTGTACATCTCCACCAGAAGAACCAGTATTTTGAATGCGGAGTGTATGTTTGCCTGGTCCCGCAAAAGTGAACGTGCCTACAATCTTACGCAGCGATTTTATGCTTGTCCTTGCAGTTTTGGTCACATCATAATATAAGGGTATGGTGCACTTGTAACTGGAGGGACCCTTCATGTATCCTCTCGTACGAAGCAGGCTGTCGTTGGCAAAACCATTTGGATCATTGACTTTAGAACCGGGCAATTCCCAACCAATTAATGGATCATTGGCTAAAAGGTAGAACTTGACTGGAGGACCACATGTTACACCATCAAAGTACATCTGATCAAGTCCTCGCCATGAAGTCGGTTGGTAACCGAAACGAACTTCGTATGTTCCAGCAGGTATTGGGAGTGTTGTGACGGTAAAATCATATTTGCCTTCCACATAAAATTCATCACCTTCATAAGCTTCATAGATACCATTGGCTCCAAGGTAAGACATACGTGTTGCAGAAGTAAAGCTCATATTGTCACAATACCCGGGGGGAATGATGTATCGGTGCGCTTTCCCAACTACATTCTCGGCTTTGGGATTATCCCCACGCATGTTGTTGGACGCAAACTCCTTGAAAAAAGAAGCCACATCCATTCGAAGTCGGATCGACGATAGATATTCGTAGACTTTTCGTGAAAAAACCAGTGGCTTGTCAACGCCAAATGCGAACCCATTGTAGCCAAAAAGTGTTGCGCCCGTAAAACGAACGGCTGCATTCAGGTCATTGGCATCATAGCTGTTCAGTAAATTGGTTTGTGCTGGTGTGCGTGCTTTCTTGACCTGTAGCAGTGAATTATTCAATAACGGACCTTTGTATTCATCCAGATTGAACGTCTTGATTTGATTTGGAATGTCGAAATCATTGATGAAACGACTGAGAAACAATTTGCTGTCTAGAATATGGTAGGCTATATAGCGGTTCAGATAATTATTTGGGGCTTTGCGGTCGGTAATACCTTCACCATCTGAATACATTCCCTGATAAGCTGTAGAATACCAATATTTTGCCAATAATTCCAAGTCGTTCAGGTTGCTTATGCCGTTCGGACATAGTGGGCATGCTTTGTAATTAGTCAGCGTCGAGTCGCTTTCCATCAACAGTGTGTAACTAAACCAGCGTTTCTGAGGGATTTCTTCCTCGATGTTGTAGGTTCTAATCGCCCAAGGGCAATCTCGGTAATCGTAGGCTGTGTCTTGTTTCGGCGTGTTGTTGATCAAATCAGCATAACCGGTTTCCGATAACGCTTGATTGAAGAGGGAGAACCGTTTGTCCTTAGCTAGACGTTCGACCAAACCTGGATTGAACGAATTGATGAACGATAGGCTGTCAATGTCCGAAAGTGCATGTCTGAAGTCGATGGAACCCTTTTTCATGACATAGAGGGTGTCTTGCGCCTGCAAACCGGTCAAAAAACCTGCAAATAAGCAGAAGATCAGGAAGTAAGTCCGTTTCATGGTTCGATTATTCTACAGGTTCGAAGAGGATGCAATCGGTTCGTATTTCACGGCTAAGGGTGGCCGATTCAGTCGTTTTGGCAGCGTTTTCAATTCTTAGTTTTGGTGACAGGCTTAGGCTATAGTTTATTAGGGGATCCAATAGATTATAGACGAAGTTTTGTAGAATCAACACTTTGGTCATCGTTTTCGGATTGGTTACTATATTAGACAACATCAGTTTATTGGAAACGATAACTCCCGCCGTGTCCGGGTATGTCAGGTAGAAGTTTACCTTGTAGGGCGTCTGTAAGGTGGTATCTTCCGCATAAGCGGGGACGAATTGGGCATAGATGTTGTATTTGCCAGGAAGTAGATTGGTAATGTTGTAAGTGGCATAGACTTTCATCAAAGAATTCGAAGTCAGTGGAAAGCAATAATTGTAAGCATTGTTAGAAATGGAGAATGCTGTATTGCCAGACAATGTCCTCTTTGAGATTAGACAATTCGCCGATGTGCGGTTGATTGAATCCTCAGCTTCTAAACAAATCCCATTCAGAAGTGTAAGTGGAATGTTCAATTTGCTGATGGCATAACAATTTCCGTTTGAAAGTGTGGTTAGCAGCATTGCATCACCGAAACATTCCGCCATGTTATTGATTTTGATATATTGCGTGGTGTACATCGAATCCTGAAGTGGTACTTGATCTGGATTTAGAATGAACAGATGTTTGATCATGTAAAGTTTAGCATTGGTGCGCTGTTGTGTCCGTAGCTTTTGATTGGTTGTAGGGGGATAGATGCTCATCAGGCTGTCAAAGGCAGCTTTCCATGCCTGGTTACTCGGAATCAAAACGGTAAAATTGAACCCCTCCCAATTTAATGACGCATTAAGCGATTTCAACAAGTCGTTGGTTACTACGGTGTCCATAGAGATTGGATCGTACGTTTTCTTATTGTATGAAAAAAGGAAGGTGCGCATGGAGTCGACGTTCCCTGTCGAATACAAGTATTCCCACAGGTTGTTCCGATAGGATGCATAACCGTTAAGAAGATGGATGATGCTTGTAGATACGTGAATGTTGGATTGAATGACCAGATTGCCATCCAGGTAGATTTGACTGTTCGCTTTAGTAACCTGAATGTACTTATGGCTCAACATAAGGTAGTTGAATGGGTAATACCGATTGGTGTCAATGGTAACTGCACGATCATATAAATGATTCTCCACCAGTTTCCTGACCAAATCCCCATCACTCAAGTCAACCCTTGCAAAGCTCGCATTGACCGGTGCCCAGATGGTTTTGTCGTTCAATTGGTCCTTGTAGCCGGTTTGCTCCAGCATATCAGCAAAAATGCTTAATTCGGGGTAGGAACGAATTTTCTGGTAAACGGCGTCCGATTCTTTCCAGTCCCAGTATTCAGGTAAGTGAAATGTCACGCTGTCGATCTGATTTGCTTGTGAACGGTAGATGATTTGCCCGTTCCGATAGATGTACAAGCTATCTTGGGCTGCAACGAATAGTATGGAAATAAAAAGAAAACATCCGGTAAGGAGCATTCTTTTAAGGTCTGTTTTTCTAACATTCATGGTATAATCGGTCGTAAAAAAGATTATCCGTAAAAATACAAATTTCTACGGATAACCAATTTATTAAACCGAAATTAAGTATTCGGTCAGAAAAAATTATTTTAAAAGTCCGTATAACAACGTATTAACTGCCTCTTTTGTGCTCGGAGCCTTGGTGAGGCATTCCACGAAGCGGCTGCCGATGATGGCGCCGGAGGCGTTGCTGAAAGCGGCATCGAGGGTGGCTTTATTGGAGATGCCGAAACCGATGAGGCGGGGGTTCTTCAGACCCATGGCGTTGATGCGGCGGAAGTAGGCTTGCTTGCTGTCGTTGAAGCTGGATTGCGCACCGGTGGTGGAGGCGGAGGACACCATATAGATGAAGCTGCTAGTGTGCTCGTCGATGGCGCGGATGCGTTCGTCAGAAGTGTCGGGGGTGATGAGCAGCACCATCGCCAGGCCGTAACGGTCCATCATGGGTTTGAATTCCTCCAGGTAGTCGCTCATGGGCAGGTCGGGCAGGATGACACCGTCCACACCGGCTTTCTGACAGTCGCGACAGAAAGCTTCAAGGCCGTACTGCATCACAACGTTGAGGTAGCCCATGAGCAACACGGGCATGGTGATTTCAGGACGCATGCCTTCTAATTGGCTGAAAATCTTTTTCAGGGTCATGCCGTTTTTCAAAGCCGCATTGCCACTGGCCTGAATCACGGGGCCATCGGCCATGGGGTCGGAAAATGGGATGCCCACTTCGACCATGTTGACGCCCTGCGACTGAAGCTCGCGCATGATGGGCAGCGTGTCTTCCAGGTTGGGGTAGCCGGCGGTGAAGTAGATGGAAAGAATGTCTTTGGGCTTCGTTGAGAAGAGCTGATTGATACGGTTCTGCATGTTATTTAAATGCTTGGATGAACGTTTTTAAAAGTTCGGCGTCTTTGTGGGCGGGGCGGGTTTCAAATTTGCTGTTCACGTCGATGCCTGTGAGTTTGGGATGGTTGAACGCTTTGATCCGCTCCACATCGTCCAAGCCAATGCCACCACTCAGGAAGAAGGGTGTTTCGCCTTTGTAATTTTTAAGAATTTCCCAGTTGAATTGTTTGCCGGAACCGCCGGGCAGGTTGCTTTTGGTGTCGAACAGGAAATAATCGCAGGTGCCTTCGTATTCGTTGGTGGCTTCCAGATCGGCGGGTTCAGCCAACGAAAAAGCTTTCATGACATGCAATCCCATGGCTTTAAGTTCTGCACAAGTTTGGGGTGTTTCACGGCCGTGAAGCTGAATGTGGGTGAAACCGTATTTGTCGCGAATGTGCAGCACGTAAGCTACGGACGGGTTCACAAAGACAGCCACCGGTTCGATGCCTTGCGCTTTGAGGCGCTGTGCCACGTAAAAAACCATCATCTCGACGAAGCGGGAGGATTTGAAATAGAAGATGAAGCCCATATAGTCGGGATTCAGAGCGGCCACTTCTGAGATGTTGCTCGGTTCGCGCATGCCGCAGACTTTCAGTTTGAGGTTACCGTTGATCATTGTAATTTTCGAATAAAGGCCGACAACGCCGCACCCGGATCGTCGTTTTTCATAAAGTTTTCGCCCATGAGGAAACCCTTGTAACCTGCCTCCCGTAGGCTTTTTACGGTGGCAGGGTCGCTCAGGCCGCTTTCCGAAATCCGTATGAATTCGGAAGGAATTTTGTTGGCCAGGTCGAAGGAAACCTGCACGTCGGTTGCAAAGGTACTCAGATTTCGGTTGTTCACACCTACCATGTCCGTAAAACGGCTGATGTATTCGAGTTCGGCTTCGTTGTGGACTTCCAACAGGACTTCCATGCCGAGGTCGTGCGCTAATTCGCCCATGTCGTAGGCTTCGTCCAAGGTGAGGGCGGAAGCGATGAGTAGGATGACGTCTGCGCCGAGGACTTTGGATTCATAAATCTGATACGGATCGATCATGAAATCCTTGCGGAGCATGGGGCAATCCAGTACTTGGCGGGCATTTCTGAAGTCGCCGACGGTGCCTCCAAAGTATAGTTCGTCAGTCAGCACGGAAACGCCAGTGCAACCACCTGCCTGATAGGCACTGACTACGGATACTACGTCGGCTCCAGGATGAATGAAGCCTTTGGAAGGCGATTTTCGTTTGAATTCGGAGATGATGCCGGTTTGCGAGGTCTCCAGCGCTTTTTTAAGGGAAAGTCCTTTCGGCATTCCTGTCGCCATACTTTTCAGATGGTCGAACGGAACGGCCTCACGACGAGAAGACACTTCCAGCCGTTTGTCCGCTACGATTTTATCGAGAATGGTCATTTTATTCAAGCGTTTAATTCGATGAATTTTCGGAAGCTTTTCAGAGCTTTGCCGCTTTCCAACGATTCGCGGGCAATGGCCACGGCGTCGGCGAAACTCAATGACGGTTCAATAACCTGAATGGCAACGGCAGAATTCGCCAAAACTACGTTTTTCTGTGCGTCCGTGCACGTGTTGTTCAGGACGTTGTCGAACAGTTCAGAAGCTTTTTCAACGGTTTCACCACCGAAGAGCTCTTCCGGTTTTACGGTCTGGAAGCCCAAATCGGCAGGTTTAACCACTTCCTCGCCCGTGTTGCGGACTATCTTCATATCGCCGGTCAGGGAAAGTTCGTCGTAGCCGTCCAGACTGTGGATGATGGCGAAATCGACACCGGTTTGCTGGTAGGTGTATTCGTAAAGTCGGGCCATTTTTAGGTTGTACACGCCCAAGCATTGGCGGCGTGGTTTCACAGGGCTCACGAGCGGGCCCATGAGGTTGAAGAACGTGCGGACACCCAGTGCCTTACGAATGGGCGCCACCGTTTTCAGCGCAGCATTGAACAGCGGTGCATGCAAATAAGCCAAATTACTTTCCTCGATGGAACGCTTCAACTTGTCCACATCGGTGGTGAACTTTACACCATGTTGTTCCATCGCATTGGAGGAACCCGATACCGAAGTTGCACCGTAGTTCCCGTGTTTGGCCACTTTGTAACCTGCTCCGGCCAGCACGATGCAACTGATAGTAGAGATATTGAAGGTATTCTTGGCATCACCGCCCGTGCCCACGATGTCAATGGGATCGTAGTCGGAAAGGTCCACGCGGTGGCACATGTCCAGCAACGCTTTCTGGAAGCCAGCCAGTTCGTCCACGGTAATGCTGCGCATGAGGAAAACGCTCATGAAAGCGGCTATTTGATATTCATTGTACTTGCCCGAACCGATGTTCAGCATGATTTCTGCGGCTTCCTCGGAGGAAAGGAATTTGTGTTCGAACAGATGGTTAAGTATTTGTTTCATAGGAGGATCCAGTTTTTTAGAATGTCTTTGCCAAGGGGCGTCAATACGGATTCGGGGTGGAATTGGACGCCGTGGAGCATAAATTCCTTGTGTTGAATGGCCATGATCTGGCCTTCATCGTCCACGGCGGTGACTTTGATGCAGTCGGGCAAATGTAGGGGACTGACAGACCAGGAGTGATAGCGACCCACGTCAAAGCGTTCGGGCAGACCTTTAAATAAAGGGTCGTTGGCAATGACCTTAATGCTTTCGGAAAGTCCATGGTGGACGTCGGTCAGGTTAAACAATGTGGCGCCAAAGGCTTCACACAGGGCCTGATGGCCAAGGCACACGCCCAAAATGCTTTTTGTCGGGGCATACATGCGGATCAGATCCAGCAGCAGGCCAGCTTCAGAAGGAATGCCAGGGCCTGGGGAAAGCACGATCTTGTCGTATTTTATGGCATCTTCCAGGCGCAGTTTGTCGTTCCGCACAACGTCGATAGTGGCGTCGCTGATCTCACGCAGGGCGTGTACCAGGTTGTAGGTGAACGAATCGTAGTTGTCGAATACAAGTATTTTCATGGTCTTAATTTTTTAAGCGGACGGCCATATCCAGCGCTGATTTGAGGGCGGCCAGTTTGTTTTTCACTTCTTGCAGTTCGTTTTCTTCCACCGATTTGGCTACGATGCCGGCACCTGCCTGATAATATAAGGTGTTGTTCTTGCTCAGGAAAGAACGGATGGTGATGGCTTGGTTGAAGTCGCCGTTCAAGCCGATGTAACCGATGCATCCTCCGTAGAAACCGCGGGCATGGGATTCGATTTCGTCGATGAGTTCCAGCGCGCGTACTTTCGGTGCGCCAGAAAGCGTACCGGCGGGGAAGGTGTCGGCGAACAGTTTGATGACGTTGATGTCGGGTTCCAGTTCACCGCTGACGCGGGAAACCATGTGCAGCACGTGAGAGTAGTACTGGATTTCCTTGAAAATTTCCAGCTTCACGTTTTTGGAATTTCGGCTCAGGTCGTTGCGGGCCAGGTCCACCAGCATCACGTGTTCGGCGTTTTCCTTGGGGTCGCGGCGAAGATCTTCGGCCAGCTGCAAATCCTTTTCATCGTCACCTGTACGGCGGAAGGTTCCGGCGATGGGGTCGATGTAGGCTTTGTTCTTTTTGACCACCAAATGTGCTTCGGGTGAGGATCCGAAAATACGGAAGGAACCGAAGTCGAAATAGAATAAGTACGGACTTGGATTGATAGAGCGCAGAGCACGGTAAGCCTTGAAGTCGTCGCCGGCGTATTTCTGGGCATAGCGGCGGGAAAGCACGATTTGGAACGTATCGCCGCGGTAGCAATGTTTCTTGCCTTTCGAAACCATGTCCATGTACGCCTGGTCGGAAATAATGGATTGCTCTTCGCCTTCCAGCATGAAATTGTAGGAAGCGAAGTTGCGGTTGTCCAGCAGTGCCAGCACGGTTTCCATGTCGGATTCCTCCCCTTCGAACAAGTTCTCCACGATGGTGAGTTCGTTCTTGTGGTGGTTGATGCCGATGATGTATTTATACAGAATGTATTGAATATCAGGTACGTCTGAACCGTCATTCGTGGTATTCTCTACCTTTACATCTTCAAAATAACGAACAGCGTCGTAGGCGGTGAAGCCGAACAAGCCATTGAAACCCAAGCTGTTGTTATCCTCGATGACGGGAAACGACTGAATGAAGGCTTGAAAACGCTCGGGAACGTCCACTTCGGGAGTCACGATGGTTTCAACCTTGCTGCCGTCCGGATAGGTTTCAGCTATGATGCCTTTTTCGAGTTTGAACTGTGCTACCGGCTGGAAACCGATGAAGGAGAAGCTGTTTTCGCCGCCGTGGTAGTCGGAACTTTCCAACAAAGCGGAATGGGGGAAAACGTCCCTGATTTTCAAGTAAATGCCAACCGGCGTCTGCAGGTCGGCCAGCAGTTTGCGGGAAAGGGTGCGAATAGAATGGTTCATAGCGCTTATTTTTTAAAATGTTTGACGTAGGTTTCCATGTCTTTGTCGCCGCGACCGGACAGGTTGATGACGACCACATCGGTGGGTTTGAAGCACATCATGGGCAGTGCTGCGAGGGCATGGGCGCTTTCAAGCGCGGGGATGATGCCTTCCAGGACGGTGAGTTCGAAGGCGGCGGTCAGTGCTTGCTCGTCGGTGGCGGCCAGTACTTTTATTCGACCTTCTTTAGCCAGATGGGCATGAATGGGACCGACACCGGGATAATCCAGACCTGCGGAAATGGAATAGGGTTCGATGATCTGGCCGTCTTCGGTCTGCATGATGAGGGACTTGCAGCCATGTAGGATGCCGAGGCGGCCAAGCAAAATTGAAGCAGCGGTTTCAGGCGTGTCGATGCCCATGCCGGCGGCTTCGACAGCGACCAGCTTAGTGCGTTTTTCGTCCAGGAAATGGTAGAATGCACCGGCGGCATTGCTGCCACCTCCGATGCAGGCGATCACGTAATCTGGATAATCGCGTCCTTCATGTTCTTGTAATTGAGCCTTCATTTCCTTGCTGATGACGGACTGGAAGCGGGCGACCATGTCGGGATAGGGATGAGGCCCGACGGTGCTACCTATTATATAATGTGTATCCTCTGGGTTGGAGCACCAGTCGCGGATGGCTTCGTTGGTGGCGTCTTTCAACGTCATGTTGCCTGAAGTGACGGGAACAACGGTTGCTCCCAACATCTCCATCTTTTGGACATTAAGATGCTGACGTTTCACATCGGTCTCGCCCATGTAAACCACACACTCCATGTTCATTAGTGCACAGACAGTGGCGGTAGCCACGCCGTGCTGACCGGCACCGGTTTCGGCAATGATGCGGGTCTTGCCAAGTCGGCGGGCTAAAATGATCTGGCCGACAGTGTTGTTGATCTTGTGGGCTCCGGTGTGATTGAGGTCTTCGCGTTTTAGATAGACCTTGCAACCGTATTTTTCAGAAAGTCTCTTGGCCAAATACAAAGGAGTCGGCCTGCCTACATAGTCTTTCAGCAGGGCGTCCACTTCGGCCTGAAACGTAGGGTCGCCCATGATCTCGAGGTACTGTTCCCTAAGATTCTTCACGTTGTTGTACAGGATCTCGGGGATGTACGCTCCGCCGAATTCTCCGTAAAAACCGTTTTCGTTGACTTGATACATAGCGTTGTTTGTTTGAAATTTTGTATAAAAAAAGGCCTGCTGTGAGTTCAGCAGGCCTTTCGTATCTATTTTTAAATGTGCACGGGCTCTTTACCTCACCAATTTTGTTGAAGTTTACCAAGCCACCACCAATTATTGCACATCATTGTGTTCATGTTATGTATGAATATGTCGCAAAAGTAGGGATTATTTTTTATTATGCAAAAAAAAATCACGAACTAAAAGTTTGTTTTTTTGCGGAGTGTGTGTATCTTTACAAAATATAACAGGTTGCTTAACTCTAAACTAAGATACTATGAGAAACCATTCGAGTTTATTTTTTTGTGCAATTCTTGCAGGACTTGTCCTGACTGCATGTGATAAAAAAACAGAAGAATTGGCATACGCCAATCTGACAGTTGAGCAAAACAAGGAAAAAATGCAGGACGACGGTCTTGCAACCATAACTAAATTGGAGGGTATGTCCAATTTATCGGGCGTATTTGCGTTGCGCGATCTTGATAACCTAGCACTAAACTCGACTTTGGCAGGCGATCCGATTGAGATTGCGATATCCAAGATTATCGCACCCTTAACCAATATGGATAAGAATGTACTGGGTTTGACAAACCTTCGTTCAATGCAAGCGGATATTCAAAACCTTTCAGATATTTTACCTCAGATAGGTGGTGTATATACCTATAACCGTACAACAGAGGAGTTTATCAGAGTAGCGAACACAACGAAGATCGAGTTTGTGTTTCCGATCGGTTCCAGTACGACCAATAATGGGAAGCTGCTGATCGATAATCTTACAATCAGTACTGTAAGTAATGCAACTACAAATGCGGAGATGCCGAAAAGTCTCGATATAGAGCTGAGCAAGAATAGTCTCCCAATGATCAGTTTAGAGTATAGAGCCGCCTATAATAGTGTAAATGAACCAACATCCGTAAGTATGAGTATTTCCTTTGTAGAAGGTTATGACTTCAATGAAACGTTCGTACATAGCAATACGGAAGTTTCCATGGAACTAAAGTACACCTTTAATGATGAGAATATCCTGAGTAGCAAGTTCAGTACCAAAGGGAATTTCTCTACAGAAGCGTTGAATAATGAATCAAATCTGGAAGATATAGAGTGGATTAACCAGGTATTGGACAATGCCAATGCTTACGTACAATTGGGTAATCTGAAAGTAACTGGTGTGGTTGACATCAATAAAGGAATAGATGCTTACGATGCAGCCTTCCCGAACGGGGTTACCAATACAGCTGCGGATGTGGATAAAATGTGCACCATGCTTAATGCGAATGCAACACTGATTGTACTGTATGCCAAGGAAGGTACTGTAATTGCTAAATCAAAATTCTACAAACAGGAATACACCAGTTGGGAATTAAACGAAAACACTTGGGAATATAAGGAAGTCACCGGCTATGAACCCAGTTTACAATTCATTTTCAAAGATGGTTCAGCCATGGATCAAAGTTTCTTCAATCAGGGATTTGAGGACCTTCAAACCTCCTTCGAAGATATGTTGCAGTCATTTCAGACAAATTATAGTGAGTGATAGCGTAAATCCTTGAATCGCATTCTCCCATTTCTACTGTCGTATTGCTTTCCCATGTTACTTTGGGGAAGCAATACTTCATTACAGGATATCATTCCAATTTCCGACAGCATTGCCGTACGGGATACGATTCGCAGAACCCTGCGTGAAGTGAGGGTGGAAGATGAAAATCAACGAAGTTTCAGATCCACCTTTGCCGGCAGCGATTTGCTGAAAGCCGATGAGATTCGCAGTCTTCCTTCCTTTCTCGGAGAGACCGATGTTTTGCGGGCACTTCGTCTTTTACCAGGCATCCAGTCCGTGAGTGAAGGCAACAGCGGGGTCTACGTGCGGGGCGGTTCAGCCGGGCATAACCTTTTCCTGCTGGATGGAATGGAAATACTGAATCCATCCCACTTGATGGGCCTTTTTTCAGTGTTCAATCCATTGACCGTTGGGAATTTGGAAGTCTATAAAGGCAATGCACCTGTTCAATTGCAGGGACGGCTTGCTTCGACCATTCTCGTCAATTCCGTTCAGCCCGAAGCCACGAACAATGGTTTGGAGCTGAATCTGGGAACGTTGAGCAGTTCTATTTCATTGATTCGTTCCAGTGCCGATGACCGTTTTACGATGGTTCTGGGCTACCGTCGTAGCTATCTGGAAACCTTGGGTTGGATGGCTTCCCTTCTTGTCGATGACAAAAAGAATTATTTCCTCAACAACCAGTATTTCTTCGAGGATTTCAACGGTAAAATCGCTTATCGGCTGAACCCGAAAACGAAACTTGCCCTGAGTTGGTACACTGGTCAGGACCGATTCCATTTTCAGGATAATGGTCTGGGATACAATGCCACGTCCGATTGGGGAAACCAGAGTGTCCTTTTAAAGTTGGATCGCAGCCTCAATCCTAAGCTGAATTATCACACATCGCTCGGTTTTACCAGCACCCACTCCGGTCTGTCTGGCAATATGCTAGACAACAGCCTCAAATTTCTAAGTTATCTGGAACAGTACCAATGGAAGAACCTTTGGGATTACCGCCATGAGAATCATCTGTTGCAATCCGGAGCAGAGTTGTTCCTGCAGGAAGCGCTACCCCTGCGAATGTCCATGTACTACAATGCGAACAGTGTCCTGATACTTCAACGCTATTCCAATGCCGGAATGGTCTTGTTTTCGGGTGACCAATACCGCAGTCCGTCCGGAAAAACACTTTTTTACGGTGGTCTGCGTGTAACCTTGAATGCCCCGCTTGGACCGTACAGTTATGGTGAAACGCAGGTTTCGTCGGGTAAGATTGCAAAAGTATGGTGTAATGTATCACCTGTCATTTCAATTTCGCACTTTCCTCAAAGCGGGAGGTCGCTGAAAGCATCCTTGTCTATGAATGAGCAGAACGTGCATTTGGCTTCCTTGAGTTCCATCCCTTTGCCTTTTGACTTGTGGGTACCGACAACGCCACGCTTGCGTCCGGAAACGGCTGATCAGCTTACCTGCGGATATTATTCAATCGGTCACGCAATGGACTGGTCCGTGGAAGGATATGTCAAAGGCATGCACCATCAGCTACTTTTCAACGTGGTGACCGACAACACCAACAGCATGGGTTTTGAAGACCAGTTCTTCAGTGGAAAAGGGTTTGCATACGGCATTGATGCGGCGATGAAAAAGAACTGGGGCATTTATACTGCTAAGTTGCGGTATTCCTATGCCCGTTCGTTCCGTTCCTTTGAGAATATCATGGATGGTGATTGGTTCCGAGATAAATACGACCGTCCGCATGATTTCAACCTGCAAATGACTTGCACTCCCAATGCCGTTTGGGATTTTTCGCTCCTTTGGACCTATGCTTCTGGCTGCAATCTGAATTTGCCGACCGGCCGTTGGTGGATGTCTGGACTCATCATGAATGATTACGATCAGTTCAACGGATTTCGCTTGCCTGCCTATCACCGACTCGATGTTTCGGCAAATTGGCATTTGAAATCCAATTTCTTCAGAGAATCCGTTCTTAATTTTTCCATTGTGAACCTGTACAACCGATCCAATCCATATTTTGCTTACTTTCGGGTTTACATGGACGAGAATAGATACCAATTGAACGTGAAATCCTACCAGATTTCGTTGTTTCCCATCATGCCTTCCGTCAGTTGGCGGTTTAAAATTTAAGCGATGTTCAAACATGGATATTTCCTCCTGGTGCTTCTCCTGCTCTCTTGTTCAAAAATAATCGAACTGGAACAGCCGGACTACGAGTCAAAAATCGTGGTGGACGGTTTTATCGAATCGAATGGTTTCGCCAACGTGTATCTGATGCGAAGTTCCCCTTTTCTGACGCAGTACGATTCTGCATCCGTGCGGGCAACGTTCATGAATGCCGCTACGGTGACATTGACGTGTTCCAACGGTGATTCAGAGATATTAACCCTTTTTAGACAGAATGCGTTTTTCCCACCATTCGTTTATAAAAGCATTCGAATGAAAGGTCTTGCTGGTGAAAGCTATTCGCTGAAAGTTAGTTTTAGTGGTAAGATGGTGACTGCTACAACCACTATTCCGCAACCTCCGACATTGACTTCTTTTGGGATGGATCCAAGGTCCGATAGCTCCGGTTTGATCAGAATTGGAATAGAGAAAGAGACGGGTGTCACGAGCTATGCGTTCATCCAATATAGAAGTATAAAAGCGGACCAAAACTTTCATCCGGCAGGTATTCCGGTCTATCAGCTTGATGGATTGATCTATGAGGGCAGCATGTACGTGCTTCGCTGTGATGAAAATAATCTTTTTTTGGTAAACCCTTCGAAACAAGCATACTCGTTTTGGCCTAAGGCTTTGTTTTCAATCAAAGATACAGTGTTGGTTAAATTAGGATTGATCGACGCCGCATCGTATCAGATTCTGAAAAGCATTTTTGCCGATGAGGCAATCCGTAACAACCCGTTTTCTTTCAATTCAGCCGGAATTCAGAGCAATATTGTCGGTGGCATCGGTCGTTGGACAGGTATCGGTGTAGCACCGACCCAGGTGTACACGTACCTTAATTCATTCCCCGATCTTTTTTAATCTGGTCGTAAGCTGAATTCACTACCTTGAATTTGTCGTTGGCGGCCTTCTGAACGTCATCGCCGAGGTGCCCGACTTTGTCCGGATGGTGTTTGACGGCCATGCGTTTGTAGGCTTTGCGAACTTCTTCGTCGGTTGCTTGCGGGGTGATTTCAAGAATTTTGTAAGCGCTTTCGGCACTCTTTACAAACATGGCCTGGATGGATTCGTAATCGAGGGCGGAAATACCCATCCAATTTGCAATGTTTTTGATAGTCTGCACTTCGTCGGGGTGTACATGACCGTCGCTTTTGGACAAACCGAACAGGTAATGAATCAGTTGAAGGCGGGAGGCGTGATCCATATACAGTTTGATTTGCAGGCAGACTTCCCGCAAGTCGATTTCTTTCTGCAACAATTCGCGGAGCATGGCGATATAGCTTTCTGCCTTGGCTTGGCCGAATTGACGTTTGTAGAATTCTTTGACGTAATCGAGTTCGGATTTGAGAACTTGCTTGTCGGAATTCATAACCGCCGCTGAAAGGATGAGCAGGCTTACACCAAAATCTCCGGGTTGGGTTTGGGGACGTCCCATCCGTGCCTGTCCGAAGCCGCCTTGCTGGCCGGCTACCTGTTCTCCGGTAATCGCATTGTCGAACATGGAACCGACCGCAAAACCGATGATTCCTCCCATCACTCCGCCAAAGGCCCAGCCCATGACACCACCTATCCATTTGATTGCACCCATAACTATTCTAAATAAAATAAAGCCAGAAAAGTAAAAAGCTTTTCCGACTGCAAAAATAAGATTAAAAATTCAATCATCGTGTGCAATAATTTTTTCCTCAGCAGTGTAAAAATAAAAACATATTTATGTAAACAAAACATAAATTAAAATTATATTTGCAAGGTGTTAACAAATCAATAAATAACCCCTTAAAATTTTCTTATGAAAAATTTCAAACCTTTCTTATTTTGGATTGCGGTGACCGTACTGGTCGCCTGCTCCAAGGATGAATCGCTTCAGCAGCAAACGATTGATCCAACGACTTCTGTCTCTGATCCGGACATTGAATTCAAGAACAAACTGCTGACCGATTATGCGGTGGTTCTGGCAAGGGCAGTTCAGCAAAAAGAGCTGCGAACCATTATCCGAAATCAGGCAATGCGAAAATTTGACGGCGACTTTGACGTGCTTTTAAGCCATCTGGAGTCGGAACATCTGATGCAATCGGATTGTACTGTCAAAGAATTGATGAGCAGCCTGAAATCGGATTCTCGTTTGCGTAGTCTAGGATTTATAAACCAAGACAGCGATTTTTTAAAAATTTCAACCCACATTCCAAATGTGCAGGTTTCCGTGCCCGTGCATTGTGAGGAATGGGATCCGGCAAGCTTTGTTCCATTGGTGGCAGTGCTACCGTACGATTACAAAGAAAAACCCGGGAACATCATTACAGCGTACGATGCAACAGGAAAAGCCTACAAACTGAATGCAGATGAGGAACCTGGTTTTCCTGTTCTGGTCGTGGGCCGTTCGGAACGGATGGATGAACATGGAAATATGGACACCGCAGGTTATTGCACGCAAATTCCAGCCCTTCCCGGATTGAGATCCTACAATCTCTTGCCTGAATATCCGGAAAAACTCTTGCTTACGCATGGTATGGCCAAATCGCTTCTCCTGGAATGGACCGATGTGGCCAACGATACTGGATACGAAGTTTGGCGCATGTCGGGTACGGCTTTTCAGAAAGTTGCCCAAACGGTCGTAAATGACAACAATTATGTGGATGCGAACCTCACGCCCAATCAAAAATATTGGTACAAGGTGCGTTCCATAAATACAGATGGATTTTCTTCCTGGTCGCCGGTCATGGCAACGACCGCTTCAAACCGTAGTGACAATGACTGGTTGAAGATCAAGCGCATGAAATTTTCGACCAGTGCCTTGAACGCAGTGGAAGGATGGATTACGGGAGCACCTGAAATCAGGCTTCGGGTAGTTCAGGGCAGTGAAGGTGGGGCCACCAATGTGTACACTTCTGGAATACTGGAACCCAACAGGCGAAGCGACGTAAATAATGTATGGTGGAACAAGGAAGTCACCATTTTTGCCTGGTCAACCAGCGTTTACGGTACTGTTCTTACTTTCGACTGGAGGGAAGAGGATTGGTTGGAAAGTGTCGACTTCCCACTCACCGGAAGTTACGAAGACAAACAATCCGGCGGTACGGTAAAAGTAGGCGGTTCGATTCTGATTACGAATGATCCTGGGGGTGATGTCATCGGAAACACTTCCGTCATGTGGTGGCAGGAAAAGAGTCAGATTTACGACCTCTCAGGTTTTCAGTGGCAATTCACCTATTGAGTCAAACTATCGGGGGCTATCATTGACAAGGATGGCCCCCTCTTTTGTAAGACCCTCAACACTGATGACCAGCTTTTTGCAACTACCGTTGTTGTTGAATTCCACCTTGGCTTTGCCTTCAGAATCGGTGGTGATGTCCGGGTTCCAGTACAAGGTTCTGCGATGGTCAGACTCCATGATGGGAATACCAGGCCGATAGACAGGAGAATAGAATTCCCTCGATTCGGAATAGCCCTGAAAGGTTGTTTTACGGATGCCGATAGGCTCCCTTCGCTGTATGCCACCCTTGAAAAAGAAAAGCATGACAATCACTGGTTCTTTCTCCTCCAGCGGGTAGTAAAAACGGGCGATCTCACGGTCTTCCACAATCAGGACCTTTTCAATTTCATCACCCATTAATTCTTCTACCTTTCGGGTTCCGGAAAATTCGGAAGGCGTGTTGTTGAAAAGGAAGCGGACAGGTCTGCCTTTGTAACGATACTCCATGGAATCACCCTCTTTCTGAACGATGGTGAAATACTTGTTTTCTTCCTCAAGCATGTGTACGATGTCTGTCGCTTCCGAAATGCCGATGTCCCGATGTGCATCGGAAACCTTGCCCACATTGTAGCCGATGCTCGCCTTCCTGGCAGCCTGCTGTTCCATCGTGAGCGGCCTTCGAGCGGTCTTGACTACTTCTTTGAGAGTGTATTCTTTGTATCCCTCCGGATTTGTGGGAGTCGTTTCCGTGGTGTATGTGATTTCTCCAAGCAGTAAAGCCGTGGAATCAGGGATGGGTTCTGGCGTTTTCAAGCTGTTGTCAATCCAGATTTCATTATCGAAACCGGTGTAACTTCTCGGCTCGGGCGTGAATGCCCGGTTCAGAAGGATGCGGTATTCTTTTCGCTTCTCTTCAAGCTTGGACTGCAAATTAAGGTCCCAGGTGCCATACATATCGACCAGGAAGTTGAAATCCCCGTTTTCATCTGTCTTGCATTCACCTTTATAAGACTGGTCTCCTTTGAGCATCCAAAAGATAACACCAATGTCTTTCTTTTCTTTCTTCGCAAATAGGGAAAGTATCTTGCCGTCAATCAGTATACCTTCTTCGATGGGTTGTTTGGCCGAGAACGGTTCGAGGCCTTCCATCCGTTTCCAGGAGTAGCGTCGCCATCCTTGGGTCATCATCAGCAAGTCAAGTCCCAGTAGCCGTTCGGTGATCGATTCTGCGAAATACCAGCTAGGATTCTCAATATAACCCTTTAGGTCGGAAGAAAGGAGCAAGTTGGTGGCAATGTTTCCGTTGTCGGAATTCCCGAAATCGCTGTTCGCTCCATCACGAACGGCTAGGGAGAGTTGCCCGCCTGCGTTGTTCCCGTCTGCATTTTGAGCACGAATTTCAAGGGTGATTTTCTCGTAAGGCTTATAGGCGTTCTTGTCGGTTTGCACCGAGAGGGTGGTTTTGGAGGTTGACTGAACGAAAACAAGCCGCTCACTTCGAATGCGTCCTTCTGCATCGTACAGGGTAAACTGGCAAACGCCTGAAGGTAAATTGGTTTTTTTATAGGAGAACAAGGCGCCTTCATCCTTGATGGTCAGCATCCTGAAATCAAGGATCTGACCTCTACAGGTCAGTACCATCGCCATGGAATCCGATTCAGGCATTCCCGGACTTTTTTGAATCATGACCCGCATGCTTTTTTCCGAAAGGTTGAAAACCGTCATGTTGTAACCCGAGGGTTCGGCATCCGGCAAGTCAAATTTGGATTCCTTTCCGTTATAAAGCACTTTGGCAATGTATTTTTTTCCATCGGAATTTAGGGGGAAGGCTCCCATTCCATCGTGTTGGGTATTGAAGCTAACGATTTCTTCCCCCTTTAAATTATAGACAGTTCCTGTCACCTCGATGCTTTTTCCCTGCTTGTCCGTTGCCTTGAATGCCACTTTGGAATCCATACCCACTAGTAGACTACCGCCTTCGGGATAAAAAGAAACATTGATTTTGTCACGTTTGGGGGCCTTTTCCCGCATCATGGGTATCGTGAATTTGCGGTAGGTCATGTTTCGTTCCTTATAATTCCCATCGACCTCAGGTACATCGAAAACAGGGAAAATCCGGGAGAAAATCACTTCAGTACCAAAGTTCATCATGCAGCGCGTATATGCCCGTACCTCATAAAATCCTGCTTTCAGGGAGTCAGGAAGCAGAAATTCGCCACGACAGACACCGTTTTCGATTTTCAATTTCTTATTCTCCACCACGTACCCTTCTGGCGTCAACAAATCGACGTAAAGCGTTTTGCTCATGTCGGTGATCGCATTGTTTTCGGCTTTCACGACATAGGCTTTGAACCAGATGGTTTCACCAAGGAAATAGCCGGTGTTGTCAAAATGCAGATAGGCTTTTTCCTGGGTATATTCGTGATTGAAACGGTTTGCATTTTTAGCGAATGCAATCAACCTGCCGGAGACGGTGGTGCTGTCCTGGGCAGAAATCCCGGTAGCCATTATTATGAAAAAAAGCAACAGACGTTTCATGGAGAAGGTATTGTAGATAAGGAGCCCGAAAGTACGAATTGTCTGAATGAATCCCAAGGAAAAACGTTGAAAAGCATTTTTGACAGCGGAATTTATCAGAAGCAAGTTTGCGCCAGACTTTCAGCACATCGTTCACCGTCAATGGCTGCGCTCACGATACCTCCTGCATAACCTGCCCCTTCGCCGCATGGGAAAAGACCTTCGGTTTCCAAGTGCATCAACCGTTCCGGGTCGCGGGGAATGCGCACGGGAGACGACGTCCGGGTTTCCACACCAAGCATGAGTGCCTCATTTATCAAGAAGCCGTTGTGGCTTTTTCCAAACAGTCGGAAACCTTCCTGCAGTCGGCTCGAAATACCTTGCGGCAACCATTCATGCAGGGCTGAACTTACCACGCCCGGTGCGTAGGAGGAGTCGGGCAGGGTGGAGGATACCTTTCCTGAAGTGAAATCCACCATGCGTTGAACAGGAGCCGTTTGGTTAAAACCTCCTTGCTGAAAGCTGCATCGTTCCAAATGTTCCTGAAAATGCATGAGTAGGAGCTCGGGTGTGGTTCTGGCGGTAGCCTGCAATGCTTCAGAAATGCCCATCGGACCTTCAGTGCCGAAACCAAAAGGATTCATAGACTTACCCGAGAAATCGAGGTCTTCTGTGTGAAATTCCACAACCAACCCGGCGTTGGCCCAGCGAGAGCCGCGGTTGGAGGATGACATACCGTTCACCACGACCTGTTCGGGTCCGCTGGCGGCAGGCACTACCACGCCGCCCGGGCACATGCAGAAGGAATAGACGCCACGGCCCTTCACTTGCGTTACTAGGCTGTATTCGGCTGCTGGCAAAAAATCACCTCGTCCTTTCGGGTCGTGGTACTGGATTTGATCGATCAACAGTTGCGGATGCTCCAGACGCACCCCCATTGCCAGTGATTTGGCTTCCTGACGAATGCCTTTCCGTTGCAACAAGCGATAGACATCCCTGGCCGAATGCCCGGTGGCCAAAATGACTGGACCCTGAAACTCGCGACCGTCAGTCGTGCGGATGCCACAGACTTTACGATCAATTATAAGCAAGTCCTCCATGCGTGTTTCAAAATGCACTTCACCACCGCTTTTCAATATCTGATTCCGCATGTTTTCAATGACGGCAGGCAATTTGTCAGTACCGATGTGCGGATGTGCGTCGGCCAGAATGGACGCACTGGCTCCGTACTGGCAGAAAACCTGCAGGATTTTATCGACGCTGCCCCTCTTTTTGCTGCGCGTATAGAGTTTTCCATCGGAGAAAGCCCCGGCACCACCTTCCCCGAAACTATAATTGGACTCAGGATCAACGGCATGCTCTCTGGAAATACGCGCCAGGTCTTTCTTGCGGTCGTGTACATTTTTGCCACGTTCCACGACGATGGGTTTGACTCCTAGTTCGATAAGCCTGAGTGCAGCAAATAATCCACCAGGACCTGCACCCACGACCACAGCGGTTTTAGTAGAGCCAGAGACATCCGGATAATGAATTTCCGGGAACAAGGTTTCTTCTGGGGCTTCATCCAAATAGACCCGCACCCGTACATTCATAAAAACCGTTCGCTGACGGGCATCGATGGAGCGTTTCACGATTCGCAAACCTCGGAAAGCTTCGGGGTCGACTCCCTTGTCTCTTACCAGCAACTTTAGGATGCTTTGTTCCCTGGCTGCCTGCTCGGGCAACATACGAAGGTCGAATTCCTGAATCATGCAAAGAGAATTTTAAAGGCTTCTTCCACTTTGCTCACTTGGAAAATCTCCATTTTGAAGCGTTTCAAATCGATGGAAGAATTACTTAATTTGGGAATGATGATTTTGTTGAAACCCAATTTCTGAGCTTCCAGAATGCGTTGTTCGAGCCGGTTCACCGGGCGGATTTCACCTGAAAGTCCGACTTCGCCTGCCAGGCAGAACCCTTTATCCATGGCAATGTCCAGGCTGGAGGAAAGGATGCTGCAAAGCACGGCCAGATCGATGGCCGGGTCGTTCACTTTGATGCCGCCGGCAATATTGAGGAATACGTCTTTTTGAACCAGCTTGAAGCCGGCACGCTTTTCGAGGACGGCCAGCAACATGTTCAGCCTTCTTAAATCAAATCCCGTGGCGGAACGCTGCGGTGTGCCGTACGCAGCGGTGCTCACCAATGCCTGCACTTCGATGAGAAAGGGTCTTATCCCTTCGATAGTGGCAGCGATGGAAACTCCGCTCAGTCCGGTATGGTTTTGCGAAAGTAACATCTCCGACGGATTCAGCACCTCCCGTAAACCGTCTTGCAACATTTCGTAAATGCCTATCTCAGAGGTGCTTCCGAAGCGGTTCTTGATGGAACGCAGGATGCGGTAGAGGTATTGTTGGTCACCTTCGAACAGCAGAACCGTATCCACGATGTGTTCCAACACTTTCGGCCCGGCAATGCTGCCTTCCTTGTTGATGTGTCCGATCAGAATGACCGGCGTCCCGCTTTCCTTGGCATAGCGTAACAGCGCCGCTGCCGATTCCCGAACTTGTGTGACACTTCCCGGAGAGGATTCAGCCATTTCAGTCGAAACCGTCTGAATGGAATCCACGATGAGTAAATCGGGTTTAAGGTTGGAAAGGTGTACGAATATTTCTTCGAGGGAAGTCTCGCTCACGAACCATGCCTGCTCGTTGCTACCCGGGATGCGTTCAGCCCGCATCTTAAGCTGGCCGACGCTTTCCTCGCCCGAAACGTACAGTACTTTTTGGTTGGGTATCTGCAGAACCGTTTGCAACACCAGCGTCGATTTGCCGATGCCGGGTTCGCCTCCGATCAGAATCAGGGAACCCGGAACGATGCCACCACCCAATACGCGGTCCAGTTCACCACCGCCTGTCGTAATACGTGGCAGTTCGGACAGTTCGACCTCCGATAGCAACACCGGTTTGGACTTGGGCGCGTGGAAACCCGATGCAGAAGGCTTTTTGGCCGACGGGTCCATTCGGATGATTTCTTCGTTATACGTGTTCCACTCCCCGCAAACAGGGCATTTCCCGACCCACTTGGGCGAATCGGTTCCGCAGTTGTTGCAGACGTAGAGGGTTTTGGTTTTGGCCATGAGGGGATTTTCTAATGGGCCAAAGATAACGAAACGGAAGCTAATGACACAAGATTGGATGCATGAATTATTGGTACAATTCTAGTCGGATTTTCTGTTTTTGATTTTTAAAAATTCTTCACTTTGGTGAGCAATTAAAATCAATCTCAAGTATTGAATTATGATAAGCAACGACATGATGTTTGTATATAAATAACGATTAATTAATTTGCATTTAATTTGAATAGTATTTACCTTAGCTGCAAATTCGGAAGTTGTTATTCGATAAGATACATTAAAAATGAATAAAGAGGTCGTGAAGGATGGTCTTTCCTTATTTGAAAGAATCAGACAAGTGGATGAAAATGAAAATGAGTTTTGGTCTGCTCGTGAACTTTCCAAAGCATTGGAATATTCTGATTACAGGAATTTTGAAAAGGTTATTGAGAAGGCTATAGAAGCTTGCTTAAACAGTAGTCAGCCAAAAGAGAATCATTTTGTTGAAGTCAACGATATGATAGAAATAGGGAAAGGAGGCAAAAGAGCAGTTAATTCCCTTAAAATGTCTCGCTATGCCTGTTATTTGATTGTACAAAATGCTGATCCCAGTAAAGATGTTGTTGCAAACGGACAAACATACTTCGCCGTACAAACAAGAATTGCCGAAATCAAGCAAATGGAAGCGTATAATCAGCTTGCTTCGGAAGATGTAAAGCGGATATTCTTAAGAAATGAATTGATCAAGCATAATATTATACTTGCCTATGCGGCAAAAGATGCCGGAGTTATCAAGCCCGTAGATTATGCAATATTCCAAAATCACGGATTTATCGGGGTGATACGAAAGAACGCCAAAGAAATCTGATGATCAAATTTCTTTGGCGTTAAAGTTGCGGAGACCGGACTCGAACCGATGACCTTTGGGTTATGAGCCCAACGAGCTACCACTGCTCCACTCCGCGATTTGTTTGTGGGTGCAAAAGTACTCCAAAATTGCGAAACTACAAACCTTTTCGGAAATTTATCCAAAAAATAACAGTAACGACTTGTACGAAAGGTTTTTTTACTACATTTGCACAGTCTTTATCAATTTGTGCATAAAACACGCTTAAATGTCAAAAACCAGAGGTATGTTGGTGGAAGTCGCCCGACAGCTTTTCGCTCAGAAAGGCGTCGTGGAAACGACTATGAATGATATCGCGACCGCATCAGGAAAAGGACGCCGTACGCTATACACCTACTTCAGGAGCAAGGAGGAAATCTACAAGGCATGTATTGACAGCGAATTGATGATCGTAACGACCGCGTTACAGGGTGTCATGAAGCAGGAATTAGAACCCAGAGAAAGGCTCGAAGAATACATTCGTGCACATTTTGAGGTTTATAGAAACATTGTGATTCGTAATGGAAACTTGCACGGCGTTTTCTTTCAGGACATGCTTGAAGTTGATAAGGTGCGCAACAAGCTTGATAAACGTGAAACCGTCATGATCCACCAGATTCTCGAAGATGGTGTAAAAAAAGGCATATTCATCATTTCCGATATCAAACGGTTTGCTCAGATCCTGCTTTTTGCCATCAAAGGACTCGAAGCACCTTATACCCGTGAAAATATCCGCGGAAACAAGGAACGGAACCAACAGATTTTTGATTTTATGTTCTACGGCTTGATGGGAAAAAAAATATAGGATGAGGCCCACCACGGGTGCTCATCTTTTTTTATATTACAAACTAACAGATTACCTCATGAAATTACTCGAAGGAAAAACCGCCATCGTGACCGGAGCCGCCCGCGGCATCGGCAAAGCCATTGCCCTCCGTTTCGCACAGGAAGGTGCCAATGTAGCTTTTACTGACCTGGCCATCGATGACAATGCCAAAGCAACAGAAGCAGAAATTGCAGCTTTGGGTGTAAAGGTGAAAGCCTACGCTTCCAACGCCGCCAATTTTGAAGATACCCACACTGTGGTGGAAAACATCGTCAAGGACTTCGGTCAAATCGACATTCTGGTGAACAACGCCGGTATTACCCGCGATGGTCTGATGATGCGCATGTCCGAACAACAATGGGATATGGTCATCAACGTAAACCTGAAATCCGCCTTCAACTTTGTCCACGCCGTTACACCGGTTATGATGAAGCAAAAATCCGGCAGCATCATCAACATGAGTTCCGTTGTCGGTGTATCCGGTAACGCAGGCCAATCCAACTATTCCGCTTCCAAGGCTGGTATGATCGGTCTGGCTAAATCCATTTCGGCTGAACTCGGTAGCCGCGGCATCCGTGCCAACGCCATCGCACCGGGTTTCATCATTACCGAAATGACTGCCCAGTTGCCCGAAGAAGTCCGCAAGGAATGGGCAGAAAAAATTCCGTTGCGTCGCGGTGGTACGCCTGAAGACGTAGCCAACGTCTGCGTATTTCTCGGTTCCGAACTTTCATCCTACGTCAGCGGACAAGTCATCAATGTCTGCGGTGGTATGAACCGATAAGAATGACCGTCCTTTACGAAGACAACCATTTGCTTATCGTCAACAAAGCCTGCGGCGAAATCGTGCAGGTGGACAAGACGGGTGATCTCTCCCTCGAGGAATCGCTCAAGCAGTGGCTGAAAGCTAAATACAACAAACCGGGTAACGTCTTTTTAGGCGTTACCCACCGTTTGGACCGCCCGGTGACGGGCATTGTCATTTTTGCCAAGACCAGCAAGGCCTTGCCTCGCTTGAATGAGATGTTTCAGAAAGGGGAAATTCATAAGACGTACTGGGCATTGGTCAAAAATCCGCCCAAACTATCGGAAGGGGTTCTGGAACATTTCCTGGTTCGGAACGAAAAACAAAACAAGAGTTACGCCTACGATACTGAGAAACCAGAATCCAAAAAGGCCATCCTGCATTACAAGATCATCGGCAAGTCTGATACGTATTTTCTGTTGGAAATCGACCTGAAAACAGGCCGTCATCACCAGATTCGCTGCCAGTTGGCTAAGATGGGCTGTCCCATCAAAGGGGACCTCAAATACGGTTTCGACCGATCCAATAAAGATGGAGGTATCTCGCTGCATGCCAGGCATATTGAGTTCATTCATCCGGTCAGCAAAACACTTATCGACCTCACTGCTCCACTGCCCACCCACGACCCCGTTTGGCAGTATTTTGAAAAAGTAGGCGACGAATGAAAATATTTTCATAAAAAAAAATTGTTTGATAAAAAACTTTCGTATCTTTGCACTATCAAACTATACGAAATCAATGGACGATATTTGCATCATCAAGGAAGTTTATAAGCTGCTGTACCAGTTTGAGAAAGATTTTTTCGAAAAACATCAGATGACCATCAACGATGCGATGGTGATTTGTTGCCTGAAAAACGGTGAGGAAAAATCGGCCGGTGATATTTGCGATTTCGTAGGTCTATCCAATTCCAGGGTGTCTAAAGTGTTGTGCACCGTCGAAGAAATGGGTTACATCCAACGTCGACTCGGTTCTAAGGATAAGCGTCAAATGTTCTTCTCATTGACCGAGAAAGGCAGGAATAAAGTGGAAACCATGAAAGGGCAGTCCCTGCATTTCGCTGATTTCCTGAAGAAAATTTCAAAGCAATGTAATCAATAATATTTTTTTACCTTTATGCTGTCTAGTAAGAAATAATTCATATAGAAAACAAAATGAAAAAAACACTCATCGCATTTATGGTCCTAATGACCGCACTGACCGGATGTAAAGCAAAAGCTGGTGAAACATCCGCTTCAGCAGAAACGAATAAAACAACTTCAAATACTAAAAAAATGGGAGCAATTCATTTAACAAAAGAAACCTTCATTGAGAAGGTAGCAAACTTCGAAGCCAATCCAAAAGATTGGAAATACCTGGGTGACAAGCCCTGTATCATTGACTTTTATGCCGATTGGTGTGGACCATGTAAAGCCGTAGCACCGATTCTGGAAGAACTGGCAAAGACCTACGATGGGCAGATTTATGTCTACAAGATCAACACGGACCAAGAGCAGGAACTGGCCGGAGCCTTTGGCATTCGCAGCATTCCCAGCCTGCTTTTTGTGCCGATGGACGGGAAACCTCAAATGAGCGTGGGTGCATTGCCCAAGGCGCAGATGGTGGAAGCTATCAATTCGATCCTGCTGTTAAAAAAATAATGAAGATGTCTCAATAGGTAGTCTATTAAAACATCTTCACTGAATCTATTTGGACCATCTCAGTTGAGGTGGTCTTTATATTTTTGTCTTGGCGATTTCGACGGCATAGACACTTTCGAACCCCTCGAAGTTGGCGCGGAAAATAATCCATTTGCCGTCCGGCGAGAAATGAACGTTGGGTTCCAACTTGTATTGATGGTGTTTCATATTGACCAACCGTTCGAAATTGAAGCGGTCGCCGGCGGGGAAAAACAGATTGATCCATTTGCCGTCCGGAGCCTTGGCCACGGCAGTGGAGTCTCCACCGTCCCCTGCAAAAAGCTTCTGGTCAGGAGATTGGGTGTAATGCACGCTCCATTGGTTCCGATCATGACTGTATTTGACTTCTTCACCGGTAGTGACATTGGTGCCGCTGACGGCAAACGTTTCACCACGAGGTTGCTGAAGGTCGTACCAAATGATCTTGCCGTCCGGGCTGAACCATTCGTGGCCGGCAATCTCCATGTCCATGGTACGTTTGTGCATCAATTTCACCTGCTTGCTATCCAGGTTGATGGTCCAGATCCGGTCCACCTTGTGCCAGGGACCTTCATGACAGAACATCAGCAATTTGGGATCGGTGGTGGAAAACTGCACATGATTCAGCCAGGCAGAATCCGTAAAGAGTTTGTTCAGCCCCTTGGTTTTCAGATTGATGATAAACAACGTACGGGGTAGTTTGGCTTCGTATATTTTGTTGAAATAATCGCTCTTTGCCGGATTGGCCTTTAAAATCGCCTTTTCCTCATCGGTGGAACGCGCTCCACCCAGCAGCGTTTCATCGGCATTTAGTGTGGTAATGCTACCTTTGAAATCCGCCGGAAAAACATAAACCAATTCCTGCTTGCGTGTATCGATGTTGATGGAAAAGACGGAGTCCAGAACCTGATAGTACACGTTGTGGTTTATCTTTCCAACAATTTCACCGTTCTTGCGGAAGCTCTTTTCCGTGAGCTGCGTGATCTTCAAGTCATTCAGGTTGACCGTGAAGAGTTGCATCCCGGTTCCGTCGCCCATGGATTTGTCGTTTCCGTAGAAAATCATCCGGGTACCCTCAGGTCCGGAAATGAACGGATTGTTGTGAAAGTAAAAGCTATTGCTGTTGCCTTCGCGCTCGGTCATCCGAATCATCTTGTGGTTGGTGTCCTTGTCGATCCAGACCATGGGCATTTTCTGTCCGCCCGTCTGCATAACGGGAATCGTGTTGGCACTGACAATGGCATGCAGGTACATTTCCAGATTGCTATAACCGTTGGAACCCACTAAGGAGCCATCCTTCGCATTTTTAGGGTTCAAGCCGTGCGCTTTTTCCCAGCTGTCCGGAATACCGTCTTTGTCCGAATCCTTTGATGCTTTTATCTTTTTGTAATTCAACTGACCACCGACTTCGGCTTCGTCCTTGATGACTTGTCCAGCCTTCCCCAACGAATTCACGTAGGAGACCAAACGGTTGTCAATGGCATCCCGCTGCAAGGAAGCACCCGCTTCTTTCATGACTGTTTGGTAAGCATCGGCTGCAGACTCGATACTGAGTAATGACATGTTGCTGTTCTGGGCCTTGGTTTCCAGCGTTGCTTTGGCTTTGATGAAATCGTCCGTAGTGACCTTGCGACCATCCAACAGACCATTTTTATTCAGATCAACCATGTTGCCCCGAGCGAAGACATGGTCGGTTTCAGCAAACATACCTATAAAATTATCGCCGGAATTCGGCCCGCCAATAAAATAATTGTTGATGATGTCCTGATGAAAGGTCGCTGCCGAGTGCCCGCCGACCAGGCCGTTGCTGCCCCAGTTGTAAATGACGTTGTTCACAATTTCAATGCCGGCCTTGGCCTTGGGGTTCCGGCTTTGATTGTCCACCCAGAGACAATGGTGGATGGTTAAGTTCGAAGGGCGTTCGAGCAAAGCCCCAAACATCTGTGGGTTAATGCCTTCGCCGATGAGGCAGTATTGCAGGGTGATGTTCTTGCTGTCCTTGATGTGTAGATCGTCCCAGCGCCCCCATTCGATGGAGCAACGATCAAAAATGATGTCCGTGGCATTATCAGCTGAAACCGTACACACACCTTTGCCCATCTTGACACTTCCGCGGAAACGGACATACCGCACAATCACGTCGTTGGATCCGCTGAACGAAACGCCGTTGCCATAAATGACGATGCCTTCTCCAGGTGCCGTCTGGCCGGCGATGGTGATGAAGGGTGCCACCGAAATTCGGTTTTTGATGCGAATCACTCCGTTGACATCGAACACGATGGTTCGGTTCGGTTGGCTCACCGCATCGCGGAAGGTACCTGGTCCCGAATCATTCAACGTTGTAACGTGATAAACGGAGCCCTTTCTGCCGCCGATGGCGTATTTTCCGAAACCATCTGCGCCTGGAAAAGCGAGTTGTTGAGCGGAAAGGACAAAAGTGCTCAATAGGAGTGTAACAAAAAGAAGGACGTGTTTCATGGTGTGATTTGTCGATTAGTGGAACCAAAGATAAACCGATTTGACAGGTTGTGCGCACCATCGTTTAACCCTGGTGCGCATATTCGGCAATTTTTCCACCGTTTGCGGTTCTGCCTAACAATCGGTAACTTTGCACCTAAAGATACTAGTTATGGTTTCTACACTATCGGAAAAGAAATTCTATCCCTGGCTGGTGGTCGGTTTGCTGTGGTTTGTCGCCCTGTTGAACTACCTGGACAGGCAGATGCTTTCCACGATGAAACCATCTATGATGTTGGATATCAAAGAATTAGCCACGGCTGAAAACTTTGGCCGGCTCATGGCGGTCTTTCTTTGGATTTATGCCCTAATGAGCCCACTTTCCGGCATTATTGCCGACAGGCTCAACCGCAAGTGGCTCATTGTCGGAAGCCTTTTTGTTTGGTCCGCCGTCACCTTGAGCATGGGTTATGCCACCACCTTCAACCAAATTTACATCCTTCGCGCCATCATGGGTGTGAGCGAGGCCTTCTACATCCCGGCAGGCTTGTCGCTCATAGCCGATTACCATCAGGGCAAGACCCGCTCGTTCGCCATTGGGATTCATACCACCGGTATTTATTTGGGCCAAGCTTTCGGAGGATTCGGAGCTACCATTGCCGACCATTTTTCATGGCAATTCACCTTTCACACATTTGGATTGATCGGCGTTGTTTACAGTTTGGTCTTGATCCTTTTCATACGTGAGAAGAAAACCTACGTGGTCGATCCTACGGTAAAAACATCGATGGGTATCGAATTGAAGCGCACGTTCAAAGGCCTGGGCATGCTCTTCGGGAACATCGCTTTCTGGGTGATTCTGTTTTATTTCTCGGCACCGAGCCTGCCAGGCTGGGCTGCCAAGAACTGGTTTCCCACCCTTCTATCCGATGCATTGCGAATGGATATGTCTCAGGCAGGCCCTATAGCCACCATCACCATCGCTATGGCTTCTTTCGTTGGTGTATTGCTGGGAGGCTGGTTGTCAGACCGTTGGGTGATGCGAAACTTGAAAGGGCGTATTTACACCGGAGTCATTGGTCTGACCCTGACTTTGCCTGCACTTTGGTTGCTTGGGAGTGGTGTCGGTATGACTGCTATTTTGACCGGAGGCTTGCTCTTCGGCTTAGGATTTGGTATCTTTGATGTCAATAACATGCCCATTCTATGTCAGTTTGTTTCAGCACGTTACAGGGCAACAGCCTATGGGATGATGAATCTGGCAGGCATTTCTGCAGGGGCCGTCATTACAGAGTTCCTGGGGAAATCGGCTGACAATGGGAACATGAGAGAGGTTTTCGTTTTATTGACGGTCGTAGTCGCCGTTGCCATTGCTCTGCAGCTCATCATGCTGCGTCCCAAGACGGTGAACATGACCGAAGTTTAGGTTTTTAATTTAAATTCGTTCGTATGAAAAAGAAAGTTATAGTTGTGGGTGGCGGTTTTGCCGGCTTGCAAATGGTCCGCGCGTTGGACGAAAAGCTTTTCGACATAGTGCTTTTGGATAAACTCAACCACCATCAGTTTCAACCCTTGTTTTATCAGGTAGCAACTTCGCAGATTGAGCCTGCCAGCATTTCCTTTCCTTTGAGAAATATTTTCAAGGATAAGCCCAATGTACAGGTCAGGATGGCCGATGTGACCGCGATTGATAGAGCAAAAAAATTAGTAACGACCGACATTGGCGATTTCGAATACGATTACCTTGTTGTTGCGATTGGTTGCCGCACTAACTTTTTTGGCAATACCAACATTCGTGACCATGCGTATTCATTAAAAACAACCTACGATGCCATTCGGTTGAGAAACCATGTTTTGAAAAACTTTGAAGCAGCCATATCTGCCAATGAGGATGAAAAACAGTGTTACCTGAATCTGGTTATCGTCGGTGGCGGACCAACCGGTGTTGAATTGGCGGGTTCTTTTGCTGAAATCAAGAAGAATATACTGCCCAACGATTATCATGGAATCGATTTCTCCAAATTCCGGATCATTCTGGTGGAAGGTTCACCCAATACGCTCAACAATATGAGTCAGGCCACCAAAGATACGTCGGCCAAATACCTCCGTAAAATGGGGGTGGAACTCAAGATGGGCACCATTGTCCAAGATTATGATGGGAAAACACTGACCCTTAGAGGTGGAGAACAAATTTCGACACGAACCGTCATTTGGGCTGCAGGTGTCCGTGGTCGTCTGATGGAAGGTTTTTTACCGGAAGAAGTGTCTGAGCATGGGAAACGATTGCTCGTGAATCGCATCAATCAACTTGACGGAACCTCAGACATTTTTGTTCTGGGCGACATCGCCTGCATGATTACACCCAAATATCCCCGCGGCCATCCTCAATTGGCCAACGTCGCCATCAATCAGGCCAAATTGCTAGCGAAGAATATGAAAAGCATCGAATTGGGCAAACCGACCAAAGAGTTTGAATACCATGACCTTGGCTCCATGGCTACCGTCGGTACCAACAAAGCGTTGGTGGATTTTCCTCACATGCATTTCAAAGGACTCTTCGCTTGGCTCATCTGGATGTTTCTACACCTGATGTTGATTTTGAGCGTTCGGAATAAGCTGATCATCTTCATCAACTGGGCTTGGGCGTACATCACGAAGGATACGTCGTTACGGCTAATATTGACCAGTCCCGACGACCGCGAGGCATAACGTCATTCCATCCACTTTCCTTAAATCTGAAAACACAAATTAAAGCAATGACGCGACGTGCCCTTTTATTATCTTTCGTATTACTATGGGCCGGTGTTTTTTGTCGTTCACAGGAAAGTGACGTTCGTATCAATGAATTCCAAGCTTCCAATACGAAGACGATAATGGACGACGACGGTTTGTATTCCGACTGGATCGAATTATACAATTCGTCTGCTGTGGGTATCAACCTAGCTGGGTGGTCGCTGACGGACAATGCCTCTTTGCCTAAAAAGTGGGTTTTCCCAGAAATAACATTGGGAGCAGGAAGCTATTTGCTGGTTTTTGCTTCAGATAATGACAGGAGGATGCCCGGAAGTCCGTTGCATACCAATTTCAAGATGTCTGCTTCCGGTGAATATCTGGGGTTGTATTTGCCAGATGGAAAACCGGCAACACTATTCGATCCGTTTCCCGAACAGGAAACGGATCAATCGTATGGCTATCTAAATGGATCTAGGTTAACTTTTCGTTCCCCGTCGCCAGGCAAGGTAAATTCGGATACTGCCATTTTGCGTTATCCGGCACCGGTGCTGAGCCGGGAACGCGGTCTTTATTATCAACCGTTTGACTTGTATCTCACGTGTGCCATCAGGGATGCGGCAATTTATTTCACATTGGATGGGAGTGAACCGTCGCCTTCCAATGGAACTTTTTACACGAGCGGCATACCAATCTCAGGAACCACCGTGGTTCGTGCAAAAGCTTTCGTACCGTATCCCAACGATTTGAAAACAGGTGATAGTCAGGTGACGACTCAAACCTATCTGTTTCCGAACAGTGTGGTCAGCCAAGGGAATGCTCCTTCCGGATATCCCGCCAATTGGGGAAAATATGCCCAGATTACCGGAACCTCAATTGCCGATTACGAGATGGATCCGGTGTTGATGGCCGAGACTGCTTATCTGGCCAAGGTCAAGCTTGCAATGACTGAACTTCCCATCGTGTCGCTGGTCACCGATAAGAACAACCTTTTCAGCAACGTCAACGACTCAGTCACGGGCGGCATCTACATGTTTACGGGACCCCCCGTCGGCTACACCACCGGCAGAGGTTGGGAGCGACCGGCTTCATTCGAGTACTTCTATGCCCCCGATATGGTGTCACTGCAAGTAGATTGCGGTGTCGAACTCCACGGCGGACACAGCCGTTTGCCTGAAAAATGCCCAAAACACGCCTTTAAGATAGACTTCAAAAGCAAATACGGACCCTCCAAACTCAATTATCCACTTTTTGGGAAAGCGGAAGCTCCAAGCCTGAATTCTTTCATTCTCAGAGGTGGTTTCGGAAATACGTGGGTGCATCAAACAAGTGCAGGTAGAACGCTGGCCGTTTATGCCAGGGACGAATGGGCAAAACTTACCCATAAGCGCATGGGTCAGCTTTCGACCAATGTCAAATATGCTCATTTATTTCTCAATGGTATGTATTGGGGACTTTACAATGTGGCTGAAAAAATTGACGAAGATTTCTGCGAAACCTATTTGGGGGGAGATCAATTGGATTATGATGTTATTGAATCCAGCGAAATCATTCCAGCTCCAAGCATCCTAGCTACAAGTGGAAACATGGATGCTTGGAACTCTTTGTTCACGCAGGTCGCTAATGCAACCGATTCTGCCGTCTACCAGAAAATTCAGGGAAATAATCCTGATGGAACGGCGAATCCGGCGTTTCCAGCACTCATCGACATGGAAAATTTCATCGATTACATGCTTCTCAATTTTTACGACGGCAACACGGATTGGGACCATCACAATTGGGTCGCACTACGGAATCGCCTGATGCCAGGCAAAGGTTTCCGCTTTTTAACATGGGATTCAGAAGAAGTGCTGAAATCGGTGACGGAAAACTTATTGGCTGAAAACAATCCGCTATGTCCCAGCTATTTGTTTCAGCAGTTAAAGAAAAACCCGCAATTCGTCCGCCTTTTCGGGGATCGCGTCCAGAAACATTGTTTCAACAATGGGTATTTGACACCGACCAATGCGGCTGAAACGTTCACTTCGTTGATTTCACAAATTGAAAATTCCGTGTATGCTGAATCCGCTCGCTGGGGTGATTACCGCAAGGATGTGCACCTATGGCAGTCCCCCCCGTACGAACTGTATCGGAAAGAGGTGCACTTTGACGCTCAAAAGAAGATTTTGCTGGAAACGTATTTTCCACAGCGAACCGACAATTTTCTCGCTCAATTGAAGACTGCCGGGCTCTTTCCGTCCGTAGCCGCACCGGTCATCAAGGTAAACGGTTCTGTCACTACCAAAGACACCTTGGAAGAAGTGGACAAATTGTCTTTGACAGCCCCTTCGGGAAGCATATATTTTACCAAAGACGGTGCCGATCCCGTTAAATGGGCGAAAGATGGCGCAGGAACACTGGGTACGACGGCGCTGCATTATACCGCCAATTTTTCTTTGGAAAAAAGCATGAGCATCAAAACCAGAGCATTGTACCAGGGTGTATGGAGTGCCTTGAATGAACAGTTCTTCAATTTGCGCGCTCCTATTGTCGGACTTACTCCGGAAGTACAATGGATTGCACAGATAACCGCTACCAATGCGCCGAATCCCTTTACGGATCAAACAACCTTCCGTTATTCAGTACCATTTGACGCTAAGGTTCGCCTCGAAATGTTTGATGTTTCTGGAAGATTGGTTTCCACCATCGTGAACGAACGACAGGACGCAGGAAGTTATGAAAGAAATTTTGACGGTTCGGCTCTTCCTCGCGGTATCTATCTCTGCAGGTTTAACGTGAAAGGAACCATTCAGCATCAGCAGGTCTTCAAGATTAGCAAATGGTAAAATGAAATAAGGCTACCCTCGCGGGCAGCCTTATTTGTAGTTAACCTAATCATTTTCAGAATGGAGACCTAAATGGGGTAGGTCCAGACTGACATTTGCATCTGATTCCCATTAATTAGTTTATTTCTTAGGTTTAGTCGAAGGCGGTATAGGCCGTTTCTCCGTGTTGACTTTCGTCCAAACCGATGGATTCTTCCGTAACAGTAGCGCGGATACCTATAGTCTTTTCAACGATTTTGAAGAGAATGAAGGTGCCGACACCTGAATATACCAAGGTTGAAAGAACTGCGATTGCCTGAACCCCAAGTTGGTGCCAGTTTCCAAAGGCAGCGCCACTGTATGCGGACTGTACTACCGGCGTCGCAAGAACACCTGTGAGCAGAGCACCGATGATACCACCGATACCGTGTACTCCGAAAGCATCCAAAGAGTCATCGTAGCCCAATTTGGGTTTCACAACGGCAACCATGAAGAAGCAAATGAGTGAAACGACAGTGCCAATAATCAATGCACCAGTCACATCTACGAACCCAGCAGCAGGAGTGATGGCAACCAGACCGGCAACTGCACCTGTACATACACCGACAATCGTCGGTTTCTTACCATGGAACCAGTCGAGAAGCGCCCAAACCAAAGCTGCAGTTGCAGCGGCGATGTGTGTTACCAAGAAGGCGTTACCGGCCAGGCCATCGGCAGCCAGACCGCTACCAGCGTTGAAACCGAACCAACCGAACCACAACAACGAGGCACCGATGAATACGTGAGGTATGTTGTGAGGAGGTATGGCGTGACCTTGATAATCATGACGTTTGCCCAGTAATAGAGCCATTACGATAGCGGCGATACCAGCATTGATGTGAACCACCGTGCCACCTGCAAAGTCCAATGCGCCCAATTTGAACAACCAGCCGTCAGCGGACCAAACCCAGTGTGCAATTGGGTTGTAGATAATGATTGCCCACAGAAGACTGAATACTAAGAAACCCTTGAATTTAATGCGTTCTGCGAATGCACCGAGGATAAGACCCGGGGTGATGACGGCAAACATACATTGGAACATGATGAATACAAAGTGAGGTATGGTTCCAATCGTTCCACCGTCAGCAGTTGCCTGTGAATGCGAAATGAAGTAAGGGCTCAGGTCACCCATGTGAATTCCTTTCAGAAATGCCCAGTCGAAACCACCAATATAAGGTGCGAGTGCGCCTTTGATGCTGCCGAAAGACAAGCTGTAGCCAACCATGACCCATTCAATGCTGATCACAGCCATCAGGATAATGCATTGCATCAGCACGTTCAATATGTTTTTACGACGAACCAAACCACCATAAAACAAGGCGAGTCCGGGGATGGTCATTAAAAGGACCAGGGCGCAGGCCACGATCATCCAGGCGGTATCGCCGGCGTCCGCGACGGGAACGATGGCCGCAGGAGCTGCAGTTTGAGCGGTGGCGGCGAGGGAGAACAAACCCAGGGCTGCCAGGGATAAAGCTATTTTTTTCATTGTTACAATCTTTTTGGGGGTTACTTGTCGTCTTTGTTGTAAAGGGCTTCAGGACCTTTTTCGCCGTTGCGGATGCGGTACGTTTCATCGATGTCGGAAACGAAAATCTTTCCGTCACCCGGATCACCCGTGCGGGCAGATTCCATTAGGGCATTCACGGTTTTTTCAAGATTAATGTCACGAACCACGATGGAAATCATGCGGCGTTGAATGTAATTGGACTGAAAAATTTGTCCTCTGACGACCTGATCTTCGGTTGATTTGCCAAGACCGGTGATGTCCCAATAAGAAAACCAATCGATGTCAACATCATACAATGCTTTCTTGACATCTTCAAATTTGGACTTGCGAATGATAGCTTCAATCTTCTTCATAAATGTATAAATATTAAAATTTCATCTTCAGCGCAAAGGTAAAACAAATATTCAAATAACCTACCATAATGTCGTAAAAAATAATCAAATAACATCAAAAAGACATTAAAACATCAAAAATCAAATCATAGTGACTTTCAGATTGTAATGATATATGCGGTTTTTGTTCCATTTTATAAGTAAAAAAGAAGGCTGCCCCGCTTTCCGCAGGCAGCCTTCTCTAAAATCAGAAGATGAATTTTTATTATCTGGAAAGCGGAGTTTCTGAGTTTTTATCCATTTTGATACCTGAGTAAGCGACTACACCCATTTCAGGAATATCAAGACCAGCCAGTTCGTCTTCAGCCTTAACACGGTTTCCAACTACAAGACCGATAAGTTTGAATACTGCCCAACCCAAAGCACCTACGTAGATGATGTTGGTGACAACACCAATGATTTCTGCCCAGAGCTGACCGCTATCACCGTAGAACAAACCTGTTACACCACCAGCTACACCATTCAGGCCATCGCCATAGGTGCCGTCGGCAAAAAGGCCAAGGGCGATACAACCGAAAAGACCGTTGGCTCCGTGTACTGCAATGGCTCCAACAGGATCATCGATTTTAAGTTTGTTTTCAACAAGCATTGCAACCTCAATTACAATGACACCAGCAATAAGACCGATCAATGCTGCAGATTGTACGGTGACAAAAGCGCAAGGTGCAGTGATCGCAACCAATCCGGCTAATAAGCCGTTACACATCATAGTGACATCTGGTTTTTTGGATTTAAACAACCACATATAAAGGGTGGCAGCCAAAGCACCCGTTGCAGATGCTATCATCGTGTTCACAGCAACAACAGAAACTCTTAAGTCACCTCCGGCCAATGTGGATCCGGCATTGAAGCCAAACCATCCGAATGCCAGAACAAAGCTACCCATTACAGCCCAAGGAATGTTGTGTCCTGGAATTGCGTTTGCAGAACCGTCTTTGTTGTATTTTCCTAAGCGAGGGCCAAGTATTTTAGCACCTACAAAAGCCAACACACCACCAGTTAAATGTACGACAGAGGAACCTGCAAAGTCAACGTGACCATGGCCTAGACCGAACATGTTGCCCAACTGAGACAACCAGCCGCCGCCCCATACCCAGTTACCGTAGATCGGGTAAATGATGGTGCCTACAGCCAAACCATAAATAAAGAAGGATATGAATTTCCAGCGTTCAGCCATTGCGCCGGTAGGAATGGTTGCTGTTGTATCCATGAAAACCATTTGGAAAAGGAACAAAGCAAAGACACTTACATCATAAATACCATTTAGAAAGAAACCTTTAGTTCCGAACAAACCAAAGACATGTCCGAATATATTAACGGTGAATTCCTGATTCAAACCGTCATATCCTCCCAGTGATGCCAGTGGGCCAACCCCGCCGAACATGAATGCGAATCCGCAAATAAAGAAACCGATCATCCCAAGGGGATAGATCAAAAAGTTCATTGCTAAGGTATGTGCGGCATTTTTTGCTCTGGTCAAACCACCTTCGACCATTGCGAAACCAAGCTGCATGAACATAACAAGGAATCCTGTGATCAAAATCCAAACCATATTGATGGCGACCTTGTTGTGTCCTGCCTGTGCGGCCACTTCTGAAATGGTGGGAGCTCCTGCTGTGGCAGCAGCAACATCTGCTATTGTACCTGTAGAGGAACCGGATGGATCAACCGCCTTCTCGGCGAATACATAAGTCGTTGCGGGTACCAATACCAGTAGCAGCAACATGAATAATAATGCTTTTTTCATAATGTTAACCTATTTATATTTCTTGAAAACCTGATCATTCTTCGTCTGCGTTGTGAAGCGAAACGTCCCCTTCATCGTCGTTGCGGATGCGGTAGGACTCAGCTACATCAGTTACGAAAATCTTGCCGTCGCCCACCACTCCTGTGCGAGCGGTTTTACGAATACATTCTACCGTTTTCTTTAGATTCTTGTCGCGAACGACAATGGTCAGCAATTGTCTGGGTATATAACTCGTGTCGTATACTGTGCCACGATACGATAATTCCCCTTTTTTAATTTCATTGCCTACGCCGGTGCAATCCCAGTAGGAGAAGAAATCAATTCCCACTTCTCTGAGAGCAATTTTGACCTCTTCAAACTTTGAAGTCCGAATGATTGCTTCAATTTTTTTCATTATTTTATTTTTTAAAGGTGTAAATCTCCTGCAAACGCTTTTACGCTTGTGTATAATACTCTGATAATTAATTATATAAAATATCAGGTTCCAAAAAGGAGGAATGAAGTATGCTGACTAAAGTGTGATGCCTACGACCAAGAATGCATCTTTTGCAACTGGATTCACGCCGACCACTCCATAAACGGGTAAGCTGAACTTGTCAGTGATTTCGATGGCTTTGGTTGCTTTAAAACCAACATTGGTTACTCCAGCACCGCTTCCATAAGCGGGGGCATCTGTCAATAAACCACCTACGAATACTTTGCCATTTGGAGTCAGTTGATAACCAAGTTCCAAATACGTTGAGAAAGCTTGTTTGCCTGCTGTTGTTTTGTCGTTACCGGCAAACATTGTATTTAAAGATGCTGACAAGGGCAGAGCTTCGCCACCTGTATATGCAAGTGTGGCTTCGAAAATGTGATCGGTGCCGCTACCATATTTGAAATAGCTGTTTGCAAATGACCAGTTGTAATCGGTTAAGGTCAAAGCCAATGAGCTTGAGAAAGCGTAGGTAGCATATAAGTCTACTTCCTTTACCGTCCCGGTGAAACTTGTTGATCCCCATGATCCCAAAGTCAAACCACCAATGGTATAAGAAACATACGGTTGAATGTTCGGGGATTGAGAAGGAGCAGTTGTGGATAAATCCTGTTTGAAACCACGCCATACATACGAACTAACAATGTCTGTACCTACGCTGAATTGTGCTGAAGCAACTGTTGCGCTTGCAGCTAAAACTAAGGTTAAAATACCTTTTGAAATCATCTTTTTGTAACTTTTCATCTTTCAATTTTTTAGTGTTAAACCTAATACTTCTTTTTTACACTGCAAACATACAAGAATATTTTGAGACTACAAAGCATAATGATAAAAAAAATAGAAAAAAGCTTTACAAAAGAAAGCAAATGGATTAAAAAGCTGTCATAATGATTGTATAAACGAGTATTTGCTTACATTAGAATTGATGTTAAAATGTGTTCAATAGCTATTGTTTACACAGATTTACAGCAATTTACTACCAAATTGTAAGAATTCGTATGTTAAACAACCTAAAAATCATTTACTCCGATTTTTTGAAAAATTCAAGTAACTTTGTGTGAAAATTAGGACTTGTGGAAAAAGAAAAAACCGACCTTCTGGCTCAAATCTTCCAAAATTGGTGTGGTGAGACGCCTCAGAAAATTGAATTTCTACCGCCAAGCGGATCTTACCGGCGCTATTGCCGATTGCAATCTGTAAACTTTTCAGCACTGGGTGCCTGGAATTCCGATGTCAAAGAAAACGACGCTTTTCTCTCCTTCTCAAGGAGTTTTCTTCAGGAGGGCTTACCTGTTCCCGCCATCTATGGTGAAAATCGGGACGAGGACGTTTATTTATTGGAGGATCTCGGTATTGATACCTTATATGATTGTGTTAAAGTCCGTCCGTTCGACGACGCTATTAAAACCCTTTACCGCAAAAGCCTGAAAGGCTTGGTAAACCTACAACTCAAAGGCAAGGACTGCATCGATTACACCAAATGCTATCCCCGTGCCGCTTTCGACAGGGATTCCATGATGTGGGACCTAAACTATTTCAAGTATTATTTTCTAAAACTGGTCCGCATCCCATTCGACGAACAGGCACTGGAAGACGACTTTCGAAAATTCACAGATTACCTGCTGCAGGAACGCAGCGATTTCTTCCTGTTCCGCGACTTTCAGTCGGCCAACATCATGATAAAGGAGGGCGAACCTTTTTTTATCGATTATCAGGGCGGCCGTCGCGGTGCTTTGCAATACGACCCTGCCAGTTTGCTGTTCGATGCCAAGGCGAAGGTTCCTAAAGAGGATCGACTGGAATTGATCTCCTATTATATTGATGAGCTCGAGAAAAAAATCCCGGTAGATCGCGGTCAGTTCATGGGTTTCTATCAAGGATACGTTCTCATTCGCCTTATGCAGGCCATGGGTGCCTTCGGCTTCCGCGGAGTTGTGGAAAAGAAACCTGGCTTTATGGAAAGCATTCCGCCTGCATTGGTCATGTTCGAAGACATGTTGGAAGACTGGAACCTGCCATTGGAAGTGCCTGAACTAAAAGCCTGCTTTCAGCGAATGATTGATTCTGCTTATTTGAGACACTTACTTGAAACGCACTTATGAAGGGAGTGATTTTTGCCGCAGGTCTGGGAACGCGCTTGTATCCTTTTACCAAAGACAAACCCAAGGCATTGGTGGAAGTCCACGGCAAGGCCATGCTGGGGCATACCCTCGACAAAATCAGAGCTGCGGGTATTCTTGACGTTATGATCAACGTTCACGCTTTTGCTTCAAAAGTGGAACTATATATAAAGGAGTATGCCGCTTTGTTTCCTGAAATGAATCTTCATGTCTCGGACGAACGTGAACTTTTGTTGGAAACGGGTGGGGGGCTGAAGAAAATGCAGGGCTTTCTCGATGAGCCGTTCATCGTGCACAATGTGGATGTCCTTTCGACCATCGATTTGTCTTATCTGGAGGGTTCTTCACTCGCTACACTGGCTGTCCGCCGTTGCGAAAGCGACCGCTATTTCCTATTTAACGAAGCCGGCTTGCTCTGTGGCTGGGAAAACGTACGCACTGGGGAGCGAAAGATTTCCCGCCCTAACGAAAAAAACTTGAGACGTTTCGGCTTTACCGGCATACACCGCCTTTCGCCTTCCATTTTTCCATTAATCACGGAGGAAGGCGTTTTTTCAATCACCGACGTGTATTTGCGTTTGGCTGTTCACAACGATATTCGGATGGTGGATGTCTCGGATGCGGCTTGGTTCGACATTGGTAGCCCAGAACAATTGGCGGTTGCTGAACGCGATTTTTAAGCCCTTCCCATCAACATTCTGATTGTCGCAAAAAAGGCTGTTTTTTTATTTAAGAAACCGCTTTTCAATTATCTTAATCAGTCGTATTAGGGTTAAGCCAAGAGTGAATATCACAATTCCACTTATGGCCAACATGAATCCACCTTCCTTTGTCCCCCATGGAATATTCACAATTTTTCCAGTCAACAACAAATAAAGTGCAAAAATGGTAAGTAATACGATAATAAAAGAGCCTATTGTTCCCAAGTATTTTTTCATTACAAGTCAAATTTAAAATGAGTTCCCGTTTTAACTATATCCCTTACAATTAGTCAGATAAAAAGCGCTGAATGGCCACTCTTTTGTGGATGAAGTTTTTGTATATCTATCGTAATGGTATTCTGTCAAAGGTATAAAATCCTCGAATCTTGTACCTTCGAATTATTTATTCCGGTGAGCCAGCGTGGCTGTCGCCTGAAACGTGGGCATCAGCAATACCTCCGCAATCTGTACATGTGCAGGCGCTGAAGCTGCATAATAAACTGTTTCAGCCACGTCGTCTCCGTTCAGTGGCTTGATGCCCTTGTAGAAATCGTCGGCAGCCGGCTTGTTCCCGCGAAAACGTACGACGGTGAAATTGGTTTCCACCATGCCCGGTTTAATAAGGGTTACGCGTAGAGGCGTATCCACCAAGTCGATACGAAGGCCGTCCGTCAGTGACTTCACCGCTGCCTTGGATGCGCAATAGACGCTACCGTTGGCATAAGCCGCATCACCGGCAATGGAACCAATATTTATAATGTGTCCGCTCCCCCGGGAAACCATGCCGGGAACTACCATGCGTGTCATAGCCAACAGCCCTTTGATGTTGGTGTCCAGCACAATATCCCATTCGTCCAAATCGCCCTGGAATTCCTTATCCACACCGATGACCAGACCGGCGTTGTTCACCAACACGTCGACGTCAGACCAAGGTTTCTGCAACGAGTCAATAGCCAGCTTCATGGCAGCACGATCACGCACGTCGAATGGCAAAGCCAATACTTGGATACCGTACGTTTTTTCCAGTTCAGCCTTCAAAGAAAAAACTTTTTCCGGATTTCTGCTGTTTAAAATGATGTCTGAACCCTGCGCTGCAAATTTTCGGGCGCAGCCTTCGCCAATACCACTGGTGGCACCCGTTATTAGGACGATTTTACCTTTCATGATGTTTTTTATGATTTTAGTCCGCAATTTACATAGGATTCTCCAAAAAAGCGCAAAACGATTCGATTAACGATTAATCCGCCGAAATACACTTAAAAAACCAACAAATGCGAGTAAAAAACCCGATAAAACTTCTATTTTGATACATTATTGAGCAAAAAAACGTTTATTTATTGTTTGTTATTGAAATAAAGCACTATCTTTGCAGCATCAAAACCGAACGTTTAGAGTAGCGAGTGCAGAGGCGAAGCTTGCTTCGACTATGCCGAGTCACGAAAAACGACTGTTTAGAATAAACGAAACAATGATTCAATCAATTCTAATTAACCTAAACCTGATTGGTATTCTTCTACTGGAAGAGTAGCAAAGTAGTAAGAGCGTACGGTTGACGAATGAAATAAATAAACTAGAACCCTTCTTGCTACACGGCAGGAGGGGTTTTTGATTTTCTAAGAAACAACATATTAAAACATACAACAATGTCAGACAAAATTTTTATTTTCGACACCACACTCCGGGATGGGGAACAAGTGCCTGGATGCCAATTGAACACCGTGGAAAAGATTCAGGTTGCCAAAGCGCTCGAGTCACTGGGTGTTGACGTGATTGAAGCCGGCTTTCCGATTTCCAGCCCGGGTGACTTCAAATCGGTGGTCGAAATCTCCAAAGCGGTGACCTGGCCTACGATTTGCGCCTTGACGCGTTCAGTCGAAAAAGACATCGACGTGGCTGCCGAAGCGTTGAAATATGCCAAGCGTGGCCGCATTCATACGGGAATCGGTACTTCCGACTACCACATCAAATACAAATTCAATTCCACCCGCGAAGACATCTTGGAGCGCGCCATCGCTTGCGTCAAATACGCCAAGAAATACGTGGAAGACGTTGAGTTCTACTGCGAAGACGCAGGCCGTACCGATAACGAGTATTTGGCCCGCGTGGTGGAAGCCGTCATCAAGGCGGGTGCTACCGTGGTGAACATTCCTGATACTACCGGTTATTGCCTGCCCAACGTGTATGGCGAAAAAATCAAGTTCCTGATGGAAAATGTGAAGGACGTGGACAAAGCCATCATCTCCACCCATTGCCACAACGACTTGGGCATGGCCACCGCCAACACCATGGCCGGTATCCTGAACGGAGCCCGTCAGGTGGAAGTGACCATCAACGGCATCGGTGAACGTGCAGGGAACACTTCGCTCGAGGAAATCGCCATGATTTTGAAATGCCACAAGGACATCAACGTGCATTCAGACATCAATACCCAACGTATTATTAAAACCAGCCGCTTGGTTTCCAACCTGATGAACATGCCCGTTCAGCCGAACAAGGCCATCGTGGGCCGAAACGCTTTTGCTCATTCCTCTGGTATTCACCAGGACGGCGTGCTGAAGAACCGCGAAAGCTACGAAATAATGGACCCCAAGGACGTGGGCATCGATGAAAACTCCATCGTGCTGACTGCCAGAAGCGGACGCGCTGCTTTGAAATATCGTCTTTCCATTTTGGGCGTCGATATCGAAGGCGACCGTTTGGTGGAAGTTTATCAGGAATTTCTTAAATTAGCAGACCGTAAGAAAGATTTGAACGACGATGACGTATTGTTGCTGGTCGGCGAAGAGCGGACCAAAAGCAGCCGGATCAAACTGGATCATTTGCAGGTAGTGACCGGCAAAGGAGTAACCTCCATGGCAAGCATCATTTTGGACATCGCCGGTGAAAAGTTTGAAGCCACTTCTTCCGGCAACGGTCCGGTCGATGCAGCCCTGAAGGCGTTGAAACGCATCATCAACCGCGAAACCATCGTTCAGGAATTCCTCATCCAGGCCATGACCAAAGGCAGTGACGATACCGGTAAGGTGCACATGCAGGTGGAATACGAAGGCGTGGTTTATTACGGTTTCTCAGGCAACACCGACATCGTAACCGCTTCTGTGGAAGCCTACATCGATGCCATCAACAAGATTGTAAAATAGTTATAAAAAGACAATGGCACAGACATTATTCGACAAAATCTGGGACAGCCACGTGGTTACCGCGGTGGAAAACGGCCCGACACAAGTATACATAGACAGGCATTATTGCCACGAAGTCACCAGCCCGCAAGCGTTTCAGGGTTTGCGCAACCGCAACCTGAAGTTCCTCCGTCCTGAAAAGACCTTCGCGATACCCGACCATAACATTCCTACCCTGAATCAGGAAAAACCCATCGAGGACCCCATTTCAGCCTTTCAGGTAGAAACCCTCACTAAGAACGCCAACGAATTCGGCATTACTTTGTACGGCCTTGGCCATAAGAAAAACGGTGTGATTCACGTGGTTGGACCGGAAAACGGCTTGACGCTGCCCGGCATGACCATTGTTTGTGGTGACTCCCACACGTCTACCCACGGTGCACTCGGCGCAGTCGCTTTCGGTATCGGTACCTCCGAAGTCGAAATGGTGATGGCTTCCCAATGCATCCTGCAGGCCAAGCCGTTGCGCATGCGCATCACCATCGACGGAACCCTCGGCAAGGGTGTATCCGCCAAGGATATGGCACTTTATGTCATCGCCAAGATGACCACCGGCGGTGCAACAGGTTATTTTGTGGAATACGCTGGAGAAGCCATTCGTGCCCTGAGCATGGAAGGCCGCCTGACGCTTTGCAACCTTTCCATCGAAATGGGTGCACGCGGCGGCATGGTTGCACCGGACGAAGTCACGTTCGAATACATCAAGGGCCGCGAATTCGCTCCGAAGGGTGCCGAATGGGATGCAGCCGTTGCAAAATGGAAAGAATTGAAATCCGATGACGACGCTGTTTTCGACAAGGAAATAGTTTTCGCGGCTTCAGAAATTGAGCCCATGGTTACTTACGGAACCAATCCGGGTATGGGGCTGGGCATCACAGAAAGTATTCCAACGCTGGATACCATCGATGAGGCTAGTAAGATTTCTTTTTCCAAATCACTGGAATATATGGGTTTCCAACCGGGTGACAAGATGTTGGGCAAAAAAATCGATTATGTGTTCTTGGGTAGTTGCACCAATGGCCGAATCGAAGACTTCCGAGTCTTCACCGAATATGTGAAAGGCAAAAAAAAGGCCGATGATGTGATCGTTTGGCTGGTTCCAGGCTCTTGGGCTGTGGAAGCACAATGCCGCGAAGAAGGTTTGGTCGAAATATTGGAAGCCGCTGGTTTCCAGCTCCGTCAACCCGGTTGTTCCGCCTGTCTGGCCATGAACGATGACAAAGTGCCTGCCGGCAAATACGCCGTTTCCACTTCGAACCGTAACTTCGAAGGCCGCCAAGGTCCCGGTGCCCGCACCATCCTGGCTGGTCCGCTGGTAGCCGCTGCCGCTGCAGTAACAGGTCACATAACCGATCCTAGAACATAAACACTATGGAACCCATCTTCCGATTTTCCCTGCCCATCCAGGTACGTTTCAACGACGTCGACATCATGGGACACGTGTCCAACACAGTCTATCAGAATTATTACGACGCCGGCAAAATGGATTATTTCGACAATCTGTTTGACGGTCTGAATTACAGGGAACTCGGTATAGTCGGTGCTTCCATCAAGATCGAATACCTCAAACCGATCATGTTCAGAGATGAAATTTACGTGGAGACCCGCGTATCGATCCTCGGCAACAAGAGTTTCACCATGGAACACCGATTGGTCAACATGGAGAATGGAGAATTGCTCTCCACTTGCACAGCTGTGATCGTATGTTATGATGCGGTGCACAAGGTGAGCATTCCAATGCCTGCTACATGGCGCCAGAACATCATCAACCACGAAGGCAAACAATTGATAATAAAGTAAATTATGGATAAGTTTTTAACCCTTACTTCCACCATTGTTCCGCTTCCCATCGAAAACGTGGATACGGACCAAATCATCCCTGCCCGTTTCTTGAAGGCTACCTCCAAGGACGGTTTCGGCGATAACCTCTTCCGTGACTGGCGCTATGATAACAACAACCAGCCCATTCCCGGATTTATTCTGAACGATCCGACCTACAGCGGCTCCATTTTGGTTGCCGGCAAGAACTTCGGCAGCGGTTCCTCTCGTGAACACGCTGCTTGGGCAGTAGCCGGATATGGTTTCCGCGTCGTGGTATCCAGCTTCTTTGCAGACATCTTCAAGGGCAACTCCCTGAACAACGGCGTTTTACCCGTCGTTGTTTCTGAAAGCTTCTTGGCTGAAATCTTTGCTGCTGTCCATGCAGACCCAAAGACTACCCTAACGGTCAATTTGGAAGAACAGACCATCACCAACAATGTAAATGGTGCGGTGGAAACGTTCCAGATCAATGCTTACAAGAAAAGTTGCATGCTCAATGGCTATGATGATATCGATTTCTTATTAAGCAATAAGGGCAAAATCGAAAATTGGGAGCGCACTACTTCGTTGCTTTGATAAAAATAATCCTCACGTACCTAAAGTACGCTCCGGTTATTTTTTCCAAAGCGCCTTGTATTGCATCTCCACTTTTCAATTTTGCGTGGGGCAATCATGGTTCATTTAAACCTTGAAAAGTTATGTTATGAAGATAGAAATTATGGACACAACACTCCGGGATGGAGAACAAACCTCCGGAGTATCTTTTGCTGGGCAGGAAAAACTGAGTGTGGTTCGGCTGTTGCTGGACGATTTGAAGGTGGATCGGGTGGAAATCGCTTCGGCGAGGGTTTCAGCCGGCGAATTCGAATCGGTTCGTCGCATCGGCATCTGGGCAAGACGCTACAACATGCTGGATAGGGTCGAAATCCTCGGCTTCATCGACAAGGGCCTTTCTCTGAAATGGGTGACCGATGCCGGCATGAAGGTGATCAACTTGCTGACCAAGGGCTCTTTGAATCATGTGACCAATCAGTTGCGTAAGACGCCCGAACAACACCTTGCTGACATCCGTGCTGAAGTCGCGTTATGCCAGGAAGCTGGTGTTTCCGTGAACTTGTACCTGGAAGACTGGTCCAACGGCATGATCAACTCGCCCGAATACGTGTTCTTCATGATGGACGGTATGCGCGACCTTCCGGTGAAACGCTTTATGCTGCCCGATACGCTTGGCATTCTGAATCCTGCCCAGGTTACCGATTTCTGCACTCAAATGGTTCAACGTTATCCCGGACTTCATTTCGATTTCCACGCCCACAACGACTACGACCTGGCAGTTGCCAACGTCTTTGCTGCCGTTCAGGTTGGCATAAAAGGCGTGCATGTCACCGTCAACGGTCTGGGTGAACGCGCAGGAAACGCACCGCTCACCAGCGTTGTCGCCGTCCTGCACGACCACCTCAACTACGAAACCAACATCTGCGAAGACAAACTGACCACCGTCAGTAAAATCGTCGAATCCTATTCCGGTATCCGCATCCCAGCCAACAAACCGGTGATCGGTGACAATGTGTTCACCCAAACCGCCGGTGTCCACGCCGATGGCGATGCAAAAAACAACCTGTACTTCAATGACTTGCTTCCAGAACGTTTCGGTCGAACCCGCGAATACGCCCTCGGCAAAACCTCCGGCAAAGCTAGCATCAAGAAAAACCTGGAGGCCCTCGGCATCGAGCTGGACGACGATTCCATGCGTCTGGTGACGGAACGCATTATCGAACTGGGCGACAAAAAGCAGTTGGTGACTCAGGAAGACCTGCCCTACATCATTTCCGATGTGCTCAAGCAGGTGAACACCGAACAACCGGTCCGCATCCTGAACTATTCGCTGTCGCTGGCGCACGGTTTACGACCTGTAGCAACTGTGAAACTCGAAATCGGTGGTGTGGTCTATCAGGAAACCTCTGCCGGCGACGGTCAGTACGACGCCTTTATGCAGGCACTGCGCAAAATCTACGAAAGTATGCATCGGGTACTGCCCAAACTGACGAATTACGCAGTAAACATTCCACCGGGTGGTCGGACGGATGCCTTTGTACATACGGTCATCAACTGGCAGGATGTGGATAAGGAATTCCGCACGAGTGGGCTGGACGGTGACCAGACGGAGGCCGCCATAAAAGCAACCATCAAAATGCTAAACATCATTGAAAATTCAAATGGAAGTTAAATACTGCGTTACTCTTCACTTCTCGATCCTCACGTACGAAAGTACGCTCCGGTACGACTTCGTACAAAGTGCCTTGTCTTTAGCTCCCATTTGAATTTTCATCCTTGCAGAACATAACGTAAAACGAATATAATATTTTAATAAATGAAGCTGAATATTGCTGTACTTCCCGGTGACGGGATCGGTCCTGAAATCGTGGAACAAGCCCTGAATGTGACCAAAGCCGTTTGTGAAAAATTCGGTCACGAACTGACGTACGAAACCGCCATCGTAGGTGCTTGTGCCATCGAAGCCACCGGCAACCCGTACCCGGATGCCACCCACGAATTGTGTATGAAATCAGATGCGGTGCTTTTTGGTGCCATTGGTTCGCCCAAATACGACAACGACCCAACGGCCAAGGTGCGTCCGGAACAAGGACTTTTGGCCATGCGCAAAAAACTGGGCTTGTATGCCAATATTCGTCCGGTTAATGTTTTCCCGTCCTTAATTTCTCGTTCACCGCTGCGTGCTGACTTGGTGGAGAATGCTGATTTCATGTGTATTCGTGAACTCACTGGTGGTTTGTACTTCGGTCGTCCGCAGGGTCGCAGTGAAGATGGCAACAGTGCGGTTGATACTTGCGCCTATAACCGCGAGGAAATTGAACGCATTTTGAAACTGGCCTACGAATATGCAGGTCAACGCCGCAAGAAACTGACGGTAGTGGACAAGGCCAATGTGCTGGAAACCTCCCGCTTGTGGAGACAGATTGCGCAGGAAATGGCTCCGAGCTATCCGGACATCGAAACGGAATACATGTTCGTAGACAATGCTGCGATGCGGATCATACAATGGCCTTCGAGCTTTGATGTGATGGTGACGGAAAACATGTTCGGGGATATCCTGACGGATGAGGCTTCAGTAATTACGGGCTCCATGGGCTTGCTGCCTTCGGCTTCAGTCGGTTTGCATACTTCGGTTTTTGAACCGATTCATGGTTCGTATCCGCAGGCTGCGGGTAAAAATATTGCGAATCCGCTGGCTACGGTGCTTTCCGCTGCGCTGATGTTCGAATACGCGTTCGGGCTGATGGAAGAAGGTGCACTGATTCGTCAGGCTGTGGCTGCTTCGATGGAAGCGGGTTGTGTGACGGAAGATATTACGGTTAATGGACAGACGGCGCATTCGACTACGCAGGTGGGAGAGTGGTTGGTGGAATATATCAAAAAATGAAGGTGTTTAAGGTGAACGGCATCAAGGTGCATTCCATTCCTGCAATAGGGCGAGGCAATGGTGGTGCAGTGGGGATGGGTTGAAGATATTTCACGCTGGATTTCGTGTTCCTGACGGTTTCGGCGCACCTTTCGGTTTCGTATGTGCCTTATCTTTATTTGATTGACCAGCTAAAGCCAAAGACGGTGTACTTGATGGGTGGGGAGCAGTGCACGGAAGAGTATCCGAAATGGATCAAGTCGTTACAGACAAGTGAAGTGCCGGTTTATTATCCCGAAGGCGGTAGAGCTATGGGGGAAAGGTTTGATTTTTTTAAAATGATCACATCATTTTAAAAACGACTGGCAGTAAGTACCAGAAATCAAGCGGTTCACCATCGAAATAACACGGCGTCCATTTGGGCATCGATTGGACAACACGCATTGCCTCTTCATCCAAAGCCTTATCCACGCTGGTTTTTATGCTGATTTTGGTCGGAATGCCGTTTTTCGTTACGACAAATTTGACGACAACTTTGCCTTGAATGCCGTTTTCAGCAGCCATGCTGGGGAATCGGAGGTTGTTTCTCATAAACTCCAACAGCATCTTTTCTCCTCCAGGAAAAGAGGGAAAAACCAAGAACTCAAAGTGTTCAATTTGGTTCCCGATGGAATCATAACATGCTCCCGACACGAATTTGTTGTTTTCGAATGTGTCCTTGCGTTTTAACTGGCCATTTTGCCAGTAGGTCAATACATTTCCATGTATTTTGTTGTCGACATAGTCAGCAGCACTTTTGAGTTGTCCGTTTCTGAACCAGAACCGCTGTGTTCCCTCTTTTTTCTTCTTGCTTAAATCGAGGTAGTAAATTTCCTCTTTCATTTGGCCGTTCATGTAATACGACCGTTCAATCAATCTTTTTGAACTAATATTTTCCTTTACAAGCAATTGGTAGTAATCTGCTTGTATTCTGGTCTTGACCTTATCGTCATTGGTGTTGTAGAAGATGGTGTCTTGGCCAAATGCCAACATGGGAATTAGGAAAAAAAAGAGCGAAACAATATCCCGAAAGTTCTTCATAAAGACGTAGATTTGTATTTGAGTCTGCTAATGTACCAATAAAATCAATTTAACCCTATAGTACAATATAATTTATATTGACCCATGCCTAAAAACCTCATCATCCTCACCGGATCTGGCATCAGTGCCGAAAGCGGTATCAAAACCTTCCGTGATTCGGGCGGGCTGTGGGAAGAACACAGAGTCGAAGATGTTGCAAGCATCGAAGGTTGGTACCGCAATCCCAAGCTGGTCCTCGATTTCTACAACCAGCGGCGCGTGCAGCTCCTAACAGCTGAACCCAATGCCGCACATTTCGGCTTGGCTGAACTAGAGGCTGAATTCGAAGTCAGAATCATCACCCAGAATGTGGACAACTTGCACGAACGGGCCGGAAGTCATATTGTGCTTCATTTGCACGGCGAGCTCACTAAGGCTTGCAGCAGTCGGGACAAATCGCATATAACAGATATCGGGTATGAAGCGATTCAGGTGGGAGACAAGGCGGGGGACAGTTCACAACTTAGGCCGTTCATTGTTTGGTTCGGGGAAGAAGTTCCAGCGATGGAAACGGCTATAGCGTGGGCTTCGGAAGCGGATATTTTTGTCATTATCGGGACATCGCTGCAGGTATATCCAGCGGCAGGTCTGGTGGATTTTGTACCAGCAGGGTGCCCGATTTATGTCATTGACCCGAATGATATTGGTCGGTCGCTCCCGAAGGACTGTGTGGTGATTCGGGAGAATGCTGTGAATGGGGTTCAGCAGTTAAAGAGATTTTTATCCTCGCGCTAGCGTGTAAAACATTGCGACAGCCGAGGCGAGCATCACCAAAAACGTAATCCACACCATCGTATTCGATAACCAACTACTGCGGAATTCACCCATAATTTTCTTATTACGGGCAATTCGGGCAATCAAAAAGATTAAAGGTACCGCCGCCACACCATTGAAAACAGCCGTGAATACCAACGCCTTAATCGGATCAATACCAATGAAATTGATCATTAAACCAATAAGCGTCGCGATGGTTATGATGCCATAGAAACCATGTGCTTTCTTTAGTTTAAGGTTGAGCCCGGTTTCCATACCAAAGGCTTCGGACAAGGCATAAGCTGCTGAACCGGATAGGACGGGAATGCCTAATAAGCCCAGGCCAATGATGCCTATGGCAAAAATGAGTTCGGATAAAAAGCCTGAATTTGGAAACGTCTGAACAAGTGGTTCCAGAGCCTTGGCTGCATCGGCGGCTGATGTTACATTGGTGATGCCATTCTGATGTAAAACGGTGGCGGCTACCACGATAATTGACCAGGTTGCGATTTCTGAGAAGACCATGCCAACTAAATTATCGATACGCATATTTTTGATGAATTTTGCGCCTATTTTCGGCTTCCCACTACGGCTCATCAAATGTTGCTCCTTTTCTTCTTCCACTTCCTGCGAGGTTTGCCAGAAAAACATGTAGGGAGAAATGGTGGTGCCTAGAATACCCGTAATGATGAAGAAAAACGCGAAATTCATTTCCACATGCGGCACAAACGTAGCTGCAAAAATCGTGGACCAGGGCTGGTGCACCATAAAGACGGTAATGGGATAAGCCAAAAGCGTTAGAGCCAGCCATTTTAAGATGCGGGAATAAACCCGGTAGGTCGTAAAAATTTCCAGAACCAAAATCAGAGTCGTAAAACCTAAAGTCAGAATAACAAAATTGACAGGAATGAGCAGTTGGGCAGCAGCGGCGAGGGCGCCAATGTCTGCACCGATATTGATGGTATTGGCAACAACGACCAGCAAGACCGCTGCATAAAGAACCTTTTTGCTGTAATTGGCTTTGATGACGGCAGCTAAACCGCGACCGTTTACGGCGCCAATGCGTGCGCAGGTTTCCTGAATGGCTATCATAAGTGGCAACATTAGGATGACTGTCCAGAGTTGACCATAGCCGAATTTGGCACCGGTTTGCGTGTAGGTTGCAATTCCGGAGGGGTCATCATCTGCCGCTCCGGTAACCACGCCTGGCCCAAACGTTTTAAAAAAGGTCTTTATTTTGGTAAAAGGCGCTTTCATCCGGGTTTGTCCTTATTCTGCCTTTGCTATTCGTACAATTTCTGCCGCGATGTTCTCAGGTGAAAGGACAAAGTCGATGTGGCCGCTTTCTATCGCGCTTTCAGGCATATCCGGGTGTGCGGCGGTTTCGGGCTTTTGTGCGATGGTCGTGCCGCCCACCTCTTTTATGCCGCTCAGAGCTGCTGCTCCATCGCCATCATAGCCTGAAACGATGACAGCAATGAGTTTGCCTTCCCAGTTCTGAGTCAGTGAACGCATAAAAACCGTAATGACGTCGGGCCATCCGTTGGGCTTGGAGATGGGTTTCAGGATAAACTCTCCATTCAGAATGTGCAGATCCCGTTTTTCGGGGATGATGAATACATGGTTCGGCTCGATGTCTAATTTTTCCGTAATCAACTCCACGGGCATTTTGGTGTAATTGGGGAGAATCTCGTGCAGCAGGGTGGCTACTGTCCTTAGGTGATTAACGATGACGATGGCAACACCCATATCGTCCGGCAGATTCTTTAGCAATCGGATATAGGCGTCAAGGCCACCGGCTGAACCACCGACACAAACGATGGGGAAATTCCTAGATTTCATTTTTTCAGTACTTCAACCATTTTTTCACAAAAAGCAGGAAGGTCTTTTGGGCTTCTGCTCGTAATAAGATTGTGATCAACGACAACTTCCTCGTCGATCCATTCTGCACCGGCATTAATCAAATCGGTTTTCATGGTATGATAGGAGGTTAGCCATTTCCCTTCTACTAATCCCGTTTCTATCAAAATCCAGGGTGCATGGCAAATAGCGGCGATTGGAATTCCATTTTCAAAGAATTCGGTTACCCATTTTACGGCCGGTTTTATGGTTCGTATGCAATCAGAATTGATTACACCGCCGGGGAGAACCAATAGATCGTAGTCTTTTGGTCGTGCTTTATCAAGAACGACATCCACTTTGAAGGTATCACCCCACTGCGTTTCTTTCCAACCTTTGATGGTCCCTTTTTTTAAGGAAATGATATCGACTGAAATATCCGCCTTCTTAAGGAAATTCAAGGGGTACTCTAGTTCCGATTGCTCAAAACCGTCTGTTGCCAAGATGGCTGCTTTAATTCTATTCATACGACTATGTATATTTGTAATCTGACAAATATAAATGTCCGTATCAAAAAACGATTTATATGATTTAAGGGAAAAGTTACATGATTCACACATTGGTTTTGCAAACGCTGGGTTTATTAGAACGGTCCATTATTTGGGGTGCATTATATCCAACTGGTAACCTCATTGTTTCCTGACCCACTCATACGCAGGGTCATTGCCACTTTTGAAATCTTGAAAACTGGTTTCTGTGATTTGATCTGGAGTGATGGTGTTCAGATTGATGTTGGATCTCTTAAAGTACTTGGTGGAATATTGAATTTTTAAACCGGAATTGGGAAGTGTCATTATCTTGATATCCCCAAAATGATTGGGTTTGCCTTCGGTTTCCTCACCAACAAAAATTGCCTGAGTCATGTTTTTGAAATCCATGGCATTGATGATGGCGGAAGAAAAGGTTTTTTCGCCAACGATAACGAAGAGTTTTCCTTTCTGGTTGATTTTGCCGATGGTAGCCAGTTCGGAGACCAATTCAGTTCCTGGTTGTGAATTTCCACCTCCGTTGAAGCGCAAGTCAAAAACGACCTTGTCAAAATTGTACTTGTTGATGTTGTCAAAGATTTTTTTCTTGAACTCCGTAAAAGAAGGCAAATCCTCCGGTTTCCCTGCATAGCCTTGTGGCGGATACTCACGACTGGCACATTGGTTGTATTGGATGTAATAGATGTTGTCTGCCTTCAGTATGCTGTCTGTAAAAAGAGACCTCCCGTTTTTGTAACACAAAGCTAAGGAGTCGGGCTTAAATGTTCGCCTGTTTTGTTTGGTCAGGATGGAAGGTTTGAGGAAATACGTCCATTTCTCACCCGTACGGTTCTCAAGAAGCAATTCGACGGTGTCGGTTCGGGCAAATCCAAAGTGTTTAAGCAATTGTATGATGGGAAGATACTTGGGAAATTGATTCTTGATAACTGCCGCGTTGTCTAGGGTGAACAGGGTGCCGATGGAGTCGGCAATGGTCGAAAGGGGTGTTCTGTTTATTGTAACGATCTTATTGCCCAGGAGGCTCTGGTTCTCCATGTTTGTACCCTGAACAAAAACGCCATCACTGAACCACATCAGTTGAAGGGGGAGGGTGCTGCCTTTATCCATGAATTTTTCCCAGCCGGTCTTGGTATGTGAATCGCCCATGGAGGCGATGAGTTTTTGCAAACGGATGGCAATGTCCAGATCGGTTGCATTTTCCTTACCTACGTTAATATTATCGATACCACGGATAAAATAGTTTTCATCTTTTAAATGATACAGTTTATAGTGGTTTTTGGGTAGTTCCACTTTCAGGTATTCCAAATCGGCAGACCAATCGATTGGTTTGTTTTCTTGTGAATAGGCGACTATCGATAGGAAGAGAAAAGAGTAAAGAAAGAACGTGTTCATTGAACTTCAATTTAAAGGTTATTATTCTGCCAACCGCCTGGCGGTATTCACGTTACGAACAGTCATATAGGGGTACAATTTATGACCGATCAGTTTGTTCAGTTGGCTTTTGTTGTAATTTTCGCGGGTGACGTTCCAAATCAATGCACCTTTGATGTAACGAGTATAGACAAAATCTCTTTTAAATGGAAGTTTGTCGATAATATCTATGTTATCGACTTCGTCAAACAAGTAGGCCACGTCGGTGCGTTGATCCGAGTCGTTCTGCCAGTGGGCTGGGATTTCAGCTGCTATGAGTTGCATTTCTTCCAGGGTTTTTACAAGTGTAGGAACCTCATAGCCGAGTTCAGTGCGAAAACAGGAATCAAGCGAAGCCACTATTTTTTCAACAGAATCGTTGGACTCAAAACGGATATTGCCCGAATTGATATAAGTTGAAACGTTGAAATACCCCAAACCTTCAAACATGGCATTCAGGTGTTTCATATCAATGCGCTTGGTGGTTCCGACGTTGATGCCGCGGAGCAGGCTTGCATATTTCATAACATAGGGTAGAATTGAACGAAGCAAAAATAGTATTTTCCTGCGTAATGCCAAGTCTCACCCATCAATCTTCAATCAATGTTATGTCCTTGACCGGCTTAGGCAGGTGCAACTTGGCGATGGCTTCCTTCGCTATATCGACATCGCTTTGTGAAACATGGTAGACAATGGGTGTATAATCTGCCAGATCGATTTCTCCGACATAGAAAAAGCCCCAGCGCTGGAAGAATTCGGTCAGATCCGTTTTAGATACTACGCAGGCCAATCTGCAGAATTCCAACATGTTCAAATAGTCCTTGCCACGGTCGGGACCACCATAAATGGGTTTCTGATTGCGCATGGCAATCAGGAGGTCGGGATAGAAATCGGGATAACCTTGTTCTTTGAAATAGAGGTAAAGTTGCCAGAAGGGAACCAAACGCTGAAAGACGTCGGTGTTACCAGTTCCGCCATAAACATTGGTCTTGGAAGGATCTAACTTGCCGGGAAAATCCATGTACGAAATTCCTTTGTCCAGAATGGTCGCACGTGCTTTTGCATATTGATGCTCTTGCGAAAGACGACTCTGATTTCCAACGGCGATGTGCGCATACATGGTCAGGATGTTGTTGCTTACCTCGGACATGCCTCCCCAACTCATCTGAGGGCACATTTGATGCACATGGCCCATTTCATGGCAGAAGCCCCAGCAGGGATCGTTTTTGAAATTATCGGAATTGGCGACTAGCTTCATGGCCCAGTTGATAAAGGCCATGCCATCTCCATCACGGTACATGTAGAAGTAATAATTGACGCGAGCAAGGATGTGGTTCTTGGGTACGATGCCCTCCTTGTCCCAGCCAAGCATATGCTGTTGAAGTCCGACGATCGTATCGTATTTGCGAACCAGTTCGACTCCCTGGTTCAAGGTGTACTTTTTTAAGCTGTCTACAGGGAAGGCCAACTGGATATGTTTTCCCCTGATATCCATGATTGGACCGACAGCGTTTTCAAGCAATTTGTTGAAATCTTCGTTGGTGTCGCCTCTGGTCAAATCGAAATAACCGTTGATCATTCCAGTCGGGAAATGCACCATAATGGGTGAAAGGGTTTTTGGGTCACCATCCGTAAAATACTGTATGTAAACATTCCCACCCGTTTTGAGGTTTATGACATTTAAACCTTCATTCAAGGAGAACACTTCTTTATGAAGGCTGAACGCCGAATTGTTGACGTTTTTCTGATCAAAAACAGGTCGTTTTTCCGTCCAGTCCGGTACCAACAATTTTAGTTTAGCACCATTGGTTTTTCCAACCAGAACCAGATTTTCACCTTTTTCCAGATAGATGCCTGTAATGCCTTCGAATGGACTATAGCCATTGCCGATGCGTCTCTGTCGTCCGAGTGTTGCCGGATTCAGGTAGGGTTCAATGGTGACTAGGCGGGATGCCGGTTGATACGTTTTTTTATAGAGTCTAATAGCAAGCAACTTCAGTGCGGGTGTCTTGATATGATCGATGTCACTCAGTTTTATCTCCGGTTTAAGCATTGTTCCGGTCAAGTCTTTGAAGCAATAGGTTTCTGGGTTGACAATCTCTGCTTGAACATGAAATATGGAGTTCAGCAGTAACAGTAGGGTTAAACAATAGGTGATGGGTTTCATAAGAACGAATTAGTGGGAGACGAAGGTAACTTTTCGAATTTATTTACCCAGAATTATTAAGGAATTTTAGTCGGATTTCTGAAATCTTAGCACAAAGTATATTGTATATTTGGCGAAGAGGAATTTAAAGACTGGTCTATGCAACAAATTTTTCAAAGCTCGAATTCGACGCGTTGGCATCGGTTCATATGGTTTATCCGCATACTTTTAGTATTTGCATTGGTTGGGGTGCTTTCCATCGGTATATCCTTGATCCATCGTACCCATTATGATGCCAAAAGCCTTATTTATCAGGAAAAAAGAATTCGTAACGTCAATAGGAACCCATCGAAGGTTGTGGTCTCGGATTCCGAATTGGTGGCGTATGCCCTTCATTTGAAAAAAGTCAGGAAATCAAAGCGGTACGAATTTTATGATGAAGTAGTCAACAATGGACCGCTGAAAAATTACCTTCCGATAAGAGCCGGATTTTATGTGAATTGGGATAAGAATTCGTTTGCTTCGCTGGAAAACAATGTTGACAAACTGAATATGGTTCTACCGGAATGGTTTTTCCTGAATAATGCCAAGGGGGACATAGCTATCAAGATCGATGCGAAGGCCTTGAAAATTATGCACGAAAACCAAGTAGCCATCATTCCTATACTGAGTAACTACACCAATCAACATTGGAATGGCGATTCTACGGCACTGGTGCTTAGGAGCCCCATATACAGGGCAAAATTTATTGCAAACATCAAAAATGTGTTGATCAAAAACCATTTTCAGGGAATAAACATTGACCTGGAAAATCTGGATCCATCGTTGAATCCATACAGAATTGAATTCTCGAAAGAACTCTACCAAGCGCTTCATCCAACCGGTTTGTTGCTTACCATCGATGTAAGTCCTTCCGACGAAGGCATCGATTATAAAATGCTGAACAAGTACTACGACTTCATCTTTCTGATGGCCTATGACGAACACTTTGCAGATATGGAACCGGGTTGCATAACCTCTGTCAAGTACATTGAACAAGCATTGGATATGGCGATGAAAGATGTCCCTTCCGAGAAATTAGTCCTGTGTCTGGCTGGATATGGCTATAATTGGATGGTCGGTCAAAACGGGAAAAGCATTTCGTATGATAAGTTCATATCGCTATCCAATGCCTACAATGCCCCCGTTCAATGGGACGAAGATCATTCCGATTTGTACATCAATTACGAGGATGAAAACGGCGATTCAAGCGAGGCGCATTGCACCGATGCCGCGACCATTTTCAATTCCATCCGAACCGCCGAAGATTACCATACGGCCGGTGTGGCTATTTGGCGTTTGGGCAGTGAAGACTCCCGAATTTGGAGCTTCTATAACCGGTCACTTTCCATGGATTCTTTGGTAAAAAATCCGTTCAATTATAAACCGCTTGAAAACTTTAAACTCGCGTCTGAGGTTAATTTCACCGGTACTGGTGAAATTCTGGAGGTTGCCAGCGAACCGGAACCGGGCAGGGTGAAATTCAAAGTTGATCAAGCCGAACAAATGATCGAAAATGAGGAATACCTGAATTTACCGAATACATTTCTCATCAAACGCTTTGGCAAACCCAAGGGAAAAGAAATCGCACTCACCTTCGACGATGGTCCCGACGAAGATTTTACGCCGACCATTTTGGACATTCTTAAAGAAAACAAAGTTAAGGCAACCTTTTTCGTAACCGGTGTCAATATTGAAAAGAACATTCCAATTTTGGAGCGCATATACAATGAAGGGCATGAAATTGGAAACCACACTTTCACGCATCCTGATCTCGAAATAACTTCGAAAGACCGTGAACGGGTCGAACTCCGGTCCACCCGTTTGCTCTTGGAGAGTATACTCAATCATTCCACGCTTTTATTCCGACCTCCCTACAATACAGACGCAGAACCGCAGGACGTCAATCAGATCCGCCCATTGAGCATAGCCAAGGACGAAGGCTACCTCACCATCGCTTCTTCCATCGATCCCAACGATTGGCAGATCGGAGTTAAGGCGGATAGCATTTGCGCACGCGTCATTGCCCAACAAAATCGTGGTAACATCCTGCTCATGCACGATGGCGGCGGAAATCGTACGCAGACCCTATTGGCGCTTCCACGGATCATCGATTATTATCGGCAACATGGATATAAGTTTGTCACCATTTCCGACATCATGGGACGAACCCGAGATCAAGTCATGCCTCAAGTCAAGGGTACCATAAAAACTGAAGAAGCATTCGACTATCTGTTTTTCCTGATCACCTTTTTGTGGGAAAATTTCTTGCATGGTTTCTTTGTCGTGGCTATCGTATTGGGTATTTCACGCATCCTCATTCTGATGGTTCTGGCCATCATACAACACCGGAAATCTAGAAAATGGCTGGTGCCTTCAGATTATACACCGAAAGTAAGCATCATCGTTCCTGCCTATAATGAGGAGTTGACGGTGACCCGTACCATTGAGAACCTGCTCAAGAGCGACTATCCCATGTTCGACATCGTTTTTGTCGATGATGGCTCGAAAGACCAAACCTTTGCCAATGTCAAAGCAGCCTTTAGCAACAGGGTCAATGTTCAGATACTGACAAAAACCAACGGAGGTAAAGCCTCGGCTTTAAACTATGGCATTTCGCAGGCCGATGGAGACATTTTGGTTTGCATCGATGCCGATACCTTGTTGTTGCCGGACGCCATATCCAAAATGGTTCCCTACTTTGTGGATGAGGCAGTTGGCGCTGTAGCCGGAAATGTACAGGTGGGAAATACGGTCAACTTGTTGACTCAGTGGCAAAAGATGGAATACACCACCAGCCAGAACTTCGAACGAAGAGCACTTGATACGGTGAATGCCATTTTGGTTGTACCTGGAGCCATCGGCGCTTTCCGAAAATCGGCGCTCGATCAAATCAAGGGTTTCACTACCGACACCCTGGCCGAAGATTGTGATCTGACGGTCCGACTGCATCGGGCAGGCTACAAAGTGCGCAGCTGCAACGAAGCCATTTCGTTGACAGAGGCACCTGAAACACTGAAAATGTTTATGAAACAGCGTTTTCGTTGGACATTCGGCATGATGCAGACTTTTTGGAAGCACCGCGACTTGTTGTTCAGCCCGCATCATAAAAACATTGGCTGGATCATGTTGCCCAACCTATTGATATTCGGATTCATCATTCCATTGCTTTCGCCTATAGTGGACCTGCTTTTCCTAATGGGGCTATTTTCATCGCATGCCTTGTTTTATGCAATGATGTATGTGCTGTTCTTCCTGGTCGATTGGATGGTTTCAGCCTTGGCTTACCGATACGATGGTCAACGATTTACGCTGTGGAATGCGAGTGTACTTTTCGTTCAACGCTTTGCCTACCGCCAGATATTCTTTTTCATACTCATTAAATCGTATCTGAAAGCGATGAAGGGTGAATTGGCTAGTTGGGGTATTTTAAAAAGGACGGGGAATGTGAAGATTTGATTACCAAGTAGTATATCCATATGGAAACTTCCGTTATTTTGCCCATTCTTCCCCTTCGGGAGTGCGCCTCCATTCGAAGTAGGAATCCAAGACCTTCAGGGCATCTGCACTGGGTACGGAGCCAATGGTTGGCGTTTGATTGAAATGCATTACGACGGGATTGGCATCACTGAAAGCTGGCCAAATAGGAAGACCTGCTTCATTGGGATTTCCGTATTTGGCAAAGTTTGTCCAATAACTGGCCATGGCATCCGATACGACCAGGTCCGATTTGCTTGCCTGTTGCGGATTCAGGTGTTGGAATACATAGGCCACTTCCTGACCGTGGGGTGAACCGTAACCCTCTCTGGGAGAACCTGCCGGATAGTCAGGGTGCTGATCGAAATAGTAATAAAAGACTTTGGATTTTCCGGTCTTTGCCTGAAGACGAGCCCAGCTCCATGTCTGCCAACCAAAGGCTGCATCCCTGGCAAGATCCCTGGCTGTTTTAGGAACGGTGGTCGTTCCAACCGGATAGGCTTTGATTAGATCATCTGCAAATTTCCCGTACCGAGATTTGACGCCTGAAATGTATTCTTCAGGTGTTCTTCCTGGAGAGAAGCTAGCGCCTTCGTCAGAGTTGTAACCAACCAGAATGGCTACATCGTTGTATTTACCGGCTTCATAAAGTTTATGTTGATCGTCAGGAATCACATACCCATCTACAATGGGCCAAGACATCCCAAAGCCACGATCGGAGAGTTTGTCGGCATCCAGTTTTCGTAAGTCTGCGATGGAAGAGACCCCTGCATTTTTCAAATATACTTCACCGTCACGTTCTGCGTCCTTGAGGTGTTTCATGTTTTCTCCCGGGAACGTTTGTGTTTGACGTGAAGGTCCGAAAGAACCTCCACTTTCTGAGATGGCACCTTGGAAAAGGCCTTTGGCCAAAGGAGATGCACACAACATACTGACGGCAATTCCACCAGCCGATTCGCCAAAAATGGTCACTTTGTCGGGGTCACCGCCAAATGCAGCGATGTTTTTCTTAATCCATTGCAATCCGGAAATCATGTCCAACAATCCGTAATTTCCAGATACATGGTTTGGATTTTCAGCACTCAATTCCGGGTGTGAAAAGAATCCGAGTTGCCCGACACGATAGGCGATACTTACCAGAACGACACCTTTATTCGCAAGCTTTTCGCCACTATAAGACCACTCTGAGGTGGCTCCTGCGCCAAAGCCACCGCCATAGATCCAAACGAATACTGGAACTTTCTCTTTGGCTGATTTCGCTGGGGACCAAACGTTCAAATACAAGCAGTCTTCACTTTTCCCTGAAGGAGGATTTCCGCCTTGTATGGGGCCAGGGGCAAACTTGTCGGCTAGCTTGACACCCTCCCATTTTGCTGCCGGTTGCGGAGCGCGCCAGCGAAGTTCGCCAACAGGTGGTGCGGCAAAAGGGATGCCTTTATAAACCGTCAACTCGTCCTCGAGAGTCCCCTGTAATAAACCACCATCGACTTTAATCGGTGCAACTTGTTGTGCAACAGATGTTGTGGCGAAAAATGCCACAACAATCGAAACGATAAACATTTTATTTTTCATGCAATATACCCTTTAAAATATTCCTATTTTTTCGACGCAAGTTAAAAAATTTATTGCGATCTTTATCTATTGCATTAATTTTCTAAAGCTTTTGTATCATGAAGAAGTTCGTTGTAACTTTTGTCTCCATTTTTTTCACAACTTTGCTTATGGCTCAAATGCCGGAAAGTTCGCCACAGGCTGTTGTTAAGAAAAATCTTGTTCCAACTGTAACCATACCTGCCCCTGCTGGTTCCAAAGGTTTTGGCATGCCTCAAGCCTCTAAGCCAAACAGCACTGCAACAGCGAACATAGTCAGGAGTCCTAGGGTGAGTGCAAGTGTAAGAGAAACACGAGAGATCACCACTTCTACCTTGGATGAAATGAGCATGAGCGATCCATACATTTTTGCCGATAAGGCCACTAAAACTTATTACCTTACTGGAAGTGGCGGATGCATATTTAAAAGCAAGGATCTGAAAAACTGGATGGGGCCTTATGGTGCTTACGATGTTACCGGTACCTGGATGGAAGGCATAAACTTTGTTGCTGCCGCCGAAATCCATCAAGTAAATGGTAAGTATTACTATGCTGCTTCTTTCGGGGACAGAAAAGAACTGGTCGATGTGGTTCCCCGCCGTTATAATGTTTACAGGCACCAAACAATGATTTTGGAATCAGATAACGTTGATGGTCCCTACAAACTGAAGAACCCCGATCCGAATTACGACTATCTTCCGCACAGTTGGGATATCATTGATGGTTCCATCTGGTACGAAAACGGGACTCCATATTTTGTTTTTGTTCACGAATGGATGCAAACATTTGACGGTACGATGGAGTATGTGAAACTCTCACCAGACTTGAGTAAGACAATCAGTGAGCCGGTCATGCTTTTTCGTGGAAGTGAAGCCCCTTGGGCTCTGGAAATGGTCGGAAATGGTGAGATGACTTATGGATTGAAGCTCCCAGGATGGGTCACTGACGGACCTGAGGTTTTTCGGACAAAGACTGGAAAATTAGGTATGTTGTGGTCCAGTTGGGGTGCTCACCGGTATGTTCAGGGAGTTGCCTATTCTGAATCGGGTACCATGGATGGCCCCTGGATTCAGGAGAAACAAGGTTTCAAGGATGACAATTCCGGACACGGCATGCTTTTTACAACATTCGAAGGAAAACGTCTGCTTAGCATCCATCATTCCGAAGGGGATGGCCCACGAAAACCTCAACTCTATGAAATCGATGATTCAGGCGACAAACTGGTGCTTGGAGCAAGGTATAATCCGTAATCTGACTCCTGTCTCAAATAAAATTATACTATTTTTGAAAATACCTACTTATTAGTAAGTATATTTGCACCCGATATAAAGTATAAAAAATGTCTGTAACCCGCGAGAAAATCATAGAATTAGGCGAAAATCTCATTCGCACGAAGGGTTATAACGCCTTCAGCTATCAAGACATTTCGACAGAACTGGGCATTAAAAATGCTGCCGTTCATTACTATTTCCCATCGAAAGAGAACCTCGGAACAAGTATTCTCAAAACCAATATCCAGCGTTTTGAGGAAATGGTCGACAATATGCACAGCCGCGGATTTGACGAATGGAAGCAGTTGGACTCCTTCATCAAAATTTACATTAAAAGTCATCGGGAGCAGAAAGTGTGTATTGTCGGCTCCTTAAGCCCCGATCTGAATACGTTGAGCGAATCGACCAAGGTAGAACTCGTTCGAATGACCGAACTCATTCACTCGTGGTTGACAAATCTTTTGGCGACAGGCAGAGAGAAGAAAATTTTTGCATTTCGGGAAGAGCCCCAGCAGAAAGCAATGCTCATCTTTTCCTGTTTGGTTGCCAGTCTTCAATTATCCAGGGTAATGGAAAAATTGGACTACAAGGGCGTATGTCAGGCCATTATTGAAGATTTGAAACCTTAAAAAATTTATCCATACACCTTACTTATTAGTAAGTATAATACTAAACAATATGAAAAGAGCTGTAATTACAGGACTGGGGGCAATTACCCCACTTGGAAACAATGTGACTGATTTTTGGGCAAATCTGGTAAAAGGGAAAAGTGGTGCTGCACCCATCACTCGTTTTGATACTACCTACCACAAAACAAAGTTTGCCTGTGAGGTTAAAGGTTTCGACCCCTTGCAGTATTTTGAAAAGCAAGAGATCCGGAAGATGGATCTTTACACGCAATATGCCATCGCTGCAACCGATGAATGCATCAAGGACTCTGGTTTGAATCTGGAAACCACCGATTTAAATAAAGTTGGTGTGATTGTCGCAACAGGAATAGGCGGAATGTCCACCTTCGAAGATGAAATCATGAATTTTGCCAAAGGTGATGGAACACCAAAGTTCAGTCCTTTTTTCATCACCAAAATGATTTCGAATATTGCTACCGGTCAAATAACCATCCGTTATGGATTTCACGGCATCAGTTACACCGTTTCATCCGCCTGTGCCGCATCCAACAATGCCATCTCCAGTGCTTTGGACTTAATTCGTTTGGGACGTGCCAACATCATCCTTGCCGGGGGGGCAGAAGCCAGTATTTCGAATGCGACCATTGGGGGCTTTAATGCCATGAAAGCGTTGTCTACTTTGAATGAATCACCCGAAAAAGCTTCCCGTCCGTTTGACGTAGCCCGCGACGGCTTTGTAGCAGGGGAGGGTTCAGGCATCCTAATGATTGAAGAACTGGAGCACGCTTTGAAGAGAGGTGCTCATATCTATTGTGAACTGGTTGGTTACGGTGCCGCTTCCGATGCCTACCACGTTGCCGCCACCCACCCCGAAGGACTCGGTGCCATATTGGCCATGCAAGGTGCTTTGGAAGATGCAGGCCTGAAGGCTGAAGACGTGACCTACATCAATGCGCATGCCACTTCTACGCCTGTGGGCGACATCAGCGAATGCAAGGCCATTGAAAAGGTGTTCGGTGCATCCATCAATAAACTGCACATCAGTGGCACTAAATCCATGACTGGTCATTTACTGGGAGCTGCAGGCGCCATCGAGTCTATTGCCTGTGTTAAAGCCATTGAAAAAGGAATCATTCCACCAACGATAAACCTGAACGAAGTGGATCCTGAAATAAATAATCAATTTGACTTCACGCCGTTGAAAGCGCGCGAAAAGGAAGTCCTGGTTGCCATGAACAATACGTTCGGATTTGGCGGTCACACCATTTCAACCGTGTTCAAAAAGTATAAGGCATAAAAGAAGTAGCCCCGTTTTCCTTAATTTTCAGGTAACGGGGCTACTTTATGGTTTAACGATTAACGAGTCTGAGTGGCTTCCCTGGTCTTTCTTGTTGTAGTTGTCGTAGTAGTTCTCACCGGTGCAGGCTTGTTGTCTTTCATTTCCCTGGTCACTTTCACAGAATTGCCGATGGTTCTTCCGAAATAGTTCGTCCGATTGTTTTTAACTGCTGGTGTTTCTTCCTTAGTAGTCTGACGTGTATTGGTTGTTGAAGTCTTCTTTCCTTCCTTAGGATCCGTATTAGTTCGAGTTGTTGTCGTAGTCCTGGTCGAAGTTTGGTTTTCAGGCTGGTTTTGATTTACCGGACGGGTCGTATTTCTGTTTTGATTGTCATTACCTTGTTGTTCACCTCGGACTGCTCCACCGAAAGAACCTGAACCCTGAGTGGGTTTGGTCCAGTTTTTCTGTTCCTTCTTATCATCCTTCGAGTACTTGAATCGACGGTTGTTCCTCAGGTTCTCATCATTCCATGGGCGGGCATGGCTTCTTTCACTTGCATTCCAGTAAACAGCACTTCGTATGTTTTCGTTGTAAGCCCTGACGTAGGGAATATTGCTGCGATCGTAGTAATCGCGGTAATAATACCTCGGGTAGTGGGAAATGTAATACTGGTAGTGTAACCAGGGCTTGTAAACATTTACGTCCAAAACGACGCAGAAACTGTTGCTGAGGTCGTAATCCCGATACATAGTCGGTAAATAGGGTGAAAAATCCCATTGACCATCCATAAGATAGATGTATTCTCTGGTGCCCAGGTCGTAATAGAGTTCCAGGTCGGGCAGGTAATAATACCGTGCGCCACTGTAATATGGTGGTGCCCATTGCGGGTTCTCATAGGAACCTGTTGATACAGTTCTGATAGGTCTCATCATCATGCATCCTGTAAACATGGATGCAGAAAGCAGCACTACGGCTGCAACGGCTAAAGATTTAAATAGTTTCATAGTCCTATCCTTTTTTGGAGAATTATCTTGACTGCAAGTTACAAACATTTTGTACTTAACCCGCAAAATTTCATTTGATTAACAGTTCAGAAGTGTTGAATATCGCATTCAGCCCCTCCGAAATCTGTTGTTTGAATGGCCAGTCCAGGTAGTTGAGATCGTGGTTGTGACCTTCAAAGATGAAACACTTCAGATTGTTTTTTTTAGCGTTCTTGAATCTAGTCTGAATATCATAGACCCCCTCTACCGGAGCATTGGCATCTTCCACTCCCTGAAAGATGTAAATGGGGATGTCAATGTTCAGCAAGCGTGTTTTATTGGCTTCCAGTTTGAAATGCTCTTTCAACCACAAACTGGTTATTCTGAAATAGTTTTTCCAAATCCAACTGTCGTTGCCTTCATCTACCATTTTCAACAAATAGTCGTAAAAAGGTTTGTTTCGGGCACCAAAATCTTTGTAATCCAGAATGCTGTCTTTAACCATGTTCAGCGTGTCAAAAGGCAGGTTATTCAGAACCCGAACCCTGCCGAGTGTTGCAATGGAATCCGTCGACTCGTATTCTGCCCTGCTGAACGCGTTGTCATTGTTGGTATCAAAATACTTTTTGAGATTCATGATGGAAGTCACCCCTGAGAATTGCCACTTGATGATATCAAACATGTTGTCGTTGGCATAGCCGAATAAAAGCAAGTCGTCCACTTTTTCAACCATTCTGTCCGCAACCATGGCAGCAATGATGGTGCCTTCGCTGGCACCCAGCAAGGCAATTCTTGTTTCTTTGAGCCGGTCGACTTTCTGCAGGTCAGAAAGGATGGATTCGACATCCAGAACTTCCCTTTTCGGCGTGTATTTGGCATACTTTGCAGAGTCAATCTTATCGTAATACGGTGGTTTGTCACCAAGTTCCACCCCACGTCTGTTGTATGTGAAAAATCCAATGCCCCTTTTAAGGAACTCCGCTTCAAAGAGGTCGTAATAGTTGAACTCCTTGTTGCCGATTTTCCGTTTGTTCAGATAGGTGTTGGGCCCGGTGCCTGGTATGAATACGACGACCAATGGCACATTTGCATTGCCCTCGGGCAACGAAAGCCTGCCAATGAGGCTTTCACCGTCATTTAATTGAACCGTTTTGAGCTCAGAGCCAAACACTGAAATGCTCCAAGTTAAAACAAGCAGCAACAATAGCTTTTTCATATCACCTCTTTGATCAGTTTTCGCCACTAATATACAAAAAAGCGCCTCAAAGTTTGTACTTTAAGACGCTTCCATTCGAGTGAGCTGTACTGGAGTCGAACCAGTGACCCCTACCCTGTCAAGGTAATGCTCTAAACCAACTGAGCTAACAGCTCGAATGCGGATGCAAAAATAGTAAAAAGTCTCGAATACGAAATCATACAGTTAAAATGTTTGAACTATGTATCATAAAAGCTAGTCTTTGTTTTATGTTTATATAAGAAGTATGCTTTATGTCGCTATTTTTGTGTTGGATAAAAATCCTTAAACAAATTCATCCATGAAACGATTCGCTTTAGTAGTTGCTTTGGCAGCGTCCTCCTTTTTGAGTGTGATAAATGCGGAAAATCCGATTATTCAAACCCATTTCACACCCGATCCGGCACCGATGGTTTACAACGGAGCTGTTTACATGTACACCGGTGACGATATACCCGGAACGAATTTCTTTTACATGACCAAATGGCGTGTTTCTTCCTCAACCGACATGGTAAACTGGACCGATCATGGGGTGCCTTTGGCTTTGGAATCGTTTTCGTGGGCTAAAGATCGCGCCTGGGCCTCACAATGCATCGAGCACAACGGTAAGTTTTACTGGTACATCTGTGCTCAAACAGACAACAACACCATGGGCGTTGGCGTAGCTGTTTCCAACAGCCCGACCGGACCGTTTGTAGATGCAATTGGCAAACCACTTATTGACGGAAGTTGGGCAAATATTGACCCTACCGTTTTTATTGATGACGATGGTCAAGCGTACCTTTATTGGGGTAATTCGAGTTGCAGTTATGTCAAACTCAACAAAGATATGATTTCCTACTCGGGCGAAATCGTAACCATTCCACAAACCGTTGAAAGTTTTGGAGGGGTAAAAGGGCCCAATCGAGACGCAAATGTAAAGAATGTTGACAGTTATATCGAAGGTCCCTGGATATTCAAGCGTATTGGGAACTATTACTTGTTTTATGCAGCTGGCGCAATTCCCGAACACATTTCTTATTCCATGAGCAACAGCTTTACCGGCCCGTGGAAATACGTCGGAAAAATCATGCCCGTAGAGGAATCGAATAGCTTCACCAATCATGCAGGCGTTTGTGATTTCAAAGGGAAGTCGTACTTTTTTTATCATACCGGTCAACTACCGGGAGGCGGTGGATTTGGACGTTCGGCTGCAATCGAGGAATTTACCTTCAATGCAGATGGTACTTTCCCTACCATTCGTATGACAAAGGAAGGCGTACCTCCTGTAGGAACCCTGAATCCCTATAAACGTACGGAAGCTGAAACCATGTCTTGGTCGAAAGGTTTGAAAACCAGTCAGAATGCAAAAGTCGGGGTTTTTGTCACAGAGGCACGAATAGGTAGTTTTATGAAAGTGCGCTGTGTGGACTTCGGCAAAAAGTCCCCTAAGACCTTTATGGCTTCCGTTGCTACAGGTTTACCGGCTTCTATACTCGAAGTTCGCCTTGACAGCATCAAAGGCCAACTTGCAACCACCCTGCAGGTGGATCGCACTGGTGGATGGGATGTTTGGAAGACGGTACAAGCACCAGTTAAAGAGCAAATAACAGGCGTTCATGACCTTTATTTCCTTTTCAATGGAGACGGCGTTACTTCCGGACGTGAACTGTTCAATTTCGATTACTGGATGTTTCAGTAACCAACATACTTAAAAATATATGAAAAGCTTCAAATCCTTGATTTCGATAGTCGTATTGTTTGTTTTCCCTGTTGTAATGACTTTCGCCTCGGATGGAAGTAAAGCACAAGTATCTATTGTTCCTATTTACCTGAACACATCCTATTCCTTTCAGGAAAGGGCTGCTGATCTGGTTTCCAGGCTTACCTTGGAAGAAAAGCAAAGCCTGCTGGGCAACAGCATGGCTGCCATTCCAAGGTTGGGGGTCAAATCGATGAATGTTTGGAGTGAAGGACTGCACGGCGTTTTGGGGGGAGCCAATGCCAGTGTGGGTCTGGCCGGTCCTACTTCCTACCCCAACAGTGTGGCACTGGGTTCTGCTTGGGATCCTTCCCTGATGCAACGGGAAGCTTCTGCGATAGCCGATGAAGCTAGGGCATTCAACGCCACTGGAACCAAAGGGTTAACCTATTGGTCACCTGTCGTTGAACCGATTCGCGACCCCAGATGGGGAAGGACAGGAGAATCATACGGTGAAGACCCCTTCCTCGTATCGCAGATTGCAGGTGGTTTTGTAAGAGGTATGGTCGGAAACGATCCAAACTACCTGAAAACCGTACCCTGTGCCAAGCATTACTTTGCCAACAACAGTGAGTTCGATCGTCATGTCAGCAGTTCGAACATGGATGGCAGGGATATGCGAGAATTCTACCTTGCACCGTACAAAAAGCTGATTGAACAGGATAAGCTACCTTCCATCATGTCTTCGTACAATGGGGTGAACGGCGTTCCGACTTCAGCCAGCAGATTGTACCTGGACACCATAGCCCGAAGAACGTATGGAATGAAAGGGTATATCACTGGTGACTGTGCTGCCATTGAAGATATTTATACCGGCCATTATTATGTCAAAACAGCTGAAGAAGCTACCGCTCTTGGCCTGAGGGCAGGTGTGGACTCCGACTGTGGTGGTGTGTATCAGCGAAACGCCATTTCATCCTTGAAAAAAGGCTTGATTACGATGGCCGATATTGATAAGGCATTGCTGAACACCTTTACCATTCGCATGCGTACGGGCGAATTTGATGCGAATTCAAAGGTTCCTTATGCTTTGTTCCAGACCAATGTGGTCAACTCTCCCGCAAATAGGGCGCTTGCTTTTGAAATTGCGACGAAAACTCCTGTGCTGCTTAAAAACGAAGTCGTTGCCAATTCTGGAAGGAAAGCGTTGCCGCTCATCCTTTCGGGAATTAAAAAAATTGCATTGTTGGGCCCGCAAGCCGACGAAGTGGAATTGGGCCCTTATTCTGGCAGGCCGGCTGCTGAAAGCATGATTTCTCCTGCAGCTGGAATCCGTAAATACATTGCCGACAAAGGTTTGAAAACAGAAGTCCTGCTTGGTACGGGTGGAAATTCGGCCAGTAAGAGCAATCTGCTTTATGTGGCCGCATTCGAATTGAAGAAATCGGATGGCACGGTCACCAAATTTGACGCCACTAAGTACAGTTCAGCCTCCAAAGGCATTACGGTCGGTTCGGGCATGGGTAGTACGGAGCAGGTTCGCACCATTAACGATGGTTCGTGGACAGCTTACAACAACGTTGACCTTACGAATGTCGATACCATCGGCATTGTCGTGAACATCCCGACCGATGGAGGTATCATCGAAGTAAGAGCAGGTTCTCCAGAAGGTAATTTACTTACAACGTTGAATGCGTATGTAGCAGCCGGTGCACGTTCCGGAGGTGTTTACGGCGGTGGAAGCATGATGAAAGTGAAAGTCAACAAACTGGGTTTCAACGGACCTCAAACGCTTTATTTGGTGTACAAAGCACCGGAAGATGCCAAAATAAGTGATGAAACCATCGCCATGGCGAGGTCGGCCGATGTTGCGGTCTTGTTTGTTGGAACCGACGAAAAAACAGCCACGGAAGAAGCCGACAGACTGACCCTATTGCTTCCTGGAAACCAGGTGGATCTCATCAAGGCGGTTTCAGCCGTCAATCCCAATACCATCGTGGTGATGCAAACACTGGGATGCGTAGAAGTGGAAACATTTAAAAACCTTCAGAACATTCCCGGTATCATTTGGGTGGGTTACAACGGCCAGGAACAGGGGAATGCCATTGCCAGTGTCCTTTTCGGGGATGTTAATCCTGGTGGAAAGCTAAATGCCAGCTGGTACAAATCGGTCAACGACCTTCCGGAAATAACAGATTATACCTTACGAGGAGAAAACAACCAAAACGGTCGTACGTTCTGGTATTTCAATAAAGATGTTTCTTATGAATTCGGTTTTGGCCTGTCTTACACAACTTTTGAATATAGTAATTTTAAAATAAACCGGAACACGATTACTCCAAATGACAAAATCACAGTCAGTGTGGATGTTAAGAACACCGGAAGCCGAGAAGGCGACGAAGTGGTTCAGGTTTATATGCGAACACCTGAAAGCCCTTCCGCTTTACAAAGGCCCATCAAGAGGCTGAAAGGATTCCAGCGGGTAACCCTGCCGGCAGGTCAAACCAAAACGGTTTCCATCGATATTGATTGCACCGATCTTTGGTTTTGGGACATGGTTAAAAACAGAACTACCTACGATCTAGGAAAATATGTGTTTGAAATTGGTGCTTCTTCGAAAGACATCAAGGGTAGCGTCACTGCGACCATGGGTGGTGTTTTTAAACCCGAACTCAAAGTGGTCGTTGCCGATTGCGGAACGGTTGTATTGGAAAATGGCGCAAGCGCTCAAACCAGTGTAACAGCCTGTATGACAGACGATAGTTTCTACGATCTGAACAAAGCCAACGTGGTTTATACCAGTAATAACACTGCCGTTGCCATCGTGAATGAGAAAGGCCTTGTTACAGCAAAGGGCACAGGTATTGCTACGATTACCGCTCAGGTAACCGTTGGTGATAAAACGGTATCGGGCAGCTTCCCCATCAAGGTCATGCCCAATCTGAATGCAGCATCCATTTTGGTCAACAATAAGTTGGTGCCCGGTTTTGATCCTTCCGTTGTACAATACAGTTTTCTGATGAAGAAGCCTTCTTCTAAGGTTCCTGTGGTTGTTCTTACACCAGTTGATCCATCAGTAGGGGTTGAAACTATTCAAGCAATAGGCATTCCTGGGACAACAATCCTTTCCATCATTGATTTCAGCACCGTCGATCGAAAAGAATATACGATAAACTTTGGGCATCCATCCGTCAACGATGAGTTCAACGCCGGAATATTGGGTGAACAATGGCATTGGGTAAGAGAAAATCCGACGAACTGGAGTCTTTCGAAAAAAGCAGGTTCGTTGGTCATTACTAGCGGAAAAGGAGATATAGTTGCTTCAAACAACAATGCTGAAAATGTGCTTCTGCAAAGTGCCAATACGGATTGGACGGTTGAATCAAAAATAGTTTGTTCCAGAAAACCATCGGGGTTTTCTCAAAACGCAGGATTGCTGGCCTATCAGGACGACGACAATTTTGTGAAGCTGTTTTATGGTTCCACCTTTGGCCGAAGAGGCTTTGGAGGACCAGGAACTTCTCCTGCTGAACAGCCGGGTTCTGTCCAATTGCTGATTGAAAGTCGTGGTGAGCAGAAAACGGCTGCAACCCTTAGTATGGAGGGCATTATTAAAGCCGATAATACACTCCTATTGAAATTGGAAAAAAAAGGTGACCTTTATACCGCATATTGTTCATCGGATGGTTTAGATTGCAAAAAAGTAGGTACGGCTGAAATCGTGCTCAAGGACATCCAGGCCGGATTGTTGGTCTGTGATGGTGTAGCACCTGCCCGAATGGGTGGTCCCGGAAGAAATATTCCGCAAGCAACCCAGCCTGAATCGCACTTTGAAGTGGCTTTTGATTATATACGGATAGCAAACAGTGGACTGAAATAACATGCGTCTTAGAACCGCTCTTTTTCTGGCGAGTAGCCTATTGTTGCTATTTCCATGCAAAGGAAGTTCGGCTTCAGGATACAATGCTGTGATCAGTTGTGTGGATGGATTTCTGGCAACTGGCTCTGGCGGGCGCATGGATTGGATCTCTGTTTCGGGGAATATTACCAAATCGGAGACGTTTCCCGAAGTGGAATTCAATAGCCTGCTTTCCAATAATCACTGGGTTTGTGCCGCAGGTGACAGCGGTACCATCCTACTTTCTACCGATAATAATGCTTTCAGAAAGGTCGAAAGTGCGACTCGCAAGAACATTCTCTCACTTGCCTTCTTCCATGAAAAAATCTTGGCAGGCTCTGAGCAAGGCGAGTTGCTGATTGGTGATGAAAAAGGCATATTCAGAAGCCTTCAGCTTAATTTGAAGGGAAACATCGTGTCGCTTTCTGCCAGAGCTTCCGATTGTTACGCAGCAACGGATCAAGGAGAGATCATCCATTCCACCGACGGCGTCAATTGGACAATCTTCGACTTTAATGAGTATTATTCAGGCTATTACAAGCCTTGTCGTTTCACAAGGATTCTTGCCATGGATAATCAAATAGCCGTTGCAGGTATAAAAGACGATGGCTCACCGGTCTTGATGTTTTCTACGCAGGGCACTGTCTGGTCAGAAAGAGCACTAAGCTATACCGACGATCAAGGGATGTTGTCATATTTGACTGAAATACCCACCGATCTGTTTTATGACGTTTTAGAAGATCAGCTCATACTAGTTTCCAATAAGGGTCAGATGATGAAAATACCATCCTGCTCACATTGCAACAAACTATTGGTTTTGTCCACTGAAGACCTCAAAGGTATAAGCGGAAATGGAAACACTTGGATGGTAGTTGGTTCTCATTTTTACATCAAAGCGATAGAAGCGATCAGATAGTGTAACCACATATCATACAAATAAGTACGTATTATGCAGCAGATGACACTTAAGAAACGCACCTCCGTTATTTTATTTTTTCTAATTATTTCTCTTAATGTTCATTCGCAGGATACTATAGGCACGTCTGCCAAACTCATCCGATTTGCTCGAAATGCAGCGCTTTTCAGTTACAACAACCCACAGGAGAAGGTGTATCTGCACTTTGACAATACCGGGTATTTTCTAGGCGAAACAATCTGGTTTAAGGCCTATGTCGTAGAAGCACTAACTAATAATCCTTCCGCGGTAAGCAAAACGCTTTATGTAGAACTCCTCACTCGGGAAGGGGAGATGCTGCAAAGCAAAAAGATTCCGATACAAAATGGTATTTGTTCAGGCGATTTTCAACTGATGGATTCACTACCAGGCGGTTATTATGAAGTACGAGCATACACCCGGTGTATGTTGAATTTCGGTCCGGAAGTTGTTTTTTCGAGAGTGCTGCCAGTATTTGACCAACCTGTAAAAGAAGGGAAATATGCCGATCGAAAAATTACCAATCGGAAGTTTACAGTTCCAACTCTGAGAGAAAAGAATCCGTTTAAGGAGCGAATCAATGTTTCGTTTTATCCGGAGGGCGGGTCGTTGGTAACGGGTTTAAAATCCAATGTGGCTTTTAAAGCGACCGGGAAGGATGGAAAGAGCATACAAATATCAGGTAATGTGCTCAATTCGGAAGGAAAAGAAGTGGCAACCTTGAAAACGCTTCATGATGGAATGGGGGTTTTCTCAGTGATTCCGGATGGTAAGAAATTAACCGTCAAGGTCAATTTCGAAAAAAATGAAAACTCATTTCAGCTACCTGCATCCGAGGTTTCAGGCTACGTTATGACGGTTGCTTCGATCAATAACGACTCTTTGTTTCTGACCATTCGCAAATCTGCGGATTTGCCCCAGAATGATACGTTGGCATTGGCAGTGAACTGTAGGGGTAAACTTATTGATTTCAGAGAAATAACCGTTTCTGAAAAGGGCTTCCTTATGGCCACCCTTCGCAAAAAGCTACCGACGGGAATTTGTCAGTTCACGTTGTATGACCAATTAGGGCGTATACGAAGTGAAAGATTGGTGTTCAATTTGCCGGAATTGGCGTTCAATTCCCAAAAAATATCCGCAAAGATCACTGCTAAGACCAACAAGGAAAGGTATAAACCTTATGAACTGATTTCGCTCGAGCTGGCTTCCGATACATCATTGACAAAATACGGAACATCCGTTTCGGTTGCGGTCCGAGATGTGACTACCAGTAATTTTGGAAATTCAGATAATTCAAGCATCATTACCAATCTTTTATTATCATCCGACCTTAAAGGGTATATTGAAAACCCAGCATGGTATTTTCAGAACAACGACACGGAACATTTGCTGGCCCTTGATCAGCTCATGTTGACGCAAGGGTGGAGGCGCTACAACTGGAAATTGATGACCGGTGTCGAACCTTTTATTGTGAAAGAACCCATTGAAGAGGGTTTGTTGTTGGATGGAGAAGTACGGTCCATCCTCCTGAAGAAACCGATGAAAGATGTAAAGGTCAACTTCTGGATGATGCGTGGAAACAATGCTCAACAGGGACGCTGTTTGACCGATTCAACCGGAAAATTCTATTTCATGATCAGTGAGAAATACGATACATGGGAAATGAACATTCAGACATCGGTAGAAAATACTCGAAAAGAATACCGAATACTGCTGAACCGTAACTTCAGCCCCCAACCAAAATGGTATTCAGCCTATGATACAGAAATTTGGACAAACGATCAATTGCAATTACCTGTCAATAAAGACGATACAACGGCGATGCTTTTGGGTGAGGTTCGGTATGCAACCGAGTTGACGGCCTCCAATCCAGAAGGTTATAAAGAGTATCAACTCAAAGAAGTAGTCAAAATCGGAGAACGGAAACAAACGTTTATGCAAGTAGAAGCCAGGAAAGCTTCAATCAAATATGATGTTGATAAAGAAGTCGATGTGCTGCAGGATCAAGGCAAATCGGAAGCGTCCAGTATTACGGAATTTCTACGTGACACCAACCCAAATTTTCATATAGGAGAAGCTGGGTACAGGTATAAATCCAGACCTGCTGTTTTCAAGATTTTCAGCAACGATTCGCAAACGCAAATGGGTGCCACCGATGCACGTTGGGATCTATCTGAGATAGTGCCTGCTGATGTGGAGAGCATCCTTATTCTTGAAGATCATGAGGTTATTCGCAATTTTGATCCGATGGCTACTAATGATCCTGTCGTAATTTTGATAAAGACACATGCTAATAATGACCCTAAAGACCCCATTGGTGTGAGGAAAACCTTTTACCAAGCATATTCGGTTTCGAAAGAGTTCTATTCTCCTATTCATCAGCCTAGAACTCCTCTTCTTGAGGCGGATTTCCGACGAACGCTTTATTGGAACCCGGATGTCATTCTAGACCCCCAAGGGAAAGCCAAGTTGGAATTCTACAACAACGGCTTGTGCAGAAAGATGTCTATCAGTGCTGAAGGTATAAATAGCAAAGGTACGCTTCTAAAATACAATGAATAAGCATCTTATGCATCTCCCCCAAAAAAAAATGACGTTTCTGTATGATTGCTTTAAACCCAAACCCTATTTTTCCTTCTAAGAACAAACCTAAAACACCTTAACGACTTATCATGAACAAGAATCGCACTATCGTACTTACTTTAGTTCTATGCTTCTTTTCCATTATGACTGCCTTGTCAGCGAATGGAATTCAAAAAAAACCGATTTATCTCAATACATCCTATTCTTTTAAGGAAAGGGCAGTGGACTTGGTTTCAAGAATGACATTGGAGGAAAAACAAAGCCAATTGGGCAACACCATGCCGCCTATACCGCATCTGGGAGTTAATAAATACGATGTATGGGGGGAAGCACTTCACGGTGTTATGGGTAGAAATAACAACAGTGGGATGACCGCAACATCCTTTCCCAACAGCATTGCTGTAGGATGTACTTGGGATCCTTCATTGATTAAGCGTGAAACTTCTGTCATTGCCGATGAAGCCAGAGGTTTCAACCACGATCTCATTTTTACACTGACGTATTGGTCGCCGGTTATTGAACCCGCTCGCGATCCAAGATGGGGACGCACGGCGGAAACGTTTGGTGAAGACCCATTCCTCGTTTCGCAGATAGGTGGAGGTTTTGTTCAAGGGCTCATGGGTGACGATCCCCTTTATTTGAAAGCAGTACCTTGCGGGAAACATTATTTTGCCAACAACTCCGAGTTTAACCGCCACAACGGAAGTGCCGATATGGACGATCGGGATATGAGGGAATTCTATCTCCAACCCTACAGGACGTTAATTGAAAAAGACAAGTTACCGTCCATTATGACCGCTTATAGTGCTGTAAATGGAGTTCCGATGTCTGCCAGTAAATTTTTGGTCGATACTATTGCAAGAAGGACCTATGGATTAGATGGTTATGTAACGGGTGACTGCGGTGCAGTGGACGATGTTCTTAACAGTCACCATTTTGCAAAAAACAGGGCGGAAGCCGTAGCCATGGCACTTAAAACAGGAGTTGATTCCGATTGCGGTGGTATTTACCAGACAAGTGCTTTGGAGGCTCTTAAACAAGGATTAATTACTGAAGCCGATATGGATAAGGCCCTGGTAAACATCTATACGATAAGGATGAGGCTGGGTGAATTTGATCCCCAAAGCAGTGTCCCCTATGCAGGCATTAAACCCAGTATTATCAATGATCCTTCACACAACGACCTTGCCATTGACATTGCTACCAAAACGCCAGTTCTTCTAAAAAACAATGGGGTCTTAAAAAGTGGGAAAAAAGCTTTGCCCCTCAATGCCAATACCCTAAAAAAGATTGCAGTATTGGGTCCTCAAGCTGATAAAGTGGAACTTGGCGACTATTCGGGTGAAGCGGAACCCAAGTATAAAATCACTCCCTTGGCAGGTATTAAAAATTACATCGCTCAGAACAACCTGAAGACTGAAGTCGTTTCCAAATCAAGTGGAAACACGTCAAAAAGAACCGATTTCTTCACGATGGTTGGCTTTTCGACGGTTAGCAAGGACGTAGTAAAAGACTACGACGCAACCAAATTTGATGCTTCGGCAAGTGGCTTAATCACTTCCGCACGCTTTGGCTCAGCTTCCGTAAGAGGCATCAAGGATGGGGACTGGACTTCCTATAATAATGTAGACATTACGAATGTAGATTCGATACGCTTCAATATGACGGTTTCCGCCGATGGAGGTTTGCTCGAAGTCAGGGTCGGTTCTAAAACGGGAAACATCCTTGCATCACAAAAAATTGCCGGTGCTGTTTCACAAGGCGGAGGATATGGTGGATTTGGTGGAAGATCCAAAATCATTCCGGTTAAAATCAACACCTTGGGTATCACCGGGCCGCAAACCATCGTGCTCGTTTACCGCGAATCGGAAGTGCCAGCTACCGATAAGGAAACTCTAGACATGGCCGCTTCAGCAGATGTCGCCGTGGTCTTTGTAGGCACTGATCAATCAACAGGAAGGGAAGAATCCGATCGATTCGCCATTAAATTGCCTGGCAATCAGAATGAATTGATCAAGTCTGTAGCGGCAGTTAATCCGAATACCATTGTCGTCATTCAGGGTATGGGAATGGTCGAAGTGGAACAAATCAAAAACAACCCGAATGTTGCTGGGATCATCTTTACCGGCTACAATGGTCAGGCACAAGGAACGGCCATTGCCAAAATTTTGTTTGGTGAGGTTAATCCGGGCGGAAAAACGAGTGTCACCTGGTATAAGTCCATTGATGACCTTCCTGACTTGGTCGATTATACGTTAAGAGGTGGTGCCGGAAAGAATGGCAGAACCTATATGTATTTCAACAAGGATGTATCGTACGAATTCGGATATGGACTTTCGTACACAACTTTCGAGTACAGCAATTTCACGATTAGTAAAAACAGCCTGACACCAAACGATAAAGTGACCGTTACTGCCGATGTTAAAAATTCAGGTGGTGTAGACGGAGACGAGGTGGTGCAAGTCTATGTGAAAACACCGGACAGCCCCGCTTCGCTTGAACGACCCATCAAAAGGTTGAAGGGTTTCAAACGGGTCACCATTCCAGCTGGACAAACCAAAACGGTTTCGATTGAAATTGATTGTGCTGATCTTTGGTTTTGGGACATCAAGAATAAAAAAATCACGTTCGATCAAGGAAATTATGTGTTTGAAATTGGAGCTTCTTCCAAGAATATTAAAGGTCAGGTGGAAGCCAAAATGAGTGGCCCCTATTCGTCCGTATTGAAAACCGTTGTTGCCGAAGGTGACAAGGTTGTCGTCAGACCTGGAAATACACTTCAGACAAGTGTAACTGCTTCATTGTCGGACGACAGCTTCCTAAACCTCAAAGACGCAAAAGTAACGTACAAGAGCAATAACCTGGCAGTAGCCAGTGTCGACGAAAACGGTAAAGTGACTGCCACGGGTGTCGGTACGGCCTTGATCTTTGCCAATGTAACGGTGAACAGCAAGACAGTTTCGAACAATTACCCTGTTAAGGTCATGCCCGACCTGAGCCCCAAATCCATTACTATTGATGGGAAGAACATTGCAGGTTTCAACAAAGATGTTAAATCGTATAGTTATCTTTTGAAAAGCAATTCAAAAGTCCCAGTAATCAAAGCCTCGGCAATGGTTAGCGATATTACGGTAGATATTGAACAGGCAAAAAGTGTGTCCGGTACAGCTGTCATAAAGTTCATCGATAACATCACGCAAGAAAAGAACACCTATTATTTGAATTTTGACGTTCCATCGGTTAGCGAGGAATTCAACAGCACCACCGTAGGCAAACAATGGGGATGGGTAAGAGAAAACAGTGCAACCTATAGTCTTTCAAAGAATGCAGGTAGCCTTACCATAACCAGCGAAATCGGAGATGTGTCTGAAGGCAGTAACAATGCTAAAAATCTATTGTTGCAGAGTGCCAACAACGATTGGACCGTTGATACGAAATTGGTCTGTTCAAGAAACCCATCTCAACCCGAAAATGCAGGCATTCTGATTTACGAGAACGATGATAACTTCCTGAAGCTGATGCTCCGGGCAGTGACCAAAACATACAGATCTGGCAGGGGCACGGGTGCAGAAGAACAACCTGGTACACTGGATCTTATTATTGAAGAGAATGGCATTGCAAAATCGATGGCCTCATTTAACCTCCGAAAAGCAGTCACCGGCGAGAATGCACTTCTGCTGCGATTGGAAAAAATTGGAAGCAATTACACAGCCTTTTATTCAATGGATGGTGTTAAATTTGAGAAGCTTGGAACCGCAAACATCCAGTTAAAGGATATCAAAGCCGGGTTGATGGTATGCGATGGTGTCATCTTGCAAAGCATGAAAAGCACCTATTATTTCAATGCTGACACCACCAAACTGAATACGCCCTTTGATGTGGCGTTCGATTATTTTCATATAGTGAATAAATAATACGATAAATGACTAACAATTAAACAAATGAAAAACCAAATGCTCAAAACCTGCCTTATCGTTTTGGCGGTCGCTTTTACAGCCACCTCTTACGCACAGGCACCCAAACTCACCCTTGACCTCACCAAATCCACCCTCAAAGTCAGCCCCATGCTGTACGGATTGATGACCGAAGAAATTAACCACTCTTACGATGGCGGTTTGTACGCAGAACTCATCAGAAACCGCGTCTTCAAGGATAACGAAAATTCACCCGAGGCTTGGAGTCTCGTGCAAGAAGACACTGCTTCCCATGCCTCCATCAAACTTATCGCTGCAAATCCAAACAACATACCCTTCGACGAACAGAGACTTTCCATCAACGGCGCTTTGACTACCTGCCTGCGATTGACCGTTCCGAAAGCGGGTACCAAAGCTGGCATTGCCAATGAAGGTTACTGGGGCATTCCGATCAAGCCTTCGACCACCTATAAGGCTTCTTTCTACTTGAAAGGAACCGGAAGCTTCATGCAGAGACGCAGACCCGGAGGAGGGCAAGGTAGTGCTCCTAATGCACCTGCTGCCATCGAAAACAACACGGCTGGCCCCATCACTGTCACGATTGAAAGCACGGATGGTAAAACGGTTTACGCCAAAGGAACCATCAATTTAGAAAAAAGTGACTTCTGGAAAAAACAGGAGTTGACGCTGACTACTGCTGCCGACGTGAAACCTACCAAAGACGCTCGTTTTGTGATTTCGACCGACAGAACAGGACTTTATTATTTCAACCTAGTTTCCCTATTCCCGCCCACGTACAACAACCGTGTAAACGGCAACCGCATTGATATTACAAAGATGCTCATCGATATGAAGTCGAAATTCCTACGTTTCCCTGGTGGAAACTACTTGGAAGGACCGGACTTTGCCAACGCATTTCCTTGGAAGAATACATTGGGACCGATCGAAAACAGACCCGGTCATAAAGGATCATGGGGTTATCGTCCGACGGATGGCATGGGCTTATACGAGTTCCTGATGTGGTGTGAGGAAATCGGTGCTGAACCGCTTTTGGGGGTTTATGCCGGCTATGCCTTGAACGGTGACCATGTGGATGCAGGCCCGCTATTGAAACCCTACGTGGACGATGCTTTGGATGAGATTGAATACATTACTGGTGATGCCAAGACCTATTGGGGAGCCAAGCGTGTGGCAGATGGCCACCCTGCGCCCTTCAAACTGACCTATGTGGAAATCGGTAACGAAGACTGGTTCGACCGTTCCAACAGCTACGACGGCCGTTTCACCCAGTTCCGCGAAGCCATTGAGGCAAGATACCCGCAGTTGACCTGCATTTCGACCATCGCCGATGCGCAGTTTTCCAATCAGAAAGTTACTTCGGGTAAGAAGCCTGCAATACTGGATGAACACTATTACCGCAGTTCCTGGGACATGTTTGAATGGGCTTCTCAGTACGATTCTTACGATCGAAAGGGTCCGAAGATTTTTTGCGGGGAATGGGCTACGCGTGAAGGTATACCGACAACCAACCTGATTGCCGCCTTGGGTGATGCAGCCTGGATGACGGGTATGGAACGCAATTCGGACCACATCATCATGTCTTGCTATGCACCGCTGTTCGTCAATGTTAATACAGGAACACCTACTGCACCTAAGGCTTGGCAATGGGATTCCGACCTGATCGGATACGATGCGTTGAACAGTTATGGTTCGCCTTCCTACTATGTACAGAAACTGTTCAGCGAATACCTTGGTGATGTGATTGTACCCATTACGGCTGCAAACATTCCCACCCAGAACCGTCCTGCTCCTCAGCAAAGACCAGGTGCTCAGAATGCAGCGCCTGCAACTCCAAAAGCAGTCCCCACCGTATTTTATGCTGCTACCAAGGATGCTAAAACGGGAACAATCTATCTGAAAATCGTGAATGCCATGGGTACGGTTCAGCCGATTGACATCAGCCTGATCGGTGTCGGTAAGATGAAGTCGGAAGCAACTCTGGTGGTTGTAAAGGGCGAAAAGCCGGAAGATACCAACTCCATCACGGAACCGACCAAGATTGTTCCGATCACGACCAAAATCAAGGGTGTGGCTGCGAACTTCAAGCAGAAGTTGGCACCGTACTCTGTGAACATCCTAAAACTGGAAGCGGGGAAATAACCCCCTTCTATCGAATCAAAAAGCCCTGATTGATGCAACGTCAATCAGGGCTTTTTGATTCATATGTAAACCAGTCAATTTTCTTTTTAGAATTCCGGTTATTTCAGGACTACAATATTTAAAATTGAAATATAAATGTTCAAAATTGGACAATGGAATTTTGGGCCACAATTATTTTTGTATAGTTTAAAATGCACCTTGAATTGAATATTTTTAATTAGCCTTAGCCATGAGTATTAAAAAATTTATCCTTGCAGCTTTATTTTTTAGCATTTCTTATCTTGCTTATTCTCAATCAATTAGGAGTGAAAAGCAGTTCGATAATAATTGGAAGTTCTTTTTGGGCGACGTTAAAGGCGCCGAGATGCCGTCTTTTAATGATAAATCGTGGAGGAATATTGATTTGCCTCACGATTGGAGCATTGAACAGCTTCCAGGCCAGGAGCCGGGTCAAGTGGTTGGTCCATTTGCAAAGAATAGTACGGGAGCAACTGCAACTGGCTATGTCAAAGGTGGTACTGGCTGGTATCGCAAGACTTTTGTTTTGAATGCTCAGGAGAAATACAGCACAACGATGATCAATTTCGATGGTGTGTATATGAATTGTGATGTCTGGGTTAACGGCAAACTGGTTGGTAACCATCCTTATGGTTACACCGCTTTTAATTTTGACATTACCAGTTTTCTTAACCCGGCAGGAAAGGCAAATGTTATAGCTGTTAAAGTTAAAAATGAAGGTCAAAATTCCCGCTGGTACAGTGGCTCGGGTATTTACAGGCACGTTTGGCTCATTCAAAAACAAGCTGTTCACCTTGCTCATAATGGCGTTTGTATATCAACAGAAAATATTTCCTCTAACGAAGCGTTGCTGAAAATTGTTTCTGTCGTTAATAGTATAAAAGAAAAAAGTACAGCGGTAAAGCTGTTGATCAGCATTATCGGCCCCGATGGTGAAATATCACAAACATCAGAAACACAGCTTAAAACAGTTTCATCAGGGGATAATGAATTTATTCAAAAGGTCACGATACCACAACCAAAATTGTGGTCGGTCGAAACCCCAAGCCTCTATAAAGCCGAGATTCAGGTTGTTGCTGACACTATAATTTCTGATAAAGTCATTATGACCTTCGGTATCCGAACCATTCATTTTGATGCTCAAACCGGGTTTACACTTAATGGGAAAAAGGTACTTCTTAAAGGGGGATGTATGCACCACGATAACGGTTTCCTGGGTTCGGCAACCATTGACCGTGCCGAAGAACGACGTGTGGAACTGATGAAGGCTTATGGTTTTAATGCCATACGAACCAGTCACAATCCACCTTCCGATCAATTTCTGGATGCCTGCGACCGTAATGGAGTGCTGGTGATTGATGAGGCTTTTGATATGTGGGAAAGACCCAAAAATAAAGAAGATTATCATCTCTATTTTAAAGATTGGTGGCAAAAAGATCTCCGTGCTATGGTGCATCGAGACAGGAACCATCCTTCTGTAATTCTGTGGAGTATTGGTAATGAATTAAACGAACGGGCTGATTCGGTGGGATATGTTCTTACAAAACAGTTGGCCGATGAGGTTCGCCGTCTCGATCCTACCAGGCCTGTAACTGAAGCCATCTGTGGTTTTTGGGACCACCCTGGAAAAAAGTGGTCGTCAACCGCACCTGCTTTTGCCTCGCTTGATGTATGCGGATACAATTACCTATGGGGCAATTACAAACCCGATCATGAAGAATTTCCGGAAAGAGTGATGGTGGGAACCGAATCGTATCCCGCTGATATTTTCGATAATTGGAAGCAAGTTGAAACGAATCCTTGGGTAATTGGCGATTTTGTCTGGACAGCGATGGATTACCTAGGCGAAACAGGTTGCGGGAATTCGCATTTTAACGATAATCCCATGAGAGTTGGGTTAGTACCATGGCCTTGGTTTAATGCCTTTTGTGGAGATATTGATCTTTGTGGATTAAAAAAACCTCAATTGCTATACCGCGATGTGGTTTGGAATAACAGCAAACTGGAAATGCTTGTTCACACACCCATTCCTGCTGGTAAAAGTGAAGTTACCTCTTATTGGGGATGGCCTGACGAGAGTCAGAGTTGGAACTGGGCCGGTAACGAAGGTAAAGAGATGGATGTTAGGGTGTTTTCGAGTTGTCAAGCTGTTAGGCTCGAATTGAACGGTAGAATAATTGCTGAACAATCTGTTAGTGAAAGCTCCAAATACATTGCCAACTTTAAGGTGCCTTACGAATCAGGCATTTTAAAAGCAATAGCTTTGAATAACGGTATTGAAGTAGCATCGAAAGAACTGAGAACGACTGGCGTTCCGGCAAAAATCAAACTCACTGCAGACAGGTTAAAGATACATGCTAATCGTAACGATCTATCGTATGTCATTGTCGAAGTCACCGACAATTTTGGCAATCTCATCCCCGATTCCAGTATTCCTGTAACATTGACCGTAGGGGGAATCGGTGAAATTGCTGGTTCAGGAAATGCTTGCCCATACGATATGGAAAGTTTTAATAACAAGGTTTGTAAAACGTATCACGGACAATCTCTAGTTATTCTTCGTACATTACAAAATAATATTAAAGGGGTGATAACACTTCGAGTGGATGCAAATGGTCTATCTTCAGCGGAGATAAGTGTAAACGTACAATAGGACATACATAATGAAAAGCCAAAAACAATATAAATCCGTTCACTCTTGTCTCAATCGGTTAAGCAAAGAACTTCTACTCTTTGTTTTACTGATAGGCTTCATAGGAAACGCGAATGCCTGGATTGGGATGCCTACACCCAGACTGCATGTAGAGGGCAGAAACCTGAAAGATCCCCATGGGAATACAGTAATCCTTCATGGTTTCGCTCAGACCTACAGCCCATGGTTCAATGAACAAGGAAGATATTGGACGAACTATAGCGTTACCGGCTGTTTGACGTATAACAAGGGTAAAATCGACAAGATACTAGCTGCTGGTTGGAAAATGAATTTCATCCGTTTGCATATGGACCCTTATTGGTCCAATACGCCTAACGTAAGTACCACTGGCGAAAATGACATTTCCGCGTTCAACTATACCAGGTTTACAACCTATCTGGATCAGGTCTTCATACCGATGGCCGAATACGCCATTTCCAAGGGTATGTACGTCATCATGCGTCCTCCTGGGGTATGTCCGGAGAAAATTGCCGTTGGGGATGCTTACAACCAGTACCTATTAAAAGTCTGGGGCTGTGTTTCCAGACATGCCAAATTGAAAAACAATCCGGCAGTCATGTTTGAATTGGCAAATGAACCCGTCAATATTCTGGGTCCGGACGGGACATACGGAGCTGGTTCTCAGGGAGATTTCGACAATTTGAAAACGTATTTTCAGTCCGTTGTGGATACGATGCGAGCGAACGGTTGTCAGAATATCCTTTGGATTCCTGGCTTAGGTTACCAATCACAGTACAAGGGCTTTGCCGTCAATCCCATCATCGGGGAGAACATCGGTTATGCCGTTCACATCTATCCGGGTTGGTTCGGCAGCGGTGGTGGGTATACAAATTTCCAGAGTGGTTGGGATAATGATATTAAACCAATAGCCAATATCGCACCGATTTGTGTGACAGAAATGGACTGGGCACCGGCTAAATATCAGGCTTCCTGGGGAAAAGACAGTACGGGTATAGCCGGAGGTGCCGGATTCGGAGCGAACTTCAAAAAGATTACGGATGAATCAAAGAATGTCAGCTGGCTTCTGTTTACAGGGGCCGAACTGCTGGCTAAGTATACTGGAGTGCCACCTGCTGTCGGTGATACTTTCACCTTCCTGAATGACCCACAAGCATGTCCAACCCCTATTTACAACTGGTACAATGCGTATGCGCAAGTGAATGCTCCGCGACCGGATTATACATATCAATCCTTCAGTGACAACAACAATGGAACCTATACGAACCCTGTAATATTCGGCGATTTCCCCGATCCGGACGTCGTTCGTGTTGGTGATGTGTATTATATGGTCACCACGACAATGCATAATTTCCCCGGTGCAACCATACTGAAGTCTTATGATTTGGTCAACTGGGAATATTGTTCCAATCCCTTGGAGAAAATTGAATCGACACCCTGTTACAATCTGGATGGATGTACTATTTACAGCCGTGGCCAATGGGCCAGTGCCCTGAAATATAAGAATGGTAAGTTCTACCTGTTGTACAACACCTTGGATGAAGGAGCATACCTATTGACGGCGACCAATCCGGAAGGACCCTGGACTCAGAAAAAGCTGAATACTGGCTTTTACGACCCGGGTATATTGTTTGATGGTGACAAGACCTACATTGTATCCGGCATCAATACCCTGCGCATTGCTGAAGTGGATTCAAACTTTGTCAGGATTCCGGGAGCAGATAAGGAAGTATTTAACTACACATTCCGATCTGGTTTGGAGGGTAGCCATCTTTATAAGATAAACGGTTATTATTACATCTATTCCACGTATGGAGGCTGGCCGGCTTTTCAGGTTGCTATACGATCCACGAACATTTACGGACCCTATGAAGAGAAAGTGGTCATTGACAATGACAACATTCATCAGGGCGCATTGATTCAAACGCAAACCGGACAATGGTGGACCATATTGTTCAATGACAAAGGAGCCTATGGTCGTATGCCAAATTTGCAGCCCGTCACCTGGACGGACAACTGGCCGATGGTGGGTGTCGGTGGAAAAGTTGTCACCACCTATGCCAAGCCGAATGTTGGGAAAACCTATCCAAGAACAGCCTTGCCCACCAATGATAATTTCTGCGACTATAGAATCGCCAAACAATGGGGTTGGAATCACAACTCGGATAATTCAAAATGGTCGTTGGTCAAACGTCCTGGTTATCTGAGGTTGATGACTGCCAATGTAACCGACAGTCTAATTCGAGCCAAAAATACCTTGACACAGCGAATAATGGGTTATCCATCCAGCCTGTATAATTCGTATGGAACCATAAAAATGCACATAGCCAACATGTCCAACGGTGATGTAGCCGGCTTGTGTGTCTTTCAGGATCCCTACGCCTACATCGCAGTAAGAATGGTCAACGGTCAGAAGACTCTGGTCATGGTGAATGATGGAACCCAATATTCTGGACAAGTCGTCACGGATTCTGTCATTTATTTGAGAGCTTTGGCGAATTATACGACTAGCAAAGCCACCTTCTTCTATAGTCTGGATAATGTTACTTATACTCCATTGGGCACAGCGCTTGATATGAAGTATAAATTAACGGTCTTTGTGGGCAATCGGTTCGGTCTGTTTAACTACGCCACCCAGGCACTTGGAGGTTATGTGGATTTTGATTGGTTCTCTACCGAGAAAGATTTCACGGAAGATCGATTCTTTGATGATTCCTTTAAAGGGTTTAGCGAAGAGGCGCTTACACTGACAGAACTTAAAACCGAATCGACGAACCTGAACTTGCTCACCGGCAGTGCACGGAGCTTCTCGCTCACGGCAGTTTATAAGGATGGTCATACGGAAGATGTGACCTTCAGTGCCACTATAAATAATTCCAATCCGGATGCGATAACAGTTAAAAATGGACAACTGTTGGCTAAAGCAAATGGTTCCGCAACTCTAACCGTACAGTATCAAGGCGCCATGGGAGAACCGCTAACTCTTCAAATTCAAGTAAACTCCACCTATTTTCCCTTGTCGACCGGTTTGTTTAACCCTTCGATTTTTGGAACCGGTACCTTTAATGAAACCACAAAAGTACTGCGAACTGGCCAATGGGGCTTCGGCGGTTGGATTTATTCCAGTGGTATTGACCTGAGTGCATGGAAATACCTGGTCCTTAAGTTAAATGCGGTACAAAATGCCGGAGCAATACTTAAGGTTTATGACGAGAATAGCTACTGGGCAAGTGCTGCAGAATATTCGGTTGGTTCTAACCTTCGCACCGTTGTGAATTTGCAAACGATGGTCCGAAAGGGTACGACTACTAAAGTAGCACCTTCTCATCTCTATATCATCGGCCTATGGTCAAATGGTGGCATCGACATCAAATTATCCAGCATATACGTGACCAATAACACAGACTACTCTCCACCCACCGCTTTGGAACATGTGGCTGTAACATTTGATGAGAATGAGTTGGTGGATGTCTATACCATCATGGGTGTAAAGCTACGCTCCATGGTCGTCAGAAAAGACGCTACGAACGGCTTGCCTAAAGGCCTTTATTTTGTAGGAAGGCAGAAAGTGATGGTTTCTGGATTGCGGTAATTTTTCATGGAGTTTAAATTTAATCATATGATTCAAAAACTATTTTTGGGAATAATTCTATCCGTGTGTTCAATTGGCTTTAACAATGCGCAGACAAAAGCTCCTGCCCCTTTCGGCCCTGTTCCAAGTGAAAACCAAATGCGCTGGCAGGAGATGGAATCTTATGCCTTTGTCCATTTTTCCTTAAATACGTACACGGACCAGTCTTGGGGTTTTGGAAATGAGGATGTCAAACTGTTTAACCCCGAGAAAGCGGACTGTCGCCAGTGGGCGCGTATTTGCAAAGAAACAGGAATGAAAGGAATTATTATTACCGCAAAACACCACTGCGGTTTCTGCCTCTGGCCTTCTAACTATACGGAGTACTCCGTGAAAAATGCTCCTTGGAAAAACGGTAAAGGGGATATGATTCGCGAAATGGCCGATGCTTGTAAAGAATACGGTCTGAAATTGGGAATCTATTTGTCACCTTGGGACAGAAACAGCCCTTATTATGGAAAACCCGAATACATTACCTATTTTCGGAATCAGCTCACTGAACTCCTCACCAATTATGGGCCGATATTTGAAGTCTGGTTTGACGGTGCCAACGGCGGAAATGGCTATTATGGCGGAGCCAATGAAACCCGCACCATCGATCGTACTACCTACTACGATTGGAAGAATACGTACAAGCTGATCCGCAAGTTGCAGCCCAATTGCGTGATTTGGAATGATGGTGGAGATAGGGGCGATCTGCGCTGGGTTGGAACCGAAGAAGGCTCTGTTGGCGAAACGAACTGGAGTTTGTTGAATGCCACTGGTGATGTGCCGTGGAATATGTTGCATTTTGGTGTGGAAAACGGGAATGCGTGGGTGCCTGCCGAAGTAAATACTTCCATCAGACCGGAGTGGTTCTACCATCCGAGTGAAGACACCAAAGTCAAAACTTTTCCTCAATTGATGGATCTTTACTTTAATTCTATCGGACGCAACGGCTCCATGTTGCTCAACTTCCCGATTATGCCCAATGGCTTGATACATCCAACTGACGAAAAAGCAGCGATTGAATTTGGCCAGGCAGTAAAAGAATCCTTTGCCGTTAATCTTGCCGAAAAAACAAATGCTGTAGCTTCGAATGTTCGTGGCAACTCAAAAGAATTTGGAGCAGGCAAGGTCCTTGACGGTAAAAAAGATACGTATTGGGCAACCGATGACAACGTCACTAAAGCTTCGTTGACCATCGATTTAGGCAAGCCAACCTTGTTCAACCGTTTTCTGGTACAGGAATATATTCGTTTGGGACAACGCGTGAAAGCTTTCACTGTTGAAGCCCTCGTGGATGGAAAATGGATAGAAGTGGCTAAAGCAACCACTATCGGTTACAAGCGTATCCTTCGTTTCCCGAGTGTTAATGCAACAAAGCTGCGTTTCAGCATCACCGATTCTAAAAGTTGCCCGGTGATTTCCAATATTGGGATTTTTAATGCACCTGTATCCCTGCATGCACCCTCCATTGTAAGAAATAAATCCGGAGAAATCAGCATATCGACGGATGAAGTCGGCCCCATTTTCTACTTCACATTGGATGGTAGCGAGCCTACACACAATTCGAAAAAATATACCAACCCTGTTCAAGCAGAGGGAAAAGTCGAAGTAAAGGCCATTGCTTACGACCCGGCATCGGGTAAAAGCAGTCCGGTGAGTCTTGAAAAGTTCGACATTTGCCGGAAAGATTGGAAGATAGTTGGTATCAGCGATGAAAGGTCCAAATCAATTTTAGATGGAAACACCTCAACAGCATGGCATCAAAGAGAGGGCAAGAAAATGCCCATGGAATTGGTTATTGATTTAGGGAATGAATACAATGTATGCGGCTTCAAATACCTTCCGGATCAGAATAGATGGAGTTCAGGCATCATAACGAACTACCTCTTTTATGTTTCAGCCGACAATATTGAATGGAAATTGGTGAGCGAAGGAGAATTTTCAAACATCAAGAACAATCCTCTGTGGCAAATCAAACAGTTTGCATCGGAAAAAGCGCGCTTCATCAAGATTACGGCTTTGAAAAACACTTCGGGCGATGATGTTGCTGGATATGCCGAAGTGGATGTAATTACAAAATAATGAACAACAATCAATACACAATTAAACAACCAAGTGTGCAGGTCCGATTGGCGGAGTTCTCATACCTTTGTTTCAACCTTGATCAAAAATACCGCTGCCCCAACTCCTATAGTGTATAAAGGTAAACGCAATTTCTTTATCAAATTATGTGGTGTTCCTGTCAAACTTCAAATATGTATTGGTGATAATTCAATTATAAATGTAAAGATGAAGTATTTCGGAAAAATTTTGTTATTGCTTTTCGCATGTTTCTCTGCTTTTTATTTATCTGCCCAAACGGACAAAACCAGCTTGATTTCAAATCCGAGTTTTGAAACGGGAACGTACGATGGTTGGACCTGGATTGGTCGAGCCGTTACCGGTGGTTGGACGGATGTGAATACTGATGGAGATGCTACCAAAAATGGTACATATATTGCAGGTTACTGGAACAGTCCCATTGGTGATGTGGAATGTTCGCAGACGTTGACCGAACTGCCCAGCGGTTACTACAGAGTGACCGCCTTAGCCACAGTCAGTTCAGGCAGAACCACCAATCAGCGCTTGTTCGCCAATTCGAAATCCACGCTGTACGGAGCAACAACAAATTTGGCTTATAGCGCCGCGAATAGGACGATTCTGAACGCCTCAGAAACCGTTTCCTTTGCAGGATATGACGAGTCCTCCGCTGAGAACGGACCATTTAAGAAGCTGTCCGTCTGTACTCTGGTCACCGACGGAACCCTAAAAATAGGCTTCAGAGTCTCTGGAAAAGCCACTACCCAAGGTTTTGATTTCAGCAACACGACAAAAGGAGATGCCGGTTTCTTTAAATTCGATAACTTTACCTTGACTGAAGTGTCTAATGATGCCACACTGGATCAACTTACCTTAAGTGCCGGAGCGCTTGACGAACTTTTTGATCCTGCAGTGACGGACTATACGGCTAGTTTGCCGAAGGGCACCTTAACTGTTACTCCAGCTATTCTTCCTGCAGTCGTGGGGCAAACCATTACCGGTACGAGTGCTGTGGATGTATCCGGCGGATCAGGAACTTCAACAATCACGGTAACTTCGTATGATGGCACCGTATCCAAAACCTACACTATTCGGTACACGGTGCTCACCGAGGCCTATTCCATTTTGACGGATGGCGTTTTGTTTAACATTCCTGGTGGTCGTATGAAGGTCAGCGTTTGCAACCCGAAAATTATTCAGGTGAGTTACTCGACCGGTGCATCAATCCCTGCAAAAGACTCCATCATTGTCAATAAAATATGGAGTACACCAGAATTCAACGTGACGGAAACCGGCGAATCTGTAGAAATTAGCACTTCATCTCTGGATGTTTATGTGTCAACAAGTACATTCTTGGTTAGCTATTTTGACAAGAATGATACTAAGATTTTGTCCGAGAGTGAGAAAATACTTACTCCCACGACACTGACCACAACACACACGACTACCAAGGCATTTGCTTGCTCAGCAATCTTCAATTCACCATCCAACGAAGGATTGTACGGGTTGGGGCAACATCAGGGTAGCATTATGAACTACAAGGGTAGATCGCAAAGTATAGATGAACAGAATGGCGAAGTGGGCTTACCCTTCTTGGTTTCGACTCAGGGTTACGGCCTTTTGTGGGATAATTACTCTTATACCGTTTTTGACGGGTCCCTTTCGACCAACACCAAATATCAGTTTCGGTCGGATTGTGGGAAGATGGTGGATTATTATTTCATGTACGGACCCGAAATGGATTCCATCATTTCGGCCTATCGCACAGCCAGCGGAAAAGCACCTCTTTTCCCAAAATGGGCGTATGGCTTGTTCCAATCGAAGGATAAATACACGTCAAGCGCCGAATTGCTGAGCATTGGCAATCAATATCGTAAAGCAGGTATTCCAGTCGATTGCATCGTTCAGGACTGGGACTATTGGAGTCCGGATTATTGGGGTTCCAATACTGTTGATGCTACCAGGTATCCGGATCCCAAAGCACTTATTGACTCTCTACATAGTATAAATTTACACAGTATGATTTCAATTTGGCCCGTATTCCATTCCAGCACGGCCAATTATAAAGCCTTTGAAGATATAGGCGCCTTATATTTCAATTTTGGGGGCAATCATCGTTTCTACGACCCGCACAACGATGCGGCCAAAAAACTGTATTGGGATCAGCTCTATAACGATATTTTTGGGAAATACGGTTGGGATGCCTGGTGGGCGGACAATGATGAACCTCAAGGTTATCCGGACGGTTTCGACAGAAAAGACTTTATGACAGGAAAAGGCCCGGGTGTTACGTATTACAATACGTTTGCTATTGAACACACTTCCGGTGTCTATGCCGGTTGGAGAGCCTCCATCACCGACAAACGCGTGTTTACGTTAAGCCGCTCAGCTTTCTCTGGACAACAGCGATATGCTGCCGCCGTATGGTCCGGCGACATCAGTAGTGACTGGGGCAGTTTTCAGAGGCAGTTGTCTGGAGGCTTGAATTTCAGCCTTAGTGGCATGCCTTACTGGACAACCGACATCGGTGGGTACTTTGGCACGGATTGGACGCTTCCTGATAATCAGGAATTGATGACCCGTTGGTTTGAGTATGGAACGTTCTGTCCACTTTTCCGTATTCATGGAAAAGGAGACAAGGCACTTGTTTCAAATCAGACCTTTACGCAGAATACGATCGACCATATGGTAAAATTCGACAAATTGCGCTACCGGTTGATGCCCTATATTTATTCCATGGCCTGGAAAGTCACCAATGACGATTATACCATGATGCGACATCTGATTATGGATTATCGGACAGATGTAAATGTCAAAAATATTGACAATCAGTTTATGTTTGGGCCATCGATTATGGTCAACCCAGTGACATCAGCCGGGGTATCCAAACGATCGGTCTATCTGCCTGCCGGAACCTGGTTTGATTTTTGGACTGGAAAACAGTGGGCTGGCTCACAAACGATCAATACCGATGCCCCATTGGATAAAATCCCTCTTTTTGTAAAAGCCGGTTCAGTCCTACCTATGGGCCCTGAGATCACCTATGCCAACCAATCGGTGGACCCGCTTGAAATCAGGGTCTATCAAGGTGCGAACGGCAACTTCACGCTGTACGAAGATGAGGGTGACAACTATAATTATGAAAAGAACCAGTATTCGGAAATCCCATTCTCCTACGACGAAGCAACCAAAAGACTTTTCATCGGAGCTCGCAAGGGTAGTTTCACGAACATGTTGACAGATCGAACCTTCAAGATTGTGTTTGTGGCCGAAAACTATGGCGTGGGCCTGAATGATCCGATTGTGTACGATTCAGTGGTGCACTATGTAGGTATTGAAGTTGTAGTTGGTTTGAATTCAAGTAGGGTACTACCAGTGTTGCATTACGAAGCAGAAAGTGCTGCGATTTCAGGAACTGCTGCTGTCGCTTCTGTTCAAACCGGATTTACTGGAACCGGCTATGTGAGCGGATTGGAAAAATCAAACAATTCCAAGGTGACGTTCAATATCCATGCCCCCAAGGCCGGACTTTATAAATTGAATCTGCGTTATTCGGCAGGCTCCACTTCGCAACAAAGGAATCTGACCGTTACCGTAAATGACAACCTTCCGGTCAAATTTGAATGTGAAAGTACCCAAGACTGGAATACATGGGGCGAAGCTTATAAACTGGCCCTTTTAAAGTCGGGTGATAACGTTATTCAGTTTGCCGCGGATTCTGCCTATGTGGCAGTGGATTATTTAGATGTGATGTTGCCTACCTCCAATTCCTTTTATATGGAAAAGGCACGTATCTGCCGGATTAAGCAAATGGATCAATCCAAGTACATTACTGCTAGTGGAGAGGCTATCAAAGTTAGTCTACGTGATACGACGGATCGCAACCAACTTTGGAAAATCGAGAAAGTCAATTCCAGCGCATTCAAAATCACATCGGAAGCGACCGGTCAATGTATGACAATACGTTCCTCTGCCCAGCCCGAGGGTGCAAAGATTTCAAGTGAGGCCTATAGTGGTCTGATCAATCAACAATGGGCAATCGACGATTTCGGCAAGAATATTTTCCAATTCTCCTCCGAATCCAGTGACTTGAGTATGACCATATCCTCAATGGATACCCTTGTTCAAAACTCGAACGCATTTCTGCCTACACAGTTTTGGATGTTGGAAGATACGGTTGCAGAGCTCATCACTTCGGCTTACGAATCCTTTAATTATGTGGAAGGCAGCTTACTGAATGGTCAAGGTGCTGAAGGTAGGGGCTGGGGTAGTGCCTGGACAGTCTTTGAAGGTGTGGCTTCCGATTTTTCAGTGAAACCGCCTGTTACATTCAGCGGAATACAAACCAGCGGTAACCGATTGACAGCAAGTGCGACAGCGTCTTCGGGTTTACGGATTTACCGGGATTTGAATCCCCGATGGGTGGATGATGGCGGAAACATCTGGCTTAGTTTTCTGATGGGAATCAACAATCCAACTTCTCAAGCAGCAACTTGGCAAGGTCTCTCTTTGTTCAACGGTTCAGATGAACGGGTGCTGATTGGAAAAAACTGGGGGTATGGTGTATTGGGAATGAATGGTTCGAATGCCACTCAGGGATTCAGTACAGTTTCAGCTTTCAATTTACCACAAACTTGGGTTGTTGTGAAAATTGAAACTTCCGGAAACAGTTCGACTGAAAATGCTTACTTATGGTTGAATCCGGATCCAAAAACGGAGCCTCTGGTTTCGACGGCAAATGTAAAGTCAACCGTTCAGATCAATGCTGGTTTTGATCGTATTGTTTGCCACATGGGCGGCACCTCTGGTGTATCGATAAGCTTTGACGAAATTAGGATTGGCAAGGATTTCAGTCAAGTCACGAACCCAGTCATTTCCGGCTTAACTCATTTAAAAACCAATCAAAGAGATTTGATCGTAGTGACAGACCCAATCAATAATGTTTCACGGATTTCATACCATTCACCTATAAACGATCGTGGAATGATCACCGTGTATGATTTAAGCGGATCAAAGTGCTTTGAGCAGCAAGTGACTCTGAATGCTGCGAACAATGAATTTATAATTCCTATGGATAAAGAAAGCTTTCATTCGGGATTATACTTGGTATCGTTACAAACGAGCAATGTGGTTCTTTTTGGGAAAATTTGTTTGAAATAATTTGTTGTTGAAAGGAATATGGGTATATTTAGCAATAGTTTTGAAACCTTGAGGAACTTGCGAAAGTATCGGGGTTTCAAAATTGAAATATCTAAAATTGGAATACTATTACTCAAATTTTGAAATGGAATCTTATATACAATGATATTTTTGTTTTAATTTTTTAAAGCGGTGATTTAAACTGTTTTTAATACTTTTATCTTAAACTCTATGAGAAAAAATCTATCTTTGTTGGAGCTGCATTGCAGGTTAGTCTAATTATCCCACTGAAGACGTTGAGCATTCACAAACTATTCATGGTCTGGCAGAAGGTTATTATTAATACCAGAACTTAAAAACACATTTGAAAAGCGAATTTTCCAAAAGAGAATCCGTGATGCCCAAACGCCAAATCAACACGTTTTTTCAAACTTTATATTATTTTTATTAACCTTAACACAACTTTTTTATGAAAAAGAAACTTTACTTTTTTTTAATTTTGTCGGCGTTACTAGCAACCTCGACCTTGTCAGCACAAGATGCAACGACAGGCTTGAAGCTACACTACACTTTCGATGACGGCACTGCAATTGATGCGTCTGGAAACAATCTAACTGGGACGTTTATGGGCTCAGCGGCTTCAGTGGCAGGCAAATTAGGTAATGCTGTAGGCCTGGCTGCTCAAGCAGATTACGTACTATTACCAAATGACGTAGTATCAACCTTGACAGATTATTCAGTTACCGCTTGGGTAAATGTAAAAAGCTTCAACAATTGGGCTCGCATATTTGACATTGGAAGCGGCCAAGCAACTAGTATGTTTTTGACGCTAAATAATGGTTGGGAAGGGCGTTATGTAATCAAAATGAGTGATGCAGTTGGTGAACAAATAATTGCATTTCCTATACAAGCCACTAATACTTGGCTGCATGTTGCTGTTACTTGTAAATTTACGGATGGCATAGGTGTTGGAATAGTATATATTAATGGAGATAGTATCGCCGCAAAGACAGATATGACAACCACCCCTGCTGATCTTGGTTCAACAACTCAAAATTATATTGGTAAATCACAATATAATGACCCAACGATTAATGGTAGTGTGGATGATTTCCGTATTTACTCCAGAGCTTTGACCCCAGGAGACATAATGACGGTGTCAGGATTAGATAAAGTAGCAACACTTGATACTATCATTATTACTGATGCTGTTTTTGACGTTCCATTTGCATCTGGTACATTTATTTACAATGTACAATTGCCAGTCGGTACAGCATCGATCGTTCCTGAAATTAGACTTTCAGCTTCTGGATCAATTGTCACCGGAGATGGGGCAGTGGATGTTTCAAGCGGAAGTGGCGTGGCAACAATTGTAGTCACTTCAATTGATGGTACTGTAACAAAAACGTATACCCTTAATTATACCGTTCTTAATAAATCGAACGATACAAAACTGTCTGATCTTCAAGTCAGCGTAGGAGTCTTGGAACCTGCATTTAGTATGACGGTTTATAAATATCTCGTCAATCTACCGATTAGCACTACTAGCATTGCTGTATTGGCAACAGCTAACGATGTATTATCTACTGTAGCCGGAGATGGTGATATTGCGCTTGATCAAGATGGTGGCCAAGCAAGTGTCACTGTTACGGCAGAAGATGGCAGCACAAAAGTGTATACCATCGTCTTTATCAAAGGTGACTGTACGGCTTTGATTCTAAATCCAAGTTTTGAAGAGGGTATGAACAATGGTTGGACTTGGGTCGGAACTGACCCTGCTGGCTGGAGAGGCACCACTGGAGACGGTGATAAAACAGCAGACGGAAAAAACACAGTAGGAATCTGGAACAGCCCTATCGCTGACTTAGAGGTTTATCAAACTATTTATGGTCTGGAAAGTGGCTATTATCAAGTTACGGCATTGTATACGGTTTCAAATAATCGCTTGTCCAATCAACGTGTGTTTGCCAATGATAAGTCAACGTTGTTTGGTGTAAGTACGCAACCTGCTTATAGTGAAGCCAATCTGGCTATTTTAGGCGCTACTGAAACCTATACTTTTGGTGGTTATCCACTATCTACTGCAGAAAACGGTCCATTCCTGAAATTAGCCGTTGTTGAACATGTTACAGCCGATACCTTGAGGATTGGTGTCAAATTAAGTGGAATGGCCAATACACTTGGATATACTTTTCCATATACTACTCAGGGTGACTTAGGATTCAGCAAATGGGACAAATTCACGCTTACAAATATTGGCAAAAAGGCATCTCTTGATAACATCCTTGTAACGGATGGAGCATTTGATGTTCCTTTCGCATCCGGGACGTATTCCTATACTGTGTCGTTGGCTAAAGGAACGGTGACTGTAGATCCCGAAATTAAACTTTCGTTTAACGGTACCCCAGTGACTGGTGATGGAGCAGTAGATGTTTCGAGTGGAAGTGGTACATCAACCATTGTAATTACTTCTCTTGACGGAACTGCTCAAAGAACCTATACGATCAATTATGTAGTTCGTACAATTTCCAACGATGCTCGTTTGTCTGCGCTTTCTTTCAACGTTGGTACATTAGTTCCGTCTTTCAGCTCTGATGTATACAGCTATAAGGTTGTTGTTCCTCAACACACTCCGAGTATCACTGTTTCTGCTACTGCTAAAGATAACGGCTCTACTTTTACAGGCACTGGCGTTATTACGCTTGATAATAGCAATGGTATTGACAGTATCATTGTAACGGCTCAAGATGGTACTGTGAAAAAGTATATGATCAAGTTTGAACGGGACAATGCCACCTTCTTTAAAGTGACTACCGCACCTACTATTGATGGTATTATCAGTGCAGATGAACCGTATGCCAGTGATCAATGGAATGCTCAATCAGCTACTATCGGTACAACTACCACAGGAGCATCCTCTAAATTCCAAATCGTTCATGACGATACCTATATTTATGTTGCTGTTCAAACTATTGACACAACTGTCCATGTTGAATCAACTATTGGAAATGAATACGAACGTGACTGTATTGAGTTTTACTTTAGCATGGATCCTGCGATGACTTCGAACGGAGTGGGTGTAACTTCTTTCCGTATCCAAAGAGATGGATTAGTAATAACCGGAGGAGGGTTTGCTAATTTAGATTCAATGATTCTAGCAGGTCTCCAATTTGGAGTTGTTTCTGATGCTAACGGTTATGTTGTTGAAGCTAAAATCCTCAAGGATAGTCTAGTAAAAACTGCCAATTTTGATGGAGTCCATTTCAAATTTGAAGCTAAGACTGCTGATAACACGACAGGTGCCGCCGGTGGTAGAACGTATCAAATGGCTTGGAAAGATAATAGTGATTCGCAATGGCAGGGTCCCAATACTTTCGCTGCCGCTGTGCTTTCTCCTAATGCGGTTGTAGCTGTAGCTATCAAGAATGTATTGAATAATGCATCCTCTGTTTACTTGGACAAAGCAACTAAAACGTTGTATGTAGCAAGTGCCGCAAACCAGGTTCAGATTTATGACCTTAGAGGTTCTTTGGTAAGATCTGTAACGTTAAATGGTAAAACTTCTGTAAATGTTTCTAATTTACAAAGAGGTGTTTATATTGTTAAATGCGGTAAAGACGTTTCAAAAATTGTGCTTTAATCACTCTTAACACGGAATTTCAATCAAATGGCTGCAGGATGTCTATCCTGCAGCCATTTCTTTTTCAATCGTAGATATCCGATATCTTACGAAATATTCATTAGGTGGTATACCGACATTTCTGTGCATGGTAGAAGTTTTATCAACCACCTAGTTTTTTAATACAAAGGAAACAACAATTTTTTGTGCTGAAAAAATGGTTGTGTGGTCGTTCCGATTTGCGCATTTTTTATTGTAAATTTGTCCAAACCGACACCATGAAATCGAAGCTATTGCTACTTATCCTAGTAGGATACCTGACTTTTTTTGAATCTTCAGCTGTTGAAAGGAAATTCTACAGTATCAACAATCTCTATAATATCTCCATAAGAGAGTCTTCATCCTTATGTACCGATAACGATGGATTTGTTTGGGCCTCCTCGAAAATGGGCATTCTAAGACTGACGAACGATGATTACAGGATATATCAACTCCCCTATATCAATTTCGGTTTTTTAAACGTACAGTTGACCCATAGTCATTATGGCCTTTTTGCATATACCAATAACGGTCAGTTGTTTCATTATAATGCAGTTAAGAATAGTTTCGAATTTTGGGTTGATTTGAAATCGTTGATTGATAACACGTATGCGAACATCAGCAGCATTCTGGTCGATAAAAAAGATTGCTTTTGGGTTGGAACGAACTTTGGAGTATATATTCTTAGAAACAAAAAGTTAAGTAAAGTTGGTTCTATCACGGATGAAGTTTATAAAATGACATGGAAAGATGCTGACAGGATTATCATTTCAACCACAAAAGGTGTATTTCTGACAAACATCGAAACAAAGAAGACGTCCACTTTGTTTTTGAATAAAGCAATGCCAGCTTATGTCACCTCCTGTTTGTTTCTTGATAAACCCTTCCAGAAACTTTGGATTGGAACCATTTCAAATGGAGTAATCACCTATGACTTCAAAACAAAAACAGTTGGTAAGTTAAAACAAAATGTATTACCCACACAGCCGGTATTAGCCATTGACGCAATATCCGATTCTACCTTGCTTTTTGGGATTGATGGACAGGGGCTATGGGAACTAAATAAACGGAATTTAAGCGTAGTCAATGTCAGTAAGGAGAATTTTGATGACCCCTACTCTTTAAAGGGTAATGGGGTATATGATATACTGTATCTGAAGAATGGACGTGTTTGGGTGGCGACTTATACGGGTGGCGTTTCTTATTTTGATCAACACAGTTCAAATCTAAAACATTTCACTCATAGCATCAACAATAAAAATTCATTGATTGATAATAATGTCAACAAGATTATTCAGGATAAAACCGGAAAATACTGGTTTGCTACGAATAATGGCATTTGCTCATGGAACCCTGCTACTAATAAATGGAATGCATATTACAACAACAAAAGGGAGCAAGCACAGGTGTTTATGACCTTGTGTGAAGACAATGTAGGTCGTATCTGGGCAGGGTCTTACGCTTCCGGTCTGTATGTGCTGGATGAAAAGTCGGGTCTGGAAGTTGCACACTATACGGAAAGCAATACCAATGGTCAACTCAAAAGCAACTTCGTATTAGCATTATATACAGATAGTGAGGGAAATGTTTGGATAGGAGGGGTACCTACCATGACCGCCTGTTTCATTGTTAAAGAAAATCGATTCAGAACCTATGATGGGCAATCCGTGTGTTCTTTTTTAGAAATATCGAAGGATAAAATGCTCTTGGTTTGTTCCTTTGGTTTGTGCCTGATGGATATGCGTTCCGGTGTTCAGGAGGTGCTTTTGGATGGTTATCCATCTTATAATGCACTCAAAATAAAGGATGTCATCTGGTTCTGTACCCATGGTGAAGGCTTGATGAACTACAATATAAATACAAGGAAAATTGAAAAATACGGCTTAAAGGAAGGTCTCAACTCCAATTTCGTCAACAGTATCAATTATTTGCATGGGGTATTTTGGTTGGGTACGGAAAATGGTTTATGCAAATTTGATCCAATTAAGAGGACTATATCTCCTCTTCAGGAATTGGAACAGCTTTCAAGGCTATCCTTCAACAGCGATGCCTGCTGCATCCTGAAAAACGGGGATTTGATTTGGGGTACCAATAACGGAGCAGTTCAGTTTTCGCCCGGAAATAGAAATGAGACAACGGGCTCTGGGAAAATCTTTTTGGAAGATATCAACATCTCCGGCCGTTCTTTACGGGATAGTGTTGTTTATAAGCTTTCTTCGAAGATTGACAGCCTCAAAGTGATAAAACTGAAATACTTTCAAAATACCATCAGTGTGGAGCTATTGCCCTTGGTCACTGGTTCCAATTATAGTCGATTTTCCTGGAGGTTAGAGGGAATGAACGATAGCTGGAGCATTCCCAGCCAAAGCCGCTTGATTACCTATACCAATCTGCCGAGCGGCTCATTTACCCTGAAAATCCGAATGTATGATAGTTCTATGACGAAAATCATTGCGGAAAGACAATTAAAAATTGTAATCGTACCTCCATTTTGGGGACGTTGGTGGTTTTTTCTCTTGAGCCTGATCTTTATAGGCGGGTTGCTTTATTTCGCATTGACCTATTATGTCGAACATCTTAACAAAATTCATTCGGAAGAAAAAGTACGATTCTTTACAAACACTGCACACGAAATCAGAACATCGCTTACGTTGATTCAGGCACCAATCGAAGAATTGCGGAAAGAAACCAAGCTAACCGGAAAGGGTAAGCAGTTCCTGAGTCTGTCCATGGAACACGTTCAGAAACTTTCGGCAGTAATCAACCAATTGATGGATTTTCAGAAAGTGGATATCGGCCGGGATGTGTTGAGTTTGAAAAACGTTGATTTAGTGAAATTGGCGCGGAAATCCGTCGACTTGTTTATGTTTTTTGCCAAGACAAAACAAATCGAACTGGTCTTTGAATCAAATGTAAAAGAATATTATTCAGCGATAGATGAAGTGAAATTGGTGAGTATTTTTGACAATTTAATTTCCAATGCCGTCAAATATTCTAAAACGGAAAGCAAAGTTATCATACGTTTCATTGAACATCCCGATCATTGGGTTTTTGAGGTGCAAGATTTCGGAATCGGGATTAGTCGTAAAGCACAAAGCAGTTTGTTCAATGAATTCTTCCGAGCTGATAATGCAGTGAATAGTAAAATTGTCGGCTCGGGAATCGGCCTGCTGCTGATTAAAAAATACGTTGACATGCATGGTGGGCAGATCGAACTGACCAGTAAGGAGGGGGAAGGCTCTTTATTCCGAGTGACCATTCCGCATACCGAAGGTGGGTTGCTAACCCAAGTCGAACTGGATTATAATACTGTACTGACGAAGCAAGAAACAGAGAGTGAACCGGTAAGTGAAACCCAAAAAGAAAATGAAATGCGCATCCTCATAGTCGAAGACAACGATCAGTTGCGTCGATTTATGAAAGATGCCCTTGAAGAAAGTTTCGTAGTCGAAACAGCTTCGGATGGTCAGGTGGCGTGGGACTTTGTGCAAAAGAACATTCCAGATCTGATTGTCTCGGATATCATGATGCCGAATATGGACGGTTTCGAATTGTGCCAACGAATCAAGGAGGCCTTTGAAACGAGCCACATTCCGGTCATCTTGCTTTCAGCATTGACCGGTAAAGCAGAGCAGCTGAATGGCCTTGGGTTGGGTGCTGACGACTATCTGACCAAACCCTTCGATATGGGTTTGCTGATCCAACGAATCAAGACCATCGTCCGAAACCGGAAAATCGTTTGTAATAAGACGCTGAAGTTGATTGATGGGAAGGTGGAAGTGCCAATATTGAACAACGAGCAGAATGATAAGTTCCTGAAGAAAATGCTGTTGGTCATTCGCGAAAATATGTCGAACTCCGAATTCAGCAAGGATGATTTTGCTTCTGCCATGAATGTCAGTTCATCCTTACTTTATAAGAAAGTAAAAGCACTGACCGACCAATCGCCTGTGGATTACATCAAGTCCATCCGGCTAGAATATGCTGTCGAATTGCTTAAAACTAAGCATTACACCATTACTGAAATCAGTGAAATGTGTGGATTCTCCAGTGTGGGATATTTCAGTACCGTATTTAAGAAACGATTCAATATAACGCCTTCCGAGTCCTGAATCAGACTTCCTGTTCCGTTAAGATACTCTGACCAGTTTGGTTAATAATTTTTGATTGGTAGCATTCAGGAATGTAACGAAGTACATTCCTGAATGGATATCAACATTTAATTCATCATTGCCGGCATGAACCGATTTTAACATTCTGCCGGATAAATCAAATATCTGAATTCTGGACCCTTCCTGAAAATTGGACAGCTTAATCAAACCCTTTTGCCCAATAATCTGAACAGTAGATTTTTTTTGTTTATTAGCCTTAAGACCAGTTACATCATTCTTTAGCAATCGGATAAAGAATGCTCCCCCAGCAACATTTCCAGCTCTGGCCTGGAACTTTACTCGAATGTACGTCTTACCTGCAACAAGAGAGTCCGGTATGAGGTATTCCACATTCTTGAAATCGTTCACATTCCATTTGCCGGATATATTTTCGGTCACAAATTTTGTGTCGTCGATGTAGATATCGAAGGTTCTGCTTCCGCCATCATTTCCCCAATAACGTACGAATAAAGATAGATTCTTCAGACCCTTGGTGGCTAATCTATAGCCGAAATAACCGCCATCGCGGGCATCTCTCCAGAACTCATTCAAATGCGTGCCTGAAAATGAATTGGACGAGAGAAGGGCATGGTCCGCTTCTGGTTGTTGTTGACCGGGTTGAACGTAATCCAGCGTTCGATTGTCCAGTAACAGTTTTGCAGTTTCAATAGCCTTCAAAGAGTCAATGACTGATTGATACTGTGCTCTAGTCGGATTCATCCAATACATCATGTAACGCGAGTCGTGGATGGTAAAGAATGGTTCCAGTTCAAGTGTGTCTGCACCGTTCAACGGATATTGAATCCCGACAAATTTGAATTTAAATGATTTACCTACTTCCGGTACAAGTTTGTCTGCTATTGTGGCACGATTGTCATCTACCAAAGTAGGAGCATCTGTTAATGACAATCGAGTGCCACCGGCAATGTGCCCCCAACGGCCATCATCGGCCACTAATCCGGCCAAATCAGTCTTGCCGGTCTTTGCACCCAACAAGATTGGGCCGTGGAGGAAGGCCACATAAGAAGGCACATTAGGCAATTCTTCCACTTTATTGTGCATAGGAAGCTGTACTTCGACGACGTCTCCGGTGTTCCAGTTCCTTTTAAGCTCTACATACGACTGAGGGGTCTGGGTAATGGCGATGTTTTCACTGTTGATCAGAATTTTCAGCTGACCAGCAGAAACCCACGACGGATAGCGGATCAACAGGCTAAATGTGCTGTTGTTGGCCTCGGTAATGGTCAGTTTGGTTTTTTCTTCGTAGGGGAAGGTCGTCTCCTGCTTGATTTTCACGGTTTTATCCGCCCAGTTCAAGGTGGAAGCGATAAAAAGGTTTACGAAAAGGGAGTCGTTCGTATGCGAATAGATGAACTCACCATATTTCCCATGGTTCTCCATGCCGGTACCTACACAACACCACATCGCTTTTTCCGGTGCGGAATACACCCGATAATGTTGTGGACGGGCAGGGGTAAAATAGACATAACCGCCATGGTCTGGGTGTTGGGAGGAAAGAATATGGTTGTAGAGCGCCCGTTCGTAATAATCTGCATATTTAGCCAGTGGATTCAGCCGGAACAAAACTTCTGTCAGTTTCAACATGTTGTTTGTGTTGCAAGTTTCGGGCCCTTCCACCACATTAATGTAATCGATGCAGGCCGATGCCGTGGGGAAAAACTCTTGTCTGCTGTTCCCTCCAGATGCTAAACTTCGGTTGCCAGTGACGGTTTCCCAAAAGAATTTGCCAGCTTTAAGGTAACCTGCATCACCGCTGACTTCACCAATTCGTTCAAAACCAACGGCTTTGGGCACTTGAGTGTTGGCATGAATATTGTCAAGATTGTCTACCATTTTTGACATTGAATTATACAACATCTTATGAGAGAAGCGTTTGGCTGCAGTTAGGTATTTCAACTGACCGGTCATCTGATAGGCATCGGCCAAAACCTCATTCATACCACCATGTTCGTTACCTAGCATCTCTTCCATTTTGGCATCCGTCAAGCCCGAAGTCAGGTTGACCGCCCAGTCGCAAAATTTCAAGAAAACAGTTCTGGCATCGGCATTACCGCCATACAACCAAGCGTCTCTAAGGCCGGCGTATGTTTTATGCAAATTGTACCAAGGAACCCAACTGCTCCAGATGGGCGACATGTTTGCGGTTTTTACAACCGGCCAGATCGAGGCACTGTTTGGCACACCGCCACAATAGCCTACTCCCCAAGCTGGAAATTTGGCACTCATGGCATCCTGGCATGTTTTGAGTTCGGATACCATGTAATCCATGCGTTGCTTCAAGACGGCATTACCGGTGGCGGCATAGTGAATGGCCATTGCGGTCAGGTAATGTCCGCCAATATGACCACCCAACCCGTCGCTTTCCCAGTTGCCATACGCCAACGCCTTGGCGCTCAAACCTGCTTCTTTCCGGTAGGGGGCCAGCAGGCGATCAGTATTGTATTTAAGCAGAGTTTGTACATTGAGGTCTTGTGCATGTTTGAAGGGGCCATCCAACAAGGTTACAGCGGAGAGGGGGAAGGTATTCGGATACAATTTATCTTGGGCGTTAACCATGGTTGACGCAGAAAGCAATAATGTTAAAAGCAAGGACTTGTATTTCATTTAACTTTATTAATCGAATTTAAGAGTTTGCAGTTTAATAAGTTCTTTCGTATTATTTCCTTTGAATTTTAAGTAAATATCATGCCTACCCGTTATTTCCTTAGATTTGACGACATACGTCTCAAATTGTCCTGCATTTTTCAAAGCTGATTTTACATTAAAAGTGGCAATTTTGTATCCGTTATCAAGTGAGTCAGCCCAAACCTCAATAACGGCGTCTTTTGTTAATGGAATGCCCTTTATCTGTACATTTTTACAGGTTGTTTTTCTGAACTCGACTCCTGCATACATCGCCCAGTCGCCATCGTGAATGTTTTCCAATACCTTTTCACCATCATCTGTACGTCCCTCAGTCGTTCCATACCAGTTGGCAGGGCTATTGGCCGGTATGGTCGTATACGCGTCCCTATACATATACAAATCAAAATCAGCAAAGGTAGAACCCTGAACATAAAGGCCTTGACGGTTTCCACACCAACCATTGTAATCCACATTGTACTTGTCTAGTCTGGCTACATCGATGCTTTCACCAATGGAACTCCATTTCAAACCGTCCATGCTGTAATTGGCAATCATGTCATGATCGTTTCGTTGTAATTTCAACCAAACAGCTGCTCCTATCTTGTGTTCAACAGAATAGGTTGTATTCTTAAAGCTGAATCGGATCACGTTATTGGAGGCACTGTCCTTAGTCAGGTAAAGTTTGACAAACAGGAGTTCATCACCATTCATGATGCGTAGGCCGGCTTCATCGTTCATGTTCTGAGGCTTGAATTCAATCTTGGTTATCAATGCGTAATTGTGTTCCGCATCCGTCTTGATCACTGTATTCAGTCGGGTAGCACTTCGGGGTCGCATGCGCAACCATCCCTTACGTTCGATCAAGGAATAGGTGTTTGCTGCCGTATATCCAAGGAAAGACCACTCAGGATTAAGCCTGTTAGAATCGAAGTAGTCTGATTTTGGAACCATCCAGGGAATGCCTCCTGAAGGAAGTTTCGGTGCGGTGAACGATTTGTTTGTCGGATAATCCGCTAAGACACTGCCGTCGGCTGAGTATCGGACCTGATTCAAGATGCCTTGTCTGCCCTGGCCAAGCCATTCGCCCTGATTGGCTCTGGCCCAAACGGGGTGCAATACCCAATGGGTTCCATCGTTCAGTTTGACTGCTGCCGAGGAGTGATTGGGACCTGTGAAAATGGCAGTCTGCTTGCTCGGGTCTTTTTCATTAAAGAAGTCGACAGGTGTGGTCCATGCTGCGGAATCAGCTGTCAGAGTCCGGCTTCGGATCACTTTTTGGCCACCACTGACATCGTGCGCGCAGGAATAGTAATAATAACCATTGTGCTTCCACATGACGGGACCTTCGGCCCAACTGAATGGGAAGTTTCTGTTTTCGGGGTTTAGCCAGTTCAAATTATATGCCAATCCGGTGGGTTGTCCATCTTTACCGAGTTCAACGATTCCATTGTTGGGTTTGCCATTTTTAACCACCATGTACCATTTCCCGTCGTCATCAATGAAAATGGAGTTGTCATATCCCAATGTGTAGGGCAATTCTTTGGGATTCCTAATACGTGTCGGCATGCTCCAGGGACCTTCCGGTTTATCGGCTGTGACATAACACATGGTTCCGCCGTGGGAAAAGAAGTCCCAATACTTTTGGTTGTAATACACCATCTGACCTCCCCAGCAACCTGCATGATCCTTATCGCCGTACTCAGGCCAGGCGGCTGAAACAGGTTGCGCAATCGCTTCCCAATGTACCAGGTCGGTGGAATGGTAAATCACCGGTGTCGGGTTGAATGACGATCCAGTCGTGTAGAAATCGTTTCCGATCTTGGTTAGCGTACAATCGGAATGGTCACCGGGAATGACGGCGTTCGTATACGTCCGACTGGAGGTTTGTCCAAATGCGGAAGCAGTCAAGCAACCAAAAGAAATGTAAAAAAAAATGTTTTTGAATCGTCTCATGCTCGAAGTAATTGATGTTTATTGTGATTGTTTTTATTTGCGTTTTGCATTATTCCCGATTGATCAAATCGTTGTTTAAGGATCGATTTATGATACAAATTCATGTTTACGAATGTAATGGAATCATTTTTCATCCATTTTAAATTTTGGGTATTCTAATTATGGTTTTAGATAATCTAAAAAACCAGTTTAAAAGCTATTTTATTGGAAAATATCAAATATATTTGTATTCTTATAAACGCCAGAAGCAACGGTATGTACCTAAATAAACAACAGCACATACGTATTGTTGAAATTTATTAGAAGTACGTTTGTTACTGAAATGAGAACCTAAAATTTAATAGTATGATTGACAAATTGCTGCAACGTTGTCACTTTAAGCGTCAGTTGATAGCGGGTGTCCTATTGCTGGTGTGCGGAGGCTTTTACTCCTGTACCCCGTTTGTTCAAGACGAAGAGTTTCCAAGTTGGTTAGGGAATAGTGTTTACGATTACCTGAATGATGAAGGGCGATATACCAATTTTGTAAAATTGATAGATGATCTTGATTATAAGGAAGTGCTTTCCAAAACGGGTAGTAAAACGCTTTTCGTTGCCGATGACGATGCCTTTAATCGATTTTTTGCTCACAACAATTGGGGCGTGAAAAGCTATTCAGAGTTTTCGCTGGCTCAAAAGAAAATATTGTTGAACGGAGCGATGATTAATAATGCCTATCAAACCACGACCCTGTCAAGTACTGAAGGTCCTGTTGAAGGTGATTGCATGCGCCGTCTAACAGCACTGTCCATTTATGACTCTGTTCCTCGAATACATCCTCAGGAAATGCCGAGCACTCCATATTGGGCAAAAGTCAAGGATAAACAAGAAGGCATCCTTTGTATGAAAGACTTGACAGTTTCTCCTATGATTCATTTTCTGGAAGTGCAACTGGAAAAAAACAAGATTACAAACAGCGATTACGATTTCCTGTTTAACTATACCACAGAACGCCAACCAGGTGATGCCAGTGTCAATGGGGTGACCATAAAGAAGAAGGATCAGAAGTGCCTGAACGGATTTATTCAAGATATGAGTGAGGTAATGATACCACTGGATAATATGGCTGAAATTATCAGAAAGAAGCCGACAACGACTGCATACAGCCAATTATTGGAACGTTTTTCGGCTCCTTATTACAGTGAAAGTGCTTCTGCCGAATACGACCGTTTGTATAATGCCAACGACACGGTATATCAGAAGCGTTATTTTTCAGTGCGTTCTCAATTTGATTATGATCGTGGAGAATCCGTATCACTCACGCCTTCCGGAGATCCTGTTCCTGGTCAGTTAAAATTTGATCCGGGATGGAACGGATTTTTCTCCCGTACGGTCACTTCAGTGAGTAATGAAGTAGCCCTTCAGGAAAACATGGGGGTAATGATGGTTCCCAGCGATGTTGCTTTGAACCGTTATTGGAATAATGAAGGTGGCCGAATCTTGAAAGATTATTATGGTACTTGGGAGAATCTTCCGATTAAGGTTTTGTCCAAGTTGATCAACAATAACATGCAGAACTCCTTTCTTAGCTGCGTACCCAGTAAATTTTCAACGGTATTGAACGATGCCAGCAATGAGATGGGTCTCACTCCTAATGATGTGGACAGCGTATATCTGGGTTGCAACGGCGCCGTATTTCTCACCAATAAGGTGTTCAGCCCGACTGCCTATGCTTCTGTTTCTTTTCCTGCTCTGATCAACGAGAATATGAATATCTTTTATTGGGCTATTGAAGAGTTGGAATATTATGCCTATCTAAACTCTATGGATGTCAGATACAGCTTTTTTATTCCAACCAACGAGGCATTAACCAGGTATATTGATCCGGTGTCTTTCGGACAGACCAAGACCAAATTGTTTAAGTTTTATTATGACAACAAGGCAGCTACGACTTCTGGAAAAGTAAAAGCCAGTATTTGGAACTATGATTTAACGACAGGTACCATTGGTGATTCCATCAAAATGGCCACCACCGCTCAAATACTTGATCGTTTGCAAGATATGTTGGATTATCATACGGTTATCGGTAATGTAGAAGACGGTAATACCTATTATCAAACTAAAGGCGGAGGAGAACTGAAGATAAGTCCCCCCAAACCGGGTGAGAAACAGGTTGAGGGTGAAATGCAAGTTTCCGGAGCCTTTCAGATTGAAAAAGGAAGTCCCATCACCGTACAAAAGATCTACGATGAGTCCAGCGACGGTAATGGTATGACTTATATTATGGACGATGAGCCCTTGATGTCTGGTGAAAATTCTGTTTTCGATGTTCTGAGCAAACATGAGGAATTTAGTGCTTTTCTTGATTTGTTGAGAGGAAGTGAATATCTGGAAACCGTACATAACAAATTGTTTGCTTGCGGAAGTACCAATATCAGTTTATTTAACACCTATCATTATACGGTCTACGTGCCTGTTAATGATTCGATCAAGGCTTTAAATCTGCCGACATGGGCAGCAATTGACACGGTTACTAATGAAAAGGTAAAAGACAGTTTGACACTAATAATCAATAATTTCCTCAAGTATCATATCCAGGACAATTCAGTCTATATCGGCAGCGGAAACATTACGGGAAATTTCGAAACCGCTATTATTAATCCCTCCACGAATCAATTTAGGAAACTCGATGTTACGGCCAACAACAGCGGCCTCCAAATAATTGATGGTGCCGGCAGAACCGCTCATGTGGTCAATAATCCAAATATTTGCAATCTGATGGCAAGAGAATATCAGTTAAACAATAAAGATGCAGCCAGTGCCACCGAGATCGAAACATCTGCCTATGCGGTCATCCATCAAATCGACAGACCCTTGATGTATTCCAAAGTGCAATCTGATCTCTTGCATACGAAAGTTGTAAAAAAGAAATTGGCTAAAAAAATAAAGTAAATCCATGAGAAATATAGTTGTAAGTTGTTTGCTGCTGTTTTCACTAATGGTGCCAGAAATTGTCTTGGCACAGTCTGCAGGAACCATGTTGAGCGGATATGTCTACGATGAATTCGGTGACATGGTGAATGTCAATGTTGTGGAAATTGACGCTTCAAACCGTATTGTTGCGCAAACCATTACCGATGTTAACGGCAATTTTTCCATTCGTTTGATTAATCCGAAAGATCGGATCAAAGTGGCCATGGTAGGTTATAGACCGGCTTTTCTTCCGATAAATGGAACTTCCTATAAAATTAAAATGATTAGCGCTACCAATCTGGGAGAGGTTGTGGTAACTGCCAAAAAGAAGTTTGAGTCGGGAGGTCTTACCATTCCTCAAAGGGAAGTATCCAGTGCTACACAGTCCATTGATGCCAAGGAATTCGAAGGTCTGCCTTTCACGACCATTGATGAAGCACTTCAAGGTCGAATTGCTGGTTTGGACATCGTCGCCAATTCAGGGAATCTGGGATCCGGAACCAGCATGCGGCTTCGTGGTGTTTCCTCCATCAATGGAAATTCAGAACCGTTGATCGTCGTGGATGGCAATGTTTTTGCAACGGATGAGAGCAACAACTTCGATTTCAATAATGCGAACGACGAGAAGTTTGCACAGTTGTTGAATGTGAACCCGGAAGACATTGAACGTATTTCCGTACTGAAGGATGCGGCTGCCACTGCCATCTGGGGCTCTCAAGGATCAAACGGGGTCATTGATATAAAGACCAAGCGTGGAGCACGCGGTCGTACCAAAGTGACTTATTCGTACCGAACAACCCTCACCAAGCAGCCGTTAGGTTATAAAATGATGAATGGTGACGAATATACCATGCTCATGAAGGAAGCTTATTTCAACACCGCACTGAACGATGCGGCAGCCAACATCAGAGAGTTCAACTATGATCCGACCTATTCGGAATACCAAATGTACAACAACAATACCGATTGGCAGAAAGCAGTCACACAGATCGGTGAATTCAAAAATCATTTTGTTTCCATTATGGGTGGTGGTGAGCGTGCGTACTTCCGTATTTCCGGTGGTTATGATAAGGAAACTGGTTCAGTCATTGCTCAAAGTTTGGAACGATTCTCCACCCGTGTGGCACTGGATTATTTCGTATCCGACCGCATTAAGTTTGTTTCCAATTTTTCGATGACCTATACGGACAACCAAAAGAACTTTACTAATACTGAGTTAACTAAGCACGGTTTACTTAGCATTGCCTATAACAAAATGCCCAACTTATCCATCTATGAACAGGATGCGAATGGGGTTTCCACAGGTGAGTATTACAGCATGTTGACTTCAGCCTCGAGTCAGTTGAACGACCAACGCGATATGGTGAATCCAGTTGCTTTGGCTTATCAAGCAACGAACAGAGAAAGAAGTAACAGTATTCAACCTGAATTCCAATTGGTTTATAATTTACTAGGTACCGAAGGTGATGAAACACAGTTGAAATATGAAGGGAAAATTCTTTTCGATATTTTTAACAAGTCCAATAATTCTTTTTATCCGGTATCTTTAGTCACTTCGGGTTGGGCTGACGGGAATGCGAACTCTTCTTCTGATGATGCATATAAAAAGTTGGGTATCACCACGACGCACACCATGACCTTTACACCGCATTTTGATAATCAGGATCATTCCTTGCTTATGATGTTACGCGGTCAGACGTCTTCCGAAAATTCCAGCTCACAGTTTTCAGCCATACATGGCTTACCCACAGGAACGGTAACTTCCACCGCAGCCGATGCCCTCATCCATGGATTCTCCACTAGTGCAGGTAAAGGGCGGAGCATCTATTTCGCTTTTTCTACGCATTATGCCTACAAGGGCAAATACATGGCCGATTTTACTTTACGTAGAGATGGCTCTACCAAATTCGGACCACAGCAACGTTGGGGGAATTTTCCTGGCGTGTCCTTAAGATGGAATGCTTCCGACGAAGATTTTTTAAAGGATATAAAGTGGTTATCCATGCTGTCCATTCGGCCGGGATGGGGAAAAGTCGGTAAACAGCCTGATTCGGAATACCTATATTTCAGTAAGTATACTCCTGACGATTCGTATATGGGTATATCCTCCATATACTCGAGCAACATTCGATTAAGCAACTTGAAATGGGAGTCCAAAGAAACTTGGAACATTGGCTTTGATTTAGGTTTTTTTGATGATAAGGTCACAACGGACATTAACCTGTACAATCAAAAAACCACGGATTTGTTGATGAAAGACCGTGCAATTCCGACCACTTCTGGTTATTCCTCTTTGGCTGTGCAGAACATGGGAAGTATGATGAACAATGGTTGGGAACTAAATATGAATGGCAACGGACTCATTAAAAAAGGGAAGTTTTCCATAGATTTCAACTTGTCCTTTGCAAACAATATGAATAAGATCACCGAAATGGACAAGACGGTTTTGGCCAGTCTCAACAGCAAGTTCGACCGCTTGAATGGCTCATATCTTTCACGTGTTCAGCTCAATAATGCATTTGGATCCATTTTTGGCTTCCGTTATCAAAATGTATATCAATATAGTAAATACTCTGAAACCGAGATAGTCGGTGTCAGCGGGCCTAATGCTCCGGTAGTCCGGAACGCAGACGGGCAAGTTGTTTTGGATGAAAACGGCCGAATCAAACCAATGATGTTCTGTTATGGATATGGAACGGCCAAGCCGTATGAATTTAAAGGTGGGGATGCCAAGTACGAAGATATCAACCATGATGGTAATATTAATGAGTTGGATATTGTATACTTAGGAAGCTCACTCCCCAAAATAACCGGTGGTTTTGGCTTTAAGGTCTCCTACGGAAGGTTAACATTAAACAATCAGTTTAATTTCCGAGCAGGAAATAAGATTATCAATAAAGGCCGTATGAATGCTGAAAGCATGTACAACAACAACAATCAAAGCCGAACAGTAAACTGGCGTTGGCGCACAGAAGGCGACTTGACAAATGTCCCTAGAGCATTGTTCAAATATGGATACAACTGGTTGGGCAGTGATCGTTTTGTCGAGGACGGCTCCTTTATGCGTTTGAATTATACACAACTATCCTATTCAATGGATCCGAAGCTAATTCGTTCGTTAGGTTTGTCTCAGGTTCGGATAAACGTGAGTGCAAATAACCTATTTTGTCTAACAAATTACTCAGGTTCAGACCCCGAAGTCGGGTTCGGAGGTTATGGAGCTGTATATGACAATTCTCAAACGCCCCGTTCGAGATCCATCACTGCCGGTGTCACTGTTGCATTCTAATCCAATTTAGTATAATCTATTATGAAAAATGTCAAAACCATTGGTTTAGCTTGTTTTTTGGGACTGGGCTTGGCCTCTTGCTCCGATTTTCTGAATATCCTTCCTCCGAATGACATCGTCCTTGAGAACTACTGGACTGGAAAAGCGGATGTTGAAAGTGCCGTAATTGGTTGCTATACCGCATTGGAGAAACCTGATTGCATAACTCGGATGGCTCTTTGGGGTGAAATGCGCTCCGATAACATTATACAAGGTATGTCAACACCCGAATCGGAAAGTCAAACACTGAAGGGGAACATTCTTCCATCAAGTAGTTTAACAAGTTGGACCTGCTTCTATCAAGTCATTAATCGTTGTAACACGGTGCTTTATTATGCTCCACAAGTACAAGCATTGGACCCGAACTATACGGAGTCACAGTTAAAGGCGACTATAGCCGAAGTCACTGCTATTCGAGATCTATGTTATTTTTATCTGATCCGCACATTCAGGGATGTTCCATTTGTTACAAAACCCTCCATAGATGACAATCAAGTGTATAGGATTCCGGCTTCGTCGTTCGATTCTGTCCTGACTTGCCTGGTTGAAGATCTTGAACTAGTTAAGGACGATGCTGTTAATCGTTATGCGGTAGAAGACCAAAATTCGGGTCGAATTACCCGCACCAGCATCCACGCCCTTTTGGCTGATATGTATTTGTGGAAGCAAGATTATTCCAATTCCATCAAATACTGCGATTTGGTCATTGACTCTAAGAAAAAACTGTATGAAGAGGAAAAGAATCGGACTGAAAGCAAGATAAAATTATTTTCAACCTATCCGCTCATAACCGAACAAATTTCCGGTAGTTATGTGGGGAATGCATATACAGAGATATTTGGAATGGGTCATTCTTTCGAAAGTATTTTTGAGCTTTCATTTGTAGAAAATCAATCCGTGAAAAATTCGTTCGTGACAAAATATTACGGTTCTTCTACCGATGTCGGTTTCCTCAGTGCCTCCGAATTCCTTTTTAAAGACGTCTTAACTAATTTGAACACCCTGTTCAAGAAGACGGATTGTCGCTACTTGGAGACAATGGAAGATGTCGGTGGCATGTATGCCATTGACAAGTATTGTCGGTTGGCCGTTACGTTCAATAACACTGTTGAAAATCCTGTTGGCGCTGCCAGCCGTCGAAGTACGGAATATGCAAACTGGATTATTTACCGTTTGACCGATATCATGTTGATGAAGGCCGAGTGCGAAGTTGCCAGAGCGGGTAACTTCAAGCCGGATTCCCTTAATTCAGAGCAATTACAAGGATATCACACAGCCTTTTCCTTGATTTCAGCAGTCTATAACCGGGCTAATAATTTTACTCCCACTACTCGCGACACCTTGGTGTTTGCCAACTACGCCTTGACTCGCACCGCCATGGAGGGCCTTGTACTAAAAGAACGTCAGCGGGAATTGCTATTTGAAGGCAAACGCTGGTTCGATTTGGTTCGATTAGCACGTCGCGATGGGAATAATTCCAGACTTATCAATTATTCCATCATAAAGTATTCTGACAACAAAAATGCCATTCGGTTAAAAATGGCATCCCCGAATACACTTTATTTTCCTTACAACGAAAACGAGTTGAAAGTCAATGAATACTTACATCAGAATCCTGCCTATAATACTGAAACCACTTCCTCTATTACTGAATAATACTATGAAAATGAATAAGCATTTGAACGTTAAGCACCTTCTGTGGCTTTGTTCGACCTTTTTAGTTCTGCAGTTTTCGATCACAAGCTGTAAAGAAGTAATTGCAAATGAGACCTTTTACACCTTCACCGGCGAAATGGTTACGGACTATTTGCAAAACCGTAGTGAAAAGTTTAGTGATTTCATTGAGGTGCTACAACGTGCCGAAATATACGATTTACTTTCAACATACGGCACCTACACCTGTTTTGCACCGACGAATACTGCGATGAACAGCTACTTGCAGAGTAGAGGTTTGACATCGGTGTCTCAAATGACAAGAAGCGAATGCGATACTTTGGCATACAGCCATTTGATTAAGGTAACTTACTTTACGACAGATATGAACGACGGTGTCATTTCGACCACGAACATGAATGACCGATATCTGAGTCTGACCTGTGATACTTCAAAAGATGACCAGAAGAATGTTAGGTATCTCATTAACATGAATTCCCAGATTATAAATAGAGATGATTCTGTGGAAAACGGTGTAGTGCATACGATTAACCACGTGCTGACATCCAGTAATGATCTATTGCCGACTATCTTGGAAAAAAATCCTACCATCACCTTGTTTTGTCAAGCCATGAAACTAACGGGACTGGATGTCTTAACAAGTAAGTATATGGATCCTACGTATTCCTGCAGTAATGATTCTGTTGAACTTGGAATTCTTTATCATACCGGAAACGAATGGGAAACAGGCTATTTTATGAAAGCACGCAAATTCATGTACACCGCATTTGTCGAGACGGATTCTGTATTTGCACAAAAACAGAATATTCGGACCATCGCAGAGTTGAAAGCTTATGCCAAGAGTGTTTACGATTTAACATATCCAAAAGATGCCGGTTTGTACGATCAGGATTGGACAAATCGAAAAAATCCCCTGAATCGATTCATTGCGTATCATTTTTTGGATCGGTTGGGCAACTATTATGGATTGACTATTTCGGGTGACGTAAAACGGCTGATGCAAGTATCCAGTGTAATGGATGCAACAGATACCTACGAAACAATGTGTCCGCATACCGTTGTACAGGTTAGTTATCCCTCGGATGGTTTGTACTTGAATCGAACACGTATAGGAGCCAAATTTCCAGTAAGAGGTGTTAAAATTGCCCCTTCCGATTCATTAGCGCTGAACGGCGTGTATCATTACATTGATGATATCTTGACTTACAGTCCTGAAACTAAAGATGTAGTTTTCAATTGTCGTTTCCGATTTGATGCGACTACGCTTTCTTCGGATTTTATGTCTAGTGGTGCTCGCGGACGTGCCGGAACGGCAACATGTACGGCATTCAAAGACGGTGCGGTTAAAGATTGGTCGTTTTCAGATAAAACATTCGTTTCTGTCCGAAACCGCCACACGGAATTTGACAGTTATCAAGGCGATGAAGTTGTATTGTTGGGTCAATATGACTTCACTTTTAAATTGCCTCCCGTACCTGAGGGTACGTATGAAATCCGTCTTGGTTATTGTGCCATGAGTACCCGTGGCGTCATTCAAACAATTTTTGAAAGGCGCTCGATTGGATCATGGATAAAGTCTCCTTGTGGAATTCCATTGGATCTTCGTGTGAATGCTCTCAATAATGCCATTGGTTGGGTTACAGACGCTAGTAATAAGGAAACTAATATGGCTAACGATAAAGCCATGCATAACCGTGGATATATGAAAGGCCCTGATTCCATTATGAAGAATGGCAACCCCAGCTTCCGCAATTCATCTGCAACATTCCGCTGTATTTTGACGACGCGGTACTTGTCTGCTGATGAAGACAATTATTTACATATCCGACAGGTACTAGATAATCCAAAAGCTGAATTTGCATTCGACTATATTGAACTCTGCCCCAAGAGTGTTTATGATAATGGTGAGGATACACATTAACGAATTAAAGAAATCCAAATATGAACAAGCATTCATTTAAAATATTTCTAGCTGGAATTGTCGTGAGCATTACGCTCCTTACCTTAAGTTCTTGCAGTGATAACTGGGACGCCCATTATAACACCGATCCGATCATTTCCTCCGATCTGTCTATATGGGACCAGATAAAGAACAACTCGAATTTAAGCGATTTTAAGACTGTTCTGGAAAATACACATCTTTACAATCATAATAATCTGTCAACGGTCTCCTATGCGGATTACCTGAATTCGAATCAATCTTTTACGGTTTGGGCACCCTTAAATGGTAGCTTCAACAAAGATTCCCTATTGAGCTTATGCGAATCACCTTCTGGTGATTCCATAGTAGAATCGGCATTTTTAAAGAACCATATTGCACGATATCCTTTTACAGTAACTGAATCTACCAACAAAAACATCCTTATGTTGAATTATAAAGTGAAGAAAATGATAGGGTTAACATTTGGGACTGTGCCCATTTCAACTCCCAATATTACTGCCCGAAATGGAATTCTTCACGTGGTGGATCGTAGCATCCCCTATTATTACAACGTGTACGATGGCATTTGCAATGATCCGGAAACCTCCCTGCTGGGCAAATTTTTGAAATCCTATCAAAAGGATTCGTTGGATGAAATTGCCAGTGTGGCATCGGGAATTGTGGACGGAAAAACGGTTTACGTGGATTCCGTCATGATTGCAACCAACTTGTTGCTATCCGAATTGGGATCCCTGAACAACGAGGATAGTAGTTATTGGATGGTGGCCCCGACGGATGTAGCTTGGACGGAAGCCTATAATAGGATAGCACCTTATTTTAACTTTTCATTTATCAGTGGTGCCAGTTCCTTGAAAGATTATTGGACAAAACATACGCTGATCAACGATGCAATTTTCAATCCAAATGAACAGAAGTCCATTCAAGACTCCTTGATTTCAACCAAGTATAATGCCTACTATAATGCCTACTATGATGTAAAGTATCATGTTTTTCATAAACCTTTCGATTCGGGAGGTATACTTTCCAATATCAAAAGCGAGGTTGTTTGCAGCAATGGCTTTATTTATAAAGTAGACAATTGGCCATTTAAACTGCAGGAAGTTTTCTTTCATCCCATCAAGGTAGAAGCCGAACTTGATGCAAGTGTCTTGTCAAATACGCTGAGTACACTGAATGTTCGAACGACCATCGCTGACAGTATCTCAAACAATCAATATATTCAGTTAGTTCCTGACAAAACAGTATCCAATCCGGCCATAACCTTTGAGATCCCTAATACTCTTTCGGGCAAATATGATATCTGTATCGTCTGCGTCCCAAGAAGCGTTTATTCGACCAACCCAGCAGATTCTACTATAAATTCTTATCCCTATAAGTTTAAGGCAACGCTAAGCTATGCAAACGAAGCTGGAGCGATTAAGAGTTTCAATTGTCCAAATCCAACCGTTATAGATCCAAAAAACTTAAACTTTTCCAACAACGCGTATAAAATGGACACCGTATGCGTTGCCAAAGGTTTTAAATTTCCAACCTGTAACTTTGGTCAGGATGTAGTTACCGTTTCATTGAAGATACAATGTAATATAAGTTCGTCACCAGTGAAGGCTTTTAGTAATGAGATGTTCTTCGATTGCATTTACCTGAAACCCAATGAAGACTAATATTTGAACTCCATGAAAAATCCTCAATCAACTATAATGAAATTTAGTCGGATCAAAACCGTATTCCTCTGTTTCTTGCTGATGAACACCCTATTTTTATTCGGGCAACAGGCCAAAGTCTATCCATTGAAACAAATCACTGGAAAAGTGATTGACGGCGCAACAGGCAACTCCTTGGCCGGTGTTCATGTTCAAGCGTACAACAATCCTAAGTATGCCGCCATTACAGGAGATGACGGGACCTATTCCATCAAGGTGCCGAATTTTGTCACTTCTCTGTTTATACAGTTGGAAGATTTCAACCAAGTACAATGTCCCATCAACAATCGCTTGAAGGGGGTTGATGTTACTTTGACATCCAACGAGTTTGCTGAACTGTATAATGTGAAAACTTTGTCAACAAAAAACAAAGTGGCTACCGGCTTTGGCTTGACCAATGGAATCAGCATTGAACCATTGATTCAATCTAAACTGGGGAGTGACGTGCGTACCATCGTGCGTTCAGGGATTTCAGGGATGGGAGCAAGCATGTTCATGAATGGCTTGACATCCATAAGTGCCAATGCACAACCGCTCATTGTTTTAGATGGGGTTTTATTGGATCTACAGAATGATCGGTTGATGGTGCATGACGGCTATTTTAATAATATCCTGTCAAACATCAACATCAACGATATTCAAAGCGTGACTGTTGTCAAGAATGGTACAGCGATTTATGGTGCGAATGGTGCGAATGGAGTGCTTCTGATCGATACTAAACGGAATCAGAGCATGGCCACCAAGATTGACCTTACTATGGCTGGTGGAGTGGAGATGATTCCTTCAATGCCAACTATGATGAATGCTTCTCAATACAGTACGTATGCGGCTGAATTGTTGGGTTCGACAGGTACGACATTGGCTGATTTTAAATTTCTGAAGGAAGACCCTACCTATTATTACTACAAACAATATCATAACAATACCGACTGGACAAAATCGATTTACCAAAATGCTCTTACTCAGAATTATGGTATTAATGTTCAGGGGGGGGACGACGTGGCCAATTACAACCTGTCTGTTGGTTATACTTATGGCAACAGCACATTGAAAAAAAATGATTTCTCTCGGTTCAATCTTCGTTTGAATTCAGATATCAACCTGTTCACGAATTTCACAACACGGTTTGATGCCTCTTTCAGTGATATACAACGTAATCTTCGGGATGACGGTGTGACCGATGATTTTAATTCAGCCACGATTTCGTCTCCAGGATTTCTAAGTTTGATAAAGTCGCCTTTCCTGAACCCGTATGCGTATGATACAAAGGGGAGACTCTCCTCGTTTTATGCAGAAGCTGACGATTATTTGGACGAGGTGATTGGTACAAATGTTTCTCTTGCTAATCCATGCAGTATCCTGCAATATGGCGAAGCAAACAACAAGAATTCCTTCAGCAACAGTGTAATCAATCTGGCCATAACGCCTCGATATCAATTCAACAAATACTTGTCAGTTAGCGAGCATTTCAGTTATACGATGGTGAATACTTATGAAAACTATTACCTGCCTATGACGGGCGTGCCTTCCTTTACCTTAAAAGATGTAGGTGTCATTCATAACATTGCCAAGTCGCTTTCCTCTAAGCAAAATGAGTTCTTCAGCGATTCCAAGATCGAGTGGAAAAACAGCTATGGAGCACACTCCCTTCAGGTCCTGGGCGGATTTCGATTCATGAACAACGGTTATACGCTGAACTTGCAGAAAGGGTACAATACTGGTAATGACAAAATGCCGAACATGTCCATGAGCTTGTATGACAAGAATACTTCCGGTGCTGATGATCAGGTACGATCATTCACCAATTATGCCAGTATCTCCTATAATTATATGGAAAAACTGTACCTGAGCGGTGCATTGAGTATGGAGGCCTCCTCCAGTTTTGGAAAGGATGTCTTGGATGGAATCAAGTTTGGTGGAGTGGCCTGGGGGCTGTTTCCCTCCATTCAGGGTACTTGGGTCGTTACTTCTGAACCATGGTTCAAGAGTACCAAGACCCTGAACCATCTGAAACTGAATGTGGGATATGACGTTACAGGAAATGATGACGTCGATCAGATCGCATCACGTAGCTATTTTACGCCAAATAACATGCTTACGTCCATCGATGGTCTTAGCATGTCCAATATTGGAAATACAACATTGCAATGGGAAACGACAAAACGACTCACCGGTGGTTTGGAAATGAATTTGTTCCAAAATAGATTGAATGTTCAAATGAATGCCTTTAAAGGTTGGACAAACAATTTGCTGAACTTGAAGAAACTCGCCTTTTTAAGTGGCTTGGCATATAACTGGAGCAACGATGGCTCTTTGGAAAATTCCGGTTATGATGTTTCCTTTAATGCCAAAGTATTGAACCTGAAAAATTTCAAATGGGATATAGGAGCCAGTACCGCCAATTATTTGAATCGGATAACTTCCCTATCAGACAACAATACATCTTTCATGACGAACATTTATGGGGCAACCATCCTTTCGCAGGTAGGTTCTCCGGTTGGAGTATTCTACGGGTACAAAACTGACGGAGTTTATGCCACAACTGCTGAGGCTAATGCCGATGGATATTACATAGTGTCATCGAACGGTGCTCGAAAATACTTCAAAGCTGGTGATATTCGATTTGTAAACTCAGGCGCTGACAAGGAAATCAACGCGTCAGATCGTACGATGATTGGTGACCCTAATCCGGAATATTTCGGTAATATCTTTACGAACCTGAGCTATAAGAAACTCACTCTTAATGTAGTGTTTAACTATTCAGTGGGGAACGATGTATTCAACTACCAACGTTCAGTGTTGGAAAGTGGCAGCCGCTTCTTTAATCAGACAACTGCCTTGACCAATCGCTGGACGACAGAGGGACAGGAGACAAGCATTCCCAAGATAAATTATGAAGACGTAATGGGTAATGCCCGTTTTTCTGACCGATGGATTGAGGATGGATCCTATCTAAGACTAAAAGCCTTGACTTTAAGTTATTCGCTTCCGGTTAACAATACTTATATCAAGGGTTACACGGTATGGGGTTCTGTAACCAATTTAATTACATGGACCAAGTATCTGGGAAGTGATCCGGAAGTCTCTTTGGGAAACAGCGCATTGGCTCAGGGTATAGACAGAGGCTTGCTGGCGCAGGGCCGGAATTTTACACTCGGTCTTAAGATTAACCTTTAATATTGAGAAAGATGAAGACAAAATCAATTATATTTGCCACCCTTTTGTTAGTTGTTACAGGGTTTTTCTATTCTTGTGACGGGTTATTAAACACAAATTCCAACCTGGTCGTTTTCAGTGAAGATAATAAGTTGGACCAAGCAGCAGACTCTGTGTATTCGGTGATGGGCATTATCTACAAGATGCAAAGCATAGCTGACCGAACCGTATTAGTTGGGGAAATTAGGGGAGACTTAGTGGATCTTGCACCTCAAGCATCTATCGACCTTCAGCAACTGGCTAATTTCAACGTACAGCCGGGCAATATTTACAATGCCCCTAGTGATTATTATGCGGTTATAAACAATTGTAATTTTTTCTTGGCTAATGTAGATACGTCACTCGTAAAGAGAAATGTTCCCGTGTTTATGAAAGAATATGCTGCCGTTAAAGCATTCCGCGCCTGGACGTATCTGCAGTTGGCAAAGACCTATGGCACGGTACCCTTTGTGACCAAGCCTATATTGACTGAAGCAATGGCCAATAAAACATACCCGATGTACGACGTCAACGCCATGTGCAGTTTCTTTATTGACGATTTGGCTCCCTATATGAACACTCCTTATCCCGGTTATGGTGCCATAGACGGAATGGATTCCAAGAAATTCTTCATACCGATACGGGTATTATTAGGTGATTTTTGTTTGTGGTCGGACCGATATATGGAAGCAGCACGATATTATCATGACTTCCTGACAGTAGAAGGCGAAGAAATTGTTACCAGTGATACAAAAGTATCTTGGTATGATCCTCCAACGTTTAGTATGATCATTTCATATGTGAGCGACGAGAGTATCACTTACATTCCCATGGAAGAAAGTGCAAACAATGGTGTTTATAGTGGATTAAATGATATTTTCAGTTCAACAGCCAACAACAATTATTATTATCAGGCAACCCCATCAACCCAATTGATTGAATTGTCTCAATCACAGTCCAATTGCGTCATCTATCAAGGTGTTTCAAAACGAGATACGTTGTTTGCTCCAACAACCGACGAAAATAATCCCTTATTGGTGGGCGATCTACGATTAGCATCCGTATACTCCAGCCAACTCGTCAATCAGTCAACAGGTAGCGAGTATTCGTCCAACCGTCAGAATATCTCCAAGTTTGAGAGCAGACATGTCGTTCTCTATCGCCGGAGTCAAATTTATCTGCGTTTTGCCGAGGCCTTAAATCGGGCAGGTTACCCAGTTTCTGCCTTTACCATTCTGAAATATGGATTGCAACCTTCGACCATTACCCAATACGTCCCGAAGAGTGAACGTGATCGTGATAGTTCTCAGAACCTGTTGACATTTAATCAATATGTATTTACAGCCAACAATACGATGGGCATTCATGGTCGTGGTAGCGGTGACGTTCAAGCGAATGTGAACTACACTATACCAGCCTTGGTCGACACTGTCCTTTATGTAGAAAATCTGATTTGTGACGAATACGCTTTAGAAACTGCCTTCGAGGGAAATCGCTTCTTTGATCTTCTGCGAATGGCTAAGCGCAGAGACGATCCCTTCTGGCTGGCCGATAAAATTGCCAATCGGAAAGGAATAAATAATCACGACGCGACTTTGTATGACTTGGTTAAGAAGCCAGAAAATTGGTATTTGCCATTGAAGTAAACTGCCGACCTACCTAACGGTCATACAGAGATGGAGCAATGTTGTACTTGCGCAACATGTTCGAACGACCATCCCGTAAGGCTTCCTTCAGGATTGAAAGATGATCCTCGGCTGTGATTTTTCTTCTTTCTGTTGTCAGAATTTTCCAAATTTAATAGACCTAATTTGTTTTTCAAATTATGTCCAAGCATTGGGGAGGGGATGACTCGCGCATCGTGGGCGTATTGTGAAGGAGTAACACCAAATGTATTCTTGAAATGTTTTGTAAAATACCTCGGCGTGTTAAATCCCACTCTATCGGCCACTTCCCCAACCGGATATTGCCCCTTTGACAGTAAAGAAGCGGCTCTCTTTAATCGGATGGAACGAATAAAATCGGACGGAGACATGCCTGTAATGAGTTGTAGCTTTTTATATAGGACGGTACGGTCCATAGCCATATCCAAACTAAACTGTTGAACAGAGTAGTTTGGATTATCCATATTGAGTTCGATATATTTCAGTGATTTTTCGATGAGTTGCTCGTCCATGGACGTGATTGTGATGTTTTTTGGATTCACTTCGATTTTTTGAAAGACTTGATCATTTTGCCAATTTTTCTGTTCAATCATGTATGCAATACGAAGGAGCAAGAAGTCAAAATTGAATGGTCTAGCAGTATTCTCATTTGCACCATACATTTTTTCACCTACTATTTTTTGTTCATCAGAGGGTTGGGTAGTCAGGAAAATGATAGGTGGATGTGTATCTTTCAAATCGGCATTTCCTTTTTTTCTTAGTTCCAGTCTGGATAGTTCTTCTACGATAAATTTCCTCAAATCGTCGTTATCCTCTACAACAAAAATCTTTGAATCGTTTTGATTGATGGGACACTGAACGTTTTGTTGTTCAATAACCTCATCCTTTTCTGCTTCAATCCGGCATGTATACTTTTTTTGAGCTTGACGGTGATAATAAACTACTAATAGGAACTGTACCACCAATGCAATCAGAAAATATAAAAGGCTGATTAAATCCAGTCTAAAAGGATACTTTGGAAATAATGCGGATAACAGAATTACCCCCCCCCCTATAAAAAGAGCGGTAGTGCATTTGACTTTACTCTTAAATACATTCATAAAACAGGTATTGACGCAAGGTTGAAACTTAGAACGGCTAAAGTAATTCAATAGCCAATGAGCCCTATTTAAAAATAGATATTCTAATTGTGGTTTTAGATAATCTAATAGTGCATGTCCAGTCACTTACTCGCGTAGGATCAGCTTGATCACGCTTAGTTCAGTCATGTCAATCAGGTTTTCTTGATTATTTAGAAATTGACTTTTAAGCCATCTCCTGTCTCATTTAACACGTATTGCTTTTCCAGAATAACGTACTCGCTTTTTTGATTGGCTCATGGGAATTCCGGAACCAGTAGTTTCATTCACGAACACGATGGTGAAAATTCGGGTTTTCAACGCTTTCGAATAGCTGCCTTTTTTATCACCGATGGTCAGAACCTGAAGCTTTTCATCCCAAGCGAAGGGGATGATCGAATAATTGCCCTTTTCGTAATTGTAATTGTCACCTTCGTCTTCATACAATTCGAACACACCATTAGCACCTTTATAGACGCGTATTTCAAGTGTGTCGGCAGACTTTTGCCTCGTATATTCTATGAATTTGCCCATGGGCAAAATAGAACCAGAACGGACAAACATCGGAATCTTATTCAAAGGAGCAGCTGTGTGGATTGTCTGGCCTCCATCTAAACGTTTGCCTGTCCAGAAATCATACCACGAACTTGATTTTGGCAAATAGACATCCCATTCATTGACACCTGCTTCTGTGATAGGAGCAACCAGAATGGATTTCCCGAACATATACTCGTAGGGTTGACTAATGGCAGTTGCATCATCCAAAAAGTCCATCACTAAAGGACGCATCAAGGTTGAACCCTTGTCTGTGACTTGCCAAGCTTCGGAATAGATGTAGGGCATCAAGCGGTACCGAAGATTAAGCATCGTGCGCATGTTGTCCTCTACCGTTTGACCGTATTTCCAGGGTTCAGTCTCTGACTGATAACCATGTATGCGGAAAATCGGACTCAAAGCACCCCATTGGAACCACCTGGTGAGCAACTCCTGATATTTGACATCTGTGTATTGTGATCTGCCTGAACGGAAGAAACCACCGATGTCAGTTGTCCAATAGGGCAAACCAGTAATGGTATAATTCAATCCGGCAACGATTTGTCTTTTATAGGTGTCCCAATTGCCACCGATGTCACCGGACCAGTTGATGACACCATATTTTTGTTGACCTAGAAAAGCGGAGCGTGTCAAGATACAGACTCTTTTTTCGGGTGTTGTCAAGCGTTGACCTTCGTAAACGGCCTTGCTTACAAACAAGGGGTAGGCGAGACGGTAAAAATCACCAAGACCCAAGAATGTCTTTTTGCCTTTCAAGCCATCGTTTTCGGGTTCAGTGGCATCCATCCACCAGGAATCAACGCCATATGAAAAGAGGTTTTTATTCAATGCGTTCCAATGGGTTCTTTGGGCTTCGGGATTGAAGATATCGACCCAGGGGCTATTGGGAATGAAGAGATTTTTATCAACATATTCTTTCGCTACTTCTGAATTTTGGGATAAATTTTCCCATACCGAGACAGAAAAGTGAGCGTTGAGATCGTGGAGTTCTTTGATGAACAGATCGGGATTCGGATAGTTGTCTTCGTCAAATTTAGGAACGCCCCAACCATATTTCCCCCAGTATTGCCAGTCTTGAACAATAACGTCCACCGGCAGGTTTCTTTTGCGAAATTCTTTCACCGTTTCTACAAGGTGTTTTCCGGATGTATAGCGTTCCCGACATTGCCAGAATCCATAAGCCCACTCGGGAAACATAGGCGCCTCTCCAGTCAGTTTACGGTAGGAAGCAATGACTTCGTCCGCTGATGGGCCATAGAATACGATATAATCCAGCAATTTGGCGTTGGGTGAACGCAGCGTTGTTTCATTCCCACTTAGTCTCCAGGCCAAGGTGGGATTGTTGTTTGATTTACATACTAGTTGAACCGTATGTTCACCCGCTTTCAAGTTGACCAACGTTCCGGCCGTGGGGGGCAACCACATGTTGCTTTGGTCCATACAGGGTTTACCATCGATCACCACAAAGTGCCGATTGCCCATATCGCCCAAATCCATAAAAATGGAATAGATTCCATCTGCTGGTGCGGTGAATTTACCCAAGTAGAGCGATTGGTTTTGGGAAACCTTCTGCGTCCCGGCAGTGGTGGTCACTTCGACCATCTCATTGGAACCAGGCGCTGCTTGTGTTTGCTTTTCAAGTTTGACAAAGTTATCCGAAGGATTATAATCCGTCAGCCCATATTGATGCCAAAGCAGACCATAACCCTTATTGGAGTAATAAAAAGGGATGGCGATTTGCGAGTTTACCTGGGTCAAACGACGGCTGATGTTTCTCAGGTTGAATTGACCATCCTGAAATTGTCCCAATCCAAGCAAAAACTCATCGCTGGGGGATTCAAAACCTTGCTCAGCTATAAAACAGGGTTCACCCAATATGGAATCGGAAGTCAGCTTACGTGTTCCTGCTTTTTCGCGTAAAAATACCTTCCCCGCTAGATTGGCATAAGACAATACTCCAGTTGTTTTATCCAAGAATACGAGGAGATTCTTCGTCTTAATTTCCAGTTTGGTTGGAGCATCGGAAACCTGAAACCCGGGTGTTTCTATAATCGTTGTAAAAACGATTTCAGGAACTTGAGCTTTTGGGCCTTTGGAGAATTGAATACGAACGGCATTGTCGGAAGTTGGATAGATCCCAAGACTGCCATCCTGCATGTCAACAATCACACCAGTTGGTACTTGTTTAAAGCGTTGAACTACCTGTCCATGACACATAAAAGAGGCCAAACAAGCTAGAATAAATAATCTGATTTTCATTGAGTTGTTGTTTTATACACGAATACTTTTTCAGGTTGTAAAACCCTCTATCAATCTATTTTGAACACAATGGATGTAGCGAACGGCATTTTAGTCGGACAAGTAATGACGAGGCCATAGGCTTCCTGTTTCCAAGTGAGTTTGCCTTCGTGACCAAGGAGTTTCACCGTTTTTACAGGCTTGTTCAAACTTTTCGCATTGCTACCGATTGATTTGATTCTCACCTGAGCGCCAGGTGCTGGCACGTTCATGCAAAATGCATAGAATGAGCCGTTTTTACCTATGGTAAAACGGATGTCTTGCGCATCGAACTTGAATTCCGCATGTCTCCGATTCAAGGCACCGCCAGGAAGCATCTTCAATTTGCCATCGACTTGTTCTCCTTCTCCCGGAATGGTCCAGGCACGACTTCCGTAAACGGCTTCTCCGTTGCGACGCATCCAGATACCAACTTCCTTAAGCATTTTCAAGCTTCCTTCGTCCAATGAACCGTCGGGCAAAATGGAAATGCAGAGTGCCGCATTTCCATCGCGTGCTATGGCTTCAATGATGTACCGAATCATCATGCCTGAATCGTATGTAAAGCCTGGTGCATAAAACCAGTCACCAACAGGTGCTTCTGCAATCCAGGGCTGATCGGTCTTGATGTTGGCAGGAACACCAAATTCCTCGGTAGTTACTGTTCCATTGGTCTTATTGCGAAATTTTACAATGCTGAAAGTGTTAACCTTGCCGCGTCGTTGGAGTGTTCGGTTGTAATAATCGGCAATGACCCGAGGCATCGCGTCGGCTTTGAGGCCGGTACCGGTTCCATTACCGGTGAAGGGTCCTTGAACCGTACCGTCCGTATAGATGAAGTCCGGGTCGTAATGTTCCACAACATCCATCATTCGTAAAGCCCATTGGGTGGCATACCATTTTGCGTATTCCAGATGATTGGTGAAGATGCCTGCCGGTGTTGGAGTCCATCCTGATGCAGCATTCTCAGCAACACCTTTGTATTCGCGTAAGTTTATGCCATAAAGCATACGAGGATCGTATCCTTCCCACCATTTGCCTTTTCCATCGGCAAGCGTCAGATTTCCATCGTATGGAATACCTTTTTTATCCCCTTCCTTGTCACTGCCAAAGGCTGTTTGCCACCACCACCAAGTGTACTCATGATGGAATGTCACACCATAATGCATGCCATTGGTACGACAGGCCCTGGCCCATTCGCCGATAAAATCGCGTTTTGGTCCAATATTGACTGAATTCCAGGGTTGATAGCGTGAGTTCCACATGTCGTAGTTGTCGTGATGTACGCCCTGAATCATTAGAAAACGAGCACCTGCTGCTTGATAAATCTTCGTGAGTGCTGCAGGATCAAGTTTGGTGGGATTCCAATCGCGCAGAACTTCCTTGTATCCAGATTCAGAGGGATGTCCATACTTCTTTAGATGATTTTTATACGCAGTCGTTCCTGGTGTGTAAAGCTTACGTGCATACCAGTCGCCACTTTCACCTGCGGATTGCGGGCCGAAGTGAACCCAGATGCCAACCTTCGCTTCGCGAAGCCATGCCGGTTCGCCGGGATAGTTCTTCTCGATGGATTCCCATGTTGGTTCGAATGGTCCGGCAGCGATAGGAATATCCAGTTTCATTTCCGGAAACGTTTTCCAATCGCCCATGGTGACACTATCTTCTGGCAATTTGGCCGGAACTGACGGGAACGGTGGAAGCAGAAAGGGTTCAGGAGTCGAATTCGACTTCACGGACTTATTTTGTGCGCATAAACCTGAGAATGTTATCGCAAGAAGAAAGATGACTTTAAAAATTCTTTTCATTGTTTATTTAGTTCTTAGTATTCTAACAGAATATACCTTACCGGCTGTATTTCCTGATAAAGCCTGAAATTTGATGCGTACAAACTCTTTACCGTTTAGCATTTCATCGGGTATAAGATACTCAACATTTTGAAATTTATTTTGGTTCCATTTGTCAGAAATCGTTTCAGTAATTAGTTTCTGATCGTCAATATAAATATCGAACGATCTATTCCCATTCTCAGCACCCCAATAGCGAACCAACAAACTCAAACCAGTTTCTTTGTTAGTTCCTAATTTATAACTAAAGAAACCTCCGTCGCGGGCTTCGCGCCAAAATTCATTCATAGTGTTGCCTGTTGAGGAATTTTGTCTTTCCATGGCATGGTCCACTTCAGGTTGTTGTTCGCCGGGTGCAACAAAATCGATCGTTCGTTTCTGCAGTTCCATCTTTTCTTTTTCAATACTCGAAATCGAATCCATGTATGAACGATAACCTGAATTGGTAAGTGTCATCCAATACATCATATACCTTGAATCGTGGATTTGATAAAAAGGTTCTAACGTTATCTGATTGATTGGATTCATCATTTTGACGTTCAACGTGAAATTCAACGGTTTGTCTTTAATCGGTACCAACTTGTCTGCAATCTTTTGAATATCGTCTTCTATTAAAATCGGAGCCTTGTCAATCGGGAGTTTTTCCCCACCCGGATATTGTCCGAAACGGCTGTCATTGGCAATCAGACCTCTCAAGTCTTCGGTTCCGGTTTTAGCACTGAGCAAAATAGGTCCATGCATAAAGGCAATATATTGAGGCACGTTGGGCAAATATTCAATGGCATTATGCATGGGAAGTTTAATTTCCACTACATCTCCTTTTTTCCACCTTCTGTCAATGCACACGTAGGAGGACGGTTGAGCCGTATACGTGACGTTTTTGCCATTTACGGTTATCCCTAAAGCACCATCACACACCCAAACAGGGTAGCGAACCATTAATTTGAATTTTGCACGACCTTCGGTCACGGTAAGTTTAGTTTTTTCCTCAAGGGGAAGCGTTGTTTCCTGTTTGAATTTTATTTTATTTTCTTTCCAATTGAGTTCTGAGGCTATAAAAAGGTTTACAAATAAGGAGTCATTTGAATGCGTGTAGATAAATTGATTGTACTTCCCATGATTTTCCATGCCCGTTCCGACACAGCACCACATTGCTTCATTGGGAGCAGAATAGATTCTGTAGTGACGTGGGCGAGCCGAGGTGAAGTATACATATCCTCCATGTTCCGGATGCTGACTTGAAAGGATGTGGTTGTAAATAGTCCTTTCATAGTAATCGGCGTATTTAGCTTCAGGATGTACTCTAAACAGATCTTCGGTTAATTTCAACATGTTGTTTGAATTGCATGTTTCAGGTCCATCTACATCGCTAACATAGTCGATGCAGGAAGCCGGTGTGGGGAAATGCTCTCTTCTACTGTTCCCGCCTAAAGCCAAGGAACGGTTTGTTGTAACGGTCTCCCAAAAAAAGCTACCTGCTTTATCGTAGGTCTGATCGTGACTGAGTTCTGCAATTCTTTCAAAGCCAACGACTTTTGGTATTTGAGTGTTTGCATGCTTGTTATCTAGGTTGTCTAACCCTTGTGACATTGGATCAAGAATCATTCGGTGCGCGTACCGTTTTGCTGCAGTCAGATATTTTTGATCACCTGTCATCTGAAACGCATCGGCGAACATTTCATCCATACCCCCATGTTCCATGTTAAGCATGGATTGCATTTGCTCATCGGAAAGGGCAGAAGTGATCAAAATACCCCAATCGCAGAACTTTAAAAACATTTCTTTTGCATTTTCATAACCGCAATAAACCCACGCATCTCTTAGTCCTGCATACATTTTATGTAGGTTGTAAAATGGTGCCCATGCCGCATTATAAATACTAAAATCTCCTTTTTTGAATGCTGTCCATAATTTTATGCTATTTGGAAATCCTCCCACATAACCGACACCCCATGCCGAATTATTCAAGGTGTTGGTTTCTTGGCAGATTTTAAGTTCGGAAAGCATGTACTCCATACGTTTTTTGCATGCTGTATTACCCGTCGATGCATAATTTAATGCCATTGCTGTTAAATAATGTCCTGCAATGTGCCCATCGAGGCCATCCCAGTTGGGATAGCTTTTGGCTTTTTCGGGCAATCCGGCTTCTTTTCGGTAAGGAGCCAACATGCGGTCAACATCATACTTAAGAAGGACCTGAATGTTCAGATCGCGTGCATTTTTAAATGGCCCATCAAGCAACTGAACATCGCCTAAAGGAAATTCATTTGGATACAGCTTGTTTTGTGCTTTCAGGTTTGTATTACCTAAAAGAATGCAGCTTATTGCAAAAAAGGATAAAAAGTATTTCTTCATAGTGTCCGTATTAAACAATATTCATATTAACACAATAGGCAGGGTATCAACAAATTAACTGTGATACCCTGACGCTATATGTTTTAAGATATAAACTGTAAGACTTTTCTTTAATAAGTAGCCTTATAGTTTAACAACAACCTTCTTTCCATTATACGTTACGACTTTATCGTACATATTACCCAAATTCTTACCAGTTGAAACAATTACGATATTGAATGTACGAGTTGTAAGCATACCTGTGAAAGAACCTTTTCGGTCATTGATGGTTAACGCCTTCTTCGCATCATTCCAAGAAAAGGCAATGGTTGAATATGCTCCTTTTTCGTAGTTGTAGTTGTCGTTTTCGTCTTCGTACAAAGTAAACTCACCATTGGCTCCAGGATAAATGCGAATTTCAAGGTTGTCCCATTTCTTTTCGGTGGCATACTGTACTTGTGGTCCAAACGGAATGATACTTCCTGACTTAATATACAAAGGAATCTCATCAATCTTTGTTTCTTTTGCTATTTCCTGACCGCCATTAATTTTCTCATTGGTCCAGAAGTCATACCAAACTGTTCCTGCGGGTAAATATACTTTCGTAGATTTCGACTGTGTGAAGTTCACGGTTTGTTTCTTACTATCAGCTGAAGCATCCTTTTTATTCCAACCAGTTTCCTCATTTGATCGTACAATTGTTTCCGGGGTGTATTGTGCATTAACAACCGGAGCAACCAATATTGATTTACCAAACAGATACTCGTTGCTCATGTCTCTAACCTTCTTATCCTTAAAGTCCATAACCAAAGCGCGCATAATTGTAGCTTGGCTACTTGTAACCGCCCAAGCAGTGGAATAAATATACGGCAACAGGGAATAACGCAAATTAATGGTCTTTGCAATTGCATCGTAAATTGGTTCCCCCTTTTCTCCAAAATTATAGATCTCTCTGGGGATATCTGTTCCATGCGAACGCATCATTGGAGTAAATGCTCCGAATTGAAGCCAACGAACATACAATTCCTGAAAGGATGGATTCTTGGCTCCAGACCCATCATTCCAGTTTCTGTTATAAGCACCAGCGAAAAAGCCACCGATGTCAGTATTCCAGTAGGGGATAGCACTCATTGAAAAGTTAAGACCTGCTGGTATCTGATTGCGCAATGTTTGCCATGATGAATTCACATCGCCCGACCATGTATTGGCTCCATAACGTTGCTGACCTGCAAATGCAGAGCGGGTAAGGATAAATACACGTTTATCGGAACTTGCCGCACGTTGGTGTTCTGCAACGCCGCCTACAGTCATCAAAGGGAAAGCATTGCGTACCTTACGGAAGGAGCCAAGGTAGGTTTTGATATCGAAATCAGAAGGTTTGAAATCCAAGTGGTCTGGTTCCGATGAATCCATCCACCATCCATCAATTCCCACTGAGAACAGTCCTTTGTTCAGATACTTCCAGTAAATATCGCGAGCTTCAGGATTATAGGGGTCGTAGGGTTGTACACCTGAAGGATATTCGCGGTTAGGAGGCCAAGTTTCCAAGCCCGATTGTGGCCATGTTCCGAAGTTCATAAGCATACCCTTCGGTTGCATTTCGCGGAACTGTTTTGTTTGTGGACCAAAAGAATTCCAGATGGAAATTATCACATGTGCATTCATGTTGTGAATATCATTCACCATTTTCTTGGGGTTCGGAAATTCGGGGTTTAGAAAGTCCATGGCATTCCACAGGTAATTGTTGCCCCAGTATTGCCAATCCTGAATGATACCATCGAGCGGTACACCCAGATCACGATAGTTTTTTACGACACCCACCAGTTCGTTCTGGCTTTTGTAGCGTTCTTTGCTTTGCCAATATCCGAACGTCCACAACGGAAACATAGGAGCTTGTCCGCTCAGATCGCGCATTCCGGCAATGGAACCATCGATGGTTCCACCGAACATCACGTAATAATCAATGCAATCACCTACATCCGATCTGAATGATGTGCTTTCGGGTTTGTCTTCAAATACGGTAGGGGAATAATTGTCCCAAAATAATCCGTAACCCTTAGTGGAAACAAAGAAGGGGACATAGTCGTCGGTGTTGCCCTGTACCATGTTGATTCGTGCGTTTCGCTGAGACATCTTACCGCGCTGTTGCTGACCTAAACCATAAATATCCTCGTCTTTGTCCAGTGTGAACGACTGATTGATGGTATACGTTTTTGAACCAGCATCGTTAAAGTCAGTAAATGTTGCACCTGATTCTTTTTCGCTGATAAGTTGTTCACCGGCAGGAGTAGAAAAGGATATTTTACCCGACTTCACATTGACATCAACTTTCAACTTATCGCTTTTCAACGAGACGACATCTCCTTGCTGATTTAGGACAAGTTTGGTGACTTGAGGTTTTTTAGTGACTGATAAGCTTTCTTTCGTAAACGTTTTTCCTTCAGGTGATTTCAACACCCTTACTGTGGATGGTCCATAAAATTGGATTTCAACATCCATAGAATTGATTTTTGTTTTTACACCCAAATCGGTTTTCTGATACGATTGTGCCTGACTAATCAGGGCAAAAATCATAAGGAATGATAGCATTAAATTGATTCTCTTCATAGACTTTTTTTTTGATAGATTATTTTATTTTGCAGGACTTAAACGATAAAGACGTGCGCCGTGACACGAAACCACAGGTGCGAATTCGCCTTTGAAATTACCAAGATCTTTGTGCAACCAAAGGTCGCGTACCCTTACTGACTTTGTGAAACCTAATTCGCTCAAACTGACAGGTATTTTAACAGGTCCGTTTTGAATATAGGACGATTGATCAAACACCATTGCGCGTACGGTTGCTCCTCCTTCTTGTGCGGTTCCTCCATCATCGAGGCCGGCAAATGTTTTGAAGCGTGTGTAACCTTGTGGAAGGTCGTATGAAATGATGGATGGGGCATGCGTTCCGATACCATATGGAATAGACTTGCCATCTACCATCATTGGTTTGCCACCGATTGCTGAAGCGGTTGTAGGTGCAAGCCAACCTGAGCTTGCATTTTTCCACTTTAAATCGGTCAATTTCAATTCTCCATTCACTCCAATAAGACGAGGTTCGCACCAGTCAAAATGATCTGCCTTGAAGTCATCACCGCCAATGTCGGCTACCAAAAAGAGTTTTTGGGTACCGGTAATATCCAGATCTATTTCTACACCGTGTCCTGGAGTTTGACGGGTAATCAGTTCGCTTGTAAAAACCGCCTTATGTGTATCGATGGATTGTTCATCCCGCGTGTTGAACAATGCCAGGTATTTATCCTTGCTGCCTGGGACATCAGCAATCCAGGCAATCAAACCGTCTTCGGTACGGAAGAGTTGACGATTGTTTGTACTGTGTTGATTGACAGCGAGAACTTCGTCGTTCGTGAGCAACGAGAGCGTAAGTGAGTCTGTCTTTGTCATGTCGCCACCGTGCATCAGGGGTGAACGGGCAATGCTCCATAATGACATTAAGGTGTATTGTTCGTCGGTGGTAAAATATGTTTTTCTACCCAATTGCAATACACCGAGTGGCAACATGTCGGCATCCGGCCATGCTCCGTTAATGCGGTAAGGGGTCCAATCGTGAAGACGTTTGAACTGGTCGTACATCGACTTCCAATTATCCCAGAAATCATCACTTATACGCCACATGTTAGCATTTTGATTAACGCTTGGACCAGCAGACAGGGGTGTTTCTCCCGGTGAGGTACTGAAAACGATTTTTCGACCTGTTTTGGCAATAGCTTTTCGGATCGCTTCTACTTCGGGTTGATGATAGGGACGACTTAGGTCATCGACTTTGATGAAGTCCACTCCCCACGAAGCAACCAGTTCCATAAGTGAGTTGTAATATTCTTGAGAACCTGGTTTGGTCATATCCACCCCGTACATATCCGGATTCCAACCGCAAGTGCTTTTTACATCTGCAATATCGGCAGCACGAGCATTCGTCCCTTTTATCGGCGTGTTCTGTTTCACTGCTTGACGCGGAATACCGCGCATCATGTGAATGCCGAACTTTAGCCCTTTGGAGTGCACATAATCGGCCAATGTTTTGAAACCATTACCGTTTACGGCTGAAGGGAACTTCTTGGGAGCTGGTATCAGTCGGCTGAATTCGTCCATTGTGAGTACGGCATTTTTAGCGTAGTCATAGCCTTTGGAATTCTGTTCGTACCATTGAATATCAACAACAATGTATTCCCAACCGTGTTTTTTGAGGTTTGCGGCCATGAAATCGGTCTGCTCCTTTGCTTGAGATTCGGTGATTTGCGTGCCGAAGCAATCCCAACTATTCCAACCCATAGGTGGAGTTGTTGCCCAGCTGTGATAATCTTTATTCGTTTGTGCCAGAACATTTGGACCCATGAACAAGGTGCATAAGAGTAGAAGCAGTAGTTGTCTTTTCAGTTTCATTTTTTAAATTTTATGTTTCAACTATTTGATTATAAGTGCATCTATCGCCACTTTACCGGGGCCGATATTTATAATATTAATGACATGTTTACTTGTATCCAACCCGGATACCTCGCACACCACTTGCTGCGACTGGCGTGTTCCGGTGATTGACAAATCTACCGTTTCACGGGTTTTGCCGTCTATCTGAATCTCAATTTTTCCGGCTCCCGATTCTTTCGGGGCGATGACAGAAACGTTTGAACCAGTGAATGAGCAACTCCATGCATCGCCAGGCGTGTCGCTGATGGTAAGGTCGTTATTAAAATCACCCGTTCCCAAATTGCATTTGCGATACCATCCGGGAGCTACTGCACCGGGATCGTCGTCATTGATCCAGCCTTTGTCATGGGCTATGCGCAAAACTCGACACTTCGAAGCCAGCGATTTATCATCGATTGCCGCCAATGGCCGCACCGAATCACTGAGCGTCACCATCAGTCCCTGATTGTTCTGAACAAATGTAAGCGGAATATCAGAACCGAGCATTTCAACTTTAGTTACTTTTCCCAGCGTCGCACCGCCAGTGCACAGTGATTTTAAAGTAGTTGAACCACCGTTCCAATCAAGAAGTGCGACATAGACATTGCCTTTGTTGCGTGTATAGCAAACCTCATTCTCACCATAGATTTCGAATGGACGGGAACCATAAACAGCCTCGCCGTTTACCTTCAACCAGGCACCGATATCTTTGCAAATGCGGATCAATTCAGGATCGAGATCGCCACGGCCATGCTGGGTGATATTGAGCAGCATTGTGCCATTGCGAGCGATATTCTGCATTAATAACCCAATTACCTTTTTAGCGTCCATGTATTTTTGACCTGTCATGTAATGCCAGTCGGCAATACTGGTTTCGGTCTGGAACGGATAGGCCATGATTTCAGATTCTATAATTGCCTCTGTACTCTTGACCAGAGCGCGTTCAACAATTGGAATCAGTTCGGGGGTGTTTCTGAAGCTGTTGTAATGACCACCTACGCACTTGAGGTTGATGACCACATCCATTTTATTTTGGTTCCACTTCAGGGATTTGTTGTAGAAGTTTGCGACTAACGGTGGCGCTAGAAAACCCAGCCCCATTTTCACGCCCAAATCTAGCAAGGTATCACCTGCAGCCTCATCAAAGTAAATCATATCGGGGTGATATTTGGTGATGGCGTCATCAACCCGCCACATGAACTGGTTGGCAAAGGGCGAATTCAGCGGATCTTTGATAGTGTGAGCCGGTCCATAAAGGTCCACCGGATCCAATCCTTCCCACCATTTTCCTTTTCCGTCAAGTATTGTTTGAAGTGCATCGTATGGCACACCCTTCATCGGACCGGTTTTGTCACTTGTGTACCGTACGGTCATGAATTGACCCCAGGTTCGAGGCGGAGAGTTGTGAAAGCCGATACCGAACCGCAGACCGCGCTGACGTGCGACCTTTTCCCAAGTGCCGACGATGTCCACCTTTGGCCCAACATTGACCGAATTCCAAGGTTGGTAAGCAGAATTCCAGCAATCGAAATTGTCATGGTGAACACCCATTGCCATAAAGTAGCGCGCTCCCATTTCTACATACAAATCCATCAACTCCTCAGGTTTCCATTTATCAATTACCCAGTTGTGACAAATGTCTTTGTATCCATTTTCAGACGGATGGCCAAAGTTTTTTAGATGGGAGTCATATTGCCAATGGCCCTGCATATACATACCTCGGGCATACCAATCGCCCTGCTCGGGCATCGATTGCGGGTCCCAATGCGCCCATGCACCAAACTTGGCTTCACGCCACCACTCCGGCACGGTATAAATCCGACTCAATCCCTTCCAGTCGGCAGGGTAAGGACCAGCAGCCACGGTCAAAGGCGGCAGGTTCCACATATCAGGTTGTAAACCCAAATTGTCATTCCCAATAATGATTTTGTCAATATTCACTGCAACATCCTTATCAGCCAGACTAATGGTCAGCGAACCATGATTTGGAATCGCAATTTCTATTATTGAATAGAGAAAAGACCCGGCGAGAGCACCCGATGAATGAACATTTACCTTGAGGGCAGGTTGGCCGTTGATAGCAACACTGATTGTCCCCACCTCTAAAGAAGCATATCGAATTGCTAATTTACTGGCTGACTGAAGGCTGGTGAAACTGATCCCATCACCCAACTTTATCAGGCTGACTGTATGGCCCCCTGATGCTTTGCTATCCGTAAGATTAGATGCACCACCCATAAGGTTGGCAGCTTCTGCCTCTATAGTATGCTTTTTAGCAGCAAGGGCCGAATTAAAAGCACAACACAACGTTAATGAAATCACCAGTATTATCTGATTTTTGCAAATGGATTTGAACATCATTGTCATATTCTGTCTGTTTAGGTGTGTATTCATATTTTAATAATTCTTACCGCTATATAAGGTTTTGTTGGTAATTCAATTAAACTCCTCCCCGAGGACTTTTTTTGCAATGGAGTGATTGTCATGTTCCAAGTGTCAATCACTTCAACCTGATAAAGGGCATCTTTAGGCAAATCAATGATAATACTTCGGGGCTGGGTATCGTTCAAATAACCAAGGTAATATTCATGAGGAACGCCAATACATGAAAATGGCATCCAGGTGAACAATGGTATGGGTTTCATTTGAGCGGGAGCAGCTTCGATGATGCCTCTAAGGAATTTAATCCGTTCAGGGCTTTCGCCACGCAATATCCCACCTTTCGACCACCACAAAATATCGGACGATTCGTTCGGCAGTTTAACCGGATTTTCAGTTACGTATGTTTCGCCATGCCCAACATATCCGCCATTGGTAACGCCTCGCCAGAATTTCTCAGTAAGCGATTGGGCTGTTAAATCGCCCCATGACCATGGGATATTTCCTTCGTAGCGGCATTCGTCGAACACAACAGGTTTCTTATATTTTTCTCTGTATTCCTTTGCCCTATAGGTGTCTTCACTTTGAATGCTTGCATGGGTTATGTATGAATTGGTATGATCGTAAAACTTCACGCCATTATGAATGCTAATTAGATGATGAAATTTGTCTTTTTTGGCAAATTGTTCAATGTAATAATCCCAATCGCTTAACTTTTTTGAATCCATAAAATCCCATTCGTTGGCTATGCTCCACCAAACATTTTTGTAGGCAGAAAACCTCGCAATGAGATATTGAATATACAGATCTTCGGTTTCCCTGTTTAATGAACTAAAGCCCCAGCGATCGTACGGGTGAAAGACAATCAAATCGGCCTCAATGCCTAAGGAATCGAGTTGCTGTATTCGTTTTTCAATGTTCCTGAAGAATGCAGGGTTTAACCGGCTATAATTCCAGTTTTTTAATGGTGTTCCTTCGAAAGGATAGAGAAGAGGTTCATTCTTGTTCCAGTCGTAACTTTTCGGGAAAATGCACATCCGTATTTTATTGAAATAGCCTTTTGATAAGGTATTCAGCGTTAGCTCAGCAAGACTGTCGCCCTGATGGACCCAGCCATAACAGGTTGTTCCGAAGGAATGGTGCGGAGTACCATCAGAGTATGCAAAATAGAAGGTATCCTTCACCACCACTGGTCCATGATTGCCTTTCAGGGCCGGTGTGCAAACGAAACTTCCGTTTTTGTTACCGAATTTTTTTACATTGCTGGTAGTTAGATACGTCCATTTTCCTTCCGTTTGAGGCATAAACCTGATTTTGTAAACGCCCTCACCATCATAAAAGCCGGGCACAGAAATGGTGTCGTTATCCTTTATAAAACGGCCAGTTAACTTTACCTCTTTAAAGGGATTTCCGGTGGATATGCCATGAAGTGTTAGTTCAAAAACTTTCCATTTCTCTGTCGCTTGCTGCGCGTACAGAGAAAAACTGCATAAAAGCAGAATGAATAAAATACTTTTTACCTTCATACAACTATAAAAAAAAGTTGGTCATTGTGTATTTTTTAAGGTAGCATATACTCCATAAGTCGCATTGTTCACTTCGTAAAAAGGTAGAAGTTTATATTCAGTAGCGCCGTTTTTAAGCGTAAAAATCATGTCGTTTCCTTGTTTAGTGATTGATTTTAAGATACTGGTGCTATCACCTTTAAGTATCAATTCTTTATCGGTTTCGAATGCTAAAAGTACAGGGCCATAATATAGAGCAAGCATATTCTGATTGTCGGGCATGGTTTTCACATAAAATTTGTAATCGAAAATCAACTCAATTTTGTCGCCATTTTTCCATAATCTGTCAAGTGTTATGTATGAAAGAGGCTTACTGTCAACGGAAACTGGTTTGCCATTGATCAATACTTTAGTTTGATTAGTCGCCCATGAAGGTACTAAAAAATTTAAAGCAAATTTGGAAGGCTTCTTAGTTGAAACTGCAAACTGAATGGTGGAGTTTGCAGGAAAGTTTCCTGTTTGACTGATGGTTACTCCCTGTTTTTTCCACTTCACTTCAGAGGGAATATACAGATTTACCCAAAAGTTGTCCCTATTCCAAAAATAGATATTCGAATTGAGGTGTGTAAAAGCCTCAATGGTTGATCCGTTGCAGCAACGAAAATCCGTCTCTTTTAAAAACTGTTTTTTTTGAGTAGAACTTAATGGAAGATGATAAACGCATGTCCCGTTTTCACTATTCTGCAAGGCCATTACCGCGTTGTAAAAGGTATTCATATACACATCGGCATATTCTGGTAATGCCGTCCATCGAAACAATGTGCTTGATATTTTCTGGGTATTGTGCGATACACAGGATTCGGCAATTTCGCTGGTAAGTGTAGTGCTAAGGCTATCTGCAACGCCCCAATGCTCTGCAGTATGCGAGGTGGGAGTTGTTTTTATCGGACGGGGGCCACTACTTGAACCATTAACAAAACTATGATGATGAATCAGCATACCCCAAAAATGAGCCGTTACATCACGATAATATGTTTCGCCCGTATTTTCATAACGTTTGGCAAAACCAATTATAAGAGGTAAATGTGTATTTGAATGTAAACCAGGCAATATATCTTTGCCTTCATATAAGGGCTGGCTGAACCATTTCCGATCGAAAAGCGATGCAAGTTCCAGATGTTCCGGATCTTTTGAGACGGCGTACAAATTGTGCAAAACGTCGTTCATTCCTCCAGGCTCATTGCTTGGATTAGCCTCAACGGTATAAAGTATTTTCTCAATAACTTCAGGCGATAACTTATCCATTCGTTGCTTCACGTAATCAGCCATATTCAAAACCAGGATGTACGCTTTTTTATTTCCGGTAAGGGTGTACACATCAAGCAATCCCTGCATGATTTTATGATAGGTGTAGTATGGAGCCCACACGCCACCAAATTTGGTTTCCAAAATTGCGAAATCATTTTCAGGAAACGCACTCAGGTACTTTCCACCCAATTTTTGCTGACATTCCCATAATGCATCAACCATGTAGTTGATCCGTTTCAGCAAAAGAGTATCTCCATTTTTTTCAATTAACGAGGCGCAGGCAGATAAATAATGGCCCGTGAAATGGCCACGTAATCCGATATACGGAGCTTCCCAACCATCGAGTGGTTTGGCATCAGATTTTATTCCGGCATTCACCCTGAAATTATGCAACAACCGCTCAGGGTCTAATTGATGCAGGTAATTCGTATTGAGTGTTTCGCGCTGTTTTATCCAGGAATCGTAAAGCGTTACATCTTTATTTGAGAATGCTATCGGTCTATTTCCTTTTTCTAAAAATGTTTTCCCGGCATAACAGTTCATACTGTATGATAGCGTTGCAATAATTAGAACGGACACCATAAAATCCCTGAAAGTAGATTTTTTCATTATTTCGCAGAAATGAATTTGTACAAAAGCACTCCGTGAACAGGCACTTTTAGCGCAAGTTGACCGGTATTGGTTTCGATGGTTGAGATGTCTTTTTGCCTCCACACATCGCGCACTGTAAACTTTCCTTTAATGCTGAGTTTGTCAAAATCCTTGTAGGAAAGGTCGGCTATTTCGAGGCCAAAATTGCAGAAGCCAACAGCACGGCTGCCATCTTCGAGTTCTTTTACGTAGATGCGCAAATCGCCAATGGTCTGAACAGTGGTAGCCTGCTTGCCAAGCGGATCCTGATTGATTTCGATAACTTCATCGTTTGTAAGTAAATTCAACGTAAAATCATCCAGCTTTTCCATATCGCAACCAATGAGTAACGGCGCAGAGAAGAGACTCCATAGGCTGATGTGAAGATATTGCTCGTCGGGCTTGAGCTTGCTTTTGTGAGGATTTCCCCAGCCAACGGTGCCTACAACCAACATATCAGGGTCGTTCCAATTGCCTGGTTTAGCGCTTGCTGCGGATTTATCCTGATCTAAGGCTATGCTTTTTACACTTGCCCAGGTGTCGGTGATATCGTTCGTTGTTCGCCAGCAATTGCCATCAACCGAATCGCCCCACTTCCATACATCCGACATACCGTATTGGCACAAGCTGTAAACGATGTCGCGTGGCTGTTGGCGAAGATAATCACCCATGAGCTTGTATGGTTTGATGGCTGTTGCGAGATTTTCCCCTCCCTGATAGGACAAAGAAGAGACTTTTAAAGGATCGTTATCGGGCAAACTATTGATAACATTGCCATAACTGCACCAATCGTATTTCAGGTAATCGAAACCCCATTTAGCATAACTTTCGGCATCTTGTTTTTCATAGCCGTAGCTGCCGACACAGCCGCCACATGTCCATGGACCAGGACTTGAATATAGTCCGATTTTTAACCCAAGGTCGTGTACATAATCGGCAAGGGCTTTCATATCGCCAAATCTTGAGTTAGGGACAATATTGCCTGCCTTATCGCGTAACTTTCCACGCAACGACTGGTCTTTTGAGTCGCGGTGGTTTTCCCAGAAGTCGTCAATATTAATGTATTTCCAACCATGGTTGATCAACCCGCTTTTTACCATTGCATCTGCAGCACGTTTCACCTTATCGGCTGAAACCTCATTGGCGAAACAGTTCCAACTGTTCCATCCCATTGGCGGTGTAAGAGCAATCCGGTCACCACATTCAACACGTAGTTTTTTCTGAGCGTTTCCTTTTGCATTTTTAGCATTCAAGGTAACAATATAGGTACCCGCTTTGGAAAGTTTACCAGTGATATCACCTGTTTGAGCGTTGATCTTTAATCCCTTCGGCAATTCAGAAGCTGAAAAAGTTATTGGTCTGTCACCTGTCGCTGTTACAAGGTATTGAAATGACGAACCAGGGCGAACACCAAAAACTTTGGCTCCGGTAATTCTGGGTTCCGACCGAGGAGTTGGAGTGAGTATGTAGGGTTCAGTTGCCACCGGACTAAAGGTTTTAAAAATAGTTCCCCCTGTGGTCTCAAATTTTGCATCCGCCCAATCAACATGGTCGTAATAATTGCCATTACCGCCATCGGTCACGAGCAATTCAAGTTTTTTTACACCCTTAATATCTACCGAACATAGTCTGGCTGCATCGCCCAAACGCATTACTCCACTCAGCCATAACTTATTACCATCGCCTATTACTATAAACTCAGCAGCTGGGTTCTGACCTTTTACCTCGTCATCAACACCAACCTGAGCTGTAAACAATGTTGCTTTTCCTTCAAGCAAAACAGTTAACGAACTCTCGGAATGGCTTCCAAAGCCGCGTTCAAAGGCTTTTCCAGCAATTGTCAGTGTATTTCCATCGACGGATTTATTTTTCGTAGGTACTCCCCATCCCTGGGTAGCAGTGCTGAGGTCCAATTCGTCGAGCCATACTGTTTGAGCTGATAACGGATCTATTCTAACCAAACTTGAAACGATTAGGAGACCAGTAACGACCTTTAATTTTGTTATTTTCATGGATGTAGTATTGTTTCTTGAATTTTAATCTAGATTGAAAATTTGATTTTTGTTTCTGTCAATTTGCATTTAACTTCCACCAGTCGAAGTTAAACAAATCTTTATCTCCTTTGAATACGAAAAATAAATCGTGAACACCATTGATAATTTTGACCGGGGTTGTAATTGTTCTCCATATATCACCTTCACCCGAAGTATTTATGTTGACTGTTCCAATAATCTGCCCATCAATTTTATCCACATGGAGCTCAATTTTTCCGCCATTCAAAGAAGCAACGCAAACATCAACCGACTTTGCCACTTTTGAAAAATCGACCCCTTGCACCTTAATATAATCACCGTTGTGAATGGCGGTTACAAATAATCTATCAGCAATCTTTTTTCTTTTATTCCATGGAACGTTCGTTTCCCATACCGTCTCAGACTCAGTTTTTATACCTTCGCTAAAAGCCATGGTTTCGGATTCGTTTCTTTTGAAAGGGTTTAAAGTACCAATTTGCTGCACCCCTTTTGTGGACCACCATGGAAGTTTCTGAATAGAGCCATCTTCGTTATATATCATTTGTTCAACACATATTGAACGTCGTTCATTATGCTTAGACAACGTTTGTTTCTGAATGGCATAATTAAACCCAAAAACATAAGATTTCCCTTTGAAGTCAATAATCCCCGGATGGTTCCCTGATGATCTTTCGTCTGGATCCATTATTGTACCTTTACATTTCCATGGTCCTGTTGGGCTATCGCTCATGGCATATCCGATGCCTTCGGGGCAACAGCGTGAAGCCCAAGCTAGGTAGTAATGGTTGTTCTTTCTCCAAAACCAGGGTCCTTCAGTGTATGCTGCCTCGCGGGGAGTCCCTGTAAAGTCGATGGAGGCAACCTGGATCTCGCCTGAAATGGTTATCATGTCTTCGTTCAACTTTGCAAAGTAACAGGGGCCATTTCCACCCCAATACAAATAGGCCTGTCCATCATCATCGATAAATGCTGTTGGATCGTAATCGCTCGAATTTGAACGAGATATTAAGGGCTTGCCCAAAGCATCGACAAACGGGCCATACGGGCTGGTCGATACGGCTACCCCAATAGCCATCTTCCCTTGATAGATTGTGGGGCAATAAAAATAAAACTTCCCATTCCTTGCAACACATTGTGGGGCCCAGGCACTATGACCATCAGCCCAGGTGAATGTCCTATTAGGGTCTTTTACACCTGCAATGGCCCCACGGTCGGTCCAATTCACCATGTCGGTGGATGTGTACAACATCCAATTCAGCATTTTAAAACCAGTGGCATCGTCCTCATCGTGACCGGTATAAAGAAATACTGTGTCGTGATACACCATCGGGGCCGGGTCGGCGGTGTATTTGGTTTGAATGATAGGATTATGGGCATAACAGAGCGACCCAAAGACTGTTGCGATGGTCAAAGTTGCACTTGCCACAAGTAACCGAATTCGTGATTTTTTAATTGAATTTTTCATTGTTATAATTTTCATAAGTTTTTCAGATTTTCTGGAATCAGGTTGTTTCATGTGATTTTATCATTTATTTTTATTTTACAGTTGCTGAAATGGCGGGTGTATTGTATCCCTCGAGTTTGACCCAGTGAGCCTCGGCACCATTCCTGACGATACCATGAATTTCGACAGTTTCGCCCGGAAAAACAGTAACGTAATTGTCGGTGTATTGAATTGGAAGAATTTCATTTCCGTTTTTTTCTTTAGAAATCGTGGCCCTTTCGAAAAATGCTATGTGTGTTGAAGGGTTGTGCAAACGAATGGTGACCTGACTTTCCTCACCAACCTTTTTTTGCTGTGCTTCAATTTCTAATTTCACAACAGGCATAGTATTTAACGCAGTCATATCAGACCATTTCTCCTGATTCAAAGATGTGTAATAATCATTTTTCTGAGGTCCTACATCGTCATCTTTTTGCGATTTCCAATAGGTGTTGTCCACCACGAGTTTACCGCTCTTCTCAAATAACTGACAGCGTACAAAAAACACTGGTGTACTCTCAGGATATTTCGGCAACAGCATTACCTGGTTTATACCATTGAAAGCTACCGAAATGTCGTTTGCAGAGCGGTCGTCACGCACTTTACCATCAAGGTCATATACGCGTACCCGAACACTTAATCCCTGAACGTCGTTGGGAGTTTGGTTGAAAACAGTGATTTTAGCCTGACTGTTGTCGCCGGTAGCGTAAGAATCGAAAACCACGGACAGAGGCCGCAAGCCTTTTTTTGCTCCGTAGTACACACCGCCTGGGCTCATGTAATAATCGATCAGGTTGCCGTAGAATGAAGGCCAGTGGCTGTTCAACATCCAGTAAACAATCATTTTATGCGAAGCCCATCCACACGCAGCAAAACTTTCGAATTGGGCGCGGGCGTTTTCGTAATGGGCAAGTTGCGCTTTGCGTACAAAGTCCTCAATGTTGCTTGAAGCCCCATAGCGTTTTTCCAAAGCGAGTTGAATATCGCCGAGTGAACAATTATTTCCCCAGGCACCGGCGTGCATATACCAAGTGTCGTTGATGGGCCAGAGTTTGTCTTCAGGAATGAATTTTCGGAGGCTTTCCAAAGTAGGGATTTGCTCGTTGTCGCCCTGCTCAGCATTTGAGCCGCAGGTTGCGGGGTATTTTCCGCTGAACCAGTAACTTGGCGGTCGCCAGCAATAAGGGCCTTCCATACGAATACCATCCCATAAACGATGCCCGGCAGAGTCTTTGGCAAAAGCCGAAACTGTATTTACCGATGCGTTTTGCCAATGTAATTCGTTCAGTACATTGTTATATTCGTTAATGGTTTGCTTAGGCGGTATTCCATCGCTGGCATTCGACCATACAAACACCGAGGCATGGTGGCGTAGCATCTGAATTTGCGAGCGAATGCTCTGCGAGGCCACACAATGGCATTCTTCATCCCATTGATCCCATTTCTCCCACTGGTTACAGCACATCCACCCGAACATAAGCGGAATGCCCTGCTCATCGGCTAAATCAATAATGTGTTCACTGGATATTTTCGATTCCCATCGAAGAAAGTTGATGCCAAGGTCTTTCACATAGCGCAATATATCCGCCTCACGCTCCGGGTTGTATCGATAAAGAAGGTCTGGTGTATAATTGCCCCCACGAACCAAAAAATCGCGACCATTAACTTTCAAATAAAAATTGCCGCCTTCCATTTGGGGAAACTTTTCATTATTATCGCGATGTTGCGTAATGCTTCGGATACCGAAACGAATATGAGAACTGTCGGTAATAATTTGATTCTGTACAAACTCAAAATGTAGGTTGTAAAGGTTAGGTGCGCCCATGGTATAAGGCCACCACAAATCCGGATTTTTTACTACGAGTTCCTTAAAATTATCGGGAACGAAAACAACCTCACGTTCTTCGTTTGGTGAGAGATTAATTGATTGCTCTATATTAATTGATGTTTTTCCTCTCCGGGAAATTGTTCCTTTTAATATTCCACTTACGGGTTTTTCCGAGAGATTGTGCAGGTTTGTAAAGACTGTGAGCCATGCAATAGAATCGGAAAGCAACAATTCTGAATTTACAAGTGAATGGTTCACAGAAACACTGCCTGTCATTCGTAAATAAACAGGTTTCCAAATGCCCGCATTGCGATCTGGAACAAAAGACGTCATGGAACCATAGCTTTTGTCATCCGGTTTGGCATTGTAACCCAAGTATTTCCAGTTAATCCAGTCGAACCAACTATCGGCTAATTCCACACCGTTTACGTTTTGTACTTTTTGCTCGGGAGTTACCCTGACAGCAAGCACATTTTCTGCGCCTTGTTTAATCCATTGAGTAACATTAAATTCGTGAGCCACATACATACCGGCCACTTCTTTGTTGTTGGCAATCATATTGCCGTTAAGCCAGATTTCAGCCCTGTAATTAATTCCCGGAAATTCGAGGGTATAGAAACCACTAGCAGGTACGTTAATAGTTGTCCGATACCACCAATCCTGTTTATATAAATCCTGTGGAACTTTTTCCATTAAATTTTTGCCAACATATAGGTCGGGATAAACACCATCTTCCTGAAGTATTTGAAGGACAGTTGCGGGCATCCTGTGAATCGGATACCATTTATCATCCTTATAGGAAGCATTCGAAATGTCAGAACCTTCTGCCTGCAAATCCTTTGAAGATAAAAGTTTCCAATTTTCTGCAAGTTCCATTCGAGATGGTTTTGCAGCATTCGCGAACAACGTACCTGTTTCAAAACTGATGAAAAGCAACATTACAGAGATAACCCTAAACATGATGCGATTACAATTGCCTAATCTTCTCATTTTTATTCCCCGTTTATTTTATTACTTACACGAAAATAATCAAAATCCACAAATCCCCCTGCTGACTTCTTGGAATAGTTGAACAAGGCAAAGCGATAACCTACAAAATGGGCTAGAGAGTATGACATTTGCAGTGGCTCGCCAATCGTTGTCCACGATTTTCCATCCAGACTGTAGTAAAAGTAAGCCTTGTCAGTTCTCTTCTCAAAATTGCAATCCACCTTCAAGTAAACCGTTTTTTGGGTTAAAGGAACACTAGCCAGTTCCACCGGTGATTCAGATTCAGCACTTATCATGATTATAGACTTTGCAGTGCCAGTCATTTTCACCCCAACAATCCCATACTGCTTTTGCAGCGCAGCCAGACCGGCAACATCGCCGTCCTTCATGTTGCTCACATCCACAGCAACCATACCCGAACATACAGGCCCAAATGTTCTTTGGGTCAACATGTTCCTAACCTGTTCGAAATTGTTGTCAACACGATCCGTTGTAATCCTTAAAAATCCTGGACGCTGCGTTAACGACCAGTTTCGGTTATCCGGGTTATGATTCCATTGCCACTGAAGCCCAAGTTTCGAGATGCCTTTATCAAACTCATCAGAAGCAACGCTTGAAGGCACTGGTGTATTGGTAACCGGAATATTCAGCGTCTGTGGTACCTTACCATTATTGTCAGCCACAGGCCAGCCATTTTCCCATTTTACCGGTACAAGAAAAGGTGTCCGGCCCACTGCACCATTATCCTGGAACAGCATAGCGTACCAGTCACCTTTTGGAGAATCAATAAGGCATCCCTCTGCAACTCCTTGGTCATGCAGGAAGATCCTGCCTTCGTATGGACCTGAAATCTTGTCGGCTCTGAATACCAGCTGGGTACGTATGCCGTTTTTTGGCCAAGCTATTAAAAACAAGTAATATTTATCGTTAATTTTATGTAGATGCGCTCCTTCGGCAGTGACAATAATATCCTTTCCAACTAATGCTGATGCGCCTTTTATAACTATTTGATCAAACCCGCCCTGCTTAACTCCAGAAAGGTCTGCATCCAGTTCCACCAGACGGATATCGCCAGCCTCACACATCTTGTAAACACGCCCGTCATCATCAAAAAATAATGATCCATCGTACAATATGGGCTTAAATGAAGTTTCTTCCCATTTGCCCGATTCAATATCAGGTGTTTTGAAAATATAAGTCTTCCCGGTGTTTAATGCAAACGTTGTAGCATAATACATTCCATTATGATAGCGCAAGCTGCTGGCCCATGAGCCTTTTCCATACATGTTCCTGCCATTCTGCAGTGTTGTTTCATCATTATCTTCCAGTTTCTGATAGGCATATCCAACCATATTCCAATTCACTAGATCCTTGCTTTTCATGATTGGCAACCCCGGACACATGTGCATGGTAGTATTGCTCATGTAATAGGTATCGCCTACGCGGATAACTGCAGGATCGGGAAAGTCGGCCCAGATGATAGGATTCTTTGCATGACCTGTTTTTTGAGCATAACATATCGTTTGTAAAGCTATTATGGTGACTATTGCAGCACTTGCAACAAGCAAACGAAATTGAAATATTTTTAATAAATTCCGCATTGTTAAAAATAATTTTTTTTACTCGAATGGATATAGGGGATAACAGCAGATTAAATTTACAGATGTATCAATAAATGGTTCCCTTTAAAGTAATTGTTTCTTTGCCGGTTTCAACTTTTACAATATAGATCCCACATTGTACTTTAGGAAGTAAAAATTGCGAACTTGTTGCCAAACCATGAAAAACATTTTTTCCGGAAACATCATACATCGATATGTTGTATCCATTTTGTGTACCAATTAACCATGATTGACCATTTTCCACCTTAATATAAGGAAGATTTTTATCGGCTACTTTTTCATCTATTCCTGTCGTTATTGCAGTAAACATCCACCAGTTCAGGTTAAATAAAAAGCCGCTTGTACCTTTAAATAACAGATATAGGTCATGTGCTCCCGTCACCCCACTTACTGCGCAGGATTTTGTAATCCATGTCTGCCATCCTCCGGTAACTGGAACAATACAAGTGCCTATCAGCTTACCTGTCTTGCTATCAAGGCGAAGCTCTATTGTTCCACCACTTCCAGCGGAAGCCACTCTGGCGTCGAAAGTCTTGGCGCCATTAGCAAAATCAAGTGAATTTACCTTAATCCAGTCTCCGTTTTCTATAAATCCTACATCGATCCCGCCATTGGTATCGCCAGAATTTTCGGTTCCAACACCAGATTGTTCCGACCAGTTTTCTGCTTCAAACCTGAAATATGGACTTCGACCTACAACAATCAAATTAATTCTTGTTGTCAATGCCATGCCCATTTCACCCATAAAACTAATTGCAATAGTTGTCGTTCCTATCGAGGTAGCTTTTAGAATACCATGCGACATAACACCAATCGTGCTATCGGAATTCACATACGTGGCAATATTGGTGATATCCTCCGTATGTCCATCATAATACTCTGCGGTTATAGTATAAGGCAACTCATTGCCAGGGAAAAGCGTACTACTACCGATAGAGGAAGTAATTCTTCTTAATGTAAGTTCATTTTTAAGTCTATTGACCAACATGTTCAATGTCTCATTTATTCCTTTGTAGCTTACATTAATGCTAACAGAACCGTAGGATACTCCTGTAATCACTCCATTACCAATAGTTACAATTCCAGCTTGATTGGGCATAATCGCAGCACTATCTGTTATATCCTCACTGATGCCATCGGAATAGACTGCCATTACCTTTAATCTTGCCGTATTGAATCCAGAAATAGTATCGATTTTATAATTGTCAACATAAGCGTTAATTGCAGCAAGCGTATGCCCGGTGGTTTTCTCCTCAAATTTCCAATAATCGGCATTGAACAAATCCGTTCTGGCATTCCCTTTAAAAACCAAATAAAGATCGTGTTTTCCCGAAGCGCCTGAAATACTGATTGATTTCTTTCTCCAAACATCCTTTCCACCCGTGTAAGAAACCGGGGTAACACCTATTTGTGAGCCATTTACGGAATCGAGATGCAGTTCAATAGTCCCGCCTTCACGTACACCCAACCTATTGCCACATGCAGCATTGACTGAATACATGCCGGCTCCTGTACTACCAAAATCAACACCTTTCACTTTAATGTAATCACCGTTGTCAATATCAGTTACATAAACACCTGCAATGTTACTTTTTTCAGTTTTAACACCGGATGCCCATGCAATGCATTCTGCCTCAGTTCGACTATACGGATTTAATGTGCCAAGTTGCGCGGTGCCTGCAGTTGACCAAAAGGGAAGCTTCTGAATAGTACCATCCGCATTATACGTTATTTTATCCACGCATATCGAACGTCTTTCGTAATGAGTCGTAAACTTAGCCCACAACAGGGCATAGTCAAATCCAAAAACATATGAATTGCCTTTGTAGTCAATAATTCCCGGATGGTTTCCGGAAGAAAGGCCGTTTGGATCCATAATCATACCTTTGTATACCCAAGGACCAATAGGGCTGTTACTCATAGCATAACCTATTCCTTCCGGGCAGCATGTCGAAGCGTATGCCAGGTAATAGTGCCCTTGTCGCTTATAGAACCAAGGCCCCTCCTGATAGTTGGACGGTTTCGAATTTATTTTTACAATGCTGCCTGAATAAGAAATCATATCTTCATTCAGCTTCACATAAAAGCAATCCGGGTTTCCCCAATACATGTAAGCTTGCCCGTCATCATCGATAAATACAGTGGGATCAAAATCGCCGGTACTATTGTTTTCAATCAATGGTTTGCTTAACGCATCGGTAAAAGGTCCGTAGGGGCTGTCCGAAACCGCCACACCAATGCCCATTGATCCTATTTTTCTGTTTACCGGACAATACATGTAAAACTTACCATTTCGAGCTACACACTGAGGTGCCCATGCACCATTGTCTGTTGCCCAACTAAACATTTTCAGTGATGCAGCCATTCCATGATCGGTCCAATTGACCATGTCTGTCGAAGTATACAATTGCCAATTCAGCATTTTAAAACCTGTGGCATCGTCTTCGTCATGACCTGCATAAAGAAATACGGTGTCGTTATAAACCATCGGAGCCGGATCCGCCGTATATTTTGTTTGAATAATGGGGTTGTCTGCGAAACAAGTCACCCCCAAAGCAGATACAGCAATTATGACAATGCTAATCGTTTTTTTCAAAAGCTCTGATATGTTCATAATCAATTTATTGTTATGCAAATAATATCATAAATACTTATGCCGGAAACATCATACATAGCGATATTGTTTCCATCTTGTGCACTTATTTATTTCAATTATTATCTATAATAATTCGTTTGAGTTGAGATTGCTTTTCATTGCTGATTTTTACAATATAGGTGCCATTTGGCAGATTTACCGGTAAGTGTAACTCGGATTCGTTTGCTGTTAATTTGCTAAGAACCGTTTTCCCCATAATATCAATAATTTCAACTTTATTGTATTTAAAATCTGTTGAACCAATGATCAGTTCTTTCGACACAGGATTTGGAGAAATAGTTATTTCATTTTCATGCGGGTTTTCGATCCCTACCGCTATTTTTGTAATTTCACAGTAATTAATATTAAAACCGCTACCTGGGGTGACTAGTTTTAGATAATGTTTTCCCTGACGTATGTTAATTTTTGCAACTACAGATTGCCAGATTTGATAGCCACCTGTATTTGGAACACTAATTTGACTTATTTTTTTATTGTCAAGATAAAAGTCAATTCTACCACTAGTGGAGGGTGAGGCAACCCTGAAAGTAATATTATATAAAGAGTCTAAAGTGTTGTTTTTTATAACATATTCCAACCAATCCCCACTATCAATCCAACCTACATCTAAACCACCACCAGTATCACTGGTAGTTTCAGTACTAATACCCGATTGAAAATAAAAATTTTCTGCTTCAATCTTACCGGGAATCACAAACCATAGAGGTTCTCTAACCAGATTTGTAATTGAAAAATCGCTGAAAGCTTCCAACATTCCCGAATCGGCAGCAGCCACTTTTCCCGGGACGTAACTTGCTTTAACGATATCGCCATAATACAAATTTTTTGAAAGGGTAAACCGGATGGAATTGTTGATACTATAAAAATTAGTAAATGAAGTATTTACATTATTTACTTTAAGGGTAAAAGCAGATTTTTCTAATACTGTGCCCAGAGGCTTGGAGAATTGGAATATACCTAACTTTCCATCCGAATCTATTTTTCCGGAAGAAATTTTCACAGGTAAGCCTTTAGAATAATTTGTTGCCTGAAAATTAGAAAATGTTTTCAGCAAACCGCTATCAGAAGAAGATATGTTGTTGCCTGTATAGGAAAGCAGAAGCTTGTAATCTGCATAAATCTTTTTATCCAAGGGAAATGCTAACAAAGTAGAATCATTATTAAAATAAGAAGTTTTGCTTAAAGGGATACTGATGTTCCCATTGTATATGGATATTAATGTCAAAGCAGAAATGTCTGAGGGAAGTTGCATTTTCATATTAAACTTTGCAATAAGGGTATCGCCAGCCTTATTCGTTTTAAGTTCAGCAATTTTTGGTGTAGCACCTTTTAGCAGGTTCTCAACAAGCATATCATTAAAAATAGCCAGATTTTTTTTATAAATGGAAACAACGTTACCGGTACTGTATGATAGCAGAATGTTATTGGTATTAAGAATGTTGGCATTTAAATTGATGACCAATTGATTTGTATCCCTTAAAACTACACTATCAATTGTTGCAACTACGTTGTCAAGTTTCACCTTGAAGCCAGTGAAGCGGCTTGTGCTCTGGATGGCCTTGCTCATAGTCACCTTTATCTGCTTAGGATTGTCATTGGTTACAGAAGCATATTTAGCTTTAGGGGTGCCATCATCATACACGCTGCCGGAAATTCCAGCCCTATCCGCAAGTTGCAGGAAGTTCCACATAGCGGGTCTCCATGTGCCGCCAGAGTGTCCTTGTCCTGCGGCAACCCATTTATAATGGGGAATACCGTTCGTGGTGCAGTAGGCATCACATGCAACATTCGCGTCGATAATGCTTTGATAATCATATTGCCCCCAGGTGAGGAAGAGGCATTTCATCACCTGCTTGGCTTTGGCTCCGCCATCGGGGAATAACGTGTTATCTCCTTCTTTGTTGGGCGCAGCCGCAGAGGGGCCGATATAGTGGAAGTAGTCAAGATTCTTGCACCCAACGTTGAACGCATATCCGCCACCCCATGAATAGCCGTAAACTCCCCGATGATCTGCGTCAGCATAAGTGGCATAATGCGAATCGATGTAGGGGATGGCATCGTTGATCGTCATATCGCGGACATTGCTATAGTTGCCTGCAAATTGATCGTCAACGGCCACTATAATCACGCCCTTGGATATCTTTTTCTCGCCAACCAGGTTGTCGCAGACAACGGCGGCGTTGACACACCAGTCATAAAATATGGTACCTGCGTCGGTGCCGATTCCCTGATAGCAGAAAATGACACCATACTTTTGGCTCGTGTTATATCCTGGCGGCGTATAAACCCACATATCCACGTTTTTTCCGGCCACCGCCGAATAAAAGGATGTGTGATTGGTCGTGCCAGCCGGGAAACGGCCCGACTTGTCAAAAGTGCTGTTGTCTGGTCCTCCCGTGGGCATGGCGGGGAGGATTGTCTGTGCTGCCATCGGACTGAGCGCAAGTAAGAACACGCTTAATCCTGCGAATAAAAATTGTTTAATTTGTCTCATTTTGTGTACTTCATTATTTTAATTATTATCTATAATAATTCGTTTGAGTCGAAATTGCTTTTCATTGCTTATTTTAACAAGATACATGCCATTCGGCAGATTCACCGGTATATGTAACTCGGATTCGTGTGCTGTTAACCTGCTAAGAACCGTTTTCCCCATAATATCAATAATTTCAACTTTTTTGTATTTAAAATCTGTCGAACCAATGTTCATTTCTTTTGACACAGGATTTGGATAAATATTTATTATATCTTCATGCAGGTTTTCGATCCCTGACACCACTTTTTTGATATTGCAGTAATTTATATTAAAACCGCTATTTGTGGCAACTATTTTAAGATAATGTTTTCCCGGGTTTATGCTAATATTTGCAACTACCGATTGCCAAGTTTGATAACCACCTGTATTTGGAACACTAACCTCACTTATTTTTTTATTGTCAAGATAATACTCAAATTTACCATCACCGGAGGGTGAGGCAACCCTGAAAGAAATTTCATAATTTGAGTCAGAAGTGTTGTTTGTTATACCATATTCCAACCAATCTCCTTTATCAATCCAACCTACATCTAACCCACCACCAACATCGCCGGTATTCTCTGTTTGAATGCCCGATTGTGAATAATATTTTTCTGCTTCAATCTTACCGGGGATTGATATCCATAGAGGTTCTTTAACCGGATTAGAAATTGGAAAATTACTGAACCCTTCCAATTTGCCCAGATCAGCAGCCGTTTCATTTCCAGGAGTGTAACTTAAAGTAACAGTATCACCATAATGCACAGTGTTCGGTAGGGTAAACTTTATAGTATTGTAAAAACTATAAAAACCTTTGAATGAAACCCTTATTTTATTTATTTTAAGGATAAAAGCAAATTGCTCTATTGTTGAAGGCATTAATTTGGAAAATTCTAATATACCGTTTATTCCATCTGTTTCAATTTTTCCAGTATCTATCTGCACAGGTAAACCTATTGAATAATTTGTTACTGGGAAATCAGAAAATGTTTTTAGCAAACTACTTTTTGAAGAAGAGATGTTGTCGCCTGAATAGGAAAGCAGAAGCTTGTAATCTGCATAAACCTTATTACTCAAGGGAAATAATAAATACGTAGAATCATTATTGTAAAAAGCACTTGTACGAATAGGGATACTTATATTCCCATTGTATTCGGCTTTTAATGCCAAAGCAGAAATATCTGAAGGAAGTTGCATTTTTACATTAAACTTTGCCATAAGGGTGTTGCCATCTTTAGTTGTTTTAAGTTCAACAATTCTTGGTGAGGCTCCATTAAGCAGGTTATCAACCAATGTATCATTAAAAGCAACAAGGTTTTTATTGTAAATGGAAACAACGTTACCGTTACTGTATGATAACTGAATTTCATTGTCTTTTAGAATACTGGTATTTAAATTGATGATCAATTGATTTGTATTACCAAAAACAACACTATCAATTGTTACAACCTGGTTGTCAACTTTTACCGTAAAGCCATCAAAGTAAATTGAGTCCACGATAGACTTACTCAGAGTCACCTGTATCTGCTTAGGATTGTTATCGGTTACAGAAGCATTCCCGAATGTAGGAGTGCCGTCATCAGGAGCACTCAATGTATATGTGGGCCACCATTCAAACGCCGCATGTCCACTGGGCATGTTCGACAAGGTTGTATTGTTAACACCCTTTTCGAGACTGCCAAGATTGTCGCCCAACATGCCAAGCACGTAACTCACATTACCTTGAACATCGACCCAATTCTTCATTATCTTGCCAAATTTGGACGTGATGCCGGCTCCGGAGTCCCAGCCCCAGTTCATTTCGGTAATAACCAAAGGAAATTTGGCGGAGCAAGGCTTGAAGGAACTGTTTAATAAGGGTGTGGGGTCGTCAGCGTTACCGTTGAACCAGCCCGGATAAAGATGGCTCGCGTAAGCAATATTAGAACCGTTAATCGGATAGCTGGGCCATCCCGCATCATCGCTTTGGTAGCCCAGTGACGGGACAAGGACGATATTGTTAGCCCCGGCATTCCGGATAGCATCTACGATGGGCTGCATGAAATTCTGCATTGCTCGCCAGTGAGCCACATCGCCGCCGCCCCAATCATTTGCGCCGAAACTGGTTTCAATATTAACCGGTTCATTGCAGATTTCGAACAGGATATTGGATGCGTTCTTAATACTGGGGTTGCTGGCGATGGCTGTCCAATATGTGATCAGATTCTGCTGGTACTTTTGGGTCATGTTGTGAGAGCCTTCACTGCCATAGGCACTGGAAGGCGTTCCCAGGAGAATCACATAAAGGCCTCTCGTAGCACAATGTTGGGCGAACGGAACCACCATGTTGTTCATCCAGCCGTTGAACTGATTAGCGTCTACCAGTGATCCTCCGTTCGGGCCCCAGCCAGGAGTGAGCCCCGACCCCGGACCATTGTCGGTAACAAAGCGCACCATATTGCAATACCATCCATGATTATATCCATAACGAGGGTTGGTATCTGATAGGATGTCCGCCATGCTAAGATGGAAGTTGAGCTCGCTGGCAACACTTGAAGGGCTGGTGTAGTCTTTCGCATCATTATATGATCCACCGTTAAAACCCGACCAGCAAGGCTCGTGCCAGCCGTGGAGAAGCACAGCTTTCCCAGTGGGATCCTTAATGTAGCGGCCATCGACATGCAACGTGGGCACTGGCATTCCGTCCCATGCAAAACTCCCAATTGGCATTAATCCAATAATAAGTGCAATCAATATTTTTTTTAGTGTTTTCATTATTTCGTTTATTCTAAACAGTCGTTTTTCGTGACTCGGCATAGTCGAAGCAAGCTTCGCCTCTGCACTCGCTACTTAAAACGTTCAATTATTATCTATAATAATTCGTTTGAGTTGAAATTGCTTTCCATTGCTGATTTTAACAATATACATACCATTCGGCAGATTCACCGGTATATGTAACTCGGATTCATCGGCTCTTAATCTGCTTATGACCGTTTTTCCCATAATATCAATAATTTCAACTTTATTGTATCTAAAATCTGTCGAACCAATGATCATTTCTTTTGACACAGGATTTGGATAAATATTTATTATATCTTCATGCAGGTTTTCGATCCCTGACACCACTTTTTTAATATTACAGTAATTTATATTAAAACCGCTATTTGTGGCAACTAATTTAAGGTAATGTTTTCCCGGGTTTATGCGAATATTTGCAACTACCGATTGCCAGATTTGATCGCCACCTGTTTTTGGAACACTAATCTGACTTATTTTTATATTGTCAAGATAAAAATCAAATTTACCATCACCGGAAGGTGAGGCAACCCTGAAAGCAATTTCATAAATAGAGTCAGAAGTGTTGTTTTTTATACCATATTCCAACCAATCTCCAGTATCAATCCAACCTACATTTAACCCACCACCAGTATCACTGGTATTTTCAGTTTTAATACCTGATTGTGAATAATATTTTTCTGCTTCAATCTTACCGGGGATTGATATCCATAGAGGTTCTTTAACCGGATTAGAAATTGGAAAATTACTGAACGTTTTCAATACGCCCAAATCGGTAGCTGTTACATTTCCCAGGGCATAACTTACCGTAATGGTATCGCCATAATGCAAAGTGTTCGGCAGGGTAAACAGGATGGTATTGTTAAAACTATAAAGATCTTTATACGCAACAATTTTTTTGTTTACTTTAAAGGTAAAAGCAGATTGTTTTATTACCATAGCCAAAGGCTTAGAAAATTCTAATATACCTGACAATCCATCTATTCCTATTTTCCCGGTATCTATCTGCAAAGGTAAACCTACTGAATAATTTGTTACTGGGAGATCCGAAAATACTTTTAACAAACTATTATTAGAAGTAGAGATGTTGTTACCTGAATAGGAAAGTAGAAGCTTGTAATCTGCATATACCTTTGTAACCAAGGGAAATGCTAACAAAGTAGAATCATTACTGGAAAAAGAAACATTACTTAAAGGGATACTTGTATTCCCGTTATATTCAGCTTTTAATGCCAAGGCTGAAATTTCTGAAGGAAGTTGCATTTTTATATTAAACTTTGCAATAAGGGTGTTGCCATCTTTACTCGTTTTAAGTTCAACAATTCTCGGTGAGGCACCATAAAGCAAGTTATCAACCAATGTATCATTAAAAACAGTCAGAATTTTTTTATAAATGGAAACAACGTTACCGTTATTGTAAGATAACTGAATTTCATTGTCTTTTAGAATACTGGTATTTAAATTGATGATCAATTGATTTGCATTGCCTAAAACAACACTATCAATTGCTACAACCTGATTGTCGATTTTTACCGTGAAGCCATCGAAGTAAATTGAGTCCACGATTGACTTACTCAGAGTCACCTGTATCTGCTTAGGATTGTTATCGGTTACAGAAGCATACCCGAATGTAGGAGTGCCGTCGTCAGGAGCGCACCATGTATACGTGGGCCACCAATTAAATGCTGCTCGTCCGCAGTTAATTTCCGGATAATCCCACTCATTTGGTTGCTTGCCAGCATCCAAGCCTCCTATCGCTTCACCGATAAAACCGCATATCCAACTGATGTTTCCCGTCTTGTCATATAGATTTCTGATGGTGTTCCCGTAAATCTCGGTTGTTCCTGTGCGCAAGCCCTGATCCGAGGCCATCGTATTCCATGAGCCCTCAGTGACGATGATTGGATACTTGTCCGAACAAATTTTCCAATCGCTGTTAAAGCCGTTGGTGATTTCCTGCACGTTATTTGCCCCAATAGGATACTTGTGTCCCGCGTAGCCGATGTTCTTCCCTGAAATGGGATACTTGGCAAAATTTTGTAACCTTGCTTGCCAAATCAGACCCGGAACCCAGACGATATTGTCGGCACCGGTGCCCCGAATCGTGTCCACGATATCCTGAAAGTAGGTTTGCACCGCTTTGTCGTGGGCGTCGGTGACCGATCCCCAGTTGCCATTTCCCAATACGCTTTCGATATCAATCGGTTCGTTGCAGAGTTCGAACATCACGTTGTCCGCGTTCTTGATGCCGGGATACGACGCGATTCGCGACCAAAACTTTATCATGTTCGACTTGTGTTGAGCACCCATTAAAGTGCCGCCGTCCGGGCAACTCCCGACAAAGACCACATAGATTCCGTGCGACTTGCAGTACTCAACATAAGGTATAAACATGTTTTTCCACGCTCGGTTTTGCAGGGTGGTATCACAAGTGCCATCATTTTTCCATCCTTCCGAAGGTGTAATTATGCGCACAAAACTGTTATACCAGCCGTGATCAGCGCCAAAGAGCGGATGTGTGTTAGACATAAAATCGACCTGTTTCTTAATGATGTTGAGGGCACTGGCACAGTTTGCCGGAGTGTAAGTGGTAGGGTCGGTAAAAAGTTGCCCGTTAAACCAGCCGGCGGTAGGCTGAAACCATCCGTGGAGCATGATGTTTTTACCAGTTGGATCCTTAAGCCAGCGGCCTTCCACATGTAGCGGGGGCATTGGCATACCCTGCCATGCAAATATTTCAACAGGAAAAATCCCCATTATAGCTATAAAAACTAACAATATTAATGTTTTATTCATAATAGATAATAGTTAAAGGTTAGTAAATGCTTTGAATGACGGGTAGTTCAAAAAAAACATTCGTTTATTCTAAACAGTCGTTTTTCGTGACTCGGCAGAGTCGAAGCTTGCTTCGCCTCTGCACTCGCTACTTAAAACGTTCGTTTATTCTAAACAGTCGTTTTTCGTGACTCGGCATAGTCGAAGCAAGCTTCGCCTCTGCTCTCGCTACTTAAAACGTTCCTTTAAAGTAATCGTTTCTTTGCTGGTTTCAACTTTTACTAAATAGATTCCTTGTTTTACATTAGGAAGCAATACTTGATTACTTGTTGCCAAACCATGATAAATGTTTTTTCCGGAAACATCATACATAGATATGATGTTTCCATCTTGTGTTCCAATTAACCATGATTGACCATTTTCTATCTTAATGTATGGACGATTTTTATTGACTGCATTATCTATTCCTGAAGTTATTGGAGTAAACATCCACCAGTTTATGTTAAATAAAAAACCACTAGTGCCCTTAAACATCATATACAGGTCATGTGTTCCCGTCGCCCCACTAACGGAACAGGATTTTGTAATCCAAGTCTGCCATCCTCCGGTAACCGGAACGGTACATGTACCAATCAGCTTCCCTGTATTGCTATCAAGGCGAAGTTCTATTGTTCCACCACTACCCGCTGAGGCCACTCTGGCATCGAAAGCTTTGGCACCATCACCAAAATCAAGAGCACTAACTTTTATCCAGTCCCCATTTTCAATATTTGCTACATTGAATCTACCATTAACATCAGTGGTCGATTCGGTACCCACACCAGATTGCTCCGACCAGTCTTCTGCCTCAAACCTGACATATGGGCCTCTTTTGGCCACAACTATGTTCACTTTTGTTGTCAATGCAATACCCAATTCACCCTTAAAACTAAATGTAATGGTTGTTGTACCAATTGATTTTGCTTTTAGGATACCATTTGACATAATTGCTATTGTGCTATCGGAATTATTGTAAGAAGCAACATTCGTGATATTTTCTGTATGACCATCATTATACTCTGCTGTTAAAGTATAAGATAACTCATTGCCGGTGAAAAGTGAAATACTACCAATAGAGGAAGTAATCTTTTTTAAAGTTAGTTCATTTTTTACACTATTGACCAACATGTTCAAAGTGTCATTTATCCCCTTATAGCTTACAATAATGCCTACCGTACCATAAGTTAGCCCGGTAATCACACTATCGGCAACACTTACAATACCAACTTTAGTGGGCTTAATCTCAGCGCTGTCTGTAATTTCTTCACTGATACCATCAGAATAGATAGCTAGGACCTTTATATTCGTTTTATTGGTACCAGCAATTTTATCAATTTTATAATTGTCAACATTCGCGTTAATTGCTACAAGCTTATGCTCAGATGTTTTCTCCTCGAATCTCCAAGAATCAAAATTGAACAAATCAGTTCTTGCACTCCCTTTAAAAACGAAATAAAGGTCGTGTTTATCTGAAGCCCCAGAAATGCTAATTGTTTTATTTTTCCAAACATCCTTTCCTGTTGTGTATGGAACAGGGACAACACCTACCTGAGCGCCATCTACGAAATCGAGGTGTAGTTCGATGATCCCGTTACTTCGCACTCCCAATCTGGTACCACATGCAGCATTCACAGTATACAAGGCGGCTCCCGTACTACCAAAATCAACACCTTTCACCTTAACATAATCGCCATCGTCTATAGACGTAACGTAAACTCCAATCTTACTGCTTTTTTCGGTCTCAACGCCCTCTTCCCAAGCAATACATTCTGCTTCGGTTCGGATATATGGATTTAATGAACCAATTTGAGGAGAACCTGTTGAAGTCATATTTATCGTTGGGATTTTATTATCTGCTGTAAAATTGAATTGTTCTACGCATACCGAACGAGTGCCACCTCCGCCTCCAGGTAAAGCCCCATTATGATAAATATAGTAAGAATTACCTTTATAATCAGTTAACGCTGGATGGTTTGTCCAACTAGCGCCTTGAAATGGCATAATCACACCTTTAAACGTCCAGGGACCTATTGGCATGGTGCTTGTAGAGTAACTAATGTGTTCTCCTTTAGCATCATCGGCCGCAAATATTAAATAATATAAATTATTTCGTTTATACAAATAAGGTCCCTCCGCGAATTGATTTCCTAACGATTGTGCAGTCTCTGGAATTTTCACAACATCTCCTGAAGTGGAAATCATGTCAGGATTTAGTTTAACATACCATAGGGTGCTATTTCCAAAATACATATAGGCCTGACCATCATCGTCGACAAACACAGTCGGATCTAAATAGCTAATACCTGAAATCAAAGGTGCTCCAATTGCATCGGTATAAGGCCCTTCAGGTTTATCTGAAACGCCAACTCCAATTCCAAAATTGTCACCGCTTAGTCTGGTACAGAAATACCAATAGAACTTGCCATTTCGGGCGACACACTGGGATGCCCACGCATCCACAGATGCCCATTTGAATGTAGACAAGTTCATGGGTGATCCAAGAGTTGTCCAATTTGCCATGTCGGTTGTTGAAAAACATCTCCAGTCTTTCATATTGAACCAACCTGAACCGTCTTCGTCATGTCCTGTAAACATGTAAAAGGTATCGTTATAGATCATCGGCGCAGGGTCTGCAGTATAGATCGTTTGCACTATCGGATTGTATGCATAACAGGTAGTTGCCCCCATCATAGCAATAAAAATTGCTATGATGGTAGACATTACTTTAATCTTATTCTTTTTCATTTGGTTTTAATAGTTGTTCACTACCATTACTTTTTTCCTACCAACAATATACAAGCCTGTTGGAAGATCTTTTCTCATCTCACTTCGTTTTATTTGTGACTGAATCTTCATCCCCATGATGTTGTATACATCAACAAGTTCATTTTCAGTGTCATGAGTTATAACATCTTCCAATGCTGTTGGTTTGGAATAATCTGTGTTATTGGTGACATAAACATCACTAAAAACGATATCAGTACCACCATTAGAATACACACCAATTATATACAGGTGACTTGGATCAACCTTTGTTCCTGATTTAGTCATGGTTGCAAGATTCACATTTATTTGTGTCGTTGACCCAAAAGAATACATGGCAGATCTAGACGAATAACTATTCTCATCAAAAATTCTAAATGAAGCCCCACTTGTAGTTGCAGATGCTAACTTAACTACCAAATATTTGTAAGCAGACAAGTCAACCCCATTGTTGTAAGACCAGCCTCCAAAGCCGTATAGACCAGTTCTAAGCGTTTTCGTTGTCTCGTTAAAAGTTCCGGTTGATTTTATTGAAGGATTAAACAACTTCTTTGTAAGCGGGAATGTAGTAGAAGTAATATGAAAGGTCTGTTGTTTTTCTTCACCAAGAGGTCCTGTGAAAGCAATGGTTATGTTAGCTTCTCCATCCATCTTGGAAATAATTGTTCCATTCGAAATGGATACCACATCAGGATTGCTGATTGTGTATCTGGATAGAGAAGTAATGTTATCGGTATGTCCGTCTGCATATAAAGCTGTTACTGCAAAGTTAATAGAGCTATTTGTTAGAATCGTCGTGTTCAGTTCCCCATCAACTATTATATCAGACAGTGTCAATGTTTTTTCGGTATACGTAGTAAAATTACTACCATAAAACTGATTTTCATCAAAATTGCTATCGGTAGAAAACCAATCGATATCAACATACCCACCTGTTTCAACTGTGGCAAAATTAAAGAGACCAAACTTATTGCCTGAAGATACGGAAAGATCGTATTCCATCGTCATGTCATTTCCCAGTTTTGTGAATGTAGTGTCATTGAAGCTATAATAAAAACTGGCTATGCTTGTTTTATAGTTGGCTACAGCCCGCAGGTAAATGGTTGAATCTGTGACAGCTGGGCCGGTTAGCGTTTCATTATTGATAATTGTGATCAATTTCTTTTCACCGTTTATCATTTTAACTCCAATATATCCGTAAAGCTTTTGAAACACAGCTATCCCAGCTACATCACCTTCACGCATTTGATTGATTTCCATCTTAACGGTTCCATAAGAATGCTCGAGGTCTTTTGGATAAGCAAGAATGCGCTGTGTCAAAATATTTTTGGCTTTATTCAGACTATCTGTAACATTCACTGTATGCAAGCGCATATAACCAGCTCGATCTATCAGCGACCATTTTGAATCATCTGTATTTTGACTCCATCCCCATTGTAAACCTAATTTGTAATGACGAAAAACATCATTTGTTGTAAGAAATGTTTTTGTATAATCCCTACCTACATTTGGCTTCTTTACTTTGATAGAATCTTTAGCCGTTGAGTCAAGAACGGCTTTTCCATCGACCCACTTTAGCGGGAGCAGCTGAGGAAATTTGCCATACGCCCCTTTGTCATAGCTTACTGCAGCCCACCATTCGCCTTTTTGAGTTTGTATCATTGTTCCGGAATGGATATCGGAATCATCTACAAGTTTTTTAGTATTCCAAGGAATACTATCCATAGGTACGCGACTATATTCCCAACTCACAAGATCCTTTGATTGAAGGATGGCTGTATTGGGTAACATGTCTGAACTTGTAGAAGTCATATAATAAGTGCCATTGAACAGCACTACGGTAGGATCCGGGAAATCGCCGCGAATTACAGGATTGGCAAAAGTGCCGTTGCCATTGTCGGTAATAGATTTACAGACAAAATCGGGTCTCGGAGAGTTAATCTTTGTATATTCCTTAAACCATTGGAAAGTTGGCCAAGGGCATGCTTCAGGGTCGTTCCAAAACGTAAAAGTGTCACTTGCAGCAGGTGGTACACCAGTGAATTTAGCAAGAAGGTCAGGACCTGTAAAAATAAGCCAACTCACATTACCAGAAAGATCGGTAATCTTCTTGAAATTTGCCCCGAAGCCACTACCACCAGCGGTGCCGGTTACGTCCTTACCCCACGAAAGATTGTATTTTGCAGGAGCCCAGTCCATTTCAGTAACAATAATCGGTGCAAAATCAGCTACGGGTTTAACTTGATTATCCCATCCTTTCTGAAAATTTGCATAACCATTTCCGCTGTTAAACCAACCTGGATAAACGTGTACTGCGTAACCGATATTTTTTCCTTTAATAGGATTGGATGCGTATCCAGCATATAACGATTGATATCCCAAACCGGGCACCCAAAGAATATTATCAGCGTTGGCACGTACGGTGTCAACAACTGCTTGAAAATATTTATTCAGATTATCGAAATGACCTTGTGAACCTGCGCCGTATGTACCATCTGTACCAAGAATATCCACCGGCTCGTTAGCCAATTCAAACATGACGTTAGGGTTATTCTTCAACTTTGGATTTTGAGCTACCCAACCCCAGACTTGGATGAGATATTTGTTGTATGCATCGCCCACTGCAATTTTACCCGGACAAACACCAGGAGGTCGCATAACGACGTACAATCCTTTTGATATGGCGTATTCAGCCATGGGTACAAACACAGAGGTGAGATATGTTTTGAATCTACTTAAATTAAAGGCCGAGATATCATGTTCCCCTGCAACAGGCATTCCAGGTGTATATGACCAGTGTGGATCCATGTGTAAACGGATGAAATTCTCTTTCCAACCGGCAGCCATAATTTTGTCGATAATGCCTTTATTGTATCTCAAACATCCAGCTACGTCATAACCGCTCCAATACCTCCCTGCCTCGTTGAACCAGGGTGAGTATGTCTGGGCGAAGCCATGTAAATTCACGATATTACCCTGAGGATCTTTTAGATAGCGACCATCAACGTGAAGCTGTGGCATCGGCATTCCTTGCCATGCAAAAGCAGTATTTACTTGGAGAATAACGAATAATACAAAACAAAATTTTAAAACTATTGTCTTCATAACCATTAATTTATTGCGTTTGTTTTCAAGGTCTTAATAAATTTTTTGTTGTTCCCGACAAGGTAAATGCCATCCGAGAGACCATCTATCGCTTTTTTCCTTTCGATTTGCGACCGGAGTTTTACCCCCATCAATGAATATACATCAACTATTTCATTTTCATCCATTTGTGTATTTGAAACATATTCCAAAGCCGTCGGTTTGGAATAATCTGTGTTATTGGTGACATAAACATCACTAAAAACGATGTCAGTACCACCATTAGAATACACACCAATTATATACAGGTGACTTGGATCAACCTTTGTTCCTGATTTAGTCATGGTTGCAAGATTCACATTTATTTGTGTCGTTGACCCAAAAGAATACATGGCAGATCTAGACGAATAACTATTCTCATCAAAAATTCTAAATGAAGCCCCACTTGTAGTTGCAGATGCTAACTTAACTACCAAATATTTGTAAGCAGACAAGTCAACCCCATTGTTGTAGGACCAGCCTCCAAAGCCGTATAGACCAGTTCTAAGCGTTTTCGTTGTCTCGTTAAAAGTTCCGGTTGATTTTATTGAAGGATTAAACAACTCTTTAGTCAATGGAAAAGAAGTAGAAGTAACATTTAAAGTCACTTGCTTTTGTTGGCCGAGTGCGCCTTTGTAACTTGCGGTTATGGTGGCCGTACCGTCTTTTAGGGTTTCTAAAAATCCGTCTGTTATCTGTACTACTTCTGGGTTGCTGATTTCATAAGTGGCTCTATAACTTATTTCTTGAGTGTGTCCATCTGCAAAAACAGCAGTAATAGGGATCTTTTTAATGGAACTTGGGAGCATTGTGAAATCAGCACTTTCGAGCTCAAGATGATCCACTGTTTGACCTTCTACGGTTGAGTAAGTTTTCGATACCGATAACAGCTGAAGACCATAACGCTTACCTAACTCGCGGGCACCTATGGTAGAGAAGTGAAAACCATCAGTACCATTACCAGTACATCCTTTCGAAGAAATCGCAAACGAATTGGGTATAATGTTAGGTAGAGTGGCAATAATACCATTCATACCCCAACAAATTCCGCCTTGCTCCTGACGTAGCATTTCACCGGCAAGCAGGGGTATAGAATTAGGTTGAATATTCAAGTCTGCCAGCATATTGTTATAGATTTTTTTAACTTTCAGTGGCCAATCGGATTGCATGTTGTTCGATTCGCCCTGATGCAGCAAGATGCCTTTAATGACGCCTACTTGCTGTGCTTTTTTTGCCATTTCAATCATCTTAGCGTAGGGATTGCCTCCATAGACGTTCATTAAACCTTTCTGCCAGGCATCAGCGTCATTGTAATACTGTATGTAATTATCCTTGTCGAATGCGTCAATACCGCTACCACCCATGGCAATGACTATTACGCCAACCTGTATGCTGTCCGCAAGACTATCGACCATTGTTCGTCCGAAATAATCAGCGGGGGTTAGTCCGTTATCCCAACGGCATAGGGGAGGTATTGCCGTGTACCAGTAGCCCACCCTTCTGCCCAGATGCTGAAAATCATCGGGAGTTACCGTCATCACTTTAAAGCGGTTATTAACTCCAACGCGGTCAGCACTCAAAATGGCAGCATTGCCTTCCATATTTGATTGTCCGAAACACAGGTAAATGTGGAAGTTGGGATCAGGTTTAGATGTGATTTTACTCTGTTGTTCGGGAACGGATACCTGTGCTGACAAATTTGAACTGAAAAACAAAATGCTGGCTAATAGAAGAATGAAATATTTCATGAATTTTTTGTCTATTTGAACTGTTTCGCTGGCACGCTCACCCCTTCAGTTGTTAAAGTGATTGGTTTAATGCTACCATCTGTATTAAAGTAAAGGTATTCGACACAAACCTGACGTCTGCAGTCACCACCGGGTGTGCCATTCAAGGTGTAGGATCCATCGTGGTAAAAGAAATACCATTGTTTATTGAACTCGATAACCGATGGGTGAATGGTGAAGCCGTGTTTTGCAGAGCCGGTGATTAAGCCTCCGTATGTCCAAGGACCGGTGATTTTTTTAGCGGTGGAATATCCAATTTGTTCAGTTTGTACACCAGGAGCATCGGCAGCATATACCATATAATAAAGGTCGCCGCGTTTGAAGAGCCATGGCCCTTCCGAATAATTCCTGAACGGAACCTTGGTGACCGGACCGTCGATTTCGACCATGTTGCGTTTTAGTTTAACCATATAGCAATCGCCATTGCCCCAAGCCATCCATGGTGTACCGTCGGTATCGATAAAGACCGTTGGATCAATGTCTGAATTGGCACGGTGTGAGTCTTTGGTCATGTCGTCGGTAATAAGAGGTTTGCCGGGTAAGGCTTCTTTGAAAGGACCGGTAGGGCTATCGCTGACAGCTACGGTGATAAAGTGCCCATTTTTTCCATCAAGTGTGACATAATCGTAGTATTTGCCATCCTTTTCTACCACCTGTGCTGCCCAAGACGCTCCTGGATAAGCGTTTACAAAATCTTTTGCAGCCAGAACGGGACCATGTGCTTTCCAGTTCTTCATATCGGTACTTGAATAACAAAGCCAGTTGGGCATGTTGAACCATCCGCCTACAGAAGCGGCATCTTGTCCGACATACGCATACACGGTATTACCTATGATAGTAACAGCTGGGTCGGCGGTAAAGAAGTCTGTGAAAAGTGGGTTCTGGCCAGCAACTCTGGGCAATGCTTCACCTTGAATGCGAACTTCATCGATACCACCATCGAGTACGGCAAGACTATTAGGAAAACCACTTGGGTAACCGCGACCAATCACCCACATAGCTGCATTGTGAGGGAGTGCAGTACCTTTGAAAGACATGGAGGTGGGCTTGCCGAAGTTGGTTTGACCGGAAGCTTTTACTTCGAGGCGTACGGTGGTTTGGTTGCTTTTTGCATCGTAATTGGCTTGCGCACGTACATCGTACCATTTCCCGGCAATCACTTCCTCACCAGCGCCAATCCGACGAGGAATACCATCAGCACCCATTACTTCAACAAAGTATTGTTTCATCATATTATCGTAGCCAAGGGAAAGATCGCCAGCCAAAGCGCCTCTCTGTCCCTCCTTGCAGAGATAAACCTGCTCTGTACCAAGAAGGTTGCAAAGGAGACTGGCTTCGATGGTCCAACTTTTCTGCATGTCATAAAATGCCAAAGGCCTTTCTGTGGCTACAACATATTCACCCCCTTTAATAACTAGTGAACGAGAGTTGGATATTCCATTCATCTTTTCCATCGGAACGTTTTCCGAAAAGACGTTGGGTGACGGCCTAGATCCACGAACTTGCAGAACATTGCCTTTACTTGAAAGGTCAACTATAAATGGTTGTGGTTCAACAGGCCCTCTATCGGACGCAGTGAGTGGTTTACCCACTACGGGCAAACTGGTAGAATCCCCCCGAAGGTGTTTGATTTGCTCAAAATTCCAATGTGCAAGAACTTCGCTTCCGGCAGTAGCTGCGAAGGAATTCGAAGTTGTGAAAAAAGCTCCGATGGAAACAAAGACAAAAATAAAACAGAGTTGATTGATAAATCGCATGATGTTATATGTAAGTTGTTTATATATTGTTAGTTAAAAATCCACCAATCGAAGTTTAGCAAATCACCTTCGCCTCCTTTAAAAACAAGATATAGGTCATGAATTCCTTTAACTGAACTGACTTTGCAGGATTGTACTGCCCATTTTTGTAGATCTCCAGTGCTTGTTACTTCCAAAGTACCAACAAGAGGACCATTTAAGGCATCCGTATGGAGTTCAATTTTAGCACCTTGTAAAGCAGAAGCAACACTCGCTTTAAATGTTTTTGCTTTTTTACTAAAATCAATGCTTCTAACTTTGATATAATCGCCATTGTCAATATCGGTCACATACATACCGATATTGTCGCTTTTCTCTGTCTCAATGCCAGATTCAAACGCAATAGTTTCAGCTTCAACCTTTACAAATGGATTCAGGTTTGAGACAGATTTCAATACACCTTCACTCGTTGGTTTAATTAGCGGAATTGTTCCATCAACATTAAATTGAAATTGTTCAATACAAACGGAACGTTTAAAACCACCTCCACCAGGTAGCGCTCCACTGTGATAAAATAGATAGGAATTGCCCTTAAATTCGATATATCCAGGGTGATTTGTAAATGCCCCACCCTTGCCAATTACATGCATGATGGTATCACCGTATGTCCATGGACCTGTTGGGGAAGTACTTGTTGAATATGCAAAATGTTCTGGAACTCCACCAGCCGGATAAAGAAGGTAGTATTGATTTTTACGTTTAAAAAGCCATGGACCTTCTTCGTAGGATGAAGGTCGTTTTTCGGCATCTTTTGTACGGATGTAAAAACCTGCCTTTGTTAATGGCACTTGTACAATTCCAACTTCCTTATCGTACGAAATCATATCATTGTTAAGTTTTACATACCACAAATTTGGATTTCCCCAATATAAATAGGCTTGACCGTCATCATCAATGTAGACTGTTGGATCTATATATCCATATCCAATGAGTAATGGACTACCAATAGCATCTTTAAAGGGCCCAGTTGGACTATCTGAAACAGCAACTCCTATGGCATTTCCACCATTTTTTTGATTTACTGGCACATAAAAATAATACTTGCCATTTCTAAAAACGCACTGACCGGCCCAAGCATCGCCCCTTGACCATGAAATATCCTTATAAGACAATATTTTACCATGATCGGTCCAGTTCACCATATCCTTCGTCGAATAACATCTCCAATCATTCATAGTGAAGAAGTTTCTAACCGTAACATCCTCATCATGTGTAGTATAAAGATAGACTGTTTCACCATCAACCATGGGTGCCGGATCTGCTGTATAATTAGTTTGGATAATTGGATTTTGCGCAATCGCAATTGGAGGAATTATTGTAATAATCCCAATAATTAAGGTCCTAAATATTAATTTATTCTTCATGACAAAATGATTTTTCAGATTGTTTGTTAATTTACTCATTTCTTATGTATAAAAACTAAAATACTGTTTTAATAACGGAATGGGTTTTCCCAGACCTGACTTCGATTAATACGACTCCTAGACAACAATTAATCAACTCCAGTTCGGAAGTGGCCTTAAAAGTTGATACCTTCTTTCCATTAATAGTATAGATGGATATAACGTCTCCAGCTCGGGTGCCTTTCAGATATTTTCTATGATTAAGTGATATGACTGATATCGCCGGTTGGTCGGTGAAATTATTCAAAGAGGTTATACTTGGCACAAAATTAAACCAGTTGAAATTGAACAAGAAACCGCTATTTCCTGTGAATTTCAAGTAAATGTCGTGAGTCCCTGTCATACCGGTCACTTTACACGATTTGGTAAGCCAGGTTTGCCAGCCACCGGTAACTGCAACAATACAAGTGCCGGCAAGTGAGCCGGTAAGACTATCCATACGAATTTCAATTTTTCCTCCAGATCCTGCCGAAGCTGCTCTGGCATTAAAGGACGATGCACCAGTTCCAAAATCCAGGTTGTTTATCTTGATCCAATCACCGTTTTCAATGAAGCCGATATCACTTCCACCACCTGTATCGGTGCAAGTTTCTGCTTGAATTCCTGATTGAGTAGTATAATTCTCGGCTTCGTTTCTAATATATGGGCTAGGGTTTACAACATCAATATTGATTTGCGTTGTTACGGCCTCACCTTTTTCGCCCTTAAAACTAACTGTCAAATCGGTTGAGCCTTTTAATTTAGCGGTTATCAAGCCTTTCGTCACCAACGCAATTTCGGGATGTGTATTGGTATAGCCGGCAATTTGGGTGACATCTTGGGTGTGTCCATCTACATACGTTGCCATTATCGTAAAAGAAAATGTACCACCGGTTACCAATGTTACATTGCTTGAATCGGTAGTAAGTTTTTTCACTGTAAGTTCACCTATCAGATCTTTCACATTCAAACTCAGGACATCGGTTTTTCCTTCATAAGTTACATTGATGTTGACAGGGTTATAGCCAATACCAATTATTGAATCGTGTGTAATTGTAACAATGCCTTCTTTATCGGGCACAGCATTGGCCTGGGCAGTAACAACTTCACTTGTCCCATCGGCATAAATGGCTCTAACATTCATTTTTGCGATGTTGCTGCCTGAAATAGTATCTATTTTGTACTTGTCGATAGAAGCATTGATGGCAACCAGCGTATGTTCTGCTGCTTTTTGTTTGAATGTCCAATTGTCGACATTGAAGAGTTTGCCTGTTCCTTGACCCTTGAATACAAAGTAAAGGTCGCGAATGCCTGTTGCCCCTGATATAGTTGTTGTCTCCGTTTTCCACATATCCTCTCCACCTGTATAACATATCGGGAGTGTGCCTATTAATAAGCCTGTAGAACTGTTGAGACGTAACTCAATAGTTCCTCCGATAAAAGCACAAGCGACATTTGCTGTCAATGTACCTGCACCCAAAGTGCCGAAATCAACACCTCGCACCTTTATATAATCGCCATTATTGATATCCGTTACGTAAACCCCGGTTTTGCTACTTTTGCTAGTTTTAACACCCGATTCCCATGCTATGGTCTCAAATTCATTTCTGCTATAAGGATTCAGATTACCAACCCCTTTTACTCCTGAGGTCATATTAAACGTTGGTATTGTTCCATCAGCATTGTAGGTAAATTCCTCAACGCATACCGAACGGGAAAATCCTCCACCACCGGGTAAAGCACCATTATGATAGAAAAAGTATGATTTCCCTTTATAATCAGTTATCCCCTCATGGTTCGTAAAAGAACCTCCCTGTGCAGGCATAATGGTGCCTTGGAAAGTCCATGGACCAATAGGACTGGAGCTTGTAGAATACGCAATATGTTCGGGGATACCACCAGCTGCATACAGCATGTAGTATATATTATTGCGCTTACACAGCCATGGAGCTTCTTCATACTGTGTTATCCGGCTCGCGTCTCCTGTACGAACTCCGAAACCAGCCTGAGTGAGAGGCACTTGTACAACTGAACCTGAGTACGAAATCATATTCTCATTCAGTTTCACATAGAAAAGGTTTGGATTTCCATAATACAAATAGGCTTGTCCATCATCATCAATAAAAACGGTAGGATCAATCTCACTACTGGTTACCAACGGAGAGCCTATAGCATCGACAAAAGGACCAGTAGGACTGTTCGATACCGCAACACCTATTGCAAAGCCACCAGTTTTTTTTGTTACAGGAACATACCAGTAAAACTTTCCATTTCGAGGAACGCACTGTCCGGCCCATGCATCACTTTTAGCCCAACTAAAAGTTCCCAGCGACAAAGGTGATCCATGATCGGTCCAGTTTACCATGTCAGTGGAGGAGTAACACCTCCAATCTTTCATGACAAAGAATGATGAGTTGTCTTCGTCGTGCCCTGTGTATAGGTAAAGGGTATCATTAAACACCATTGGAGCTGGATCGGTTGAATAAAGAGTCTGAATTATTGGATTTTGTGCAAAACTCAATAATGGAAACAGCAAGGCTGCCATCAACAATAGGGGAATTATTTTTTTCATTTTGAACATTCCTGAACCTGAGGTGCGAAAACTGATTTTCAATTTAAAATAGGTTAATCGTATATGAAAAAGAAGTTGGATCTGCAAACACCTGGAATTTTTCCAGCGGCTGGGGCCCGCAACTATTAGAGCCAACACCTAAGGTCTTGGTAGATACGCAAACTACAGTTGCTGTGCTAGCCGGGAGATCAATTTTGTACTCTACAGGATACATTTGTTCATCCGTATGTGGAAGTGCAGCAAATTGCATCAACTTTTCATCTGATTGTATCCACAAGCCAGTCATGGCTGAACCGTATAGTTTGGCCCATCTGACTTCTTCGTGATTGCCACGTTCCATGGGCTTTTCGTATTCGTATTGTTCGTTTACACCCATGTCATAGATGCCAACTTCAGCAGCGCTTTTTCGATCAGAATAGTTTTCGATTGGGCCACGACCAAAGAACGCCATGCGATCGAGCCGTTTATCTAGCAGCATGCGAACACCAATTCGTGCCAGATTTACACGGAAACCAACAAATTGAACCTTGTTGTCAACCTGAATGGTCCCATCGCCTTTGATTAAATAGCTGGCAGTATGGTATACTCCAAAACCTTCTTTTCCATCGGCTTTTGTGGTTGAAACAACCCTTACGGTGGTTTTATCTATCGTCTCAACTTTCATATCAACCGGAGTATATTGGAGTGTGGTTATACCATATCGTTCCCAAGTACGGTAGGCCCAGTCGTCATCGTTTCGGTGCGAAGCACGCCACAAATGCAATTTGGGTGCTCCATCGGTTGCCAATAGTTCGGTCCCTTTTTGACTCAATTGACTCATGAACCCGGTCTTTTTATCGAATGCAACGGAGAAGCTTTTGCCGGTAACCGTTATCGTTTGATCGTTTTGAACCATTTTGAGGGGTTCAGTCACCTTGGTTTCAGCTACAGGAGGCGTGCCGACAGGTAGTTTGAATTGCTCAGTTGCGACTTCAAAACCTATGTCTGCCCAAAGGGTCTTTTCTTTTAAGGTGTACGAAACACGCAAAAAGTATTCTGCCCCAGCCTTGGGTTGTTCGATTTTATAGTTGAGCGAGGCTCTACCACCACTTCGTGGGTTGATGGGGCGCATCCTGCTGGCGGTTCCCTTGGAAATTTCAACACCATTCTCGGTGATGGTCCATGTAAGGTCAAAGTCATTCAACGTGATGAACTGAAATTTGTTTCGGATCGAGATGGCGCCAGTAGCTGGATCGGTCAATTCGGTATCAATCCACTGAAAGGCTTTTTTCATTTCCGGGTAATGCGGTTTTACGGTTTTCCGATCCCAGGCTACCACTCCTTTGTGAATGAAGTAATGGTCGTTTGGCTGCTCGCCAAAGCCGCCTCCATAGGCCAGAATGGGATGATTGGGGTCCCTTTTGTTCCACAAAGCCTGATCCTGGTATTCCCAAATGGCTCCTCCTAAGATTTCAGGATTGTTGTCAAAAGCCTTGGAATACTCATCGAGCGAACCCATGGAATTGAACATGGCATGAACAAACTCACAGATGTAAAGCGGTTTGGTCAAACCCCAATTTTTGACCATGTCGACGTAATCCGCCGCAGTACCGTACATGCGACCATCGAAATCAGAAGGATTTCGGCTTCCAGATCCAAAGCGTTCGTAATGAACAAAGCGGGTTGAATCAATCGCTTTTATCGTATTCATCGCTGCTACGAAATTGGAGCCAACACCACCGCATTCGTTCCCTAGGGACCAAATAATCACGGAAGGATGGTTCTTGAAGTTTTCCACATTGGCCACATTTCGATCAATGATGGCCGCTTTCATGGTTGGTTCCTCGTCGAAACGCCGGTCGTAGCCGTGACTTTCGCAGTTGGCTTCAGCCACCAACCAGATTCCGTATTCGTCGCACAATTCGTACCAACGTGGATCGTCGGAATAGTGACTGGTACGTACATGATTGCAGTTTCCTTGTTTAATGACCTCGAGGTCACGAATCATTTGCTCTTCTGTCACTGCATGACCTACATCCGACCAATGTTCATGCCTATTTACGCCTTTCAACTTGATCGGCACACCGTTTACCATAAACACACGTCCTTTGATTTCCAGTTTGCGGAAACCAATTTTTGAAGAAAGGATTTCACCTTCTGAATTGGTCAGAACGACCGTATACAGATTAGGAGTTTCTGCCGTCCATTTTTGTGGACTGGCAACCGGAAACTTAACATTCAAAACCTCTTCTTGTTTGGCATTCAGGGAAGTGCCTGTAGCACTGCCTTTTGCTATTTCAACACCGGCTTTATCGTACAGTGTTGCAGTGAGTGTTTGTGCCTTCGCTTTGCTGTCACCGTAATTCCTGATTTTTGCAGAGACATCGACCAATCCATCTCTGTAACTTTTGTCCAAGTCGGGTTTTACAAAGAAATCGCGGATGTGAACTTGTGGTGCACTCCATAGGGTTACGTTGCGAAAAATACCATGCAAGCGCCACATATCCTGATCTTCCAACCAAGTACCTGAACTGTATTGATACACTTCAACGGCAATCATATTCTTGCCAGGTTTCAGGTATTTGGTGAGGTCAAAATCGGCTGCATTTCTACTGTTTACACTGAAACCGACCTTTTCGCCGTTCACCCATAAGAAGAATGCACAATCAACACCATCAAATGTAATGAAGTTGCGTCTTCCAGACCATTCGGCAGGTACACTGAATTCTCTACGGTAGCTACCGACAGGATTCCTTTCCTTGTACGATGTATACCATTTTTCGGGCTCCGTCATAACATGCGGAAAATCTTTCTTAATGGTATAACCTAAATTCTTGTAAAACGGCGTTCCATAACCCTGAACTTCCCAGTTGGATGGAACCGAGATTTCTTTCCAACCTGATACATCATAGGAAGGTTTATAGAAATCGACTGGGCGCTCTTCCGGGGTCGGAACCCAATTGAATTTCCATTGTCCGTTCATCCGGATGCAAAGGGAGGACGCATGTCGCTTGGCTACCAAAGCTTCTTGCAAGTTCGCATAAGGCATTAGCGTGGCATGATACGGTTCTTTGTTGATACCCAATAATTCAGGGTTTTCAATTTCAGATGGGATAAATGCTCCTGCACTATATCCATTAATACTGCATACAACCAAAAGGACGATGCTTATGAACGTTGTTTTTTTCATTTTATTTATTTTCTATAGGGCTTACTTTAACTTGATCAATTTCTGTGGTATTCAAAACCTGTGAAGTATGTGAAACAACCTCCAAGCCAACTATGTGTGTGCCTGTAATTGTACCGTTTAAGGTTTTTTCAGCAACCAAATTCCATTGTTTTCCATCGCTTGAAGTGTATGCATTGAAGGTGTCGCCGCTCTTGGAAAGTTTCATAAAGAAGGGCAATGTCCTTGCTTTTGTATCTATTTTGTTGCAATTCCCACCGGTGGTATCACGCCATTGCAACGAAATTCCATTGCCTGGTGTTGTACACAGCATGACAAAAGCACTATTCGGAGCATTGCTTTGTCGAATCATCAAGCCTGATTTTGCCCAAGGGTTGGTTCCACTTTGCGATAAGATGTGTCCGGAAATGTAGGAATCCGTTTGGACTGTCTTATTCACAAACGCAAACTGGTCGTTTCCAGCCCAAATGTCACTACCACCGGCTTCAATAGTGAAATAACCATTTTCGTATGAAACGGATGCTTTATCGTCTTTGATATCATCCAATTTCCATCCTTCAGGAAGATTGGAAGCAACCACTTTCACCTTGCAAGTCGATTTTGTTTTGCCATCTGCTGTTACAGCATTGATGGTGCATTCGCCAACTTTTTTGGCACTCAGTTTGAACATATTTACTCCCGCTATGGTCAAAGATACAATATCTTCGTTGGAAGAAGTGACCGTAAGTGGAGTAGTTGATGGAACAATTTGAAGTTGAATCAATTTATGATTGCCTTGGTTAAGCGCTATTTCAGGTTGATCAAATCGGAACAACGATGTGGGACTTTTTTTGCCTTTAATCTTAATGACGACCACGCCGTGTGCTTCAACATTGACTTTAAACGTATTTGTTATGGTTGGTAAATCTTTACGTTCCCACAAATCACGAACATTGCTTTTGACACCTTTCGTAAAACCGATTTCTTCAAGGTTCACATACATCGAGGCTGCTGAAGATGTCGAATTGAACAACGCTACTGCAATTGATAAGTCGCTTAATGGCTTTTGCCAAACCTGCAAACCTGCTTCGTTACGAATGCGTGTGCCTTGAATACCCAATGGGTCCTGGTCGATGGCAATGATTTCCGGAGCTGTTAGAATATCCCGAATGTCATTGTTCATGGTGCTGATGTTGTTACCTGCAATAAGTGGAGCAGTAATCATGCACCACATGGAGAAATGGGAGCGACACTCCACAAGAGAAAGAGCGTTATTGCCAACCTCCAGCATGTCTGGGTCGTTCCAATGACCTGGTCCTGCAAAGGGTGCCAAATTTACATTTGCTTCCAATATGGGAACCCAACCCATACCGCCCCAATTACGAACGCAATCAAAACAATCCTGAATGTCATTGGTTGAACGCCACATGGCCCCAACCCCTTTAGCCCATTCCCAAGGGCTGGAAGTTCCCCATTCGCAAAGACTTAGTATCATATGTCTGCCTGTTTCACGAATGGCATCGCTCATAGCTTTGTATTGGATGCGGGTATCGAGACCAGTTGTGAAACACCAGTCCTCTTTGATAAAATCAACGCCCCATTCAGCATACGTCTTTGCGTCAATCTTTTCAAAGCCGTAGCTTCCAGGACGTCCTCCGCATGTTTTGGTTCCACAACAGGTATATATGCCAAATTTCAAACCTTTGGAATGGATGTAATCAGCCAAATATTTGATGCCTTCGGGAAAACGCGTTGAGTCAACAATGATTTTTCCGGTAGCATCGCGATCGATTTGCCATCCGTCGTCAATGACAATATATTGATAACCAGCCGCAGCCATTCCCTTTGCATGCATGGAGTCGGCAACTGACTTGACAATCTTTGAATTGATGTTCAAACCAAATGCATTCCAAGAGTTCCAACCCATCGGTGGTGTTTTGGCAATATCTGGAAACTGTGCGAAAAGCATATTTGTGCTTCCCAAAAGGAACAACAAAACCATCAATTTAATAGATATATGTTTCATATGATGTTGACAATAATAGATTTAAGATCTTTCGCATCTGAACTGTTTCCATACAACACTTCGTACGAACCAGGTGTTACAGCCATTTTCCGTTGTGCCCAATCAAAGAACTCAAAGGCTGAAGGGGTCAGGTCCAAGGATACCGATTGGTTTGTTCCAGGCTGCAGGCTGACCCTTTTAAAGCTACGAAGCGTTTTCAGAGGACCTTCCACATCATTGACTTTCCGAACATACACCTGAATAATTTCCGTACCCGCTCTTTTTCCGGTATTTTTAACCGGCACGGTCAATTGAATTGTTTCGTCGGGTTTGATGGATGACTTGGAAAGTTGCGCCGTACCTATTTCAAAACTGGTATAGCTTAATCCAAAGCCGAATGGGAAAAGAGGATCGTCCATAAACCGATACGTGCGTCCTTTCATGGAATAGTCTTCGAAATCCTTTAATTGGTCGGAATTCTTGTAAAATGTGATGGGTAACTTGCCTGAAGGGTTGTAATCTCCAAAGAGTACGTCTGCTACTGCTTGCCCACCTGCTTCGCCTGGATACCAAGCCTGTAGAATGGCGTCGCAGTTTTTAGTTTCGGGTTCCAAAGCAATGGCAGAGCCGGAACAGTTCACAAATACGACCTTTTTTCCTGCTTCTTTCAATGCTTTCAGACAATTTTGCTGTACCATTGGCAGATCAATATTGGTGCGGTCTCCGCCTTTAAAACCGGGGTAATTGACAGACATTTCTTCTCCTTCGAGTATACCTGAAAGACCTCCCACGAAAACGACCACATCAATACCCTGAAGTTTCTTGATCATAGTAGTGAATTCTACATCAACTTCTTTTCCGAAGTCGAACTCTATGTTTGCATCCCAATTGTCCGTTTGTGCAAATTGGATTTCAATCTTATAGGTTTTTCCACTTTCGACCTGAAAAGGGACTTTACTGGTCTGCGTTCGCCAATTTCTGATTGTTTCGACGGATTTGCCATTGACAAAAAGCTCAAATGCGCCAGTGGCACCACATTTGAATACAATTTCCTCGCTGACGGCTGATGTGAATTCGGTTTCGTATTTGGCAGAGAAGCCTTCAAGTTTGACGCCTGGTGCAAATTCATGCTGACCAAGTGTTGTGAGTTTGATCGGGTTGGTTATTTGTTGAACGGCCACTTCTGCACCTTTCCTGTCCGAGTCATTCCAGTAAGTAGCCTTTATGCCTTTCTTACCATTGAAGGTGCATTTTTCGAGATAGCTTTGGGTAATCTTGTCATCTACCAAATCACATGCTTTGTCGTACTGCACTTTGGCAGGTGAAAGCTTGGAGGAAATTCCGTCCAAAATGGTGATGGTCTGATTGGGAGTGCCGTTGTAATTGCCCCATAACATGACTTTATCGTTGGCATTTGGCCCAAGAACGGCAATTTTGCTTGTTTTCTTCAAAGGAAGAAGCATGTTTTTGTTTTGGAGAAGGGTCATGGTTTCCCGCGCCATTTCCAGAGACAGTTTCTGATGGGCATCGTTGTTGACCACCGACATGGGGATTTTGGACCAAGGCACCAATGCGGCGTTATCCATTTCTCCCAAATCGAAACGGCCTATCAACACACGCTTCAAGCGGATATTTATGTCTTCTTCCTTGATCAACCCTTGTTCAACAGCTTTGGGGAGCAGTTTGTAATTATAGTCTGCCCATTGGCATTCTACATCGGTTCCGGCTAGTACGCCTTTGGAGGCAGCGTGTACGGCATCGGAGGATACTTTATGGCTGTTATAGAAGTCGGCAATGGCACCGCAATCGGAAACGACGAGGTATTTAAAACCCCATTCTTCCCGGAGAATTTTTTGGAGCAATTGGTTGCTACCACAGCAAGGTTCGTCATTCAGGCGCTGGTAGGCGCACATGACCTCGCGGACATCGGCTTCTTGAACCAGCGCTTTGAACGCTGGAAGATAGGTTTCATAGAGATCTCGAGGACTTACGCTATTCAAATTCAGTGTGTGCCTACTCCATTCTGGGCCGGAGTGCACGGCAAAATGTTTGGCGCAAGCGAGCAGTTTCTTGTATTTGGAATCGGCAGGGCCCTGAAGTCCTTTAACCACCGAAATACCCATCCGGGAAGTCAAATAAGGGTCTTCACCGTAGGTTTCCTGACCACGACCCCAACGTGGATCACGAAAGATGTTGACGTTTGGAGTCCAGACAGATAGGCTCAAGAAGCGTTTGTTTTTCTGACCATTTGCGTTGGCTTCATTGTTCTTTGCTCGGGTTTCATCCGAAACAGCGTCAAAAACCTTATACAACAATTGGTCGTCAAACGAAGCCGCCATACCGATTGGTTCGGGGAAAACGGTTACATTTCCATTATTTGCCAGACCGTGTAAGGCTTCGCTCCACCAATTGAAATTTTTGATGCCCATCCGAGGAATGGCATCCGATATATCGCACATTAATGTGGCCTTTTCGCTTAAGGTCAAACGGGATATCAAATCGGTAGCGCGTTCTTCAGAGCCTAAATTGGGGTTCTGATAGGGGCGTTGCGCCCAAATGCTAGTTGAATACAAAAGGATCGCACTAACGAAGAGTGTACTTTTCAGACAATGTTGAAATCTTGACTTCATGGTTGTATTAGTTGATTGGTTTCAATAATGCAGCAAAACCTCCATGACGGAGCATTTTTACCTCTAGGCTACTGGTTTTATCGATGGTTATATATCGGGTTGAGAAATCTTTATCGTGCACACCATCGGCAATCAACGTTAGTTGGTAATTGACCCCATCTGGTAAGAAGTTGAATGTTAGCGTTTTCCTTTTTTCTCTTTGCTCCGCATTGATGCCCCCGATATACCAATCGGTACCTTTTCTTCGAGCGATGATGATGTCTTTGCCCGGGTATCCATCCATCAATTTGGTGTCGTCCCATGCATTGGGTACTTCCCTAAGGAAAGACTTCGCTGCATCCGGAAGGTTGTAATAGCCTTCAGGTCTGTCTGCAAAATGTTGAAGCCCAGACTCAAAAACCACACTGAGTGCCAGTTCATGCCCATAGGACGTTATGTGCGGAAATTGCGAGTTCGTAAAGGTTACCGGTGTGTAATCCATGGCACCTACAACATTTCTGGTAAAGGGTAGGATGGTGTTGTGCTCAGGCGCTGTAGAAGTAAAATCAGGGCCATTGTTGTACCATTCGGCTCCACGAACACCTTCGTAGGTCATTAAATTCGGATAGGTGCGAGCCCATCCACGTGGTACCAAACAACCGTGGAAATAGACCATCATCTCAGCCTTGGCAGCATCATCCAGAATGTCAAGGTAGTATTTGATCATGTCTTGTTTCTCACTTTCGAAGAAGTCGATTTTTACACCGACAACCCCCATTTTTTTAATTTTGGAGAATTCTTCAGCACGGTTTTCGGTGGTCAACATTCGGTCACGAGGTGTGGCTGAAACCCAGGTGTGTTTTCCACCTGAATTGTACCAAATGAGAGGCTTGATTCCCTTCGAAAGGATGTATTTGGCAGCATCTTCCAGATTCCCACCATTGGCCATGGCATCCCATTCCCAATCGAGCAGCGTATAAGGCCAATTCATGTTGGCAGCCAGATCGGCAAATTCGCAGACGACCTTGAAATCTTTGGTTCCATGGTTGCTGGACCAATAGTTCCAAGAGACAATTCCGGGTTTGATCCAATCGGTTTTTTTCAGAACGGATGGCGGGCATACATCGTCAACTAGCGTGGATTCGACAATGTCGGACAAGCTTCCGATGATGACGACACGCCACGGTGACTTCCAGGGAAGGGAGATGGTTGGTTGGGATTCTCCGTAACCATTACCGTCTCTTTTGTCCGGAAAAGTGATGGTGTAGTGTGATTTCTCGGCTTTGTTACTAAGCTTGGAGCCGCAATAACTGCGATTCACATCCGCTTCATGAATAAGATACCAACAAGAAGCGTCGGCTGTGCAAAAGAGGGCGGGGTAACCCCATTCTCCCTGCGTTTTATCATCGTTCATGGTCGAATACAACCCTTCGTTTGCCGTGTTCCATTTTTCCATCCAACGCTTGGTGTCAGATGCGATGGAGTAGGAGGTGGTTTCGTCATTGACGGTGAAAGTTCCCGTTTTCTCCGGAAACTCGTATCTGAAAGCTATTCCGTCATTGTATGCCCGAACGATCAGGTTCAACTTTGCTTTGTTGGGATTCTCAAATGAAAAAGTTACTTCCGTGGCTGAATTGCTGCACTTTACTCTTTTTCCGTGTATAGCCGTGTATTGATCGTTAATTATCAACGGTTTATCGGCTTTCAAAAATTTCAGATCTTTGATAAAATCCTGATCGCTTCGTGAAAGTCCGAGACCAATCATCGGTATGACATCGCCGATTTTTCCATTTTTTAGATAACTTACTTTTAGAGACCAGTCACCCGCATTTAACCCTATTTGATTGACGAGGGCTACTTGTATCTTTTGATTTGGAGATTTCACCACGATATTCTGAGAAAAGGTGGTCGTGAAAAGCAAAAGGAAAAGTACTGAAATGAGGATGTGTTTCACAAATAATGGATTCTATGTTTAAATAATTCCCAAAGTGCTAATTTTATTTGAAAAGAAACGGTGCAAACTCATGTAAACTTCTTCTCCAGGATTGCCATTCGTGTGCAGTTTCAGGTGAAACATAGGAAACACCCTTGATGCCTGCTTTGTTCCATTCTTCAGCCGCAGCACCGATACGGGATGAACCACCCTCGCGACCACCAAAACTCATGAATACTACTTTCACTTGTTTTTTAAAGGTGTCAATATCCTTGATTTCAGTCGGAGAGAACGTTCCACTGCTGAACATGCCGACATACGAGAATTTGTCAGGGTTGGCAACAACGATGGAATGGGTTTGCATGCCGCCCATGGACAATCCTGCCATAGCACGATGCGCTTGATCGGGAATGACGCGAAAGTTTGATTCGACATAGGGGATCAAATCGTCAAAAAGAATACGATCAAATTGACCGATCACATTCATCCCACCCATTGGTCCACCAGTTCGTGGAGCATTCGTAGCTGGAGTTGTTGCAGTAGTTGGAGTTGATGCAGTAGCAGGAGTTGTAGGAGTAGCAGGAGCAGCAGGAGGTCTTGGCCCGCGAGGGCCACTTCCAAAATTAACGCTGCTGTTTTCCATAACAATGATGAAAGGAAGCGCCTTCCCCTCTGCGATCAGGTTGTCCATGATGAGATTCGTATGACCTTGATTGCCCCAGCCAGTTTCGTTCTCGCCCATACCATGTTGTAGATACAAAACAGGGTAACGTTTGGACTTGCTTTGGTCGTATCCCGGAGGTGTATAGATGTAAACACGACGTACGCTGTTGGATGTTTTTGAAAAGTATTGATTTTCGCGCAACTGCCCGTGAGGCACATTTTTAAGTGCGTAAAAGTCTTGATCCAAGGCTGGAATTTCTATACCGCTACCCCAACGGCTGGCTCCGTAATAATACAAACTTCCCGGATCGGGAACGGAAGCACCATCGATGTTTAGTTGATAATAGTGGAAGCCAACATCTTGAGGAGCTGACTCGCCGGTCCAAACACCTTTTTCATCTTTAACCAAGTCGTATTTTACGGCAGCGATGTCCAGTTGCACTTTCAATGCTTGAGGTGCTGAAATGCTAACTCGTACTCGACCTTCCGAATTTACCTGAGGGTACTGTTTGCCTTGTTGTGTGGTTACTGTGGGTTTGAAATCCTCAATTACCGCCGTCTGGTTTGTTTGAGCACAACAGGTGATGCTTAAAGATGCGGTTACTAAGAAAATAGTTAATGATTTGTATTTCATGATTTGTGTGATTTGAAAAATATAATGGCCAGAATTAGTTTTTTTTGAAAGTTTATTATGTATACATGCCTCTCTATGAGATATAGAACATTGAAAAACCGAAGCAGTGTATAAAGTAAGGAATAACTCAAAGGTATTTCATTTGGTCAGGAAGCGCGAATCACCTTGATGTTATTTGATGTACATTTGGTTGTTTTCTAAAGTGTTGTGTTATACTACTAATGCTTCTATAAAAATATCTAAATTTAGAATTGATATATTCAAAATTCAAAGAACGCTTATCGTTAGAACTCAATTATTGTTGGTAAACAACATGAAATTCTATTTTTGACAAAGCTGCGACGCCAAGTAAGGTTATTGATTTGGATTTACTCACATAGAGTTCAGGAGAAAAAAAACGGCCGAAAGGCGCAATGCACGGTCGCTTAGGTTCATATTGATATGTCCGCGCCACTCTTCCTGATTGTTCAGGGCAAAATGTTTCGCACAAACTGCTACACCATTAGCCCATACTTCGGGAATTCTGGTTACGTCAAGGTAAATCGGCTTTTTTGTTGTGCAGAAACCACTAGCGAGAACCCAAAAATGATGGAAAGAATGATTGATATCGTTTCTTAATCGTTATAAATAGATTGTCTAATTGCTTGTTATCTATAGTTTTACAATCATTTCAGAGCCGTTATACCGAACGGTTTTTGGTTCTGAGGTTGATTGACCGATAGCAATGATACGAAATGTACGGTTCGTCAGCATTCCATCGAAGCGGCCTTTGCGGTCACCAATGGTAAGCGTACCTTCGGCATCCTTGTAAACAAAGCTGATGGTAGAAAACGCTCCCTTTTCGTAATTGTAATTTGTTCCTTCGTCTTCGTAAAGACTGAACGAACCATCCTTACCTTGATACACACGAATTTCGATGTCGTCTGCCTTCTTTTCGGAAGCAAATTGCATTACCGGCCCGACGGGCAGGATGGTGCCGGCAGGGACGAAAAGAGGAATACGTTCAAGTGGGGCATCTACGCTTAATTTGTGTCCGCCATCTATTTGCTTGTTGGAGTAGAAATCGTACCACTTGTTTCCGGCTGGAAAATAGACTTCGCGATTGCGGGCTTTGTAGCTGTATACCGGGCAAACCATCAATGCCGGGCCCAACAGAAATTGGTCGCTTACACCATACGTCTGTTTGTCAGCCGTATAACTCATCGCCAACGAACGCATCAGCGTATAATCGTTGTGGTAAGCCATACCTGCCAATGAGTAGATATAGGGCATCAGTCGGTAACGCAGTTCGTCGTAATAGACAAGGCTTTTGTAAACGGGATGATTCTCTGGGGCAAGGTTGTATATTTCACGGTAAGGAAATTGCCCGTGGCTGCGGAAAAGAGGGGCAAACGATCCGAACTGAAACCAACGCAGATTCAGTTCACGCCATTCATTGAGATCAGCATTTTCCATACCTGTCTGGTCAAAAATCTTCTGTCCTTTTTCATACCGTTTTTCCACGCAGAAGCCGCCAATATCCATTGTCCAGAACGGAACCCCCGACATGGCAAAGTTTAGTCCTGCCGATATTTGCGACTTCATATCTTCCCAACGGGTAGCTATATCGCCGCTCCAGGTAGCTGTGGAGTAGCGTTGCAAACCAGCAAATCCAGAACGTGTCAACAAGAAGACGCGTTTGTTGTTATCGGCTTCACGTTGTCCTTTATAGATGGCATCGGCATTCACCAGTGCATAAGCATTGAAATATTTATTTGATGAACCCAGTGCTGTCGGACCACATAATTTCTTACGATATTCCATACCGGTACAATCCCTGACATTTGGTTCGGAAGCATCCATCCACCAAGCATCGAATCCTTTTACGTAAAGACTGTCTTTCATCTGAGTCCAGAACAATTTGCGAGCATCTGCACTGTAAGCATCATAGAACGATCCGACATAGCCCGGACCAACCCAATCGCGGATACTGTCCTTAACTGCTTGCATATACATCCAACCTTTTTGTTCAAATTGTTTGAAATGGTCGGTTGTTACATAAAATTTTGGCCATACAGAAATCATGATATGAGCATTCTCTTCGTGAACCGAATCCACCATACCCTTGGCATCGGGGAATCGCTTCAGGTCGAACTGGTGGCTTCCCCATGCAGATTCCGGCCAGTAGTTCCAATCAAGCACGATGTTGTCGAGCGGAATGTTCCGCTTGCGGTATTCCGATACAACATTCAACAATTCGTCCTGTGTTTTATAGCGTTCTCGACTTTGCCAGTAACCCATGGCCCATTTCGGCATAATGCTTGCCTTGCCTGTCAGTGTTCGGTAACCGCTGATTACGCTATCCATGCTTTTCCCTGCAATGAAATAATAATCCATTTTGTCACCCATCTCGGACCAAAAGGATATGTTTCCATTTTTCTCCAACGGGCTTAAAGAGAGTGCTTTCAGACCAATATAAGAAACACCGCCGTCGGGTTTCCACTCCAATTTTATTTTGGTGCGATTCCCTTTTTCCAACGGGAACGTGAACCGATACGTATTTGGATTCCAGGAGGTTCTCCAGCGTTCGGGAACCACCAAGGAATCATTAATCCATACCTTCGTATATCCGGCATAGTATAGGTTGAACTTATAAGTATCGGTTTGGTCAGCAGCGATAGCTCCTTCCCAAACGATTGAGCCATCGTTGAACTTGAATTCGGCTGGGAATTTCTTGACTGTTTCCATATTTTCGTAATCAATCGCCGATTCCTGACGGATAATCGGTTCTTGGTCTTGCTGTGTATAGGTAGCAGTAAGGGAACCTTCTTTACCCTCTTTGTTGTACAATGTAAACTGATTCAGGTCTTTGTAATCGCGTGGATCTCCGTATTTGCTCTGTGAATAATTGTCCCACAAAATCCCGTAGTTGTTGGTAGACAGGATGAAAGGGATCGATACTTTCGTATTGTACTGGAAAAGATCTTCGCTTTTATTTTTGTAGTTGAAGTCATCGGACTGGTGCTGTCCCAACCCATAAATTGCTTCCCCGGTAGTTCCGGTAAAAACCTGCTGTATGGTGAAGCCTTTGTCATTTTGAACAGCAAAGGGTTTGAAACTTCTTCCACCTGTGACTTCCTGAAGCAAAACCTTTCCCGATTTGTCCATAAATGAAACCTCACCTGTCAGCAGGGAAACGTCGACAGTAAGTTCATCGGTGGATAGTTGGGCAACCTGTTCCGTACCAGAGACCCTAAAGTTCGTTTTTGAGGCTATTCCCGGCAAAACACAGAGACTGGATAAGTTCGGAATAACGCTTTCGGCCGAAGCCTGAACTCGGATGATACGGCTGTTGATAATACTGATTTCAACAATTTTTGCAGCGCCATCTTTGGGAAAAACCTTCATCCCGTTTGGCAACGGTTGAACAGATTCTGCCGCAAAAAGATAGATGACAAGTGCTAAAAATAAAAAAACAAAAGAAATTCGTTTCATAAAATTACAAATATGATGGGATAATTATTCACTCCAAACCAAGACCCCAGCCGGTTTCAATTCTTTTTCACCAACCACGATGTTGGCTGTTGCAGGTAGGTTCATCGTTGTCGTATCCGAAGAATAGTTTACGGCCACATAAAAACCATCTCGCCAGTAAACGTAAACGCCCTCTGGATAGTCTTCGGTGGTAGCACCGACCTCGGTATAGAGTTCTCGCAATATCTCTTTTTCGAGTTTTGAATCATCGGTATCTACGCCAATATAGGTGACAGTACCGCTCCCAATGGCATGTCTTACAACTGAAGCTTTGCCCTTGTAAAACTGATTGTCATACGTTGCAAGCACTTCCGTATTCGTATCTGCATCAAGCAGATCAGCCCAATTATTCCAATAGTACTGGTTTGATTTAAATAAAATAGTGCCCTTGGCATTTCCCGAAAGCATATCGGTTGTTTTTACATGAGCACCAATCAGACTAGATAACGGAGCAGCTATCTCGCCCTCCCAAAAATGGCCAAAGCGGTTCTTGGTTGCCGTACGGCAGGTAATTATCATTTGCCCTCCTTTTGTCACATAATCCTTCCATTTCTTTACCAAAGCGGAATCAACCATTTCGTAGGCCGGGACAACGACTACCTTATAGTTTGACAAATCAGCTGTTTCGGAAATAACATCAACGGGCGCCCCCAGGGATTTGCCCATTTCCAGAAACTTGACCGGGTAATTCCAAGCATCCCATTGGTAGGTTTGCTTTTGACGATCGATGGTCCAATAATTTTCGAGGTTCCAAATAATGGCCGTGGATCGAGCAGACAGTTTTTTTGGCATTTTTGCTCCAGGTTTGTACAGTTTTCGGAGTTCTTTAATCTCTTTCATGAACTGCATATATTCCTCCCCACCGGGCGAGGGTGTAACACCATCCGTCAGAATGATGCCTGCATGGTATTGTTCCGAACTGTATAAAATCTGCCGAAAGCGGTAGGAACAGGCTAGTTTTCCGCCTGCAGCAAAGGTGTGATACAACCACATACGCACCGTGCCCGGCAAGAGCAAGGGGTTGTAACCACCCCAGTTGACCGGCCCGGGTTGAATTTCCATCACGCCGGTGATGCCGGATACGGATTTAAAGTATTCCGCAGCAAAAAGGATGACCTTGCCGTTTCCCAGTCGAAAACCTTGATTGCCAATGTTGCTGGTGCCGCCATTCGGATAGGCCGTATAGGATGCAAAATCAAGTCTCTTGGTTCGCCTGGGGTCAGAACCAGTGCATACCGCTGTATAATTGGTGGTGATGTATTGGTTCGTCGAAATGTGACTCAGTAAGGTGCTTGCCTGGAAATCGAGGAATTCGGCCTGTACATCTGCTGTGTATCGCTTATAATCGAGTAGTGCATGCGGATTGTTTCCCCACCAACCCACCAAATTGGTATTCGGGATGATGACCTGATTGAACGTATTGAATGATTGGCTCCAGAAGGTCGTCCCCCAAGCAGCATTTAACGCTTCAATGGTTGTGTATTTGGTTTTCAGCCACTTCCTGAAGGCATTTTGTGCCGATGGGCTATAATCGGAAATGGCAGGTGGCTCATTATCGATTTGCCAACCGGTCACGTTTTGGTTTTGCCCATATCGTTTGGCCATTTCGGCTACGATTCGATTGACAAACTTGCGGTACTTTGGGTTAACGATGGATTCCAGCCCGCGTGTACCGTTCTCGGCTCGAATATAATGTCCATCCATAATAAAGGTTTTGGGATATTTTGTACGCATCCAAGTCGGTGTAGTGGCCGAAGGCGTACACATGACCACTTTGAGGTGGTATTTGACACAAAGATTGACGACCTTGTCGAGCCAAGCAAAGTCAAACGTTCCTTCCTTAGGTTCCATTTTATACCAAGCAAACTCAGCAAGGTGAACAAATTCGAAACCCATTTCCGATATCTTCTTGATATCGCGCTCCCATTGGTTTTCGTTCCAATGTTCTGGATAATAATAGATACCTGTCGTAATCAGGTCTTTCTCAGGGAAAAAACGATGGGCACTTTGAGCTTGAACGGTAAGCCCTGCGTAGAACGCGAACAATAAAAACAAAAACTGCTTCATAAAATTATTTCTTAATCACCTTAACTGTTTTAGACCAGCCCTTACCAATTACTTTTACCAGATAGAAGTCGGGGTTCAGGGAAGCACCTAGCTCCAATGAACTAGTAACCGCTGAATGCCCAATTGTTTCTACCTGCCTTCCCATCCTATCGTAAACCGCAATACGTTCGATCTCATCATACCGATCGGTCTTGAGCTTCAAGGATGTCGTGAATGGATTGGGATACACTGTTAAGGCACCCTCTTTTATTTCAGGAGTGGCTGTTATTGCATCTTTACCTCCCTGCATGATGGAACTTACTACATCGATATCATTTGTCTTTCCCGTACTGAAGTTGAATATTCCCCCGGTGTCCCAGCAATAGGTGATAATGCCCCTTTGCAATGCAGCTTTCACAAAATACCTGTAAAAAGTTTTTATAGAAGCATTGTGAAGTGCTTGATTTGAAGGAGCGATGACGGTTTTTCTGAAAGCGCCATATTCTCCAATTAGTACGGGAATTCCTTTGTCCACAAATTTGGTCCTCATCAGACCTAAATATTTATCCATATCGCTTTCTTCACCCCAAGTGGCATTACGTCCGGTATCGGTGGTAGAATGATTGCCTTTACCCCAATAATAGTAGATTTTTTCCCATGAATTCGTTCCATCTTTATCCAAAAGACAAAACTGCCATGGGGTATAATAATGAACTTCCACCATCAAACGGTTTGCAATCTGGTCCTTTGGCATGGTGTTCATCAATCTATAGGTCAAATCCACATCGGTCGATGGCCCTTGAACAACGAGTGTACGGGAGCTGTTATTTCCACCGATGGCACGAACGGCGTTAATAAAGGTCTGGTGATACGACAACAAAATTGACATCTGAGTGGCATCTTTCGCCGGAGGCTCATTAGCGCTGGCAAAAAGCAGATGGTCATCGTAGCTTTTGAAATATTCTGCAATCTGGGCCCAATGTGCACGCTGTCTGGCATTTACTTTGGCTGAATCTTTTACATTGATATGATCGTCCAACCATCCGGTATCCCAATGGGTGTTGATGATGACGTACAAACTATCCTTGATGCAAAAATCAACCACCTTTTTCACATGGGCAAGCCAAGTAGGTTTAATGATGTAAGTGGCAGTATCGGAATGAAAGAACCATGCAACAGGAAGCCTGACGGTATTAAACCCGGCAATTTTCACCGAATCAATGGTTCTCTGATACGTTGTAGCCATATAATTTTGACCCATCCAAGTAGCTTCAAGCATATTTCCAAGATTCCAGCCTATTTTCATTTTGCTGGCAAGCTGCTGTGCGGTTGGCAACTCTGCTTGCACAGTTGCAGGCATTAAAAGTCCGCTTGCAATAATGGTAACAAGTACACCTTGCTTAAAAAAGCGATAAAATAAACCCATTTTGTTTTTCACTATTCGTTATCCATTTAATATTTATCGTTTATTCAATCCATACCAGAGTCTTTCGTCAGGAGACTCTGGTATGGCATGTTGCAAAGTAGGAATGAAGATTAATTAATCAACAGCTTCTTCAACAAAGTCTTTTGATTGTTTGAAAACTTGACCATGTAAAAACCCGGTTTTAGATTGACATCTAATTGGGTGCGTTGCATATCAAACACAGTTTGTTCTAAAGCAATCTGCCCGTTTATTTCAATAAACTGTATGGTTGTTATCCCTTTGAGTCCACCAAAATCAACGGTCAGTTGTTTTCCGTTCAAAGGATTAGGGAATAGGACAATATCATCAGGCTTTCTGACCTGTGTTATACTAGTTAATGTATCTTTTGAAACAGTTATATTGCATATTGCTTTAAAGCTTCCGTCGGTGGTAGTAGCTGTAATTACGGCTGATCCTTGTGATACGGCGGTTACCAAGCCCGAGGTGCTTACAGTAGCAACATTGTTTTGACTTGAACTCCAACTTACTGAATTCCTAGATGCATTGGATGGAAGTACCGTGGCAACAAGCTGTTTGGTCTCCTGAATTTTAATTGTGCCTGCTTTTGGGGCTATTGTAACACCTGTTACCGGAATACCAACAGAAATTTGTAACGTAGCTCTCTTCACACCAGCCATTGCACTAATAATGGTTCTACCACCTCCAAGTCCTGTAACAAGCCCTGTGGAACTAACAGTTGCTACGGAAGGGTTATCTGAAGTCCATATAATCGTTTTATGCGTTGCATTACTTGGTGATACTGTTGCGGTTAATGAGGTCGTAACTCCAATAGCAAGGGAATTGATAGTTTGACCAATTGTAACACTTGTTGCCGGTATCGTATCGGTGGCAGCCCGCACCATAGAATTAACAATACCATAGTCATTTACCTTACCTGTGCTACGATTAAATAATGACCCGGTGTCCCAAACGAAAGGGATGGCTCCATTTTTAAGGGCCGCACTTACCATATAGTAGAAATAATACTCAATAGATTTATTATGAAGCTCCCGATCTGCGCCTGCAGCAAGTGTTCCGCGTTTCCATGCTCCATATTCACCCAAGATGACAGGCACACCCTTATCTACAAATCTGGTTTTTAGTGTAGTACCGAAAAATTTGTCAATTTCTGCCTGTTCGTCATAAGTTGGGTTATGTTTAATATCAGTGGCAGAATGGTTGCCTTTTCCCCAGTAATAAATGCAAAAAAGGCTATCAATACCATTACCCCACGGGTTAATATCATCTTTTTCCTGAAGGGCAAATTGATAACCATAACTGTGCGCTTCAAACATTAAACGGTCGGGGATTTCGTCTTTTGGAATGGTTGAATAGTCAGGATGTCCTTGGTAAATCAGCGTGCGCGAACTATTGTTTCCACCAGTTCCACGCACTGCTTTAATGAAGGTTTGTATATATAAATCCATTACAGTGCGCCCGATTGCTTGATCTTGACTATTTGGTTCATTGGCACAGGCAAAAAGTAAATGCCGATCATAATTTTTAAAATACGTTGCTATTTGCGTCCAATAAGCTTTTTGCATCGCATTTACACTGGCCGAATCGGTTACGGTAACATGGTTTTCCAACCAACCTTCATCCCAGTGGATGTTAATCATGACGAACATACTGTCTTTAATGCAATAGTCAACGTTTTTTTTAACTTGCGCAAGGTATGCCGCATTAATTACATGGGTGGTTTTATTGGAATTATGGTACCACGCGCATGGAAGCCTCACTGAATTAAACCCTGCAGCTTTCACAGAATCTATGAGTATTTGAGAAGCGTTACCGGGTGTTGCCCAAGTAGCTTCAAGGGTGTTTCCGAGATTCCAGCCAAGTTTCATCTCGCTGGCAATTTGTTTTGCAGTAGGTAATTCAGCCCATACATTCATGGACATTACGAACACGAGCATGATACTCACAAAACGGAGATTTCTTATTTTTAATAGCTTTTTCATAGAAGGAAGACCTATTCCATTTTTATCAGAATTAGTACGATTTGTTATGCGAGTTATTTACTTCAACTTGGCAGATTGCATGATGGCATTAATAATGCCATGGTCCTTGATTGCTCCTGTTTTTCGATTAAATAACCACCCTGGCACATCCCAGCAATATGGAATTAGCCCTTTACTGAGGGCCGTTTTTACAACAAATCTATAATAAGATTCCACCGACGCGTTGTTAAGTGCCTGGTCAGAAGGCGGACTAAGCCTTCGTTTTCCTGCGGAGAATTCGCCGATGATAACTGGAATTCCTTTATCCACAAACTGGGTTTTCATTTTCTCGAAATTCTTTTCCACATCAGCTTCTTCACCCCAGGTTGCATTGTGTTCGATATCTGTTGTTGAATGGTTGCCCTTTCCCCAATAGAAGAACCTTTTGCCCCAAGATGCATCTTTCTCCATCAGGCAAAATTGGTAGGGAGTATAATAATGGATTTCAGCCATTAAACGATCGGCAATTTTATCCACAGGCATTGTCTTCATTAACGTATAGGTTGCATCAATGTCCGTTGATGGGCCCTGAAAAATAAGGGTACGTGAACTGTTGTTGCCTCCTGTTGCTCTAACCGCATCAATAAATGCTTGATGATACGTCATTAAAATTGACATGGCGGTGGAGTCGTGGGTGTTGGGTTCATTCGTTCCTGCAAATAACAAATGCTCATCGTATTTTTTGAAATACGTGGCAATTTGTGTCCAGTAAAGATGCTGCCTCTTATTCACAATTTCCTGATTGGCTTTATTGACTCTGTTTTCCAACCAGCCTTGATCCCAATGCATATTGATGATGACATACAGATCGTCCTTGATGCAATAGTCCACCACCTCTTTCACACGGGCAATCCATTTCGCATCAATCACACTGGTCGTCGTATCGGAATGGCAAAACCACGATACAGGGAGTCTGACCGTATTAAATCCGGCCGCTTTTACCGAGTTAATGAGCTGCTGCGAAGTACGACCTGCCCCCCAGGCATCTTCACCGCCAATAGCTTCCAGCGTGTTTCCTAAGTTCCAACCAACGGTCATCTTGCTGGCTATTTGTTGAGCGGTTGGCAACTTTGCTTTTACAGACATAGACAGTAAAAGCCCGAACGCTAGGATAGCAAAAATATGTTTTCTCTTAGAAAAACGAGGGAATAAAGTAACTGAATTTTTCATATTTAAAATTAATTTGATATTTTGAGTGTTGTCGATCGTATTCTGTCAAATGGTTTTAACTACTTTTACTTGCTCGTTTCCAATGGAGAGGAGGAAAGTCCCTTTTGAAAGTTTGGAAATATTGATTTTCCCTTGTCCATTCAGAAGCTTACCCTTTAACCATACGATCCCGGATAAATCCGTCAGGGTGTAGGTTGCATTTTTTTCGATTTTGTCGGTCTGTACTTGGATAAAATCGAAACTAGGATTCGGATAAACCTGTATTTTATTGGAATAAATGGAACGAACGGATGTAAATGTTACATCCAACTCTTTCGAGACTATGCGCGTTTCATTGGCGACACTTAGTTTAATAGAGACTTTATATTTACCAGCTACTGTAACATTCATTTCTTTTAATTTGCCTCCATTAGCTACACCTACGGGGACTTCATTCAGGTACCATTGATAATCAGCACCATCCGGGGCAGTTACCTTTTCATTGGCAAATGTCACCACAGGTTTGGGCGTTAGAAGCATTTCTTTGACCTTTTGGGCAATAATTGTTGCACCGGCTGTTGTTGGATGAATGCTATCTGTTTGAAAATAGGTCGAACTATACCATTTGGTGTTGTTTCCTCCAAGTGCATCGAAAATATCAATCAAACCAACTCCCGATTGAATCGCTACCTGTTTTATCCTTTTATTCACTGAATCTCTCAGGACTACCCCTAGAATATTCCAATTAACATTATTTCCGGGAGGGACAAGTCCTATCCATACATCGGGTTTAGAGGTGAGGTTTCGAAATATCGTAATCATTTCCTTATAGTTGGAAACAAATTCATTTCCCCGATTATTCCAGTTCCACGACTTGGCATCGTTGGTCCCTAATTCAATCATTACGAAATTAGGCAAATACGTTTTAGCATTTGTATAAGATTGTTCATTCCAATAGGGCTGATCACCTTTCTTGAGCATGGTTTTGGAACTTACCCCAAAATTACCGACAGACCAAGAGCTGGTACCAAGTAATGCTTGCATTTGAGCAGGGTAACTCTGGGTTGACGGGCTGGAAAGTCCGTATCCATACGTAATACTATTTCCAACGCAGGATACTTTTTGCTTTTGCGCCAACCCTTGTTGGGGCGCAAGAATAACCAATGCGGCAGCAAAAATCAGAACAGGACGAATACATTTATTAAACATCATTAATTTCTAAAGTTTATAATTTGCTATTAGCTTCACTTTTTTCTGATTTCGAAAAACAACCACTTCAACTTTTGCACCGACAACAGACTTACAAGCCTCAAGAAAATCATGGATATTATTGGTTGTTTGTGCATTCAACGTTAGTATTACGTCGTTGGTCTGTAAGAAGTTGGATGCAGCTGTTCCTGCGGTGACTTCAACCACCAACACTCCTCGGATATCATCCATTCCTGTTGCCGAACGTTCGCCCAAAGTGGCAAGGTTCTTCACTTTTGCTCCAATAAAGTCGATAATTTCATCGTTGCCTGCCTTTTCAAATGCGACAAGAGTTGGCATTTTCACCTTTTTAGCCAAGGCTTTCAATCTGGGTGAAACAACCCCGAAACTATCCATTTCGACGTTCTTAAATCCAACGGAAAAGGCTACAGATCCTTCTTTTAGACGAAAATCGCCGGTCTGAGGATTAACAAAATCCAACCAACCGCACACCGAGTGTTTGTCCGTTCCTCTATCCCATGCAGCCTTAAGTGATGCGGAATCAGGAAAAACATTGTAATCCGTTTCTTTCCCCCAAACATCGATTCGAATGGGCAGATATCCAGTTGAAACAATATTGTGCCGAAACACATCATTGCTATTTTTAAACCAAACATGCGGATGGAAAGTACTGTTTATCAATATATTGTTTTCGACAATTCGGTTAACACCTTCTCGAAGCTTTATTCCACCATTCAGGCACAGGTTGTTGTAGATTTGATAATTACTCGAACCATCATCCAGATCAATGTCCCAGCCGTGGTCGCATCGCATACGGTTGTTTCGAAGAATAATGGGCTTTATCACATCGGCCAACGCCAGGTCGAAATGGTTCTCGACAATCGTATCAAGAACCCGCTTGTCTGGATGCCAATAGCGGTCGCGCCCCCACGAATTGAAAGAACCGTGGTCGCCGCTCTCCTTTACGGTGTTGAATACATCATTGTTTTCGATGATGTGACCACCCCAAGTACCTTCGCTCACATTAATACCGGCACGCGGTACATCGTAAATGGTATTGTGACTAACGGTGATGCTTTGGCACATGGACAACTCCACACCTGCCGATTGTTTTTCCACCAAACCCAGATTAAATAGAAGGTTGTCATACACCTTACAATCAGCCGGGTAGTTATTTGTTTTAGGACCCGGAGTGCGGTCTATTTGTGCCAAAGGCACAGATTGCCAATACTCGAAACTGGGCGAACGCACCGCTTTTGGGTCCCCGACGAAGCAAAAGGCACTTGCCCCGATTTCGGTGACTAGGCAACCCGAAACGTCACAATTACGGTTGTAATTATTGAAAAAAACTGCATTTCCCCCTAGGTTACTGAGTGTGCAGTTTTTAAGAGAGCAATTTACAGCACCTTCATAAAGCACCGCGCCACCTCGGTAAATGGTCCAATCGCTACGCAGCAACGGCTCCTTGTTCTGCATAAAGGTACGCAAGGTTTGCGTTAGGGTTAGCCCCTCGATTCTGATATTTCTTACTGGTTTTGTTTCCGAGCCTTTAATTTCAAATAAATGGGCTATTTGCGGTGCCTCAAATGTAGCCGTCTTCATGTCCATGCCCTTCGGGGGATAATAATATAGAATCTTCGCCTTTTTGTCGAAAAACCACTCGTTAACGGTATCCAGTTCCTCAAAAACGTTTTCAACAAAACGAAATTTGTCGTGCATAGGCCCACGGCGGTTGTTTTGCCAGCCACCTTCGAGGGTCGGTTCGCCTTTGTCGTTTTTACCCGTGATCACGTAATGAAAATCGCCCCATTGCGAACCATGCAGCGCATGCACATATCCGCCCTCCGGCGCATTCCAGCGTGCCGCCCGTTCTTTTGAAATAGCGTCGGCTGCAGTTCCTCCAAAATACTGTGCTTTTGGATCGTAATTCGGGTATCGCGCCATTGGCTGTAACTGCCCGTTGACATACAATTGATCGAAAACAATATCCTGCATTACTTTGGCTTGCCAGATTCCGTTTTTGTACGCTTCCCATTTTAGCTTTAGCGGAACACTGCCACTGATAACGACCTTCTGGTTTTTGAAATTCGCTATTGTCAATGTTTCACTCCCTTCAGGTGAATCTTCGGGTGTAAGTACAATGGGTTGGTTCAGATAATACGTGCCTTCCAGCATATTTATCACAACACTCCCTTTTGTTTTTCTGGCTTCAACCAACGCCCTGGCTATTGAGGCAAAAGGCTTGGCTTGCGTACCCCGGGCGGCATCACTACCTGCCGGGGATACATAATAATTTACTTGTGCTTGGACGCTTACGCTTAACATCAGCGATGCAAAAGCCACGTAAAGGATTTTTATAGTTACTTTCATAACACTTTGATTATATGCTTGGATTAACACAAAAACTAGGGATAGAAAAGGCCTAAATAGAATAAGTTTCTATATTTTTGTTTTTGAGTTCAATATAATCCACAAATTTAATAAATTCATTTTTGACTTCTATAGTCCTTTTGTATTCAATCAGGTATCTTTTTGTTTTAGAATCCTAGACAGTGTTTGCAACACACCTTACTTATTCACAAAGTATGTATTCTTTCAATATATAAATAGCTTGGTTTGATTCAGACACTATAAAATATCGAAAAAATATGTTGACTATTGCAGAACACAATCAACTGCAGTACATAGATCACCGGGTACTTTTTATTGGCCGAATAACCGGGAGGTGTATATACCAGTATTTCCCGACCCATGGAAAGTGTTTTTGAATCATACTGAACAGTTGTAATGGTGCCGTGCGGGGCATTATCGCGCTTATCCCTGAACCCGGGGCTGGTGGATCGTTGAATTCCGGGCGCGCATTCCCCGCTGCCTGCGGCGGGGTTAGCGCATTAACTATTTTCCTTGCCGGAATCGGAGATTCCTCGCTGCTTGCGGCGAGGAGCTTCAATGCAGGTTTGTCATCAGGACTCAGTACAGATGGTCCGCCAAAGCCGCCTCAGCGGCCATTAGATGTATCATCGCGGAACAGCAAAGGGGCAAACTCGTGTAAACTGCGTCTCCAGCTCTGCCATTCGTGGGCGGTATTCGGCGACACATAAAACACACTGTTGATACCGGCTTGCTTCAACGCTTCGGCATTTACCTTGGGATCGCCGCCGAAAGCACTATGATCTTTGTCGAGTTCGCGGCTTCCGTAACTGACGAATACAAGTTTAACCTTATCCTTAAACCCGGGAGCTTTATCCACATCGTTCATGGAGATACTACCACCGCTAAAAAGACCAATATGCGAAAACATGTTGAGGTTGGCCAGCGTGATATGCTTAGTCTGCATGCCACCCATGGACAAGCCGGCCATCGCCCGGTGAGGCTGATCGGCAATCGTGCGGAAATTGGCATCGATGTATGGGATCACGTCTTCAAGAACTATGTGTTCGAATACTCCAAAGTCATAACCGGCAAGGCCGCCACGGCTGCTCAAATCACCAGAGATGCCACCGTTTTCCATCACTATTATAAATGGTTTAGCCTTACTTTCGGCAAGCAGGTTGTCCATGATCAGACCCGCATACCCCTGGTTTCCCCAGCCACTTTCCCCTTCGCGATATCCATGTTGCAGATACAGCACAGGATAGCGTTTGGTCACATCCTTGTCGTATTCCGCCGGAGTATAAACAAAGCAGTGACGGATGGATTGACTGGTCTTGCCGTTGTAGTAGATTTCACGCAACTGCCCATGAGGTACGTTTTTCATGGAATAAAAATCCTGATCCTTTGCCGGGATTTCGATATTGTTGCACCAAGCCCCCGAACCGAAAATGAAAGTACTGCCCGGATCCGATACTTCGGCACCATCTATTACAAGGCCGTAGTAGTGATTGCCTTCGTCAAGCGACTCCGAGCTGCCCATCCAAACACCTTGTCCGTCATTTTTCAAAGGGTATTTTATCCCATTGATATTCAACTGTACACTTTTTGCATCAGAAGCCTTGATGCGTACCCTGACACGTCCTTCTGAGTTTACCTGGGGGTATTCACTCCCTATCTGATTGGTAGAAGCAGGTTTGAAATCTTCGACCACAGCCGTTGGTTTTTCCTGTGCCCAAGCAGTTCCGCTAATCAGAAAAGAAAAGCTTAAAATGCCAATTTGCGCGACAATATACATTCGTTTAATCATACCAATTTAATTAACTCAATGTTTCATTTCTTCAAATTCGGCTCCCCTATATAACCCCTTGTCACAAGCCATTTACGGCAGGCTTCGGGCCATGTTGATTCGGTGTTATTTGAGCGACTCAATCCATATCCATGTCCACCTCGTTCATAAAGGTGCAGTTCGCAGGGAATGTGGTGTTTTTTCATAGCTAATGCGTATTCAATACTGTTTTCTACCGGAACTGTACCATCATCCATCGAGTGTATCATAAATGCCGGGGGAGTTTTATCGGTAACTTGCAACGCATTAGAAAAATGTTTTACCATTTCCGGAGAAGGGTTCTTTCCAATCAAGTTCTCACGCGATCCCAAATGAGTGATGGTCGTATCCATAGAAATTACAGGATAAATCAATAAAGAAAAGTCAGGGCGAGCACTGGTAGAGTCAATCGGGTTATACACTTTTTCATCAAAATGAGTTGAAACAGTAGATGCGAGATGACCTCCGGCCGAAAAGCCCATAATCCCGATTTTATGTGGATCAATGCCCCATTCCTTTGCGTTACGTCGTACAATACGAATTGCTTCTTGTCCATCCTGCAACGGAGCTATGGATTTGTTTTTCATAATTGCATCGTCGGGCAAACGGTAATGTAAAACGATAGCCGAAATGCCTAAACCATTTAGCCATTTGGCGATTTCCTGACCTTCACCTACAAATGAGATTCCATAATAACCACCTCCGGGGCATACCACGACTGCAGTTCCTGAATTTTTATCAGCAGGTGCAGGATATACCTGAATGGTGGGATTTGTTATAAACCTAATCTTAATCCAGTAGGCAGAATCCACCGTTTCCTTATAAGTGGAATTGGAAATTGAACCGGGCACTTTCCCATTCCATACTTCAATAATTTTGCTTTGACTGGAAAGATTACTGGTTACCATTATTAGGCAAATAAATGCCAACACGATCTGTTTTACACCTGATTTACTCATTTTCTTTACTTTCATTGAATTGAATAGCCTATTCTGTAAGTTCAAACCTACATTTTTGTAATTTTAAAAGATTTTGTCCAGTTTTCCCCCGAAATTCTCACAATATACATGTTTGGTATTAATGACTCACCCAATATCATTGTTCCCTCAATTTCCGAACGTCCAAAAGCTTCAACCTGCCGCCCCATCATATCACAAATTACAATGCGATCAACTTGATTCGGATTTTCTATTTTAATATGGAAAACCGAAGAAGACGGATTAGGGTATATATCTATTTGTTCGGAAGTAACAGAAATATCAGATAGACCGGTACTGCTTTGATCATCCCAATATATTATACCACCGCCACCGGTGTAAACTCTACCGAAAACATTCATATCACCTACCAGCAATTCAAGCCCTCCGAATTGATGGGCATCATCGTTCAGCCTCAACCAACTTGCACCTTTGTCGATAGATCTTAAAAGCCCAGTGACTCCATTTACAGTTCCCCATATAAAGATTGTCGGATATTGAGTTCCGGACGCCGCTACCCCAAATCCGATAGCCCTGCAACTAGTGACATTTGATACCGTTTTATAAGTCTTTCCATAGTCAGTTGAGTAACGTAATCCGTTGGCTATTCGCGGAACCCATATATGACCTTCATTACCGGGTGCTGCACGGCAAATGTTCGTAGTCCAAGGGTTTGATGAACTACCTGCACTCCCCGAAAACGAGAAGCTAACACCTTTGTTAGAACTCACGTATACACCACCGTTACTCGGATTATAAATATAGAAATAATTGCTGTTTACCGGATCTGCAACCGGAATTGCTCCCGATAAAACAATACCGGTTGATTTTGTCCATGTGGAACCATTATCGTTACTATAATATACTGTGTCATTCGGACAATGAAGTATTGTTCCTCCATCCGCACTCAAAGCAACACGACCGCCAGAGCCCTTGGATGCGGCACAGGCTGTCCAGTTTACACCCATATTTGTGGAATAATACACATGGCTTCCAGCATCACTCGTTCGTGCCAGTTTACTCACATTGGCACTGGCATAAGCAACGCTTCGGTTGGTACCCACACTGGGTTGAAGTAACTGCGACGGATACGCATTAAAATTGTTGAATAAAAAACCATCCATATCACCCATAGCACAAATAAATGGTCCACCGGGGACACTTACACCATCCAGAAAGGCGGTTTCTTCTATTCCGATAACATCGTATTTCCACGTTGGATTAGTCACTGTAATATCGGAAGTGGTAAAAATTCCACCACCACCTACAACACGCACCTTTTTACTGTCAAAAGGGTCAAAAACAGCGCATTCGGCCCAGTTTATCTGACCCGAAGTATATCCTACACCGTTATTGTCATATTTACTGCCAGAACCATTCTTCAACGTCCAACTTGTACCTCCATTGGTCGTCAAGTAAATGAAATCGCCCCATGTTTTGCCGTATTGATTGTTCATATATACTCCTGTTGTTGAAATCACTACCCTGTTTACATTTGCAGGGTCGATATCTACACCACCATAGGCAAGATAATATGTTGAGAACGTAAATGGCGTAACATCCTTCCATACCCCTGTAGTAGTAATTAACTTATACACCCTACCTTTGCTATCGGTACCAGGTCCTTCATTATCTGCATAGGTAACATACATTATGGTATCCTGTAGCACTGCCCTATGGGGAAAATAAGTGGTATTAGCTGACATTGGAGTAAATGTGGCTCCTCCATCGGTACTTTTATAAATGTTATCGCTACCTGTGCGTGAAATTCCGATGTAAATTGTTTTTGTTGTTCCGTCGGATTCTGTGGAAGGGTCAAAAACAACAAAACATATTCCGTTACCATTGGTAGTAGTCGTTACTCCGCTCCAGGCAAGTGACCACGTGCTACCACCATTTGTACTTTTCCACAGACCATTGGCTCTTGTACCGCAAAAAAGAATATTACTGTTATTTGGATCGACAGCAAGGCGCTCTCCATTTCCACGTCCATATCCATTTCCATGTGCTTTGAACTTTGAAGTAACATCCACAACTGTGAAAGAATTTCCTTTATCCGTGGATTTCAGAATTGCAGTAGCCCCACTATTGAAGTAAGATGTACCACACAACATGTAAATGTTATTCGGGTTTTGCTTATCAATGGCTAAAGCTTCTACCCCATAATAACCACCTTGTGCATCGGAAATCCAGTCGAGCAACTGAACCCATTTACTGTTTGCAGCATCCCAACGATAAGCGCCACCCACATCGGTACGGCAATAAATATCCCCAGTTGTTTTATGGCTGATAACACCTGTTACAAAACCACCACCTCCAATAAGTACATGTTTGAATGTGTACTGGGCAAAGGAAGAAATAGTGCTGAATAGTATGAATACTATAATAATTATTTTTTTAATCACATTAAATCTAAATTAATCTAAATTTCCGGGTTTGTACATAAACTTATCAAAATCAGCATAAGCTTTTGTATTTTTACTTTGGGATGCAGCATATAATCCAATATAAACTCCTGTGAAACCGCCATTGGTTTCAGAACTCAGATACCATACGTTTATCTTGTTTAAAAAATTAAATTTCTCACCATCCAGAGAATAATAAAACGAGTAAAAGTCCTTATCTCCTTTTACTTTCAGATAAATTTTATCACCGGGAATATCCATCTCGTATGCGATGTAGTTCAACACTCCCATATGATAACGCACTACCAGTTTACGTTTGCCCTTTTCTGATTCTTTTAAAAAGAAGTCATAATGTGCCTGACTCGTGTACAGAATTGTCATTCCCGCTTGGTCACCTTCCTTTGCATTATTTAACGACAGCACAGTGGTAGCTGAAAAATCCATATGCTCCTGTCTGCGTCCCACAAAAGTAGGGGAATCATTATCGTCCAAAGAAACCGGGCTTGCTTTCAACCTCAATGAACCTTTCTTTTCCGTCAGAGAATAATTATTCATGAATGGGTTTCGGAGGTAGTTCCAATCAACACCTAACTTAGTTTCATCAAAATCGGTAGAGAGGTCATGCTGCTTTACGGGTTGTAAAGGTAAAGTAGGCACATTCATATCAATGTTTACTGTACCGTTGCCATTTATCACAGGCCAGGCATTTGCATCCCATCTTACGGGAGCTAAAAATGTTTCACGTCCCAATACATGATGCAGTAAACTTTGTGGACGAAAGCCCAGGAATACTATCCACCACGAACTGTCATGAGCCTGAATAAAATCGCCATGCCCGGTCCCTTGAATTGGGTTGCTTTGAGAAACTTCATTTATGTGGGTAAAAATCGGATTAGAGGGGTTCGACTCATAAGGTCCATAAATAGCTCTGCTACGCGCAATCGTCATTTTATGTCCATATTCGGTTCCTCCTTCTGAAATGAGCAAATAATACCATCCGTCTTTTTTATAAATATGCGGTGCTTCTGGATAACGTCCTCCTGTACCATTCCAGACACTTCTGCCTTCGGTAAGATTCTTTCCTGTTTTTATATCTATTTCACAAATCATAATGCCACCAGCATTTGAAATGAAGTAACATTTGCTGTCTTCAAAATATAAAGTAGGGTCAATACCTCCCTGTTCCACAAAAACAGGTTCAGACCATTCACCGGCAGGATTATCCGTATATACATAAAAATTTCCACCACCGGATACATTTGTGGTTACCATATAAAAAAGACCATTATGATAACGGATTGTCGGTGCATAGATACCAGAAGAAGGCGCGCATTTGTCTAATTTGAGTTGGGAAGGACGGGTCAGACAATGTCCGATTTTTGTCCAGTTAATTAAGTCTTTACTATGAAAGACCGGAACCCCGGGAAAATATTCGAAACTACTGGTTACCAAATAATAATCTTCACCAACTTTACACACACTCGGATCTGGATGAAAGCCAGAAATAACGGGGTTTTTATATCCCTGAGCGTTTGAGAAGTTATAGAGGCCAAAAACACAAACTAATAGAAGAATTATTTTTTTCATATTTTTTTTTACCTTATTTCAAAATAAAGTCTACTGTACATCTGATATCGGTGGCTGAAGCTCCAATCATAATTTTGAAATTACCGGGTTCTGCAATCCAGCTATTTTTTTTGTCATCGTAATAAGAAAGATCCTCTTTTGTCAAGGTAAAACTCACCGTTTCTTCCTCTCCCGGCTGTAAGGAAATTTTCTCAAACCCTTTTAGTTCTTTAATCGGACGAGGCAAACTTGACTTTTCATCGTTAACATACAGTTGAACTACTTCCTTTCCTGCTACTTTGCCTGTATTTTTTACTGGAATTTTCACAACTAAAGAATCGGCTGTTGTAATTGATTTTGAAGAAACTGTAGGTTTCCCATATTGGAATGTTGTATAACTCAATCCATATCCGAATGGGAAAAGGACTGGAATTTTTTTAGTATCATACCAACGGTATCCAACTAAAATATCCTCTTTGTAATACACATTGACACTGTCGCCCGGATAGCAGAGTTTGTCAAAGGCATGTGCCCCAACATCTTCAAGGTTTTTAGGAAATGAGATAGGGAGTTTTCCAGAAGGGTTTACTTCACCAGAAATAATATCTGCCAAAGCATTTCCGGCCTCAGAGCCAAGATACCATCCTTGCACAACAGCGGGTGTTTTATCTAACCAAGGCATCAAAACCGCATTTCCGCTTAGTAAAATTACAGCAACATTTTTATTGACTTTCAGTATCGCATCAATTAGTTTATCTTGTCCGAATGGCAAACTAAGAGATTTACGGTCACCACTTTCACAATCCTGAAAATAATTTTTATTCAACCCGCCAACAAAAAGAACCACATCGGCATGACGGGCAACCTCAACAGCTGCGTTTTGCAATGAGTCTATATTTAATTTAGAGGGCTCTTCCGCTCCATATAGCGGCCGACCTGAAGCATATCCCATGCTGTAAACAATATGATTTTCACCGTATTTATTCTTTAATCCCTGTAATGGTGTAATTTCATAAGCAGCTTTCAGCGACGTAGATCCTCCCCCAACAATCAGACTACGTGTAGCATTTTCGCCTATCACAGCAATCTTTGTGTATTTGCCTTCAGGAATGGGTAAAAACTGTTTGTCATTTTTAAGGAGGACAATACCTTCATCTGCTATTTTTCGGGCTGCTAAGCTATGTTCGGGCGATACAAAACGACCGAAAGGACGATTGGCGCTCATGGTAGTGCGAAAAATCATCCGCAGGATTCGGCTCGCTTTATCATCAAGCTTCGAGATTTCGTATTTCCCCGATTTAATTCCTTTCAAGAACGGATCGGCCAAATAATAGCTAGAAAAAGGGAAATGACCTTGTGTTGTCAATCCATTGGTATAGGTACCCATCTCAATATCAAGTCCACCATTGACAGCCTCATCAGTATTGTGTACACCGCCCCAGTCACTGACCACCACGCCATCGAACTTCCAATCATTTTTCAGGATTTTATTCAATAAAAAGTCGCTTTGACAGCAATGCTCATCCCGTATTTTGTTATATGCGCCCATAATTGACCACACTTTCCCTTCTTGGGCAGCAGCTTTAAAGGCTGGAAGATAGATCTCGTGCAACGCCCGGTCACTTAAATTTACACTAATTTCGCCACGAGAAATTTCCTGATTGTTCAATGCAAAGTGCTTTACGCATGCAGCAACTCCATTTGATTGTACACCCTGAATGTATGGAACCACCATGCGTGAAGCCAAAAAAGGATCTTCACCCATATATTCAAAATTCCGACCATTGAGCGGTGTACGATAAATATTGACTCCCGGTCCTAATAACATGGTTTTGTTTCGGTATCGGGCTTCTTCTCCAATTGATTTACCATAAAGCAGTGCTATGTCGGGATTGAATGTTGCCGCAAGACATGTTAATGCAGGAAAAGCGGTGCAAGAGTCATTCGTCCATTGAGCACCACTCCATTCATCCCATAATTTCTCATCGCTCACACCATGCGACCCATCGGCAGACCATACATCTGGAATGCCCAGCCGGGGAACTCCTTTTGAACTGAATTTCGACTGAGCATGGCAAAGTGCCACTTTTTCTTCTAATGTCATTCGTGACAAGGCGTCCTTTATACGAGCTTCAATAGGTTTGCTTTCATCTAAATAAACAGGCTGTTGTGCCCATCCGTAAACAGACAACAGGGTAAATAGTAATAATAAAACGCTAATTTTTCTTTTTAACATGAAATTGTATTCTTTTCTATAATTTATCAAACTATCTTCATTTCATTTCATAAGTAGTCACCTTATAGACCGCAGGAGTTTGAACATCTGTATTCTTAGCCGATTCCATCGCAGGTTGGTTTGGCCCTGGCTGAGGAGGAACTATCTGTCCTTCTATAGTTTGAGCAATCATTGTTTTACGCCCTGTTACAAGCACACAGTCATGTTGCCAGGTTTCGTCGCCATTAAGCATACGTGTCGTTACCCACTTTTCTCCTTCCAACTTTCCTTCAAACACCTGGCCTAAGCGAATATTTTTTGATGGATTACTCTTTCCAAATGTTATTCGTGCTGTAATGCCTGCTACTATATATTCATCGGGAGCTGTTTGAATAACCAAGCCATATCCTGTATTGTCCCATTTATTATAATCTACATACACTCTATCCTCACCAAATATAAGGGTGTCTCTGGTACTGTTTTTTGTGCGCATGAAACCTCGCATTTTACCTGTACCTTGATATTTTAGTATGTATGGCATTAATTCATTTATTACAGAGATTGCCTGCCGATAAGCTAAATTGGTATACGCATCTTCAATTCCAAAAGGAGAAAAGCATAAAGCATCATGTTCTGCGTAGGCATAAAAAGCCCGAGCCTGATCTATAGTGCTTTCTGGAATAAAAAGTGGATTATCAGAACGATGATACATTGACACTATTTCTTTATAGTTAGGTGCATAAATATCAGGTGCGCAGAAATCGATATCGGGCGCAATGGCTTTGTAAATATCCATTGCTCTGGATACAGGTCCGCCGTTTGGATATGACCCGGGTAATTCAGTAGAATTTTGAACCAGCCAGGCATTTACATACATCGGAAGGTTTAGTTCTTTTTTACCTAAGCGACATACCTCATTTATATACGTGGCATATTGCCAGGTCATGAAAAAGTTTTGTGCACTTTTCATTTCATCAGCAAAAATCTCAGACCATGTACCTTTAGTTTTGCTTCCATTTTTTTGCCAAACACTTTTCATTTCGGGGCTCAGATTATTCGTATTTTTTTGCAAATACTGAATTAAGGTTTCCGGAACCTGTGACTTAAATAAGTCAAGTGCTTGGTTATTGTAATCCATATCCTGAAATGCCCCAACCTCGTTCTCGGGTTGCATCATTACAACAGTATGTTTTTTGTCTATTTCCTTTATTCGTTTCATTAATTGCACATAAGCCTTAGCATCTGCCATCTGCGCTTCCTTGCAAAAAGCTGAAATCACTTCGCCAGTGCTCCCATTGCTTTGCTTTAATTTAAAAAACCGTTTTGAATCCTTTTTTACCCAAAGCGGAGTATAAGTGGAAAGTCCATTTTTCCAGCTTGCAAACCATAAGATACAAAGTTTAAGATTGTTTTCGCGCGCTTGGGATATAATCCCATCAATAAGCGAATAATCAAATTTGCCCTCCTGAGGTTCGAATTGTTCCCATGCAATAGATGCGATAACTGTATTAAGTCCCATTTCTTTTAATTTTGGGAAAATGGGTGCCAAATAAGTTAAATTGGAGGATGTAGAGTTATGCAACTCTCCAGCAACCATAATAAATGGCTTACCATCAACATACAATCTGGTCGTATTGCCCTCTTTCTTTAATTGAGGTAACTCCTGAGCCTTTAAACAAGAAAATTGTATAGCTGTAGAAAATAAAAACGCAAGTAGAATTAATTTTCTCATAAAATAACTATTTATAATGATTTCAACAAAAATTCAAACCAATTCAAGTTGAGTTTTTCACTATTTACACCCTTGTAAACTAACCGGATATTTTTTGTTCCAGAAATTGGTTTAATTTTTCCTTTGTAGGTTTTCCAAGTTTCACCCCTTGCTCCATTCTCAATTTTCACCATTCCTATTTTCTTGCCTTCACCCGATAGAATTTCAACCACGCCTTTGGCGGAATTTGCTATCCTAAGTTGAATGCCATTCATCACTTTATCTTTAAATTCAATATTATTGAATACAAGGGTATCGTTTGTATCAAAAAGTACACTGAAACCACCTTCGGCACATTGTTTCTTTTGGGCTCCAATGGTTTCGTGATAATTTTCAGCCTCAATACGGGCTAATCCATTGTAGGCTCCTACGCCTTGTACGGTCTGAATAATCTGGCTCAGTGAACCATCATCGTTAATGTGAAGGTAATCGGCACAAATGCTACGTTTTGTCGTATTCCCACCTGACAAATCGGCGTTGTGGTAGAAGAAATACCACTGACCCTTAAATTCTACGATTGAATGATGATTGGTCCAGCCCGAAACATAACCATTCACTACCCCTCGGTATTTAAATGGCCCCATGGGGTTATCTGCTGTGGCGTAGGCAATGGTACTTCGTTCCGGGAAATCAGGATGATTTGATCCGGTGGAATAACTTAAATAATAGGTATTTCCGATTTTGTTCATCCAGCAAGCTTCGAACCAATAATTCATTCCAGATATTCGTTGAGGTTCACCATCGAATTGTTTCATGGTGTTGTCGAGTTTTGCCACCCAAGGGGTAGATTGACCTCCATCGCCGGCACCTCCAAAGTACATGTAGGCTTTACCATCGGTATCGATAAAAACAGCCGGGTCAACACTAAAACTCCCTTTGATCGGTTCTGGCTCAGCCAAAAATGGGCCTGTTGGCGAAGTGCTTGTAGCCACTCCAATTTTAAACTCGCCATTGGTCGATTTTGCGGGAAAATAGAAGTAGTAGGTTCCATTTTTGTAAGCACAATCGGGAGCCCACATGTATTCCTTCGCCCAAGGGACGTTATCAACATCAAGTGCAACGCCATTATCGTCCCATGATAACATGTCTGACGAAGAAAACACATTATAGTCACGCATGTTAAATCCTTGCGCATTGGTTAAATCGTGTGAAGGGTACACGTACATTTTACCATTGAAAACATGGGCAGAGGGGTCGGCAGTAAACATTTTCCAAACGATTGGATTTCCTGTGTCAGGGGCTTCCATCATTTTTGAAAGTTCTGAGGCTTTTACGCAAGCAATCACCGAATCATTTTCAGTCAGCACTTTAAAGGTATTGAATTTTGCCATATCCTTAATGGCTTTAAAGCGGATTTCCAAATCAGGGTTTTTAAGCTGAACAGAATGTGTGAAGCGATATTCTGCATCTTTGCCCACCTTAGCGTAAATATCTAGTTTGTCGGCTATTAGCGATCCATTCTGATAGATGTCAAATAATCGTTGATTTTGGCTACCATGGTAAGACTCTGCCATATATATTTCTACCTTATAATTTCCTTTCGGAATAGATTGGATGGTTACAGTAAAATCACTTCCGTAAACCTCTTCGGAGTAAAATGAATTGTCGGTTGCATTGGTAACTTTATACGTGCTTGCATTCTTGTAATGACTTACTTCTCCTTTAACCACTACTGGTTTTCCACAAGTAGCCGGACCAATTTCGTCTGCATGAACAGTAGATAGGAGAGAGAAAAGTAAAACGAATAGGATGAATTCCTTTTTTAACATTGTTGTAACTTGATTTTTATTCATTATTTTGAAATAACATCCACTTCGGCATACCCTGCAACATCATCACCAAAGGTATTTTTCAATGCGCTCAACTTAATATAACGAGCCATTGCCGGTGCAAAAGTTTTGATTTGCATCAAAGGATTGTTTTTGATGTTTGAGAATTCTCCTTCGCTCACCAATTTCCAGTCTATATTATCAGTTGAAACATAGAACTGGTAGTGAGTAATGATGCCGGAACTCCATTTGTTCTGATCCGGAAGGTATTTGAAACCGGAGACATTGTATTCATTTCCTAAATCAATGACCAGATCAATTGGCATTCTTTTGCCATCTCTTTGATGCCATAAGCTGGATGGATCTCCGTCAAGTATCGCAGCAGCCTTATCATCGTTTATCCCTACAAATTTCCAGTCTTTTTTTGAAATATCGAATTTTTCCAGACCTACAGGGCTACTTTTTCCCGAAGTAGGATCATAAGAAATTGCCTTTACCTCCACTTTACCGCTGGCTATAAAAGAACCTGTATATTTTTTCGAGTTTGATGTTGGTTCGCTACCATCCAAAGTATAATAGAAAATCGGACCAATATCGTTGGTGGTTATCGTCACTTCACCAGATTGGTTGCGGACAATAGAAGGTGCAAACAGGAATACCGGAGCATCAAAAATCCCGATATTGGAAATGACCGGATTGCATTTGGAATCGGTAATATTGAAACGCACCTGAGTTGCCTTCACTGAAGGGAAACGAAGGATTCGTTTGTAACCGATCGTAGTCGCTTTCGCTATTTCTTTCCAGTTTCCATCTACAAAAGCTTCTACTTTAAAGGCTTTCACACGTTGCCCTAAACGAATATATTCCTGTACCAAGAAACGATTGAACAGGGTTGGTTTGCCTAAATCGATGGTCAAAGATGCAGTCTTCGTATTATCTTCGGTTGCCCAATAAGTATTTATCTTTCCATCGACCGCCATCGCAGCTCCAAACTTTTTGGATCTTCCACGCACATTAGTAGCTTTTGCCTTTTTATTCAAGGCAAGGTTAACAGCAAACGATTCTTTCACTGCTTTGGCAAATTCAATCCCATTCTTTTCGTCTGTTGTATGAATTAAGCCATTGGGCATAATAGGGAAGTTGAGCAACATGGTTCCATTGCGCCCAATAGAATGGTAGAAATAATCCATCAATTGAGGAACGGTTTTTACTTTGTTATCTTCGTTTGGATGATAGAACCACTCGGGACGGATGGATGTGTTTACTTCGGCAGGCACCCAGGCATTTCCGTTTTCCACACCAAAATGTAAATTGTTCCATGGCACATCACCCGTTGCGTTCAAGAGACTCCAGTTGGTTTCGCCCACATAACCGTCTTCTGTACCTACCCAACGTAGATCACCACGCTCGCCGCCATCGTTCCAAATTACACACTTGGGTTGCAACTTGTGAATCAGCGCATAGGTATTCTTCCAATCGTAATAGGTTTTCGCATCAATTTTACGGGTTTCATTGGCTCCGCCGTAATATCCATTACCACCATTGGCTCCATCAAACCATACTTCGAAAATTTCGCCGTAGTTGGTCAAAAGTTCAGTAAGTTGGTTACGGAAATAGGTGATATACTCAGGTTTTCCATAATCAGCACTGTTTCTGTCCCAAGGTGACAAATAGATACCCAATTTTAAACCGTATTCTTTACAGGCATCGGCCATTTCGCGAATCATATCCCCTTTACCGTTTTTCCATGGAGCATTTTTCACCGAATACTCCGTATATTTTGACGGCCAGAGGCAAAAACCGCAGTGGTGTTTGGCTGTGATAATAATCCCTTTCATGCCCGATTCTTTACATACACGAGCCCACTGGCGACAATCCGATTTCTCTGGATTAAAAAGTTTGACATCTTCGTTCCCGAATCCCCACGACTGGTCGGTGTACGTGTTGAGTGAAAAGTGCACAAAAGCATAGCTCTCCATTTCCTGAACTCTCATTTGGTTCTCGGATGGTGTCGGGCCACATGCTGCAGGAGCATTTACTTGAGCAATGCCAATACTTGTTGATGAAAACGCAAGGATAATTAAGTATAAAAAAGATCTATTCATTTGATACATTGATTATTATCTAATAGTTTTGATATTTATTACAGTTTCTGCCAAAATGGGCGATGTAACCGTTAGTTTAATATCGCCGGTATCATGAGTACTCCTTATCACCACCAACGCCCGTCCTTTCCAGGCTTTACGTGTATTGCCCACGTATGGGTCAGTATCTTTCATATCAGCATTATCCACTCCGGCAATGATACCGGGGCCATCAACTTTAAAATGCAAACGGTTTGCGGCATTCGGCTGGAAGATTCCGTCCTTATCTGTTATTTCAATGGTAACATAGGACAGGTCCTGTCCGTTGGCCAGTATCTCTTTTCGGTCGGCTGTTAGCATTATTTTTGCCGCTTCGCCAGAAGTTTGTAAAATGGCAGATTCAATTTCTTTATCATTCTCTACCCCAACAGCTTTAAGAGTACCTGGAGAATATGGAATCGAAAAAGTGGCTTTAAACTGTTGTTCGCGGGCAGTGGCTTGTTCACCAACAAGTTTGTTGTTCAGGTATAGTCTCACTTTCGGATATTTGGAATATACTTCAATCTGAACTGTTTTTCCTTCAAAACCCGGCCATGTCCAACTTTCCCACGTTGGCCATACCGACCACCATGTTTCTTTGATTTCCAAAGGTTCCGGGGTTGGTTCACGAACTGCCATGTAGAGTTTTTCGTTATTATTATACAACATGCTTCGGTAATGCGATATGGGTTTTCTCCAGCCAATTAAGTCTATATCACCGCAGTAAGCACCATGATAGGGGAAAAAATCATGCTCCCAGTGTTCACCGGGTACATCGCCCGAATAGTACCAACGCCCTATTCCTGATTCACCCAAATAATCCATTGCAGTCCAAACAAAATCTCCGATAATATAATCGTTATCTTGTGCCAGTTTCCAATTAGCAAAAGCATCTTTAGGATAGGACTCGGTTTGAACGATGACACGCGAAGGAACTCTCTGATGGTCGGAGAGCGCACTCCACAAGTGATAATTATAACCGGCAACATCGTGTACCGCCATAATCGTATCAAATTTTGACCAATCCTTACCATTATCACAAATGGCTGAAGTAATCGGACGGTCAGCATCTATTTTCTTTATAGCATCTGTAAGCATTTTGGCGGTTTCAATGGCCGAATGATCACCTCTCTCAGGGATTTCATTGCCTATACTCCACATAAATATTGAAGGGTGGTTACGGTCGCGCAAAACCATTGCCTCTAAATCGCGTTGCCACCATTGGTTGAAATATTTAGAATAATCGTTATTGTTTTTGCCAATTTTCCAGCAATCGAAAGATTCGTCCATTACAAGCATGCCCAATCTATCGCACGCATCGAGAAATGCTTCTGATGGAGGGTTGTGAGAAGTCCTTATTGCATTGAACCCTGCCGCTTTAAGAAGTTCTATCCTGCGTTCCTCGGCGCGGTCGAAAGCGGCTGCTCCCAAACATCCATTGTCGTGATGGACACATCCTCCGTTTATTTTCACTGTTTTACCATTAAGCTGAAAACCGTTTTCGGCAGTAAATTTTATGGAACGGATACCAAAACCGGTTTTTGTGTCGTCAAGCACTTTTTTATATTTTAATACCTGAATCTGAGCCTGGTATAAATAAGGCGTTTCAGGTGTCCAAAGCATCGGATTCGACACTTGTAGGATTTGAGTGATTTCCTTCTCGCTATTGGCGGGAAGCACCATTTGTACCTGACCCTTTCCCGCACTTTTAGAACTCGTATCCCAAAGAAGGGCTTTAACAACAATACTTTGTGAAGAAGAAGTTTCATTTTTTACCAATGTTTTCACCAGTACGGTTGCCTTTCTTGAAGATACCTCGGGAGTTGAAATGCCAACACCCCAATGCGCTATATGTACAGGATCGACAGCCATCATCCAAACATGACGATAGATTCCGGAGCCACTGTACCACCGGCTGTTTACGTGCTGTGAATTATCTACCCGTACCGCAATAACGTTTTCTTTTCCGAAATTCAGATAGGGTGTCAGGTCGTAGCTGAACGAGGAGTAACCATACGGATAAACGCCCAGCGATTTTCCGTTGATAAAGACTTCGGAATTCATATAAACACCTTCAAAATAGATCGCTATTTTTTTAGCGTTCCACGCATCGGGTGCCTGAAAGGTTTTCCGATACCAGCCAATCCCTGCCGGAAAATATCCGCCACCTCCACCTGTAGGATTTTTAGGATGAATTTGCCCTTCGATACTCCAATCGTGCGGCAAATCGAGTTTACGCCAGTTCGCATCATTAAAATTGTTTGCTTTGGCTTCAGAAGCATCACCTAAAAAGAATTTCCAGTCATAATCAAATAACTGTTTTCTTTCCATGCTATTTTGCGCATTGCTTGAAATAGCGCCAATAAATAGTATAAATACCAATACTATTTGTTTTGTGTATGATTTTAAGCTGTCCATCTTCTCACCTATTTATTTAATTCACCAATAATTTTTGCACTTCCAATTTTCCATCGTTTTCAACCTTAATAAAATAAGTCCCGTGTTTGTAGTCATTTAGATTGAGCGTGATTTGATTCACAAAAAAACCTTTCAATATTTCCCTTCCAAAAATGTCAGCCAATGAATAACTAGTCAGATTAGATGAATTATCATACTTAACATTAACAATTCCTTTATCTGCTGGATTAGGATATGCATTTAGCAAGGAAGATGTTGGGGTCGAAATAGCCGAAACTGCACTAATCGTAATCTGTGCTTGTCCAAAAATATCAGAACCGTCATTGGCTGTGGCCGTTACAGTAGCCGCACCGACTTTTTTTGCAGTAACCAAACCGGTATTGCTTATGGAAGCAATCGTTGCATCGCTTACAGTCCAGATTACTGTTTTATTGGTAGTAGTTGTCGGTGTTACAACTGCTGACATTTGCAAAGTGCCTCCAATGCCCTTAATAGTAGTTGCTCCACCCTGACCCGTCACGCTGATACCGGTAACTTTGGTGTATATCGTAGAAGCTTTGGGAACGCCAGTTACATCGATAACTACAACTGAATTATTGGGATTAGGAGCATTAACCGGCACAGAAATTCGAATATATCCTAGGCTATCTTTATAGTTCAATAATGTTGTTGTGTCATTCAATAAGTAAATTTTATTAATTGAATTTGTTAGCGATGGCAATTTCAACAATCCGTTTTTAGGCCACGAGAAAACGTGAGAATAGAGTTTTCCTAATTTCTTTGTATACAAACCCCATGCAGGTTCCGATGTAAACGGACTACGAGTTGCTCCATATATACTGCTGCTATAGGTATCCATCCAATCGCCTACACTGTCTAATTTAGATATCGACTCGCTCGGTACCGTACCATCACCCTTTGGACCAATATTCAACAAATAGTTTCCATCTCTGGATACATTCTGAACCAATTCCAGAATTAGAGCTTTGGTTATCTTGTATTTATTATCTCCGGAATTGTATCCCCACGAGTTATTCATGGTTTGGCATGTTTCCCATGGTCGGCTGTTGGCGGTGGCGAGTATCGATCCTTCAGAACAATCCCAATCACCCAATCCGGCACCTCTAAAAACCCGTTCGTTCATCAATAGATTTGGATCTAATCCCCTCAGGTAGTTTTGTAAATCCACGCCATCGGCTTTTGTCCACCATTTATCAGGGCTTGTTGTCCCATATGTATAAGCACCGAAATTATAAGTCCAGTCTCCATCGAACCACAGCAAAGCCGGATGATAATTGTCTATCAGTTCTTTCAACTGCGCTTTCATATCGGCAATATAATTTGCTTTGGCTGTTGCCGAAGTCAAAGTTGAATAGGTATACCAGTTATTAGCACTAGTACCACGTGATATCAGTTGAGAAGGATGATTCCAGTCCAGAATAGAATAATACAAACAAAACTTCACTCCAACAGCATCGCAAGAATCTTTGAGTTCCTTCAGAACATCTCTTGTTTTGTTGAAAGGAGTATATTCGCGCAAATCGTACAACTTTGTCGTGTCAATGCTTTTAAAACTCTTTACTGCAGTTGGCCACATGCAAAACCCCTCGTGATGTTTGGCTGTAATCACCAGGTATTTCATACCGGCTTTTTTTGCCAATCGCGCAATTGTTCCGGCATTGAATTTTACCGGGTTAAACTTAGACGAAACCTGAGTTTGATAAGAGGTTTTCGTATAATTACCCGTCATAGCCCATTCGCCCTGAGCCAAATAGGAATATGACCCAAAATGGATAAACATGCCAAAACGGGATTCATACCACCAATTCATTTTGGCAGGAATGGTGTATTGTCCCACTACTGTTTGGGACGAAAAAAGCATTGTAACAAACAATACTACAAAGAAATAAGCATGTTTTATTTTCATAAATGGTTTTTCAGGAAGGAATCTTGTAACTAATCAATAATGATTTTAAGTTGTTGCGTTTGAGTATTATTACTTAGAAATAAAAAATAGAGTCCCTTTTGTAAATAGGGGTTGAAACTGATAAATTTTGCAGGGTCTACATTTTTTGAATAGACAGTCTTACCTGTGCAATCAATAATATCTATAGTATTGTACTGAAATGCATTACTTTCAATATTCAATAAACCAGTTGTCGGATTTGGGAAAACAAACAGGCCACCTTCATTTATATCTTTAATTCCAGATACATTTTTTTTTTCAAACATGAACCAATTAAAGTTAAACCCTCCTGTAGTTACAAGTAATTTCAAGATATGTTTCCCTACTTTTAAAGGGATATCCTTCGAAAAAGATTTATACGTTTGCCAAGCCCCTGTGTTAGTGAATGATATAGTACCAACTTTCACATTATCGAGTAATATTGAAACAGCACCACCTGTGGAGTTAGGGGAAGCACATCGAAAAGTAGCGTTGTAAACTGTATCTGATGCAACATCAATCGCATATTCCAGCCAATCGTTGGCATCAATGTATCCAATACTTAAACCGCCACCGGTGTCTCCGGTATTTTCAGTTACAATACCATTTTGGTCTAAAAATAGTTCTGCTTCAATTTTGCCGGGCACTTTATACACTGTATTATTACAAATCCGTATAGCTGCATCACCCATTCCGGCTGGAACATTGTCATAATTTGAAATGAATAATTTATCCAGTTTAGCCCCTTGTTCGCCATTGGCAATGGCGAAGGTATGGTTGCCTGCTTTCAGCGTATACCTCTTTAACTTTAACCATTTCCACACGCTCGTAGTCAGATTGTCAACATATTCAAACGGTCCTTCGTTCATTTTTACCCAATATGAATCACTAGTAGCAGTTGGGCAATTTAACCGAGCGTACACAAAAAAAGTTGTGTCAGATTTCGCCGTAAAATCGAAATAAACAACATTTGTACTATCTGTAGGTGCTTCGGTAGTATTATTATACCCAGGTTTAATTGTTAAGTAACTAGTGTTTGATGCATTCACATCGTGAATTTCATTCCAATTACCACCAACTGTTGAACATTCAGCTTCAAAATTATAAGCCTCCGGTTCAAGGACTTTTGCTTTACTACCCAATAAAGGTAGCATTGCAGCTGCATATCTCATACCAAGTGTTCTATATCCTGCAGAGCTAAAGTGTGCCCAATCCCCGACCAATCCTTCAGCAGAAATTACATGTGCTGTAGGAATAGTTTTAGGAAGTGTTCTGATAATGGGATTCATAGCTGAGTAAACACCCGTATACACTACTTCTCCGGATAAAAGTGGGACTGAATCAGCATTTAACGAAAGTTCGTTTAACATATCATTGTATACTTTCTTTACATAATTTGGCCACTGAGTGTTGCCTGTATTGGCTTCGCCCTGATGCAATAGGATACCTTTAATAACGCCATCTTTCTGTGCCAATCTGACCAGATCCATAAGATGTTTACGTGGATTCCAGTTGTACATTCTTACTTTGGATAAATACCATTCTTCATTAAAAGTAGAATCGTAATTTTGATAGACATCTTTATCAAACAGCCTGATGTCGCAGCCACCAACAGCAACATTAATTACACCAACGGTAATGCTGTCCGGAAGGTATTTAACCAGGGTCCTTCCAAAATAGTCGGCAGGCGATAACCCTGTGGTGCACTGACATAATGGTGGAAGAGCTGAATACCATGTACCCGCCTTTCTGCCTGTGTCTGAACAATCCAGCGATTGAAGAACCTTAAAACGACTATTTACAGTTCTGTCCTGTGTTTCAATTGCTCCCTGACCTTCCATGTTTGACTGTCCGAAGCAAAGGAATATGTAAAAATTTGGATTTTGTGAAAATGTTTTTGTAGTTAATAGGAACAATCCTAATAATAAGAACATTTTTAATTTTTTTTTTTTGTGTTCATAATGTACCGATTATTTTTTTTAATATTCATTTTTCAACGAGCTCTTGTTTCCCAATATATTCTATAATAAAACCGAAGTGATAGGGCTTATTTCCCTGATTGGTGTATTTCTCCATTGTTTTAGCACCCCATGTATCATCGCCTCCAACCCCGTGAATATTCAAATCAATATTCAGGTTAATAAAATCACGTTTTGGAAGCTGGTAATCGTGCCCTGTGTTTTCCAAATCGTCTTCTGTATAAGGCCATGCCCGAAAATTTAGTGGCTGCAAACCTATAATTTTAAAAGTGTTATCGTTTTGAGTACTTAAGGAAAACCAGCGTACATCGCAGCGATTTGCATTATCTTGCGGTGCCGGATATGGAACTGTGAAATTTTCCAATGCTGAATGGTATAAACCAATCAACGACCCAGTTTTCCGGTCGGGATAATTTTCATAAGGTCCCCGGCCATACCAGTCGACGGTACTATAGTTTTCAGGAATGCAAACCCTCATGCCAAATTTGGGAATCAAAGGAATGGTATCGCCCAGCGGCGTGTATGTCGCTTCGACTTGTAATTTTCCATCACCGTTTAATTGGTAATTCAGCGTATAGTTTGCGCCAATAGTTGGCAAACTCATATCAAATTTAACGGAAATGAAATTGCCTTGCTTAACAACATTGACGCTCTTAACCACCCTATTTTCTGCAGCTTTCTTCCATTTGCCCAATTCCCATGAATAACCACTGTGCCTTTGGTTATCGTTCGGTGTTTTCCAGAAATAGGGTTCGAGCTTGCCTTTCAGCAACTCTTGCTGTTTAACTTTCCAACTTACCAATGAACCATTTTTCCTGTCGAGGGTGAAGGTCATTTTTTCCGTTTTTAGTTCAATTTGCGAGGGCGATTCTGTTACAATTACCTGTTTTCCGACTGGAAATATAGTTGCCCACCTATAGGATTTAATTACAAACTGCTCACGGGCAATACAAAAACCCTCTTCCGCCCAAAGGGTTGAAGTCTTGAGTTTAGCATAAATATTTAAACAAATTTCCGCAGAAGTTGTATCAGCCACTTCTGGTGAAGGAAGTACTATGTTTGAAGATGTCCCCGGCAAAATGTTGTCGCAACAGAACTTCCCTTTTTGTATCGGTTTACCGTTCAAAGTATATTCGTATTCAAAATCGAAGTTTCGAAGCGACAGGAAATCATAATGGTTTGTAACTCCAATTGTTATGTCCTTATCGTTTAAAAGCTGAAATACAACCGGTTGATAAACTTTCTGAACCTCATAATAGTGAGGATATGGCTTTCTGTCGGACGAGACCAAACCCTTGATGCAGAAATTTCCGTCGTTTGGTTTATCACCAAAATCGCCGCCGTAAGCCCAAAATTCATTATCCTTCAGTTGATAATCATCTGGGTGATCCGTGAGTTTTAGAGGTGAACCATCCTTTTTCTTTGCCAGACCCTGATCTACCCATTCCCAAATGGCAGCACCGGTAAGGCTTAAATCGGCATAAAATACATCCCAGTATTCCTGAAGGTTTCCGCCAGAATTACCCATCACATGCAAATACTCACGCATAAATACCGGTTTATCTTTTATGTTTTCTCCCAATTTTTTCAGATCGGCAGGATGCAGATAACCTTCATCGTAAATAGCTGAAACATCACGTTGGGTATCGGAATAAATCAGTCGGCTTGAATCAAGTTTCTTTATGGTATCGGCCATGGCTATTAAGTTTTGTCCGCGACCGCCTTCATTTCCCAATGACCAGAAAATGACACAAGGGTGGTTTTTATCTCGTTGCACCAACGAAACAGCTCTTTCCACATGCGACTTTTTCCATACCGGATTATCGCCCATTTCCTTATTCCCAAGACCAAACCCATGCGATTCCTGGTTGGCTTCGTCCATTACATAAAAACCATATTGGTCGCAAAGTTCATAAAATAAGGGATCGTCCGGATAGTGGCAGGTACGTATCATGTTGATATTGGCTTGCTTCATCAACTCCAAGTCACGGATCATCGTATTCCGACTCACATGCCTTCCGGTACGCGGATGTTGCTCGTGGCGGTTCACTCCTTTGAGTTTAACAGCCTTGCCATTAACATAAAACACATCGCCCCGTACTTCAATTTTACGAACACCGAAATAACATTCGGCCTTGTCAACTAGCTCATTCTTATTGTTTTTGAGTTTCAACATAAGATGGTATAAATCCGGCGTTTCGGCTGACCAAAGTCTTGGATGTTTTATCAATGATTTCAGTTCAAGCGATGCTTGTTTTGACTTTTGAACTACCGGAACTTTCTTCGCAAAAGAGAGGTCAATCCTATCACCTTGCGCGGAAAAACCTGTAAATTCAGCATCTATGTGCAATCCTTGAATATTTTGGGTTGTGAGGTTTTCGATATTCAGGTCAATAGCAATGTTCGCGTTGTCGAACGAATTGTCAGGCATAGCTTTCACAAAAAAATCGCTGATAAACGTTTTGGGACGGGCAATTAAATCAGCATCCCTGAAAATACCGCTTAACCGCCATATATCCTGATCTTCCAGGTAACTTCCATCGCACCAGCGGTACACTTCTACAGCTAGCTTATTTTCACCTTTATGGATGTATTTTGTTACATCAAACTCGGCAGGTGACATGGAGTTTTCGCTGTACCCAACCTTTTGTCCGTTTATCCACACGTACATGGCTGAGAGCACGCCACCAAAGTTTATGAACACCTGCTTTTGAAGCCAGTTTTCAGGAATGGTAAAACTTGTACTATAACTTCCCACCGGATTTCGCTGAAGAAAGCTTGTGAAAGATTTTTCAGGTTCGCTTGTAACTTTTGGAGCATCACGCTTGAACGGATAGGTAAAGTTGGTATAAATCGGAGTTCCAAATCCCTGAAGTTCCCAGTTTCCCGGAACTAGGATGTTGTCCCAATTTTCTGTCGAATAATTCTCCGTATAAAAATCCACCGGTCGCGATTGCGGATCGGGCGACCATTTAAACTTCCATATACCGTTAAGCGATTGAACCGTTGGGTTGCTAGCCTTTTCGGATGCCAGAAAACCGTATGCGTGTGGATTTTCTTTATTAATGCCATTAACATCGGGATTTTCCCAATCGGGAAGAGTTTGGGCATAAAGAAAATTTATTGAGGAAAATAGGATCCCCAATAAGAGCTTTTTTACCACATTAGTTGATTTAGGCATACCTAATTTTTAATATTGATAGTATTTACACCTCCTTTTAGTTGTCTTTCAACGCCATTCCAGATGAAAACTCCGTCTAAATGAATTGGTAAAGTTACTTCGCCACGAAGACTATTTTTATCATCTTTTTGCAATTTAACACGAATGGCACCCATCTTATGCGGCATTGTTGCATCAATATTTTTCAAACTTCCAAGATTTGGTTCTATCCTTACAGATTTAAAGCCCGGTGAAGCAGGTTTTATTCCACTAACTAATGATAAAAAGTAATAAACCGGCGAGGCGCTCCATGCATGACAATCAGAACGTGCAGGGTCTGGGGTCTCAGCAAAAGTGCTCAAACCGCTATCTACCATTTTTCCCCAGGGAGCTAATGCCGCTGTAAATTGGTCGCCCTGCCCGGCTTTTTGAAGTGCTTCGAATAAGTAAAATTTGAAATATAAGGTACATTGTGCCAGATCTTTGTCATTGAGAATAGCACCAATTATTTTTGCTTTATCTGTTGTTTTCGGAAATGCATTGGTTAAAATTGCCAAAACATTTGCATGTTGACTAAAAGTATTCTTTTCAGGAGAATCGGCAATCAATCCTTTATTCGAATTGAAACATGTTGAAAAAACAGCATTTTTAATTCTATCCCCCAAATTTCTATATTCAACAGCCATATCATGCATGTTGTATCCATCTAAAACATCTGCCGCTTTTTCCAACGTATAAACATATTGCAAGCTGAGTATAGACGAATTGCCATTATGCGCGGCAGGCGGATTACCATTATCCCATCCTTTGGAATATGTCCAATCTACAAAATCCCACCACTCAACAGGGCCTAACATACCATTGGAATCAATGCGATTTCTAAACCAATTGAGTGTTTCCTGCATCCCGGGAATCATTGATTTTACAAAAGTAGAATCGTCATTCAGCATCCAATAATCATAAACCATTGTAACCCAAACCAACGAAAAGGTTGGAATAATTTGGACTTGGTTGCTTGGAAACCGGCTTTGTGTAATGCCCATTGGCAATCGAGAATCTCGTAACGTTGAAATTGCATTTTTCACCAAGCGGGAATCTCCCGAGACGTATGTGGAGACTAGTGCCTGAATCCGGGCATCGCCAATATATTGAAGTTGCTCATAGTATGGACAATCAAAAAAAGTCTCGTTTGCACAAAGGCGTTGTGTTCTCCAACCGACATTCCAAATATCTTTTATTTGGGGATTGTCGCAATTAAAAGATGCCTTTTCTTCTAAAGGATATGCCGAAAAAATGCTATAGAAATCATTCAAAACAAGAGGTTCATTTTTTGTTTCAATCTCCATTTCAACATATCTGAAAGCACGCCACCACAAGGTTTGGAATATACGATTGTTTTCCCCGTCGCAAATTATAACATCGGAGTTGCCTGTTATTTGTTTGTTTTCAATGTCATTCCGGTTGCCCTTATTTCCAATACTATCGAATAAGTTTTCTGCATACGTAAGTTTTATTTTGCTATCTCTTCCTTTCGAGAAATTTAGTACAGGGTATGCTGTTGTTAATACATTTTGGTCAATAAGTAATTTTACTTTCGAATTTGCTGAAATAGTGATTGGTGTTTTGGCCATCAGAAACCCTGCCGGAATGTTGATACTATCAGAACGGCGAATTTTAAAAAATCGCTGTTCTTTTTCTTCCATTAAAGGTATCTGTCTTTGTGAAAGCAAATGGATTGAAGGGCCTCCCCATTCACCCATACAACCAATAGGATTCCCTGTTTCCACCACCTGAGCTTGTTTCCACCCTGCTGCATTAAATTCACTATCCAACCAGCCCCAAGGATGCTTTTCACAATTGAACTCCTCACCATCTCCTGCAGCATAATATTGATTTATGCTTACCGGAACAGGTTTGTATGCAGTATCTTTTAAAACAACCCAACTGTTATCTGAGTTAATAATATTCTCATCCTTCGTATTTCCCTGAATTATAAACCCTGTTTGCCCTGAAATCTGTGCTAAAGGACCATGCCAGGCAAAATTCCATACGATTGAAGAAATAATATTTTTGCCATAATGAAGATAAGACGAAATATCTATACTCTCGAAATTCCATTTGAATAAATAACTTCTGGCAGGGCCGTTACAAACGTATACACCATTGATATATAGCTTATAACGATTATCTGCCGATACATGAATAATAAATTTTTCAGGTTTTGTATCAATAGAAATTTCTTTTCTAAATAAATAAACTCCATAATCCGTATTTGAATTATCTGGATACGAAATCCATTTTGCAGTCCAAGACCTGCGTAGCAATTCAGGATTGATTTCTGTTACCAGTTGTGCCGAAAGCCTTGTACTAGCATATGATACACTCGTTTTCTGAGCACAAAGATTTAGTGACAGAAAAAAAAGAAGTATCATTGTACTCATTAAAAGAGGACGATTTGTATTTTCCTTTCTCATAGATATGACTGAATGATTTTTCATAGCCTACTTAACAGTTTTAATAACGACTTCGGTTCCTTTTAGATTTTCTGCTAATGCTTTTATACGGATTTCGCCAGCCTGTTTATCTGACTGAACAAGAACCAGACAATACCCATTGAAAGCCATGCGTTGACTGGCTTTATCGGGTTCATGGCTGCTTGGATTTCCGTTTCCTGTACCGATTATCCGACCTGGTCCTTCAATGGAAAAATTCACTAGATTATTGGCAGTCGGTACAACTCTACCTTTTGCATCTTTAATAGAAACCCTGATGACAGCAACATCACAGCCATCAGCTTTGAGCGTGTTGCAATCGCTGCTCAATGCTATTTGAGCAGGGGCTGTAGTGGTTTCTACTACATCTTTTGTAATGAGCCTTCCTCCTTTGTAACCACGTGCTTCAAGTTTTCCGGGTTTATATATCAGAGGCCAAATTAGTTTGGTGTATGGGACTGCTTTTCGCTTCCCTATGCTTTTCCCATTAAGTAGCAACTCCACTTCTTCGCAATTGGTGTAGCAGTGTACTCCAATGCTGTCTCCTTCTTTGCCGGGCCAGTTCCAGTGCGGAAATATATGCACTACCGGTTCATTTGTCCAAGCAGCTTTGTATGCATAATATCCGTCTTTTGGAAAACCGCATATATCCATAAATCCGAAATGCGAAGTCACACATGGCCATCTGTATGGCGTTGGTTCACCACGGTAGTCAAAACCGGTCCAGACGAACAAGCCACCAAGGTAGGGGTATTTGACAACATCCGCCCAGTCTTCGCCGGGCAGCGGCCCCCAATTAGGTTGCCATAAGCCGAGGTTTGAAACATAGCCTTTTCCCCAATCGTTTTGATACTCCCCACGCGTTGAAATGAAACTTGTGGTTTCGGTACAAAACTCAACTCGCTGAGGGTATTTTTCGTGATCTTTCACATACGCCATTCCCTTGTCTCCATAGTTATATCCTACAACATCAAGCACATCACTATACCCGCCTTCGTTCCGTCCATGGTTCATGGCAGCAGTTACAGGGCGTGTAGGATCAATTTTATGTGTGGTCCGAACCATTGTTTCAAGAATTCTTGTCCCAGTTACCGTGCCTTGAATCCATTCTTCATTCTCCATGCACCACATAAATATGGATGGATGGTTTCGATCTCGATACAGCATGGTAGACAAATCCTTTATGCCTTCTTCAGTGCTCGAAAACATACGATTCTCATCCAAAACAAGTAGTCCCATACTGTCACACATATCAAGCAATTCGGGAGTTGGCGGATGATGAGAACAACGATAGGCATTACTCCCCATCTCTTTGAGCAACATTAATTTGTACCAATTTATTTTATCAGGAAGGGCAACGCCTATTCCGGCAAAATCCTGATGGTTGCATGTACCTTTCACCGGATACAATTTTCCATTGAGAAATACTCCATTGCGATTGATTTCAACGGTTCGTACCCCAAAAGTGGTTTCGTAAGTGTCAATGATACTTCCGTTTTCAGAAACTTCGGTTAGGACTTTATAAAGGTTTGGCGTTTCGGGCGACCAAAGCAAAGGCTTTTGAATCGCTCCTTTTTGTGCAACCTCCGTTGAACTAAAAGGCTCAATTACCTGAGATGAAGTTTTTGTATCAAGAACGACTCCTTTATTATCGACAATTTTTGAAATGAGTGTAACATTTTTAGATACCTTATACTCGTTTTTCAGTGTCGTTTTTACGCTCACTGACGCTTCATCCGCCGAAACTGAAGGTGTGGTAACATAAGTGCCAAAACGGTCAACATGAAGTCTGTCGGTTTTATTGAGCCAAACATGTCGGTAAATACCGCAACCTTCGTACCACCAACCTTCGTATTCGGTGGCCTCAACCTTCACAAGAATAACATTTTTGCCTTCATTTCCATAGCGCAAAACATCAGTCAAATCATAGTTCGAAGGCGTGTAGCCACTTTGGTGATTTCCAAGGAGCTGACCATTGACCCAAACGGTACTATTTCTGAAAATTCCGTCAAACTCAATGGATATTTTCTTTCCTTGATCGGCTTCAGGTATCTCAAATTCTTTTCTATAAAAACCTATTCCACCGGGCAAGAATCCGCTAACAGCAGGTGCACTTCCAATTGAATTATCATTAACAAAAGTACCTTCCACACACCAATCGTGCGGAAGATTCACTTCCTTCCAGTCTTCGGGTTTGAATGTAGCAGCTTTGTCAACATCAGTATACGCAATAACAGCTTCTTTATTAGTTTCAACTTTTACATTGACATCGGTTAAGCCTCCATAACCGCATGCTTTTATTGCATGCTTGATAGCAATGTCCCCTTTGTGGAACAACCAAGAAGAATCAAAATTGCCTCTAGTTCTACTTGAAGCGTTGGCCTGTTGCAAATTCTGGGCATTTCCTTCTAAAGGGATTAACGACACTAAAAAAAAGGAGCACAAGAATTTTACGAATGTCTGTTTAAATAGCATATAATTGTTAATTTTAGTTATTGGCTACCATAAATTTCTTAAGTTGATAGTGCATTTCATTGCTAATTTTCACAAAATATATTCCATTAGATAAATGAAGAGGTAGGTGCAGAACAGGGTCTCCGGCTGTTGCCCTGCTGCTTATCAGTTTACCCATTACATCGAGGATTTAAATTTTATTGTGTTAAAATTAAGCAACAATTACAATCAACTCATTGGACACAGGGTTGGGATAAATACTTACATTTTCATCTGTTACATTCTAATAACAGTTTTTTTATTTCTTGAATCGGCTGTCCGCTAAAATTTGCATTTTTGCCCATGTTGGTTCTTTTTACTTAGGTTTCGCAACCGTAAAGGTAAAACTTCTGGGGGAATTTCCGAAAGGGGTTCTCCTTCCTTTTAGCTTCCAAAATTATTTACCCGGACACCAGTGGTGTTTTTCATGAAATGTATTATTTTGAATAAATTTGAATATGGCTATTAGGCATTCTTTACCAATAGCAAAAATATCTCAAGTTTAACTAAGCGATGGGCTGTTTTGTGTCGAAAACCAACCACATTTGTTGCAGGCAAATTAAGAACGACCCGTTCGTTTATCTTGCTCAAATCCTCATTTTTGACTACACTCCCAGAATTTGAAAGGAACTACCTGCAGCAGGACATTAGCCTCGGACAGCGTGCTGCGCCTGACAGCATAGTCTAGCATATTCACATTGGGTGTCCAAACCGAAAGGCTCAAAAACGCGCGGTTTTCCAGTCCTTTTCGTTTACTGTTAATCGGGAAATTAAGTCCTTTGCCCGTTCCTCTGAACTTAACTGGGGATTTTGAAAAGGGTATTGCTGCGCCATAATTGTTGTTGCGCAAAAAAGAAGTATCGTAACGAATATCGATCTTTTCATGTGTGAATTTATAAATTGAAGGCTCCTCGCCGTAAACAACGAGGAGCCTTCAATTTCGTACATTAAAAACAGGCAAGTAGCCAAAATTGACTACTCACCTATTTCGTCTATATTATTTTTTAATCAACTTCCCAATTTCAGTTGTGTCACCATTCTTAACTTTTACAATGTAAGCACCATTCGCCAATGAGCTAACATCGACTTTTGCAGCATTAACAACTTCTTTAACAATGCGACCATTTAAATCGGCAATAGTTACTTTTTGCGCATTGGGGGTAAGAATATAGTTAGTCGCTGGATTTGGATACACGGCAAACACCTCACTCTTAGCGGCACTCACACTTGAGTTAACTGATCTTCCTGACAACCATAAATCATCAATCCAAAACTCAGTGCCAGACTTATAAGACATTCTAAGGTTGATCGTATTGACTCCTGAAAGAGCACCACCTGCAATCGTTGTAAAAGGATATTCAACCAATGTAAAAATCTGATCTTCATATTCGGCTGGTTGACCCCAATCGAAATTCCCAAAATTTCCTGTTGCAATCAAGAAAGGGCTATTTGAAAAAATTTCGTAAAAACTCCTTCCATTTACAGAAATCTCTACCTTAGGTCTTGCATTTGCAATATCTCCATTATATGGCCACCATGTTTGAGTTCCAATACCAAAGCTTAAATTTAGGTTTGTAGTTCCTGTTACATCGATATCACCTGTTTCAAGTGTTCCGTTATTCTTTGTTGTAAGCATCATACGTCCACTACCAGAAGCTCCCTCATATTTTGCACTCATACCCCATGTTCGAGCAATAAAATTGGCAATTGTATCAGCTGCAATATCATTGAATGTAAAGGGTATTCCGGAAGTAAATCCGTTTATTGCTGCATATCCAGAAATTGGGCCTTCTTCTCCTTTTCCTAAGGTTTGCCCAGGAGCTTTTCCGCCTTGCCAATCATCATTAGAACTGCCGAAAGTTTCATAGAAAATAGTTGCAGGTAATTCAACACCATCAGCGGGAACTTTGAAGCCAATTTGGTCAATATAATATTCAGTAACCTCATTCGTAGCTACCGAATCAAGATTGTTTATTTGAATCTCTATGGTGTTATACAGTACGGATGATTTCTGTTTGCCAAGAAATGCAGTAACTGTTGTCCATTCATCCTGTGGCAAATTAGCTCTGTATCCTCCTGCGTATACAACTTCTCCTTTATCATTCAGTAGGTTGATGTTTACACTGGTTTTTGCAGGTGATTTGCCTGCAACCGGATAAACCTGAACTTGAAGATTGGGGGTTTTTGACAATACAATATTTTCACTGAAGCGAATATACAGCGATCTCCAACCTCCAGCATCACGGACATACTTTGCCACAGTGGCACTCGTATTTTCCAATGGGAACGGGTTGTCTACCAACGTGATGTTGGCACTTGGTGTCGTAATAGGAGTCGTCTGTTCCGTATCTGTCCATAAACTATCCGTTACAACTGGATTCTTAGTCTCAAAATTGGCAATGAGAATGTCGTTTGCTCCAAAATCGGAAGCATCCTGTGCGTAGGTGAAACCAAACGCACTACAAAAAAGAAGAGTAAAAATTTTTCGTTTCATACTAGTTAAGATTTAAGTGAATAATAAAATAATTTAGATTCTACCAGTTTTCATTTTGAATAAGCAGTTTTGATTTTTGCATCTCATCATACGGAATGGGCATTACATACATCTTTGAATCAAAGACACGGTCTTCAATATTGAAAACCTCGTACGTTAAAGCCGTTCCATTTTTGGTTATTTTCATCCCATGAATGGGTACATTGAAATAAGTTTCTCCTTGTTTCCAGCGACGTACATCCCAAAAACGATGTCCTTCAAAACATAATTCCACACGTCTTTCATTTCTGACACGCTCTATGAAATCGGCTGTTGATAATGTTTTGATATATGCCTGTGTTGCAAGTCCTGCACGGTCTCTAATTTGTTTTAATGCATCATAAGCCGATAAAGTGAAGCCTGCAGGAATGGTTGTTACTCCATAGGCTTCAGCCATCGCCTCGGCGTAATTTAACAAAATCTCTGCGTAACGGAAGTGCACCCAAAAATGGGTTACAGGAGTACGGTTAAGAATAATATCGGCTGAAGGATCCATAAACTTTCGAATATAATACCCTGTCTTGGTCGCACTCTTTGAACTATTCAACCCATCCTTACCTCCAACATAACTATCTATAGTTCTGGCTGCAAGTGAAGCGGCTGATTCTGGTTGTACTGCAACACCATATTGTGACCCATTTAAGGCAATAAAAAAACCCAAACGTTTATCTCTCCGGTAATACGGATCAGTAGGTTTGTACCCACTTTTTGAATCAGTAATCGGATAGCCTAAAGTCGTTTCGAATGCATCAATTAATTCTTGAGTCGGATTCGTTTGCCCACCTCCACCAAAACTTGCTGGTAAATTACCTGCTTCGAAATCGTTGGTTTGAACTACAGGGCTTGAGAACAAGACTTCGTCATTATTGGGTTTAGTAAAAACAGATAACATATTATCTGCTGAAACTGTCGCTTTGTCAATCAATTTGTATTTAAGGCTTCTAATAATGGCAGTATCTGCAGCAGCAGCTGCTTTCCATTTCTCAATATCTCCCGACGGATTTGCCAAGGGACTTGCCACATATAATAAAAGTCTTGATTTCAAAGCTAATGCCGCCGCTTTTGATGCTTTGCCATAATCGCCACCAACTTGTCTCATTGGAAGTACAGCAGCTGCATTATCACAATCTTTTACAATGTAGTTCACACATTCATCGTACGTGCTCCTGGCAAAATCAAGCGTGTCGTTGATGGCCAGCGCTATTTCCGGAACGATTGGAACACCCAGATTCTTCGTTGGGTCTCCATACCTTTTCAACAACTCAAAGTAGTAAAATGCCCTTAAGAACCTAGCTTCACCACGCAATTGTTTCCTTAATGTATCATTAAGATTGGGAGTTATTTTGTATGTATTCGGATCGAGAAACATTGCCTTATCTACATTATCCAGAAAAATATGAACTCGCCTGATACCAGCATAGTAATGGCTCCATGTCCATGAATCCACATACGTACGTGAAGTCCATGAGCCATTATTCATTATCAAATAAGAGGAAGCTTCATCAGCATGTTTGGCTTCATCTGTCATATAGGTCTCGTTATATGCACCTGAAGGCAAATAACTGTAGATGGTCCGTACATAATTAAGTGAATACACATAGGATGAAAACACATCACTCTTTGTAAGGGTCTCATCGTATCCGGGATCCAGATAGCTTTCGCAAGAACTCATCATTGCGATGAAAAGTGGAATAAAAAATATTTTAGAAGTTGATATTTTCATGGAATATGATTTTTATATTCAATATTTGCTTTAAAATTAGAAAGTCACATTCATACCCAAGGTGATAATTCGCTGCATGGGATAGTGATAGATTCCAGCAGAAGTATCTTCAGGATCAAAATCTTTCACATGATCAAAACTGAGCAGGTTATACCCATTGACGTAAGCCCTCACTTTAGAGATCCCGATTTCTTTAAGAACTGATGAAGGTAGATTATAACCTATTTCAACAGTCTTTAACTTTACAAACGACCCATCCCTGAACCAAAAATCAGAATACTGTTGATTGTTGCTATTATTTTTAATTGATAAACGAGGATAAATAGCTGTTCCTGCAGTTTCGGGAGTCCAGGCTTGCAATGCATATACCGAAGCATTACCTTCCCCGTTAAAGCTGTTGCTATATACACCAGGCATATAAATATACCTATCAGCCATACCCATCATCTGGACTGTGAAATCAACTAATTTATACCTTACAGAGAGGTTTAAACCACCAATTAGATTAGGGATGGAATTTCCGGCTATAGGTTTTGCATCGTTCCAATCAATCTTTTTATCTCCGTTCGTATCAACATATTTCAGATCTCCAGCATGAATATTGCCACCATTCTGTACAACATCAGATCCATTATCTAATTCTTCCTGTGTAAAGAGACCATTGCTCTCATAGCCAAAAGGCTGTCCGATCGGATTTCCAGCTTGGTATTGGTAGGCGTATTGTTTAAAGGGTTCATCAATATTAATTATTTTACTGCGGGTTAACATCACATTCCCTTTTAGCACCAGGCGTAATGACTTGTTGATTTGTTTGTCATACGTCAACTCAGAATCAAAGCCCCAGCTTTTAGTTTCCCCTGCATTTTCGTATGGTAATGGAAGACCTGCCATAGTTGGTGTTGTGGCATATTTTTGAACAAGTATATCTTTCCGGTTATCGTAAAATCCGTCTATTGTCCACAATAATGTATTGTTTAGAAATCCGAAATCAAGTCCGATATTTGATTTGTAGGATGTTTCCCATTTCAGGTTATCATTTCCAATTCGTGATTGATCGGTACCAGTTCTGCCTGTTCCACTTGTTCCAAAAGCATAACCGGTAGCATCTCCCCAGTTTTCCCTGAACAGGAATCGATCATTGAAAGGCTTGTCCAAACCGGTTGCCCCATAAGAGGCCCTTAATTTTAAGAAAGAAAGGGTATTACAATTATCACGTATAAAATCCTCATCACTTAGTATCCAACCTGCCGATAATGCCGGAAATAAACCGAAACGATGACCTCTTGCAAGGTTTTCGGATCCTGTATAACTGGCTGTTCCCTCCAGCAAATATTTGTTCTTGTATGCATAATTAAGCTGAGACACAAATCCAACCGTTTTGTACGGGACAGCAATACCCATGGAGTTCAGTTCCCGCAAGTAGAACAATGCCAAGGCATTGACTCGGTTGTTTTTCCATGATTGGTTGTAATTAAACGACGTTTGGAAGGTAAATTGCCTATCTTTTCCGGTATACCAAAAGTTGGTGGTTTTTGCAAAATCTTGTGTTGAATTGTTTATATAGGTACTATCAGGTAGCAATTCATAGACAGCAAACTGAGAAGATGTTAACTGAGAAATCATTCCATCCATGAAATCAATACCACCTTTCCCATTCCAGCTAAGGCCTTTAAGAAAGTCAGACAGATCGAGTTTAAAGTGTACATCGGCATTGAAATATCGATTGGTCTGGTCACGTTGACCTGTCCTATTCATCAATCCATAAGGATTGTACTTATAATTATTGGTTCCCCCGAGCGTTCCATTTTCATTGAAAATGGGATAGGCATTGGATGGGGTATTGGCAAACTGGCCAAACAATTCATAAGAATAGTGTCCGCCGGGAGTAGTTTGGTTTTCGAGGCGTCCGGCCATATCCAAACTCACATCAAGCCGTGAATTCAGTTTAACATCAACATTCGACCGATAATTATACCTGTAGAATGAATTATCTCCATATTTGTAAGCGCCTTCTTGATTCATATATCCAAGTAAAACGAAATACTTTGCAATATCATTACCTCCAGTCATTGTCAAGTCGTACTGCTGTTGTTTCACAAGTGGCTTGAGAAATTCATTATAAAAATTAACATTCGGATACTTATAAATATTAGCGCTATCTACACCATTCACTACATCTTTATAACCGTTTAGAGCAATATCCGAGTATTTGAGATTTGCAGGAGCAACTCCGTCCATGGTTTGGGCTACATTGTATAACCGTGCATAATCATACGCATTAAGCATCTTTGGTAAACGCAAGGACTGCGCCATCCCTACCTGCGCATTAATGATGATGTCCCTTTTGTCTTTTTTACCCCGTCTTGTTTTCACTAATACAACCCCATTCGCTCCTCTATTGCCATAAATCGCCAATGCCGCTGCATCTTTAAGGACCGAAATAGATTCTATTTCATTGGCATTCAATTGGTCAAATGTCCGTTCGACATCGTCAACCAAAACGAGTGGCGCATTATTCGAACTGGTTGTTTTTAAACCACGTATGAGAAAACTTGTACCAACTCCTGTATCCGACCAACCCGATGACATCACTGCCAGGCCATTGATGAGGCCACCCAAACCATTCATGGCATTCATGTCTTTGCGCTTACCAAATTCATCAAAAGTTGTCATTGAAATGGAGGAGGTCAGATCTCTTTTACTTTTACTTGAATAGGCTATTGGAACAATATCTTGTTCGGTATTACCAAATTTTAGTTCTTGCATGGTGACATCAATTTTTTTCAAATCCTGATCAACAACTTTGCTTGTTGTTTGGTATCCATCAAGAGCGAATGTCAAGTTATCACCCGACACCGATGGAATCGAGAATTCTCCTAATTCGTTCGATTCGGCACTAATGGTCGACTCCTGTATTGTAATGATTACACCTGAAAGCAATTTCCCATTATTATCTTTAATCACCCCATGCTGGGATACTTGTGCAAATAATACCGTAAATGAGAAAATGGAAAACAAGAGCGCAATACATCTGTTGTAAATACTCCTATTATATAAAAAATACCTCATATTCTTGCGTTTTTCTAAATAGTACATTTGATTTTCAAACAACTTGATTAATTTTTTACCAACCCGGATTTTGTTTGAGCATGGAACTTTTTTCGATTTCGGTATACGGAATAGGATATTTATGCATATAGTCATAAAATACCCTGTTCTCTATTTTTCTACGTGTGATTTCAAAGGTTGTAGATGTTGTAGCTGAAGTGGAAGGACTATAAATCCGTACACCGTAAACCGGCTTATTAAAAATATCTGCTCCCTTTTTATATCTGATAATATCCCACCAGCGTTGCTCTTCATAAACGAACTCAATGGCACGCTCATTCATAAGCCGTTCCTGAAACTGTTCTTTTGTAGTTGCCACTATATCGCGATAATGCGATGGTAATTTCCCATTAAGCTTGTTACGCACTTTATTTAATGCCCAACGCGCAGTACTGTCTAGACCTGCTACTGTACCATCTGGCCCGTATAGATGATTCATAGATTCTGCATACCATAATAATACATCGGAGTATCTAAACCAAATCCAATTCATATATACTGAAGTTACTTCACCTTGCTTTAATTCTTCTGGCCACATTTTTTTACACAAATAACCTGTGGTAGTATAATCCTGCGCATCTTTCATTTCAGACCCACTTATCGTTGGATTGTTTTTGTAATACCAGATTTGTACCGGCCTAGCCTGCCATTGATCCTGATTACATAGTACCGTTTGTTTTAAACGTGGATCTCTGTTTTTCCACATATTTTGTTCATTGTAACCTGAAGCAGGGTTTATGATTGGAGATTCATCCGTATTATATCCTGAAATAGGAATTGATCCATCAGCCATTTCATACATATCTACCAAATTTTGAGTAGGGTAGGTTCCAGCAGCACCACCATACCCTCTAGAAGCACCCACATCTGAAAAACCTACCCATCCCATAAGGGCTTTACCTCCACTAAATTGAAATGAACCATCTATCCTGCTAAAAATAACCTCATTGTCTTTTAAGCCATCCTGTCCACAACCAAACAATTGTTTATAATGTGCTGAATCTGCCAATTGGTATTTGTTTTTTTCTATCGCCAATTTTATCACATCAAAAGCTGCTCGTGCAGCAGCAATCCATTTTTGTTGAATTTCTTCCGGTGTATTTGGCTTTTCGAAATAATATAAAGATGAATCCCTTGCTCCAATATTGATATCGTATGGTTCGGTATTTAATGGGCTGGCAGCATATAATAGCACCTTTGCCTTTAGCGCCAAAGCAGCACCTAACGTAGGTCGACCGAAATCAACATCCGCAGTAACCAAAGGTAAATGTACCAACGATGAATCCAAGTCGCGAACAATTTTTGCAACACAGGTATCATAAGGTTCCCGTAGTAAATTCATATTGTCTGTTTCCTTCAATGATGCTGTAAGGTATGGCACTCCGCCATATCGTTTGATAAGCTCGAAATAGAAAAATGCACGTGCAAATAAAGCTTCAGATTTATATCCATTTACTTTACTAACACTCAAACCGGGCACACTATCCACTTTTTCCAGCACCACATTGCAACGACGTATCGCAGCATAACTACCCGCCCAAGGCCAAGTTAATTCAACTTGCGCTCCATATGCATTTGGAGACCAGTTTCCGAGGTTAAAACTTGAGTTTGTTCCTGCAACTGCCCGTGAAGCTTCAGCTAAATCAGAGGCACCTTCGAATGAAGAATATCCGATACGACCCAATCCGCCAAATGACTGGCAAGCCCAATCCCCCGGCCAATAATGATAATAGGTATAAATATCATCAACAAATTTTTGAAAATTCGTCGGATTTTTAAATACCTGGTCGGATGTAAACAAGGCACTTTCCTTATTATCCAGATAATCCTCACAAGCAGAAAAAAGGATTAAGGTCTGTAGTAAAATAATATATATAATTGATTTTTTCATATTCATCTTGCACTTAGAATGTAACATTTAAACCCATATTGTAAATCACTAATTGCGGATAATTCCAACCTCTGTCCCTATTACTTCCATATCCGGGTCCTTCAGGGTCTACTTGCTTAACCTTTGATAAGGTCAGGAGGTTATTTGCATTTGTGTACACTCTCAGTTGACTTATTCCGAGCAATTTCAATTGCTTAATTGGAAGCCTATAACCAATCTCCATATTTCTAAGTTTTAAATAACTTGAATTATAAAGAAAAAAGCTATTTGTGGTCCAATTCGGACTTGAACTCTGGGAATGCAACCTTGGATAGGTCGCCGTAGCTCTGGTATCTACTAATTTTCCTGTGAAAGGATCTGTATAATATGCCCAGCGTCCTTCATGGAAATCCTGAACTTTTCCACCTTCGCAGAACTCATACAAAACTTCACTGCCTATTTTCAGGCTTACATTATAGGATCCTTGCCACATCATGCTAAAATCAAATCCCTTAAAGTTGAAACCATACGAAAACCCATAGGTGGCTTCAGGTATATCAGAATAACCTATAGGCAATTTATCACGATCGTCAACCACACCATCCTTATTCACATCCTTGTATCGGAAGTCTCCCGGTTTTGGAGCTTCGCCTACTAACTGATGCGCATACTGGCTTTTCAAAGTACCATCAGCATTGAAGTCTGGCAAATCGAAGAAACCAAGCACCTGATAACCATAGAATTGTCCAATTGAATGCCCCTCTTCCTTTTGCCATGGAATTTTGTTAGCAGGCTCATCCTTAGCAATGACTAAATTTTTTGCATAACTATAGTTCCCATTCATCCAATATTCTAAATCCTGCCCGATTTTATTTCTATATTTCATCTCCAGCTCCAAACCGCTATTTCTTGTTTTCCCGATATTTGCCGATGGTGGAGTAACTCCCAGATAAAGTGGTATTGAATTCCTATCCATCAAAATATCCCTTCGGTACTCTAAAAAGGCATCAAAGGTTGTTGATAAGTGACTATTAAAAAAATTAGTTTCTAATCCAAAATTGAATTTATTAGCTTTTTCCCAAGTCAAATTGGGATTAGCAATACGCGACAAAGTAATTATATCAACCGAAGAACCTGAAAGACCAAATGACGGAATCGAAGGAGCTGTCCAACCATTTCGGGTAGAATACTCTTCAGTATACATAAACCGGCTTCCTCCGATTTTATCATTCCCAACCATTCCATAGGATGCCCTTAATTTCATGAAATCAATGACGTTGGTGAATTTTTGGAAAAAATCTTCGCTGGAAATAACCCAACCTGCAGCTAACGATGGGAATAATCCGAACCGTTTGCCACGAGCAAAATTCTCGGAACCATTATAACCCATATTAATTTCACCAAAATAACGTTTGTCATACCCATAAGAAATACTGGCAACAAGTCCCATGGTACGATATGGGATATAGACACCGCTTAGGTTTTTATCTTCCATATTTCCAAGCAACTGCCCTGTCACACTATGTTTGTCAAAATTACGGGCGTAATTAAGAGATCCTTCAAGATATGTTTTGGCATAACTATTCACATATCCTCCCGTATATTTTAATTTTGTATCTTCTCCAAAAACGGTATAACTATCTACCTCATCTGGACCGGATTCAAGACGAAATGCTTGAGTCTGTTTTCTAAATGTCTTTTGCTCTGCATAATAGCTGTCATACGAAACCAACGCTTTGGCAGATAAACCCGGCGTTATTTTGTCAAGTTTATAATTAAGATTGATGCTCGTTTCTACAACATCCTTTTTATAATGTGTAAAACCAAAACCATTGACAATCAGCCATGGATTAACTCCGGCAGGGCCAACACCAGGCTTGCCATTCGCTTGAAACAAGGGTGTTTCATAGGGCGTGGTACGAGTTAATGCACCAAATGTCATTTGATTTTCTCCGGTTGTAAAACCTGTGGCTCCGGGTTCATTCGTATCTTCCATCCGGGCAGTCATCGACACGGATAGGGTAAGTGCCTTTGATACATCAATATCAAGATTGGATCGAAAATTAAATCGGTTAAATTGATAATTCGTATTGTAGTCGGTATTCATGTTGGTATTGAAAAGCCCATCCTGATTAAAATATCCAGCAGATAAGAAATAACGAGCCGTTTTAGTACCTCCTTGTACGTTCAGATTGTATTGACTTTGTGGTGCGGTAGTTTTCATAACGGCCTTGTACCAATCAACATCGGGATAGTGGTACGGATCGGAGTGTGTGCGAAAAGCTTCCAATGCATTGGGTTGAAAAGGCAACCTGTCAGCCGAATAACCATCATTTAAATAGGCTTCGTTCCGTAATAAAGCAGTTTGATAAGAATTCAAATAGTTTGGCAGACGAGTTGGTTCCTGTAAACCACATTGAGCAGAAAGACTTACCACGGGTTTTTGATCTTTACCACGTTTAGTCGTAATTATTAACACACCATTTGCCCCACGTACTCCATATTTGGCAGTAGCAGAAGCATCTTTAAGAATAGAGATGGACTCAGCCTCATTGGCATCCACTTGGGTGAAATTCTCCCTCTCAATACCATCTACAATATAGAGGGGCATGGCATTTACCCAGGTACTACGACCACGGATGTATAAACTAGCATCATCTTTACCGGGTTGCCCTGTATTTTGAACGGTTGTCAAACCGGTCAATCTACCTGCCAATGCATTACTCAAGTTTGCCGCAGGGCTTTGAAGCAAATCTTTTGTAGTAACTGTCGAAATTGAACCTACAATACTAATCTTTTTTTGTGAACCGTAAGCCACAACAACTACCTCATCCAAATCAGCTCCAGACTCTGTCATTACAATCTTAAGAGTTCCATTTTCTTCGAAAGGGTGTGTAATTGTTTTCATTCCAATAAATGAAAAGGATAGTATACCCTGCCGCTGTTTAGTAGATAAGCTGAATTTCCCACTTTCATCGCATACTGTCGCGCTTTGTTTAGTTTGGGCTGTACCCTTTTCAACAACTGAAACGCCAGGCAATGGTTCACCCTTCTCATCTACGACTACACCTGAAACTCTATTTTGTGCAATTACTGAAGAGTAAATAAGAGACACCACAAATAACAGTAGTAATTTTTTCATGAAATATATTATTTTGACTATATTTAGATTAAGGCTTCCTGACATTCTTTAACGATAGCAAAAGTATTATAAGTTTAACGAAACCATGGGTTGTTTTGTTTCTGAAGACAGCCTCATTTGTTTCTCGTTACAAGTAAATGGGGTGTACTTTACTGTAAAGCATAGTAATGCGTCATGAAAAAATGCATATTTGAAAATCAACCAATCCGTTCGGCAATAAAACCGGCGAAAGCAAAGATCGCCTTTCACATATTCTGTTGGGCTTGTATAAACTGTTTTAAACTGATACTTTCGCAAAGAAAATCATCATATATGAATAGGTCACTTTACATGCTCGGAATATTTTGGATTATCTCTTTCCATAGTATTATTGGACAGTCATCTTATATTTTTCATCATTTAGAAACCAGTTCTGGGCTTTCAAACAACTCAGTAAAAACTGTTCTAAGAGATAGTTATGGATTTCTTTGGATAGGCACTGAGTCTGGATTAAATCGATATGATGGATATGGATTCAAAGTATATACAACACATTCAGGAGTCCCCAACACTCTGATTTCAAATGATATAATTGGATTGCAAGAAGACGGATTACGCAATATCTGGGTATACTTTGGGTATACATATATGGTATATAAAAGAGATAAAGATTGCTTTCAGTCTGACACAAAGCAGTTATTGCTCAGTCTCGGCATACAGACCGATCCAAACTTCAAAGTCTTTGTCGATAAGAATCGTGATTTGTGGGTATTTAATAAGCGTAAAGTGTTTAATTATTCCGTTCAGAAAAAACACACATTTGTATTTAATTTGAAAATCCCAATAGATGATGCAATTACAACGGATTTGGGAGAGAATGGCGAATTTCTATATGCTATTCAGAGGTCGGGGGCTTGTTGGCAATTGAATAAACAATCAGGTGCTCAAACGTTCATAGAACTACCAAACTTTATTAGACAAAATATTGCCAATAACAGTAACAAAATATATGTTGACAGCAATAATGGACTATTGCTATATTCTAGTAATGCTGATCAGATTTTTTACAAAATAAATCCAAAGAAAGAATGGAAAAGCATAGAATTAAACTCGGAAATCAAAACCCAAAGCAATGTGATAACAAGTATTGTTGAGGATCAAACCGGTAAAATCTGGATTGGAACAGACCACAAGGGATTATTTATTTATGATAAGTTCAAAGATGAAATAAAAAATATTGTATCCAATCCGTGGATTCATACTAGTTTATCTTCAAACAGTGTACAGTGTTTGTATCGGGACAATAACGAAATTATTTGGATTGGGCACAATAAAAAAGGGCTCTCATTTTATCATGAAAGTTTTCGGAACTTCATAAATTTCCAACATCCGGAATGTACTGATATTAGTACAATTATGGAAGATCATATTAAGAATATTTGGTTGGGAACAGATGGAAAAGGATTGTATTTGAAAGAAAATATCACAGAAAATAGTGTGAGTAAGCTTCCTATTCCAAACGCCGCAATAATCTCCATGTTGGAAGATAAAAAGGGACGTGTTTGGATTGGCACCTATCATAAAGGTCTATTTTGTTATGAAAATGGCAAAATAGCACAACATACTACGAAAAACAGCAAACTTACCAGTAATGATATTTGGGGCTTAAAGGAAGATAGATATGGAAATATTTGGATAGGATCCTTAGGAGGCAAAATTCAGATATTACAATCCGAATCTAGTGATTTTAATTCATTGATATCGCCATTTAATGACACCGTTTACGTGCTAGATATGTTTTATGATGGAGGTGATAAAATGTACATAGGTACAGGCTATGGACTGTCTGTCATAGATATTACAAACAACAAAAGGACTACCTATTATGGGAATAAGCGAGGGAATCAAAGCTTCAAGGAAAATCAAATTTCAACTGTCTATAAAAGTGAAAATGGTTTATTGTGGCTTGGGCATAACGATGGGTTAACTATATGGGATCAAAAAAAGGATACGCTTTACTACTTTAACAAGGAAAAAGGATTATGCGATAATTCAATTAGAGGTATAACAGAGGATAATCTCAATAATATATGGGTGATTACAAGCAATGGACTCTCCATCTTGAATGTTAAATCGGATTTGAATAATGGACTTACAATCACAAGTAAAAATTACTCTGTAAAAGATGGTCTGAAGGATAATTATTTCAACAGCCATTCTATTTGCAAACTTCGGAATGGAGATATTTTACTTGGAAATGTAGATGGATATACCATGCTCAACCCGAATAAAATGGCAGAAAAGGATAAGCCTTTAGCAAAAGTTGTTTTTACAGGATTGACTGTTGGGAATATGAATATTCAGGTTGATTCTTTTTATAATGGTCATAAATTACTCGAGCAACCAATGGAACTTACTTCCATGTTGAATTTTAAATATAATGATAAGCTTATTTCGTTACAGTTTACAACCGGAGATTTGCTGAATGCGGATAAAGTAAAATATGCGTATCAAATAGAAGGATTTAACACACAGTGGATACCAACCCCAGAAAACAAAATTGTAATATCCACATTACCTCCGGGAAGATATCGACTTTTATTAAAAGCCTGCAATAGTGATGGCGTTTGGAATAATGAACCTACCATACTAGTAATAAATGTAACTCCACCAATCTATTCATCCATTTGGGCATTTATTATTTATGCTCTAATGATTATGAGCATAATGATATACTATATTCGTCGCAAAGAGAAAGTGCATAGAATAAAATTGGAGCAACAGCGAATCCAGTTGGATCATGAGAAAGAAAGGCATGTTAATGAAATGAAGTTGAGGTTTTTTACCAATATTAGCCATGACTTGCGTACACCACTTACACTCATTATTACGCCATTACAAAATATAATGAATGAAGCAACGAATGAAAGCATGCGAAAAAAACTTAGCACCATTTATAAAAATGCACAACAACTGCTCGCATTGATAAATTCGTTGCTTGACTTCCGCAAATTAGATGTTGGCGCAGAAACATTGAATTTGAATCATGGTGATTTCGTTAATGTGGTTAGAGATATCTACTCTTCTTTTTACGTATATGCCAACGAGCGGAATATACGATTCTCCTTGTTTAATGAAATGGAGACCCTATCCATGCAGTTTGATCTAGATAAAATACAAAAGGCACTTACCAACATACTCTCAAATGCATTCAAATATACTCCAGATGGAGGAAGGATAGATATTCATATTATTCAGGAGGTTGAGTATGTCCGCATTAGTGTATCAGATTCAGGTCCAGGCATTAGAGATGAAGAAAAAGGACACGTATTTGAACGGTTTTACCAAGCACCCCAAAAACAAGAAAAAACTGGTAGCGGAATCGGATTACATATTGCAAATGGATATGTCAATCTTCACGGAGGAACAATCACCTTAACAGACAATGTGCCACAAGGCAGCATTTTTACCATTCAAATTCCAATTCGAGCAATTGAAGAAGATATTGCTACTGTAAAGGCACTAAAAAAGGTTTTAGACGATGATGGATATAGGGTAAACGCCCATTCCCTTTCAACTAAACCGATATTGCTATTTGTAGATGATAACAATGATTTTTGTGAGTTCATGACAGATAATCTTAGTGATGACTATTCTATTATAACAGCGAACAATGGTCAAGAGGCCATGGAACAATTGGATAAATACGATGTAACGATTGTGGTAAGTGATGTGATGATGCCTGTAATGAGTGGTACTGAACTTTGTAGAGAAATAAAAACAAACATTCATTGGTCGCACATCCCTGTTATCTTACTGACAGCACGCACTGCCGAAGAATATGTCATTGAAGGATTGGAGATTGGGGCAGATGATTACATTTCCAAGCCATTTAATTTTAATTTGTTGAAGCTTCGCATTCGCAAATTCATCGAATGGACAGAGAAGAGTCATCAGGCATTTAGTCAGAAAATCAATGTGTCCCCTTCGGAAATAACGATTACTTCCTTAGATGAGAAACTGATTGAAAAGGCCATCAAGGTGGTAGAAGAGCGCATGAGCGACACTGGATTTTCAGTTGAAATACTTGGAGAGTTTTTGGGCCTCAGTCGAAGTCACCTCTACAAGAAATTGATGGTTATTACGGGTAAGGGGCCTGCTGATTTTATCCGCACCATTCGATTGAAACGAGGACGTCAACTGCTTGAAAAAAGCCAATTACAGATTGCGGAGATAGCCTATGAGGTCGGTTTCAATTCTCCTAAGAGATTCACCATCAATTTCCGAGAAGAATTTGGAATGTCACCCTCGGAGTACCTGCGAAACTACAAACAAGTAGTAGAATAATACATTATTGCACCTAATACGGCACATAAAGTCTCCTCTAGTTTAGGTAGATAGTATACTTTTATGCATCATTTCAACCAACAAATGGCAGTAAAAAACACACTCTTAGCCTTTCTAATAACCACGTCAACTTGTTTGGCAAGTAATTTCGGTGGTTATAATAACCCAGTAATACCAGGTTTTCATCCAGACCCAAGTATTTGCAAAGTTGGGGAAGACTATTATTTGGTAACCAGCAGCTTTGAATACTTTCCTGGTGTTCCACTGTTTCACAGTAAAGACCTGATAAATTGGGAACAAATAGGTCACTGTTTAACCCGAAAAAGCCAGTTGCCACTTGACAAATGCAGTGTTTCTGGTGGCATCTTCGCTCCAACAATACGTTATGACAAGGGCATTTTTTATATGATTACGACAAATATTTCCAAAGGAAATTTCATTGTTCATACTCGTGTTCCGAATGGAGAATGGTCTGAACCAATATGGCTCCAACAATCTGGAATAGATCCATCACTTTACTTTGAAAATGAGAAATGCTACCTAACGTCAAATCCTGACAATACCATATTCTTGTCCGAAATAAATCCATTAACTGGTCAGCAATTGACAACAAGCAAAGCCATTTGGACTGGAACGGGCGGACGTTATCCCGAAGCGCCACACATCTATAAAAAAGATGGTTGGTATTACCTGATGATTTCAGAAGGAGGAACCGAGTATGGTCACAAAGTAACTATTGCACGAAGTAAAAAAATAGATGGCCCTTACGAGTCCAATCCTTCAAACCCGATTTTGACCCATATTAACGTAAATGCCCAAATGAACTCCATTCAGGGAACTGGGCACGCCGATCTCATTCAAGCTCATGACAGTTCGTGGTGGATGGTCTGTTTGGGATTTCGTCCTCAATCAGGTTTACATCATTTATTGGGTAGGGAAACATTTCTAACTCCTGTAAGGTGGGATAGAAATGCTTGGCCGGTTGTAAATGGCGATGGTACTATTGATATTAATATGGATGTCGAAACATTACCACTTCAGTCAATAAAAAAACCTGTTTGGAATACTGACTTTAATGAAAACAAATTGGGTTTTGAATGGAATTATCTTCGTAATCCACAAGAACAGAATTATACGTTAACAGAAAGACCGGGTTATTTGCGTTTGAAAACAACCAATGTGAGGTTAGATGATATTGATTCTCCCACTTTTGTTGGACGTCGTCAAGAGCATATTAATTTTACAACGACTACCTCTTTAGAGATGTTTCGGGCACAGGATGGCGATGAATCAGGAATAACTGTTTTTATGAATAATGCTTCGCATTACGATTTGGTATTACGCAAAGAACCGAATGGAGGAGGTAAGATACTTCTCCGCTATCGACTGGGTGAAATGACACATATCGCAAAAGAAATCAATATTTCTAAAGAGAAAGTTTCATTTCAGGTAAAAGGTGAAAATAATTATTATTCATTCTATTATTCGTTGGATGGAAATAATTTCAAGAATATCAGTAAAATGGATGCCCGCTTTTTGAGTTCAGAGACTGCAGGAGGGTTTACCGGTGTATATTTGGGTCTCTTTTCTACTTCTGAAAGAAAAAATTCGAAAGCATATACAGATTTTGATTATTTTACGTATTTGCCTGATAATCAATAGAAATTGATGGTAAATCACACTATTTAAACATATAGTTAACTATTAATCAATGTGTCTAAAGGTCATGAAAATTAATTCTCTTAAAACTTATTTCGTTATTGTCCTGCTGAGTTGTTTTGCAACCTCAACAATTATGGCGCAGGACGTAACTGTTACAGTAAATGCTACTGCAAACAAAAAAGCTGTATCGCCAAACATCTATGGTCGAAATGAAGGCTTTGACAAGACCACACAATTTCTTAAAGATGCGGGATTGCGCTTTGCGCGGGTTGGTGGAGGTAATAACATGTCAGCTTATAACTGGCGTCAAAAGCTTACTGTTCATCCCGACTGGTTTAATAATGTTTATGGTGCTGATTGGGATGTTTATGCAAAAAAAATTAATGACAACTTTCCAAACATGCAGGCCATGTTTGCCTTTCAGTTACTAGGCAGAGCTGCATCCGACGGCACGCACAACTTTCCTGACTATACGTACATGCAGGCTCATCCTGGTTGGAATGGTTGGGGGCAAAATTTAGCCGGTGGCGGAATACCTGATACAACCAAAGGGAGTAGCACGGCCTTGGTTGATGGAAACATTGATTTGTTCTCTAAGCCATGGCCAGCCGACTCTTCGGTGGCAATTCTTAATCATTGGTTTGGAACCAATGGTAAAGGGTTTAAAAAAGAAAAATTTCGATATTGGAGTATGGATAATGAGCCAGATGTATGGAATGGTACGCATAGTTGGGCTATGCCAACGTTAATATCTGCCTCTGCATTTATGGATCGTTTCATTGAATTAGCAAAGAAAGCGAAAGCTATAGAGCCGGGCATCAAGATCTGTGGTCCTGTTACCACCAGTGAGTGGCAATGGTATAAGTGGGCAGATGAAAGTATAAGAATAAACGGCAAATATTATAGTTGGCTGGAATATTTCATTAAACGATGTGCTGATGAAGAAAAGGCCTCTGGCATCCGGGTACTTGATGTCGTCGATATTCATAATTATCCTTGGGCTAAAAACGGAGATGTCGACGCATTGCAATTACACAGAATGTACTACGATACGGATTATGTGTATGCCGGTGCCAATGGCTTGTTTTCTAGTACCGGTGGTTGGGATACCCGATTGAATAAGGAATACCTATTTAAACGAATCAACGATTGGCTGACTACCCATTTTGGGCCAAACAACGGAATTACGTGTGGCGTCAGCGAGTGGAGTCCAGCATCCTCCGAATCAAATCCCAGTGTGACTTCAGTCGTTTATGCCTCGCATCTGGGTACCTTTGCCAATAATGGCGTTGAACTCTTTACCCCGTGGACTTGGATGAATGGTATGTGGGAAACAATCCATCTTTTCAGTCGCTACGCTAAAGGCTATAGTGTTTCGAGCACTTCTACCATGGAGAACACCGTTTCGGCCTATACTACTGTAAACGAAGCAGCAGACTCGATGACAGTAATCATTGTGAATCGCGACATGAGTTCCGCACGAAACGTCACTGTAAATCTAAATGGATTTAGTGCAAATGATGGAAATTATTCCACCCTACAGTTGTCTTCTTTGCCAACAACCGAGACTTTTGTATCGCACACCAACAATGCTTTGAAACATAATTCGTTGACAGTCAATTCAAATGCGTTTACCATTACTGTACCGGCACTTTCGACAACTGCTGTTCTATTGAAATCGACTTCTTCCGGAATTGCCGAACATAGGAGCCAAACTGGTGAACTAACGATCTATCCCAATCCTGCTAAAGATCAACTTCATATCAGTCTTAGTTCGAATATTGCCGAACGGACGCAAGTTGCTGTCTTTGACCATAGCGGACGGAAAATCCAAGCAATGGAAACGGAATATGATGGCGCTTCGCCAATTACAATGGATGTATCCTCTCTTCCAAGTGGTTTTTACCTTTTATCGGTCAAAAATGGCCATTGTTCGTCAACTAGAAGCTTTATAGTTGCCAAATAATACTGTCGCTCAGCAGTAATTGGATACTGCATTTGCACACAATATATAAAAATGGGACTGCATCTTTATTGATACAGCCCCATTTTTATGCAGTGAAGGATGTTTCAAAAGAGTGCCAAGGTCAAGGCACTGATTTCGAAGTCGTACCGGAGCGTACTTGGGTACGTGAGGATCGACGAGGAAGCAGGCAACGTTTTCGATGAGCAAGAGCAGAGGCAAACTTGTTTGACTATGCCGAGCGGAGAAAACGACTGCGCCATAGGTGCGAACGCAGAGATTGGTACTCTTTTGAGACATCCTAAGTTACTTTATTTCAATAAATTCCGGTTCATACGGTGCAAGGGTGAAATTGCCATCGTACGCTTTATCAAAAAGGATACTTCTTGATTTTACGTTCATTTTAATTTCCTTGGGCGCACCGCTTACATTCAAGTATAACAGATGGTTTTTATCAATCTGCCTGGCCATTACACCAGACGGAACTTCAGGGCCTCTTTTAATTTTCAATTGGTCTATAAGTTCATCCAGCAATGGATTTAGTATATTTCCATCAGCCGGAAGACCAACATATATCGCTAAACCTTTGCCATATTTATTTGAGGTCATAATCGGATAATCCTTATCTAAGCTGGTTATGTTTCCGATAACCTCCGCTCCCTTCGGTTCGATAACGTCGAACCTTGTCGACTCTGTATCAACGGCTTTTCCTTTATACGTAAACTCAAGTTTTTTACCCTTATATGATTTACGGGATAGTTCGTTGTATGCTTCTGTTTCTTCAAAACTTGCAACTCGTATTCCGAATACATCGCTTAAGCGACCTGGGCGAGTGGTCGCAAATACTTTCCCGGTTTCGTCAACTACAGCCGAATTACTGGTCATGATAACCGTTCCGCCATTTTTTACATAACCACGGATTTTTGTGGCCGTTGTTTCATCCATTACGGTCACTCCTGGAACAATAAGCAATTTGTAGTTTAAGGAACTTTTACTAATTTCCAGAATGTTCGCATCCATATTGCGGTAATAGAACAGCCCCCAGCAGGCTTGTAGTTGGTTGTCTTGCTGTTCCGGGTAAGAACTGCTTGCAATCTGACTGGAAAAAGAAGAGGCTAATCCAACTTCAGCCTGAAGTTTATATGGAAAGAATTTCCCGATTTTTTTAAACTCAGTTGCAATTTTCTTATATTCCTCGTACTTGCGGTTTGGAATGCCATCCCAATCAAGCATTCCTTCAAGGTACTGCTCTTCACCGGAATGCATACTTTGCCATGTCCATCCACAAATCATTTGGTTTCCATACATCAACGTGGCATAGGCAGACTTTCGAATTGAATTTGGCACGGCTGTCATCGTTGTAAATTCGCTGCACCAAAAAGGGTTCGCACTTTCAAATTGAATACGAGAAATGCCGAAGGCTGAGTTCATGACCCCCCAATTGGTTATTAAGGAATTCCCAGGATAGAAGCCACAACCCTCACGGGTCATTTTTCCGGAATAAGCTAGTTCGGCATAATCAAAATACTTCAATGCACTGTAATACCATGCATTGGTATTTGTAAGTACATTCGGAGCATTGATAGTTACCTTATCAAGCACTTTGAAAAGGAACTGATTGACTTCGTCCGAAACAAAGCGCCTGAAATCGAGCATTCTTTCAGGCACGTCATTAGGGTATGCCGCTACTGGAAGCCCTATTTCTTCAAACTGGTTAAACTGTCTCGACCAACGTTGCGTTGCCCAGGCTTTGTTGAGAGTATCAAGGTTCGAATATTTATTCTTTAACCAAACAATAAACCGCTCTTTCACTGTTTCCGAATAGGAAATTGGGCCGTCACCGGATTCGTTATCAATGCCGAAAGCAATCAGTGCCGGATGTTTACCATACCGTTTTGTAAGTTCATCTGTATACCTCAGGGCATATTTCTGATAGTTCGGATCGCCAATATCATCCATGTAACGATGGTTCGGATACTGCACATCGCCATTTTTGTCTACAACATCTATCGATGGGTATTTATGGTGCAACCACATTGGAGCTGGTCGAACTGCAATATCCAAAATCACTTTAATTCCGGCCTCATTCATCAGGTCCATCACCTTGTCGAACCATCCAAAATCGAATTGTCCTTCCGCCGGCTCATAGCTGTCCCATGCCAAATGCCCCATACGTACAGAGGTAAATCCGGCAGCCTTCATCAGTTGGATGTCACTTTTAATTTTATCAATATTCTTATCATCATGAGGATGATAATTGGTTCCGACATACAAACTTTGGGCTTTTAATGCAAAGCTAAAAAAGAGAGGTAATGCAATTAATAACAGAATTCTAATTGGTGTTTTCATTTTATTTTTAAGTTATTCCTTTCCAGTTATAAGTCCGAAATGGATGTGCTTGGAATCATTCTTTATTGATCAGGTGACAGTCGGGATTGTCACTCCGCGCCTCTTATTTCTTAATGAGATTTAACAAATATACATCATTTTCCCGTATATCCAGTTCTTTTGAAAAGGGTTCATTCACTTTGATTTCTGTTGTTTCTGATGAAATAAGGGACCCGTCATTGTGCTTTTTCAAATCATCAACCTGCTGTCTGTTAAGCTGTTTCGGTTTACCCATATCCACATATTCGGTGTATGCATCGTTTACACGATAACCTACCTTATAGACCTCCAGTATGTATTTTCCTGCAGGTACATTTGAAATAGTTACTTTCACTTTACCTTTCGATTTTGAGGGTAAATCTTGGATATAATATTTCTGATTATGTATTGAATCACCGGGGTGTGTGTTGGTGAAATCCCAACAAAGCAATTGTACACTTCCATTATCTGTTTTGCTTGCCCACGAACGTGTATCGGTATTTGACAGTTCCGTTTTTCCGAGTTTATTCATAAACTGATAAGCATAAAATGCTGGTTTTGGAATACCTTGAATGGTGAGCAGCCCGAATCCTCCATGAAAAGGTGTAAAACGAGGACCTGCCTCTTCAAAGATATCGGTAAATACCCAATACGACATGGAATTTGCAGCATTACCGACCTGTTTGATTTTTTCTAAAATGTATGCAGCTTCATGATAACTATCGTGAAGAGGATCGGCAGGTGTGTATGAAGAACTCCATTCGGTGTAATGCAATTCCAGGTTTGGCTTAGCAGAAGCCGCGATTTCTTTACGAGATTGTAAAACATCGCCACTTACGCTCATTGGATCTTTACTAAGCACCGTTCCTCCGTTACCATATTCATCAAGAAATCCTTGTTTAACACCATAGGAATGGGTACTGATAAAATCGATCGGAACATTGTTTTTAACACAAAAATCGATCATTTCACTCTCCCATGCAGCACCAGCCGTTCCCGGTCCTCCAATCTTGTAATCGGCATTCACGCTTTTCACAGCTTTTACTGAATACTTATACAATTTAAAATATTCCTCTTGTGTTCCTGTCCAGAATCCAGGCTTTAAATTAGGTTCGTTCCAAACTTCAAAATACCAAGTTTTAACCTCCTCTGCGCCGTAACGTTCGGTGAAATGTTGTGTAAGATTGCGGATAAGACCTTCCCATTTATTGTAATCTTTGGGCGGAGTGACATTTCCTCTCCACCAAAAGATGGTTTGACTACCGCTTGCCAAGGCCGCAGGCATGAATCCCAATTCTACAAATGGTTTGACCCCTATACTTAGAAGATAATCATATAATGCATCAATGTACATGAAATTGTATTGTGGATTACCTTTTCCATCTTCGGAGTACACTGCCATATCGTCGGTCAGAAGGCCGTGCATGCGGATGTATTTGAAATCGCATTCTTTTTTAACATACGCCAATTGTTGCTGCCAATCGGCACGAAGTCCTTCGTTGGCTCTGCCGGCTCCAACACATTGCTTGAACATGGTATTCAGAGCGCCTATTTCAGCATTATAATCTACAGCGATTTCCCGTTGTGGCATCTCCGCTTTTTTAACTTTTTTACTTACAGCAAAGGCAGAAGTCACGACAAACAAGGCTATTGCAACTAAAAGGAAACGATTTGATTTCATTATAAATATTTTGGGGGATTTTTAATTCATTGTATGAACGAGCTATATAGTTTTATTATGAAATTCACTAGTGCCCCGTTAAAAGTCGCTGTAACTAAATAACATAGGATGAACATCCGAAATTCGTTCAGTTGCAGTTTTGCTAACTATCACATTTATAAGCATTCTCTCAAAAAGGGTTAAGCCTAAAGTCTGAGAAAAAGTATATAAAGATTGCTCAATACACATCCGTTTCTTGGCAATAGCGATAAGCAAGCAGATGCAGATAGCAATCCAAATTTGGGAGTAAATAGCATCGCCCTTGTGTTCACGGAAAGTGGCCCATGGGCAGAGCGTCAAACGTAAACTGATGGACGTGCGGTCGAAGGCATAAACAAGGTTGTCGATATCCAGGTGGAAGTCTTTATCGTCTTGATACAACGGTCTTGCCATGCCAATCAGAACCTGAGCAAAATCAGCGTAGATCTGCCAGTCCCAGAGTTCATTTGCCTTGGCCAACGTATTACGCGGATCTGTGTGTTTGATGCCGCAATGATACAGCTTTGAAGAGAATGCGGTCAGACAATTCTCAATATCCCAAAGGCTTTCCCTAAGGGTTAATTGAGCGAAACTCATGACATTGAAATGATCCCGACAGGAGAAATTCCTGACGCGATAAAATCTTTTGTAACGAGCAACGCATTTGTCAAATTCGTATTCTGGAAGCATGGTCATCAATTGGGTAAAAACGGTTTTTCCGGTATTCATAGCCTGATTTTCTTCGATTTGGCACTCAATGTACAAATTCAAATCGTTGAAGCTGAAAAGGCGATATATTGTATTTTAATAAGTTATAACGGTTCCGAAAAGGTTTAACGGGACACTAGTGTATGAAATTAATAAAGTTGACTATGCAGACTTGTGCGATTGAAGTCACTTTCTATAACGATAAACAGAAAGTCAAAGATATTCTAATTATCATTTTCTAATAGTACTATTTCGTATCAGAAAACGGTCATATTTGTTGCAAGTCTTAATTAATGCTGTTTTCGAATATGAAATGAGACATAAAATAATAGTTCATCCCCAAACTTGTTGAATGACTCTAGGCTAAAAAAATCCCCTCCGATCAAGCCAGCATGCCTGCTGATTTGGATTATCAGAACGATTTCCTGCATCCCAATGCGGACGGGCACCGAAAAAGGGGTAACTATGTTGATCTGAAACTGTTTGAGTAAAAGAATTCAACGATGAAAGTGCGCCAAATCCTGCCAATTATGATGAATCGTGGCGAATCCATTGGCCAGCAAACGACTAAATTTTAAAATAACCATTGTGATAAACACTCAATTAATCCATTATAAATGAAAAAGAATTTTGCACTTTTACTAATCGCCATGTTCCTGATGAACATCAACACATTCGCTCAGGATCCTAATTTCTACATTTTCTTGTGTTTCGGTCAGTCCAATATGGAAGGTAATGCTCGAATTGAACCACAGGATACAACAGTTGACAGTCGTTTTTAAGTGTTATCTGCACTGGATTGTAAAGACCGGGGCAGAACCAAAGGTCAATGGTATCCGGCTGTACCGCCCTTGTGCCGGTGTAATACCGGCCTGACACCCGCTGATTATTTTGGCCGAACACTGGTAACCAACACACCAAAAAAAATCAAGATCGGTGTCATCAATATCTCCATAGGAGGTTGCAAGATTGAGCTTTTTGACAAAGACAACGATCAGAACTACATCACCACGGCGCCGGGCTGGATGAAAGGAATGATTAGCTAATGCGATGGTAATCCGTACGGCAAACTTGTGGAAATGGCAAAAATTGCTCAACAATCGGGTGTTATCAAAGGAATTCGCTTGCATCAGGGTGAATCCAATACGAATGATACTATTTGGCCGGCCAAGGTGAAGTTGGTTTATGAAAACTTGCTTAAAGATTTGGCGCTGGATGCAAAGAAAGTGCCCCTGTTGGCCGGTGAAGTCGTTAATGCCGATCAGGGAGGCGTTTGTGCCAGTATAAACAAAATCATTGCTAAACTTCCTGAAACCATTCCTACTGCTCACGTTGTTTCCTCAGCAGGTTGTACGGATGGTCCTGATAATCTTCACTTCAATGCTGATGGTTACCGCGAGTTGGGACGTCGTTATGCCTCCACGATGCTTCCGCTCCTTGGTGTAAAATGACGGTGTAAAAAGGTTTACTCTACTCTTCCAGTTTTTTTGGTGATGTTTGCAAGTTCAGTGTTTGGAACACATTTATCTGATGCGATTTTGGAGTCTTGCCTAACATATAGTCAATAATTTGCAGGTTTATGACATAAAGATAGGGATTTAGTGGTATAAAATACAGATATTCAGTGTGTTGTATGATTTTTCAGGATCGACTTATTAGAGTATAAAAAGGTCGCTTCAAATGGTAAAAATTTTTGAAGCGACCTTTTTGCAATTTTAAACTCAAATCAGATTATTCTTTAAGGAATTTACCATTAAAGTTGTTTTTTAAATCTTTTATTTTGTATAAATACAAACCCTTGCTTTTTTTAGAAAAATCAACTTCATAGTTAGAGATACCCGCGGGTATAAATTTTTGATAAATCACACACGCTTTTTCATCATAAATAATCATTTCTGCATTTGATGCCAAAGGACGATTGAAATTAAAATAAACAACCCCCTTTGTCGGATTTGGAAATGCAGAAACAAACTGAGTTTGCTGTTTAGACTCACTGATCTGAGTTTCATAATTGGAAACCGGTTCGATCCGGAAATTATAATTAAATGTTGTTGATCCGGTAACTTTGTATTGTGGTAGTTGATCCGGACCACAACTTGCATTACCTAAACCTTGCTGTAAGTAATCAAGACTTAGATAAATTTCCGGGCGTTTATAGGTCGGTAATGAATAATCATGAATTGCATCCCATTGATTCTTGTCGGTATAATGTTGAGCTATAAAATTCAATTTACCACCGGAAGTAATTTTAATACCATCTCCATTTGAATCAAATAAACTAACCCAACGAATATCTTCCCTATTACCATTGCTTTGAGCTCGTACATAGTGCTCAGTCAAGCCGGTGACAGTATTATTGTACAAACCTATAAATGCCGACTTCTTGCGATCCCAGTAGTTTTCATGTGGACCACGGCCATACCATTTTACTTGTTCCAATTCTTCTTTAAGTTGCCACTGTAAACCGACTCTGGGTAGAGTTCCCAAAGCTCCATTGTTTGTTATACTGGTATTAACATCGATAAAACCGTTTGCATAAATTGTGTATGAAACAGTATACGGGTATGTCCCTAAAGTATTTACTGCCCTCATATTGGTATTAACAACAACTGTTTTTTGATCTATTGAATTTACAATTTCAAATTTCAGGCAACTTATTGTTGGTTCATTATAGGTTCTGCTTTCGTTGTTAATACTCCTGTAATAACTGAAAGCCAAGCCTTTACTGTTATAAATACGTTCCTGACCAAAATATTTCAACGATGTCATTATGCCGGTAGTTTTATTGAAGGCTATCGAAAAGTCCTTTCCTTGTATTGTCTCCACATTTCCAATCAGGGTTCTGGTAATAGTATTTGCTTCTGTTATGTTTACTGAACCAAGAGAACCGCGTTCCTGCAGAACCAATTGCTCTGAAGCTACAGAGTGTCCGGCTTCTGCCCATTTGGTTCTTTCTCTTAAATTCACATATAAATTGAGCATGTATTCTTCACCAACCTCATAGACTTTTGAAAAAGGTATATCAATTGTAGCTGAAGCTTTGGGGTTTACACTTGGAAGATTTACTGTTCCGGAATCTACAGGTATTCCGTTTTTTGTAACAAACCATTGCAAAGAAAATTCATTTAAGTTGGTAAATACATACCCGTTACGAATGTTTATTTTACCATTTTTAAGATCTGATGCGATCAAGCGGACGTATTGATATATTTTCTTAACCTCAAGCAGTTTCGGAGTAACTCTGCGATCTGGAGTAACAATTCCATTGCAGCAGAAGTCAAAGTCATTGGGTGAATCACCAAAATCACCACCGAAATAGTATTTAGTACTATCACCGCCCCATTTATTTATTCCTTGGTCAACCCAATCCCAGATACAAGCTCCAATAGAACGTATTGAAGAATTTTCTATAAAATCCCAGTATTCATACAAATTACCAATGGCATTTCCCATAGCATGAGAATATTCGCATATGAAAAATGGACGTGTTGTTGTACTGGCATCAATACTTTTGACATCGTTCAAAGAAGGATACATTCTTGAATCTATATCGGCAGCACTACTATTTCCTTCGTAATGTATAATTCTTGTGTTATCTAAAGCTTTAGCAGTATCCCTTACAGAATAAAAATTATCACCGCCACCGGCTTCGTTCCCCATTGACCAGAATATTACTGATGAATGGTTCTTGTCACGTTCAATCATTCGGGTCATTCTGTCATTAAATGCAGGTATCCAGTCAGGATTGGAACTAAGTGATTGGTTTCCATGACATTCAATATCAGCTTCATCCATAACATAAATCCCGAAGTAGTCAAACATTGCGTACATTCTTGGATCATTGGGGTAATGACTTGTTCGAAGCGTATTTAAATTATAACGCTTCATCAGTAATACGTCTTCCATCATGGAGTAAAGCGGAACCGCTTTTCCGTATTTGTAATGAATATCATGTCGATTGGTTCCTTTGAAAAATACTGAAGAACCATTTATGAAGACCCTTTTATCTTTAATCTCAATTTTCCTGAAACCGAATTTGGAAGACAATGCTTCAAGTTCATTACCATTTTCGTCTTTAAGTGATAAAATTACCGAATAAAGATTGGGTACTTCTGCCGACCACAACAATGGATTATCTACAGTTTTCCGCAATAAATAACTTAGAGTGTCAAGTGCAGATATTGAAGCTATTTCCTGAGTCGATTTAAAAACTTCAGTTCCAGAAGGATCAAGCAGCGTAACATCCAACTTGACTGCCTGAGATGCAACATCAGCCGCATTCTGAAATGATGTTTTAAGAGTGAACGTCGATGTTGTAAAAATGTTATTATTAAACTCAGAATTCATACTATAATCCCTGATAAAATTATGGGGACGAGCATATACATAAACATCTCTATGAATTCCGCTCAATCTGAACATGTCCTGATCTTCAATATAGCTGCCGTCTGTCCAGCGGTATACTTCACAGGCAATCATATTCTTTCCTGCTTTCACATAGGGTGTAATATTAAATTCGGCATCGTTGTTTGCCCCTTGGCTATAACCCACCTTATGACCGTTTACAAAAACATAAAGACCACTATAACAACCGTTAAAATGCAGTATAATTTCTTTATCATTCCAACTTGAAGGTAAGTCAAATTCCCGTCGGTACGAACCTACCGGATTTGGTTCTTTTTCGCTTGTAGCTCCTCCTCTGGGTAAAATTAGTGGGGGGAAATTGGCATGAGGATAATTTACGTTTGTATAGATTGGAGTACCATAACCAAGCATTTCCCAATTTGATGGCACTGGAATTTCTTTCCAAGAAGAAACATCATAATCGGTTTTATAAAAATCAACCGGCCTTTCAGATGGCTGTTTTACCCAATTAAATTTCCAGCTTCCATTAAGCGAAAGATAACGATCAGATTTGGGCTCTAACCACGGTTTAATAAATGTTGAATCGTTTTTGAGTTCTTCGGTCGTTGCAAAAGGAATATATGTAACATGTCCCTGTAGCTTATTGACAGCAAAACATTTTTCATCTTCCCATTCATGGTATTCCCTTTCAGTAGCTTTTAATATTCGCCATTGTTGGTATTGATTATTTGCATCCGGTGTATATTGACACAAAGTGCCACTACTGGTTTGGGCATTTCTCCAATCCAGATTCTTGCCTGTAGTAACACTTGTAATAGTATAAAACGATCCATAAAAAGATAATTTCCACTGTTGATTTTTATTCCCTGGATCGGCTCCCCATTGAACTGCTTTATCTCCATCTATTGCAGAGTTGCCACTATCCATATTTTTGGAACTCAAAATATTTGTTACCGTAAAATTAGAATCCTGGGCATGAATCATAAATTGTTGACCGGTATTACTATCCGATTTATCAGCTCTAAGATAGTAGTTGGAACTGTTGACTACAGCATTGTTTACATCTGCAACAAGCCCATTTTTGTTCATCAATTTATAGTATGAACGAATATTAGAGTCAAGGACACCAACCAACAAAGTAGTATCCCAAATACCCCATTCCTGACTGGTTCCTGCTCTTTGAAAATTTTGTCTGGCGGTAACGCTGTCCTGTGAAGCGGCACCTGTAATATCCATATATCCAATACTGGCTTGATTGCATAGAGTCTGATAATTTACGTCACTATTTGCTGTTTTCCATAACTGTTTATTTTCGCTCGAAGGTGATTCCAGACCTAAAACAATAATATCCGGTTTCGTTACATCTATTATTGTAATAGCCAGATTGTTTGACTTGTTTATTAATTGTAAATCAACACCATTTGGTTTTTGAATTATCCATTTTTGGGTTATATCACCGGTATATGTGGTTTGAATTACAGATGGTACCATTATGTCAGAAGTAGCATATTCAAATGCATCAACAATAATTTCAAAATCAGAAGCAACTTTACCAGTAGGCAACACTTCTAATGTATGTAAACCATAAGTAAGCAACGGAGTTTCGTATAGCATTACGTTATACTGGCTGCCATAGTGACAATCAATGTATTGAACAAATTGGCCGTCAATCTTAACTTGCGCAATGTCAAGGTCACTTCTTAAAAATCCATAGTACCTCGCTTTAACACCAGTAAAAGTAAATTTAGCGCCAGAAGACAGTCCAGTCGCATAATGTTCAGTGTTCAGATAGCCAGGATTTCCAGTCCATGTCCCCCAGCCACCAGAATACATAATAAATGATGTATTGGTATCATCAATTTTTTTCCAGGTGGCGTTAATAGGTTGACCAACAGAAAGAACCTTTCCACTATTCTTATTGTAAATAATATTAACAGATTCTGTACCTAAAACGGGAATAATTGCTAGATAAACCAGCATAATTGACAGAAAAAAAAATTTCTTTTGTACAATTTTCATGGGTATTTGTTTTTTTTTGGTGCAGGTTTTCGGTATGAAAATACCAATAAATAGTGCACTTGTGCAAGTTTTTTATGTGTTTATTATAAAAAAATAAGATTCGTACTTTGAAACTATTTGTACATCGCAGTTGTAGTGTTTTTTTTATAGCGTGACGATTTGAATTGAAAGTTGCCGGCAACAGTTACGCTTTGGATTCCACACCCATGGTTCGTTTTTTTACACCAAGGGTAAGGACAACATGCGTTTTAAGCGGATGTATACCAGGAAGCATATCAGGTTTTATGATGAAGTCACCCAGATGGAGTTAAAAAAGAAGACTTGAAAGTCCTGAATGTCACAAAAGTATTTTATTTAGTCTGGATGCACGAATCACCTTGTTGTTATTTGATGTACATTTGGTTGTTTTCATAGGTGCAGCTAGTTAAGTCATAATAAACACTACTTTTTTTATTTATTAGGTTGTCATTTGCAAGCTTCGATGCCAAGTTAGGAACTCGTGTGCCGTGTTTTCAGAAACGAAGGAAACTGCTTTGATGCTAGCCTCATTGAGTGCCACGGCTGCTTTTTTGACTCCGTCGGGGTTTTCGCGGCTGCCACAACTCAGGAAGATCAGTTTGACTTGCGACTGGTCCTTGATTTCAACACGATGATTTAAGAATCCAAAAATACATCTTCCTTTTAGAATAGTATATTCCTCAAATTTAAGGTTTCATTTCTTTTTACGCTGTAATATTAATACAACTCCTATTATTATTTGTAACTCTTTAGGTCATTATTCTGGATGTACTCTTGGAGGGTATCATTTCCTATAGCATATGTAACATTGACAGCTTAATTTCTGCCTGCTGAAAAGGTGATTGAACTTTAAACAAACTATTTTTGTCTTAGTATTCCTTTCGTTGTACGTGCGATCTAATTTAAATCTTTTCATGACAAACAACATCCTTAAGAAGTCGTTGACTTTATTGATAACACTTTGCAGTATTTTCGGAATGCAAGAAATTCATGCTGCAACTCACTGGGTTGGCACATGGGCAACAGCCCCCCAATTGGTGGAAGTGAAAAACATGCCACCAGCGCCGGGATTGTCGGGTAATTCACTGAGGCAAATCGTTCGAGTTTCTGTAGGAGGTGATAAAATCAGGTTGAGATTCACCAATGAGTTCAGCCAAGGTTCGGTAACGATGAAGTCTGTTCAGATAGCGGTTTCAACAGGTGGAAATACTATCGATGTTGCTACAAACAAAGAGCTGCAGTTTAGCGGAAAGTCTGAAGTGACGTTGAGCCCGGGTTCAGCCATTATTTCTGATCCGATTTCATTTAAGTTGAAACCGAGAATGGATGTGGCGGTCACCATCTATTTCGATCAGACTTCGCCCACAGTTTCTGGCCACCCTGGTTCGCGTACGACTTCCTTCCTGTTGGGTGGCAATTCAACCAAGGTCACAGACTTTGTAGGAGCGATTGAAACAGACCATTGGGATGTCCTCACCGGGATAGATGTTCTGGCGCCTGTAAAAACAGGGTCTATCGCTATCATCGGCAATTCCATCACCGACGGACGAGGTTCCGACACGAACAAGCAAAATCGCTGGCCAGATATCTTGTCTGAACGCTTATTGAAGAATTCTACCACTAAAAATATTGGTGTACTTAATTTGGGAATAGGTGGAAATTGTGTGGTGCATGGTGGCTTGGGACCAACAGCTTTAAGCCGTTTTGATCGGGATATAGTAGCGCAACAAGGGATTCGATGGGTCATCGTATTCATTGGTGTGAACGATATCGGAGGTACGCCCAACACGCAGGAAGCAATTGATCGGACGTATGAAAAGTTGATTGATGCTTATAAGCAATTCATTGAAAAGTCTCATGCGAAGGGGCTGAAAGTTTACGGTGGAACCATCATGCCCTTTAAGGGAAATGGCTATTATTCTGAATTCAAGGATACATGCCGGAACAAAGTCAATGAATGGATTCGGACTAAAGGCAATTTTGATGCTTGTATCGACTTTGACAAATGCATGCAAGATCCAAAGGATCAAGCCAGCATGCCTGCTGATTTGGATTATCAGAACGATTTCCTGCATCCCAATGCGGACGGACACCGAAAAATGGGTAACTTTGTTGATCTGAAACTGTTTGAGTAAAAGAATTCAACAATGAAAGTGCGCCAAATCCTGCCAATTATGATGAATCGTGGCGAATCCATTGGCCAGCAAACGACTAAATTTTAAAATAACCATTGTGATAAACACTCAATTAATCCATTACAAATGAAAAAGAATCTTGCACTTTTACTTATTGCCATGTTCCTGATGAACATCAACACATTTGCTCAGGATCCCAATTTCTACATTTTCTTGTGTTTCGGTCAGTCCAATATGGAAGGTAATGCTCGAATTGAACCACAGGATACAACAGTTGACAGTCGTTTTCAAGTGCTATCCGTTCTGGATTGTAAAGACCTGGGCAGAACCAAGGGTCAATGGTATCCGGCTGTGCCGCCTTTGTGCAGGTGCAATACTGGCTTGACACCAGCTGATTATTTTGGCCGAACACTGGTAACCAACACACCAAAAAAAATCAAGATCGGTGTCATCAATATCTCCGTGGGAGGTTGCAAGATTGAGCTTTTTGACAAAGACAACTATCAGAACTACATCACCACGGCACCGGGCTGGATGAAAGGAATGATCAGCCAATACGATGGTAATCCATACGGAAAACTTGTGGAAATGGCAAAAATTGCGCAACAATCGGGAGTCATCAAGGGCATTCTGTTGCATCAGGGTGAATCCAATACGAATGATACTATTTGGCCGGCCAAGGTGAAGTTGGTTTATGAAAACTTGCTTAAAGATTTGGCGCTGGATGCAAAGAAAGTGCCCCTGTTGGCCGGTGAAGTCGTTAATGCCGATCAGGGAGGTGTTTGTGCCAGTATGAACAAAATCATCGACAAACTTCCTGAAACCATTCCAACGGCACATGTCATTTCCTCAGCAGGTTGTACAGATGGTCAAGACAATCTTCACTTCAATGCGGAAGGTTACCGCGAGTTGGGTCGTCGGTACGCCGCCACGATGCTTCCGCTCCTAGGTTTAAAAAAAGACGGAGAAAAGTAATCCGAATTAAAACAGAATGCCCCCAAAAGTTTACGAACTTTTTAGGGCATTCCTTTTTCTGAAGATATTATTTGTTCATTACCTTTTGAATTCCGGTGAGCGCAGCCCCGCTGCTTGCGGCGAGGAGCTTCAATTGCATTATTGCGGTGTTATGATTCTGTATTTGCCGCTCAGGTGCATCAAGCTGAACATATACAACAACCCATCGTAATAGGGATCGAAGTATCCGTCTTCATAGGGTTCCAGCTTGGCATTCCACAAGGCATGTACGAATTCCATCTTCTTATCCTTGGTAATCATCGACGTAGTGGCCGAAGTGGCTAACAGTCCCAGCGAATGCCTCAATTTACGGAAACCCCCTGCCTGCAAGATGAAATCCGGCTTGCTGCCATCTTGGTTGAACTGATCTTCAAAAGTATCCATGCCTTTTGACTTTAGGAATCCTTGAATGTTGTTGGCATACGTTTTTTGCCATTGTGCGTCCTTGCCATACCAGGCATAATCCATGGCGATGTTCATGGGAACGCGCCAGGAATCGTATCGGAAAGCGGCTGGCATCCAACGTGTGGAATGCGGCTCACCGCTGAATTCCGTATAATCTGCATTCAAACCAGTTACCGGATGGCAGGCACGGTGCAGAAAAGCTCTTGAAGTATCCGCACAATCCTTGTAAAATTGTTCGTGACCATCTTTGGCGTACGCAGCCCAAATTTCGTAAAAAGCTGGCAAGTGATAGGAGGGGTCTGTCCAATTGTAATTACTGCCCTCGGGCACAAAAGTGATTTGCTTGTGCTCAGTGTTTATCAAATTAAAAATGTTTCCAGTTCCGTCCTTCTTCCACATATTGTCGAGTATACGGCGTGCTTCTGCATAATAATTGATTCCGGTGTTGTTCCCCCAACGGTTGGCTGCAAACAACAGACTGGTGATGAAATACAACTCACCGTCGGAAGCCGAACCTGCGGAGTTTAGTTTCATGGTTTTAGGATTGAAACTCCATCCAAAATAGCCCTCACGTGGACCATCCTGGTGTTGCATATAATGCTTTGAAAATCGCCAAATGCGATCGAAAACCTTTTTCTTGTTCAGCTGGACAGTCACCATCATGCCGTAGGAAAGACCTTCAGTACGCGCATCATGGTTCTTGATATCCGAAACGTAACCCATGGAATCACCGACTTCAAAGTAAATTTTATCGGGACCCTCAAACAAATCGGTATAGGCCTTTTCAACCTTTCGGTCAATCTCCGCTTGCTTGTATCCGGCCTCCTTGAAAATAGTAAGCTGTGGTGGCTGAGCGTTTGCGTTAATGTTACTGAGCAGGAATACCCCAAAAAATAGGAAACGAAGAATTAATTTATTTTTCATAGTATGGTTGGTTATTATTTCAGGTGGTAAAGATAGGTTACAGTTTTGAGTCCACTTTTAGAATTTGATATAAGTCCTGTAAGAATGGATAAATGCATTGACCAAATGGACCAAGTCATGATCCATATTGATGAAGCATACAAGTATGCTTTTTAAAAATCTTGTCACTTGTTTTTTCGGTCTTGCTCAGAGAAAATGTGATTTTTAAATTGAAATTAGTTCCAAATTATAATATGAAACCTATTTCGATATAAATAATACAATGTAGAGAACGGATAGATTTACATTTGTAATTAGAAAAACACTTGTATGAAGAGGTTTATAATTGCTTTAGGGCTATTTCAATGTTTTTTTGTTTTCGGTCAGTCAAAGAAATATACTACATTTCATCCTGGTGAGATTTGGGCTGATGATAAAGGGGTACATATAAATGCTCATGGTGGTGGTGTAATGTATCAGAATGGGCTTTATTATTGGTATGGTGAACATAAGATTGAAGGAGAAGCAGGGAACATTGCCCATGTAGGGGTTCATTGTTATTCATCAAAAGATTTATACAACTGGAAAGATGAAGGAATAGCGTTGTCGGTAGTAAAAGATACGACTAGCGATATTCAAAAAGGATGTATTTTGGAACGTCCAAAAGTCATATACAATGCCAAAACAAAGAACTATGTCATGTGGTTCCATATTGAGTTAAAAGGAAAAGGATATGGATATGCCCGAAGTGGGATAGCTGTAGCATCCAAACCGACTGGCCCGTTTGCATTTAGGGAAAGTGTTCGTAGTAATCCCGGATATTGGCCGATAAATGTTTTGCCTGTTCATAAGTTGCCTGTTAGCGATTATGTTAAGGATACGTATTTTCCCGGGAATGGTTTTATAGGTAATGTTGATTCGCTGAACATTCTTGGTAAATTCTTTGTTGAAGGTCAGATGGCACGCGATATGAATTTATTTGTGGACGATGATGGGAAAGCATACCATATATATGCATCAGAATATAATGCATCCATTCAGATTGCAGAATTGACTGACGATTATCTTGGCCATTCCGGAAAATATGTTCGTGCTTTTGTAGGACGTTGGATGGAGGCACCTACCATCTTTAAACATAATGGTTTGTATTATTTCATTGGTTCTGGTTGTACGGGCTGGATTCCCAATGCAGCGCGTTGGGCAGTTGCACCGACAATCTGGGGGCCGTGGAAAGAATTGGGAAATCCATGTGTTGGAAAAGATGCTGAAACCACCTTTCATTCTCAAAGCACCTATGTATTGCCCGTTGCCGGAAAAAAGAAAGCTTTTATTTTTATGGCTGATCGTTGGAATTCCAAAAATGCCGTTGATGGACTATATGTTTGGTTGCCTATTAGATTCAAAAATGAAAAATTACAAATCAAGTGGCTGGATAAGTGGAAGTTGGATGTTTTTGACTAGCGGAAATCTGTCCTCTATGGCCGATTTATTTTATGGGTGTAAGAATCTAAATAATTAATTATTAACTTTAATCGATGGAATCATGAAAAAAAATTACTTTTTATGGGCGTTGCTAATCTTTTTTGGTTCAGCAATGACAGGTGTGGCGCAGAGCTATAGCCTGAAAAATTTAACTTCGGAGCAGTTCACTTCTGGTGGAACTGATCTGTGGAGTTTTGAACGACATGATGTAAATGCCGGTGTTTACGCACCTTTTACAACCTATGGTGACAACAGTACTGCGGTAAACTTTTTTGATCCGTATATTACTGAACGTTTCGGACTTTATCCGATTATGAATCGTCCGGCAAGTGGGACTCAGTTTGAAGTGAAACGTAATGCCTGGTTTTCGGATGCAGCCGAGTTCTCCTATGTTGCAGCGGAATACCCTACTGGTACTCAAATAGGAGATAATCTTACATACGGAGTAAATTATCCGGATTCATTAAGCGGTTACGAGGTGTATTCTAATTCTTTAGCTGCGGTCAATTCGGCGATTACTTTTACCGTTCCTGCTGATGGTTACTATCGGGCAGATATGAGTCTTCGACGTATGGATCCTAACAACACGATAGGTGAGATGACGGCCAAACAGTATTTCCGTTATGGAGGTGCAGGAATGGCTTTTCCTATGGGTCAAGGATTTTTATATGGAAAAACACAAGGTATAGATACTTGGGCTGCAGGCAATGAAGTGATTTACGCTACTAATTTGGCAAAAATTCCGGAATCTCCGTCAGTAAATGCTAATAGCGGTAAACCTTACCGCTGGTTACCAAGTACTACTACTTCGAAATATCTTTATTTCTATGCAAAATTAGGCGACAAAATTTCTTTTGAAACGGATGCCAGTAGCGCCGGGAACGGTGAAAATACGCCACGTGGTGCATATGCCCGTACTAAATGGATAAACCTCGCTGTCACAGTAAGTGATGAAGTTACGGCAATTGCTGACCCAAAATTTGTCAATCCCTATTTGCAAGATCAACATCTGATAGACTCATTGAATATTACATTGGATGCGGCCCAAGAAGTGATTGGTAACTCCATATATTCACTGGCTTCACGCAATGCTTTGAATGCAATTTTCACGAACATTGACTACAGAGTGGCTGTAGGTGCAGTATTGTCGATGGAAATTCCATCACTTCTTGACCAGTTGCAAAAAGCTATGGCTGTTTGCCTTGCATCTGAAGGTGGTCTGAAAGCAAGATATACGTTCGACAATGTATCCAACGGTGTTGTTCCTGATTTATCGGGTCAAGGCAATAATGGTACATTAGTGAACAATGCTTCTATCGTTACCCTGGGTAAATTCAAAGTGATGGATTTGGGGTCCGGAAACGGCTATATGGATATGGGTGCCAAAGTCGGAAGTGTTATCTCCACGATGAGCAGTTTTACCATTTCTGCGTATTACCGTGTTGATCCTTTAGTGACACTTACTGGTAACGGACTTTTCTTGTGGACATTCTCTACTGTATTTCCAGGTGGTGGTTCTAGCGGACAATATATTTACTACCAGTTGCAAAATCAGCGTTTGGCTATTACAAAAACAGTTGGATGGAATAGTGAACAAGCGGTGACTCTTGCATCAGCTGCCACAAAAGGAGAATGGCAGCATGTAGTCTATACACAGGAAGGTGCTGATGGCAAATTATTTATTAATGGATCTTTAATGAAGGAAAATGTTGCAATGCCTATTCCGAGTGCAACATTCACAACACCTACGGTTAACAACTGGATTGGACGTCCCGGATTTAATGATCCGTATTTAAAAAATACCATGGTCTATGATGTACGCCTCTATAATTATGCGGTGTCTGTTGATAGTATTACTAAGTGGAACGGCGTAGTCGCTGAGTTGGAAACCGCAAGCAATACCAGTACCGATGGAGATTATCATATATTGGACTCAATAGCCACTGCATATACGACTCTTTTGGGATCCTTCACCATAGGTGAAACTGCAGGAACCTATCCACAAACGGGCAAAGATGCATTCAATGCTGCAATTACTTCCGCTCAGGCTTTATCTGCCGCACATACCTCTTCTCAATTAAAGATTAATTCTGAAGTGGAAATACTTAAAGCAGCTTATCAAACGTTCCTTGCATCAATGATCGTTGAAAAGAATACGTTACTAGAAGGTAAGTACAATATTATACTAACCGATTCGCTCTATTTGACAAATCCAGGTGTAACTTTAATTACTAATGGATCTGCTCTGTCAGTTGCCAATGGTGGTTTAAGTACAACCAAAATCACTGCTGATTCAAGTCAGGTATTTACGATTGCCAAAGTAACTTCTATCGATCCATTTCGTTTCTCAATCTTCAGTTCACTAAACGAAGGAGGTATATACCGTCATTTGACCGAAACACCTGTTATTCAAAACACTTGGGGTGCTCCTGGAGGTGGAACAACTAGTGGTGATGACAACTGGCGTTCGGTTAATATTCTTTATAACGGAAAAGCTTATGCCATTCAGAACGCAGGAAGCAGTGCAAATAAGGGCTATTGGCGCTATGATGCTGCAAATAAAAAATTAGTTAGTGGCGCCAGTCTTGCTGCTTTCGAATTTAAAATTGTACCCTACGTTTTGACAGGTGTTAAAGAAATCACTCAGCGTGGTGTACGGATTATTGGTGCAATCAATTCGATTCAGGTTAGTACCGAAGAATCTGCTATGGTGAATGTTTATACGATGACAGGATCATTAGTAGCCAAAGTAGCTGTTTCTGGAATACAATCGATTCATGTACAATCCGGCATGTATATTGTGAAGGTCGTCGGAAAGGCATCGACAGTAGATAAAGTCATAGTTAAGTAAAAACACTAAATGAATAAAGTTCTAAAATGTTTTATCGTGATAGGTGCGCTCTTAGTAGCGCACCCTCACGATTTTTTTGCTCAAAAATTTATACACCCCGGTGGACTGGCAACTCAAGATGATTTTGATAGGATACAGTATCTTCTGAATACGGAAAAAGAACCAATGATTATGGCTGCTTTCAATAGGTTGAAGGCAAACGGTCATGCCAGTGATACATACAATCCAAATGCCCAGGAACGCATTGACCGGGGAGGTGCAGATTTTCCAGATAATTATTCCGTTGCCATGAACGATGTCGCTGCAGCATTCCAAAATGGTTTGATGTGGCGCATTACCGGTGATGTCAAATACGCCAATTGTGCCGTACGTATTTTAAATGCATGGGCAAGAGTCTGTAAAGACATTACAGGTGATTCCAATGCCTCCCTTGCTTCCGGAATCTATGGCTATGAATTTGCTCAAGCCGGTGAGATCTTGAGCGGTTATTCGGGCTGGGCAGGCGCAGACTTAAAAGCATATAAGGATTGGATGCGTAACTTGTTTTATCCACGTGCGATGTATTTCCTTGAATTAAGACACGGTCATGCCATTCACAATGGCGATCCAGGTGCTTATTTATCCAATTGGGGATTGTGTAATGCATTTTGTGTGATGAGCATTGGCATTCTTTGCGATGATGTAGCCATATACAATCAGGGACTTTCTTGGTATAAAGATGACAAAGCAGGAAACTTTACTGATGAACCACGCAATCCTATCAAGGATATTGGCTATAACGAATTTCTGGGTAATCTAGTCACTTGGCTGCATCCTGATGCGCGGGGTCCATTAGGTTATTTGGGGCAAATGCAGGAAAGTGGTCGCGACCAGGGACATGCAGGAATGGCTGCAGGACTAGCTGTAGATATGTGTCAGACAGCCTGGAATCAAGGAGATGATTTGTATGCCTATATGAACAACCGCATTGCAGCGGGATTTGAATATATAGCACTCGTCAATTCGCTCGACTCGGCAGGGCAGGTACAGGATTCAGTACCTTTTATGCCTTACGAACGTAGCGGTTTACCCACCGAAAATTATATTGCGACACAAAACGGTCTGACTGGTTGGGGCAGTGCGCGCCCAAGTTGGCATCATGTTATTTCGTATTACGAAGCTATTAAAGGCATTCCTATGCACTATTCCCGAAAATTGGCTTATAAGGATAATAACGGTGTTGATGGTGGTGGAGGTGACTATGGAGGTAACAGTGGTGGATTTGACCAGCTCGGTTACTCAACACTTATCAGCTATCGTCCAACTTCCTGGTATTTTGCTGCAGGCCATAATCCAATGACCTTGCGTACAAACATTACCTATAAAGGAAAAACAATCCAACGATCTGATTTGAGCGGAGTAATGATGGACAGTGTCATTACCCTTTCTCCTTCGTTGCCCGATGGAATCGTTGAGAATGGAACTTGGCGCTGGCAAACTGGCGAAACGACTCGAAATTTGACATTCCCCGCAAAGAAGAGTGGCATCTATCGGGTTACTTACACCTCTGCAAATGGAACCAAAAGCAGCCAGGCATTTAATATAGCCGTTTGGGGCGATTGTACGCCTGATTTGGCTACGTATACTATGACGGTGGGTACAACGAACTACAATGATACGGTAATTACAGTTTTACCTTTTCAGAGTTTTTCGATGAGTATAAACACTCCGAGATACAATTACGGTACGGCGAAATGGAATACCGGTGGTACAGGCTTTTCTACAACAATAAGTAATGGGTTATTTAAAGATTCCACTTTTTGGGTAGAGCATTTTAACGCTGGAGGTGGGAAAACACACATAAATTTTCATATTAAACTGCAATATACCACTCCTTCTATTTCGATTGATGGTGGTATTGCACTGTTAACAAACAAAGTTGTTATTGAATCTGGTCAGAGTGTAGAGTTGAAACCTGTGACTACTGTCGGCTTTGATGGAGGGATTTTTCGATGGAGTACAGGACACACCGCCAAAAACCTGATGGTTTTGAATATTCAGAAGAGTAAGCATTATCAGCTTTACTATACATTGACGAAAAATAATGTGACAACTTTTGATACCATCGATTTCATGGTTTCGGTGAAACGACAAAATTATCAATTGGCCAATGGCGATTATTTTATTCAAAATGCAAGTGATAACACCTATCTGACCAACACCAATGCAAATGCAACTGACAAGGTAAAGCCTATTTTTAATGTGGTAAATCCGAGTAATACTCAGTCGCAATTATGGACAATTTCAAAAGAAACAGTTGCAGATGCAAGCGGACGTTTTAAAATTGTTTCAAAAAATGACGGAAACTATGTGAATGAAAAGGGTAATTTTGGAACAAATGCATATTATTCTAGTTGGAATACCTATACATTCCAATGTCTAGAAGGTGAAAATTTGTTTGCCATACAGAATGGAGGAAGTTCGGGCACAAAATTCTGGACGATAAGTGGTGGAGGAATTGTTGAAGGTACTACTGTGCAGGACGGGTATCCATTCATTATTAAACCTGTGGTTCCTCTCCCCCTTGATTCAACCATAATACCAGGAGAAGGAGTTGTATCATACATTGCACCCGGCTATTCTGTAAATGGAGGAGTAACTCAGCGTGGTAGTAAAATATCCGTTGAGCTTGGAAAAAATCTGATACTGAAACCAATTTTAGTGTCCGGCGTAACCGGCGGAACCTGGCTTTGGAGTGACAACAGCACCAACAGTACTCTTGCCCTTAACAATGTACAGAATGGTGGCATATATACAGTAACCTATACTTATCCAACAGGTGATACGGTTTATTCATTTATACTTAAATACGTGATCATGTTCGCGAAAGACAACTATATTTTGCCGGCAGGTGATTATCATATCAAGAGGACTGCTGATGATTATAATTTGACAAACGACGGCACACTGAATCCTTTCTTTGGAACTATTGCTGCTGATACGTTGTCGCAACTGTGGACCATTCAGCAAGATAATATAACACTGCGTCATAAAATTGTTTCCAAAAAAGATGGACGCTTTTTGACAGAGCACGGCAGATTCAATACAAGCTCCTATGATGCCGCTTGGAATTCATATCTCTTTCATTTTATTGATGAAGGTGAGAAATTCTATGCTATTCAGAATGCCGTAAGTTCAGGCAGCACCTATTGGGCGATAGAAGGTGATATGATAAACGATCGTACCCATACGACAAGAGAGGGCTATCCATTCAAATTCGTGTTGGTTACACCAATTACTGGAGTTGAGAAGGTGACTTTCGCTTCAGCAATGATTTATCCCAATCCGGTTCGAGATTTTGTGACTGTTGATGTTCGAGTTAATACGAGCTCTGATGTATTATTTGACTTATATTCCATCGATGGACGCATAGTGAAATCAATACATTGCGTATCAGGAGAAAACAATATCAATACTGCCAATCTTCCCCAAGGATTGTATATAGGTCTGTTAGGGGTGAATGGTAAAATCGAAACGTTTAAGATTAATAAAAAGTAGTCAATAATTTAGTGCTTCAAAATATAAAAGGTCATTAAGTTATGCCAGCTTAATGGCCTTTTTTAGTAGTATACGAATGCACTCCCTATCAAATATGAATTTGCCTCCCGTTGAAAACAGATAAAAGTCGTTTATTTGTAGTATTATTGAATGCCATAACACACATATCCCAGCTGCAAGCAGAGAGGTGCTTCCATGCGACTTTAACATCCATAACACATTAACTCCAATATTTAATGAAACATCTAGTGGTATTGAAACAATTGTCTATATTTTTCATGGTTTTACTCACTTTTCAGTGTGCTATTGCAGCTCAACCTGAATTAAAATTGCGTTACGATTTTCCGGCAACGAACTGGATGACTTCAGCTCTGCCAATTGGCAATGGCGTGTTTGGCGGTATGTTTTTCGGAGGTGTGGCTCAAGAACAAATGCAGTTCAACGATAAAACCCTTTGGTCGGGTAGTACTAGTGTCAGAGGAGCCTATCAGAACTTTGGTAATTTATACCTTAATTTCCCGACGCATACCTCCTATACCGACTACAAAAGAGAACTTAGTCTGGACGAGGCTATTGGACGGGTTTCGTACAAAGTGGGGACTGTTTCGTACCTACGTGAGTATTTCGCCAGCAATCCGGACAGTGCCATTATTATGCGGATTACTGCTCCCGGACAAACGGGGAAACTTAGCTTTACAGTCAATTTGACCGATGCACATTCCGGAACAACTTCGTATTCAGGTAACAAAATTACCATGAGCGGAACTCTTGCAATTCTTTCTTACGAAGCGCAGGTTAAAGTGATGAATGATGGAGGAACTTTAACAACATCCGGCACTCAGATTTCAGTTTCGAATGCGGATGCTGTAACCATTGTCCTTACCGGAGCTACCAATTTCAATCCCACTTCATTGAGTTATGTAGGCGAAAGCACAACCTCTTTGCACAATCACATCACAAACCGTATGACAAGCACCAGTGATAAATCATTCGATGTACTAAGAAAAAACCATTTGAACGACTATCAACCGTTGTTTAATCGTGTTAAACTTGATTTGGACGTAACCGCACCAGATATCAATACAGATGCTTTGATTCGTACTTATAAAGATAATTCGTATCTGGATGTATTGTATTATCAATATGGTCGTTATCTGATGTTGAGTTCTTCCCGTGGCATTGCTTTGCCGTCAAACCTTCAGGGACTTTGGAATAATACGAACGATCCAGCTTGGCAATGTGATATTCATAGCAATATCAATGTGCAGATGAACTACTGGCCCGCTGAAAATACCAATTTGTCCGAATGTCACCTGCCGTTTACAAATTATATTAGCAACGAAGCAACTAAAGTGAATGGTTCATGGTCGAAAATGGCTTCTAACATTATAGCCACAACAAGCAATGGGGAGAAAATGACCGGTTACCGTGGTTGGACTATTAGAACCCAAAACAATATATTCGGATATTCGGACTGGAACTGGAATCGCCCTGCCAATGCGTGGTTTTGTATGCATCTTTGGCAGCATTATGCGTATACCAACGATACAACCTATTTGAGAGAAAAAGCATTTCCGACCATGAGAAGCGCTTGTGAATTTTGGTTTGACCGATTAATTTTAGACTCAAAGGGCAAATTGGTTGCACCTGATGAATGGTCGCCTGAGCAAGGAAATTGGGAGGATAATGTGGCTTATGCGCAACAATTGATATGGGAACTGTTCGACAATACACTAAAGGCTGCTAAATTAATCCATGCTGATGCAACCTTCATCAGTATCTTGACCGATAAATTTGCTAAATTAGATAATGGTATTCATATCGGTCCTTGGGGACAAATCAGAGAATGGACGACCCAGCCTGATGTTCAGGGTAACGACCATCGTCACTTATCGCCGCTTATTGCACTCTATCCTGGAAATCAAATTTCATACCACAAGGACAGTGCAAATGTACGTGCTGCGATTGTTTTCCTGAATTCTCGTGGTGATGGGGGTACGGGTTGGAGTCGCGCATGGAAGATTTCATGTTGGGCACGTTTGTTTGATGGAGACCATGCTTATAAATTGATGAAGGCTGCTCAGAATCTAACGGTTACAACGGTTGTCGAAATGAACGATGGACATGGAGGTGTCTATGAGAATTTATTTGATGCACACCCATCCTTTCAGATTGATGGCAATTTTGGCTTTACGGCTGGTGTTACCGAAATGTTGGTCCAGAGCAATCAAGGTTTCATACAACTGTTGCCCGCATTGCCTAGTGTATGGCCGAATGGAAGTTACTCCGGTTTGAAAGCTATCGAAAACTTTACAGTCGATGTGGCTTGGAAAAATTCGCAGCCACTACAAGCAGTGGTTTATTCAACTACAAGTGATTCTTGCAAAATTTACTATCCTTCAATTGCGTTGACATCTGTGGTAGATAAAAACGGCGTAAATATACCTTATGTAAGAAAGAGCAACAATCTGATAGCATTTGCAACCACAGCCGGTAATAATTATACGCTGTTATTTGCAAATAGTGGAGTAACTGCTGCTGTAATTACACCTTATGTTCAGGTAAATAGCAATGCTAAGGTTCAGTCTTCTTCGGTTCAAACACTTAAAGCAGCAACTGTTTTACTTTCCCCGGAGTCAACGTCGTCGGATGGGACTTGGTCATGGAAAGGGCCAAACGGCTTTACTGCTACTACACGAGAAGTGAGTTTGGCAAATGTTTCCGTTATTCAATCTGGTAACTATATTGTCACACAGACTAATAATGGAGTGAAGAGTGTCTATACTTTTAATATTATTGTTTCGGAAAAGTTTAATTCCAAGTTGAATGTACTGAGTGCTGGAGACTATTATATAAAAAAAAAAATACTCAGCTTTACTGGACTAATACGAACATTTCTTCAACAGGAGGTAGCCCTTCCTTCTTGGCAAAATCCAGCTTGACCAATAATGCACAGGTTTGGACGGTTTCGTTAGATGGTGGTTACTACAAAATTGTGAGTAAAGCGGATGGGCGTTATGTAAATGAAAAAGGTAATTTCGGTACAAATTCCTATTATGTAGACTGGAATACGTACAACATTTATAGTGATAGTGTATATTGTGGCATTCAAATTTCACAAAAGTCAGCAACACAAGAAAAAGGTACGTTTTTCTGGAATATTAGCACCAGTAATGCCGTTGTGTATTCAACGAATGTAAGTATTGACGAAGCCAAGGATCTGGTTTTTGAGTTTGTTCCAGTAGCTATAACGGCTTTGCATTCGGTATCAAACCAAACCTGCTCTGTTTGGACTGGTAAAAACACCCTGAGTACTCGATGTGATATGGATTCCAAAGTCACCATTTATAATCAGTTGGGTCGCGTGATCAAGCAGTTACAAATGACAGGAGAGAGAAATATTGAACTTCCTGCTGGTGTGTATTTCGTGAAAATACAAAATACTGTTGAGCAACCGATCTTTAAGATTACCATATAATAGTCGAAATTCATTAACCATCGACATTCCCAGCCGTTTACGGCGAGGAGCGTCAGTTGTTATTTTAGCTGAATTATTTCTACAATAAGTCTATCTTGTTCCAAATTATAATATGAGACAAAATTTGGAATAAAAAGAACCCGCAGTTTTTAATCTATATCTATTTTTGTAGTGGAATACCTTCCATAATCATGTTTTATTTGCATATAAGTGCGAGTAAAACATCATGAATTTGAACACGTTAACCACTTTAGGCCTTAAAATATATGAAAAATTATCTCCTTTCATTCCTTTCTGTTGTTCTGTTGTTTGGTTTGTCAACTACATACGCTGTGGCGATAAACCATGATGTATTTGTGACTCAAGTGGATACATCATTGAAATTACGTCTTTCCTTTGATAATGCGAGCGATGGTGCAACAACAGTAGCCGACGAAAGTGGCAACAACTATTCGGCAACGCTTTATAATGGTGCCATGGTATCTACTTCAGGCGGAATTGGAGGCGTGCTGAGTCTCGGTTCAGCCAATGGCTATCTTGATTTCGGTAGTCTTGTCGGGACAAATCTGATAAGCAAACTGCAAAGTTTTACCATTTCGACGTTTGTGAATGTGGCAAATGATGCAGACATTTCAGGCAATGGTAATTTCCTTTTCGCGTTTGGCAACTCCGATAATATGGGGACTACGAAGAATGGATATCTATTTTTAGGTTTAAAAGCCTCGCATTATGCTATTACAAAAACCTATTATACGGCTGAACAATATATCCAAACAGGAGCGGCCTTTCCAAAAGGACTTTGGAAACATGTGGCCGTAACCTATTCAAAGGAAACGTCAACGGCTAAACTGTATGTTGATGGCGTTGTTGTAGCGAGTTCTACATCAATCAACTTGGCACCGAAAGATCTTGGAGCAACAGCCTATAACTATATTGGTAAATCATCCTATGCACTGAATGGTGATGTCTATTTGAAAAAATCGTTGGTAGATGAATTCAGAATATATAATGTTGCATTAGCAGATACTTCAATAAACAAGTTCGTGGCACTTTTACCTGAGTATAACAGTGCAATAACTACCGCGCAGATAAATAGTGCTTTAGCAACATTGGGTTTAGCTGATGGCAAAAAAATATATTCAAATTTGACCTTGCCTGTCTCCAAAAATGGGGTGACCATAACCTGGAGTTCGACCGATGAAAATTGTATTTCAAAAACTGGTGTGGTAGTACGACCCGAAAGTGGATCGGCAGCCAAAAACGTCACATTGACTGCTACTGCAGTGAGCGGGGGGGTGACCGTTGTGAAATCGTATCAATTAATCGTCATGCCAAAATTGACCGATTTGGAGATGGTTCAAACCGATGTTGATAGTCTTGTCCTTATTGGAAATACAACCAATCTTCGTTCAAGTTTACCGCTACCTATAAAGGGCATGTTTGGCTCAACCATTAGTTGGAGTTCCAGTGTGGAGACCCTTTTGAGTAATAGTGGCAACCTAATGTATCTTCCAGAACATGGAACTGGAAAAACGCCTGTTGAATTGACCGCTACCTTTTCTAATGGATCAGTTGTTCAGACTAAGAAATTCGATATCCAAGTGGCTGAAAAAGAAGGCTTTTCGGCATATTTGTTTGCCTATTTCACAGGTACAAGCGAAGCCATCCGTTTTGCGTTGAGTAATGATGGGAAAAACTACCAGGCATTGAATGGCAATAATCCCGTACTGAATTCAGGAATGATTAGCTCAACCGGAGGTGTACGAGACCCACACATTATGCGGGCTGAAGATGGACAAACCTTCTACATGGTAGCCACCGATATGGTTGCTGCCAATGGTTGGGAATCGAACCGCGGCATCGTTCTTCTCAAATCGACGGACTTGGTCAATTGGTCTTTTAGTGCAATAAACATTGCAACGACTTATCCGACAGCCTTTTCGGATATATTGAGAGCCTGGGCTCCTCAGACCATCTATGATAAATCGGTAGGTAAGTATATGGTATACTTTTCAATGAAAAAGGGAGCTAACGGTATTGATAAAGTATACTATTCGTATGCCAATGCCAGCTTTACTGCCCTAGAATCCGAACCGAAGTTATTATTTGAAAATCCGGCGGGAACGGCTACCATCGATGCCGATATCATTGAGAAAGACAATAAATACTATATGTTTATGAAGACCGAAAATGCCGGGAACGGGATTAAGAAAGCTGTATCCTCTACGCTCACAGGCCCTTATGCAATGGAAGACAAATTCCTTGATCAGACCGATCTGAATGTTGAAGGCGGTTGCATATATCGATTGACAGATACAGACAACTATATACTGATGTATGATATTTACATGAATCAGAAATATCAGTTTACTGAAACTTCGGATTTGGATAACTACCGAGTAATAGATAGTGAAACTTCGATGAATTTTGCTCCACGCCATGGAACAACTATGTCGATCACGAAAGAGGAAGCTGAACGCTTGGCAAAGAAATGGGGAAGTGTTGCAGATATTTCTATCTACTCATCGACTTCCAATTCTGTAAAAATGATCAATTCAAAATATGATCAAACGGGAAAGATAATTATTTTAGCCGTGAAGAATGGAACAGATATTACAAATTTTGATCCCATGCTGGTTGCTCTGGCAGGTTGTGTTGTTACACCTTCTGGCCCTCAAGATTTTTCCAACGGTGCCGTAAACTATACCGTTTCTATTCCCGGCATTGGTTCCAAAACGTATGCAGTAACAGTACAAGTATCGGGTAACCCTGTGTTGGATGGGTACTATGCTGATCCGGAAGTGCTTTATTCCGAAAAAACCGGTCTGTTTTATATTTATCCCACTACCGATGGCTTTGCCAACTGGGGTGGTTATACCTTTGATGTGTTTTCGTCTCCAAATTTGGTTGACTGGACCAATGAAGGAACCATTCTTAATCTCAAATCTTCACAGGTTCCATGGGCGAATGGTAATGCTTGGGCACCGGCCATCATCGAAAAGAAAATAGGTGACAACGACTATAATTATTACTTCTATTTCAGTGGTGAAGCGGGAGGTAAGAAAATTGGCGTGGCTGTAGCAAACAACCCCACAGGTCCGTTTGCCGATTCAGGGAAACCGCTCATCTCAGGTTTTCCTTCCGGCGTAAGCGGTGGGCAACAGATTGATGTTGATGTATTTAACGATCCGAAGTCTGGAAAAAATTACATTTACTGGGGAAATGGTTACATGGCTGTAGCTGAATTGAATGATGATATGGTGTCGATAAAAGATGGAACTACCATGGTGTTGACCCCAACTGGCGGTTCAACAAGTGATTATCAATTCAGGGAAGCTACCTATGTGTTCTACAGAAATGGAATTTACTATTTCCTCTGGTCTGTTGATGATACCGGATCGCCCAATTACCATGTGGCTTATGGTACTTCAACCTCACCTACCGGTCCTATTAATGTGGCCGCAAATCCAATCGTTCTGGCTCAGGATCCGGCCAATCAGATCTATGGTCCTGCTCATAATTCCATACTGAAAATCCCCGGTCGCGACGAATGGTATATTGTTTATCATCGAATCAACAAAAACTACCTGAACAACAGCCCCGGCACACATAGGGAAGTGTGCATCGATTCTTTGAAATTTAATCCTAATGGAACAATTCAGCGGGTAACTCCCACAAAAAGTGGAATAAAGCCGGTTTCAAAAGGTGGTGGCACAGCAGTTCTCCAGATCAAAGATGATCAGCCCAAAGGGAATGTTATTTCAAAAGAAATCTATTCAATAAATGGGATGATGGTTGACTTTAAGAACAGAAGGTTAGATAAAGGAGTGTACATATTAAAAACGCGGTATGACAGTGGTACTGTTACTTTTAAGAAAATTATCATCAATAATCAGGAGATGCAGAATTATTTTAATGAATAATAGAGTGAAAAGAACGCAGATACTGCGATGTTATCCGAAGTCATTTTCTTAATTTTGAACCATAAGAACACAAACAAAATGAAAACTAATAAATTCTATTCCTATGCAGTACTTGTGTGTATGCTGTTAGGCATTTTTGGTGTACAAGCACAATGTTACACGCCTCTTTACCCTTCGGGGAATATAGTGACTGATCCGGAGTGTAATACTGCCAATGTATATAAAGGTTGGGGTAATTATACTCAAATTACTGATGCAAATGCCTATTGCGGAACCAGTGTTCGAATTACAGGGGGTTGCGGTGGATCCTTAGATTATTCTCTTACAGGTAAATTATTGCCAAATACCTCTTATCGTTTAAAATGCATGTTGTATAGCGATAAGGAGGCATATATCACGTTGAATGGTTGTGGCATCAATGGATTGACATCTGATTATCAGATAGTCAAAAATACTGGTGGCACTTGGCAGGCAGTTGACTTCTATTTTATCACAGGTACTTTAGCCTCAGGCGGTCAGAACTTTTGGTTAAATAGCTGTTCGGGTTCAAATAGAGCAACCGATATTCGTCTTGATAATTTAGAAATTTATCCAGCAACTGAACCCGTTGTTGAGATACCAATGGAACCAATGGATTCAGGAAAATTTGTGCCGACCTGGGAATCTTTGAAACAGTATGGTGAAGCACCTGAGTGGTATCAGGATGCCAAATTTGGTATATGGGCGCATTGGGGACCTCAATGCCAACCAGAACAAGGAGACTGGTTTGCAAGGTTCATGTATTTTGCGGGTTCACAGCGTAACTGGTTTACTTCTGCTTATGGTTCCGCCACTAACCTTGGGTTCAAAGAAGTAATCAATAGTTGGAAAGCTGAAAGCTGGCAGCCGGATAGTATCGTAAAACTTTACAAAAATGCCGGAGCTAAATACTTCTTCGCATTGGGAAACCACCACGACAATCTGGATTTGTGGGATAGCAAATATCAGCAATGGAATACGGTTAATGTCGGTCCTAAAAAAGATATTATCGATGGTTGGGAAAAAGCAGCCAAAGCAAATGGATTGCGTTTTGGAGTAAGTATTCATGCTTCACATGCCTGGTCGTGGTATGAAGGGTCACAGAATTATGATGGAAACCTTACAGCGGCCGACAGTGTAGGCAAATGGTGGAGTGGTCTTGATCCGCAAGAACTGTATGCCCAAAAGCATGCGCATAGTAGCGGTTGGGATAATTCCGGCACCATTCACTCCCAATGGAATTGGGTAAATGGAGCTTCTATCCCTTCTAAAGCTTATTGTGCTAAGTTCTACAACAGAACGATGGATATGATTAAAAAATACAATCCGGACCTGATTTATTTTGATGATACTTCGTTGCCTTTTGTTGCAGTGGATAATGCTGGCAACCGGTCAACTACGACAGTTAGCGATGTGGGTCTGAAAATAGCAGCGAGCTATTACAACAAAAGCGCGAATGCGAATAATGGAAAAGTCCAAAACGTTATTTTCGGTAAGGTTATTACTCCGTATGAGAAAGAATGCTTGGTTTGGGACGTTGAACGCGGTATTCCCGACAAACCACAGGCAAAACCTTGGCAAACGTGTACCTGTATCGGCGATTGGCATTATAATCGTTCGACTTATAATAATAACTGGTATAAATCTGCCAATACCGTTATACACATGCTGATTGATATTGTCAGCAAAAACGGCAATTTATTGTTAAACATTCCTCTGCGTGGTAATGGAACTTATGATGAAAAAGAGTTAGCTGTTGTTAAGGGAATCACGACGTGGATGAATGTCAACAAAGAGAGTATCTATGCTACACGCCCCTGGATACAATTTGGTGAAGGGCCAACTGCAGAGCGCGCTAATGCACTTTCGGCGCAAGGATTCAACGAAGGGACTAATTATGATGCAACCGATATCCGCTACGTTAAAAAAGGAGATAGCTTGCTTTATGTTACAGTAATGGGTTGGCCAACTAACGGTAAAGCGGTGTTGAAAAGTCTGGCTACGACCCAGCCTTATCTGACAAGTAACATCAAAAGTGTACAGATTTTGGGCGGTGGAAATTTGACTTTCACACGTAATGCAGATGGTCTGACTATTAATTTGCCGGCTACAAAACCAGCTACTGCCGATATCGGTATCGCCTTTAAAATTTCTCTGGATACAATTGCTTCTTTTGAAAGCTTGAAAGGGATGATTAGAATAGCTGAAATAACCGATAGCGTTGCCAAATTAAATGCAGGAAGCAACTCGGGTCAATACAGTCCCGCAGCAGTTGCAATATTGGAAGCAGCAATAATTGATGCTAAAGCATACACTTTGACCAATACAGGTAGTGAGATTGCCGCAGCCGTAACAACCTTGCAAAATGCCATTATTATTTTCAAGAGTAGCGCAAAAATGGCTGGAGGTATTATTGATTATCCAAAATCGCAAAATATCACGAACAAATATCTGAAAGAAGCACGCGTATTTCCCAGAGTGGGTACAACTACAGTGCGTTTTGGGCAGCCTGCTAATTGGAGTGCCGACTTTAATATTCCACAAACCGATGGCAGTGGTACAAAACAAGGTATTGACAAATATCCGGGTTATAATACTTTGATGTTGGGCGCATGGGGTGATGTCGCCCGTTCGACCAGGGATGCGACTAATGCAAGAGTGTATAAAAAGGTAACTTTGCCTGCCGGCAAATATTTCTTTGGGGCAAATTACCATACACTTTATCAAATGTCGAAAGCATATATTTTTGCGGCCAAAACTATTCCAACCATTGCAAATGTAGAATCGACAGCGATTGCTTACCACAGTATAAGTGCTGACGCTGCTGATAATGCTATGTACGGTATTGAATTCGCTCTTTCGACAGAAACTGAACTATATCTGGGCTGGGTGGCAGATTTAACCACAGCGACAAATTTGGAGTTCAGGGCAAAAGAAGTTGAACTGCTTCAGGTTTTAGCACCTACTGACAACTATGTAGCTTCAGGTGCTGTTTCGGCTTCTGCCAATACAGATATTTTGATGAATTTCAGTGAATTTGCCCGTGTATACAGCACCAGTGGAACGTACAATATGTTGTCAGCCAATACAGGTTATCTGGTAGGAACATCAGGCGGAAGTTTTGATTTGGGTGTGATTGATTTTGGCACAAATAAATATAACAAGGCATTTGTAAATACGGCCAGTGCCAGTACTACTCTGAACGCTGCATCTTACGACCTCTATTTAGATGATCAGGCTACTGCTTTTGCTTCGGTATCTGCTGTAAGTACTGGAAGTGCTACCACTTTCGCAAAATCTCAAACCGCCATTGGTTCGAAAAGCGGAGTACATAAAGTAACATTGAAATTCAATAACCACACTTCTTCATTGTTGTCGGTAGGATTTGTTGATGCTGGTGCGTCGGCCGTGAAAAAAGTCAAGCTTTCGGATATATATAAAATTTGCACGACTCAAAACTCAATTGTAGTTGATGGCTTAACAAATAATAACATTGCCGTTTTCAGCAGTAGTGGTATATTGATCAGTCGTAAAACATCTGTTACAGGTAAAGTTGATTTCAAAGTGAGTCAAGGAGTGTATCTAGTAGAGATAGACGGAAAAGCTGTGAAGGTTGTTCTTTGATAGATCACTATTCGACATGGCGCAACTGGGGGGTTAATTAAATTCTTATATTTAATTCTTATGAGATTCAAACACAAAAGTCTATTGATTTTTCACAGGAAGCAGATTATGTATTTCATAATGCTCCTCTTCCCGGTTTTAACTATGGCAAAGACCGGTGCAAATGAACCGGTACTGATGCACTCTTACCCCTTCGACAATGCCGCATCTGACGTTGTGGGAACAGCTCACGGAACCTTGCATGGAACCGCCACCGTCACCAACGGTGCGCTGGTGACTTCCAAAAACGGCGATTATGTGTCGTTTGATCCTGCGGCACTGAATCTGAATTCTTATGGCTCTATTACATTGGAAACCTTTGTCGTTGCCGGTAACGGCACAAATCCAGGTTGGTCAGGTTTAGCATACTTTGGCAATAGTGATGGCAACAAAGCTTTTTTTACCGGAATTGCCAGAACCGATAACCAAAGCATTTGTTTCTATGATTTTAAAGCAGAGATAAAAGCACCCGGAGAGCATGACGATGGCAAATACCACCATATTGTCAATGTGTTGACAGGTAGTTATATGAAGTTTTACATTGATGGCGTATTGATTGGTCAGGCTAACTGGTCTGGTACGATTGATATCGGCACTACCTATGCGTACCTGGCAAAAGAGGGATGGGCGGCAGATCCTACCTGGAATGGCCAGATTCTAGAGTTCAATATTTACAAAGGTGAAATGGATGCTGCAACCGTGGCTCAGAGAGCACTACTGTTTGACAAAGACGGCGATGGTATTTTGGACTCTATTGACAACTGTCCCGACACGTACAATCCCGATCAGAGCGATCAGGATAAAGATGGAAAAGGAGATGTTTGTGACCCGATGGCGACACTTAGCAACCTGACTGTTGACCATGGTACGCTACAGCCGGCTTTCAGCCCTACAACCTTTAACTATGTGATTTACGCACCTCAGGGTGTTGGTCAGATAAACTTAACGGCAACACCCACGGATCAGGGTTACGCGGTATCGGGGCAAACCCCGTTGAACATTTCTTCTGGTTCAGGGGAGGCTACGATAACAGTTTCGGGCACCGGGCTTGATAACGGAGTTTATAAAATCAAAGCCTATGGCCTTAAACTTGAGCATTCCTATACGTTCGACACTGATGCGTCAGATAAGGTTGGCTCTGTAAACGGAGTTCTACACGGAACAGCATCTGTTTCAAATGGAGCTCTGGTCACTTCTAAAAACGGAGATTACGTCTCGTTTAACGGTGCCGCATTAAATCTGAGTTCGTATGAGTCCATCACCATGGAAACTTTCGTAGTTGCCGGAAATGGAACCAATCCCGGTAATACCGGTTTGGCCTATTTTGGAAACAGCAATGGTAGCAAGGCTTTCTTCGACGGGATTGCACGGGTAGAAAACCAAAGTATTGCATTTTATGACAATAAAGCTCAAATAAAAGCTGCAAGAGAACATGATGATGGAAAATACCATCATGTGGTGAGCATCCTTACCGGCAATTTTCTGAAATTTTACATCGATGGCATACTGATCGGACAGGCCAATTGGTCTGGTACGATTGATATCGGCACTACCTATGCATATCTGGCAAAACTGGGATGGGCGGCAGATCCAACCTGGATTGGTAAAATCCTTGAATTCAATATTTACCGCGGAGCGATGGATGAAGCCACCATTGCCAAAAGACGATTAATCTACGATAACGATGGCGATGGTATTGTAAACGAAGAAGACAAAATACAGGAGCATTGGGATGCCAATTGGATATGGCAAAACACTGATAGCCCTCAGGATACATGGATGAACTTCCGTAAAAAGGTTTCTTTGACATCAGTTCCACAGAAAGCCGTTGCCCGCATATCCGCAGAATCCAAATACTGGTTGTGGATAAATGGTAAACTGGTCGTATTCGAAGGCCAGTTAAAACGGGACATGATGAATAAAACCTATTACGATGAAATAGACCTGGCACCTTACCTTGTTGCCGGTGAAAATACAATTGCCGCATCGGTATGGTACTGGGGCAAGGACGGATTTGCTCACCACGATTGTGGAAAAGGCGGATTCTTGTTCGATGCAGACTTCGGAGGCACGCCGGTACGCTCTGACACAACCTGGAAAGTGAAAGTGCATCCCGGCTACGAACATTCCACAGCGGGTGGACAGCCCAACTTTAGATTATCGGAATGGAATGTCCGGTTCAATGCTTCAAAGGATACTATTAACGGATGGCAAAATTCCGGATACAATGACACTAACTGGGCAATGGCCACCGAAAAAGGCGTTCCACCTGCACTTCCATGGAATGTCCTAATCAAGCGACCGATTCCACAATGGAAAGATAGTGGTCTACAGAATTATACCAATGCCGCATCACTTCCTACGACAGGAAATGGTGGTATCATTGAAGGCATTCTTCCATACGATGCCCGTGTATCGGCCTACCTAAAAGTTAATGCACCGGCAGGCAAGCTCATCAGCATACAGACAGACCAGTACAATGGTTGGACTGATTTTGGTCAGGGTCCGTCTGACCGTGCGGAGTATATCACTACAGGAGGTGTTCAGGAATTCGAAACCTTTGTCTGGATGAGTGGCAATACCGTTAGATACACCGTTCCTCAGGGAGTGACCGTATTATCCCTGAAATACCGTGAGCTTGGGTATGCGGCTGAATTCACCGGCGACTTTAAGTCGAACGATCCTTTTTACACGAAGCTATGGACCATGGCACGCCGGACATTGTACATCAATATGTTTGACAACTTTATGGACTGCCCCGATCGTGAACGGGCTTTGTGGTGGGGTGATGTTGTGAATCAGAGTGGAGAAGTCTTTTATACGCTCGATACAACGGCACATGCGCTGATCCGTAAGTCAATCAAAACTTTGGTCGACTGGCAAAGAGATGACTATACCTTATTTTCGCCACCATCTACAGTTTGGACATCTGAACTGCCTCAGCAAATGCTGGCTAGTGTCGGATGGTATGGCTTTTGGAATTACTTTATGAACACAAACGACAGCACAACGATGCGTGAAGTATATCCTGCGGTACGAAAATATTTGAGTATTTGGAGTATGGGCACGAACGGACTTGTACAGCATCGCGCCGGTGGCTGGGACTGGGCCGATTGGGGTACCAATATTGACCTGAATCCGATGGAAAATGCATGGTATTACCTCGCATTAAAATCGGCAATCCCGATGGCAACAATGAGTGGATTTGCCCAAGATACCGTCCAATATCGCACCCGCATGAACAGCATATCGACAAATTTTGCCAAGGTCTACTGGAACACTGCCGGACAGTACTTCCGTTCTTCTGCGCTGACCATTCCTGATGATCGGGCCAATGCAATGGCTGTGATAGCAGGATTTGCGAAACCGGAACATTATGCAGGAATCCGCAAAGTTCTTAAGGAGAGAATATATGCAAGCCCATATATGGAAAAATATGTGCTTGAGGCTCTTTGTAAAATGGGCTCCGATTCACTCGCATTGGTCAGAATGAAAAGCCGTTATACAAATATGGTCAACAGCACAAAGTACAACACCTTGTGGGAATTGTGGAACGGACTGAGTGAAGGTACCATCAATCACGGATGGAATGCGCCGAATCTCGTACTTTCGCAAAACATCGCGGGCGTATCGACCATCACACCCGGATGGAGTACTTACCAGATACTTCCTCAAATGGGCGGATTGTCACAGGTGTCTCAGATTGTTCCGACAGTCAAAGGAACTATAAAAGTCAGTAATTCTTTGACTTCAAAAAGCTTTACCATGAACTTGGAATCCCCTTCGGGTACCAAAGCGATCATCGGTATTCCTAAGAAACGGGCATGGCGGTCAGTCACCATGAACGATCAACCGATATGGACAGATGGAGCTTTCGTAAACGGTGTTGCGGGTATCACCGGTGCCGGTGAAGACAGCAACTACATCCGGTTCTCGGTTGAGCCGGGTACATGGAAGTTTGATGCAGCCCTTACTACAGAGACTGGCGTTGGTAGCGTTCAGCAAGATAACAGTTTTGTGGAAATTATTAATTCACCGTTGTCCATTGAAGTTTTCTCGCCGGCCAAAGCCGATTTTAAAGTAAAGGTTTTCGACTTGTCGGGCAGACAAATCAAAACAACCATGCTGTCGAACAATTTCCGGGTTAGTATTCCAACAAGTTCTTTCCTGGCAGGCGCATATTTAATTCAGGTCAATTCGGCAGATTCTTCCATAGCGAAGAAGATTGTATTTTAAACTCAAATAATTTCATACTAAAAATATCGTGAAACCATTTAATTTAAAGTTTAAACTATTAATCGCATTGATAGTCCTTATGGGTATGCAGGCAAATGCTGCTGAAATCTGGATATCAACAAATGGTTCTGACAGTAATATCGGGACAAAAGATCTCCCTTTGGCTACACTTTCCAAAGCGGTGCTTCAGGCAAGGGAGTTACGCCAAACAAACGATCCTTCGATAGTGGGAGGAATTCATATTGTTATGAGAGGAGGAACTTACCAACTGTTTCAAACAGTAGTTCTCAGTCAAAAGGACGCAGGTACAGCTGCCAGTCCTACCTCTATCGAAGCTGCACCGGGCGAAACGCCCATAATCAGCGGTGGTATGCCAGTAGCTGGTTGGCAGGATGCCGGTGTTGTTCCTGGATTACCGAATATTGCACAGAATAGGATTTGGGTGGCTAATACACCTCAAATGGCTGGAGCTAATCTCAATTTCAGGCAGTTGTATGTAAATAATACGAAAGTGAATCGTGCGAGTAGCATGGAATCAATGAACCGACTTATTTCGGCAGATAAGCCAAACCAATCTATTCAAATTCCAACACCCAGAATGTCGGTGAAAAATGCCAGAAATATGGAACTTACCATCATTCAGGATTGGGAACTGGCTACTATGCGTGTCAAATCAATAGATTCGCTTGGTTTAAAGACAAAGTTTACCTTTCAACAGCCCGAAAGCGGTATAGAGTTTAAGCGCCCATGGCCAGCACTGGTAGCTACCGAGGGTAATGCATACAATCAATTTTACTTTTTGTCAAATGCCATTGAATTGTTGAACAGACCTTTGGAATGGTATAACGATAGCACTGCCGGAAAGCTCTATTATTGGCCGAGAGCGGGTGAAGATAAGACAACTGTACAAATAATTGCTCCTGCGATTGAAACCCTTATTAGGATAGAAGGAACGTTGGACAGCACAGTTTCAAATATCAAATTTAAAGGGCTCAATTTTGAGCATACTACATGGATGCGCCCATCTTATGCAGGACATATCCCGTTGCAATCGGGACACTATATTCTGGATGCCTACTCAGACGCATCTGCACCTGGAGGAAATGTGGCATGGGTTGGTCGTCCACCTGCCGGCGTGACTGTGAAAGGTGCAAGCCACATCAATTTCGATGGTTGTACCTTTCAGCACATGGGAGCTAATGGCCTTGACTTTGTAAGCGGAACCCGCAACGACTCGGTGCAAGGTTGTATTTTTACCGATATTGGTGGAAGCGGTATTCAGATAGGCTATTTTGGAGATAAAAATTTTGAAGTGCATAGAGCGTACAATCCGACTGACAACCGTGAAGTTTGTCAATTTGAAGTAATAAAAAACAATTATATTACCAATGTTACCACCGAAGATTGGGGCTGTATTGGTATTTCCGTTGGGTACGCATCTGATGTTACCATTTCGCACAACGAAATCGGCAACGTGAATTATTCGGCAATTAGTGTCGGTTGGGGTTGGACAAGCACGGCCAACTGCATGAAAAACAATAAGATTACCGCCAATTACATTCATAATTTTGCAAACAACATGCAGGATGTCGGTGCTATTTATACGCTTTCAACACAGCCTAACTCCCAAATGACTGGTAATCGGATAGAAAAGATGGGGGATCCGATCTATAATGCCAACCGATGGGCATTTTGCATATACTTGGATGAAGGAACAGATTACTACAATGTATCGAATAACTGGACAGAAAAATCATCGACCAATACCAATAAAGTAGGCTCACATATTGTCTGGGGTACAAATGGTCCAACGGTATCGAACATCTATAAACTGGCTGCCGGTCTGGAATCTGCCTATCAAAATTTAGTGCAAAAGGTGCAAATTCTATCACCCGTACCCGCAGATTCAATAGCTGAATATTTTGAGTGTTACACCCCTTTTTTCGCAATTGGGAATTTGGTTAGTGATCCGGAATGTACAACCCTTGCAAATTTTAAGAATTGGGGTAGCGGAGCTATGATTTCAGATGCTAATGCTTATTGTGGAACAAGCGTTCAGGTAACTGGTGCTTGCGGTGGATCCATAGATTATACTCTTACCGGTAAAATGTTGAAAAATACGACTTATCGGTTGAGAGCCATGATGTACACTAATGGTAATGCGGGCATCACTTTGAATGGTTGTGGTATTAACGGATCGACATCTGATTATCAGAAAGCGGTAAATACCGGTAGTACATGGCAGTTGGTAGACTTTATATTCACCACGGGTACTTTAGCCTCAGCTCAGAACTTTTGGTTCAATAGCTGTGGTACAAATAATGCGACCGATATCCGTCTTGATAATTTTGAATTGTATAATATAACCTCGATGACGTCTATTCCTAAAATAGTTGGTGTAGAGAGTCAAAAGATATATGTTCAGGATAGGAACATTGTGACGGATATCTGCCTTAATTCAGCAAGTAGAGTTACGTTTGAACTATTCAATGTTCAGGGGATATTGATTTCTAAACAGTCTGGTTTCTACAGGAATGGAAGCAATCATATTGTCCTGAATGTTGCGAACCTTAGTAAAGGAGTGTACGTAGTGAGAACGTCTGTTAATGGTAATTTTGACTTATCTAAGATTGTTATGTAATAGGAGCTTTCTGTATTTTCAATAAGACAATCGTTTCATAACAACATTCCAAATGTTTAACGGCATTTGGAATGTTGTCGTTTATAAAGTAATCTGAAGTCCCCACTTTTTCGTCTGAGTTAATACCTTCAAGAAAAACAATTCTTTGATTTTTCTTGTCTAAGTTTATATATGTTCCAGATTATTATTATTTGGAGGCCTTATTGAGATTGAAGAAACTCAATGAAGGAAATAAATAGGATCACTCATTGATGCCCTTAAAATACTCCGAAGGAGAGATCCCCATCGATTTCTTAAAGGCTCTGTAGAATGTGGTTTTTGAGTTGAATCCACATTGTTCGGCAATGGCAGATACCGTGTATTTGGTGTATTTGCCACTTGCAATTCTTTCTTTTACTTCCTCAACCCTGTAGGAATTGATGAAATCTGAAAAATTCATCTGTACCTTTGAGTTTAACACCTGAGAAATCTCGTGGACCGAAAATCGCAATACTGCCGCCACATCTGCTTGTTTAAGTTCAGGATTAAGAAATGGTTTTTCTTCATTCATGTAGCGGATTAAATAGTTTTCAATTTCAGTACCCTTGTCTACTGATATTTTTAAAGCTTGATGAGTCGTATATTTTTTGTATTTTGAATCTTCAAATTGCTGCTTGACTTTTTCTATTGCATTCATAAAATAAGATCGTGTATAATAAAAAGTAACAGCTGTCAGAAGAATGATAATGAATATTATAAATAAATTTGTTTCATAGAAATAGGAACTTATTTCAATTTCAATCTCTAAAGGTTGGGTTGTCCAGACGCCATCATTATTTGATGCTAAAACTTTTAATGTATGTTTTCCTGTAGGTAAGTCATTATAGGTCACAATATTTTTTTCTGAAGGTTTACTCCACTCTTTATCGATGCCGTCGATGAGGTAAGAGTAACGGTTCATTTTGATACTGTGATAGTTCAACGCTGCAAATCTGAATTCAAGATTGTTATTTGTACGTCCTTTTATCAAAACCTCATAATTTCCACTTGTTGTTATGTTTACAAATGACAGCGTATCAATTGACAATCGTGATCCATTAATATAGAGGTCGGTAAATAGAATATTTGGAATGACCTTATTCTCGGCATTAAATGCATAGTTTAAATTTACAAGACCTTTATCATTAGCCCACCATATGCTTCCTTTTGAGTCTTTTGTGGCTGAATTTGGACAAAATGTTAACCCAGTCAAGCCATCCTCATATCCAAATGCATGATTTTCGCCCGTTTTACTGAGTTTGTAAAGACCCTTTTGAGTCCCAATCCATATATTATTGCTTTTATCCTCGATGATTGATGAGGGTGCATTCTCAGGCAGTCCAATCTCAGAGCTTATCCATTGTTTCTGAAGTAAATCCGTATCAATCTGAAGTACACCACCCTTATTGAAACAAAACCAAACGTTGTTGGACTTATCTGCAAAAATGGATGTACATTGATATTGGTAGGGCTTGCATGCGTTTGGAATGACAAAGTTTTTATTTTTAAAAGAGTAAAAACAGACCCCCACACGGGTCCCAATCCAAAGTCTGTTGCTTTTATCTAAATGCAAATCAAATAATTCATTGTTTCCAATGACTTTTGATAAATCATATTGTTTTAAGGATTTGTTCCCAATATTGTATTTAAATAGCCCGTTCAATGTGGCAATCCAAATATTGTTCTCGTCGTCTGCAACAAATTTGTAAATTGTTCCATTTTGTAGGGTGGGATTCTTCGAAATGTCATAAAATTTACTTGATTTTAGGTCAAAGATTGATGCGCCTCCACCAAATGTTCCAATCAAGAACAAATCGTTGTTTTGCGGATAGGGGCAGATTGTAGTGATAATACGTGAGCGAATTCCGCGGGTTTTGAAGGGTGCAAATTCACGTTTGATTTCAAAACCGGGAGTCATTACAAAGAGTCCATTCCTTGATCCAACTAATACATCACCATTTCTACAGAAATGAAGTGACCTAACATCAATTTTATTTGTCTTCCTAAGGCCAATGGTATTGAATCTTCTGAATGGCAATAAGTTATAATAGTTTAATCCTTCTGAAAAAGTACCCGTCCAAAGGAATCCGTTTTTATCGTACAAAACAGAAAAAACAGGTACACCATTATTGCTAATAGTCTGAATGGTATTCGATTCGATATTTTTTACTAATATACCGTCTTCTTCAGTCCCAATGAACAATTCTTTGGTATTGACATCAAGCGATAAAATAATCTTATTCTCGGTCCCTGAGATGGTGTTGAATTTTTTTGTTACTAGATTAAATGTATAGGCACCTCTTTCAGTTCCTATTGCTAATTCGCTTGGACTAATCATAATGATTGACCGAATCACATTAGCGTCGAATACTGAATTATTACGATAAAGTTCCTGGTGTTTACTGGATGGATCATAGCTGAACAAGCCTTCAAGGCTGCTTATCCAAAGTTTCTTTTTCGAATCCTGAACGATTCCATTCAATGAAGGAGGTTCGTTAATGTTTTTTTTAAGGTTAATAGGTCTTGCCTTAAAATTTATGGAGTCGAGTATGTATAGACCTTTATCAGTTGCGAAATAGATCATTCTATCGGAAGCCCGATAAATTTTCCGAACACTAATGGTTGGTTTATTGAAATCGACAGCCGCAATGTGATTTCCTCTTTTATTGTAGAGGAAGGCTCCTTGCTCGTTCCCAATCCAAAAAATGTCATTTTCGCATTCCAGGATAGATTGAACGGCACCCTTAAGTGGTGTTGAGAAGCGTTTTCCGTAATTGACAATTTGTAGCCCATCGTAACTATCTAATCCAGTATCCGTTCCAATCCAGATTAACCCTTCAGAGTCTTTGTAGATGGTTCTGATGAAGTTGCTACTCAAACCAACCTCAAAATTGAGGTTTTTTACAAAAGAATTGCTTCCAAGTGATGGTAATAAAGTAGCAAAGAAGAATAAAAGACTTAAATGAATTTTTGTGGTATTCATCTTTGGTAGGGGGTATATTCGTATAAAGATTTGATTACTTGTATTATCTATGTTATAACCTACAATAACAAATATAATCACATAATAGGAATAATAGTAATAATGAAAAAAGAATCATTCTTGATTTCGATGCTTTTTATTTGTTATTCGCTATTCGGAAGCATATATACCCCCAACTTTAGTAATTTAACCATTCAGGATGGATTATCGAATAGCACGGTGCGTTGTAAAATGGAATTTAGATCGTGTTAATACAACTCAAATGAGTTTCAAATTATAATATGAAATACATTGGAAAGCGTATATAGGTAGTATGCATTTTTCAAATAGTATTTTTGCACTAAAGGTAAGATGGTCTCAATCTGCAAATGGGGAACCACTAAACCTATAAATTGAAACTAAATCACTTTCAATACTGAAATGTACGAATACACCCCTCGCTAAATCTGTATTCAATGAAACACGTTCAAAAAATTCTATTTTTTCTGACATTTTTCGTTCTTCAAACTTTAGTCTTGAATGCACAAACCATTCGGAAAAACATCAATATCAACCGCGAGTGGAAATTCATGTTAGGCGATTATTCAGGTGCTGAAGCATCTGCTTTTGATGATACAAAATGGGAAACCATAGGTATTCCTCATTCGTTCAGCATGCCTTATTATCAATCGGCCAAGTTTTACAAAGGCTATGGGTGGTATCGTAAAACTATTGAGGTTCCCGAAGCATGGATGGGAAAACGGATAAGCCTCGATTTTGAGGGTGCCTATCGTACTGCTGAAATTTTTGTAAATGGTCAACTGGTTGGAAAACACAATTCGGGATATACCGGCTTCGAAGTAGACATTACCAAAGCTGTGAAAGTAGGTGAAAATGTCATTGCAGTACGCCTCAATAACCTTTGGGATTCGCGTGTGGCGCCTCGTGCCGGTGAGCATGTATTTAGCGGCGGAATTTACCGTGATGTCAAACTGGTAGTTGCTGATCCAGTGCATGTTGCATGGTATGGAACGTTTGTAACCACACCAATCGTTTCAAAAGAATCGGCAACCGTAAATGTGAAAACCGAAGTCGTAAATGACAGTCCTGCTGAAGTCTCTGTAACTGTACAAACAGTCGTGCTTACTGCTGAAGGTAGAGAAGTCCTTCAGTTTGAATCAACTCAACGAATTCCTGCGGGAAGAACCATTGAATACAATCAAACAAGTGCGCCATTAAAGAAACCGAAACTGTGGAGTCCACAAACGCCTAACCTCTATTCTGTGAAAACCGCTGTAATTTCCAATGGAAAAACGGTGGATGATTATGTTTCTCCATTAGGTTTTCGTTCCATCAAATTTACTGCTGATAAAGGGTTTTTCCTGAATGGTGAGCACTACTATTTCAAAGGAGCTAACGTGCATCAGGATCGTGCCGGCTGGGGAGATGCTGTAACAAATAATGCTTTTGCACGCGATATAAAGATGATGAAAGATGCCGGATTTGATTTTATCAGAGGTAGTCATTATCCACACGATCCTGCATTTGCAGAAGCATGTGATACGGAAGGTCTTCTTTTTTGGTCCGAGGCTCCCTTCTGGGGGTCGGGTGGTACACGCACTGAAGGCGACTACGAAGGTGCCAATGCTTATCCTACAAGCCCTGACGACTGGATGGCATTTGACCAAAGCGTATTGGAACAGTTGCGCGATAATATCCGTATCAACCGCAATCATCCTTCCATTATTATCTGGAGTACCGGCAATGAGCCCTTTTTTACCACCAAAGAAACGCTTCCACCAACACGCGAACTTTTAAAAAAAGAAGTTGATCTGATACACCTGCTTGACCCGACACGTCCGGCGGCTATTGGTGGATGTCAACGCGGCGATATGGATAGAATTGGGGATATGGCCGGGTATAATGGTGATGGAGCAAGCTTGTTTCTAAATCCGGGAGTGGCCAGTGTGGTCAGTGAGTATGGCTCTAACGAAGGTTTTCGTCCAGGTACCTATCACGCTGGTTGGGGCGATTTACCACGTGTTAAGGATCAGGATAAGACTCAGAAATACCCTTGGCGATATGATTGGCGTAGTGGTGAAGCCATTTGGTGTGCTTTCGATCATGGCAGTGTAGCAGGCAAACGCTTTGGCTCCATGGGAATTGTGGATTATGCTCGAATCCCGAAACGGTTATATTATTGGTACAGAAATGAATACAAAGGCATTCCTGCACCTCCCGACAGAGTAGATGGCACACCTGCTTCCATTAAACTGACTGCTGATAAAACAGTGATATCTAATGATGGAACAGATGATGCCTATTTGCTTATTAACATTATGGATGCCCATGGAAAAGAGTTGAGCAATTCACCAGCAGTAAAACTTAGTATTGTTTCTGGCCCGGGTGAGTTTCCAACAGGAACCTCCATAACCTTTGATCCTAAATCGGACATTGAAATTTTAGACGGATTGGCTGCAACGGAGTTCCGTTCTTATTTCGGAGGCGAAACGGTGATTCGTGCCAGTTCTCCGGGATTGACGGATGCCATTATCAAAATTAAAACCAGTGGATTGCCAAAATTTATAGAAGGTAGAACGCTAGCTGTAGCCGACCGTCCGTATATTCGTTTTACAGGGAAAGAAATAAAAGCTTCAACAACAATTTTTGGTATTGACAACCCAACGAGTGCCAGCAGTCAGGCAGCGGGTCGTTTGCCCCGCTTGGGTGGCGACGGTAATCCAAACTCCTTCTGGCAAGCTGCCAATACGGATTTAGGGAATTGGTGGCAAGTGGATTTGGAACGATTTGTTGACATCAAACAAGTGAAACTTGCTTTCCCCGATGAAGCAAACTATGGCTACAAAATTGAAGCCATGGTTGGTGAAAACACATGGAAGGTGGTGGCTGATGCATCTGAAACCACTTCGACCGATAAAGTGAGGTTGGAAAATATAGCACCAAACACAACTGCACGTTTCCTCCGAATTACGTATGCCAAACTACCAACTGGAAAAGCAGCCGCTTTGGCTGAGATCGAAGTGTTTGGGGAATTGTCCAAATAAAAGAGATTGCTAAATCTATAAACGTGCTACAAACCCTCCACCTGGAACTAATTTAAGGGTCAATGTATCTTTTGGCGAGACAACTTTTTCTTGTCGATCGATACCGGCGTTCGTGAGTTTATCATCATATATCAGTGTTGCACGGGAAGATTTTTTGAGGAAATCCAACGGGATTTTTATTTCTCGTTCGGTAGCGCCATTCATTACACCAACCCACCATGAATCACCCTTGCGGCGGGCGTAAGCCACAACTTCGCCAATGCTTGTGCAGGGCAATACTTTGGTTTCGTCCCAAACAGTGGGTATTGTTTGAAATAAATCGAGCATGGGGCTTTGGAGGTAGAACTTATATTGGTCTGTAAAATGTGTAATAGGTGAAAGATAAACAATGGCCTGTGCAAACTCATGTGCCCAAGTAAATTTTTGGGTAATCAGTTGCTCGGGGTCTAATATAACCGGTGTAATATCGGCTGCACCTGCCATTAAGCGGGTAAAAGGTAGGCATACATCTTGTTCAAGTGGAGCCACGCGTCTGTATCTTGTCATATGATATTCATTGCCACGGACAGCTTCGCGCGTAATGTCCATGGGGTAGGTACGACGTAAGCCTGTCGGCTTAACACTGCCATGAAAGTTTAGAAGCAATTTCAAATCTGCACAGTCCTGAGTGGAACCCATATACCACTGCATGATATCAGCGGTCGCATCGGGAATAAAGTCGATTTTGATGCCAACAGCTCCAAGCGCTTTTATCTTTTCTAAATACACACGGCGTCTGCCTGCATCGCGCATTTCTCTAGAATCGACCCACACAATTGATTTAACGCCTACACTTTTTCCATAAGCAATTACTTCTGCCAGCAATGCCCATTGGTCTTTGTCGTCTTTATGCCAATTGCGCCAACCATCATCCACCAGATAGTACTCCCATTTCAATTTTGCTGCGGCATCGTACCAGTTTTTCTGATCTTCGTAAACAGGGCTGCCTACACTCCACCATTGCCACAAGCAACGTCCGGGTTGTACCCACGAAAAGTCTGCTCCTTTGGCAGGTGCAGGGCATAGGTTCATTAAAAGATCGGAATTTACCAAATCGGTTAAATTTTTCGTAACCATAGTTGTACGCCACGGCGATACAGATTGTCCTTGGTAAGTACCATCCAAAACCGAAAGTCTATTATCTGTTCTTCGTTTTATCTCCCAACCTAGTTTTGCAATGGGGAAGTTGGCTATAAAAAGATTTCCATTACGGACAAAAGCCATATCGGAAAAGGTTTCGCAGTCGGCCTCGGAAATGGAAAGAAAACGCCCCGCCACTTCAATCGTAAGTGGCCCCATCACAGGTTTATCCTGCGGGATTTCGTCTAATGCTGTCGCATAGCTCAGTTCCTCATAGCATTGGCTAAAAGCAGACCACGCAACTTTTGTTGTATTTGCGGGAAGATTCCACGAGGTGGATTCACAATTTATATATTTTGAACCTTCGGGTATGGTATAACGTATGGCAACCCCGTCGTTGTAAACGCGCACTATAAGATTAAACGTTTTGCCCGATGTTACAACTGGTATGGCTGCTTCTTTGGCACGATTGTGGGCTGTAGTATGGTTCCCGAGAATGGAATAAGTCTCATCAATCTCACTCATCGTGGGCTGGGAAGTGAATTTTGCGCCTTTGCCTAAATCAATGCCATCTATCGTTATTCCCAAAGGAGATGTTTCAAGCACTTGTATACCGTCCGATTTGACCGAGTACGAAAGTCGACCTTCAGTAGTAATAGTTACCAAAGCTGAAAGTTGTTTGTCGGGGCTGTTGATAATAATTCCTTTTTCGGCCAAGGCCACATTGATTCCTGCGAATAAAAAAATTGATGTAACGATGGCTTTTGAGATTTTGCTCATTTTAATTCTTTTTTGGTTGTTATTTAAAGTGTTATGGCTAGTTATTCCAGCAATTTTCGAATACTATCTTCATCTGCGTTCTCCGTATAGTAAATGATGAATTCTTTAGGAGACATTCCAAAAAAATCATGGAAATTGTATGAGAAGTACGAATGGCTGGAAAAACCGACTTTATAAGCTACTTCAGAAATATTGATCTTATTATTCACCAATAAATAGGCGGCTTGTTTCAATCGGATGGATTTGATGAGGTTGCTTGGAGACATGCCAAGAATTTCCTTTAATTTACGGTTTAAATGCACCCTGCTGAATCCAACTTCCTTACTGAGCTCTTCAACGCTCATATCGCTGTCTTCCAAATGTTCATTGATATAATCAATCACTTTCTTGACCAATTTATCATCGGCTGAATCAATGGTGATGGCATCGTAGTTGAAGCCCATATCGGTCCGGTGAATTTTGTTCTTGATTTTTTCCCGAACTCGGATTGCCTGACCAATAGCCCCTTTTAATAAAAGGATGTTGAACGGTTTGGTTAGAAAACGATCGGCATGCAATTGCATACTTTGCATTTGTATGTTTTCAGAACCTTCCGATGTCAAAATGATAACAGGGATGGAATCCGTTTCCGGACTGCTTTTGATACGCTGACAAAGTTCGAGCCCATTGCCGTCCGGCATCAGATAATCGGTTACAACGACATCTGGATGAACGCTCAAAAGTTGTTTCCATGCTTTGTTGCCACTGTTACTAATTATTATGGTGTAATCAACGAGTTCCTTTTTCAGAAAATGGCAAAAATCTTCATCATCATCCACGATCAGGATGGTGTATTTATTTTTGGGCTCTTTTTCTTCTGTTTCCTGCAGAAAAGAGGTGGTATCAATGAAATCCTTGTCGGTTATAGCATCGTATTCCAACTCTTCGCTATGTTCCGAATCTTTATCATGAATTCTAGGAACTAGTTCATTATCCGACAAATGAGCATTACCCAATGGAATCCTAACAGTAAATTCAACACCCTCGTTTCCACTGTTATGGGCTTCAATGGATCCATGATGAAGCAATACCAGTTCATGAGTCAGATGTAATCCGATACCCGTTCCAGAAGTGTCATGCGACGTGTTACCCTGATAGAACCGTTCGAAAATGTGATTCAAGTCGTTCTCATCAATGGGTGTGCCTGTATTGAATATTTTGATTTCTGCATATTCACTGACAATGGGATCTTTGATTTCTCCATGGTTGATGACGCCATTAATTCGAATCAAAATTTTACCCGATATGGAGGTGAATTTAAAGGCATTGGATAAAATGTTGTAAATGATTTTGTCGAAATTGTTGCCGTCAATCCATACATTCAAATGATCGCTCTCACTGGTTTCCATTGTGAAACTGATTTGTTTGACAGTTGCCAGATTCTTAAATGAAAGCATGATGCCTTTAATGTCACCGATCAGGTCGAATTCCTCAAAATGCAGATGCAGTTGCCTGTCGTCTAATTTGCGAATGTCGAGCAACTGATTAATGGTCTTAAGGATTCGCATGGAATTTCGATGCATGATATTGTACATTTCAGACGTCTCATTGTTTGAAACCGAACCCATGAGTTTCTTAAGCGGCGATACGATGAGCGTCAATGGGGTTCTGATCTCATGGGCGATGTTGGTGAACAGACGCAACTTATCTTCTTTAACCTGTTCGTTATACTGAGCCATTTCCAATATTCTGCGTTGTTCTTGCTTATTCAAATAGTACGTGTAGAAAAAATACAAGATCACGATAATCAGTATTATATACAAAATTCTGGCTAGTATGCTTGTGTACCATGGATTTGATATGATCACCTGGATGCTACGGTTGGTTACATCATTGCTTTCTTCATTAAAATAACCCTTGACTTCAAGGGTATACCTACCGGGAGGGAGACTTGCATATGTAGCTTTCGCATTGGAAGCATCCGTGTAATGCCAATTGTTATCGTAACCAGTAAGCCTGTAGGAATAATTGACTTTTTGGGGATTGGCATATTCCTGAGCAGAGAAATACAGTGTGAAAGAGTTGTTTTTATAGCTTAATTTAAGACTTTTTGCTTTTGAGAGTGAGGCATCCAGCACATTGCCTGACTTTGTATTGTTGTTATAGTCAATGAATTTATTGTTTATGTTTAGCTCCGTAAAAAAGATGGGTTGAATATGATATTGTTGTTTATTGACTTGCCTGGGATCAACTTTTATAACACCATTATCACCACCGAATAACAAAAAACCGGATTTGTCCTTAAAGACAGAACCATATCTGAATTCACCGATATGGAATCCGTCAAAAGTGGTGTAGGTGCGGATGTATTTAGTTTTTAGATTCAATCTGGTCAGATTCTTAGGCGTAGTAAACCATAACGACTGGTCATCTCCAAAAGCCATCGACATGATGTTGTTTGATTCTAGATTCTTACCAAGATCGACTAAGACATGTTTGTTCTTTTTCATGTCGTATTCAATCATGCCTGAACTGGTGCCGATGTACAGTTTGTTATCAACCTCCTCAAAACAATTGATTGGGAAATAACTACCAATACCAATGTCGACATTCAGAACCCGACCACGGTCTACATCGTAATAAAAAGTTCCTTCCGAAGTCCCGACCCATAAACGGCCTGTACCATCCAAATGCAATGTGCGAATCCATCTGTTGATTCGTGCATCGACATGTCTAAGTGTGCCGGCTGTAAGATCGATAATATCAAAGCAACCGCCATTGGTCCCTACATAAAGGTAATTCCGTACAACATCATATTCCAGACACATGACCCTCTTGTTGGAAAGTTGGTTCACCGGTTCAGGCTGTGTGAATGCTCCTCCCTTTGAACAAAACAGTCCCTTACCGTAGCTGCCAGCCCAAACAGTTCCACTTTTGTCTGCAACCAGACAAATCATGGAATGGCAGGTCAATCCTTCATTGTATTCGTGTTGGTTGATGAGATTGTTTCCTATAGCTTGAAAGATTCCACCACCATCTGTTGCTATCCAAAGGGTACCATTGTTGTCCTCGGTAAATGCAGAAACACATGCACTATTGGCGCCTGATTTATCTTTGGACATCACATGATATTCAAAGCCTGAAATGGATTTAGGTACGATGAACAATCCTTTTTGATACAATCCCATCCACAGATTGCCTACATTGTCTTCCAGAAGAGCGTGTACTTTACTATGTTCAAGGTCAATAATGTTGTTGTTATGAACGGTATAACTTTCAATTGTTTCAGTTCCCCTGTTTAAAACCCAGACACCTCTATTTTCTGAACCTACCAATATTGTTCCATCTTTTTTTACTAACAATGATTGTACATTCATTGTTAAAAGCTTAGGATCATTCGGCTTTCGAATGCATTTTTTTTCAGCATCAAATATATAGAGGCCCTTGGAAGAAGACCCTATCAGGATATTTCCTGTATGTTTATCCATTTCAATACAAGACAAAAGATCAAATGAAAGGTCATTACGGATGGCTTCATCCATTTGGAGTGTAACCCTTTTCATGGTTTTCAGATCGATGACGCAAAAACCATTGTGGTATGTAAATGCCCAAAGCCAACCACGGTTATCTATAATCATTCGCACGATAAACAATGTTCCGAGATAGTTGGTTAGGCGTGTAGATAATGGAGAATCTAATTTGCCGGTTTTAGAATCCACCACATAAACTCCGTGTCCGTTGGTACTAACTAAAATCCTGTCTTTTTGGATATAACCGATGATAGAGGAGATGGAAAACCGTCTGTCCGGTATTTCAAGATCAGAAAGCTGAATAAATTCAAACTCGTTTTTTTTACTGTTGTATCGGTTCAATCCTTTTCCAGTTCCAACCCATATTTTATCGTTGGAATCCATGAAAATACTTGCAATGTCGTTGTTCGTGATTGTATAAGTATTGTCTTCCTGGTGCAGGAAATTCTGAATATGATCACCGATTAGACGATCCAACCCGTTTTCTCCACCAACCCATATAAAGCCCTCCCGATCCTGATATACGGATGAAATTCTGCTGCTTGATAGACCTTGATCGGTCATGTATAATCTGGAGTTCTGAGAATAAGCAGAAAATAGGGTACTTATTGACAAGCTCACAAGAACTAGTAGGTACCTTATTTTAATCATCATGGTGCGGGGATTGAGTGAAAACGGTATAAAAATACAACTATAATCTAAAAAATATTACTTATAATAGAATTCGATTCATTTTTGTCGAATAGGTTCAAAATATAATGTGCCCCGAATCAAGGACTGCTGCCAAAGGTGTAAAACAGTAGCATTTACACACCTCTGGACAACATTTTCGTGGAAAGGCTTTGGCGTAGTGTCAATTTTGGGTACATTTACCTAAGCATATCTGAAAGATGGTAACCTCCATCTTATTTCAATCACTATTAATGATGAATACTTTCCTACAAATGTTCCATTCCCTATCGAAGCACTGTTTGCTGATTCTTTGTGTTTTTGTTGCACAAAGCGTATTTGCCCTGAATGGATGCGAACTGTGGTTGACAAAACAATCAACAAGACGTGTGACCGTATTAGGCTCATTGAAAACATCTATGATGCAACTGGCAGGCAAAGAGCTCCAGGACGGTTGGCAGGGTAGGGATGGTGCTTCATTCCAGCTTACAATCAAAAAGGACAAATCCTTGAAAAAGGATGGATTCCTTATGGATTCCACGGGCATTCAGTCCAATTCCGAGAAGGGAATTCTATATGGAGTATATGATCTTTTACGCAGGCAGCAAACCGATCAACCTGTAAGTAACATTATAAGCAACCCATCTTATGAGTTTCGTATATTGAATCATTGGGACAATCCAGATGGTACCATTGAACGAGGCTATGCAGGGCTTTCCATTTTCTGGAGAGGTAGCGGAGCACAATTGTCAGTGACTGAAGCCGACCGTGCACTTTGGCAGAAATATGCCAGGGCTAACGCATCCATCGGCATCAATGGTTCCGTACTCAATAATGTCAATGCCGATCCGCAGGCACTGAGTGCAGACTTCCTGCTTAGAACCAGTGCTATTGCCAAGGAACTGCGTCCCTATGGCATCAAAGTATATCTGAGCATCAATTTCTCATCACCGGCATCGCTAGGCAAGCTGAAAACGTCGGATCCGCTGAATCCTGAAGTGATAAGTTGGTGGAAATCAAAAGTCAAGGAGGTCTATCAACTTATTCCCGATTTCGGAGGCTTTCTGGTGAAAGCCAACAGTGAGGGGCTGCCAGGACCACAAGATTTTGGAAGAACACATGCGGATGGTGCCAATATGCTGGCGGATGCGCTCAAACCCTTCGGTGGAATTGTCATGTGGCGTGCCTTCGTTTATAGTTCCTCAGACAAGGATCGGGCCAAACAAGCATACAATGAATTCGTACCATTGGATGGAATGTTTAGGGATAATGTCATCATTCAAGTTAAAAACGGACCCATCGATTTTCAACCCCGTGAACCATTCAGTCCCCTTTTCGGTGCTTTAAAGAAAACGCAGGTCATGCCTGAGTTGCAAATCACTCAAGAATACTTGGGACACTCTTTACAGCTGGTTTATTTGGCCCCCATGTGGGAGGAATGCCTGCAGTGCGACACCTATCAAGAAGGTCGAGGCAGCACGGTTGCCAAGTGTACGGACGGAAGCTTGTTCAATCTTAAGCATTCGGCGATTGCCGGCGTTGCCAATATTGGTCTGGATGCCGACTGGTGCGGCAATACCTTTGCACAATCCAATTGGTATGCATTCGGTAGAATGGCTTGGGATGCTAATCTGAAAAGTGAGCAAATAGCGAAGGAATGGCTGAAACAAACGTTCAGCCCCGAACAGGCATCATCAAAAAATGTATCCGTCCAGACTTGGCAGAAATCCTTTCTTACACCTGTTTGTCAAATGATGCTTCATTCACGTGAAACGGCAGTCAACTACTCCATGCCCTTGGGATTGCATCACATTTTTGCCGGAAATCATCATTATGGACCAGGACCCTGGTATGCACCTCTGGGTCTTCGGAAAGACTGGACACCACCTTACTACCATCAGGCAGACTCACTTGGAATTGGATTTGATCGGACCAGCAAGGGGAGCGATGCAGTTGGACAATACCACGAACCCTTAAGTACGATGTTTGAAAATTTAGAAAGTTGTCCGGAAAACCTGTTGCTTTGGTTTCATCATATACCCTGGACGTACCGAATGAAGAGCGGTAAGATTCTTTGGGATGAGTTGTGTTTTAAGTACGATGTTGGTGTGAATAGTGTACGTGGATTTCAGAGAACCTGGGATCAGATGCAGCCATACGTCGATAACGATCGTTTTTTGGATATACAACACATGCTCCGTCGCCATACACGCGATGCACAGATTTGGAAAGATGGTTGTATCCTCTATTTTCAACAATTCAGCAATTTGCCTATCCCTAATGATGTTGAACGACCGATCTATGATCTTGATGTATTGTTGAAAATGAACATGATGATCCCATAATATTTTTGAATATATGAATTTTAGAGGGGATACATATTCTGACTCTTTGGAGCGAATGTCATTTTATTTACGTAAATGTACCATATTGGATAGTACTTGTTTCATTCATGATACTATCCTTTTCAAATGAGACATATCCTGTTGATAACAACTGGGTATTTTTGTGTCAAATCTTTTCAATGAAGCTTAAGTCTAACCATAAATGTAATTTTGACGTATGAATATAAAAGGAAATAGCCTAAAAGTGCCTCTTGCAGAGAAAATAGGCTACAGCATGGGTGATGGTGCAGCCAATCTGGCTTTTCAAATGATGATGATGTTCCAGATGTTCTTCTACACGGATGTTTTTGGAATCAAAGCGACCGCAGCCGGAACTATCTTGTTGGTGGCACGCGTGGCTGATGCCTTCGTCGATCCCCTTGTTGGTGTATTGGCAGACCGAACCAAAACACGTTGGGGAAAATACCGTCCTTGGGTTTTATGGACAGCCATCCCTTTTGCTGTCTTTTTTGTTTTGGCATTTACCACACCCGATTTAAAAGAACAGGCAAAAATAATCTATGCAGGGATCACATATACCCTGATGATGGCGGTATATTCGTTCAATAATACGCCCTATTCATCTCTTGGCGGTGTCATGACCAGTGATATCAATGAACGAACGAGCATAGCGTCGGTACGTTTCGTTACCGCCACCATTGCTACCTTTATCGTTCAGGGACTGACACTTCCGTTGGTTTCCAAATTCGGAAACGGGCAATCCAACGATCCAAAGGGTTGGTTTTATACCATACTGGTTTTTGCTGGAGTAGGTGTAGTGTTGATGGTCATTACATTCTTTACAGCCAAGGAACGAATTGAACCACCGAAAGAACAGAAAAACGATTTCAAACAAGATCTAAAGGATTTGTTGGCATCTACTCCGTGGAAATCCATGTTTACATTGACCTTATTCTTGTTCATTACGCTGGCTTTGTTCGGAAGTGCCATGAGTTATTATTTCAATTATTTCGTGGACAAACAAGCGCTACAACAATTCTTGCAGGGTTTTGGCTTGGTAACCAGTGGTGAAACTTCTGCATGGCATGGCTTCCTGAATATGTTCGGTTTGATATCCAAACCAGATCTGAGCAATGTATTTGCTGTTGGCTTCAGCTTCTTCAATATCATCGGGCAATTGATTACTTTGGCAGGTGTCTTGCTTTTATCACAGCGGTTGTCAAAACGTTTCGGTAAAAAGAGCGTTTTTATTATTTGCTTGGGTCTGACTGCCTTGTTCACTTCCTTATTCTTTGTTGTCAAACCAGATCAGATTGGTTGGATGTTCGTCATAAACATTCTGAAGAATGCTGCATATGCACCAACCATTCCACTTCTTTGGGCCATGATGGGTGATGTCGCTGACTTTACGGAATGGAAAAGTCACCGTCGTGCTACCGGTTTTTGTTTTGCAGGAATCGTATTTGCACTGAAAGCAGGACTTGGCATAGGTGGAGCCATTTGCGGACTTATCGTTACTTCGTTCGGGTATGTGGCAAATACCACTCAATCAGCGTCTTCCATCCTAGGCATCCGCCTTACAACCAGTATTATACCTGCAGTTATTTTTGCCATTGCAACGGTAACGCTCTTTTTCTATCCAATTACCAAGAAGATCAACGTCTCAATGCAAAACGAGCTGGACGACCGTCGATTGAAACAATAATCATACTCAAACTAATGAAAGCAATTGCATTTTCAGCCCTATTGGCTATTTCATCTCTGTCGGCTTTGCCGTGTTCCGCCAAGGAAACATTGGCTGAAGCCACCAAAGGAAAGTTTCTGATGGGTGTTGCCATTAATCAGCAGCAAGTAAACGGGGTAAACCCGATTCAGACGGAACAGATCAGCAATGAGTTCAGCGCTATCGTACCAGAAAACTGTATGAAACCCGGCCCGATCCATCCGGAAGAAAACAGATTCTATTGGGATGAAGCCGATAAATTTGTTGCTTTTGGTGAGAAAAACAAGTTAGTAGTCACAGGCCATTGTCTGATCTGGCATTCACAGTTGCCCAGATGGTTTTTTGTGGATTCGACCGGCCAGGACGTGACACCTGAAGTGTTGAAAGAACGTATGCGCCAGCACATCTATGCCGTTGTAGGACGTTACAAAGGACGTGTTAAAGGTTGGGATGTTGTCAATGAGGCATTTGAGGACAACGGTTCCTACCGAAACAGTAAATTTTTCCGCATTTTGGGCAAAGATTTCATCAAATATGCCTTCCAGTTTGCCCACGAAGCCGATCCGAATGTGGAATTGTATTATAACGACTATAATGTGGAAACGCCTTCAAAATGCGATGGCATCGTTCAGCTGGTCAAAGACCTCAAGGCAGCAGGCTGTCGTATTGATGCAGTCGGATCACAATCGCACATGCACATGGATTCACCTTCTCTAAGTGCCATTGAGGCCAGTATCAAGAAACTCAGAGATGTAGGTGTGAAGGTATTGATTACGGAATGGGATATTTCCATTTTGCCTAGTGCCTATTCAGGAGCAAATATTTCAACTCAAATCGGTTACGCCGAAAAAATGGACCCCTATCGTGCGGGTGTGCCCGATTCCGTTCAACAGAAATGGAATAAACGGATGTGTGACGTGTTCAGTATCTTCCTCAAATACAGTGATGTGGTTGATCGCGTAACGGTTTGGGGTTTGAATGATGCCGGAACCTGGTTGAATAATTTTCCGATCCGTGGCAGAATGGATTCTCCTGTCCTGTTCGATCGTAACAACAATAGAAAAGCAGTGGTGGACCAAATGATTCGCCTGGCGAAAAAGAGTAAATGATGAAAGTCGCTAAGTATTTGGTCGATAATGACTATATGGCCGATCCGGCCGCACACGTTTTTGAAGGGAAACTTTACATCTATCCTTCACACGACCGTGAATCCGGAATTCCCGAAAACGATAACGGTGATCATTTCGACATGAACGATTATCATGTTTTTTCAACCTCCGATATTGAGAATGAACCATTGACCGATCACGGTGTCATATTAAAAGTCAGTGATATTCCTTGGGCCGGTCGTCAACTTTGGGACAGCGACGTGGCCACCAAGAATGGGAAATATTATTTGTATTTCTCATTAAAGGACAAAAACGACATTTTCCGTATTGGGGTGGCCGTTTCTGATAAACCGGAGGGCCCGTTCATTCCGCAACCGGACCCCATTCGTGGCAGCTACAGCATCGACCCATGTATTTTCGAAGAAGATGGAAACCATTACATGTTTTTTGGCGGTTTGTGGGGTGGACAATTGCAACGATATAAGGATAACAAGGCTTTGGAATTCGCTCATCTTCCAGAGGGAAATGAATGGGCATTGCCTTCCAGAGTCGTGAAACTAACTGACGATATGCTTGGTTTTGCGGAAGAACCCAGACCTTTGGAAATTTTTAATCCGGACGGTACCCCTATAAAAGCAAGTCAAACGGTGCTACGATTCTTTGAGGCCTCTTGGATGCATAAGTATAAAGGTGTCTATTATTTTTCGTATTCGACAGGTGATACGCATCAACTTTGTTATGCAACCAGTGAAAATCTTTACGGGCCGTTTACCTATCAGGGTGTAATTTTGACTCCGGTTGTCGGTTGGACAACGCATCATTCCATCATGGAGTTCAAAGGTAAATGGTATTTGTTCCATCACGATTGTGTTCCTTCCGAAGGCAAAACATGGTTGAGAAGTTTGAAAGTCATTGAGTTGACGTATGATGAATCGAATAGGATACGCACCATCCAGGGTGGTGGAGACGAATAGTTTTTTTTTAGTTAATTAAACCCCATGAAAAAATTCACAATGATTGTCCTGTTTTTAGCAGGAGTATTTGTTGTTCAAGCACAGGATGATTTTAAAAATGTAAGTTCAGGCTTTGATGCCCAACGCGTCGGAATCGCTCAAGGGAAAATTGATACGATGACCTATGTTTCCAAAACAGTTGGATGCAAGCGTAGGGCCTTGATTTATACTCCGCCTGGATACAATAAGAAAACAAAATACCCGGTATTGTACCTTCTGCATGGCATCGGAGGCGATGAAAAAGAATGGTTCAATCAGGGTAATCCACAGAATATACTGGATAACCTCTATGCGGACAAAAAGATTCAGCCGATGATTGTGGTTCTACCAAATGGAAGAGCTATAAAGGATGACAGGGCAGTAGGGAATATCATGGACAAAGATAAGGTTCAGGGATTTGCCAACTTCGAACAAGACTTACTTAAAGACTTGATTCCAAGTGTAGAAAAAAAATATCCGGTTCTGAAGGACCGTGAACACCGTGCCATAGCCGGTCTTTCCATGGGCGGCGGGCAATCGTTGAATTTTGGTTTGGGTAATCTGGATAAATTTGCCTGGATAGGCGGTTTCTCTTCGGCACCCAATACAAAAACACCTCAGGAACTTGTTCCAGATCCTGCAAAAACTAAAAGTTTGTTGAAGCTGCTTTGGATTTCCGGCGGAGACAAAGACAATCTGATCACATTCAGCAAAAGGACGCACGATTATCTCAAAAGATTTCAGATCCCTCACATTTATTATGTAGAAGTAGGCGGTTATCACGATTTTAGGGTGTGGAAACGCAATCTGTACATGTTTTCCCAACTGCTTTTCAAAGACATTGATGTGGATGCTCTTTCAAAGAAAGTGGTTTATGAAAGACCTGCCGAAACCAATGTTCGATCATCCCATTATCCCATCATACTGGAAGACAGTCGTGTTATATTTCGTATCAAGGCACCTGAAGCCAAATCCGTTAAGGTGGATATTGGTAAGAAATACGACATGGTGAAGGATTCCGAAGGTTTTTGGGAAGCAACATCCGATTCATTGAGCGAGGGTTTCCATTATTATTCCTTGATCATTGACGGTGTTTCGGTGGCAGATCCAGCCAGTGAATCGTTTTACGGTATGAGCCGAATGGCCAGTGGCATTGAAATCCCTTTTAAAGGTGATGATATTTACGCTGTACGAAACGTGCCCCATGGTGAAATCCGTATGAAGCGCTATTATTCGTCTGTTTACAATAGTTGGAGACGTTTTTATATTTACACTCCTGCAGGATACGATGAAAATACTGCAGCCAAATATCCGGTATTGTATCTGTTGCACGGTGGCGGAGAAGATGAACGTGGCTGGGGAGAACAGGGAAAAACTGATTTGATTTTGGATAACCTCATTGCTGCCAAGAAAGCTAAACCCATGTTGATTGTCATGGTGGATGGAAATGTCCCGGGTGTTGGTATTGGCAGTTCATATTATGAATTGTTCCGATCGGAGTTGAAAAACAGCGTCATTCCTTTTGTGGAAAAGACCTATAAAGTTGACGGGAATTCAGGTATGAGAGCGTTGGCCGGATTGTCCTTAGGAGGCCTTCAGACACTTCATTCAGGGATTTTTGATTCGGAACTGTTCCCTTATATGGGTGTCTTTAGTTCTGGATGGTTTCAGACAGCTAACAATTCCAATGAAGATATTGAATACCTGAAGAAAAACGTTGATGCATTCAAAGCCAACAATAAACTACTATGGATTGCCATGGGGGGCAAAGAAGACATAGCGTATAAAAATGGTCAGGAAATGCTGGCCAAATTTGACGGTTTAGGCGTTAAATATTCCTACTCCGAATATCCTGGGGGCCATTCTTGGCCTGTCTGGAGAAACAATCTCTATAAATTTGCACAACTTTTATTTAAATAATCATTCGGACGCTGTTCCTATCTTTTCTCTTATCTATGCTATGAAAAATAAAATCATGTTAACGGGACTTGTCTCCGTCTTTATCATTTTAAGTACATTTTTGAACAGTCAAGATGTTCAAGCTGAGACAACAACCATTACCGTGAATGTAGATAAACCTACTCATGCGGTTTCACCGATGCTTTTTGGTCTTTTCTTTGAGGATATCAACCTTTCTGCAGACGGAGGCTTGTATCCGGAACTGGTTCGTAACCGTTCGTTTGAAGATGCGGATTCCCTTCAGAACTGGTCTTTTTCAAGTCCTGACGGTAAGAGTTCAGCAACGGTCCTGACAGCCGATGTGCAGTCCAGGCCACCTATGCCTCCGCTCAATCCGTTCAATCGAAAATTTATTTGCATCAAATCCGGAGGCGATTTCAAACTGCGAAACGATGGCTATTGGGGCATGAGTATTGTTCAGGGAGCTGCCTATCAATTGAAATTTGCTGCACGTGTGATGGATGGTTTTGAAGGTTCGCTGACGTTCCGTTTAGTGAGTTCCAACGGTACAGAAATCGGTTCAACGGTTATTAAAGGTTTCAGCGATACTTGGAACTACTCGACAGCAACTCTAACTGCAACTGGCACAGATCCCAAGGCCCGATTGGAAATCAGTGGAAAAGGTTTTGGTAGACTATTTCTGGATATGGTAACGCTACTGCCCGAAAAGACATGGAAAAATCACGGTTTGCGTACGGATTTGGCTGAAGCCATCGATGCACTTAAACCTCGGTTTCTACGCTTTCCCGGTGGTTGTTGGGTGGAAGGTGATGATTTCGAACATATGAATCATTGGAAAAAAACCATTGGAAATATCGATACCCGTACCCCGCTTTGGAACATTTGGGGATACAACGCGACCCATGGTTTGGGTTATCACGAATACCTGCAATTGGCAGAAGATATGGGTTCTGAACCCTTGTATTGCATCAATGCAGGGATTTCACACAAGGAAATCGTACCCCTCGACCAGATGGGACAATGGATTCAAGACGCCTTGGATGCCATTGAATATGCAAATGGCCCTGTCACTTCTGTTTGGGGCAGTATTCGCGCAAAGAACGGTCACCCTGCGCCCTTTAACCTTAAATACCTTGAGATAGGCAACGAGAACGGGATGGAGCCCTATGCTGAACGCTGGAAACTCATGGCGGATGCCGTTCATGCCAAATACCCTGAAGTGCAACTTATTGCGAACGAGTGGGCAGGAGGGCATCCAACCAATCCGAATCCCGGAATCATAGACGAACACTATTACAACAATCCGGAATGGTTCATTTGGAATGCCAACCATTATGATTCGTACGACCGGAAAGGTCCAAAAATATTTATTGGTGAATACGCAGTGACCAGCAATACTGGAAATGGGAATTTGCGCGGTGCTATTGGCGAAGCAGCTTGGATGACTGGTATGGAACGGAATTCCGACATCGTTGTCATGGGTTCGTATGCACCGCTTTTCTGTAATGCCAATCACAAAGCTTGGCCTGTAAACCTCATCAATTATGACAGTAACCGTTGGTTTGGTTTGCCCAGCTACTATGTTCAGAAGCTGTTTGCCGAAAACCAAGGTAACACTGTTTTACCCGTTAAAGTCTCCAATGCACCCAGTATTCAAGCACCATATTCTAACGGTCGCATCGGATTGGGAACCTGGAACAATGCAGCAGAATTCAAAGATTTGAAAGTTATTTCATCAACAGGCAAACTATTGTATCAGAACAACTTTAAAAAAAATATTGATGATTGGAACAAAATAGGCAAGGGTGAATGGTCAGTCAAGGACGGCGTTTTGAGACAATCGGCCATTGCACAAAACATTACCGCATTCGTGGGTGACATCACCTGGTCCGATTACACCATTACACTAAAAGCTCGTAAACTATCCGGTGAAAATGGTTTTCAAATCTATTTCAGAAACGAGAATGAAAATCAGCGATTGCGTTGGGATTTGGGTGGCTATGGGAATTCTGTTCACCAAATGGAAATCGGTGTCATCTCCAAAAGCATACCGGCTACGATTGAAACCGGACGTTGGTATGATATTCGTATTGAAATCAAAGGGACCAGCGTAAAAGGATACTTGGATGGTACGCTCGTACAAGAAGTTTCCGATGCTTCAGAAAACGTGAGCAGTCTGGCAGTGAGTGCTGTAAAAGACGATCGTTCAGGTGATGTCATTTTAAAGGTTGTCAATGCCCATTCTGCAGCGGTTACCGCTCGGATAGACCTGCTCGGAGCCAACCGATTGACAGGCACAGGCAAGGCTATCGTTTTGACATCCCCCAGCGCACTGGATGAGAATACACTGGAAGAGCCGACCAAAGTTTCTCCAAAATCAGAAAGCTTGATCTTAAGCGGAAATGTCCTTAAAAGACAATTTCCGGCAAACTCCATGACGGTATTGAGAATAAATACATCAGACAAATGAACAAGCAAAAATCCATTTGCTACTTTATTTTGGTTGCGATGTTGTGTATCGGTCAGGCTCATAGTCAGAACCCATTGTTGACTGGACAGTTTTCTGCCGACCCTACTGCCAGAGTCTTCAATGGAAAAATGTATGTATACCCTTCGCATGATATACCTACTCCGCCTGAGAAGTCTGGGCGTAAAGACTGGTTTTGCATGGAAGATTATCATGTGTTTTCTTCCACAAACCTTTCGGATTGGACCGATCACGGGGTTATCGTCAACCAAAAGCAGGTGCCTTGGGTGGATGGCTCGTCCTACTCCATGTGGGCGCCCGATTGTGTGGAGAAAAATGGGAAATACTATTTTTATTTTCCGGCAAATATAGCCAAGGACTCAACGAGCAGAGGAGGATTCGGAGTGGGGGTCGGTATTTCCGATAAACCGGAAGGTCCTTTTGTTTTCCAACCCAAACCCATAAAAAACGTACGCGGCATCGATCCTTGTGTGCTTATTGATAAGGATGGACAGGCTTACATCTATTGGGTACAAGCTGGGTTGTCCGTTGCCAAGCTGAATGCCAACATGTTGGAGCTCGATTCCGAACCAAAATCCATCGAAGGACTTCCCAACGGTTTTAAAGAAGGACCTTTTGCTTTTGAACGGAACGGGAAGTATTACTTCACCTATCCGTTGGTTCAGAATAAGACAGAACAACTGGCTTACAGCATCGGAGACAGCCCGATGGGTCCGTTCACGTTTGGTGGCATCATTATGGATGAATCCCCCACTTGTTGGACCAATCACCAGTCCATTGTTCAATACAAGGGTCAATGGTATTTGTTCTATCACCACAACGATTATTCCCCGAATTTCGACAAAAACCGTTCCATTTGTGCCGATAGCTTGTTCTTTGAAGCAGATGGTTCCATTCGGAAAGTTATTCCGACTTTAAGAGGGGTAGGGCAGACCCTTGCTTCCGCCACCATTCAACTGGATCGTTATTCCGCCATCAGCAAAATGGGCGCATCCATTGCTTTTATGGACACGACAAATAAGTTCACCGGATGGAAAACCATTCTTGAAACTAAAGGTGCTTGGGTGCAGTACAATGCCGTATTATTTGATGGTTCGACTTCTGATCACATACAGGCCCGTGTCAAATCATCAATTGGTGGAATCCTTCAGATCAGACTGGATAAATTGGATGGACCTGTCCTATCTCAGATTATTGTTCCTGGTGGTCCAAGTTGGTTGACCGTTTCATCAACAACAAAGAAAGTAAAATCTGGTTCGCACACTATTTTTGTGTCACTCGCCGGCAAGGGTATAATAGAAACAGACTGGATTCGTTTCGATTAAAGTCGATTTGTAAGAATATTTAGAAAATATAAAAATGACTAAATTTAAATGCTCATTATTGGCTGTTAGCCTGATACTAATTGGTTTTGTCCAAGCTGGTAACAAATCTTCAGTGAATGCAGATTCACATTTAAAATTGTGGTATGACAAACCTGCGAAGATTTGGGAAGAAGCACTACCCATCGGGAACGGCAGATTGGGTGCGATGATTTATGGAAATCCATCAAAAGAAGAATTTCAATTGAACGAAGGAACTCTTTGGGCGGGTCAACCCTACCGAAATGAGAATCCAGGTTCGTTGGAGGCTTTACCTGTCATCAGGCAACTGATTTTTGAAGGAAAATTAAGAGAAGCGGAAACGTTGGTCAATCAAAAAATGATCAGTAAAAAATCCCAGGGAATGCCCTATGAGACGGCAGGACGTTTGTTCCTGGAATTCCCCGGTCACGAAGCATATACACATTTCTACCGTGAACTGAATCTGGAAACAGCAATGACCACCACGCGTTATGTCGTAGATGGCGTGGAATATAAAAGGGAAGTGTTTTCCAGTTTCCCTGATCAGGTTATTGTTGCCCGATTTACAGCCAGCAAGCCTGGGCACCTCAATTTCGCTGCTTCATATACCCGCTCAGGTAACTATGAAGTAACCACAGTCGGACAAAACCAACTGGTCATGACCGGCATTTCTGCCAACAATGACTCCATAAAAGGAGGGGTCAAGTTCCAAAACGATGTAAAGATCGTAACAAAGGGTGGATCGGTCACTGCTTCTGATAAGAAGTTGACGGTGAGTAAGGCAGATGAGGCCATCATCTACATTTCCATGGCAACGAATTTCAGTAGTTATAAGGATATTTCCGGGAACCAGGCAGCAAAAGCAGATGCCTATCTCAACAAGGCTACGACAAAAGATTTCACTACATTATTCAATAGTCATGTTGCCGATTTTCAAAAGTATTTCAATCGTGTATCCCTTGATTTGGGTATTACAGATTCTATAAAGAACCCAACCAATATTCGTATTGCTGATTTTGCCAAAGGAAATGACCCTCAGTTGGTATCACTCTATTTTCAGTTCGGCCGTTATCTGCTCATTTCTTGTTCCAGACCCGGTGGACAGGCAGCTACCTTGCAGGGGCTTTGGAATAACAGTCTTTCTCCAGCCTGGGATAGCAAATATACCGTAAACATCAATACGGAAATGAATTACTGGCCTTCCGAAGTCACTAATTTGGCTGAAATGAATGAGCCATTGGTTCAGATGGTAAAAGAACTTTCTGTTACCGGACAGGAAACAGCCAAGAAAATGTATGGTGCCGAAGGTTGGGTTCTGCATCACAATACCGACATCTGGAGGTTCAACGCCCCTATTGACGGTGCTTTCTGGGGCATGTGGCCGATGGGTGGAGCATGGCTTTCACAGCATGTTTTCGACAAATACATGTACAATGGTGACAAAGAATATCTTAAAACCGTTTATCCGGTCCTAAAAGGTGCAGCGAACTTTTTCTTGACAGCCATGGTGGAAGAACCCATTCATAAATGGATGGTCGTAAGCCCAGCTGTTTCTCCTGAAAACGTTCCGGCCGGACGCCCCACTTCGTTGACTGCCGGTACTACGATGGATAATCAATTGGTGTTTGACCTTCTTACCAAAACCATTCGAGCAGCAGAGATACTTAAAACCGACGATGCTTTGGTTCTAAAAATGAAAGAAAGACTTAAACGACTTGCACCCATGCAGATTGGCAGATGGGGTCAATTGCAGGAGTGGATGGATGATTTGGATGGAGAAAAAGACAATCACCGCCATGTTTCACATTTATACGGTTTGTTTCCTTCAAATCAAATATCCCCATCAAGTCATCCGGAACTCTTCGCTGCAGCAAGAAGATCACTTACCGCCCGTGGTGATGAATCCACCGGTTGGTCCATGGGTTGGAAAGTCAATCTTTGGGCACGCCTGTTGGATGGAAATCATGCCTATAAACTCATTACCGATCAACTTAAACCGTCCATTCAGCCAAGTGGTCGAGCAGTAGGAGGTACGTATCCGAATATGTTTGATGCGCATCCACCTTTTCAGATTGATGGAAATTTCGGCTGTACTTCTGGTATTGCTGAAATGCTGATGCAATGTCAAGATGGTGCAGTTCAAATTCTCCCTGCTCTTCCTGAAGTCTGGAAAAACGGTACTGTCAAAGGCTTGCGCGCCAGAGGTGGATTCGAAATGGATATTCAATGGAAAAATGGAAAATGTTCACAACTCAACCTTCGTTCCAATCTGGGTGGAAATTGCCGCATTCGATCTTATGTGCCCCTTCAGGGTAAATCATTGAAGAAATCAGTTGGTACAAATCCTAATGAATTTTATTTGGTCTCAGAAATCCAGAAACCATTAGTGCATACTGAAAAACAGCTAGAAACGAAGGTACTTCCGAAGATTTACGAATACGATTTGATGACCCAAAAAGGGGACGATATCCTATTGAAATCGATAGAATAACAATCTTGGAAGAGTTATTTGACTATGAAAAAGTTATCAAAAAAGTCACTTTGGTTACCGCTCTTTTTTGCGGTAATCAGTTCTACAACAACTTCTGCTCAACGTGCATTGTTTCCTTTAAAGGATGTAAAGTTGTTGGAAAGTCCATTTCTGACCGCTCAAGAAACAGACATAGAGTACATCATGTCACTCGATCCGGATCGCTTGGCGGCTCCGTTTTTTCGGGAAGCAGGCCTCACACCCAAAGCGAAACCTTACGGAAACTGGGAAAGCATGGGCCTTGACGGGCACACAGCCGGTCATTATTTAACCGCACTTGCCCAAACGGTTGCCATTACCGGTGATAAGAAAGTGGCTGATCGACTGAATTATATGATTGAGGAACTCAAAAAATGTCAGGATGCCGCCGGCGATGGCTTTTTAGGGGGAACTCCAGGAAGTTTAAAATTGTGGAACGATTTACCCAATTCGAACTTCAACACAAGTAACGGCTTGAAGGACACTTGGGTTCCGTGGTACAATTTGCACAAAACCTTTGCCGGTCTGCGAGATGCCTGGTTACTGAACAATAACTCAAAAGCCAGGCAAATGTTTTTTAGTCTGTGTGATTGGTGCAACAACCTTACATCAAAGCTTTCAGACACCCAGATGCAACGGATGTTGGCAACAGAACAAGGCGGAATGAACGAAGTTCTTGCCGATGCGTATGCTATTTCAGGTGATCCTAAATACCTGGCACTTGCCAAGCGGTTCTCACACCGTGCCCTATTGGATCCATTGATTCAGCAACAGGACAAACTGACAGGGATGCATGCCAATACTCAGATACCCAAGGTGATCGGTTTCGAACGCATAGGAGAACTGTCTAACGATACCACTTGGGAAAAAGCGGCCGAATTTTTCTGGCAGAATGTTTCACGACAGCGTTCCATCGCTATTGGTGGAAACAGCGTTTCCGAGCATTTCAATCCCACGAATGATTTTTCATCGATGATTGAAACCAAGGAAGGTCCTGAAACATGCAACACGTACAATATGCTGAAGCTTTCCAAAATGCTTTGGCAGCGTACCGGTGACACCAAATACCTGGATTTCTATGAGAAGGCCATGTTTAATCACATCCTTTCTTCCGAGCATCCCCATGGCGGATTTGTATATTTTACTCCAGTCAGACCTCGTCATTACAGAGTGTATTCCGAGCCCCAGGAATCCTTCTGGTGCTGTGTGGGAACCGGCCTAGAAAACCATACCAAATACGGCGAGCTCATATATGCGCACGAGAAAAAGGATTTGTATGTGAATCTGTTTGTCCCTTCTGTCCTGAACTGGAAAGAGGCAGGCCTTACTCTTACCCAAACGGGCGATTTATCTAAAGGTGATAGAGTCATCCTGAAATTAAATCTTAAAAAGAATGCATCCTTCTCGATTCGTCTACGTCACCCTCAGTGGACAAAATCTATGGAATTTGCTGTTGGGGTCAACGGAAAACCAACGACTTATCTATTAGGAGACGATAACTATGCCACTCTGAATCGTTCATGGAAAAACGGTGATGTAATAGAAATTCGCCTCCCAATGCACTTACGTGCTGAATACATGCCGGATGGATCCAAATGGGCAGCATTCGAATATGGTCCCTGGGTTCTGGGTTCTGAAACGGATACCACTGACCTAGTTGGTATTGAAGGAGGTGGCGGCCGTATGGGACATGTAGCCAATGGACCTGCTTATCCCATTGACCAGGCACCATTTTTTATTGTGGACAAATTGAATCCGGATGAACTATTCAAACCTGAAGGTTCTGATATCCGTTTTTCAGTCATAGGGCCAATTTCACCTGAGAAATATAAGAATTTGATCCTGAAGCCTTTCTATCAGATACATGATGCGAGATACATGGTTTATTGGAATGTCCTTTCTCCGGAAGACTATGTTCAAGTTCAGGAAGATCGTCGACATCAGGAAGAGGAATTGATAGCCTTGGATAATCGGACCATAGACCAGGTGCGACCCGGTGAGCAACAGCCCGAGAAAGACCACAACATAAAGTTCGAACGAAGTCGAACGGGCATCAATATGGATCGTCACTGGAGACATGCAAACGGCTGGTTCAGCTACGATTTGAAAAAGCCGTCTGATGAAAAAGCAATCCTGATGGTGACGTATTCTGGAAACGATGTAAACCGAACATTTACTATTTTTGTAGACAACATCCTGCTTAAGACCATCAAATTAGATAATGGTTTTCGCGGGAAATTCTACAGTCAGGAATACGAAATTCCGGCTGAATTGATCCGTCAGGATACCGATGGTGTATTAACTGTGAAGTTTGAGGCTGCCCAAGGATCAATGACCGGAGGCATTTATGATGTTCGCCTGCTTAAACCTTTATAACAAGAACGGTCTAACAACTGTGCGAATGTTAGTTGAATACAAGAATAACCAAATACCTACTAGTTATGAACAAAACCTTCCTTTTACTTTTAATTGTATTGACCGCATTCATCTGCCCAACAGTTACTGCTCAAACAAAAGCTCACAACCCAATCATCTGGGCCGATGTACCCGACATGTCCATCATCCGGGTAGGGGATACGTACTACATGAGTAGCACTACCATGCATTTTAATCCTGGAGTACCCATCATGAAGTCCAAGGATCTCGTCAATTGGGAGCTTGTCAGCTATTGTTACAATATCCTCGACACCATTGATCCACTAGCATTGAACAATGGTGCAAGCAATTATGGTATAGGAACTTGGGCAAGTTCCTTGCGTTATAACAAGGGAATATTTTATGTAGCAACTTATGCTCAAACGACCAATAAGACCTATATATTTAGCACCAAGGATATTGAAAACGGTCCATGGAAAATGAACTCTTTTAGTCCCGGTCTCCACGATCAATCGTTGGTTTTCGAAGATGATGGACGCGCATACATGATTTATGGTGGTGGAAAACTCAATTTGGTGGAACTGAAAGATGATCTATCCGATGTCAAACCAGGTGGTGTCAACAGGGTTCTTATTGAAAACGCCAGTGCCCCTTCTGCTACTGCTGGAAGACGTGGTGGTCTAGGCGCTGAAGGTTCCCAACTGTTCAAACATGATGGCAAGTATTATCTCTTTAACATCACTTGGCCAAGTGGAAGCGTGCGTACGGTAGTCATTCACCGTGCAGACAGTCTGGTAGGTCCATGGGAAGGAAGAGTGGCGTTGCAGGACAAAGGAGTAGCACAAGGTGGACTCATAGACACACCCGACGGAAACTGGTTTGCCTATCTGTTCCGTGACAACGGTGCTGTGGGCCGTATACCTTATCTTGTACCGGTTAAATGGGTCGATGGTTGGCCAGTGCTTGGTGTTGACGGAAAGGTTCCTGATGAACTTGATTTACCTGCAAGCAAAGGCGTGATCCCGGGTATCGTCAATTCAGATGAATTCACACGAGTGAAAGGGGATCGTGATCTTCCTTTGGTTTGGCAGTGGAACCACAACCCAGTAAATGAACTTTGGTCGGTCAATGCACGTAAGGGCTATCTAAGACTTACTACAGGCCGTGTGGACAAAGACTTTGTATTGGCTAGAAACACCTTGACGCAACGCACGTTTGGCCCTGAATGTGCTGGTACAACTTCCATTGATGTTTCTAAAATGAAGGACGGCGATTTTGCAGGCCTTTCCCTATTGCAACGCAAGTATGGCTTGGTCGGTGTTAAAGTTGAAAACGGTAAGAAGCAGTTGGTCATGTACAGCGCTCAGACGGGCAAGCCCGTAAAAATGGACAGCATCGCCTTCAAAGGAAAAACTGTACAGCTGAAGGCCACCTGCGATTTCAACGACCGAAAGGATATTGCCAAATTCTACTACAGCCTGGACGGAAAGAATTGGAAAGCCATCGGTTCCGAATTGAAGATGGAATACACCATTCCGCAGTTTATCGGGTATCGTTTCGGTTTGTTCAACTTTGCAACAAAAACCCCGGGCGGATACGTCGATTTCGACTATTTCCGCATCAGCGACAAAATTTGATTTCTTGAATTGTTGTACGATGACGAAACATATTAATTCCCTCTGCATTTTTTTCCTGTCCGTAACATTTAGTATGTATAGTCAGCAGACTGGCTTCAAGCTAAACGAACTGGGCGTTTTCAAGAAGCATGGTGTTGATCTGATGATTTACAACGATTCGTACAACTCGGGTGGTTTCTTTGACGAAAAAGTGAACGGCATCGAAATGATCCAGCACAATGTACGTACGGTGACCGGTGGTGCCGTACGGCTGAACCCGACCCCTGAACAATGGGATTTGACCCCTGTTGTCAAAGATCGGGTAGTCAACGCCAAAGAGAATACAGTCATCCTGACCCTGTATTACAAGGAATTTGACTTCACAAGCAAACTTAAGGTGGAAGGCAAGGGCAACGGATGCCTCATCTCCGTCATTTTGGACCAGCCCGTCCCCAAGGCTTTGGAAGGTAAAGCTGGGATGAACATCGAGTTCCTCCCAGCCACCTACTTCCGGAAAATGTACCTTATGGATGGTGAAACCGGCATTTTTCCTCAGTACGCTGACGGACCTATGACGATGGAGCCCTTTGACCAGAAGATACACCAGTTCGGAAACCTACTGACTAATGAAAAACTTAGTAGCACGTACGCCAAGCCCCTTCCAATGGCTACCGGTAAAAAACTGGTGCTTTCACCTGAGGAACCCACTTCGATGGTGACCATCAAATCGCTGACTGGCGAAGTTGGACTGTTGGATGGCCGCAATTTGGCACCCAACGGATGGTTTGTCGTACGCGAAATACTGCCGGTTGGCAAGACAGGTACTGTCGTAGAATGGATGCTCACACCCAATGGAATGGCCAATTGGGTGAAGGAACCCGTCATCTCTCATTCCCAGGTCGGATATCACCCCGACTTTGAAAAAGTGGCAGTTATTGAACTTGATGCCAACGACAAACCACTTTCCACAGCCTCCTTGATACGTATCGACGAAAACGGTGCTACGACCAAAGTGTTCGAAAGTAAAGTGAGCAGTTGGGGCAAGTATATGCGTTACAACTACTTCCGATTCGACTTTTCAGCAATAAAATCACCTGGCATTTATCAGATCCGATACGGGAATGTGACGACCGATCCGTTCCCCATCGCCAAAAATGCCTACCAAAACACCTGGCATCAAACCTTGGACACCTGGTTCCCAGTTCAGATGGATCACATGTTTGTGAAGGAAGCCTACCGTATCTGGCACGGCAATCCGCATCAGGACGATGCTTTACAAGCTCCGACCGATACGCTTATCCACGACGGTTATCGAATGGGGAGCTCCACCGATACCAAATACAAACCTTTAGAACACATTCCCGGCCTGAACATCGGTGGTTGGTTTGACGCAGGTGACTTTGATATTCAGACCGGATCGCACATCAGTGTGGTGAATTACTTGGTTGGTATCTGGGAAGACCTCCAACTCAAGCGTGACCAGACCTTAGTGGATAGAGACCGTAAATTCGTATCCATTCATCAACCAGACGGAATACCAGACTTGCTTCAACAAATTGAACAGGGCACCCTGGCCTTGATCGCTCAACATCGAGCCATTGGCCATGCCATCCGGGGTATCGTTCATTCGCGCTTGTTCCAATACAACTCCATCGGAGACGCCGGTAGTCTGACGGATGGTCGCGTGTACAACCCCAAGCTGAAATTGTTGGAAACGGACGGCTTTACTTCCGGTGTCATGGACGACCGTTGGGCGTTCACCAATTACAACCCAGGCATCAACTTGCAATCCGCAGCTCCTTTGGCTGCCGCTGCCCGAGCCTTGAAAGGTTACAACGATGAATTGGCTGACGAATGCCTTCAAACGGCACTTAGCATTTGGGACCGTGAAGTGGTGAATAAATCCGCTCAACCTGTGCCAGCAGCTCCTGTTGGCATGCGAAGAGATGGCTCGAATTCTTCCAGTGAAGCCAGTGTTTCCATCGAATTATACCTGGCTACGGGCGACAAAAAATTTGCCGATTACCTTGCCAAACTCTGGCCGTCCGTAAAAACCGGTTTGTCCAACACCAGAGGATTTGGCGGAGGTAGCATCAATACCTGGATTAAGGCTATACCCTTTATGGACGAAGCCTATAAAAAAGACCTTCGCGACTACGTTGTGACCCTTAAAGTGCAAATGGACAGCCTCTTCAGGGTGAATCCGTACGGAGTGCCCATCGGACGCGGAGGGTTCTATACGGGTGGTAACTATTCAACCATAACTTGGGCACTTACCGCTGCCAAATTGCACAAGGTATTTCCCGAAGTCATCGGTGCGGAATATGCGTTGCGTGGGCTGAACTTCCTCTTAGGTTGTCACCCTGCATCCAGTATCTCGTTCGTATCCGGAGTAGGTGTCACTTCCAAGAAAGTGACATACGGCAACAACCGTGCTGACTTCGCTGCCATTCCAGGCGGGGTAGTCCCTAGTTTGTACTTGATCAATCCCGATTTTTACGAAAACAAAGAAGACTGGCCCTTTATCTGGTACGAAAATGAAGTCGTTGTAGACTGTTGTGCCGCCTATATCTATTTGGCCGCCATGGTTGATGACTCGCTGCAGAAATAATCCATACACCTTAGATAATCAGCACTTTATGCTAAAGTTTGGTGCCTAAAGTAACGTCCAATATGCAGAGATAGATCTATTGGATTCCTCTACCACGAAAAAACAATAAGGTCCTGTTCCATTTGGAGCAGGACCTTATAATGTTTATAGGAAACAAACGTTTACCAGAAATACCAATAGAACAACGCACACAAAACTACCACACCGAGCGAGGCGATAACATCCCACTTGTTCCAGCTCTGTTTGATGAGCGCCTTGTAGTCACCTGTGAACGTGATGAACTCAATCTGTTCAGCGGTTGGTTTTTTAGTAAAGAAGGATACTAGAACCATAAACGCCATGATGAAGACAAGCAACCAGATCTCAAAGATAAGCCAGTTCGTATGCCAGAACCAATGGGTGTTTTCCCAGAACCAGCCTGTCATTACGTCTGTACCTGTATTTGTAAAGATGTTGGTCAGCAAGCGTATCATACCGATAAGAAAGCCTACTATTAAACCTGCTTCACCAGCTTTAGGCGTAATTCTTTTGGAAAATATACCAAGTACGAATACTGCCACCATGGCAGGAGCGAGCAGCGATTGAATGCCTTGCAGATAGGAGTAAAGACTGCCGAGACTCATCATGATTGGTATCCATGCAATACCGAGTACCACTACAACAATAGTGGCTATACGGCCTACCAAAACATAGGTAGCCTCGCTCTTCTTTTTAAACATTGGTTTATAAAAGTCTTCAGTAAACAGCGTAGCACAGGAGTTGAAGAATGCAGCCAAAGAAGCAACCAATGCCGATATAAAGCCGATGGTAACAATACCTTTCACACCGGCGGGCAATACAAACTTAACCATGGAGCCAAAGGCGGTATCAGGGTTGGTTAACGTAAAGCCACTGTCGGGACGTGCTGCCAAAGCGGCTGCTATCATTCCAGGAATCAAGAACATGAATACAGGTAGTAATTTGAAATAACCGGCAGCGATCGTACCTCTGCGCGCACGTCTCATCACTACTTCACTAGACTCGCCTCTTGATTGTCCGAGCACACGTTGAACGATGTGTTGGTCGGTAGCCCAATACCAAAAGCCGATAATGGAGGCTCCGATAAATACCCAAAAACCGGGATATTCGTCATACAGCGGGTCCCCCGTCTCAAAATGGAACATGTGGTTGGTGCCGTGTGCAACACCATCTGCTCCAACGCTCAGCGATCTTGAATAGTCCATCATGGCAGTCCAGCCGTCACCGATGTTGCCGCCTCCGAGCGCTGACAATCCAAGGAAAAGCACAAGGAATGAACCAATGATAAGAATTGGTGTTTGAATGGCCGAAAGTGTCATCACACCCTTCATGCCCCCCAAAACGGTAAAGATACCTGTTAATACGATCAAGCCAATAGCTCCATACCAGAATGGCAAGCCAAGTAGGCTCTGCAGGAAGATCCCTCCGGTAAATGCTGTCACACTCACTTTGGTCAGCACGTAGGCGATAAGTGTAATGATAGACAACCATGAACCAGTACGAGGTGTGTAACGGTTTTTGAGGAAGTCGGGCATGGTAATGATTTTCCCCAACTTATTATTCATAAGTTGGTAGAACGGTACAAAGAGCCAACCCAGGATGAGAATCATCCAACCTTGCATCTCCCAGTGTGCCATACCTACACCCGCCTTTGCACCTGTACCGGCAAGACCTACAAGGTGTTCCGAGCCAATATTTGCAGCAAAAATAGCCGCACCAATGATATACCATGGCTCGCCTTTACCGAACAGGTAATCTTGGCTGTCGGCACCCTTTTGCTTACGATTGTGTTTTTGTATCGAACGTGTTACAGCCCACCCTACGGCCAAAATCCCAACTGTGATAATAACCCAGTCGAGCCAAATAAATTCTTGTGAATTCCAATTCATGTTTCGAATGTATTAAATATATGATTAATGATTAGTGTGCTTTTCAAAACAGGTGTAAAAATAACACTTATTCAATTGCTGTGTTCGTTTTACCATATGTTATACAACACAAAAAAACGAAGAGGTCTCAAAAGAGCACCAATCTCTGCGTTTACTTCTTATTCGACAATCCTCACGTACCTTAAGTACGCTCCGGTGTGTCTCATAATCAGTGCCTTGACCTTGGCGCTCTTTTAAAACATCTTTTAAGGCACTGTTTACGCCAATTTCCGAGCACCGTCGCTGATGACCACGTCGTACACTTTTGGAGAAACACCGAACTTGGCTTTGAACGTTTCCTGAGCATCCCAAAGGAAGGCATCGTAGAGTTCGTCCTTCACCAAATTGATGGTGCAACCGCCGAAACCGCCGCCCATCACGCGGGAACCGGTAACGCCGTTCTTCTTGGCGCATTCGTTCAGGAAATCAAGTTCGTCGCAACTAACTTCGTAAAGTTTGCTCATGCCCCAATGGGTTTCGTACATACGGGCACCAACGGTTTCATAATCACCCACTTCCAAAGCAGCGCAAACGTCCATGACACGTTGAACTTCGCCAATGACGTATTCAGCACGCATGTAGTCTTCTTCGGTAATTTCAGCCTTCACAGCATTCAACATGTCCATGGTGGCATCACGCAGGAATTCAACATGTGGGTGGTTCTTACGGATGGCAGCACAGGCTGTTTCGCAGGAAATACGGCGTTTGTTGTAAGCGGAAGAAGCCAATTCGTGCTTGACCACGGTATCCAGCAACACCAGCTTGTAACCTTTCGGATCGAAGGGGTAGTATTTGTATTCGAGTGAGCGGCAATCCAACAGGATGAGGCTGCCGGCTTTTCCGAAAATTGAAGCGAACTGATCCATGATGCCGCATTTCACACCGCAATAGTTGTGTTCGGTGGACTGACCGATCTTGGCCAGTTCAAATTTGTCGATGCCGCAGTTGAACATGTCGTTCAGGGCAAAAGCATAGGTGCTTTCCAGAGCAGCGGAAGAGGACATGCCGGCGCCAAGGGGTACATCGCCTGCAAAAGCGGTGTCAAAACCGTGCACGATGGCACCGCGTTTGGCCATTTCGCGGCATACGCCAAAAATGTAGCGGGCCCAGCTGGCTCTCGGCGCATCTTCTTCGTTCAGACCGAATTCCACGTAGTCCTTCAGGTCGATGGAGTAGGCGCGGACCTTTTCGGTGCCGTTGATCTTGATTTCAGCCACCATGCCTTTGTCGATGGCACCTGGGAATACAAATCCTCCATTATAATCGGTGTGCTCGCCAATCAGGTTGACACGACCGGGAGAGGCATAAACAGAGCCTTCAGCATCATCAAAGTGCTTTTTAAAGCGACTTCTTACAAATTCAATTTCCATAATGATATAGGTTAATTTTGATTGATTATACGACAGGAATATCCTTGTTTACATTTTTACATCCGATCACGGCATACCACAAGAGGTAAGCGATACAGGCGAACATCACCCAATAACTGGCAGTATAGCCAGCTACGTCGGCAACACCACCCTGAATGAGCGGAATGATTCCACCACCGCAAACCATCACCATGAACCAACCAGAGCCGGAAGCAGTGTATTTGCCGAGACCTTCCACTGCCAGATTGAACGTGCCGCCCCACATCACAGAGGTGCAGAGTCCGCAAAGCACCAGAAACAGAATGCTGATGGGCACTTGCTGGAACGTACTGAAGGAAAAATTGAGTGGCATGTCGAATACCATGGATTTCGGGAGTAAAATGGCCAGCGCGATAAAGATCAAACCTGCTGTTGAAACCGTCACCATCATTGCCTTGGTGGAAACCTTGCCACCGATGGCACCGCCAACCAGACGGCCTACCATCATTAGCAGCCAATATAGTCCGACGATAATGCCGGCAATGCCTGCGTCGATGCCAAGACCAGGTTGACTCTTGTTTTCAGTCACTTCCAGCGCTTTCTTATAAGTGCTTTCGGTCACCGCTTTGTTTACATAACCATCAGTCTGCTTGTTGGCATCATCCTCGGTTTTCAGGGTAGCCAATGTGGCAGGGTCAGCCTGTTGTTCGTTGTATTTCTGAACCAAACCTTCGGCATTTTCAACCGTAAAGGAAGTCATGTACAGATTGGCTGTGCTGGGAATACCGATTTCGACACCTACATATATAAAGATGGCAATGATGCCCAAAACAAAATGGCGGAATGAAAGCGGGCTGTGATGATTCTTAACTTTAACAGCCTTTTTGTCTTCCAGGTGGGGTTCCGGGATGCGGACAAACAACAGTACCAGGAATGCGAATGCAAAAATACCCATGGCCAGGAACAGTGCGGGATTGGCCTTGTCAATGTTACGACCAGCTTCGGCGCCCATCAGATAACCCACGAGCATGGGCGTAATGGTGGCCGCTACGGAGTTGAAAGAGCCTCCCAATTGCAGCAACTGATTGCCCTTGTTTCCACCACCGCCCAATGTATTCAGCATGGGGTTCACTACCGTGTTCAGCAGACACATGGAGAAACCGGAAATGAAAGCGCCGGTCAAATATACGGGGAAAGATTCCAACTGACCTGAAAGGAACTGAATGCCTACACCTACGAAACCGACCGTTACAGCAGTGAGGGCTGTGAATTTATAGCCCAATTTCTTAAGCATGATACCAGCAGGGATACCCATGAAGGCGTATGCGATGAAGTTGGCAAAGAATCCGAACTGGGATTCAAAATTGGACGCTCCGAATTGCTTGGCTACGATTACACCCATCGGGCTTGGCAATCCTGTAACGAATGCAATCATGAAAAAGAGTGCAAACATCACCGCTATGGGCAGTGCATTGTTCTTGGTGGTTTGTTGTGTCATTTTATAAGGTTTATTAGATTTAAGGAGCTTTTGGAAAGCGATGTCAAATAAAGGCATTTTCTGTGAGATATTCAAATTTTTATGGTATACGGAAAAGTCAAAATGGTTGGATTTTTAGTTTTTTTAATTTTGAGACGCCTTCCCTTACCAAATTACCACGAAATTGAAGTTAATTCAGAATTGGGTATAGATGGTGTGATATAGTTTGGGCAACTATCTTAGCCGTTGATTCTATCCATATGGCAACACAGCAATGCTCCCGACTGCTCGTCACGGAGGTGCAGTCCGTTGCCTTCGCAATATTTCCACGATTTGCAGGAAGCGCACTTGCCCGTCTTTAACCAGGAACGGTCGCGCATGTTGTCGAACCGGTTGTTCCAAACGGTCATGAAGTCGTCTTGGTAAATGTTGCCTTGAATGTAGTCGGCACGAAGGCTGGGGCAGGCGCTGATGGAACCGTCCACCAACACGGAGCCGACGTTGATGCCGGCCCGGCAAAAAAACGGCGTATCCCGAACATCGAATTCGTAGTCTCCTAAAAAGCCTTCGCAGCCGAAAGCCGCTTTAATGACACCTTCCGCACGGGCAGCTTTAATAAAATCCATCAGTTGCACGAATTCAGCATTCGATAGTTTTAGCTCCGGATTTTCGGCAGCTCTGCCTTTTGGAAAAATTGAAAATAAGCGCCATTCCTTCACGCCTTTGGAAATCAACAATTCCTTCAAATCTTCAAGATCCCCGATGTTCCGCTTGTTAACACAGGTCACGACATCAAAGACCAAGTCGGGCATGGCAGCAATCCGCTCAATGGCATCGACGGCCTTTTCCCAGGAACCTTTCTTGCCACGCATCCAATCGTGGGATTCAGAAGTGAAACCGTCCAAACTCACGGTGATGGAACGCAAACCCGACTTTAACAGACTGTCCAAGCGGGCGCCAGTCATCGCAAATCCATTCGTGACCATACCCCAAGGGTAGCCGCGCTTGTAAATTTCAAGACCGACTTCAGCCAAATCCTTTCGCATCAGCGGCTCGCCACCCGTTATGACAACCATGGTCTTGTTGGGATTCACATGGGGAGCGATGCTGTCCAGCACGCGCAAAAAATCATCTGCAGGCATGTCGGGCGATTCTGCTTCCATGTTGCAATCGCTTCCGCAATGCAGGCAGTTCAGATTGCAACGAAGCGTGCATTCCCAAAACAAATAGGATAGTTCGTGAAGTTTGGTCTGATTCTTTTTGTGCAGACGGTATAGGTCGAGTGCCAGGTGCTTCTTCAGATTCATTACTTCGTAAGCTTGATGTCTTTGGTTATAGTTGCCTTACCAGAGTACCAACCTTCCGCATGACTCTTGTCCCAGGTGGCTTCTGTCAAAGAGGCTGTGGCTTCTTCCGTAATGAAAGGGCCGCCGTTTGCAGCTCCGTCAATGTCTTCGGCCTTTAATTCGTATTGAATGCTGTTATCCGGGAAGCCATTGAAAGTGAGGGCGTATTTTCCATTGCTGTCTGTATATACGGTGTCAGCTAACCGAAATAACGAGTCTCTGGAGTCCCGTACAATGACACGAATGTCCTTGACAGGGGTGGTAGCCAGTTCATCGGTGACAGTCCCTTTGATTAGATAGTCCGCAGTCGGTGTACCATACATCTCACGAGGTTCGTCACAACCGGAGAAAAAAGGAAAAAGGCCCAACAGGGCCATCACGAATTTGTCGAAAAATTTCAAGGATTTATTTTTCATGTCAAACAGGTTTTTGGAATTACAAAATCATAGATGAAAAACCGGTTCCTGACGCTACAAAAATAGCCGTTTTATCGAGATTCCGCACGTGAATTATTTGCGTCTGTTTATTTGGTTATTCCGAAAAATCGCCGTACTTTTGCAGGCCGATTATTATCAAGAATTGTGTAAGATTTTAATTCTTAGCAGATTAACGTTCAATGTGTCCTGAACAGAGGCCTGCGAGGAGTTGTTAGTTATTTTAATCATTAAAAATTAAGCAGTGGATACTTTAAGTTACAAGACCATTTCTGCAAACAAAGCGACAGTGCAAAAAGAGTGGGTTGTAGTTGATGCAACCGACCAGATTCTGGGTAGACTGGCTACGAAAGTAGCTAAATTGCTGAGAGGCAAATACAAACCCAGCTTTACCCCGCATGTTGACTGTGGTGACAATGTGATCATCATCAATGCAGACAAATGTAAATTGACGGGCAACAAATGGAATGACCGTATTTACCTGAGCCACACGGGCTATCCCGGCGGCCAGCGTTCAATCACACCCGCCAAACTGATGGCCAAGGACGTGACCAAACTTTACCGCAGGGTAATCAAAGGCATGCTTCCCAAAAGCCGACTGGGTGAAGCGATCATCGGAAACATGTATGTATACGCATCAGGTACCGAGCACAACCACCAGGCGCAGACTCCGAAAGTTATTGATATTAATGCACTTACCTAAGAATTATGGAAGTAATAAATGCCATTGGTAGAAGAAAAGCAGCGGTTGCTCGTGTTTTTGTCAAAGAAGGAAACGGTACCATCACCATCAACAAGCGTGAATTGGACAACTATTTCCCTTCCAGCATTCTGCAGTATGTCGTTAAGCAACCCCTGAACAAACTGGGCGTAGCTGAAAAGTACGACATCCGTGTAAACCTCGACGGAGGTGGTTTCAAAGGTCAGGCTGAAGCCTTGCGTTTGGCCATTGCCCGTGCTCTTGTTAAAATCAACCCGGAAGACAAGTCAGCCTTGCGTTCCGAAGGTTTCATGACTCGTGACTCTCGCGTTGTTGAACGTAAGAAACCGGGTCGTCCCAAAGCAAGAAAAAGATTCCAGTTCAGCAAACGTTAATCGTTTTGATACCACTGCTCTTACAAATAAGACGCGTTTAGTATCTAAATGGTCGGGACTTCAGGCAGCGTAAGCCTCCCATGAGCTACCCGGCGATTGAATGAATCCAAAAGAAAGTAAACGAATTTAAAAAACACAAACAATGTCAAGAACTAATTTTGATCAACTGTTGGAAGCCGGTGTACATTTCGGACACCTCAAGAGAAAATGGAACCCTGCCATGGCACCGTACATTTTCATGGAACGCAACGGCATCCACATCATAGATTTACACAAAACCGTAGCAAAAGTAGACGAAGCAGCTGATGCTTTGAAAAGCATTGCGAAGGCCGGCAAAAAAATCCTTTTCGTAGCCACCAAAAAACAGGCTAAACAAACCTTGGCCGACATGGCCACTTCCATCAGCATGCCGTACGTTACGGAACGCTGGCCGGGTGGTATGCTCACCAACTTTCCGACCATCCGCAAGGCTGTGAAGAAAATGACCACCATCGATAAAATGCTTACCGACGGTACTATCGAAAACCTTTCCAAAAGAGAACGCCTGCAGGTTGCTCGTCAACGTGCCAAACTGGAAAAGAACCTTGGTTCCATCGCCGATTTGAACCGCCTGCCTTCTGCTATTTTCGTCATTGACGTGATGAAGGAACAAATTGCCGTTAAGGAAGCCCTCCGTCTCGGTATCCCCGTATTCGGTATGGTTGACACCAACTCCAACCCCGACAACATCGACTTCGTGATTCCGTCCAACGACGATGCCACGAAATCCATCGAAGTGATTCTTGGTGCCATTGTTGCTGCCATCGCTGAAGGTCTGGAAGAACGCAAGGTTGAAAAGATTGACATGGTTGCTGCTGAAGGTGACGAAACCGAAGCTCCTGTTAAACGCGAACGTCGCGGTGGCAAAGCTAAGAAGGAACTCATCCAGAAAGATGACGTTGAAGCTTTGAAAGCCAATGTGGCAGCTAAGTTCATCAAAGAAGACGAAGAATAACCCCAGAAACTTCCAATTTCTGCGTTGTTCAACCTCACTAAAATCCACATTTACAAAAGTAAACTCCGGTTTTAGTTCGGTCGCATGCCTTGAACTTGAAACTTTCTGAAATTATTCTCACCGCACTTATCAAATACAATCACGTGCCGATGTGCTCCTACAGTTAGGCATATCGGCATGTGTTTTTACCATTGAAATCAATAACAAACAAATAAATAGTATTATGGCAGTAACTATGGCAGAAATCTCGAAGCTTCGCACAATGACCGGAGCCGGGATGATGGATTGCAAAAACGCTTTGATCGAAGCTGAAAACGACTTCGAAAAAGCCATCGAAATCATTCGTAAAAAAGGACAGGCTGTTGCCGCCAAGCGCAGCGACCGCGAAGCTTCCGAAGGTTGTGTATTGGCAGGTGTAAACGGTGGCTTTGCCGCTGTGCTCGCCCTCAAATGTGAAACCGACTTCGTAGCCAAGAACGAACAGTTCATCGCATTGACTCAGTCTTTCCTGAATAAGGCACTGGCAGAAAAACCCGCCGACCTTGCCGCTTTGAAGGCATTGATTATTGACGGTCGTACCATCGAAGCACTGATCATCGAGCGTATCGGTATAATTGGTGAAAAAATGGAACTAGACTTCTACGAATTCGTCAACGATGCGTTCGCCATTTCCTACATCCACCCGGGCAACAAGCTGGCCACCTTGGTTTCTTTCAACAAGGAAACAGAATACCAGGTAGCTCGCAACATCGCTATGCAGGCTGCAGCCATGAACCCGATATCTTTGGATCGTGCCTCCGTTCCCGCTAAAATGATCGAAACCGAACTGGAAGTAGGTCGTGAAAAGGCTCGCGAAGAAGGCAAACCTGAAAACATGTTGGAAAAGATCGCTCAAGGCCGTCTCAACAAATTCTATCAGGAATCTTGCTTGCTCGAACAGTCTTTCATCAAGGACAGCAAAGTAACCATCGCTCAGTACTTGACCAGCGTGGATAAGGCTTTGGTGGCTACGGCGTTCAAACGCGTTACTTTAAATATGGAATAAGTTTTATTATTCTAATAGAAGAATGCTGCCTCATAGGGGTGGCATTTTTTTATTTTTTGAAATCACCACGGACTTTGTGACCTTGCTTCGTCAGGAAGTCGGCAATTTTGAGGCGGACATCACCCTGAATGAGGATTTCATCGTCTTTGGCGGAGCCGCCCGTGCCGCAGTGTTTTTTGAGGGTGGCAGCTAGGTCTTTGAGGGCAGATTCGGAACCCTGGAAGTTGCTCACGATGGTGGCGGGCTTGCCGTTGCGTTTTTCAAAACGGATAATGAAGTCCTGGCGTTTGGAAGGAGAAACGGCTGCTGGTGTCGTAACAGCGCTTTTGCCCACAGTTGAAGGGAGATGCTCTATTTTTGCATTCAGAAGATCCTTCCAGTCGGGTTTGCTCATGGACATATATATAAAGGTGTGCTCAAAAGTAGAGAGGAATTTGCACACCGGCAATAATTAGCGGATACAATTGCTTTTTTTTATTATTTTTGTAAAAAATGATGTTTCATAAACCGATGGATTTCACAAGGCCTACTGATTTTCGCTCGATACCGGAACCGACGTTGCGTCGCTTGCCGTGGTATTTAGCCTATCTGAAACTGGAGTCCGATCAAGGTGCTGAATTCATATCTTCTACCCAAATTGCCAAAGCCATCAACGTGAGTGCTTCGCAGATAGCTAAAGACTTGTCGTTGGTCAATGTGGCCGGTAAGACCAGGGTCGGTTATGATGTCAAACAATTGGTGGATGTGCTGGAAAGTTTCCTTGGTTTCAAAAGTGTGCACCGTGCTTTTATTTTCGGTGTCGGCAGTCTGGGAGCAGCGTTGTTGCACGACCGTGGTCTTTCGCAATTCGGCGTTGAAATCGTGGCAGGTTTCGATGTGAATCCAGCCATCGTCGGCACGGAAGTCGATGGGTTGAAGGTGTATCACATCAATGATTTTGCACAGATGCAGACCGAAATGAACGTTGCCATCGGCATTCTGACCGTGCCCGTAGATAAGGCACAAATAGTGGCTGAACTGATGGTGGAAGGCGGCATCAAAGCGGTATGGAATTTTACCCCATTCCGAATTCGGATGCCACAAAACATCGTGGTGCAGAACACATCCATCTATGCCCACCTGGCGGTGATGTTCAATCGCCTGGAGTATCAATTTGCACGTTAAAATTAGGATCGTATGAAAATACTCGCGGTCGGAATGAATTACCGCAAACATGTTGCTGAACTGAATAATTCAGTTCCGGAAGAACCAGTCCTATTTATCAAGCCGGATTCAGCAATGGCTTTTGCCCCTGCCTCCAAAGGCGCGGCCAACAAACCGTTTTTTCTCCCGGATTTCTCCAATGAAATCCATTATGAAACGGAGCTGGTCGTAAAAATCTGCAAATTGGGCAAAAACATTGCCGCTCGTTTTGCTCACAGGTATTATGAGGAAGTGACGGTCGGACTCGATTTGACAGCGCGGGATTTGCAACAGAAATTGCGCAAGGCAGGGATGCCCTGGGAAATTAGCAAAGGCTTCGACGGATCGGCTGTATTGGGCGATTTTGTGAAGCTCAAGGATTTGGGCGATATCCAAAATCTGGCTATCAAGCTCGACATCAACGGGAAAACTGTTCAGGATGGTTGCACGGCCGACATGATTTTTGCGGTAGATACCGTCATCGAATATGCTTCAAAGTTTTTCACCCTCAAAACAGGCGACCTTATTTTCACTGGAACTCCCTCCGGAGTTGGCCCGCTCTTTAAGGATGACCATCTGGAAGCATCGCTTGCCGGAAAGAAATTGCTGGATTTGCGGATCAAGTGAATACGATTCAGGCAAACTTTCCGTTCTAGTAGCTGTTAGGTACCATTCATGAAGCATTTAATCCTATTTTTTCTCACCCTTTTTGTTGTAACTGGTTTGCAAGCTAGTAACAGCCGAAGTTTGGTTTGGTGTCAACCCTCAGCTGCGGTGCCCGATTTCGAGGGTTCATTCCATCCGGAAGGCCAAACCCTGCCTGTTTACTTCGAATCTCACGAACCGGTGGTCAGAGCAACTAGCTATCAAGTGCGTTTGGTTTATCCCGTTTACAAAAAACTGGCCACTTCCGAACTGAAAGCCTTAAAATCCCTGCTGAACACCATACCCGACAGCATCACCGTTACTGTAAATGTAGGAACTGCCCGCAAGAAGCCGGTGCTGGACATGTCCTTTACACCTTTCATCCATAAAAACGGAGCGTATTTCAAGCTGGTTTCTTTCGATTGGGACATCACACCAACCAGCACTGCCGCACTACGCAGTACCGAGTCAATGACCTATACTCCCAATTCCGTGCTGGCATCTGGCAAATGGAAAAAGATAAGTGTCACCGAATCGGGTATCTATAAGCTCACGTTTTCAGACATCAAGAATATGGGCATCGACCCGGCCAAGGTTCAAATTTATGGTTACGGTGGCAAACTACTGAACGAAAATTTCTCAGTGGCAGGTTATTTGGACGATTTGCCCGAAGTAGCCGTATATAAGGGAGCCGATTACATCTTATTTTATGCACAAGGCCCCATTTCGTGGAGTTACAGCAGCGCCAACGGCATGTATGTCCGTACGCGGAACCATTACTCGGACAAGGCGTATTATTTCGTAGGCGAGCGGGCAGGGGGAACCTTGACGGCATCCGTTTCCACCTTCACAGGTACTGCCAATAAGGTCATTACATCCTTCACGGATTTTCAGTTGCATGAAGAAGAAAAAGTGAATATGGCCGAATCGGTTGCCGGCAGAGGCACAGGCCGTCAGTTGTATGGAGAAGATTTTATTGCCTCCTCATCCCAGACCTTTACTTTTGACGTACCCAATCCCGATTCGACGGTCAATTCCAGACTGATGACCGAATTTACTGCCAACAATCTAAATTCGACCTATTGCAATGTGTTTGTAAACAATACGTTCTTAAGTTCAATGTCCTTTCCCTCGATCGACCCGTCGAACGATTACTGGTACGCCTCCGATGCGAACGCCACTGGCGATTTTAAACAAAAACGTACGACACTTTCGGTACAGTTGGATTATTTTAAGACCAACACTTCAAGTAAATCAAGAGCATATCTGAATGCCATTACGCTCAATGCCAGACGTTACCTGAAGATGAGCGGTTCCACGATGCCTTTTCGAGATCCAAACAGTGTTGGTGTCGGAAATATTGGTCGTTTCACCCTGCAGAACGCTACCTCCAAACTTTTGGTTTTTGATGTGACCGACCAAAAGAACATGGTTCTTATGAACGTAAGCCTAATTGCAGGCAGGTATGAATTCATCAATTCAACGGCCAACCTTCATGAATATGTGGCAGTCGAAACGGGCAGTTCCATCGCTAAACCAACCATCGAAGGCAGTGTTGCCAACCAGAACCTCCATGGTCAGTTAGGCGTGGATATGGTCATCGTAGCTCCGACAGAATTTCTTTCCTATGCTAAAAGGCTGGCCGATGCCCATACGGCGCACGATGGCATGAACGTTTTAGTGGTGACACCAGAGCAGGTTTATAACGAATTTTCCTCCGGAACACCCGATGCAACGGCCATTCGCCGAATGATGAAATTGTATTACGATCGGGGTTCGACCGATGCCGAACTGCCCGATCATCTACTTCTTTTTGGGGATGGCGTCTATGACAACCGTTGCGTTTCTACTCGTTTTTCCAGCTTATCCTCGAAGCCCAACAAAATTCTGACCTACCAGTCTGTGGAAAGTACCGATGGGCACTATTCCTACGTGACGGACGATTATTTTGGTTTTTTGGATGATAACGAAGGGGCTTCACTGAGTTCGGCCAAACTGGATATCGGCATCGGCCGATTCACGGTTTCGAGCGCCAAGGAAGCCGAAATTGCTGTTGATAAGGCTATTTCATACATGTACAACAGCAAAATGGGACCCTGGAAAAACCGCTTGCTTTTTCTGGCCGACGACGGTGACAACTACTTGCATGTCGGTCAGGCCGATGAGTTGGCGAATATGGTTGGATTGGCGCATCCCGAATTCATGATCAACAAGATATATGTTGATACTTATACCAAAGTAACCGTTGCATCCGGTGTTACGGTGCCAGATGCCAATACGAAGTTTGCCGAACTGCTGAATGCAGGCTTGTTGATGCTGAATTATACTGGTCACGGATCCACCAGCCAATGGGCAGATGAAAAGCTGTTTCAGAATCAGGACGTAGCAAACATGAACAACAAGTGCCTGCCACTCTGGATCACGGCGACCTGTGACTTTTCCCGCTTCGATGCAGCAGAAACTTCCGGTGGTGAATTGGTGTTCCTCAAGGAAAATGGAGGAGGGATTGCGCTGTTCTCGACGACCCGAATAGTGTATTCTTCCAATAACGACACCATTGATAAGTGTTTCCTCGATAATCTCTTTGCCAAAAACAATGGCGTTCGCTATACACTTGGTCAAATCATGAATTTGGCCAAGCGGAGTGATAAGCTGAACGGCGATTCCAACAAACTGAGTTTCATGTTGATTGGCGACCCTGCATTGAAACTGGGTTATCCGGAATATTCCGCTCGGGTGACGCAAGTAAACGGTAAAGACGTTTCACTCGTCAATGATACATTGCAGGCACTAAGCGCAGTCACCGTTTCGGGTAAAATTTTCCGCGAAGACGGGACACTTGCCACCGATTTCAGCGGACTGATTTCCCCAAGCATTCTGGATGCCACCGAGGTTATTGCAAATCTAGACGGCATTACCATCTATGACCGCAGCAAAGTGCTTTTCTCCGGTAAAGACAGTGTCAGGAACGGCCTGTTCAACTTCACGTTTGTTGTTCCAAAAGACAACAGCTATTCATTCAGGGCAGGTCGCATCAATCTTTATGCCTGCGACGAAACCGGTGCCAATGAAGCGCAAGGTTATTTTGACAATTTCGTTCTCGGTGGAACGGATTTATCAGCAACCACAAACAATGTTGGTCCGCAAATTGCGCTGTATTTGAACAATGAGCAGTTTGTAAATGGTGGAACAGTTCAGGAAACCCCGACTCTTATCGCACGTATTTCAGACGAAAACGGACTGAGCACTTCCGGCAACGGCATCGGGCATGACCTGATCCTCATGGTGGATGACGAGCCTTCCAAAATTTACAATCTGAATAGTTTTTTCTCGGCCGATGTGGGCAGTTATAAGTCTGGAGTCGTTCGATACCAGATTCCGTCACTCACCGCCGGGAAACATCACCTCACCTTCAGAGCATGGGATGTGCAGAACAATTCCACAATCGATACGTTGACTTTTATCGTGAAGCCAGGGCTGAAACCTGAAGTAAGCGACGTGCAGTTTGTTCAGCAGGGAAATGCAGGGCAGTTCCTATTTACGCACAATAGGCCTATGGCGGATGTCACTGTAAAACTAGCCGTTTTCGACCTTCTGGGGCGTATGATCTGGCAATCCGACTGGAACATGCAGGCAGAAAACAACACCAGTGATCTCTTGGAATGGAATTTAACCGATACAAATGATCGTCGTATCGCAAATGGTATCTATATTTGCCGAATCATCCTTACAGACACCAACGGTTCGCAAAATTTCGGATCGAAAAAAATACTCATCACAAGACAATAAACGACCCTTTTCAAAGTTATTCATAGTCAAGACTAGTTCGAAATTCGTATGAAGAAAAATAGTATCATCATCGCTGTTTGTTTGTTTTTAATGCTTGCATTTTCAGCACGTTCTCAAAATCCGTACAACCCCATCGTCAATTCCGTACCCTCGCTGAGCATTTCACCGGATGCTGCCGCCAGTGGTTTGGGTGATTTGGGTGTCGCAACGGAACCGGACGTCAATTCACAATACTGGAATCCATCCAAATATGCTCAGATCGAAAGTACTGCCGGACTTTCCCTGTCGTTCACCCCGTGGTTGTCTCAGCTGGCCTCCGACATCAACCTTTCGTACCTGGCTGGGTATTACAAATTAGATGACCGTTCGGCCCTCAGCGGTTCACTGCGCTATTTTTCACTGGGTGAAGTGACCCTCCGTACTGCTTGGAATGACCCGGGTTATTCCATTATGCCATACGAAATGGCCGTGGATCTGGGTTATTCCAGAATGCTGGCCGAAAACTTTTCCATGGGGGTCTCCTTGCGTTACATCATTTCCGACCTGATGAGTAGCGACGATCCCCCCGGGTCCGCTTTCTCAGCCGACATTTCCTCCTACTGGAAAAAACCCGTCTATTTTGGCCGTGAAAAAGGTTCCGTTGCTTTCGGTGCCAACATTTCCAACATCGGTACCAAAATTTCGTACGACGGCGGCAACAGCAGCTATTTTATTCCAACCAACCTGCGTGTCGGGGGTTCCGTGCACTATCCGATCGACGATTACAATGCGCTGAACATCTCGATGGATCTCAATAAACTGTTGGTTCCGACACCCAAAGACACCATGGAAGTGACCACCGACGTTTCCTCCATTGCCGGTATTTTCCAGTCTTTCGGAGATGCCCCCGGTGGTTTTAAGGAAGAAATGCAGGAGCTCTACGGCTCTGTCGGGGTGGAATACGCCTACAACAATCAGTTCTTCGTGCGAACCGGTTATTTCTATGAAAACCAGTACAAAGGCAACCGTAAATATTTCACGTTTGGCGCTGGCTTCCGGATGAGCATGTTTCGCTTGGATGCCTCCTACCTGGTTTCCCAAGCGCAGAGCAGTCCACTGGACGGAACGCTTCGTTTTTCCCTCGCCTTCGACATGAAGGGTATCCAGATGTTGCTGGGTAAGTAATCGTGGATATTCGCGTCGGATATGGATTTGATGTGCACAGGCTGGTCGTTGACCGGCCTTTGTGGCTTGGTGGGGTAGCTGTTCCGTTCGAAAAAGGCTTGCTCGGCCATTCCGATGCCGATGTGTTGATACATGCCATTTGTGATGCCATGCTGGGTGCCGCCAACATGCGGGACATCGGTTTCCATTTCCCCGATACGGCAGGTGAATTCGAAGGCATCGACAGCAAGATTCTGTTGCGTAGCACTACCGATTTGTTGGCAGCCAAAGGTTGGAAAGTCAGCAACGTAGATGCCACCATTTGTGCCGAACGCCCTAAGCTGAATCCGCACATTCCAGCCATGCAGTCTTGTCTGGCGCCACTCATGGATGTGGAACCCGATGCGGTTTCCATCAAGGCTACTACCACGGAAAAACTCGGATACACCGGGAGGGAAGAAGGCATGTCTGCTTCTGCCGTTGTTTTGATCACCCGTTCCTAAACCCTTTTATTTCTGTTACGGAAATTGGCTTCCTTTTGGGAAAAATCAATTTTATCGTGTACATTTGAGGTCATGAAGAAACGCTTCGGACTTTTGATGGTATTGTTTCTGTTGTCCCTGCTGGCAGGTGCGGCAGACGATGTGATGCGCTTTCGGCTCTACCTGACCGACAAGCCAAACCTATCGATGTCACCGATGCCGTACAGACTTTCTCCTGCCGCTTTAGAGCGACGAACCAGACAAGGGATAGAACTCGATTCTACCGATCTGCCCATCTTCCCAGGCTATATTCAGGCGATTCGTTATAAAAATATTCCCATCGTTTCTCAATCCCATTGGATGAATACGGTCGTTGTGTCCATAGCGGATTCTTCCAGTCTGGATTCACTGAAACTACTACCGTTCGTGCGCGAGGCTAAATTGGTTTGGATGAACCCCGCCCTTAAAAAAGCCTCTTCCAAAAAGCGGGTTATCACCAAAAACAAATACATCACCGACTCCGTCAGTTATTACGGTAAAGCCGAAAGTCAGGTGGAAATGCTGGGACTGGACGCTTTGCATACCGCCGGTTTCAAAGGAAGTAGCATGACCATCGCCATCATCGATGCAGGTTTTATCGGCGCAGATACCATCTCGTTTTTTAAAGACCTGAAGCTGAAAGCGACACGCGATTTCATCTATCCGCCAACGTCCATCTATACTAGCCATTACCACGGAACGGCCGTCTTGTCTCTGATGGCTTCGCAGAAACCCTACACGATTGTCGGTACAGCGCCTGAAGCCAGCTATTGCCTGCTCCGTTCGGAAGACAACCGTTCCGAATTCCCCATCGAGGAAGATTATTGGGCCGCTGCAGCAGAATTCGCCGACAGCATCGGGGCTGACATCATCAACAGCTCGCTGGGTTACAGCGAGTTCGACATGCCTTCGCTTTCGTACACCAAAAACCAACTGGACGGAAAAACGGCATTTGTGACCAAAGCGGCATCCTTGGCAGCATCCAAAGGCATGCTGGTGGTCATCAGCGCCGGAAATGAAGGGGCAAAGCCTTGGCGGAAAATCAGTTTCCCCTCCGATGCGCCTGAAGTTTTGACGGTTGGTGCTGTGCAGGCCGACCTGAGCCGCGGCTATTTCAGTTCCATCGGCCCGACGGCTGACGGTCGAATCAAGCCCGACATCATGGCCATGGGCGTCAACAACACCATCATCAACGGCACCGGAGCGGTAACATACGGCAGTGGAACGTCCTATTCGGCGCCTCTTATTGCCGGAATGGCTGCCTGCGTCTGGAACGCCCTGCCCATGCTTAAAGCCTCTGAATTGCGTACTAAAATCATTGAAAGCAGCGACCGGTTTCTTACACCTGACACCTTGTACGGCTACGGCATACCCAACGCTCAAAAACTGTGGTTGACCATTAAGAATTCACTCGACCAGAATAAACTGGATCGTTTCTACTGCTATCCGTCACCGGCTTCAGACAAACTGTATCTGGCCAGTTTCCTGCAAACCCAGGAATCCGTCAAGGTCATCCTCTACAATTCCTTCGGAAGGAAAGTCCTCGAAAAGACTTTGTCCGGAAGCGCTTTGAGCGTGGATGTAAGCAATTTGCCCAACTCCATCTATCTGGTTGATTTCATAGTTTCCGGTGTTCGTCAGGCCACTCAAAAAATCCTGGTACAACGATGATGGAAGCTTTGACACTCCTGGATCTAAATCAGTTGGTCCGGAACCGCCTGCGCCGTGAATTTCCCGATACGTATTGGATTTCGGCTGAAATCAGCGAATGCAAGGAGCACTTTTCAGGGCATTGCTACCTCGAACTGGTGCAGAAACGCGAAAACTCCGAAGCCCTTTGTGCCAAGGCGCGTGCCACCATTTGGGCCAACACCTGGGCCAACCTCAAACCAGCTTTCGAACAACAGACCGGCACCCGCTTGCAGGCTGGTCAGAAAATATTGGCCGAAGTCTCGGTCGATTTTCATGAACTGTACGGATTCAGCCTGGTCATACGGGATATCGATCCGACCTACACCATTGGCGACCTGAGCCTGCGCCGGCAGCAAGTGATCCGCCAGCTCACCGAGGACGGGGTGTTTGAACTCAATAAGGAACTCGAATGGCCCGTTTTGCCCAAACACATCGCTGTGATTTCTTCGCCCAGTGCCGCAGGGTATGAAGACTTCATGAACCAACTTCACCACAACGATTTCGGTTTCAGCTTTCAAACCACTTTTTTTCCGGCCACCATGCAAGGGGATTCGGCAGCTGCGAGCATCATCGATGCTTTGAACAACGTACAGGCTTCCGGTAAGGAATTCGATGTGGTTGTCATCATCCGTGGAGGCGGTGCCACCACCGACCTGCGCTGTTTTGACGAATACGAACTTTGCTATTATTGTGCCCAATATCCTTTGCCTTTACTAACCGGTATCGGCCACGACCGAGATTCATCGGTGCTTGACCTGGTGGCGCACACTTCCGTGAAAACCCCGACTGCCGCCGCTGAACACCTCATCAATAGCCTGAGCAGCGAAACCTACCGCTTAGATGCCAACCTGGACAAACTCCAGCAACGTGTTTCTCAATTGTTGGAGGCTTACAAACGGAAACTGCAGACCAACTCGGAGCGCCTTCGCAGAACCTCTTCCGACGGGCTTCACAAAGCCAATTTGCAGGTTGAACGCAACCAGGCTGAACTCTACCGCCGCGCCAACCAATTTGTTTTGGTTCGCAGGCAGTCAGTTGATTTGAAGTCCGCAAGTCTGAACCACCGTGTTCAAACCCTGCTCGATCAGCAAAAGCATCGGCTGGGCATGCTCGAAAGCCGTCTCGAAACCTTTTCGCCCGAAATCATGATCAAGAAAGGTTTCTCGCTAACCTTGCAACAAGGCAGGATTCTGAAATCCGTCAAGGATCTCCAACCAGGTGCCGAAATCCAGACCCGCCTCAAAGACGGTGTCATCTACAGCATTATACAACAAACAGATACGAACGTTTTAAGTAGCGAGTGCAGAGGCGAAGCTTGCTTCGACTATGCCGAGTCACGAAAAACGACTGTTTAAAATAAACGAACCATGACTGAAAAAAAGTTTTCCTACAACGCCGCCATGGCTGAAGTGGAGCAGATACTGGATGCCCTGAGCAAAAACGATCCGGACGTGGACGAACTGACCCGTCAGGTGAAACGCGCCACCGAACTGCTGCAGGCTTGCAAGCAGAAACTCTACGAAACCGATGTGGAAATACAGGCAGTATTCGAAAAAGAATGAAGACGTTCGCCTTGATATTAGCTGGTGGAAAAGGCCTACGCATGGGTACCGACCTACCCAAGCAGTTTTTGCTGCTGGCCGGCAAACCTGTGCTGATGCATACGTTGGAGGCTTTCCACAAGGCCGACCCGAAAACGGAAATCATCTTGGTTTTGCCTTCGAAACATCAGTCTTTTTGGGCGGAGCTTTGTACGAAACACGCCTTTACGCTGAAACATCAGATTGCGACCGGTGGTGCAGTGCGTTTTGATTCCGTTCGCAATGGTCTTAAGCTAATTTTGGAAGAAGGCCTCATTGCTATTCACGACGGCGTTAGACCCCTAGTCAGTTCGGAGCTTATTCGAAAATGTTTCGAAGCAGCCTTGGAAAAAGGTGCCGTCATCCCCGTTTTCGAACTCACCGAAAGTATTCGCCGCATCGAGGGCAATCGCAGTTTTGCCGAAGACCGCAACCAGTTCCGTTCCGTTCAGACACCCCAGACTTTTCGATCCGAAATAGTGAAGAAAGCCTACGAACAACCCTTTCAGGAAGTTTTCACCGACGATGCCTCTGTGGCCGAAGCCGCCGGATTTGAAATCGCTTTGGTGGAAGGCCATCGCGAAAACATAAAAATCACCACGCCCCAGGACTTGCTTCTGGCGGAACAACTTTTACAGAAATAGTGCTCGACCTCGCAAGCAAAGACCTGACTTATATCCCCGGTGTCGGCCCAGCCCGGGCGGAGATCCTGAAGAAAGAACTCAACATCTCCAGTCAGGAAGACTTGCTGTATTATTTCCCGTACAAATACATTGACCGAACCAAAATTTACACCATCGGTGAGTTGACGTCGAACATTCCCTACATTCAAGTGATCGGGCGGTTTCAGCAGTTCAAGATGGTGGGCGAGGGCAGGTACAAGCGGCTTTCGGCCACGTTTTCAGACGGAACTGGCACCTTGGAACTCGTTTGGTTCAAAGGTGTCAAATTCATTGTTGACAAATATAAGTTGGGTGTCGATTACCTCGTGTTCGGCAAACCTTCCGTGTATGGCCACCAACTTTCCATAGCGCATCCGGATGTAGACCCGGCTCCGACGGCCACTTCAGCCCCGATGCCAGGCCTGCAGCCTTTCTACAACACAACGGAAAAGATGAAGACACATTACCTGAACTCCAGGGCGGTGCAAAACATCGAGTCCAGTCTCCTCCGAACCATTCAGGAACGCATTCCGGAAACCATGCCCGAGGCCTTCACCAAAAAACACAAGCTCATGCCTTTGCACGATGCGTTGGTGCAGGTGCATCAGCCAACCGATGCGCAGACCCTGAAATTGGCTCGCTACCGCCTCACGTTTGAGGAACTGTTTTATTTGCAACTCCATATATTAAGGTATACCAAAGATCGCGACAAAAAATACCGCGGCTATCCCTTCGAAAGTATCGGAGAACTCTTCAACACCTTTTTTCACAGGTATCTGCCGTTCGATTTGACTAACGCTCAGAAGCGGGTGTTGAAGGAAATCCGGGCCGACTTGGGCAAACCCCGTCAGATGAACCGACTGCTTCAGGGTGACGTGGGCAGCGGCAAGACGCTGGTGGCGCTCATGTCCATGCTGATAGCCTGCGACAATGGCTTCCAGGCCTGTATCATGGCTCCGACTGAAATCTTGGCCAACCAGCATTTCGTAACCATTAACGAGTTCCTGCAAGACATGCCCGTGAAAGTGGCCCTGCTCACCGGTTCCACCAAACCAAAAGCCCGCGTTCCCTTGCATGAAGGACTCCGAAATGGTGAAATCCAGATTCTCATTGGCACGCATGCTCTGATCGAAGAAACGGTGCAATTCAGCAATCTCGGTCTGGTAGTCATTGACGAACAGCACCGATTCGGTGTGGAACAACGCTCCAAGCTCTGGCGCAAAAACGAGAATCCGCCGCATGTGCTGGTCATGACGGCCACCCCGATACCCCGCACGCTAGCCATGACCGTGTACGGTGACCTGGACGTTTCAGTCATTGATGAATTGCCCCCAGGCCGCAAACCCATCCAGACACAGCACCGTTTCGACGGTAAAAAGGGTCCGCTGTATGCGTTCATGCGGGAGCAACTCAAAGTAGGCCGACAAATCTACATCGTTTACCCGCTCATCAGCGAATCCGAAAAGTCCGACTACAAGAACCTCGAGGAAGGTTACATCCATATTCAGGAAGCTTTTCCCGAAGTCAAGGTTAGTATGGTGCACGGTCGGTTGAAACCCGTCGAGAAAGACGCCCACATGCAGGCCTTTGTTTCTGGCGAAACCCGCATCCTGGTGGCAACCACCGTCATCGAGGTCGGCGTGAATGTGCCCAATGCCAGCGTGATGATGATCGAAAGTGCCGAACGCTTCGGTTTGTCTCAACTGCACCAGCTCCGCGGAAGGGTTGGCCGAGGAGCCGAGCAATCTTATTGCATCCTGGTCACGTCGTATAAACTTTCGGATGAGAGCCGCAAACGCATGGATATTCTGGTTTCGACCAACGACGGATTTGAAATTGCCGAAGCCGATCTCAAGCTCCGTGGTCCCGGTGATCTGGAAGGAACCCAGCAAAGTGGCATCCCCTTCGACCTAAAAATTGCTAATTTGGCCAAGGACGGTCAACTGGTGGAACACGTCCGGAATATTGCCAGAATCATCCTCGATGAGGATCCAGAATTGGCTCAACCTGAGAATGTTGTGTATAAAAGACAATTGCGGAAATTGTTTGCAAAAAAGATAAATTGGGGCGTAATCAGTTGATTTATTATTGAAAAAAAAGCTTAATCGGTTTTTATTGTTGAATACTTTTTTTTATCTTTGAAAAGTCGGGAAAAACGCCGATGCCTTTTTTCATTGCTGAAACGAATTTATATGCATTTTTACAAAACCTTATTTCTTCTACTTCTCGCCACCACTATGGGAATTAACGCACAGGATAATTATACTGTGAACATCCGCTACGGCCGTAATGCCGCAGCCTTGGATTCTGTTATAACCAAGCAACTGGCCGAAGACGAAGAAGAAGAGGGTGACTTGTACGAAGGTCTTTACGGAAGCTGGAACAATTCAGCCGTGAATCCGTATGGCATGAACATCGGCAACATGAAGGATAGTTTTTACATCAATATTGCCAATTATTATCCTCCCGTTCTGGGCAAAGTCACTTCTCCCTTCGGAACCCGCAGACGCAGCTTCCATAATGGCATCGACCTGAGGGTAAAAGTTGGGGATACCATCCGTGCAGCATTCAACGGTCGTGTACGTGTCCGTCAGTTTAACCGCCGCGGATATGGCTATTACATTGTTTTGCGCAACCACGAAGGCATTGAAACCATTTATGCGCATTTGTCTCGTTTCCTCGTTGCTCCCAATCAGGACGTGAAAGCCGGCGAACCCATCGGACTTGGTGGTAATACTGGTAGATCCACTGGACCACACCTGCACTTCGAAACCCGTATTTTCGGAAACCCGATCAATCCGGCCAAACTTTTCAGTTTTGAGGATTACGTGCCCCTTCAGAAAAAGTATTTCATTGCCAAAGCAAAAACCTTCGAGGAACGCATAAAATATTCAGGTGGCGTTTATTTCGGTGTGCGTGCTGCACTTCCGGGAACGGACCTAGTAAACAAGGCAGGTGCCAAAACCTACCAAAAAGGCGAATATGCCACTGTGAAGTTCCACACTGTCCGCAAAGGAGATTCTCTATACCACATTGCCGCTGATAACGGAATGAAGGTTTCAGATCTTTGCAAGTTGAACAATATTAAGACCAAGTCATCCATTCGTCCAGGTCAACGTTTGAGACTTTCTTAATTCCATTTCACGTATTTTTTTTGTACTTTTGTAACCATTCAAGCAAACTTCATGCCCAATGGCAGATACTAATGTACAATTTGACGCCGTAGCCGCCCAATGTCGTTCCGTTTTTTCAAAGAAACTGCACGATTACGGAGCTGCCTGGCGTATACTTCGCCCACAATCCGTCACCGATCAGATCTTTATTAAGGCCAACCGCATCCGGAGCCTGGAGACCAAAGGCAATGCCAAAGTGGATGAAGGCATTCGTCCCGAATTCATGGGCATCGTCAATTATGGCGTTGTAGGCTTGATTCAACTGGAACTCGGCCCTGCCGAACTGGTTGACATCACAGTGGAAGAAGCCATGAATCTGTACGACCATAAAATAGCGCAGGCCAAAAGCCTCATGCTGGATAAAAATCACGATTACGATGAAGCTTGGCGCAGCATGCGCATCCCTTCCTACACGGATCTCATCCTGATGAAGCTTCACCGCACCAAACAAATAGAGGACCTGGGTGGAAAAACGCTGGTGTCTGAAGGCATCGACGCCAACTACCTGGACATGATGAATTACTCACTTTTCGGATTGATTCGAATGGAATTTGACGAAAAATAAAAAAGTCATGAAGCTGTCAGACAAAACATTGAAAATTCTGGTCAACATAGCCCGACTGCTGCTTGGGCTTTGCTTTGTTTTCTCCGGGTTTGTAAAAGCCCTTGATCCGTTGGGCAGCACCTACAAAATCAATGATTATCTGGAAGCATTCGGATGGGTGTATTTCAAGGACATGTCCTTCCTATTGTCTGTTTTGCTTTCGGCAGCTGAGTTCTTCCTTGGACTGGCCCTGCTCATCGGCATCTATAAACGTGCAGTTTCACTGTCTTTGCTGTTGTTCATGCTTTTCCTCACACCGCTGACCCTATATATTCTTATTGAAAACCCAGTTTCTGATTGTGGTTGTTTCGGGGATGCCCTAGTTTTGAGTAATACAGTCACCTTCATCAAAAATCTGGTTTTGCTGGCACTGGCCTTCTTTGTCTATTGGCATAATGATCGATTAATCACTTTCTACGGAAAACATACTTCCCGCTACACTGCTATGTGGTGCATGCTATTTCCTCTGATGATCTCCATCTGGTCCTACTGGCATTTGCCCCTGATCGATTTTCTACCGTACAAGGTTGGCAACAACCTTTCCAGTCTGATGAAAACCCCTGCAGGTGCAGCCACCGATTCCATAACCACCTTGTTCATCTACGAAAAGAATGGTGTACAGAAAAAATTCACCCTCGATAAAGCACCTTTCGCCGACACCACCTGGAAATTCGTGGATCGTGAAGACGTAGCCGTCCGTCAAGGTTACCGAGCACCCATTCATGATTTTGTGCTCGAACATCCTGAACAAGGTGACATTACGAAAGAAGTGTTGGCAGATCCCTCCTATACATTCCTACTTGTTAGCAATAAGTTGAATGATATGAACTACAATCGTATCCAGGAAATTATGGATGTCAAGTTGTATGCAAATAAGCATGGTTACCGTTTTCTGGGTCTAACCAATTCCAGCCCGCGTGCTATTGAAGATTGGAAATACGAGTACGACGATGCCATGACTTTTTGCGCACTGGACGACCGTACGCTGAAAACCATGATGCGTTCGAATCCAGGAATTATCCTTCTAAAGAACGGAACGGTCTATCAAAAGTGGGGTTTCAGGGATGTGCCTGATTTTTCCGAAGAGAAACTTCCTTTGGATAAACTCAAGTATGGTACGATCGGCTATCCATCCATCGGAAAACTCCTCGGCGGTTTGCTGCTGGTGCTGTTGCTTCCGCTCATCTTCTTCTTCCTAATGCACAGCGGCTACCGCTTTCGGTACAACAAGTACTCCAGAAGCTGGTTCAAGTTTGAGAGAATCGACGAATAAAAAGAATTACTAATCACATAAACTATTTTGAAAATGAGAAAGAACATTGTTGCAGGTAACTGGAAAATGAATAAAAACCTGCAAGAAGGCGTTGCCCTGGCAACCGAACTGAACGCCGCTCTGGCTGCCACCGTTGTCAACTGTGATGTTGTTATCGGCACCCCTTATATACACCTGGCTTCCGTAACCGGTGTCGTTGATTCCTCCAAGTTGGGTGTTGCCGCTCAAAATTGTGCTGACCACACATCAGGTGCTTACACCGGTGAAATATCTGCCGCCATGGTTAAATCCACAGGTGCTCAGTATGTTATCCTTGGTCACTCCGAACGTCGCGCTTATTATGGTGAAACCAGCGAAACCCTGAAAACCAAAGTTCAACTGGCCCTCGAAAACGGCCTGACCCCCATTTTCTGCATCGGAGAAGTGCTTGAAGAACGCGAAGCCGGAAAGCAATTTGAAGTGGTTGAAACCCAGATTAAGGATGCCCTGTTCGATTTGATCGCTGAGGACTTTGGCAAGATTGTTCTGGCTTACGAACCCGTTTGGGCCATCGGAACCGGTAAAACGGCTTCTTCCGAACAGGCTCAGGAAATCCACGCCTTCATTCGCGGCGTACTCGTTGCCAAATACGGTGCAACCGTAGCCAACGACTGTTCCATTCTGTACGGTGGAAGCTGCAACGACAAGAACGCTAAGGAACTCTTTGCCAACCCGGATGTGGACGGTGGATTGATTGGTGGTGCTTCTTTGACGGTAGCTGCTTTCATGGGTGTCATTGCCGGATTCTGAAGCTAAAAATATTGTATCCTTTTTGTATCCCACCAGACAAAGCAAGTGCTTCCCTTCTGTATAGACTTTTATAATGATTGGTGCAAAAGACTGCCGTATATTTGTATCGTCAAAAGGAAATAAAAAACAAAAAATACTTCAAGTCATGAAAAAAGTCATTCTTACCGTAGTCGCAATTGCCACTTTCGTTTTAACCGCTGCTGCTGTAGACAATGTAGCCAACAAGACAGTAAGTGTAACAGGTAAAGCCCGCATCATCACTCCGATTACGTTGGCAAACAGCCAAGCGCTTGACTTCGGTGTTATCGCCCGCGGATCCACGGATGCTACCATTATCGTTTTTGCTTCTGATGCTCCTGGTACCAACGTTGCAACCGGAGATGCTGTGATTCTTTCCAGTGCTGCTCAGACTGCAGCCAAATTCACCGTAGGTGGTGAAAGCGGAAAAACATACGCCATCACGATTCCGAGCACGACCCAAACCATTATTTCAGGTGCAAACTCCCTGAACATTACAAACTTCACTTGCTCAAATGGTGCAGTCGGCACCATCGGAACGAACGATATATTTTATGTAGGCGGAAAACTTGCCGTACCTGCTGCTGCTATAGCTGCCTCTTATACTGGAACCTTCAGCGTAACGGTCAATTACAATTAAACTACTGCTTTTAGATACATAAGACATCCACAAAACAGCCCGACAGATTCGATTCTGCCGGGCTGTTCTCTTTTAATACCGTTTTCTCTTAAACCACAACGCCACATTCACCAACCCAATCATCACAGGCACTTCCACCAATGGACCAATCACCGCCGCAAATGCTTCGCCTGAATTAATGCCGAAAACAGCAATGGCCACTGCGATGGCCAGCTCAAAATTATTGCTGGCGGCAGTGAAGGAAAGGGTCGTGGCCTGTTCGTAATTCGCCCCAGCTTTTCGGCTCATAAAGTAGGAACCCAGAAACATGATGACAAAATAAATGACCAGCGGAATGGCTATGCGCACCACATCAAGCGGAAGTTTGACGATATACTCCCCTTTCAGTGAAAACATGACGATGATGGTGAAAAGCAGAGCAAACAGTGTCAACGGACTAACGAAAGGCACGAACTTCGTTTCAAACCAGTTCTTGCCTTTTGCCCTTAATAGTATAAACCTCGACAGGAATCCCGCGGCAAACGGAATGCCCAGGTAAATCATCACGCTTTTGGCAATTTCACCAATGGTAATGGCTGCCACCGCATCGTTCACCGGCAGGCCGAACCAACCTGGTAGAACAGCGATGAAAAACCAGGCGTAAACCGAGAAAAGCAAGACTTGAAAAATCGCATTGAACGCCACCAAACCGGCTGCATATTGCCTGTCCCCGTGCGCCAGGTCGTTCCACACGATCACCATGGCAATGCAACGCGCCAGCCCGATCAGGATGAGGCCGTACATGTAATCCAGGTTGAATTGTAGGAAAATGATGGCCAGCAGAAACATCAAGATGGGCCCGATCAGCCAGTTCTGCACCAGCGACAAACCGAGTATCTTGGTATTCTTGAATACGTCGCCCAATTCCTCGTATTTAACTTTAGCTAGCGGCGGATACATCATGATGATGAGGCCTATGGCAATTGGGATATTGGTGGTTCCCACCGACATTTTGTTCCAGAATTCAGCCACATTCGGACTATACCAACCGGCAAACACACCGATGAACATGGCTAGGAAAATCCAGAGCGTGAGGTAGCGATCGAGAAATTTCAGACGAGTTTTCATAATTTTTAATGGATATTAACAACAGTTTTTAGTAGTAGTTGAACAATCACAGGATGGTTCGGTACCATTCAGAATTCCATTCAGAATTCCGGCGGCACAACCAACACCTGCTCTAACGATAATGGCCCTGCTTTGACAATTGAGTGCACAGGCGCCACATTCCATGCAATCATTTATGTCTAGAATTTGTGCTTTTTTATCCCGCATTATAAAGACAGCACGCGGACAAACAATGGTACACATGCTGCAACCAGAGCACAATGCTTGGTTCAATTTCAACGTAACTACGTTTCTTAAATACTGCATGGTTAGATCAATTTTGAAATGATAAACAGAATGATACCCGTTGCTATTAGCCCAATTTGTAACGGAACCGCCCATTTCATTTCCTTCTGAACCCCGGACAAGGAAGTAAAGGTGGATGAGCCGGTGAAATTCATGGTCATAAACGAAGCAATGCTGACGTTCATGAAGCCCAGAGCGATGGTTTCCATAGGTGAAACACGAACCATCAAATTCACAACAAGGGTCGAAATGATTCCCCAGATCGCCCCTTTAAATGCAAATGCCCTGAAAGGTATCCAAGTTAGAAACAATGGACCGAGAATAATACCCGCACAATAAGCAGCAAAAATATTCAGAATTGGAAACAAGCTGGTCGAAAGCATCTTGTCAAAAATAAACCCAGATCTATCCAAGCCTGAAAAGAAAAACAAACCGGCCAGTATCGCCAACAGTTTGTATTTACCATACATGAAATCATTTGGAATCAACTTAGCCCGTTCCTTCATCGGAAAAGTCATTTTCCGCATTTCCGGCGTGGCTTTGTATCCTGCAGCAATAAATGCCTTAATATCTTTGGCCAGCGCCGGTCCAAAAATCGCCCTGAATCCCGTTTGCTCCTTGACAAGATGCGCTGCTACTCCAGGTGCACAAAGTTGAGGAAGAATGATCCTGCGGTGCTTAACGATGTGTTCCAAAACATTAACCTTAATGCTTTTCACCACCCTTTCAGTCCCAAACGATCCTTTTCCAGCCGCACACCACACATTAACCCCATTCGTATCAATCACCAGAATCCATACGTTCAGACCATCCAGACACTTCCGAAGCATGTCAAAACTAAGTTTGTAATTGGCTGAAATCAATACATCAGAGTTGCTGTCCGGCTTGCCGATCCGATACAATCCGGGATTGACCGAATAATGATCTCTGCCGAAACGCATCCGCATCTTAACCGCCCCCATCTTGTCAGAGAATCCCAATTTGGTGGAAACCGTTGGTCCATTGAATGCCACCGGTTTGAACGACTGTATGTTCAAAGGCAACGCCATCCTTATTTCATTTCATTTTTGTAGAAATCGTAGAACCGTTTCTTGATTAGATCCCGAACCCTGCGGAACTCACTCCAAATGTACTCGTCCGAACCTGTAACGTGCGACGGGTCTTCAAATCCCAAATGCAAGCGATGCTTCACTTTTCCGCTGAACATCGGGCAGGTTTCATTCGCATGGTCACAAACCGTAATCACGTAATCCCACTCCTCGTTGATGTATTGATCGACCAATTTGGGATAATGCGAGATAATGTCCACGCCTGCTTCTTTCATGACGACTGCGGCTTTGGCATTGATTTGCTTTGCCGGCTCGGTGCCTGCTGAACAAACGATCAGCTCTGTATCGAAACTTTGTAAGAATCCATGAGCCATTTGACTGCGGCAACTGTTTCCGGTACAGAGGATTAAAACTTTCATAATGTATTAATTTTTCCGTTTTCCAGTTGAATTTTTGTATTTCCATATTCGGCAGCCATTGGGCTGTGCGTGACCATGATAACGGTAGTTCCTTGCTTTTGGTTGATTTCTTTCAATACTTCCAAAATCTCCAACGATAATTTGGGATCAAGATTCCCTGTCGGTTCATCGGCAAGTAATAAATCGGGATTGTTGGCCAAAGCGCGGGCAATCGCCACACGTTGTTGCTGACCTGCCGAAAGTTCCTTTGGGTAATGGGTAGTGCGATCATCCAAACCGACCCATCTGAGCAACTCCAAGGCGCGTTCCTGGTTTTTATCCGTACTGTTTTCTTTTACGTTGAGCGCTATGGTAATGTTTTCCAAAGCCGTCAAATAGGGAATCAACGCAAAACTTTGCATGACATATCCCACATGATTGCTTCGAAAAGTAGCCATTTCCTCCTCTTTTTGCAAATTTAGCTCTTTTTGATCATAACTCATTTTGCCAGAAGTCGGCTTTAGTAAACCTCCCAAAATCAATAGCAAAGTCGTTTTGCCTGAACCCGAAGGTCCGGTAATGGTTAAAAAGGAACCTTTCGGAATATCGAGTGAAAGTGTATCAACAGCGTTGATGGCTCCATCGTGTCGCAGATATGTTTTTGTGAGATTTTTTAGTTGTATCAGCATGATCAGTCCTCCTGCATATTAGAAAACGGTTCGATTTTCCCTGCCATATAGGCCGGTATGAGCGAACCCACTACCGAAATGAGCATGGAAAGAGCAATGGATAAAAGAAGGTATATATAAATGGGGCTCACTTCGATTCCAATAAACTTGGGGCCCAGCCAAACGGCTGCCAATGTGCCGACAATATACCCGGCTATTCCACCTATTAACCCCATTATGAACGCTTTCATTACCAGAATGTAATAGATGTGGCCTTTGTGGTAGCCTATCATACGTAAAATTCCGATTTCCTTTTTACGCTCATTGACATTGGCCCACATATAATTACCTATGGAAATGCCACCGACAATCAGTACGATGATTAAAAAGACCAACGATATTTGATTCATCATACGGTTGGTTTCAATCTGTGTTGAAACTATTTGACCGATGGTGGTAATGCGGGTATCGGGCAACACATTTCTCAACTTGCTTAAAAGTCCGTCTGAGATTTCACTGCAACAACCCATGATTTCGATGGCACTAACCTGCTCGCCGGTTCCCAACAACGCTTGAACGGTATGAAGGTTAGCAAATACACGGTCATCATCAACGGTTCCTGTTTCGGGTAGCACTTTTACAATGGTAAAGTCCTTGCCTTCTATGGTCAACGTCCCTTGTTCTTTACTATTCAAACGTTGAGCAACCGCAGAACCAATAAAACAATCGGATTCAGCCAAAGAATCAATTCCTTTGCGTTGCAATTTGGGATCCAGGTACTTGGCAGGTTTTGTTCCTGCTTTTGGTGCACAACTTGCCGCGACTTTATCTCCCAATAATCCACCTTGTTGCCATATAGGTTTCGATGCGATTTCGCTTTTAGGCAAAATTCCTGTCAGAACAATATTCCCATCTTCAAGCTGAACTCTACGCGTCAGTTTCGGCGACATATTATCCACGCCAGGCAATGTAGATGTCGTTATTTTTTCTACGTAGCTTTCTGGAAAAGTAGGTGCGTCAATATCTGCCGAGTAGTAATTATCAACACTTGCCGCTTGTGGCAAAACCAGAATATTGGCACCCAAATTATCAAGGTTCACTGCTACCGCTTTTTCAGACACGTCCGAAATGGTGCGAATGCCTACAATGACTCCAACACCCAAGGTGATGGCCAATAATCCGGAAGTTAGTTGTGACTTCCTATGCCACAGCTCTTTAATAGTTAAATCAGTTAATCGCATAATAGGTTATTACAAATTAACAACCGCCGGGAGCGCAACTTGTACCACAACCACCACTCACCACTTTTGTAGCGGCTGAAACCAATTCAGCGGCTTCTACTTTGCCTTTAAAAAGTCCGGTGGATTGACCTGATGTATTCAGAACCATAACGGTAGTCGTATTGGTAGGGCTTTGAAGGTTGAGGATCTTGATAAATGTTGCTTCTTTGGGGTCTGCAAGGTCAATCTCAACAATTGCAACATTACCACTTAATTTTGCGGATGCCGATTTGCACGAACTTAGAATGGCGCTTTTGTCGATGTTGGATTTTTTTGAAACAACCAGAAATACGGGCTTTTTAGCATTTAGTGCAGCATAAACATCATCCAACTTTGGTGAAGGTACCAGTGCGGCAACTTTCTCAGCAGTTGCATCAGCAAGGACATATCCACCAGTTGGATATCCTTTGGCAGAAACAGTCAAAATAAGGGGCAGCGGTGCACCCGATAATCCCCATTGACTGACCAATTCCGCATTAACCGGCAAATCTCTGTCCATTTTTAGTATGATGGCATTTTTATTGATGCCGACTGCCGCCTTTGCAATCGAAGTTGCTTTGTCGACATCTGTTGCTCCTGCTCCGGTCACGACCACAAAGACCGCCTTTCCGGCAGCTTTGGCCTTATTCAGTTCAGCCTGCAGGGGAGAGTTGGCTTTGGTTGACTTTTGTTCAGCCTGAGTTTTTTCTTGAGCACCTTTTTTGACACTTGCTTGTTTGTTTTCTGCATTGGAGTTGGCGCAAGCTGAAAAGGTTGTAGTCATTGCCAGAAGCAACGCCATTAACCGGAATTTGTTTGAAGTTTTCATAGCTTATGTTATAATTAGGTTGATCAACAAAGTTTTTCAGTGTTGCAGGAGATTTCGGATGCTTTAATCATACCGAAAAAGGTATCAAAGAGTTCCAGTTTCTCGCCAATGCAGGTGCCACAGAGGCAATAATTTATTTTCAGACCATCGATTTCTCCATGAATGAGACCCATATCCCGCAATTCTTTCAAATGCTGTGATACAGTGGTTCTGCTTAAGGGCAATTTGTCCGAAATATCGCCCGAAATGCAGGTTTTTGTCTCCGCCAGGTATTGGAGAATGGCCAGCCTTGCCGGATGAGAAATCACTTTGGCAAACTTTGCGAGCTCCTGAAGTTCCGTGCTGAATTCATCCGATTTTGTCATGATTTGTTTCTCTTGTGTTGTATGACGCAAACATACGACATAAAATTCAATAAACAAAATTCCAAGTGATAATAGTTGATCAGATGAGGGCACTTGGGTTTTTATTTCTAAAGCTTAAGAAATGAGTTCGGCCTTCTCATAAATGGCCTGAATGGTTTTTTCATTTACGTCCGTTTTGCCTTTCTCATAACCTAGGTCGGTGAGACGCAAGTGGTTGAATTCGGTGAGTCCGGCTGTTTCCATAATTTTTCGGCTGCAATCCATTGGGCAACCATCGAGTACAAGAACATTGGCTGTCTTAAAAGCCTCGATAAGAGGTTTATTGTTAATGGCTATCAGGGCCAGACAATTCATTTTGCGAACATTATTGTTTCTTAGTCTTCTGGCCACTAAATCGGTTATTTCACCCAAATCGCAAGCGCCAGAACAACAAACAACATTGTACTCACTAGTACCACAAAGACATTCTTTTTTAGTTTCCATGTTAAAATAAATAATTGAATAAATACCCTACTATCATTATTCCAGTTGCCACAATCCCGATGAACGTCAGGATCAACGGCATTTTCAGTACTTTTCGAAGGATGATCATTTCAGGAAGCGAAAGTCCGATAACGGCCATCATAAATGCGAGCGAAGTGCCCAGAGAGGCACCTTTTTCTATCAATACAGAAACGATAGGGATAATGCCTGCGGCATTGGAATAGAGCGGAACTCCAATTAATACGGATAAGGGTACACTATACCAAACTGACTTTCCCATCAGTGCAGCCATGAAGTCTTCCGGTACATAGCCGTGAGCACCTGCTCCAACAGCAATACCAATAGCCACATAAATCCAGACCTTGCTGACGATTTCCTTGACAGCGTCAAATCCAAAGTGGATCCGATCCGGGAATTTAAGTTTTTCATCGCCATCACTGGTGTTGCCAAGTTGTGTTTTGTACACCCAATCTTCCACCCAATGTTCCAATTTTAGTTTTCCGATGATCCAACCAGCAACGATGGCGATGACCAAACCGGTCAGCACATAAATCAAAGCCACTTTCCATCCGAACAGTCCAAACAACAGAATCACCGCCACTTCATTGATCATCGGACTGGCAATCAGAAAGGAAAATGTCACTCCCAACGGCACGCCAGATTCTACAAAACCTAAAAACAGAGGAATGGCCGAACACGAGCAGAATGGCGTGACAATGCCCAACATGGAAGCCAGTACATTTCCTGCAAAAGTGGATTTGCCCTCCAGTGCTTTTCGGGTGCGTTCAGCCGTGAAGAAGGAGCGAAGGATGCCGACGAAGAAGATAATCAGAGCCAGAAGCATCAGTACTTTTGGTAGTTCGAAGATAAAGAAGCGCAGGGCCTCTGTGAGGTGTTGGCCTTTTTCCATGCCAAATACCGAATCGATCAACCAGTTCGTGACAGGTTGTAGATTGTGGTAGATGAGAAACCAAATGGGCATCAGTACCAACGGGGCAATAATTTTTTTATTCATTCTCCTAGTCATTTCGCCATTAGACGAAATATTGTTTTAAATTTTTTTACAAGAAAAACAGAACGATATAGTAAATGCCAACCCCAATAAATACGACTCCGACCACCCTTCTGAACCAACGTTCAAAAATCTTGATCCGGTTGTAGAGCTTTCCGACATTGCCCACAGCAAAAGCAAGCAACCAAGCAAAAATTATAACGGGCAATCCGGTTGCAATGGCAAATAAAACCGGCAGGTACAAACCCTCAGGGCTGGCAATGGTCATCGGAATGAGCATTGCAAAATAGAGAACTCCGCTGTATGGACAGAAGGCCAGCGCAAAAACCATTCCCAATAACAAGGATGACAGATAGCTACCCTTTCCTTTTTCACCAATTTTTTCCGTCAGTTTGGAAAATCCAGGAAATTTAATTTTAAGCACATCCAACATAAACAGGCCAATCACAATCAAAAGCGGCCCAAGAACTTTTTCGCCCCAACCCTGGAAAAGCATCGCAACATTCATCTTGCTGGCACCGAAATACAAGATTACTGCCAATGCGGTATAACTGAGCGCGCGCCCTAACGTGTAAACCAATCCATTCAGGAATACCCTTTTGCTGTCCTCCAAATCGCGACTGATAAACCCGATGGCTGAAATGTTGGTTGCCAGCGGGCAGGGGCTTATGGCAGTCATCAGCCCGAGAATGATCGCAGTGAGGAAGGCATATTGCGATTGGTCCAGCAGATTTTGTAATACTTCCATATTAAATCAATGGGTCGATGGCTTTTTTCAATTCGGCTTTCAGCTTTTCAGTATTGTTTATGGCATACATAAAGCCTTGTGAAGTCAGATCTATACGCTTGCCCCCACCAATAATCAAAAGACTTTGACCTTCAACACCGCATTTTTCAGCTGCCGTTTTGCTGGATGCATCATCCAAATTAATCGCTTTGAACGAGATTTTGCCGGATTTGACCAATTTGGGATACAAAGCAGTCACTGCCTTTTTTGACTCAACCTCAACAGCATTGCAAGTCATGCAACGACGTGTGAAATGGAAATAATACACTTCAACATTTCCAGAAGCGACAATCTTCGATTCTTGTTTCTTTGAACCCTGAGCATTGCAGGAAATTCCACCCAAAATAATTAGAAGGGCAAAACTCATTAAAAATAGTTTCTTCATGTCCATTATTTTATTGGCCAATTGCTTTCTTGATTTCATCCGTTGAGGGAATTCGACCTTTTACGACAACAACGCCATCCACCACCAATGCCGGCGTTGACATCACACCATACTTCATGATTTCCATGATGTCCTCTACTTTTTCGATGTTTGCATTTACTCCGGTTTGATATACCACATCACGGGTCATCTTTTCCAGAGTCTTGCACTTGGGGCAACCGGTGCCTAAAATCTTGATTTCCATATCATATTTATTTAGTTGAACAACTTCCTGTTGACTGATTCTCCGGTTGGCTGTCCCTGTCAAAGAACTTTGCCAATAATGCTTTTGCTTCTTCCCAATTGGTGCGGTTGATGCAATATTTGATAAAGGGAGCATTGATTTCGCCCTGTATCAACCCTGCACGCTTTAGTTCATTCAAATGTTCTGAAAGCGTTGAACGCGCGATGGGAAGTTCTTCGGCCATATCCCCGCTGTAACAACATTTGTTTAGGTTGTTGGCCAGATAATCCATGATGAATACCCGGGCAGGATGTGCCAAAGCCTTGCAATATCTGGCCATCTTTTCTTGATCAATCGTGTAAATCTGTTTCTTTATCATTGGGTTATTTAGTATTTCGTAAAAAGACGAAACAAAGGTACGGTTTTTTTTGAAATGACCTAATTTTAGACTTCCGAATTTTTTATTTCACATATCTTTGACGAATACAAAGTATACACTTTTAGCACCTTAAATGAGACTTATGAGAGCTGTCCGTTATTTTTCTATCCTGTTTTTAATTTTATCAAGTACACAATTAACAGCTCAGACCAATGAATCATCCAAGTTTGAATGGAAAAAAGTTGTTGTCGGTGGTGGTGGTTATGTATCAGGTGTCCTGTTCAGTGAGGCAGCCAAGGATGTAGTTTATTGCCGAACAGACGTAGGTGGTGCGTATCGGTGGGAACAATCAAATTCTTCTTGGATACAACTTTTGGACGGTGTCGGACGATCTGAAGCGGACTTACGTTGTGTAGAAAGCTTTGCCGCCGACCCGACTGATTCAAGTCGTTTGCACATGGCTTGCGGAGGTTCGACAGGTAGTTCGGTGGGTGGAATTTATTGGTCAACCGACCAAGGTAGAACACTGAATTATGTCAACACACCCTTTAAAATGGCAGGAAACAATTCAGGTCGTGGTATCGGTGAGCGACTACAAATCGATCCCAACAGTCCGAATATTCTATATTATGGTTCCAGAGTTCATGGTTTATATAAAAGTACCAATTATGCCAAAACCTGGGCCAAAGTCACATCGTTTCCATTAACAACGACCACCGATGGAGGAGGTCTTTGTTTGGTGGTTTTCGACAAATCGAGTGCAACCACCGGCACTGCCACACAGAATATTTTTGTAGCCGTTTCGCAAAATGGGAATAGTCTATATAAAAGTAGCGATGCGGGTTCTACCTGGTCTCTCGTTACCGGTACACCAACCACGTTGCAACCCCATGGTGCTGTGTTGGACACTTCCGGCGTCATGTACGTAACCGGGGCAAGTGTGGTTGCCAGCAGTGACGCCACATTATGCGATGCCGGCAAGACTACCCATTGGGTCAGTGCCGTGAAAGGTATTGAAGAATCCGGCGCATACCATATTCTCAGCCCGCCCTTAGGAACGGCTGTTTTGTTTACCAATTGGGGCGATATTTGTGGGTTCAGGCATGTTGATTTAAACGTTTCGCCAACGTCTGCCAATTGGTTTGGATGGGGTTATGGACATGGGCTGGATTTCGCGCAAAACAATACCAATATTCTGGTCAGAAATGACGGGTATGCCAAGGGCTTTATTTCGACAAACAACGGTGTCAGTTGGACCTTGTTTGCAAGTCAGGCGGTTACCGGTGCCGGGAGCAATGGGGAGAAAATTCAGATTTCTGCGAATGGTACTTCCATTATATGGTCACCCGAAAATGCGGCACCGTACTATTCAAAGGATGGTGGTAAAAGCTGGACGGTCTGTGTGGGTGCGCCTGCAGGATATAATTCCATTACCTCAGACAGGGTAAACGACAACAAATTCTACTACTATCATAAAACGACCGGTTACGTCTATGTCTCCACCGACGGTGGTGCCAATTTCACCAAAGCTGGCTATGTTGCAACTTGGGGTCAACGTATATCCGCCAAACCATGGATTGAAGGGGATCTCTGGATACCCGTTTATGGTCAGGGAACCAACGGCGTTTTTCACTCTGTCAATTCAGGAACTTCCTTTACCAAACTCGGTTCAATGCCGGAGGCCTCCTCTGTTTCACTTGGTAAGAATGCACCCAATGTTACTAATGCCACCCTGTTTGCAAATGGCAAAATTGGCACCCAATGGGGAATTTACTACTCAAAAGATCAGGGTGTCAGTTGGGCAAGGATTAATGATGACGCGCACGAATATGGTTGGATCGATTATGTCGTCGCCGATCAGCGGGTTTTTGGCAGGGTGTTTCTAAGCCCCAACTGCATGGGTGTACCTTATAGTCAACTCAAGGCAGATACGCTTTCAAGTACTCCTGTCCATCCTGAAAAAAATGTTATTCAGTTTTATCCGAACCCCTTTACTGACTCTATTACGTTGACGGCAATGAATAACACTGAATATAAGATTGTATCTTTGGATGGGAAAGTCATGGAATCGGGCCTTTGTAATACTAATTCCTCAATAGGTTCAACCATTCCGTCTGGAATATATGTGCTGAAATTAACAATAGGCAACAAAGTAGAATCGGCAAAAATCATTAAACTATAAAAGACATGCGAAAGAGTACATTTATTCTGGTTATCGGCCTGATAGTCTTCAACTTGGTTTCGAATATAAATCCGGCGAATGGTGCTGTGAGAACACAGAACTTCGATTTTGGCTGGTTGTTTTTAAAAGGAGAGGCGCAGGGAGCTCAAAGTGCAATTTTTGCTGACGCATCTTGGCGGAAGTTGGATGTGCCACACGATTGGAGTATCGAAGATTTACCCACCTTATCTAATCAAATGCCTAAGGCACAATTGAATCCAGTCAGAGGAACCTGGAAATTCATGAAAGGTGATACTATGACCTACTGCAACGCCGCTTACGATGACGCGTTATGGCAGAATGTGGAATTACCAAATTCTTGGGAAACCCATTCGAATTATTATGAGGATAATGTTTATGGTTGGTACCGTAGGGAAGTTTTACTTCCAGATTCTCTGAAAGATCGGGATCTTACCCTTTTGCTCGGTCAAATTGACGATGCCGACGAAGTCTATTTCAATGGCAGCCTCATCGGAAAAACCGGTGGATTCCCCCCGAATTTTGACAGTAAATGGCAGGAAGACAGAGCGTATACCGTTAAAAAAGAGTTGGTAAACGCAAACGGCCCCAACCTCATTGCCGTACGTGTTTTTGACAGTAGCGGTGGCGGTGGCATGTACGGCGATGCCATCGGTATGTTTCAGAGCGGACCATTCACCTCCCAGGCAACCAACGGAAAAGCGACAGGCTTCACTGTTGGAGGCACCGGTTGGTACCGCAAGCATTTCATCCTCGATCAAAGTCAGGCTGGCAAGCTTTTCCGCATCACCTTCGATGGCGTTTACATGAATGCCGACGTGTGGATCAACGGTCATCACCTCGGAAATCATCCCTACGGATACACTGCATTCAGTTACGACTTGACGGATTTTTTAAAAACCGACGGAACCGACAATGTGGTTGCCGTAGAAGTGAAAAACCTTGGAAGCAATAGCCGTTGGTATTCAGGATCAGGCATCTATAGGCATGTTTGGTTAACGGCCACCAATCCGGTAAGCATTTCGAACGGAAGTACGTTCATCCATACGGTCAAGGCCGATGCAGCAGCTGCTTTGGTAAGCGTCAAATCGGGAATTGAAAACAAGACCGGTCTAATGCAGAAAGCGACTGTCGTCACGACCATCCTTGATTCAAAGAACACCGTCGTTGCAACAATCAAAACCCTTCAGGAACTTCAGCCTGGAAAAACAACCGATTTCTCGACCGCGCTTAACGTTTCAAAGCCTGCCTTGTGGTCAACGGAAAATCCAAATTTGTACAAAGTGCGTATTTCAGTCGTTGTAAACAAGGCTGAAACCGACAGAACCGAGACGGTGATTGGTATTCGGACCATCGAATTCAATGCCGAGAAAGGATTTCTCCTCAATGGCCAGAAAACGCTGCTCAGAGGCGGTTGTATGCACCACGATAACGGTCCACTCGGAAGCAGGGCTTTCGACAGGGCTGAAGAACGACGTGTTCAACTGATGAAAGCCAACGGATTCAATGCCATCCGTACCTCACACAACCCGCCTTCCTCGGCATTCCTGGATGCTTGCGACCGGGAAGGCATGCTGGTCATTGACGAAGCTTTCGACGATTGGAGTGTCGGCAAGAATTCCGACGATTACAACAAGTATTTCAAGGAATGGTGGAGTAAAGATCTGGAAAGCATGATCAGCAGGGATAAAAACCATCCTTCTGTGATCATGTGGAGCATTGGGAACGAAACCAATTACAAGAACCGGCCGGATATGGTTCAGAACAGTGAATCGCTGGCCGCTTTCGTCCGCAGTCTGGATACAACTAGACCAGTCACTGCCGCCGTCAACCATTGGGCACATCTCAAAGAAAACTGGGACAGTACCACTGCTCATTACGCTAAACCGCTGGATGTGGTCGGATACAATTACCTTCCGAACAAGTATCAATCCGATCATGTGAAATATCCTCAGCGCTTGATTTACGGTTCCGAATCGTATCCTGCCGACCCATTCAGCTATGTCATGCCGATGCTTGACTTACCTTATTTAATAGGTGACTTTGTGTGGACAGGATTCGACTACATCGGCGAATCGGCCATCGGTTTCGACTATAAAGGAGGCTACCCTTGGACGTTGGCCTACTGCGGAGACATCGATCTTTGCGGATTTAAACGACCTCAATCCAATTACCGAGAAATCCTATGGAAGACCGGCAAAAAGGTTGCTGTTTTCGTAAACAGTCCTGTTCCAACGTTCAACAAACCCACCAGTTCGGGTTGGAGTTTTGACGATGTTCATGCAAGCTGGAATTGGAAAGGTTATGAAGGCAAGGAATTGGATGTCGTCACCTATTCCAATTGTGAGAAAGTTAAACTCCTGCTGAATGACAAGGTTATTGGTATTAAAAACACCGATAGGAGCACCAAGTTCAAAGCCGATTGGAAAGTGCCCTATGCATCTGGAACACTCAAAGCAATTGGAATGAACGGTGATCAGGTAGTGGAAGAATCCGTTCTCCAGACGACCGGAAATGTTGAGAAAATCAAACTTACTGCCGATAGATCGGTCATAAATGCCAATGGACAAGATCTTTGCTACATTACCGTAGAACTTACCGATGCCAATGGATTCCGTGTACCGTTTGCAGCGCAAAAAGTTCAGATCGATGTGTCTGGTGCAGGGAAGCTCCTTGCCATTGGGAATGCCAAACCCAATTCAGTGGAAAGCTTCCAGAAAAATGTACATACTACCTTCGAAGGGCGATGTATAGCCATCATTCAATCGACCGATCAAGCTGGTAAAATTGAAGTAAAGGTTAGTAGCAGTAAGATGCAAACCTCCTTGACGGTGGTTTCTGGAAAGTGATTTCTTTTATGATAAAAGAAAATCCGGATGAATTGACTTGATTTTCCACCAAATTTATTCAGAAATTAGTTTGTAATCTATTTTTGTGTTGTACATTAGCCTTTACAATTTCATTTTCAAAAACGGATTATTTAACCTTAAAATTTATCTAAATGAAAAAACTACTACTCTTCCTTTTTTTATTAGTAACCTCCTTTGCTCTATCGGCTTATGTTCCAGATCCTGCTACAGTATTTAACATCAAGCATACAAGTTCCGGCTTTGTAATTGGTGGAACAACTACTTCGCCCTTTTTGCAAGCCCCAAATCAAAAACCCAATCAAGCATTCCGTTTCGTGCCGGTATCGGGTAAAACCGACACGTACTACTTGTTAAACGAAAACGGTGATTATTTTAATAAGCAGACTACTAATACCGGGGATTGGTGGAGCGTAGCGTACGAAAAAGCAGTCAACGGTTTAAATTCAGAATGGGTTATCGTTGGTGATGCTACCGGTTTCCGACTTCAGTTGAATGCCAACGGATTATTCCTGGCTACCGATGCTATAACTGTCGGTTCAGGCATCTATTGCGATAAAACGGCCGACAATGTGAATGGTTTGTACACCTTGGAACCTGCCACCGTAATCTACGAGTCTTTTGAAGTAGCCGAAAAAGCACTAATGCCACAACTTGAAAAAGATTATCAATCCTATCTGGTCAATATCACTACAGCTGGAGTAAGTGACAACATCTATGTAACGCCTACTGCAGGCTTTCTTGTAGACAAGTCTGTGATTACACCTGCGGATGTTCAAGCCGGCTTAGGAAAAATTAAAATGAGAATAAGCACAACAGCAGCAGATGGAACAGTTGGTAAAATCTTTTTCGCAGTAGGTTCAGCTGCTGAAGATAACAGATTTGACACGTTGACCGTTACGTCCATCGTAAAGCGTCCACGCTATTACATCATCAACGCTTCCGATACCACCAAGGTTCTCGGTACTAATTCCACACAGGATGTTCCGGCTTTGAGAATCAACACCGGTGACATCACCCAGAAATTTTTACTTCGCCCTGTTCATGAAGGAGTCAATGACAGTTTATTCTATATCCTGCAGGATGGTGATTACAAAGCACTTTCCAAAGAAGTGGGCAGCAACTGGCAAGTCATCTTCAACTACACTCCCGAAGAAGCCATTTGGAAAATCGTTACCCAGGAAAACGGAACAACCTCTTCCATCACGAATTTTGTGACCGGAAAAGCATTGGGTAGCGACGGTCTTGATGTTGATAGCAGAGTATACGACGATAAAACATTCACTGCTAGTCCGACAGCAAAGCCCTATTGTGAATGGAAAATTGTGAATGCCGATGTGGCCATTGTTCCTGAGTTGTTCAGCCTTTCCGACAACAATAATGTATTGTCGGTTGAAAAGAGTTTCCAATCCTACCCGATCGTTGTGACGACCAGTGGGATCAAGCAAACCATTAAAATTTCCGCTTCAAACGGTTTCACAGTGGACAAACTGGAAATTACTCCCGCTCAAGTTATTGCAGGATTGGGTATAGTGAAAGTAAGAGTGAGCACTTCGGCAACTGTCGGCACCAATGGAACCATTATCTTCTTTACGGACAAAGGTGGACTTGACACTGTCAATGTTACCTCCATTGATATTGAAGCCCGTTATTATATGCAAAACAATGCTGCCATAGGTATGGTAGTAGGCAATTTCCCGACAGTCAACGCACCGGCCTTAACCTTGAAAATCGACACCATCACCCAAAAATTCATTGTTCGTCCCCTGCACCCTGCTCTAACGGATAGCTTGTATTACATCATCCAGGATGGTGATTACCAAATGATGAAAAAATCTCCGAGTAATACATACGATGTTATTTTTGGCGGACCTTCTGTTGAAGCCGTTTGGAAAATAGACTACCTGCCTGGCCGTCCGTACATGATCGTTATCAACAATGTTACAGGTAAAGCGCTGGGAGTTGATAGCATCCTAGTTAACGACAGATTATGGGATGACAAGACTTTTGTAGCAAGTCCGACAGCCAAACCGTATTGTGAGTGGAGCTTGATTCCTATTTCCGGTTCAGCCGTTAAAGAACTGGAAGCTTCATCCTTAATCGCCACCGTTTCCGGTCAACAAATCAATATTCACGGGACTAAAACAGGTGATCAGATTCGTGTTTACAATGTTGTCGGTAAGTTGGTTCAAAGGTTGACTGCTGAATCAAGCATGACAACGTTAACCGTCAAATCATCCGGCATGTATCTGATTCAAGTGAATGCCACGACGCTGAAGGTTATCAAGTAACCTTCTTATTTAGAGACTGTCCTAAAAAAAGAGCTCCCAAATGTATTTAGCATTTGCGAGCTCTTAATTTTAACCTTTTTAAAAAACTTTCAGCCCTTTTTCGGCATCTTACCAGCCCCTTTTTTCAATAGGAAATCCACGTTTCTCTTCACCGAAATAGCCGTAACAGTTGCACCGGAGTAACCGTCCAGCTTTGCCGCTTTGGCTTCCTTGATTGGTTTTCCAACCCAGCAATTGAAGAACCCTTTCTTTTCCAGTCGCTTCACATAACTGAGCGTTTCGTAATTGGTCAGGATGGCCACCTTTTTGATTACAAAGGTTTTATCCGTTATGATCATCACCGGCGTCGTATTGTGGTAACCTTTCACATCTTTGCAATAATCGGCACTTGACAAGGCATAACCCAAAATGGTGCTTTGAGCGTCCAGTATTTTATACCAATACTCGTTAACCTTTTCAACCTTTACAGCAGTCGGATAAATACTTGTTACCACCTGCTGATTGGAAACCTGATGCAATACAGGTATTTCTTTCTGAGGCTCTTGAGCCGCTGCTGCTCCGCAGAGCAGCAGCATTGCAATGACCATTTTCTTAAAAATCATATTTCAATATATTTCTTGGGTCAATTTATTTCTCAGGCATCAACACCGCCTGAATGTAGTTTTTACCGAAAACCTTTTTCGCCATTTTCTGAATCTGAGCTGAAGAGAGTTTGTCGATCATGCTTGCATAATCCGAAGCAGTCGCCATCTTTTTCAACTCCATCAAATCATTGGTTATTTCCTGCGTCCAGAACGTGTTGTCCTTCAGATTCAGATCCAACTGATTTTTCTGCGCCAACTTAACTTTGTTCAGATCAACGGTTTCGACCCCAAAGGTACGAATTTTCTCAATTTCTGCCCGCGCAGCCTTCATGAGCGTATCGGCCATGGCGGGCTGACACTGGAAACTGACAGTTTGCACATAATTCGTGTATGGAACCTTGTTCAGGTTTCCTCTGGAACGAATACTGTACGTACCGCTCATCTTTTCGCGTAGTGTTTCCGTCAGTTTGATGGTGAGCACATCGTTCATCGATTTCAGCAGGTAGTTGTTCTCGAGACTTACAGGAATAGACCCCGTGAACGTCATTTGAACCGTACATTTCTGGTCCTTTCCTTTGAACACTTCCTTAGTCACAAAACCCTTTGGCGGACGAATACCCAGGTCTTTGGCCTTCTCGCGAGCGGAGGAAGACGGCAGACTGGCCAGGTACGTTTCCAGGAAAGGCCTGATCGACGTAGGATCAAATGCCCCGACGATGATGAAATTGAAATCGGCTGCATTGGCAAAGCGTTCATGCAGGATGATTTCCGAACGTTTCCAGTTGATCTTGTCCAAATCCGCATTCGTCGGTATGCCACCGCCTCTGGGGTGATTGCCCGACATCAGTTTGGCCACCTCATTTGCAAAAACGCGCGCTGGATTCATCTTCAGCGACTCCATGGATTGCTTGGTCTTTTCGATGAACAAAGCCGTGGCTGCACTGTCAATTTTCGTCTGTGTGAAATACAGGTAGGTCAGTTGGAAAAGCACATCCAAATCCTTGGGCGAACCTTCGGCAGTGATGCCTTCGGTCGTAGCATTCAGGAAGGGTTTCACGGAAACGATCTTGCCGGTAAAGGCCTTGACCATATCGTTTTTGTTCAGGTTGGCAATGCCGCTTTCCCCAATCAGGGAAGCTGCATAAACGGCTGAATAGTAATCTGAATCGGCCTCTAAGCTATGACCGCCAGGGCTGATGGCCACCACATACACTTCGTTGTTCTTGAAGTCGGTCGGTTTCAGCCATACGTTTGCGCCGTTGGAAAGGGTGAGTTTCGTCAAGCCCTCTACGATGTTTTCCTTCACAATCGTACCCGCCTTTGGCTGAGCGCCCGGCCATTCGAATTTTTTGGAATTGTCCACGTAGGGCGTCAGCTCCAGTTTATCTATGGAAGCCACGATTTGGCGAAGCTTTTCTTCGTTCGGAAGGATAACCCCTGCTTTATCCGGACCCGTTACGATGACAACCCGGTTGGAATCCACCAGAAAGGCATCATCGAATTTGTTCATTTCATCCAACGTGATGCCTGGCAGCTGCCCCTTCGCAAACGTAGCTTCAAAGGCAATACCCGGGATGGCTTCCTTTGTTAAGAAATTGCGAACCAGTTCCGAAGCCACTTCGTCCGAAGACGTCTTGTCTTTTTCTGCATCGGCCCTATCGTACATCAGCGTAATGCTTTTCTTAGCCCGTTCGAGTTCGGTATTGGTGAAACCAAATCGCTTGGTCCGTTCGAGCACCGTCAGAGCGGCTGTCAAACCATCTTCCACGCCATTGTCCTTCACGCGCATCGTAACGCTGAAAGCATCCTTGGTGCGGGCATAGGGCTCAAATCCGGATTTGGCATAGTCGAACGGCGGCTTGGCTGAACGCGACAATTCACCCATCCGCTGATTCAACATAAAATAATAGATCTTTTCCTTGACGAATTCGCGGTAGTCGTTCAGCCTCAAATCTTCCTTGCGTGCCATCTTCATATAGATGTACACGTTGGTCTGGGTGGCTTCCTTATCGGTGCTGACTGAATACAAGGTACCTGGATAATCGGGTACCGGGAAAAAGGTCCTTTCCCGCACGTTTTTAGGAGCAGGAATACCCTCGAAATGTTTTTTGATGATCGCTTCGTACTGAACGGGATCAATATCACCCACCACCACGACAGCCATCAAATCAGGACGATACCATTCCTTGTAAAAGGCCGTCAGGCGGTCTTGCTTAAAGCTTTCTACCACTTCCTTTTGCCCGATGGGCATCCGTTTGCCATATTGAGAACCCCAGAACAAAACCGGATAATAGATGTCGCGGAACCGTTGCGCGGCACCCCGACCGATGCGCCATTCTTCCAAAATGATGCCCCGTTCCTTTTCCATTTCCTGCGGGTCAAAACTCAGGTTGTGCGCCCAATCTTCCAAAACAAGAAAAGCGCTGTCCACAACCTGCGGTTTCTCCGTCGGAATCAAAATGCGGTAAACGGTTTCATCAAAGCTGGTGTACGCATTCAAGTTGACGCCGAATTTCACACCGACGGTCTGCAAGTAATTGATCAAACCGTTTTTTTCAAAATGCTTCGACCCGTTAAACGCCATGTGTTCCGTGAAGTGGGCAAGACCTTGCTGGTCATCGTCTTCCAGGATGGAACCAGCATTGATGGCCAGACGGAGTTCCACCCGGTTTTCAGGCAACTTATTTTTTTTGATATAATATGTCAGCCCGTTTGAAAGCTTTCCAATACGGACGTTTTGATCCACCGGAAGTGGTGCGTTCAGATCGTACTCCTGTACCTGAGCAACCAACGGAAGACTCAGGCTCAGCAGTAAAAAGACTCTTAATAACCTCATTTCGCGATGGCGTAGATGTTGCAATCGTTGATGGTGTAGTTTGCAATATAATCCTTACCACCCGCTTTGATTTGCTTTTTCAGATTGGCAATCTGTTCATTGATGCGTTGCGTAGGCGTTGCTGCCAACGTCAAGCCTTCAGCCTTGGCTTCAGAATCACAATGCTCCAGTTTCTTTTTGGCCTTGGCAGCTTCCTTGACAGCAACCAGTTGCTTTTTCAGATCGGCCAGGTAGGTACGGTTTTCGGTAACCACGCCGGTAGCGATGACGGTGAAATCCACAATGGTTTTATCAAACTTGGCGATATCCTTGCCTGCATTCACACGGAAAAGTTTATCACCTTCGGCATCGGCCAGGAAAAGTTTACGACCTGTAACGGCACAAACGTGGTGTGCCGAACCCTTGATCTGAACCGTTTGGCCAACCAAAGTCGGCGCTTTTACAGCCATTTCCTCAACCGTATAAACGGTCTGTGCGTTTGTACTTAAGGGTAGGAGAGCAGCCACAAAAAGGGCTAGGAACAAAATTTTCGTTTTCATAATTTTTAATGTATAGTTAATTCGTTTAAAATGTACTTGTTACCTGCAAATTTGTCGATGATGAACAGCGCGTAGCGAATGTCCACATTCACCGTGCGGTTCTTATCAGGCTCAAAGATAATATTACTTGCCAGTGATTCCCAATTTCCGTCGAACGCAATTCCGATAAGCTCCCCTTTTCCGTTCAGAACCGGGCTTCCGGAGTTACCGCCGCAAATGTCGTTGTTGGTCAGGAAGTCCACTGGCATTCCACTTGCAATGCCATATCGGCCAAAATCCTTGTTCTGATATAATTTTTTAAGCTTCGGATGAACCTGGAAATCGTAATTGGTGGAATCCTCTTTTTCCATAACCCCTTTCAAAGTCGTCTGAAACCTATACGACAAGCCATCCCTCGGATTGGCCCCGCAGACCGTCCCATAACTCAAGCGCAGCGAGAAATTGGCATCCGGATAACTCAGCATGCCGGCATTCATTTCCCGCATCGCTTCGTTATAAACTTTTTTGTTTTTACGGATTTCCTCGCTGTACTTGTCTGAAAGCTTCCGCAAGTCTATCAGCTTGGTATACACCGAGATGCCAAAAACATAAAGCGGATCCTGCTGAACCCTTCTCGTGGGATTCTCCATAAATTGCTGAACACTGTCTGAGCTGGTGAATATTGACTTGGCATACAGCTCATTCACATATGCATCGATGTTTCCTTTATATTGGCTGTCTATAATAGCATAGAAATCAGGCAGATACTCTTTCTTCATTTCCTTTTTCAAGAGCTTGACCATGGCCCGAACAATTTCCTGATCCGTCTTGGAATCGTACTCGGTCAGGAACTTGGCGTACCAGTTGCGGTACGATAAAATCTGTTTGTCCAGCGCCGATTTTTCCTTGTTTTCAATCTGATCTACCAGACCCCGACTCCGAATTCCGAACAGAGTGGCATCGCCAAATAGCGCGCCAGTCAGCAGCGCGTGTGCATATTTCGGTTCCTTTTCCAAGGCATAATTCCGCTTCAAGGTAGCTAGGCAATCCCCGTATTTCCGCAAACGCGCCGTATCTACCTGCACCCATTTCTGGAATTCGGATTCGTTTTCCTGCTTTTGCGAGAGTGCCGGGCTCAGGTACACCTGCTTCAACGTCCCCAACGCCAGTTTGCAGGAATTCCCTGCCGAAAAGTTTTTGTCGGAATACAGCAGCCGAACCCGTTCGTCCTTGTTCATTTCCCGTTCCACCACTTCAATATACTTGCCTTTGGCAATGCCAGTCGCACGATTCTTCACATCCATTTCCTCAATCATTTCGAACGAAGTGATGTGACGCGCAGTGCTGAACGGGAAGCCCAGAATCATCGAAAAGTCGTTGGTTTTCACCCCTTTCAAAGAAACCGGAATGAACTTTCTCGGATGAAACGGTTTGTTATTGACTGAATACGCCGACGGTTGGTTGTTGGCATCCGCATATACGCGGAACACGCTAAAATCGGCCGAATGACGGGGCCAGGCAAAGTTGTCGGTTTCCCCGCCGAAGTTACCGATGCTTTCCGGAGGAAGCCCGACCATGCGCACATCCTTAAAAACTTGATAAACTGAAAGCAAATACTTTCCATCGCTAAAACCATCCATACTAGCCTCGATGCCGCGCGTGCTGTCGTTGTAAACTTTTTCCAGCGCATACGACGCTTTGCGGCTGCTTACCGTTTTCAGCAAATCAACGGCTTTGTCCGTCACATCGATCTGATGGACCAACACGCGGACCGTCAGCCCTTTGATGGGGATTTCCTCCCCGATAGAATTGGCCCAGAAACCATCCCTCAAATAGTTGTGTTCCGCCGTGCTGACTTCTTGTGCCCTGCCTCTGGCGCAATGGTGATTGGTCATGACCAGGCCGTTGGCCGAAACGAATTCAGCCGTGCCTGCATTGTCAAAAACCATGATGGCGTCTTTCAGGCTAGGTGCCAAGGTGTCATAGATCTGATTGACAGGCAGCTGTAAGCCGATTTTCTTCATCTTTTGCATCAACGGCGCATCCAGACGAGAAATCGTCCACATGCCCTCGTCGGCAAGGATGGAGCCGGTGAGCAATAAAAAAACAAGTAAGTTGGAAATCTTTTTCATATAGATACTTGGATAGAATTATGTTAAACAGGTTCAAATTAAAAATTCAGAGCAAGGCCGGCCTGCGCATAATAGGATTGTAATAGTCCATTTTGCTGAAGACCACCCTTCAACGTGGTCGAAACCAAACCGTAACCGTATTTCAGTTTTACTTCATAAAAGGCGTAATCGGAAGTAAGGAACGCGTAGTCGGGGAGTACGAGCCGTTCGGCCAGCACCGTGTTTTCTGCCTGGTACAAATCCGAAAACACCACTTGCCGGTACCCGCCCTGCAGTACCAAATCCAGACAGGATTTCCGCATAGGCGCATGTAAGCCGATCGTCGCACTCGCCGTCAAGTCGTGCACGCTCTGCTGGTAGTCGGGCGTATAATAGTTTTGATTTTGCTGCCTTCTACTTGCTTCCAACTCACCCCAAACGGAGGTCTCCCAATAGTTGAGGTTCACCAGTGAAACGGAAAGACCCATTTCTTCTGAAACGTTCTCATACCGATCACTCTGGGTGGCAAAATTCCAGACGATGTAATTCGTATTGATGGTGGTGGGCGTGTATTGGGTTTCGTTCCCAATGGTTTGCAACAGGTCGTAACTGCCTCGTAAAAAGAGGGTTCTGCCAAACATGTCCTGTTGGTGGGTCAATTCTGCATTCAGACCGTTCCGGGTGATTTTATAAGGTGTCCGGCGGTCGCTTTCACTGGCTTCAAGCAGGTCACGCTGTGCCGCTATTCGCATCCCTGTTTTGGAAGCGGGTGATTTTGAATAGTTTAAATGCAGTCCTGTGTTGAAAAGGTTTCCCTTATAAATGCGAGTATAACTTTCCTCCAGTTCCGAAAACTGCCTGTTGTAAATGCCAAACCCTTGAAGCAGAAAGAAATAGACCTTTCGTCCTTCTTTTTCCACCTGAATGTCTACGTTCTGTCGATACCGTTCGTAGGAACCGTACCAACCTAGCCGCCAAGGCCCTGCAAAGTACGTCACACCCGGATTGATCCTAATGCTCGAAACCGTATTCCTCGGCCTCGGATCCACCTTCCGATACGAGACACTGCCCTTATACAAACCGCGCAAGCCCAGTTCCCAGTTTCCGGTTCGAAGAGACGTTCCGCCACCCATGCTGTAGGCTTCCCTATAATAATCGCCTCCGATGGAGTCCCCGATCAGGTACGGATTCAGTAATGCCCTGTCTTCTACATCGCACCACTGCACGTTCGAACGCTGGTCGCTCACAAAACTGGCTTCCCCAAAGAATGCCTGCCTCCCGGACTTTTGATAACTTTTCGTCATCAGGCGCAAAGCGTTTGTGCCGTTCCCATCCTGCACCAAATGCATCTTTTCGCCTGCTTCGGAAACACCATATTCCACACCCAGCACGCCATATTGGATGTCAGACAGCGCAAACGTCGCCGACGGATTGAATTCAAAATAGTCGGAATACGTCTGAACGGGGCCTTCCCAGAGCCACAACCTGTCCGCAGTCGCCGAAGGTTCGGCGCCAAACATCGGCAAAGCGATGAAAAACAATACTATGTAAAGTAGTTTCTTCATTCCACCAATCCCGGTTTAGGTGTCGCATTCGAGCTGAAATCACTGGCCGAATTGTTCGTGTCCTGCAATATCGCCCGCCCATTCTCCCATTTCAGTACTTTCCGCCGAACGCTCTTCCCAATGTACGAATTGTCGCAATAGGTAAAACTCACATCCACGGACGAAGCCAAGGCCTTGGAGCCGATCGTACCCGCCGTTCCCAGTTCCACGCCGTCCTGAATCATCGAGTACGGCACTGCAATACGCGTCACGGAACTGCCCGAGGTAGTCATCACCCAAACGGAATGCGCAGTGATAAAGCTGGAAATCCCTTCTGCAGGCTGAATCAGCGCGTATGCATGGTACCCCTTCACATGGAAAATCCAAATGGTATTCGAATAGCAGAACGCACGAATCATATTGGGCACTTCCGGCACATCCACATCGATGCCCGCATCGTACCATTCAAAATCGGCATGAGAAAGATCCACCGGCGAATTCGCATTGACCGCCTGGTGATTGATACCCAGCGACGCAATCACAATACTGCTTCCCGGCTGAACCGGATGCTCCAAACCTGTGCCCGGAACCGTGTACAACGCCCCGGCAATCAAATCGTCGGGACGGTCTGCGTACGGATAAACCGCCGCGTTGCTTATATGTGTGGATTCCACGATGGTCAACCCGTCCGCATACAACACCGAATCCGAATTGTTGAACACCTCGATGAACTGATCCTGGTAATACGAACCGTTGGACGGCGTCTTGCTGCCCGTATAATAAATCTCCTTGATGACGAAGCCGTTCCCCTGCTGGGAAATCATCAGCGGAACCGTATCCGTCACCGCCGCGCCAAGCACCTCGACTTTTTCCTTAAGCCCACGAATATGCTCGTTATGGACAAATGACTGGCCGCTCCCGACTATGGTCGTCAGCGTTTTCGTACCCGTCACCTCCACATTGTAAATGCCCTCCTCCGCCGTAAAATGCACTTTCCCCTGGAAGTCCGTCGTGTCAGAAACCGAGCGGTATGTCGCAATGTTGGTCAGCTTCACCGTGTAGCCGTTGTAGCCCGCTCGAATCGCATCCGAATCCGACAGCGTGACGCAGATCTCCGCCTCCGTAAACGGCACTGGTTGCAACGCACAGCCCGTAAACAACAACGGTAGCGTCAATAAAAACAGCAGCAACTTCAACTGCTTCAGCGACTTCAAAAGCTTCAACCTCTGTAAAAGCGGAAGCGCCATCAACAGCTTCAGCCCCTGCAACAACCGCAGCGCCAGCAAATACCCAATGTATCGTTTCACCTTCATATCTTCACTTGAATTTCAGCCCCCATAAACGGCGTCACCCATTTCTGAGTGGCCACCCCGAAGCGGGAGTAATACCTTGGGTTGTAATCAATCAACCGATTCACAAAAAAGGAAAGCTTCAGATTGCTGCCGATTTCCTTGGTCACCTTCAGGTTCACTTCCACCGAAATGGGCGAAACCTCCGGTTTGAAATAGGCACTGGAAAATGTTTCGACCAAAGGTTTGAAGGCCGGATCATTCTTCTCGGTATCCGTAAACGGATGTTGCACGCCGTCCAAACCCACGTAAGCATACGGAATCCCGCTGTATTCCATCATCTGGTACGAACTCGTCCAAACCGTCTGCACCGACGTGGAAAACATCAACCGCTGCTTCGAAAAATGCGTGTTGAAAAACAGGTTCGTGTTCAGCTGCTCCCGCACTTTGCTATTGTCGCCTGCCTTGTAAATGCCCATGTATTTGAAGTAATCACCGTTTGTAACAATAGTAGGGTATTCATACCGATCCGCACTGATGTCGTACGTCGTCTGAAACCAGGCCCCATTCACCACGATTTCCGTGTTGATGGCCTTGATTTTCCGCGTGGTCCACTGGTACTCAATCCCATTTTTCTGCACCACCGCCGCATTGGTCGTTGTGGAGTAGGAGAGGAACATCGCTTTCTCCACATACGTGAAATCAGAAACCGTCGGCACGCCTGTTCCCGAAAACGATTGCGGGTTGTACAATTTATAGACTTGCGGAAAATACAAACTCTGCGCCTCGAACCCGTTCCGTTCATTCTCATGGAAAACCGTCAAATTCAGCGTGTTTCCGCCGAAGCTCAAATCGAAGCCTCCTTCCATCTTGCGGTTCCGTGCGGGAATTAGGTTATAGTTTTCTCTGTTTTTCACCACCGTCAGCAGATAAACCAGCCTATTCGCCTCAGTGGCAGTATAATAATTCAGTTCCGAAATGTCATAATACGCCTTTTCCGGATACAGTTGCATGGCTGAAGGGAACTTAACCTGGTCGCCGAAACCACCCTTCAGTGTCAAATTGAAAGGAATTTCCCCCACATTAAAGGAAGGCAGCTGGTAACTCGCATTCAATCTGGGCTCTATGTATATTTTAGAATGTAAGGAAATATTTAACGCGATGTTCCCCAACGTAGTGGCCCTGAGCCCACCCGTAACATCCAGTTTCCCCTCACCTAGGTTCGCCTTAAAATGCTCCTCCCCAAATAAAATCAGCTTCTGCATCGACGGAATATCCTTCGGCGCCCGCGGCCTGCTCGACGAACTCATCGTGGGAAACGGCGGCCTGGACAAGTCATAAAGCGCTCCCTCACCGAAATTCTTGTCCAGCCTGAACTCAGCCCCCAACAGCACATTATTGAACGTCTCGCCGATTTTCGGTTGCAGGTACGCCGTCACCTGCGAATAAAAATTGAACGGCTTCCCGTCCACTGTGTAGCTCGAAAGGTATTCCGACGGCAAAAAGAAACCCAGCGACTCCCTCGCCGCCGTATTCAGCGTCAGCCCCATCGGCGAATTCAGCGTCACCGTCTTAGTCCTTTCCAATACGTCGTTCGCAACCTGCCCCGAAACCGTGTATTCCATTTTATTCAGCATCCCCAACCCAATGTTCCAGGTTCCCGAATTGCTGAACCGAACACTGTTGTAATCCGAACGGTAATTGTCCTCCTTGTTCATCACATCCGGGTCACTTATCTTTTTGTCGATGGTCCCGGTATACGCCATCTGCGTGGACATCGTAAAATTCCTGCCAATCTTCCGCTCATGGCTCAGATTGGACGTAATGCGTTGGTATTGGTCGAACGGACTACGCAGGTCCGACACAAATTTGGTATAATCCACGCCGAGATTCAACGTACCCCATTCTCCCGGTAACTTAAAACCCTTGCCGGCATACACCAGCTTATTCAGCGGATCCGACTTCACCCGAATCGTCATCGGCGTCGCACCCTTTTTCGATTTAATAAGAATGGCACCACTCGTCAAATCCCCATATTTTACCGACGGAATTCCTCGAATCACTTCCACTTCCTCCACATGGTCGGTCGAAATCTGCCGCATGTCCACCCCGCTGTTCACCGAACTCTTGGCACTGGCCACATCGGAGGAACTCGTCCCATAAAACGACTGCATGTTGTAATCGTTCGACATCGGCACCCCGTCCTGCACCACCGCCGTACCCATTGCCGTATTCATATCGCTTCCAGCCTGCCGCATCGACACCGAGTTGGCCACATTCAGCCTCGAATCCGAAAGCAAACCACCAGGCAGCAATTGCAGCACATCCGCCATGCTCGACGGTTGCAGATGCTCAATAGCCGCCCGCTGCATGGACGAGGTGGTGGAAGCCGTCTTCTTTTCACGGGCCATCACATTGACTTCCTTCAGCATCAACGACGTAGGCACCAACCTAATCGAAATCCGTAAAGGCTTATCCACAAATATTATGGTGTCGAACACCTCATACCCCAAATAGCACGAACACAAATGATAGGATCCCTTTCCAATATTTCTGATTTCAAACGCCCCCTTTTCGTCCGAAGCCGTCCCCTGTGTCGTCTCACTGATGAAAACGCTCCCCATTACAATGGGTGCACGCGTCTCCTTATCGGTAATCACCCCCGTCACCGCAAATTTCTGCGCGTGAACCAGGCTTACCGAAAAAATCAGCACTAAAAGTAGGGAAATCTTGAAACGAGCCATAAGTGATAAAAAACGTTCACTGATTCCGACTTGAAGGCATGCCGGAATCAGTGAACGTCCAATCTAATTAATTACTGTACGGCAACTTTAACACTCACGCGGCTACCATTCACTTTCGTGGCACCAATCACGTAAATACCTTGCTGCATATTGCTGAAACGGATCTCACCTGCATTCGAAGCCGTTGACGATCCAACCTTGCGACCCGTTAGGTCGAACAACGAAACAGCAGTGTATTCTCCAGCATTCTTCACTACAACTGAACGCGAAGCCAAGTCGTAATAGCTGGAAACCGCATCCGTACGAACCTGATCAATACCGGTTGACGTCACATTATAATCCTGCAAAATAAAGTCGAACGACCCCAGTCTCGCGTAAGTGTTGCTAGCCACTTCGAATGAAATTGGGTTGCTATTCGTTGTCGAAGCCAGATATATATTCGAACCGGAAGAAGCCAACGCATTGGCAGTTTCAGAACCCGTGCCTTTGCCAGCCCAATGCGCTTCTACTGCCCAACCGTCAGCAGGGACGAACGAAGCCAGGAACAAGTCACCCAGTTTATTGCTGGCATCCGCCACATCCGCCAGCACCACACCGTTACCAAACGCACAATCGCCAGCAGCAATGGCGGTTCCCAGCGCATTGTAGGTAGAACCGTGCGCCCAAATCCTATTGTCGAAACCATTGGCCAAACCGTTGATTTCAGTAATGGCAGGTGATGTAATGGCTTTGTGCCAAACATCCGCACCGTCAGCAGTATTGAACGCAGCCAGGAAACCGTTCAGATACGCAGCTGGTGAAGTCATTGCGCCACCAGCGAACTGAATGCCACCGTAGCTGCCCTGGAAAGAACCACCTACAATCACTTTACCATCCTTGATAACCATATCCTTCACACGCACATCACCCTTGGTGGCATCCGTGGACAAAGCCGCACGGCTTTGCACAAAGATGGGCATACCGTCAAAATCCGTTTTTACCAAAAACAAACTCGGCGTGATGCTCGGGGTAAACGTAAGCGTAGGGCCAACACCCAAAACAACCGGTGTTGCTACATTTTTGGCTGAACCGGCTACAAAGACACCATCCGTACCAAGCGCCAAGGCATTGAAATTTTCTGTAATGATGCCACCCGATAAGGTTCTCACCCAAAGTGCATTACCAGTTGCACCGTCCAATTTGGCAAAAAAGCCAGCCTGCACTGTATTGGTGGTCGAAATCGAAATCGGTGTAACAGCTTGAAAAACAGCCGTCTTGGTAAAAACACCAGTCAAATAGATGTTGCCACTGGCATCCACCACCACAGCCGAAGGTTCCACCAACGTGTCCTTGGTAGCGCTGGAATTGATTTCCTTCACCCATTGCACAAGCCCATTGGCGTTGAACTTGGCCACAACCGTTTGCACATCGCCCGCATTGAAGCCCAAATCTGAAAACGTAGTAACCGTTCCTGCAGCATCCACGATGTTTGCCGTCGTAGTTTGACCTGCCGTGTTCTTCACCGCACGCACACTACCGGTCACGATGAGTGAACCGTCACTCGTCGTTGCAATAGCCACCGGATTGAACACACCCACATTGGAAATAATGTTCCACAAATTGGTTCTGGAAGGACTCATCTTCGTGATGAAAAGGCTTTTATCAAAGCTATTGCCCGAACCCTTGGCAGAGCCAGTCACAGTAACACCGTTAAAAGTAGCCGTACTCAGAAAGGAAGCAGCCAAAAAGATGTTGCCGTCACCATCCGTCGCCACATCCGAAGCATAATCGGCACCCGTTGCACCACCTCCGCCGAGCGCCCATAAAAAACTAGCATTGGGAAGAAGCGGAACACTCAATGCCGAAAATGCAAACACCAATAATAAACCAAGAGTCGTGTAAATTTTTCTCATACCATTCAATTTTTGAGTTTATACCTAATAGCGAAGCGAAATATACAAAATATATGTTAATGGATGACCATTCGCTTCTGTAAAAGTAGTGATATTACCCACCTATTTTGTCCGTACTTCATTTTTTTGACATTCATGTGTGAATGCCTTGTCAGTAACACCATTGTAAACACATCTCCACCGAATCGTCACACATGCTTCGCACCACTTAAATAGGAGACCCATTCCTTTGTAACCGAACAGAGAAATGTTTATATGTTGAAAATAGTTGAGAAAATAGTGCTGGTTTTTTGTTTGGTATTACTCCCGCTTACAGTCGATGCACAAGGTGTTTTAAAAGGTAAAATCACAGATAAGAAGAATAATGAATCCATCATCGGCGCCAGTATTCTGGTAAACGGAGTTTCCCTATCCACCATTTCCGATGTCGATGGAAACTACCGAATCAATAACATTCCTGCGGGAACATACGAAGTGACCGTTCGGTTTGTATCCTACCAGACCCTTCAGTTGAAAGCAATAACGATTGAGTCGGGTAAGACGAATGAATTGAATCTGGAAATGGAACAGGCCGAAGTGCAGCTTGCAGGCGTACAGATTGTAGCAACCCGACGCACCAATACAGAACTTGCCATGCTGAACAACACCAAAAAGGCTCAGTTGGTCGTGAGTGGAATCTCCTCGCAACAAATAGCCCGAAACCTCGACAGAGATGCCGGGGAAGTGGTGAAGCGCGTACCAGGCGTTACAATCATAGGAAATCGTTTTGTTGTGGTACGAGGTTTGAATCAACGATACAACAATGTATGGTTGAACGAGGTTTCCACTCCCTCCAGCGAAGCCGACAGCAGGGCTTTTTCGTTTGACGCCATCCCAGGTGGCGTCATCGACAACCTGCTCGTTTACAAGACACCAGCTCCTGAAATACCGGCCGATTTCTCCGGTGGTTTCATCAAAATATTGACAAAAAACATGCCCGAGGGGAATGAGCAATCCTTCAACCTGAGTCTGGGAGCCAACAGCGGCAGCACATTCCATTCGTTCGAATCCGTATCCCGCACGCCAGCAGACTGGCTAGCCCTTGGCTCGGCAGCGCGTTCACTGCCTTCCGACTTTCCCTTCAAAATAAAATCCTCCCTGAGTTCCGAAGCGTTGGCTGGTTACACACAAGCCGCCAATCCGAACTGGGGAACCACCACCGTCAAAGCTTTGCCAGACCTCCGCTTCACCGCCAACATCAACCGCATTTACCAGTGGGGCGATGTCAAAGTTGGCAACGTCATGGCCTTCAATTACAGCAACACCTTCCGTGTCAATGAGTTCGACAACCGCCGATTCGGCATCTACCGCCAGGGTGTGGACAAACCCTTTGCACGCAACGACTACAAGGACCAACAGTTCAGCCAAGACAGCAAATTCGGCATCATGTACAACTGGTCTTTCCAATTAAATCCCGTCAGCACCATCGAGTTCCGCAACTTTTTCAACCAAATTGGCAAATCCCGCTTCACAAGCAGGGCAGGGGAGGACAAAAACAATGACTACGTGATCCGCGAATCGGAAAACTTCTATATGAGCCGCTCCACCTTGTCCTCGCAGATCAGTGGCAAACACAACCTGAGCGAAAAAGACATGCGCATCGACTGGGTGGCAGGCTATTCCTACGCCAACCGCCACGAACCCAACCGCAACATCGTCACCTACCGCCTCAATCAAGATTCCTTGAGTCCAGGTTTCAACAAATACCGCACCTTCTCCAGCGATATCAAACGGTTCTACCAGTCCTTGAACGAACACGTGGTCTCCGTGGGTGCCAATCTCGAAAAGCAACTCTTCATCAGCGACTTCAGCCCTATGCTCAAAGCCGGCGTTTTCGGTGAATACAAATACCGCATGTTTGCGAGCCGCAACTTCGTCTATAACTTCAATTCTGCTAACTTGCCCACCGGTTATTCCTATCTGGCCATTGAAAACCTGATGACAACCGCAAACATTCAAAACCAAGGCATTCTGCTTAAGGAAAACACCAACAAGGCCGATTCCTACAATGCCAGTTCCGCCAATATAGCCGGTTACGTTGGCCTGAACATGCCCATCGGTTCCAAGATCAAGGTATATGCCGGCGTGCGTACAGAAAGTCACACCCTTATATTGAACGGTTACGAGTCCGACGGCACCGACCCTGTCAACCTGAACCGCACTGCCCTCGACTTGTTCCCCTCCGTAAATGCCACCTACAACCTGAACGACCAGCACCTGCTCCGCCTGGCCTATGGAAAGTCCATCAACCGTCCCGAATTCCGCGAAGTAGCCCCGTACGTTTATTACGACTTCGAACAGTTCGCCAACTTCGAAGGCAACGCTACCCTCAAGGATGCCACTGTTCACAACCTGGACCTGCGGTATGAGTGGTACCCGACCCCCAGCGAGACCTTTTCGGTGGCATTGTTTCTGAAAAACTTTTCGAACCCCATCGAAAACACCTATTACGAAGTAGGCGGCCAGTACCAATATACCTACCGCAACGCCAAAAGCGCCCAGAACTACGGCATGGAAGTGGATCTGCGCAAGAACCTCACCTTCATCGGCCTGAGTCATTTCAATTTGGTGATGAACGCCTCCATCATCCACAGCCGCGTGCTTTTCCCCGCCGGCAGCTGGGAACGCGACCGCGCCATGCAAGGCCAGTCACCCTACCTCATCAACGTAGGTCTCTATTACAATAATGATGACAAAGGCCTGAAAGCCACTCTCCTGTACAATCGCATCGGCAAACGCATCCTCTATGTCGGCGTCGTTAACCAGAAAATCATCGAAGACATTCCAGACACCTACGAAATGGCTCGCAATGCAATTGACTTGAGCATTTCAAAAAAACTTAATTCAACAATGGAGGTTGGCTTCGGTATCAAAGACTTGCTTAACGAACCCGAACAATACAAACAATTCCCGATCTACGACAATGGTGGCACCCTAATAAAACGGGAACAAATCACCCGTTCCTTCTACCCGGGACGGAATATTTCCGTGAGTTTCAAAATGAATCTTTAAACTGTAAACAAACTGAAACGCAATTGTATTCAGTACGATACGGACTAGAAATTTCAACATGCTTACTTTGTGAATGAAAACGATAATAATCAATTTAACAACTATGAACAAGAATTTTTTTAAAGGAACGCTGGCCCTCGGGGCTGTTTTGATGTCTACCTCTTTCCTCGTCTCCTGTGATGGAAACAAAAATACCACAGAAGAGGTGCCCGGTGTAGAAGTAATTGTAAAAGACTCCATCGTAGGTAACATTACATGGGAAGCCAAAAACACCTACCTGATGAAAGGTTTCGTCTATGTCGTAAACGGAGCCACCCTGAACATTGAACCCGGCACCATCATTAAAGGTGACAAAGATACCAAAGCAACCCTCGTAGTAGAAAAAGGTGGTGTCATCAACGCAGCCGGTACTTCCGCCAAACCCATCGTATTCACCTCTGCCAAACCCGCTGGCCAACGTGCCTACGGCGACTGGGGCGGTGTCGTCATTTGCGGAAAGGCACCTGTCAACTCTGCAACCGAAGTGCAAAAAATCGAAGGCGGCCCCCGCAGTTATTTCGGCGGAACCGACCCTTCCGACAACTCTGGTATCCTCCAATACGTCCGCATCGAATTCGGCGGAGTGGAATATGCTACCGACAATGAAATCAACGGTCTGACCCTAGGCGGCGTCGGTTCCGCAACCACCATCGACCACATTCAGGTTTCTTACAGCGGCGATGACTCCTATGAATGGTTCGGCGGCAACGTCAGCGCCAAATACCTCGTCGCCTACCGCGGTTGGGACGATGAATTCGACACGGACAACGGTTTCACCGGCAAACTCCAGTTCCTGGTAGGTCTTCGTGACCCGAACGTTGCCGACAAATCCAAATCAAACGGCTTCGAATCCGACAACGATGCAGCCGGTTCCAGCAACGAACCCTTCACATCCCCCACGTTCTCCAACGTAAGCCTCTTCGGCCCCTATACCACATTGACCGACGTTGTTGATCCCCAAGGTGGTAACGGAACTTTCCAAGCTGCCATGCACCTGCGTCGCAACACCCGTCTCTCTTGCTTCAACTCTGTCTTTGCAGGCTGGCCTAAAGGCTTGTTCATCGAAAATGGCGGAAAAGGTAATGCTCAAGGTAACGCCACCGCTGGAACCCTAGTGCTCAACAACAACGTCATGGCAGGCATGATCTCCAATTACATCGAAGATGCTACCGCCACCGCCGGTTTCAACGCTGCCTACTGGCCCGTCAAAAATGCAGTGCTCGTTACCAATGCTGAACTCGGCCTGGTTGCCCCCTTCACCCTGGGCGCTCCCAAGTTCAACGCCACCTCCACCAGCAGCTATGTCTATGGCAAAGCAGCCTTTACCCACGAAAAAGTATCCGGTTCCTTCTTTACGAAAGTAAACTACATCGGCGCTTTCGGTACCGAAGACTGGACCACCGGATGGTGTAACTTCGATCCTCAGAACACAATATATTAGTATCTTGCATTCTAAACTCTTCAAGACACTGTCAGGACCAATCGGTTCGGGCAGTGTCTTCCTATAAACCCTCGCTATGAATAAAAAGATCTGGATGCTTTTGGCATTGTGCCTCACCATTCCATTGCTTTCTGCTCAAAACACCGATACCATCAGCGTTGCCACTCAGACAGTTCAGACCGAACAACTCCCCAAACCGATTGAAAGTGACGGCCTATTCTTCACAGACGCCTCACAAATCAAGCTCTATACCGGTGGTTTCAAAGAGTTCTACGAAAACGGTGAGCTGAAGCTGGAAATGATGATCATCAACGGCAAGCCCGAAGGACCTTACGTCGTCTATTTCGCCAACGGTCGGCCCAAAGAAGTCCGTTCCTACCACGACGGCAAATTCCACGGCGTGTGGCGCACCTACAACGAGAACGGCATGTTGGTATCACAAGCCGAATACCTGGACAACAAAAAGCATGGCCGCTGGATGGTCTGGGACGAAAACGGCGTGCTCCGCTACGATATGGAATACAACCTGGGAGTGAGAACCGGTACCTGGTACATGTGGGACGAAAAAGGTCATTTACTGTCCGAAAAGAAGTACAACTGAACTTCTTAACAGGGTTGTAACAATCATGTATTTTACCTGCAACAATCAGGCAACAACTGCGCCCTACATTTGCAGTATAAAATCAACACAGACATGAAGAAAATAAGCATTATTTTGGTCGCTATCAGTTTGAGTACAATAGTTTTCGCCGCTGGCAAAGTTTCTCCCGACGCTTCCGTAAAAAAAACCATTTCGGTGACCGCTACTTCAACCGACTTCATCACAGGCAATGTGGTCGACAAAAACACCAAAGAATCGCTGGCAGGTGTCGTGGTGGTTTGCGACAACCAAAAAACCTATACCGACTTGGACGGCAACTTTAAGATCCAGAAATCCAAGAAAGCCTCCGAATTGACCGTTCAATTGATTTCATACTCTACTATAACGCTTAAAATCAATGAAATACAGGACGGGTGCGTGAGCATCAGCCTGCCACAACGCTAACTCATTTCAATAGGTCAAAAATTTATTTGTGCAAAGATGGCTGCTCCTTAGCGAAGGTGTAGCCTTTTTTACGTAGGGCAAATCCTACATAAAATTTCTATATGCCCTTACGTATAGAATCCTCCGAAGCATATACTTTCGTATATTCTTAAACTACGTAGTCCCTACAACTATGAAGGACAAACCTAAGCTATTTTCCAGTGATTTTCAGGCAAACCCTGACATGATGATCCTATCGAACCTCAAGGACGGATCCTATCTGGATGTCAATCCTGCCTTTCTGAACACCCTCGAATTCGACCGCTCCGAAATTGTCGGAAAAAGTGCTCTGGAACTCGGTTTCTTAAACCCAAAAGATCGTGAAATCCTTGATCGCAGCATCAAAAGTCGCAACCTCCTCAAGAATTACGAAATCGTTATACGAAGTAAAACAGGCGTCGTGGTGGTCGGATTATTATCCTGCATTCCCATCCGTATTAAAAATAAGCCTTTCCTGATAACCGTAGTCACCGACATCACCCAACAGAAATACCGGGAAATTGCGAACCAGAAACTCAAAGAATTGGAACTATCCTCAATGAACTGCAATCTGGTCAACAACTGAATTCCAACTTAAAAAGCTGGTTATAGCTAAATTTTCAAAATATCCATCAAATCACTCAACGAAAGCTTGGCAGCCTGATCGCTGCCCTCTAGCAGCGTGTCAGCCAAATCCCGTTTGGTATGATTCTTGTGTTAAATCATAGAATCATTTATCATTTCAAGTAGTTCCGAGGTGATTTTTTAACAATATCATTCTTTTCATCAAAAAACTTTATAGATTTGTGACCTATATGGTAGGTTTCTTACACCTGTTGTCGTTCCCCTGCTAAGACCTGTGACACGGCATTTCATCATTAAAAAACTTTGCTATGGACATTCAGGACAAAACCAAGGAAGAACTCCAAAAGGAGTTAACGGAATTACTTCATGAGAGTGATTCTTTAAAGGCATTAAAAGAAAAACGTGAAGCAGAATTAATAATTGCGAACAAAGAACTTGCCTTTCAGAATGAAGAGAAAGAAAAACGGGAAGCAGAATTAACAAGAAGTAAACAGCTTCTGGACGAGACTGGAAGATTAGCAAGAGTTGGCGGTTGGGAATTTAACCTTAAGAATAAGGAGCTGAGTTGGTCGGAAGTGACCTATCGGATATATGAAGTCGAACCGGATTATCAACCAACAATCGAATCTGCTATCAATTTCTACGCTCCAGAGTTAAGACCAGTTATCTCTGAAGCAGTGCGTCGAGCCATTGAGGAAGGCAAGTCTTACGATATCGACCTGCAATTGATTACAGCAAAGCAAAATAGCATTTGGGTTCGGTCAATTGGACAAGCTTATCGTGTCAACGGGGAGATAGTGAAAATTGGTGGTGTGTTCCAGGACATCAACGATCGCATTCTGACCGAACATAAATTAATCCTTGCAAACAAGGAGCTAGTCTTTCAAAACGAAGAAAAAGAAAAACGGGCGGTAGAGTTAATCATTGCGAACAAAGAACTTGTCTTTCAAAACGAAGAGAAAGAAAAACGTGCAGCTGAGTTGGTCATTGCCAAAGAACACGCAGAACAAAGCGACCGTCTAAAATCTGCATTTCTCGCTAATATGTCGCATGAAATCCGAACTCCAATGAACGGCATTTTAGGTTTTTCCGGATTATTGAAAGAGCCCGGGCTTACTGGTGACCAACAGCAAGAGTATATCAGGATGATAGAGAAAAGTGGTGCCCGTATGCTCAATATCATCAACGACATTGTTGATATTTCGAAAATAGAAGTAGGTTTAATGATGGTTAACAACAAGGATACAAATATTAATGAGAAAATAGAATTCATTTATATTTTCTTCAAACCCCAGGTTGAAGAAAAAGGAATGCAATTTTTTTTCAAAAATACCTTGCCAACAAAAGAAGCCACTATTAGAACAGATAGTGAGAAAGTCAATTCAATTCTTACCAACCTTGTTAAAAATGCTATTAAATACAGCAAGGAGGGTACAATTGAATTTGGTTATATAAAAAAGGACGAAACCCTTGAATTTTACGTGAAAGACACAGGAATTGGGATTCCAAAAGACAGGCAGTCAGCCATATTTGAGCGTTTTATTCAGGCTGATATTTCCGATAAAATGGCTCAACAGGGAGCAGGATTAGGCTTGTCGATTTCTAAAGCATACATCGAAATGCTCGGTGGTAAAATTTGGGTAGAAAGCGAAGAAGGTATTGGCTCAACATTTTATTTCACGTTACCTTACCAGACTGAACCGGAAGAAAAAAAAGTTGTTCCGGCGCAAAACGAAAAGAATCAGATTAAAGACCTGAAAATATTAATTGCCGAAGATGATGAAACATCTGAAATGCTTATTTCAATGACGGTCAAAGAGTTTAGCAAAGAAGTTTTAAAAGCAAGGACGGGCAATGAAGCCATCGAAATTTGCCGTGCCAATCCTGACCTTGATTTAATTCTTATGGATATTCAAATGCCTGATTTGAATGGTTATGAAGCAACCCAACAAATCCGTCAATTCAACAAGGTTGTTGTCATAATAGCACAGACAGCTTTTGGACTGTCTGGTGACAGAGAAAAGGCAATTGAAGCGGGCTGCAACGATTATATTTCAAAACCCATTAACAAAGATGAATTACTTTCGCTCATACAAAAGTATTTCAATAAATAATTAAAAAACAGGCAAATAAAGGATATATTAGCCCCTATTAAAACCGAGCAGTAAAAAATAAAACTTAGTTTTACAACTGCTATGGGAAACAGAAAGAATACAACATCAAAAATCAAGGCCGGAATCGTTTTATCCCTGTTGCGTTGAGAAGATGCAGAGCTCTTGAGTCGTGAACACGGAGTGACAATAGCCGACTTGTCTAGTTGGAGAGATCAGTTCATTGAAAATGGTACAACAGGGTTTAAGCGTAAGCCCGATGATTCAAAGTTGAGTGCTGCAGGTATGCCTTTATTAGCTGCCTGAAATGTTTATAAGGTTGCAGTTACGCTGAAGGGAACTAAGCTTCTCATAACTTCAGTAAATGTGACGGATTGGGTTAACAGTGCTGTTGCCGATGCAATTGTTCCGATTGTATAAAAGAAACCCGATCTATTTTCCTATGATCGAAAATACGACCGGAGTAAATCAAAAACACGGGTCATGATAAGATGGATACCCCATTTAAATTAAAGGAGATAAATCAATGATTATTTTACCATTCTTACATTTTTTCTGTTTTCTTGCAAGTACGTACTTGGCAGTTTTTGTGTTATATAAAAACCCCAAATCTATACTTAACAGAACGTGTTCTATTCTAATGCTCTGTTTTGCCTTGTGGAATTTTGGGAATATCTTTATTCATGATCCTGACAGTACAATTACAAAAGACACTGTGGCAATATTGCAGAATATTGATTCCTTTGGCTGGATTGGTTTTACCAGTGTTTTTTTGTATTTTTCTCTTGCCTTTTCCAAAAGAGAGAAACTGCTTAAGAAAAAATGGTTTTTGTTTGTTGTTGTTATTTTACCGTTGTTCTTTATTTATAAGCAGTGGACAAATTGTTTAATAATAAATCCTATAAGACAGTCTTATGGATGGTCATATTCTTGGGCGGATACAATCTGGACTTATCTGTTTTGTTTTTATTATTTAGTGTTTTCACTGTTATCCTTATATTTTATTTACTCCTATGGTAGGAAAACAAAAAATACAAATGAAAAAAAACAAGCAAAAATCATTACATTTTCTGTCATCGCCAGCTTAATAGTTGGGACTTTTTTCGATGTGGTAATTCCAATTTTTGGTATTTCCAGTGTTCCCAATATAGGTAATCTTTTTGTTTTTATTTTTGCAATCGGGCTCTTTTATGCCATAGTTAAATACAGATTTCTAATTATTACACCAGCCCTTGCCGCTGAAAATATTATTTCTGCTATGGATGAATTTTTAATTCTTTTAAATCAAGAAGGAAATATCCTTACTGTAAATAAAGCGGCATTAGTCTCATTGCAATATGAACAAAGCGAATTAGAAGGGAAACCTATTACAATACTTTTTCAGGAAGATAATGTTAAGAAAAATCTATTGGATAAAATTACGAAAGAAGAAGTTATAAAAAATCATGATAGTCGCTTTATAACTAAAAACGGGAATGAAGTTCCGATAATCTATTCAAGTTCTCCGTTGAAAGATGACGAAGGGGCTACTGTAGGGACTGTTTTTATAGCCAAAGACATCACTGAACAAAAGCGAACTGAAAAGGAATTAATTAAAGCCAAAGAACACGCCGAAGAAAGCGACCGCTTAAAATCTGCATTTCTTGCAAATATGAGTCATGAAATCCGGACGCCGATGAATGGTATTCTGGGTTTTGCCAGCCTACTGAAAGAACCCAATCTTAATGGTGATGAGCAACAAGAATATATCCGGATCATTGAGAAAAGCGGTGTCCGTTTGCTCAATATCATCAATGATATTGTTGATATTTCGAAAATAGAGGCCGGACTCATGGAAATTCATATTAAGGAATCGAATATAAACGAGCAAATAGATTTTATTCATGCCTTTTTCAAACCTGAGATGGATAGAAAGGGAATCCAGTTTTTCTCTAAAAAATCTTTACCTCTGAAAGAAGCTGCTATTAATACAGACTGTGAGAAAATATATGCAATTCTCACCAATCTTGTTAAAAATGCCATTAAATGCAGCAAAGAAGGCATTATAGAATTTGGGTATCAAAAAAAGGACGAAACCCTTGAATTTTACGTGAAAGACACAGGCATTGGAATTCCAAAGCACAGGCAGGAAGCTATTTTTGAACGGTTTATTCAGGCCGAAATTAACGATAAAAAGGTATTTCAGGGAGCAGGACTAGGCTTGTCGATTGCTAAAGCCTATGTGGAGATGCTCGGCGGTAAAATTTGGGTAGAAAGCGAAGAAGGCATTGGTTCAACATTTTATTTCACGTTACCTTACAATGCTGAACCGGAAGAAATGAAAGTTGTTGGAAAAGCTGTTTCTGCAGAAGACAAAAAGAATGAGATTAAAAACCTTAAAGTATTGATTGTCGAAGACGATGAAACATCGAAAATGCTGCTTTCTATAACCGCCAAAGAGTTTAGCAAAGAAGTTTTAAAAGCAAGGACGGGCAATGAAGCCATCGAAATTTGCCGTGCCAATCCTGACCTTGATTTAATTCTTATGGATATTCAAATGCCTGATTTGAATGGTTATGAAGCAACCCGACAAATCCGTCAATTCAACAAGGACGTTGTCATAATAGCACAAACAGCTTTTGGGCTGTCAGGTGACAGAGAAAAGGCAATTGAAGCGGGATGCAATGATTATATCGCAAAACCCATTAACAAAGATGAATTACTTTCGCTAATACAAAAGTATTTCAAGAAATAATTAAAAAACAGGCAAATAACCTGCAGGGCTAAATGCTTTTACAACAAAAATGCCTTTGTTCAATTGTGTGATATTTAGCATGTTGCTTTTAGCACTGATTACAAGTACACCATTCGTAGAATAGACTTCCATGGATAAAACGGAGCATACCCACCGCATTCCACCTCCATACCCTCCCCCCTCCACTTCCCCGCTTACGCCAACCACGGGAACAACGACCGCTGGATCGCCCTCCAAGACTATCAGTACGAGCCCTGGCAAGATTTAGTCTCCCTATGGAAATTTTGACAATTACCTGACAGATCAAAATGAAAAAACAAAAATAAATTGCGTATTTTTACATAAACTACGATTGCCGGTTCTGGACAAGTGAGTATAAAGAAAATGAAAAGAATAATCACATCAGTTCTGCTACTATCCATTTTTGTTTTATCCCTTTCCGGGCAGGGATTCAGGCATCTGGAAGACAAATCTGGATTAACCGCCATTACTTCAACCAATGGCATTGAAAATCCGGTGACAGTAAAAATAATTTATGATAACACTACCAAAACGGATGGATTAACTTCAGACTGGGGTTTTTCTTTAATAATAAGCGGACTGAAAAGAGTAATCCTATTTGATACTGGCAAAAAGCCTGACATTTTCAAATCAAATTTCAGAAAAATGAATCTCGATGCCTCCAAAGTAGATTTTCTTGTACTTTCACATGAGCATGGAGATCATACTGGAGGGATACCGGGATTTGTGAAAATGAAGAAAAATATTCCTGTTATTGTCTCAGAATCGTTTTCTACCGGATTTAAAAACGAAATGGTACGATCAGGCCTTGAACCGGTTCTTGTAAGCAACCCGGCATTAATCTGCGAGAACCTTTATAGTTCAGGCGAATTTACCGGGTCGATACCTGAACAGGCTCTTGTGCTCAACACAAGTAAAGGGTTGGTAGTTATAACAGGATGTTCACATCCCGGAATCGTTGAAATGTTAAAAGAGATAAAATCCGCCTTCAATAAGAATATTTATATGGTTTTTGGCGGATTTCATCTCCTTGATAAGTCGGATAAAGAGATGGAAAATATAATTGCAGAGATGAAGGCTCTGGGAGTTGTAAAGTGTGGAGCAACCCATTGTACAGGAGAGAAACAGATTAAAATGTTCAAAGACTCGTTCGTGGCTAATTTTATTGAGTTAGGAGTTGGGAATTCCGTTGTAATTAATTAGTTAGCATAAATCTTAAATTCAACGGAAAGGAGTTAAACATATGTATAAAATACGATTAATTCTGGTACTGGTCTTATTTTCCCTAATGTTTGCAGGTAAAGTTCATGCCCAATGGATTCAAACAAACGGTCCTAACGACGGCTCTATAGTTAGTTTTGTTTTGAGCCCCACCGTGGCAGGCTCCACAAATATCTTCGCGGGTGGCGATAGTGTCTATCTCTCAACGAATCACGGCTCAAGCTGGACTGCGACCAGGTTAAAGAGCGACTGGGTTTCCACTCTTGCGGTGAGCCCAAACGGGGCAGGCGGCACGAATCTCTTTGCCGGGACTTACGACAATGGCGTTTTTCTCTCGACCGACAATGGCACAAGCTGGAATGCAGTCAATAAAGGAATGACATCCACTAATGTCAGTTCCTTTGCGCTCAGTGGCACCTATCTCTTTGCAGGGACTTATGGTGACGGTGTTTTTCTTTCAACGAATAACGGCATAAACTGGACTGCTACCGGCTTGACGAGAGCCTGGGTTAATGCCCTTGCGGTGAGTCCCAACGGGGCAGGCGACACGAATTTCTTTGCAGGTGTCCATGCCTTTGCGGAGGCTCCAGTCATCGTTTTTGAACATGCGAACCTGATTGACGGAATATCAGATAAACCCCAACGGGACATGACTGTCGTCGTGGTGGATGGAAAAATCAATGTCGTGTCGGCTGCGAAAATCTCCCCACCAGCCAATGCTAAGCGATTCGATCTTAGTGGCCGATGGCTGCTGCCGGGCTTCATTGATGCCCACATTCATCCATACAACATCAGTCTTGCTAAGAGCTTGCTTGCCTTCGGTGGAATGACGACGGGCCGAAGCATGTTTACAGTTCGTTATGTTGATGTAGAGCTTCGCGAGCGACATCGCAGCGGAGAATTCGACATTCCCGACATTCTCGCCTCGGGGTATCCGGTCGTACCTAACATCGGGACATTTCCAATTCCATATATGGATTCAATCTTTGTTGACCACCCTCAGCTCAATGATTTGCGCGGAGTTGCCGGCATCGGTGTGGCCGGAGCACAACGACTCGTCCGCGCTAATATCGATCGTCATGTTGACTGGATTAAGGTTTTCGCGACAAACCGCGCCAATAATCTAAGTATGGATAAGCGTGGACGGGCGCTCTCGAACGAACAACTTGTAGCCGCAGTCGCGGAAGCGCACAAAGTTGGCATCCCGGTGGCTGCACATGCCTATGGGGATGATGGAGTGGTGGCCGCCGTTCGTGCTGGTGTGAACTCGATTGAGCACGGTGTATATCTGACGGATGCAACGCTGGAGCTTATGAAAAAAAAGAATGTTTTTTTCGTACCGACAATGTCTGCTTTCCAGCAGGATGGTCAGACTAAAAGTAATGCGTCCGGTGCAAATGCCTTGACCGCCAGAGAACAGACTATGGCCGTAAGTGTGCGCGATGCTGCTCGGCGCGCATACAAGATGGGCCTGAGAGTAATTGCAGGAACGGACGGGGGCGCAAATATTGGCAACGAGATTACAGAACTGGTGGGAATCGGAATGACACCGATGGAAGCCATTCAAGCCGCGACCTCGAGGTGTGCCGAAGCATTAGGGATCTCGAAGCGTACTGGTTCGATCCGGCCGGGTCTAGAAGCAGATCTCATAGTTTTGGACGCCAATCCACTCGAAGACATCAAGGCGGTAAGCAATCTCGTGATGGTGGTGAATGACGGACGAATCGTCGCGAACACTGCGAGCAGTTGGGTTTTCGCCCTTGCGGTGAGCGGCTCGAATCTTTTTGCAGGGACTTGGGGCGGCGGCATCTTTCTTTCAACAAACAATGGCACAAACTGGACTGCGGTCAATAACGGCTTGACGAACACAAATGTTTCCGCCCTTTTGGTGAGTGGCACGAATCTTTTTGCAGGGACTTGGAGCGGAGGCGTTTGGATGCAACCGATTTCCGATATTATCAATGAAGCGAAAAGCGTAAAGTAACTGAAGGAGTCAAACATATGTATAAAATACGATTTATTCTGATACTGGTCTTATTTTCCTTAATGTTTGCAGGTAAAGTTCATGCCCAATAGGTTCAAACAAACGGTCCTTACGGGAGTGTATTCAGAAGAGTGTGTCAGCCAAAAGTATTAAATCTGTAATTCGTCCTTTTCCCGGGCCAAAACAATGCCGATAGGAGGATTATCGCCTTCGATACATATTCATCTGTCCAACATCTTCGTATCGCGTTGTTCAAGTCAAAAGTAGACGTTTGAACTCTTTTTTTTTGAGAGTGACGGATTACATTGAAGGAACTGAATTATGTTTCCATAACAAGGTTGAATGAAAATCGCTGACGGTCTGCCCTTTGCAAAAGTGCGTTTCCAAGCCACTTGCATTGTCCTTTGGTAGTTTTTGGACGATCTTGTAACTTATTGATTAAAAGCGAATTAAAAATTGAAAAATCGACCTAAAAAACACCTTGGTGTTTTGTGTAAATCACAGCTGTGTTTTGTGTAAAACACCTTGGTGTTTTGATAAGAACAAATAGAGGCCTTTTTCAGTGTTACCTAAATTTCTTTGTCCCTTTGTCTCCAATAAATAAAATAGCTCTCCATTTGATATCCAGGAATTACAAAACTATCCTGAAATTGGGTTCGACTGGAAAGAACCGGGTATCGCATTCCGGGTCACTTTTACCAATACCAATTACCAACAACAGCATCAGTTGCAGCAGGAGTTACAGCATCACCATTTTATCACCTTTATTTTCCTGTGCGATAATAGACATGCTTACCTGTCAGGCGAGTTTAACAGTTTGATTGAGTAATTCAACGTTAAAATTGACCTTAGCGTTCAAAGCTTTAAATACTTTGATTATTGTCTCAAACCGTGCGTCTGTCAGGCTGTTTTCGAGCTTGGAAATTTGAGCTTTTTTTACCCCAACTAGTTGCCCAAGTTCTTCTTGTGTCAAATGACGTTCTTTTCTTGCTTGTTTGATAGCTTCACCGAGCAAGTCAAGCCGTAATTCGTGTTCAAATGCTTCACGCTTTGGAGTGCCAAGTTTACCAATAAATTTGTCGGTAACTTCATCCAAGCTATAAGTCTTTAATGGTTTATCTTTCATTGTTTTTCCTTTCAAAATAAAGTTTCCTAATTTTCTCTGCTTTTTCCAGATCAGCATTCGGCGTTTTATCTGTCTTTTTAATAAGTCCGTGTGTGGAGATTACAACTGTTTCAGTTTTTCCCGTCTTGTCCCAAAACGCAAAAAGTCTGTAATGGGTTTTGTTAAACAATGTTCTGAACTCCCAAATTTCGTCCTTTAGTTTTTTGAATAGTTCTTTATCATTCGAAAATCGTGCCTTTTGAAGGTTGTAGATAATTTTATCTCTAGCCTTTTCATCAAGGCTGTCAATAAACTTGGCGGCTTCTTCCAAAAGATAAACTTGAAATTTTTCAGTCATATTCAAAAGGTTTATACAAAGATATATGTTTCTTTATTAGGAAACAAATTATTCTTTCTAGATCGAGCTTATAAGCTTGGCGGTAAAGTGTACATACTGATGGTATTTTCAATTACCCTATCAATTTGTTTCTGACGTCCCTAATTGCTAATTAAAATCTGCCTGAAACCTAGCATAATCGCCCCTTTTCCCACATTAATCCCTGTCCCTCAGCATTTTTTAAGGAAAAATAATACTTTACGTAAATGTGTATCAGTATTAAAATAAAATTAATATATTTGGACACCACAAGACTACGTTAATTTTTGTCCGATTGTTAAAAGATTCATATAGACCAAAAATAAACGTATTCTTCCTTGTTTATTATTAACCTATAGCTTAATTTTGCAGTGAAAAGAAAGGCATCCCAATTTAGATCATCTCCTGATGGCAAAAGACGCATCGCAATAGATGATTCTAATTATGAGGAAATCATGGTCTTTTTGAAAGAAAAGAACCTGATAAAGAAATCAGCCTAATTGAAAAAGTAGCAACCTATGAATACGAATTATACTAAAAGCGAAGAGATTCAGAGTGCTTTCGACCATTTGTTTAATAGTCTTTCGGAAGAGGATCTCTTAGATGTTGACGCAAAAATCCTGATGTTTCGTTTCCTTTCACTCATCGATGCAAAACGCGAGGAATTAGGATGGAGTAGAAAAGAACTCGCCGCTCAGATTAAAACCTCACCTTCCTTCATTTCTCAATTGTTTCAGGGAGACAAGCTTATTAATTTTACCACCTTGGCTAAAATTCAAAAAGTAATGGGTCTTGAATTCGAGATCACCCAAAAAAGGACCTTTGCTGGTAAAGTCTTGCCCTACGCTCCAAAATCTGAGGGCGGAATAGCATGGACCTACAAGACTTTAGAAAAATGTGAGAATACTACCTGCGAGTTTATTCCATTAGCCGTTTAATAATCCAATCATGAAAGCCGTTCCCTCCGAAATTAAACTGATCGATTTCAACATATTGCAATCGCATTATACATTCATCCCTTCCAAAAAGAAAATAAAACCGAATGAGATCCAGAGCTTGTTCAACGGATATGAACTTGATATTGACTTTGCCCACCAAATAAATAAGGATGAAACCATTCAGGTGTTTACAAAAATCGAAGTAAATAACCTAGAACAACCCGCAGTTGGTTATAAGTTATACATTGAAGGAGTTGCAAATTTCTCGTTTGCTGATTCCGATCAACTTACAGAACCTCAGAAAAAAAATCTGAAATCCTTTTCAACAGTCAATATCCTAATTGGATATTTGAGGAACAGTCTGGCAACCATGACCGTTTCATCGCCACTCGGTCAGTATCTGTTGCCACCAATTAATATCAATGATCTTTTTTCAAAGAAAGTTGAAGAGAGTAAATAGTCTCAATTCCAATTGTTTACAGCATTTTCTCAATTGGGACCATTTTCGTGACGTCAGGAAAATGGTATTGAATTAACGGTCCACGTCGCTACCACGTTCCCAATAACGAACCTGGTCGCTATCGTAGCAAGGAAAAACCTCTTAGAATAGAACGATTGGTTTATTTTGGTTTGGGTAAGGAACTACTCAGTATCAACGAAGCCGCCTATTTTGCCGGCACGACTTCCTGGAAACTGAGGTCAAATTTGAATCAACTGGTATGAAAGACGAAATTGTTACTAATTTTTGAAAAATAAAACGGATAATTTTACGCATTTCAAAAAAGAATTTACTTTTGCAGTAACAAAATCCCCTCTTAGTTGAAATATGCTAAGGCTGACCCCTCAATTAAAGAGGGGTTTTTTAATGATATGAATGTTAATAAAAAGATAATTGTATATGTTTATGGCTTTAATTACTACTACGGATTAAAGTCAAAAAAGTGGAAGTTCTACTACTGGTTGGATATGGTTGGCTTTATTTAAAGGAATAATTAATCAAAAAACACTTATAAAAGGTATATAAATAGTTACCTTTGCTAAGAGTTCTCATAACAATGTTTATGAAGTATTCAGAACTACACAGACTGATAAAGAAAAGTGGTTGGTCCTTCAGCCATGCAGAAGGGAGCCATTATTTCTACTTTAAGGACGGTACCTTATCTCCACCAGTACCTTTTCACGGAGCAAAAGAAATAGGAGAGGGGCTTAGAAAAAAGATACTTAGAGAAATGAATCTTTAAATGACAATTAGAAATGAAAACACTAAAGATCATCATTGAAAAAAGCGCAGATTACTTTGATGCATTTGCCGAAAATTGTGAAGGGATATATGGAGCAGGTGCAACTGTTGCAGAAGCTAAGAATAATGCACTTGAAGGACTAAGGCTTCTGGTTAAAAACACCGATTCGGCAAAATTACCCGAAATCCTGAAAGGTGAATATTCCATCGAATACAAAATGGATACCCAAAGCTTTTTAAACTATTTCGATCGTATTTTCTCCAAACCAGCTCTAGAAGCCCTTACCGGCATTAATCAAAAACAGTTTCACCACTACGCTTCCGGATTGAAAAAACCACGTGAGCTTCAAAGGAAGAAAATTGAAAATGCATTGCATGAACTTGGTAGGGAATTGCTTGCAGTAGAGCTTTAACACAATTAACAGTCGGGACGAACCCCATCCGTTCCCTTCCCCAATTCCCGTTAACAAGACTTTAGCTTATCGGCTGAACCCAATAATTCAAGACTATCGTTTTCCTGACGTCAGGAAAACCATTTTCATTTTTAGCAATTTGGCCACAAGCTGTGGCCAAATTGGATTCTCGCCAAACGTTTCATATAACTGCATTTTCCTCTGGCTGCAATTCTTGGGACACTGTCCCAAGAATTAAACATTTCTATACTCGGCGAGGCTTCTATATAGTAACTGGTAACAATTTGTGACCAGTTCGTTATTCAAAACTAATATGAATGCACCAATTATGAATGCACCTTGAATTCACAAACACTCAAAAAAACTCTATGAACATAGTTCAGCTCAATAAGTGAGAAGCCTTCTCACTTAATTGGTGCGACAGTGTCGCACTAATTAGAAAAATACCCCCACCATTTCCCACATTATTCCCTCACTATCAGCATTTTCTCACAAATTCCCCACCATTATCAAAAAATCTTTATAGATTTGTAACCCACACAGCAGGATTACATTCCCTTAACGCAACCCTTCCGTTTCACCCAACCTGTCGTCCATGAACCCATTTTCCGCTCACACCGCCGAAATCCGCCGCCTCGTAGCCATCTGGGAACCCAAACTCCTCGCGCTCCCCGCCGCCGACCTCACCACCCGCTTCAATTCCCAGCACCGCACCATCAAAATGATCCTCGGTCACCTCTGCGACTCCGCCACCAACAACACCCACCGCATCGTCCACCTCCAATACCAACCCACCCCCCTCCAGTTCCCCGATTACGCCAACCTCGGCAACAACGACCGATGGATTCGCCTCCAAGACTACCAGCACTCCCCCTGGCCCGACCTCGTCTCCCTCTTCAAATCCACCACCCTCCACTTCGCCCACGTTGCCGACCGCGTCGATGAATCCAAACTGGGAAATGTATGGCTGAACGCGATAGCTGAACCCATCACGCTGGAGGCGATGATCCGGGATTATGGGCGGCATTTGGAGTTGCATTTAGCGGAAGTGGAGTCTTTACTAAAAAAATAAAATACGCGATTTCAGGCTTTAAAGTACAACTGAAGAAAGGGTATATCATGGACATCAAACTGGTAATTATTCTCGTTCTCTCAATTGTGTACGGGCTTTTTGAACTTATAATGAGTTTGTATCAGAATCGTCAAAAAAGAATCGTAAAATCGGGAGATAGAAAGAGCCTTTGGATTCTAACCATTGGAATTACGTTAGGCTATTGGCTTTCCTTTATGATTGGTGCCATCAAGATCGGCCGAATTCAACCATGGAATTTATTCTTTGTAATGGGAATGGTGTTTGTCTTTGTAGGATTAATAGTGAGAGTGACATCAATCATAACGCTGAAACGACATTTCACCTATACCGTGACCACGATTGCAAATCATGAGTTAATTGAAAAAGGATTGTATAAATGGATAAGACATCCGGGCTATTTGGGACAATTGATGATTTTTGTCGGAATAGCTGCCTCATTATCAAATTGGTTGTCTGTATTATTTATGATCATACCTGTATTTGTAGGTTATGCCTATCGAATAAAAGTGGAGGAGCATTTTATGATTGAGCAATTCGGTCAGAACTATGTAGACTTTCAGCAACGAACTAAGAAGCTAATACCTAGCATCTATTGAGGCGATAAAAACTGCTGCCTGATATCAAAACTTGGTTTGATTTCAGGCTTAGACACCTTAAATTTCTTGCATTCGTAGCTCAAGGGCCAATTTTCTGTTGTTTTGTTGGCTGCTCCATATATGTTCGATACTTCAAATTAAACGTTTAGATTGCGACCTTTTCACGAGTCGTAGATATGGGATATGCAAATGTATTCAGGCTGGCAAGCATACGTTGATTTACAGCATGGAAATGAGTGTCGCACTATTTGGAAAGACCAGGTAGAAACGTTTAATATTGCAGAGGTTAAACCCTCCTGAGTGCGCAGGATGGGTATTTTAAGAGGCATTTTCGGGGGTGAGAATTTTTACCCTTGATTACAAGCAACGTCGCTATAAAAACGTATATTATGCTAATATTTTGTTAGTTTATTGATCTCCTTATCCAAATCTGAGAGGTACGTTTTATCTTGCTGAATTCTAAAATGTTCGTATTCTTCGGTAGCCTTTTCAATGGCTTGTTCATGAGATATTTTCCCCGCATTTGGTAGTAGTTCCAAACTATTACTTTCCAGAAATTTATTTGTTTTTTCGAGCCAATTTAACATAGTCAACACTTGCTTTCTTCTGGCTTGAAACTCTGCTAAATCGAGGTATGCACTGACCAAAAGATTCAAATCACCTACTTCTTGTTCTGAAAGGTAGTTCTTTGCAATTTTTGTATCACTTTTCAGAATCTTTCCAGTTGGAGCGTTTCTCCACGAAGTTAGACCCATGAAATCTTTGTTCCGATCGGCTCTGGTTGCGATAATCTCTGCAGCTGTTTGCCCTGTTACTGCAAAGTGCAATTTGTTTTGAACCATCTTGTAAAATAACTGACATTCTTCTGCTTTGGCATTGTAATCGGCACTGCATTGTTCAAAAATATCCCCCAACTTTTGGTACAAACGACGCTCACTTGCACGTATCTCCCGAATCCGTTCTAATAATTCCTCGAAATAGTCTTTGCCAAATGGTTTGCCATTTTTCAACAAGTCATCGTTCAAGATAAATCCCTTAGTAATATACTCTTTTAAGGTTTGGGTAGCCCAAATGCGGAATTGAGTGGCTTGCTTAGAGTTAACTCTATAACCAACAGCAATAATTGCATCGAGATTGTAAAAAGTGGTGCTATAATTCTTGCCATCAGAGGCAGTTGTTTCCAAAATGGAAATAACTGAGTTTTCATCCAACTCACCCGATGTGAAAATATTTTTCAGATGTTTACTAATTGCTGGAACTTCAACACCAAACAGTTCGGCAATCGCTTTTTGAGGCAACCAAAATGTATCATTCAAATAGGTAACCTTAATGGTGACTTTTCCCTCGTTGTTGTTGTAAAGAATGATTTGGTTTTCCATAAACGAACTAATTGTCAAAAATGTGTATGATATTAAACTAAAATAATGGTGAAATAATAAGAAATTATGTCCGTTTATAAATATCTTTAAAGTGCTAAAATCAAATATGTTACAATATGTATAGCTTGCTAATATCAACAAAGATACAAAAAAAAGTGTAGTCGCGATTTTCAAATAGACGATTTTTGTGTATTCTTACTCAGCACATTTGTTACCGTCAACTTGTCGCAATTTGCGACAAGTTCCCTGAAGTTAAATGATACACCCTTTATTCAATTAACAGGTCGTTACAACCGGAACGACAGTTTCTGGTTCACCTTCTTTCATGAAGCCGGACATATTCTCTTACACGGTAAAAAAGACATTTTCCTTGAAAAAGTGGATTTTTCCGATAAAGACCACCAAAAAGAGAAAGAGGCCGACGAATTCGCTATCAAATGGACATTAACAGCAGTTGAAGAGGCTGAAATTTTAGCAACTGCACCACTTAACGAAGAAGATATCAGGGTCTATGCAAAGAAGTTCAATACCCATCCAGCCATTATTATTGGTAGACTTCAATACAAAAAACTGATCCCTTACTCTTTGGGCAGAGAATTCATTGTACCTGTCCTATTCGAGTAGCATAACTGGTCGCAAATTGCGACCGGTTCGATGGATAATTCGGGATCCTGCATTTGGTCTAATCTTTCCTTCGCAACCTGAGCAATCCAGAGTTTAAACGGCTCTGCTTTTGGTGAAGGAATGGATTGAATTAATCTGAAGAGTTGGCTTGTTGAAGCAACATAAGTCAAATAGTTCTTTCCATCGGCAGAGGGCATTTTCAGTTGACTACAAAATGTAGTCAACTGACTTCCTTCCTTTTTCAACCGAGTTTTTAGTACACTCCAATATTTGCGCGAATTTGGGCTATCAAATTTTCTACAAATATTTAAAGTTAATAAATAGCTACTAAATAATAATTATATTTGAAATTAGTATAAAGATGTAATACTATAAACTTCAATGTTATTATTTAGTAAAGTATGAAGCCACAAATAATTGAAAACACTAGCAGCCGCTTACTATTTGGAATACAAAATCTGATAGAACAAAAAGGAAGAATCGTTGCATTCTACTTGAATACAGAAATTAGCCGTTTATATTGGTCGATAGGCAATTATATTGTTACCGAAGTACAACACGAAACATACGCTCAGTATGGGAGGCAGATTCTTGCGACACTGTCGCAAACATTGAGTTGGAGTCATTTTGTTGAACTGGTTTCAATTGATGATACAACCAAGAGGTTTTTTTACCAACAAATGTGCTTAACCGAATTTTGGAGCATTCGTGCGCTTCGTCAAAAAGAGGACGCTATTGTCAGCCAGTTGGAAGACTTCATTTTAGAACTAGGTCAGGGTTTCGCATTTCTTGAACGCCAAAAGCGCATATCTATTGACAGCATAGATTATTATCTCGATATGTTATTCTATCACCGCAAACTAAACCGATTAATTGCAATTGATCTAAAATTAGGGAAGTTCAAACCCGAATATAAAGGACAAATGGAGCTTTATTTAAAGTACTTGCAAAAGTACGACAAGCAACCACATGAAAATACACCAATAGGATTGTTGCTTTGTAGCGAAGGAAATACGGAACATGTTGAAATACTGCTGCTTGGCGAAGAAAATATTAAAGTGGCTCAATATCTCACTGCATTGCCAGATAAACAATGGTTTATTGAAAAGCTCAACAAAGCCATAACCGTTGCACAACAAAATGCTAAGTTAGACTAACTTCAACCTATCAACTAACTGCAATGAGCTTCCTTAAAAAAGGGATGCAATGCCTAATGCCCGAATTCTATTCGAGAATAACCGGACGATGGCCTTTCATGACAATTATCCGGTAACGAAGGGGCATCTATTGATTGTGCCCAAGCGGCATGCATACAGATTTGATCACGATTCTTATAAAACGAAGAAACCTGAAACTCTAGGAGCCTCAGGTTTCTATAACTTTTTATAGTGCTGGATGTAATGCTTGTTCACATAAGCACTTTCTAGATACGAATCTACGCTTTAAATTTTTATTTTCGAAATTTCATTCCAGTAAAAAAATGCTTCCAAGTTCGTCTTTTTGAGTTTGTTGAGCTTATTCAGGGCTGGAGATTCAATCAAAGCATTTCGAAGAGGTTCAATATTGTTTGGGTCGAAGTGGGTTACCTCTGATATTTCATTTGCTATCAATACAGAAAGATAAGCAGCTTTTGAAGCATTTACCACTGCACTATCAATAGTGTATTTCTCGCTATGGATAAAATTTTGAATTCGTCGTACTCCATTCTGAAGTAAGGTGAAGTTTTCAGGATCGGATTGACCTTTCATACAAATACATAGAGCCGTTTGGTAAATATCGTCAAGTACCTGGTTCCTGTTTTCGGGGTCGAGTTCGCGGTACTGCAATTCGACGGTTGCAAACTTCTGAAAGGTTTTGGATACAATCGTTAAATTGTCAGTAAGGTCAAACAATGAGGCAATATCGAAAAGTTGTTTGATAATTTCCATTGAACAGTTCTTCTCACCTTTGAAGTAGGGTATTCCAGTGGTATTTGGTGCAAAAGCGGTGAGTTTATCACCCAATAAATCGGCAGTACCAGGTACATTTACAAGTACATGTTCACCCTCTAACTTTAAGAAGCGGCTCTGAATAGGTAGTTGAACCAACTCCTTGTAATGAATATCTTCGAAAAGGACATCAAGCAGAATGCATTCTGTATCTGAGTTGGTAACGTAGCTAACCTGATAAAAAAACTTTGCATGTGTTTTTGGTACGTTTTGAGTACCAATACGTTCTACTAATTTGACCTCGCTAAATCCGTAACTTTGTGTATCATAAATTATTGTTTTGCAAAAGTTGCTCCACTTCTTGTTTACGACCTCGCCGGGTAGCATAACGTACTAACTTGTTTTTATTTACATTGTTCCGTTCACAAATATTGGTATAGACTGAATTCATTTCATTCCCCTGTAAAAAAGAGAACTCAATATCTCCAATAATGTCCACTAATATTTTTTCAATGGTTGGAGTATTTATGCCTTCAATGGTTTGCAGGGGAGCTTCAGACACTAACGGACGGATTATAATAGCCTCTGAACCTATAATGTAGCGATCGAACTGAGTTTGATCTGGCATTAAGAAAACCCGCTTTAGGCTATCGGTATTCAGCATGTTGAATACTGATTCTGCTACTTCACGCTCCACATCCACATACATATAGTTTAAGTTTGGTATATGGTGCATATAAGACATTAAAGCTTTGGAGTCCCAGATACAGTAATTGGCAAAAGGGAACTGAGTTTTGATTTGTTGATAGATCCGTTTGATCTCGTCTGAACAAACGATACTAAATTCTTTTTTTGCGTTGTCAGACAAAGCATACACTCCACGCTCAAGACGAACTATTTGGTTGGACTTTAATAGTCTATCCAGCTGTTCGGACAATGTGCTGAGTGCATTGTTCTGAGCCTGACTTTTTAAATCGGCGATTAGTTTCTTGCGTGTAAACACCTTATGGATGTTCGCGAAATGTAGTATGTCGGTTGTGGTAATCATTTAAATGAATAAGCAGACAAATGTATCACATAATTGGCAATATGCAAGCGTTATTGCCATAAATGTGATAGTTATATTCATTAGTTAGCTATTTTTCAATTTATTTAAATGTTTATTTTCAAATAAAATCCATTCACAATAAACCAAGTAACCAAATTTTATTCTTCAATTCAACATACGGCAAAAGTACAAGTTTGAACTCTTGTTTTTTGAGAGTGGTGTATTATATTGAAACACTCCAGATGCATAAGCAAGGCGAATCCAATCGCAAGATAGACGCTCATCTGCAACTGCCCCAGGTCTTTATGATTTATCTTATGTGATTTTAGTTCAACGACAACAAAGCAGCGCAATAGTCGGTTGTAGAAAACAAGGTCGGCAAAATACTCATCATCTTCAATCAGTATGCGTTTTTGTCGTGCTACAAAGCAATAGCCATTGCCAAGACTGCCTCTTTGTCGGTGCTCAATAATAAACGTTCGTACAGGCTCGAGTTTATTTGCCGTTCGAGCTCTCGCCCAGTCCATGCATTTTTCACAGCTTCTAGTTCGTAATACTCACGTTTTGAGGCATCTTCGATTTGAATCAACATGCGGTATTGCATCCAGTTCAATTGTGAACGCAGTGCGTTCACAATTGGGTATGTGCGATAAAGCTGTCCGCACGCTCTTTCCCCTGTTGCTCTTCTTCGAAAATACGCTCACCCAACTTCCAGTACATTTCTACCCTGTAAAACTCCACACATCGTATCGCCTGCGCGCGTGCCCGACCGATAATGGCTTTTATTTCATGCAAGAATGCACCCGAAATATTTTGAATGGTTTTATTCATCCTTCAATCCTCCCAATTGATATGTTCTATACTTTTCACTCCCATTTGCTGTAAACCACTATCGTTATTACAGCCAAAAGTAATTTTTCAAACTCTAATTTTTTGAGAGTGATGAATTGTAAAGTTCTCCCTCTTCAAATCCACCACCCTCCACTTCGCCCACGTTGCCGATCGCATCGATAAATCCAAACTTGGCAATGTATGGCTGAACGCATTAGCCAAGCCCATCACGCTGGAGGAGATGATATGGGATTATGGGAGGCATTTTTCAAATTCCGGAATCGTTAATCATTTCAAGAAGTTCCGATTCGTTTGGTAAATATTGTGCAATTTCCATAGGCAATTGGGTGTATGAATACGTAGCCACACCTACAGGGTGATTTACAATCTCTAAAGCATATTCAACAGTTAGTTGACTTTTACTTTTGCACATTAGAATTCCAATACTTGGTTTGTCGTCTTCATACCTCACCGTTTTGTCGAGCAGATGCAGATACCAACTTAACTGATGACTATGTTCAGGTTTGAACTCCGTTGCTTTTAGCTCCAAAGCAACCATGCATTTTAGTTTCCGATGATAAAATAGTAAATCAACGAAATACTCCTTATCGTCTAACTCAAGCCGGAATTGACGTCCCATGAATGCAAAATCACTACCAAAATGCCCCAAAGTTTTGGCGATATTCTGAACAATGGCTTGTTCGAGTTGACGTTCCGTATGCATATCATTAAGTTCTAGAAATGAAAGATCATACTCATCTCTAAATTCCAATCGGTATTCAGCAAGTTGTTTAGATTCTATAGTTTTTGTAAAATTGTTTTGAAACGATTGAGTTTTCATTACATTGCTCATGTATTTGCCTCATCCTTCGTAGATTACGCTTCGAAAATCCACTGACTCCAGGAAATTCAATTTGCAAATCACTTGAAAGTTTATCAACAACTGCATCGCCCCAACCTGTCGCTGCACGTTCCGAAATCATCTTTCCTATTTCCAGATAAGCAAGAATTAATTCCTTATTTACGGCTTTTAAGCTCTGATAACGTGCCTGACTAATTCGATTCCTAAACTTCTATGATCATTTTCCTGATGTCAGGAAGATGATCTAAATGCTTCCTTTCATTAGATATCCACCCAAATTCTTGCATAATCACCCTTTTTCACACATTATCCCCTCACTATCAACATTTTCTCCCCAAACCCCCACCATTATCAAAAAATCTTTATAGATTTGTAATTCCCACAGCAGGATTACATTCCCTTAACGCAACCCTGCCGTTTCAACCAACATGCATTCATGAATCCATTTTCCGCTCACAACGTCCTATTTCGCCATCATCAGTCCATCAAGTTCAACCATAAACAATCAACCATGAAACGTACCGCACTAATCGTTGCTATCTTCTGTTTTTTCCAACTTTCCTATGCCCAGAAAATTCAAGAAATCAGTCTGATTCATGAAGCGATCAGCTTGGCCGACCGGAAGTTCTACATCAATTCAGTGATAGACAATAGAGTGGATAAAAGCAACATCGGCACAATTCATACGGGGCTTCTAAATCCCAGATACTCCATGCAATTGAAAGGCGGATTCACAAACTCCCTACAAGCCTTTTTTGACTATTCTATGCCTCAAGAAAAGGATCAAATTCCAATTATCATAAAAATAAACAAGTTTCAAATATCCGAATTAATGAAAGCTGAAGGAGAATACGGTTTTGCAGACATCGCTGTGGAATATTATCACGGCAACGACCTGCTCCTCAGCAACAAACAACACATTCAGGTCGCCAACATAGATGTTACCCGCTTGCATGAGGAAAACATCCGTGAAGCCTTACGGAAATCACTGGATGAATTCAATCAAAGCGGATGGCTTTCAAAAGTAGAAGTTAAAGGGGCTGAAGTCAAGACCCAAGAGCCCATCGCTGTAGCAGCAAACAACACCAATCAACTCTATTCAACTCCCACACTAGGGCAAGAAAACAGCCTAGAAACCAGTAAACGGAACACCTTTACCCTTGGCTATCAAATAGGCGGCTATTCCATGATCGGTTTCGATTACGAAATTCGAATGCTCGACTATGTTGGACTCCATATTGGCGCAGGATATGCCGGCTATACTTATGGCTTAATGTTCCATACAAGCCCAGCACGAAACAGTCCCTATTTTAACGTCAGTTTCAAAGACGGCGGTTTTGGTTTGATCAACGCCGCCGGAATCGAATATGGTGGCAAATGGGTGTTCAATAAACAAACCGGCTTTGGACTCCTTTTCCAATTCGGCATCGTTAAAATATTGAAGATCGATTCAGAATTTGCAAACATCCTCTTTCAAGGAAAAGATACACCACAATTCATGACCTCCATGGGTATTGGGCTTAGTTGGTAATTGGAATTATTAAAGCCGCCTATTTTACTGGTTCGACTTCATGGTATTAATAGTTTTTCCTTGATTGACATACAAGTTGTTTTCCACTTGCAAAAGCATAATATCACGACTCCAACCGTTCTCGGCAGTTTTCAGAATGTAAAATGCTCTTTCTGTTGGATTCTTTACTTTACTTATCAACGATATGTGGTGGTACCAAGGTATTTGTACAAGTGGCACTTGCACAGTTGCATTTGCTTCGTCCAATTTTGCAAGTCTCACTTGCAAAATTGATTGCTTTTTGTCATTTTCTAATTCTGCAAGTGGCACTTGCAAAATTGGGAAATCAGGGTATTCTTTTGCAAAACTTTTCATATAGCCCAGATTTCTGCTGGAATATCCACTATCGCTCTTGAAACGATTTTGCAAATCTGCTGAGAGAAGATGAATAATCTGTGCTCCCCAACCATGTATTTCTTGCTTCATTAGGATTTCTTTCCCTATTGTAAAATAGAGTTGCAATAAATCGGAATTTACTTTCAGCGAAGTTTTCAATCTTGCTGTTTCAATGGTTGAATATATATCTCTAACCCATACCTGATAGGCTTCTTCTGAAAAGTTAGGAGAATTTATCGCACGCCCCGCCAATTGTCGACCTTGTTCAAACGTACTCGAAATTGAACTGACAAGGTCTTGATAATCTGTTTGTTCTATACTTTTCACTCCCATTTGCTGTAAACCACTTACGTTATTACAGCCAAAAGTAAACGTTCGAACTCTTATTTTTTGAGAGTGATGAATTGTAAAGTGCTCCATTTTTCGTTGCACAATCCCACCTTTTCCCACATTATTCCCTCACAATCATCATTTTCTCCCCAAACCCCCACCATTATCAAAAAATCTTTATAGATTTGTAATTCCCACAGCAGGATTACATTCCCTTAACGCAACCCTGCCGTTTCACCCAACCTGTCGTCCATGAACCCATTTTC